>Ga0272443_10000134_pt1 | contig 141872 bp, 139 predicted proteins | sample SSMAcet12_FD_193581 | JGI IMG/M metagenome (GOLD analysis project Ga0272443, IMG submission 193581) | Marine sediment archaeal communities from Little Sippewissett salt marsh, Falmouth, MA, United States - SSM-Acet-12 | ecosystem: Environmental > Aquatic > Marine > Wetlands > Sediment ... | reverse complement strand
CCAAAACGGCGAATCTCTGATTCGCCACGGCGGGTCACACGCTCGCATACTCGCGCAAGACCCGCCTCGAACATATTAATATAGAGCAAGGTCACAACACGAGGGTGGCCGTCCCAAACTTGTTTGGGGCGGAACGTTCGAGGAAAATGTCCAACTACCAAAACGGCGAATCTCTGATTCGCCACGGCGGGTCACACGCTCGCATACTCGCGCAAGACCCGCCTCGAACATATTAATATAGAGCAAGGTCACAACACAAGGGTGGCCGTCCCAAACTTGTTTGGGGCGGATCTTACACCGTGATCGGCGGGTCTTCAGACCCGCCGTCACAAAGATACATACATGTTGTAGGGACAGCGTATCGCGCTGTCCTCATCAAGGCAACACGGTTGCTTTAACAAACAAGGACAGAACAATGTTCTGTCCCTACGCCTGAGATAATCGTCGGTCGCCGGGGCGACCGACGGGTGTCGGGTGCCCTTCGCAAGGCTCAGGATCTTCGACGGTGACCCGACACCACATTGGAATATACAGGTGCCCGGGTACCGCGCCTCTACGGAAAATAAGGATAGATACGCGCCTGCGGGGTATGACAATATAATATTGGTATGACAATATAATGCGGGTATGAGAATATTAAATGGGAAATCGGGCAAATCGGCCATAAAATAAGGTTCAAATAGTCCTCCGCGAATTTCGTTTAATTGTTTTTGCGTTTTTAATTGCGCCGGCTTTAAAAACGTTTAAATTAGTAATTCACCATTAAATTGGAGGGCTAACCGGTGACGAAGTCCAAAGAAGATATTCTAAGAATTATCAGCGATTCCGATGTTCATTACGTCAGGCTCAATTTTACCGACATTCTGGGGCGGCTGAAGGGTATTGCCATAACCAATTCGGAGGTGGAGTCGATTCTCAAACGGGGGCAGGGTTTCGACGGATCATCGATCGAGGGCTTTGTCCGTATCGAAGAGTCGGATCTTATCGCGGTGCCCGATCTGCGCACATTCCGGATAATGCCGTGGGATTTCGGCGGGGAGAAGACCGCCATGATGTTCTGCGACATCCAGAACCCGGACGGGACGCCGTACGAGGGCGATCCGCGCTGGGTATTGCGGCGGATGCTTCAGAAACTCGATAAGAAAAAACGCACCTTTTATCTCGGCCCGGAGCTGGAGTATTTCTATTTCAACAGCGAAAACGACACCGAAATTCTCGACAACACCGGGTATTTCGATTACGGCCCGGCCGATATCGGCACCCAGCTGCGCAAACAGACCAGTGCCGCGCTGGAGTCGATGGGGATCCCGGTCGAATGTTCGCATCATGAGGTGGCGCCCAGTCAGCATGAAATCGACCTGAAATATCGCGAGGCGCTGGTGATGGCCGACTTTGTGCAGATTTACAAGTATGTCGTCAAGGAAGTCGCCATGCAGAGCGATGTGCATGCCTCGTTTATGCCCAAGCCGATTTTCGGCGAAAACGGTTCGGGTATGCATGTCCATATGTCTATATTCGAGGATGACAAGAATCTTTTCTATGACGCCAAAGATCCTTATCATCTCTCGAAATACGCGCGTCATTTCACGGCCGGCATCCTGAAACATATCCAGGAGATGACGCTTATTCTCAACCAGTGGATCAACTCGTACAAGCGGCTGGTGGTCGGCTATGAAGCGCCGGTGTATCTGTCGTGGGGGACGCGCAACCGCTCCAGTTTGATACGGGTGCCGATGTTTAAATCGGGGTATGCCGAATCGACCCGGATCGAACTGCGTTCGCCCGATCCGGCCTGTAATCCTTATCTTGCCTTCGCGGTGATGCTGGCTGCCGGACTGGCCGGTGTGGAGAATAAGTATGAACTCCCCGACCCGATCGAACAGAATATTTTTACCATGACAAAGAAAGAACGCAAGGCATTGAAGATCGGCGCGTTGCCGGATTCGCTCGAAAACGCCATCCGGGCCATGAATGACTCGCCGCTTTTGCGCGAAGCTCTCGGCGATCATATTTTCGATACCCTGATCGCCAACAAAAAAGTCGAGTGGGACGGTTACCGGGTCAGCGTGACCAATTACGAACTGGACAAATACCTGTCATTCTTATGATACCGGAGTATGGACAGCGTGCCGTAAAAAACATAACCGACGGACTGCGGAGAAGAAAATTCTCCGCCGTCGAGTTGTGCCGCGCCGCCCTGTCCGCCTCCTATGATACCGGTCGAAAATTAAACACCTTTATAACAATCACGGAAGACGCCGCCTTGTCTCAGGCGGCGGATGTCGACAAAAAAATTGCCGCAGGCGAAGAGCCCGGTGTTCTGGCCGGGGTGCCGGTGGCGGTCAAGGACAATATTTGCTATCATGATTATCCGACCACCTGCGGTTCGAAAATTCTCGAGAAATTCATTCCGCCCTATGATGCTTCATGTATCGGCAGGTTGATCGATGCCGGCGCGGTTATAATCGGCAAGACCAATATGGATGAATTCGCCATGGGGTCGTCGAACGAGACCTCATATTTCGGCCCGGTGTCGAATCCGTGCGGTGAAGGATATGTGCCGGGGGGATCATCGGGCGGTTCCGCCGCGGCGGTGGCGGCGGGTATCGTGCCGCTGGCGCTCGGTTCGGATACCGGCGGTTCGGTGCGTCAGCCGGCGGCGTTGTGCGGTGTCTATGGTCTGAAACCGACCTACGGCACGGTCTCGCGGTATGGGCTGGTGGCTTTTGCCTCGTCGATGGACCAGATCGGGCCGATGGCCGGATCGGTGGATGATCTGGCTATGCTGTTCTCGGTTATCGGTGGTTATGATGAACATGACGCCACCTCGGCGAAACATAACTATGATGATTTAGCGGATCTCGAAACCGACCGGAAATTCAGTATCGGCTTGCCGGAGGATTTTTTGAGGGGCGGAAACGATGCCGAAATCGCCGATTTGTTTGAACGGGCGAAAACCCGGCTTGTCGATGACGGCCACCGTATAGTCGGGATCGATCTGCCGCATCTCGGGGACGCCATTGCGGTGTATTATGTGATTGCCAATGCCGAGGCGTCATCGAATCTTGCGCGATACGACGGTGTCGGTTACGGTTTGCGGATCGATGATGAAGACTTAACGGCGATGATGCGGAGAACGCGGAGCGAGGGTTTCGGTCGCGAGGTGAAACGGCGTATTTTACTCGGAACGCATGTGCTCTCGGCCGGATATTATGACGAATATTATAACCGCGCTTTTGCGCTCCGCCGTCTTATAAGGCGTGATTTTGAGGCCGCGTTCGACAAGGTCGATTTGATTATGACACCGACGACGCCGACGGCGGCTTTTAAGCTGGGCGAGAAGATTCACAACCCGCTGGAGATGTATATGTCGGATATTTTCACCGTCCCGGCCAATCTTGCCGGAATACCGGCGGTATCGGTTCCATTCGGAACGGTCGGCGACGGCCGCCCGGTGGGGGTGCAGTTTATGGCCGACAGGTTCGACGAGAAGGCGCTGTTTAATATCTCGCGGCGAATGGAACTGATGAGGGAAGAGTAGATGCCGGAGTATAAATCGGGGAATATCGGGATATATTATGAAATGACGGGTGAGGGGACGCCGGTTGTTATGCTCCATGGTTTTTCGCTCGACCGCCGGATGTGGACCCGGCAGACGGTATCATTCGCGAAGGACCATACGGTGATAATGCCCGACGCGCGCGGACACGGACTTTCCGAGGCGCCGCCGACCGGTTATGCCCGCGAGGATCGGACGGGCGATCTCGAGAGATTTCTCGAGCATCTGAAAATCGACCGTTTCCACTTGCTGGGATTTTCGATGGGGGGCGGGGATGCGCTGGCGTATGCCATCGACAATCAGGATAAACTGATTTCGCTGACGCTGGTCGGAACGGTGGCGGCGGGCTGGAGCCCGCCGAAGCGTTTCAAGGATTTTACCGGTTGGGCGAGGGAGAACGGGGTAGAGACAGCGCGGCAAAAATATATGGATTCGATTTTGTCATATTATGACAGGCATTACAGTCATCTCAGGGATGAGATGGAAAAGATGATGCTTGATTTCAGCGGTGTCCCGTGGCTCGATCCGATGAAGGGCAAATATAAAAAGCGCGATGATCTGTCGCTCTGTCATGGTTTGTCTATTCCGACGATGTTAGTGGTCGGGCAACGCGATATATTTTTCCGGCCGCTGGCCGAGCAACTGGCCGGTTCGATTAAAACGGCCCGTCTCGAGATAATCAATAGCGCCGGTCATATGGTCAATATGGAAATGCCGGATGAATTCAACGTGGCTGTGTTGTCGTTTTTCGACGAGGCGGAATCAGGTATGGAGAAGGATCGATGATCGATAAAAACACAGTCGTGGAATTCGAGCCGGTGATCGGTCTGGAGGTGCATGCGCAACTTAGCACCGAGTCGAAAATATTCTGCGCGTGCCGGGTCGAATACGGCGTGCCGCCCAACAGCCGTACCTGCCCGGTCTGTCTGGGATTGCCGGGCGCCCTGCCGGTGCTGAATAAAAAAGCGGTCGAATATGCGGTGATGATGATCCTGGCGGTCGGGGGAGAGGTCAATCTCCATTCGGAATTTGCCCGCAAAAATTATTTTTACCCCGATTTGCCGAAAGGATATCAGATCACCCAGTATGAGAGACCGATCGGTACCGGCGGATCGGTCAGGATTAAAGCGGATGACGGCGGGGAAAAGGCGATTGCGATCAACAGGATTCATCTCGAAGAAGACGCCGGTAAACTGATTCACGGGGCGGGTGACGACAAACACAGCAAGGTCGATTTGAATCGATGCGGTGTGCCGCTTATCGAGATAGTCTCCGAACCGGATATGACGACGCCGCGCGAAGCATACGATTATTTGAAGAAGCTGAAACAGATATTGCAGTATCTTGGAATATGCACCGGTGATATGGAGAAAGGGCATTTTCGATGCGACGCCAATATTTCGATCAGGAAGAAAGGCGAAAAAATCGGCGGTATTCGGACCGAGTTGAAGAATCTCAATTCGTTTCGATTTGTCGAGAAGGCGCTGAATTATGAAATAGAAAGGCAGACCGGATTAATAAAAGCCGGGCGGCCGGTCGAGCAGGCGACCCTGATGTGGAACGGACGAAAACAGGTTGCCGAACAGATGCGAACCAAGGAAGAAGCGGATGATTACCGCTATTTCCCCGAGCCGGATTTACCACCCTGCCGTGTCGATCGCCAGACGGCGGCGGATATCATTTTGAAACTGCCCGAATTGCCGGACGAAAAGCTCGAGCGTTTTGTGAAGGAATACAAATTGTCGAAATATGACGCCGCGATTCTCACCGAGACGCGACCGCTGGCCGATTGTTTTGAGACCGTCATGGGCAACTACGATAACTCCAAGGCGGCGGCTAATTGGATGATAAATGATGTCTTGCGGGTATTGCATGAAGTTAAACTTGAGGTGGAAGATTTCACCGTCCCACCGAAAGATGTGGCCGATTTGCTGAAACTGATTGACTCCGGAGAAATTTCTGTTAAAATAGCCCGTGAGGTTTTTTCGTATATGGTTGACTCGGGGGGGGCGCCGGCTGATATTGTGGCGCAGAAAGGATGGCTGCAAATTACCGATTCCGGCGAGCTTGAGAAAATAGTCGAAAGTGTTCTGGCTGAAGAAGGAGAGAATATTCAGCGGTACCGTGACGGACAGAAAGAGCTGCTGGGATATTTTGTCGGGCAGGTAATGAAAAAAACCGGCGGGCTGGCGGCGCCCGAATCGACCAATAAGATTATCAGGGAGAAATTAGATGGACTCGAAGGCTAAAATCGCCGTCTTTATTTCGGGCGGCGGCACCAATCTTCAATCATTAATAGACGCGTCGAAAGAAGGGCGGTTGTCGGCCGAAATCGTTCTGGTGGTATCCAGCAAGGCGAATGCTTATGGGCTGGAGCGGGCCAAAAACGCCGGGATCGACACATTCGTTTTCAAGATGAAAAATTACCCGGGTCGCGAAGAGGCCGAAAAGGATCTCCTTGAGATGCTTCAGGAGTATGGTGTCGAGTATATCGCCCTGGCCGGGTACCTTAAACTCATTCCCGCGTCGCTTATCAAGAAGTATCGGCACCGTATAGCCAACATCCATCCCGCGTTGCTTCCAAAATACGGCGGCAAGGGTATGTATGGCCATCATGTGCATGAAGCGGTGATTGCCGCAGGCGATAAAGAGTCGGGAGCCACGGTGCATATTGTCGATGAAATTTACGATCATGGAAAGATATTGATACAGGAAAAGGTGCCGGTTATGCCGGATGATGACGCCGACAAACTGGCCGCAAGAGTATTGAAAATAGAACATAAAATATATCCCACAGCGTTGGAGAACCTGATAAGGGGGGAGGAAAAATAATATGGCAAATTTGGTGATGAGCACGGATATAAAGGATTATCCTTTATTCAGCCGCGGAAAGGTCCGCGATGTTTATGATCTCGACGACAAGCTTCTGATAGTTACCACCGACCGTATCTCGGCATTCGACGTAATTTTGCCCAACGGTATTCCCGGCAAGGGAGCGGTGCTGACGAAGATGTCGCTGTTCTGGTTCGATTTTCTCAAGGATGTGGTCGAGACGCATCTTATAACTGCCGATGTCGATCAGTATCCCGGACCGCTGAAAAAACACCGCGATATTCTCGAGGGCCGCTCGATGCTCGTTCACAAGGCGGAGCGGATCGATATCGAGTGTATCGTTCGCGGGTATATTTCCGGTTCGATGTGGAAGGAGTTGACGCGGGCGCGCAAAGACGGGTTGAACGTGGTGCATGGTTTCGAATTCCCGCCGGATCTGAAAGAGTCGGACAAACTTCCCGACTCAATTTTCACACCCTCGACCAAGGCGGACGACGGTCATGACGAGAATATATCTTATGCGCAGATGGTCGATGTCGTGGGTGAGGAGACGGCCCGATTGTGCCGCGACAAATCGATCGGCATTTATACCAAGGCGGCCGATTATGCCCGCAGCAAGGGTATAATAATAGCCGATACGAAGTTCGAGTTCGGCTATCTCGACGGACGGTTTATTCTCATCGACGAGGTGTTGTCACCCGATTCATCGCGTTTCTGGCCTTTGGATCAATATTCACCCGGAAAATCCCAACCATCATTTGACAAGCAGTTCATTCGCGATTATCTTGGCGGTCTCGAATGGGATAAGACTCCTCCGGGACCGAGACTCCCGGATGAGATAGTGGAAAAATCCGCCGCCAAGTATAACGAGGCGGCCAGATTATTGATGGAGAGTTGACGATGAGTGGCAAAATCAAAATAAAAAGAGCCCTGGTTTCGGTGTATGATAAGAGCGGCCTGGTCGAATTCGCGCGGGCGCTGGAAAAATTCGACATCGAAATCCTTTCCACCGGCGGCACGCTGGCGGCTCTTAAAAAGGAAGAAATTCAGGCCGTTTCGGTTTCGACTTTCACCGGCGCGCCGGAGATTCTCGGCGGCCGGGTCAAGACGCTTCATCCAAAGATCCATGCCGGTATTCTCTACCGCCGAGACAACGAGGATGACACCGCCGAAATGACGCATCAGGAATATAAACCGATCGATATGGTGGTGGTCAATCTTTATCCATTCGAGGAGACGGTCGCCAGGGCGGGTGTTACCGAAGCGGAGATTATCGAAAATATAGATATCGGCGGGCCGAGCATGCTTCGCGCGGCCGCCAAAAATTTCACCGGTGTCGTGGTCGTGGCCGATCCGAAGGATTATCCAAGGATCATCGAGGCGCTGGAGAACAACGACGGGGCGGTCGATCTCGATTTGCGCCGTGAGCTGGCCGGGAGGGCGTTCAGCCGCACCAATCAATATGATCGTGCTATCGCCGATTATTTCGTTTCCGGGAAGACAAAGCCGGCAGGCGAGGCGGCCGACGAATTTCCGCCGCAGCTCGACTATTCGTTCAAGCTCAAATCGGCATTGCGTTACGGCGAGAATCCGCATCAGAAGGGCGCTTTCTATGCCGATGAGAGTTTCACCGGGCCGTCGCTGTCTCGCGCCGAAGTATTGTCGGGGAAACCGCTGTCATATAATAATATTGCCGATCTCGACGCTACTTTGGATATGCTTCTCGATTTCGACGAGCCGTTCGCGGCCGTGATTAAGCATGCCAACCCGTGCGGCGCGGCTGTCGGGGCGACTATTGCCGATGCCTACCGCGATGCGCTGGCATCCGACCCGCTTTCGGCTTTCGGTTCGATCATCGGCCTGAACAAGCAGGTGGATATGGCCTGCGCCGAGCTTCTGCACAAGACGCATTTTGTCGAATGTATTGTGGCGCCGGGATTTGATGATGATGCGCTGGCGATGTTGAAGAAAAAGAAGAGCCGCCGTCTGCTGGTATTGCCGGAAATCGCAAAAGGGCGTCCGAAAGATGAGATGGTTTTCAAGTATGTGCGGGGCGGCATTTTATATCAGGATGCCGATGACATCGAAACCGAAGCGGCTTCGCTGACGACGCCGACCAAGCGCCGGGCGACGGATGAGGAAATCAAATCGCTGTTGTTCGCGTGGAAAATGGTCAAACATACCAAGTCCAACGCCATCGTCATCGTAAAGGGAACGGCGACAGTCGGTATCGGAATGGGGCAGACGTCGCGCGTCGATTCGTCCGCGCTGGCCGTGAAACGGGCCGGGTACCGCGCCAAAGGGGCGGTGCTGGCTTCGGATGCATTTTTCCCGATGCCCGACGGAATCGAAGTTGCCACCGATGCGGGGGTTACGGCGATTATTCAACCCGGTGGTTCAAAGGGAGATCCACAGGCAATAGAGGCGGCGGACAAGGCTGATGTTGCAATGGTATTCACAGGTGTAAGGCATTTTAAGCATTAGAATTTTGTTTTTAACGATAAAGTGCTTGCATGCAAATTTAACTATGATTAAATTGTTCTGTGAGTGTTGACAGCTTAGGAAAGGATATACATTGGGAAATCGTGTTCTTGAAATTGTCGTCTTTTTGATGTCACATATTAAGGACCATCAGGGGCAGTTGGAAAACCTCGAGGATGTTTCTTCTTATTTGAAAAGCAACGGCTTTACCGACAATGAGATCAGCTCCGCGTATTCGTGGGTGCTCGATCAGCTTCAAAATGACTCTCATTTTGTTCTCGAGGATAGTCAGTCCCTGATTTCCACACGTATTCTTACCGAGCAGGAACGCAGGCAGTTCAGTTCGGAAGCAATAGGTTATCTGCTCCAGTTGAGATATCTCGGCCTTATCAGCGACGGTTTGATGGAAGTGATTCTGGAAAGGGCGGGTATGATGGCGGCCGGGCCGATCGATCTCGATCAGCTCAAGATTGTCATCAGCGCCCTGCTTTTCCGCGAACCGGAGATTGTCGAATCGGGTAAACAGCAGATAGTATTATTGCCCGACGATGAAGGGCTTGTGAATTAACACTCACCCTTCGTTACAATTGAATCGGTATGTCATTAAAAAGTAAAAAGATAATTGTCGGTATTTCCGGTGGAATTGCCGCGTATAAAACCGCTTTTTTGATTCGCCTGTTGAAAAAGGCCGATGCCGATGTCCGGGCGATAATGACGAACAACGCCGCCAGATTTATCACCGAGCTGACGATCGAGACGCTCTGCCAGCATCCGGTGGCGGTCGAGATGTTTCCCGAGAGACGTTATGTCGGGACGCATCATATCGATCTGGCGGCCTGGCCGGATCTGTTCGTGGTTGCGCCGGCGACGGCCAATTTTATCGGCAAGGTTGCCTCGGGGGTGAGCGATGATATGCTGACCACGGTCATCTGCGCCGCGCAGGCGCCGGTGATGATTGCGCCCTCGATGAACAGCCATATGTACCTCAATAAAATCACACAGGCCAATATCGAAAAACTGCGCGCCGCCGGATATATTTTTATCGATCCCAATATCGGAGAGATGGCCTGCGAAACATACGGTCCCGGGCGGCTGGCCGAACCTGATGAGATCCTTCGGTTCATCGAAGGATATTTCGAAAAAAAAAAGCTCCTGAAAAATAAGAAGGTTCTTGTGACCGCCGGACCGTGCCGCGAGCCGCTCGATCCGGTACGTTTTATATCCAACCGTTCATCGGGAAAAATGGGTTATGCGCTGGCCGAGGCGGCGTATGGGGCCGGGGCCGAGGTGACGCTGGTCTCCGGGCCGGTGGATATCAAACCGAAGGCGCCGGTTACGGTCGTCCCGGTGGAAACCACGGCCGAGATGTACAAGGCGGTTCGCAGGGAATTCAAAAAGGCTGATATATTGATTATGGCGGCGGCTCCGGCCGATTTTACCGCGAAGAAAGCATCAGCACAGAAAATAAAAAAGGACGGGCGAAAAAGTTTAAAACTTGAACTGCAATCGACAATCGATATATTGAAAGAACTGAGTAAAGAGAGAAAAAAGAAACAGAAGATTGTCGGATTCGCTCTTGAGACCGAGAACGGTTTAAAAAACGCCGGGGCCAAGCTGAAAAACAAGGGGCTCGATCTGATCGTGCTCAACAGTCTGGAGGACGGCGTTCCTTTCGAGAGCGATGATAACAAGGTGACACTTATCGACAGGAATGGGCGGGCCGAATCGCTGAGCGCCATGCCCAAGAGCAAGTTGGCGGGTGTCCTGATCGAACATATAAGCAGGTTGAAGTAATATGACCAAATTCAAGGGCAGAATCGATCCCAAGACATCGGCGATGCTGGTCAAGGCGGCCCGGAGCCAGGTGCAAATCGGTTTGGGGGATATGGTAATCAACCGTGGAAAAGTCAAACAGAAACAGAAGGAGCTGGTCTTGTCCGGACGCAAAAAGAACAATGCACCCCGCTATCGCTCGCTCACCGGGCATGAAAAGGCCATCTGTAACTGTATGGGTTGTCCTCTCGGCAAGACTCGCACGAAGTTGGTCTACGGGGCGGGGAACCCGCATGCCGATGTGATGTTTATCGGCGAGGCGCCGGGGCGCGACGAGGATCTGAAGGGTGAGCCGTTTGTCGGCCGTGCCGGGCAGTTGCTGGACAAGATCCTGGCGGCTATCAATTTCACCCGTGACGATATCTATATCGCCAATATCCTCAAGTGCCGTCCGCCGGGCAATCGCGATCCCCAGCCGGACGAGATGAAAACCTGTATGCCGCATCTGATGGAGCAGATCCGGCTGATCAAGCCGAAAATTATCTGTGCGCTGGGGCGCATCTCGGCGCAGGCGTTGTTGCAGACGAACACACCGCTGGGCAAATTGCGCGGTCAATGGCACGATTTTAACGGCATACCATTTATCGTAACATATCATCCGGCGGCGCTTCTTCGGTTTTCGTCGTACAAGCGGCCTACCTGGGAGGATGTTCTGGAGCTTCGCTCGAAGTATGACGAAATGACAATGGAATAAAATATGGCGACCCGGCAAAATATAGATAAAGAAAAAAATGTCGCGCGGCATGAGCCGCCGAAATCGATCGAGGCGGAACAGGATGTCCTCGGTTCGATATTGAAAGAACCCGAGGTTATCGCCGCGGTTATCGAGGAACTTCCCACCAACGAGAATTTTTATGTTCCCAAACACCGGATAATTTACAAGGCGATATTGAATCTCTTCGAGAAAAACGAGCCGTGCGATATCACGACGGTGGCCGAAGAACTTACCAAGATGAATCAGCTCGACAATATCGGCGGGCGGTTGTATTTGATCGAACTGGTGGATGGTGTGGCGACGACCGCTAATGCGGTGTCGTATTCCAAAATAGTTCTCGAGAAATCGGTGCTGCGGAGTCTGATCAACACCTCCAACGAGATAGTGCAAAGCTGTTACAATCTCGAGTATGAGGTGTCGGAGATACTCGACCGCGCCGAGCAGAATATTTTCGCCATATCGGAGAGCCGTCTGCGCAAGGGTTTTGTTTCGATGGCCGATATGATGCCGAGCACATTCGAGCAGATCGAACATTTTCAGGATACCAAGGGCGGTCTGAGCGGATTCGAGACCGGCTTTACGCAGCTCGATGCCATGACCGGCGGATTGCACGGAGGTGAGTTTATTGTCATTGCCGGGCGGCCCTCGATGGGCAAAACGGCTTTTGCGCTGAATGTCGCGGAATTTATGGCGGTCGATAATAAAATGCCGGTCGGAGTTTTCTCGATCGAAATGTCGAAAGAACAGCTGGTGCTTCGGCTTCTCTGCGGCCGGGCCAAAATCAGCCAGCATCTTTTGAGAACCAACCGTCTTCGTGACGCCGACTGGCAGAGGCTGTCGATAGCGGCCGATCCTCTCAGCGAGGCGCAGATGTATATCGACGATTCGGCTGTGCTGTCGCCGGTGGAGATGCGGGCCAAGGCGCGGCGCCTGAAGGCGCAGCATGATGTCGGGATGATTATTGTCGATTATATCCAGATGATGTCGAGTGTCGGCCGGGTCGAGAACCGCCAGCAGGAGATGGCGTTAATTTCGCGCTCGATGAAATCGCTGGCCAAGGAATTGAATATTCCCGTAATCGCCATCAGTCAGTTATCGCGAATGGTTGAGATGCGCGGCGGGGACAAGCGCCCGCAGTTGTCCGACCTTCGTGAGTCGGGTGCCATCGAGCAGGATGCCGACGTGGTTATGTTCGTGTATCGTCCGGAATTTTATAAGTCCCATCTGGACAAGGACGATCCCAAATTACTGGAAGTTGCAGGCAGGGCCGAACTTATTGTTGCCAAGCAGCGCAACGGCCCTACCGGGGTGGTCAATCTCACATTCGTGAAGGACTTCATTCGATTCGAGAATATGGCCGCCTTTGAACCGGGAATCCCTGAGCCGGAGGCTGACTCTCCATTTTGAGGATGAATAGCGGTGTCCCATTATTAGGTCGAAGAGCGATAAACTTCGTATCGCATATCGGCAGTACGTTTCTGCTGCTGTTTAAATCCATATACCAGTTAAAATCTGCTCCGCAATCGCTCGGTTTGATTATCGATCAGTGTTTTATGGTCGGTAATAAATCGGTGCCGCTGATTTTGATCATTTCGATTTTTGTCGGGGCGGTGTCGGCCTGGCAGGCCGCGTACCAGTTCAAATTCATCGGCGCGCCGCTGCGCTATTTGGGATCGGCGGTGGGCAAGGCGGTTGTTATCGAACTTGCCCCGGTGCTCTCGGCGCTGGTTGTCGCCGGGCGGGTTGGCGCGGGTATCGCCGCCGAGCTGGGGACGATGCGTGTGACCGAGCAGATCGACGCGCTGGAGTCGATGGGTATCAGCCCGGTTCGTTACCTGGTTATGCCGAGGATACTGGCGACCACGATCATGCTTCCGATACTGATTATTTTTGCCAACCTGATCGCGCTTCTCGGGGCGCTGGTGGTCTCGATTATTTTTGTGGATATGTCGTACGAGACATTTCTAAACGGTGTCAGGTCATCGTTCAGTTTCGCCGACATGATGGGCGGTATGCTCAAGGCGGCGGTGTTCGGGATGATTATCGGTTTGGTCGGCTGCCATGAAGGATTCAATACTGCAGGCGGGGCGCGGGGGGTCGGTATCTCGACCACGCTGGCGGTGGTTATCGCCTCGGTGATGATTCTTATTTCGGATTATGTGATTGCCATGGTTCTGTTTCAGATGTAAATATTATGGATGCGTATATAAAATTCGATGATGTTTTCAAGAGCTTTGACGACAAGGAGGTCCTCCGGGGCGTAACGCTCGAGGTGGGCCGTCGGGAGTCGGTTGTTGTCATCGGGCAGTCGGGATGCGGCAAATCGGTGCTTTTGAAGCATATCAACTCTCTGATCAAGCCGGATTCGGGTGTTGTTTATATTGACGGCAACGACGTTACCAGTATGAAATTCGATGCTTTGAGCGAAGTGAGGAAAAATATCGGAATGCTCTTTCAGTCGGCGGCGCTTCTGGATTCGCTCACGGTCGGCGAAAATGTCGGTCTGGCCCTGAAAGAGGGTGGCATGCACGACGAGAATGCGCGGAACGATATTGTCGAGGAAAAATTATCGCTGGTCGGGTTGTCGGGGACGGCCCATAAGTATCCATCGGAGCTTTCCGGCGGAATGCGCAAGCGGGTCGGGCTGGCGCGGGCCATTGCCACCAATCCGGATATTTTATTATATGACGAGCCGACAACCGGGCTCGATCCGATCACGGCCGACCGGATCAACGATCTTATTATAAATCTGCATGAAAAGCTTCATGTCACTTCGGTGACGGTTACGCATGATATGGTTTCGGCCTATAAAGTCGGCGACAGGATAATAATGCTCCATGACGGCCGGGTGGAATACGAGGGTACCCCGGATGAGACACGAAACAGTTCCAACCCGATTGTGAAACAGTTTATTAACGGTCAGGCCGAAGGCCCGATAAAGATGAATTGACAGCCGATGGAAAAAAAGGTCAAAACCGCCTTTGTCTGCACCAACTGCGGCGCCATACATCCCAAATGGCAGGGGCAGTGCAAGGAGTGCGGCGAATGGAACACGCTTGCCGAGGAAAGAATTGTCCGCTCCGGCCGTAAATCACGCAAGGCTCCCACGATTACGCCGCTTGCTTTCGATGAAATAGATGACAGCCGTATGTCCGGCTATAAATCCGGGATGGTGGAATTCGACCGTGTTCTCGGCGGTGTTCTGCTTCCGGGCAGCGCCGTGCTTCTGGCGGGCGAGCCGGGGATCGGTAAATCGACATTGATATTGCAGGCGGCCGACGCATACTCCGACAAAGGGTGCAAAATTCTGTATGTGACGGGTGAGGAATCGCCCGGGCAGATCAAGAAGAGATCGGAACGGTTGAATGTGGCCGGGAAGAATATCGCGATAGTCAATCTCACCGATCTCGAGCAGATTATCGCCATTCTCGAGGAGCATCAATTTCATATCGTGGTGGTCGATTCAATTCAGACCATCACCAGCAGTTTATTCGATTCGCCGCCGGGGACAATCGGACAGATTCGCGAATCGGCCGGGCGGCTAATCGAGACGGCCAAGAAAAACGACATCGCCCTGTTTTTGATCGGTCATGTGACCAAGGAGGGTCTGGTGGCCGGGCCGAAAATTCTGGAGCATATGGTTGACGCCGTTCTTCAGTTCGAGGGCGACAGCCAGCATCTCTATCGTATTTTGCGCACCGCAAAAAACCGCTACGGTTCCACTTTCGAGCTGGGCGTATTCGAGATGGCGGTCGATGGTTTGCGGCAGGTGGGCAACCCGTCCTCGCTGTTTCTTTCCGATTACGGCGATATTCACCGCTCGGGGGCGGTGGTGGCGGCCTCATGTGAGGGCAACCGCCCGATACTGGTAGAAATACAGGCGCTGGTGTCGTCGGCCTCATACGGTACGCCCCAGCGGGTGGCCGGCGGTATCGACAACAAAAGACTGGCGCTGCTTCTGGCCATACTTGAGAAACGGATGGGATTGCCGATGGGCGGCAACGATGTTTTTGTGTCGGTGGCGGGCGGTCTCAAATTGGCTGAACCGGCCATCGATATGGCGGTTATTTCGGCCATTGTCTCATCGCTTCGCGATATACCGGTCGACACCGGGCTGGTATTTGCCGGGGAGGTCGGTTTGAGCGGCGAGGTGCGGCCGGTCGGTATGGTCGAGCGGCGGGTGAGCGAGGCGGCCAAGCTGGGATTCAAAAAAATTATTATACCGCATCAGAACGCCGAGAGTATAAGAGTTGAAGGAATTGAAATTGTAACCGTATCCACTCTTGACAAAGCGCTGGAGATTTTATTTTAGACGGGATTGTAAAATGGAAAAAGTTCAGTTAAAACCACAATCGATGCTGATACCGTTACCGGCCACGATGGTTTCGTGCGCCGCCGAGGGTTTCAAGCCGAATATTATCACTATCAGCTGGATCGGTATTGTCAATTCGGAACCGCCGATGCTGTCGATTTCGGTAACGCCGCAACGTCATTCACACCAGATTATCAAGAAGGCGGGCGATTTCGTGGTCAATATGACCGGCGAGGACAATCTGCGGATTACCGATTTCTGCGGCAATCGCTCCGGGCGGGATTACGATAAATTTAGCGAGTTGAAACTTACCGCCCTGCCCGGCAAAGAGGTGTCGTCGCCGCTGATCGGGGAATGTCCGATCAATCTGGAATGCAGGGTGAAGCAGTCAATCGTGCTTGGATCGCATGAGATGTTTATCGCCGAGATCGTGGCGGTGCATATCGACAAGGATTTGCTCGATGAGAAGGGGCGTCCCGATATCGATAAAATCAAGCCGCTTGTTTACTGCACGGCGGCACGTGAGTATCGCGGCGGGCTGACGAAGGTTCTTTCGCGTTACGGCGCCGCGGCGGGGAAGAAGGAAAAATAATTAACGATGTCTTCGGATCGATTTTCATTCAAGCTTCTGTCCCGGGACAACCAGGCGCGGCGGGGGACGGTTTTCACGCCGCACGGGAAGTTCCAGACGCCGGCCTTTATGCCGGTGGGTACCAGCGGCGCGGTCAAGGCTATGACCGCCGAGGATCTCGAGGAGTGCGGGGCCGAGATTATTCTCGGCAACACCTACCATCTTTATTTGCGGCCGGGGGAGAAGCTGATCAAGGGTATGGGCGGACTGGCCGGGTTCAACGGCTGGCGCAAACCGACCCTGACCGACTCCGGCGGGTTCCAGGTCTTTTCGATGCAGGACCTTTCGAAGGTCGATGACGACGGGGTTATGTTCAAGTCGCATCATGACGGCTCATCGCATCATTTCTATCCCGAAAAAGTGATTCAGATTCAGCTCGATATCGGCGCCGATATAATCATGTCGTTCGATCAGTGCGTCCCGTATCCGGCCGACAAGGCGCTGGCCACGACCGGTGTCATGCGGACCTTCGACTGGGCCAAGCGGGGTCTGGAGTTTTACAGTAAGGCGGCTGGTGATGCCGAGGGTAGAACCGCGCTGTTTGGAATCGTGCAGGGCTCGGTATATGATGAATTGCGTAAAATATCGGCGGAGCAGTTGATCGATCTCGATTTTCCCGGTTATGCGGTAGGCGGCTTGGCGGTCGGGGAACCGAAAAAAGAAATGGAAGAGACGCTGGGCTATACCATAGATTTCCTGCCGCAGGAAAAACCGCGTTATTTGATGGGGGTCGGTTATCCCGAGGATATTTTGATGGCGGTATCGTACGGCATCGACATGTTCGACTGCGTCCTGCCGACGAGGAACGCCCGCACCGGGATGGTGTTCACCTCAGAGGGGCCGCTGGTTTTTCGGAATGCGGATGTGGCCGATGATTCGGGGCCGCTCGATCCCAACTGCGACTGCCGTGTCTGCCGCAGGTACAGCCGTGCGTATATTCGGCATTTGTATAATCAGCGGGAGATCACTTCGCTGATCCTGGCCAGTTATCATTCGACCTATTTTTTTCAGAACCTGATGAAGCAGATACGGGCGGCAATCGAGGAAAACCGGTTCGATCAGTTCCGCAGGGAATTTCTCGAGAAATACAACGGGAATGCGAAGTATGAATAGACGGGGGCGGTTTGTTATATTTATTTTGATGTCGCTGGTTTTATTGTCGGCGGCGGCCGGAGCGCAGGAGACGGACGCCACCATGCGTTTCTATCTCGACAACACCGCTTATGTTTTCGATCAGAATTTTATTTTCAACAAAGAAGCCGATTTTTCATTCAAGGTCCGCTCGATACTGGAGCGAACCGACTACCGGGGGAAGCTCGAGAAAGTCGACACCGCCGTTTACGACATCCACGTAGCATCCGGGAAGGTCGATTCGATTAATGTTATCGATTCGGCTTCGCAGTCGGAGAATGTCCCCCCGGACAGTTTTGCGCCGTTTCTGCCTTGGGAGGAAGGAAATTTCGATTTCTACTTTTATCCCAACGATACCGGCGCCGGGCGCCTGGCTGTCGGTTACGAAACGCCGGGCGGTGATACGGTCGATATCCGTTCCGGTTTCATGAATATCAATCGCGACAATTTTACGCTTCAGTCCGTTTTTTTGCACAGTCGTGATGAGGAGGGATTTCAGCGGCTGTCGCGGGTTTATTCGTTCGAACGTTCCGACGGTGTCATCAGGCCGTTGAAATACGAGGAGTATCGTGTCAAGATCGCTTTTATGGGGCATAATTATACGCGGATCTATGCCGAATTTTTCGATTATCAGTTGAAATAACTATAATTTGCTTGCCACATGGTGGGCATAATTCTATAATTAAAATTATGGCTGCAAACAGGGATGCATTAAAGAACAAGATCGACCTCCGTCATCTGCCGAAGCATATCGCCATCATCATGGACGGTAACGGGCGCTGGGCCAAACGCAGGGATTTGCCGCGGACGGCCGGTCACGAAGCGGGTGTCGAGGCGGTTCGGAAAGTGGTCCGGGCGGCCGGTGAGATCGGTGTCAAGTACCTGACGCTGTACACTTTTTCAGTCGAAAACTGGAAACGTCCGAGGGAAGAAGTGACCGCTATAATGCGCCTGTTGTCCCGAACGACGCGCGGGGAAATCGATGAATTGAACCGCAATAATGTCCGCCTGATCACAACCGGGCGCATCGAGGGCTTGTCGATATCGCGCCGGAAGGCGCTGTCGATGGCGATGGAGCGGACGCGGGAGAACACCGGTCTGGTGCTCAACCTGGCGCTGAATTATGGCGGCCGGACGGAGATAATCGATGCCGTCAAGGCGATTGCATCATCGGTGCGATCGGGACATATAAAGCCGAATGAAATTAACGAGCAGTTGTTCTCGGAATATTTGTATACGGCCGGGATGCCCGACCCGGATCTGCTCATCAGGACCTCGGGCGAGATGCGATTGTCGAATTTTCTAATCTGGCAGGCGAGTTACACCGAGTTATACATCACCAAAGTTCTCTGGCCCGATTTTGGCCGGAAGGATTTGTTCAGGGCCATAATAGACTATCAACAGCGTGAACGTCGTTTCGGAAGGGTTTAGTAATCTTGAGCAGTAACCTTATCACCCGGATTATCGTGGCCCTAATATTCGGCCCGCTTATCATATTGATATCTTATCTCGGCGGCTACTGGTTGTTCGGGATGGTCATGCTTTTTGCCCTGATCGGTATTATCGAATTCATGATCGGCAGCGGCACCAAGCCGTCCATGTTACAATTCTGGCTGACGCTGGTTTTCACCGCCGGCATTTTGACGGCGTCGATGTTACTGTCTTTTTCGTCGGGATTCATGATTCTGGCCGGATATTTTATTCTTCTCGGTGTTGTCGCGGCGGTCAGGAACACCGCTCCATCGGAGCTATTCAAAGAGCAGTCGTTTATGATCTGGGGCGTTGCCTATATCGGGTTGCTGTATCCGTTTGTTTACCATGTCCGGAATCTGTCGGAGGTTGGGGGCGACTGGATGCTGTTTATGTTCGGGACGCTCTGGCTTTCGGATACGCTGGCGATGTTTGTCGGCAAGGCGATGGGTAAAAGAAAGCTGGCCCCGACCGTATCGCCCAATAAGACGGTGGCCGGATTTTTCGGTGGGATGACCGGCGGAATAATTGTCGCTTTGATTCTCGGATTCTGGCGGTTGTCGATGGTCGATTTTTATATACCTATTATTGCCGGTGTGATCGTCTCTTTGATCGGTCAGCTCGGCGATCTGGTCGAATCATGCTGGAAGAGGGCCATCGGTATCAAGGACTCTTCGGCGATAATTCCCGGTCACGGCGGGGTCCTCGACCGTTTCGATTCGCTTCTGTTTGCCGCCCCGGTTTTATTTTTATTCCTGAAATATTTCGTCTATAATTGACGGGGTCGGCGGTGAAGATAGTCGATTTTATTTTCGCCGCGCGGCCGATGTTGCTGTTTCCCGTCTGGTCGATATATCTAATTTCATACAAATTGTTGTCGCCCGACCCGGTTCTTGATTATGCCGGGCTGTTGCCGCCTGCCGGATTGACGCTGGTATTCTGCGGGACCTATTATATTAATCAGATCTATGACTATGAATCGGACCGGATAAACAGGAAGCTCGGTTTCCTGCAAAAAAATATGATTACGCGGAGCGAAATGACGGCGGCATATATATCCACTTCGGTTCTGGCTGTACTGCTCGCTTTTTATTCGGGGTTGGCGGTCGGCATTTTGATTTGTCTGATATTTTTACTCGGTTTTATTTATTCGGCTCCGCCGGCGAGATTAAAGGACCGACCGCTGGCCGGTTTGTTATCCAATATATGCGCCTACGGTGTTTTGATACCGGCTGTTGCCGCGCCGGGTGTTTACAGCAGGATGATGATCCATGTAATATTGTATTTCGCTTTGCTGGTCGGCGCGGGATATCTCCTGACTATAATGCCCGACCGTGAGGGCGACAGGAAGACCGGCAAAAAGACGCTGGCCGCGTATTTTTCCGACAGGGTGATTATATTCATGGCCCTGTTGCTGTTAATCGCCGGATTTTATTTTGCGCTGCGTATCGATAATCTTTTCCTGATCGGTATCTGCGCCGTGTCGGCCGGATTATTTACGGCGGCGCTTGTGTGGCCCAAAGGATCACTGGTGCTTTTTTCCTGCAAGTTTCCCATATTTCTGGTGTCGCTATTGGCCGGGTATTATTTCCCGGTCTATCTGGTTTTTATTCTTGTCCTGTTGATTCTGACCCGATTATATTATAAAAAGAGATTTGGCATGATATATCCGAGGATAAACTGATGAAATATTTATTGATCCCGCTGTGTATTTTACTTGTTGTTTCGGGATGTACCCCCAGCCCCCGTTTTACCAATGGCGAAACGAAGGGTAACGTCAAACAACAAACATCGGATGAGGTTTATAACCGCAACAGGGAAGGTTATATGAGCGCCAATTCCAGCGACCTGATCGAGTTGGGGCGGATCATACAAAGTTTTTTGGGGAAACCGTACGGCGCTTCGACCGACGAGGGCAATCTCGACTGCAGTCGCTTTACGCTGTTGGTGTTCGACAAGTTCAATAACACCAAGCTGCCCCGGACCTCGGCCAAACAGTTCAAAACAGGGCAGAAGATAAAAAACGGCGATTTGCGTTACGGTGATCTTGTTTTTTACCGGACCGACGGCGGCGGCATTTCGCATGTCGGGATATATGTCGGGTTTAATGAATTCATCCATGCCACCAACTCATCCGGGATAATAATTTCCAGCATGAGCGAGGATTACTGGAAAAAAAGATATGCCGGGGCCCGCCGGATTTTACCCTGAGTCATGCCGCTCGATGCGTATTGAATTGGGATGAAAAAGGAAAAGCTGAAAATAAAGCTGGAGAATCTCCCGACCGAACCGGGTGTTTACCTGTTCCGCAACAGGGCGGGCAATATTATCTACATCGGTAAGGCCAAAAATCTGCGCAACCGGGTGCGGACGTATTTTCAGTCATCGCACAATCATGATCCGAAAACGGACCGCATGACGGCATCGATCGACGATCTCGAGATGATCGTGACCGATTCCGAAATCGAGGCGTTGATTCTCGAAGCCAACCTGGTGAAGGAACACAAGCCGCGTTATAATATCAATCTCAAGGACGACAAACATTTTCCATATATAAAGGTGACGGTCAATGAACCCTTTCCGCGGGTGCTGATCGTGCGCCGTCTCGAGAAGGACGGCAACAGCTATTTCGGGCCGTACACTAACTCGAAAGGAATGCGCAAGACAGTGCGTTTCCTGAGCCGCCTGTTTAAAATTCGGAGTTGTAATCTGACCATCCCGCACCCGACCGGCAAGCCGCAGAAGGTCTGCCTCGATTATCATATCGGACGCTGCGGCGGACCGTGCGAGGATCTCCAGAGCCGTGAGGATTACGCCGAACAGGTCGAGGCGGTGATACTGTTTTTGTCGGGCCGGGGGGAGACGCTTCTCGAGAAACTCAGGGAAAAAATGGCGCGGTTATCCGCGGAGATGGAATTCGAGAAAGCGGCCGAGGTGCGCGACCAGATCGAGGCGCTGGAATCGGTTCGCCAGTCGCAGAAGGTGGATGCCGGCAAGGTGATCAATCGGGATATTGTCGCTTTTGCCCGCGACGGGCGGTACACGGTGGTGGTTGTTTTACAGATTCGCGAGGGTGTCTTGATCGGCCGGCAGGATTTTCAGCTCACTTCGGAACCGGAGGAGGATGACGGTGAGTTGCTGGGCGGATTTGTCCGGCAGTACTACAATAACCAGCCTAATCTCCCGCAGGAAATTTATCTGCCGCTTAAGCTCGACGATGAAAGGGTGATCGCGAAATGGCTGTCACAGGCGCTGGGCCGCAAGGTCGGGTTGTTCAACCCGCAGAAAGGGGAGAAGCTCAAACTGGTCGATTTGGCCGCGACCAACGCGCGGCTTTTGCTCGATGAGATCCTGATTCAGAAAAAGGGATACAAGGAGCGGGTCTCGAAATCGGTGCAGGCGCTGAAGGACGATCTGCATCTTGTACGTTCGCCCCGAACCATAGCCTGTGTCGATATTTCCAACACCGGTGAAAACGATGCGGTCGGTTCGCTCGTTTATTTCGCCAACGGCAAACCGCATAAGGCAGGGTATCGCCATTTCAGGATCAAGGAGGTGACCGGGCAGGATGATTTCGCCATGATGCGCGAGGTGGTCGGGCGGTATTTTTTCCGGCTCAAGGAGGAAGACGGTGAGGCTCCCGATCTGCTGGTGGTGGACGGCGGCAGGGGGCAGTTGTCATCGGTACGCAAGGAAATCGCTTCGCTCGGTTTCGAGGAGCAAAACATTATCGGGCTGGCGAAGAAGTTCGAGGAGATATATTTCCCCGGGCGGCGCGAGCCGCTGACCATTCCAAAAGCATCGCCGGGATTGCTGCTTCTCAAAAGGGTGCGCGACGAGGCGCATCGTTTCGCCATCGAGTATAACCGCAAACTGCGTTCGAAAAGGACGATTAAATCAGCGCTGGATAAACTGGATGGTGTCGGTCCCAAAAGGCGGGAAATTTTGCTGAGGCATTTCGGTTCGGTCAAGAAAATCAGGGAAGCCTCGCTCGAGCAATTGCTGGGTGTAAAGGGTATCCCTAAAAATATCGCCGAAAAAATACATAAGTCATTCCACTGATTATTCCTTATCGATATTATTTCCTGTCTTATATTCTATTGTCTTTTTTGCGGGCCGGGAAAAGACTTGCATAAAATGCGATTGCCGCTATATTTAAGTATAGCCGTCATATTATAAGTATAGTTTCCTGCCTCATTACATGAGAATATTTTCTATGGTTAATGGGAGGCATCATGATAGGGATAATCAGGATATTAACGATTTCGTTTATTTTTTTCATCCTGACGGCGAATATATATTCGCTTCCATGGCCGGTTTTCCCCGACAGCACGGGGCGTGAGATCGGCAACTCCTATGGTCAGTTCCAGTGTTATTACGGCGACAATTGCACGCCATATGCCCATTCGGGTATCGATGTTATGGTACCGCCGGGGACGCCAATTTATGCCGTAAAGGCCGGGTATGTCAAAGCGATATTGACCACCGGCGCTCCGACTCACTGGCGGGTGGTAATCGGTGACTCGGCGGGAACCGGGGAGTGTGAGGCATGGATGTATGCCCATGTTGACCAGGGATCTATTATCAGCGCCGGTCTTTCGGTCGGAGATTATGTCGAGGCGGGGCAGTATATAGGTTATGTGGTTCCGTTTTCCACTGAGGAATTTCATCACCTGCATTTTTCGATTATCAGGTATGCCGGGACCGATGAGGACTGGGCCGAATGGGGCAACTGGCCGTTTGTCGGCGATCCGCTTGATTATCTCGACCCGGATAGCGATCCCGATCCGCCTGTTATTTTGAATGCTTACGGCGATCAGTTGCTGGCCTTTTCGCTGAACGAGGTTGCCTCGTATTTCTCCGAGGGCGCCGTGCTGGGCGGTGATGTCGATATTATTTGCCATGTCTATGATTATATCAACTGCTATGATTATAAAGTCGCTCCGTGGGGTCTTGAATATAAGATCGAGGGTGATTCGAGTATCCCGTGGACAAATTCGATATGTTTCAGCACCGAACTGGGGCCATATAGCGAAATTTATAATGAGATTCTTGTTTACCATCAGGATGACGCCACCTGCAACAGCCGGGGCGATTATAATGACCGGGAGTACTATTTTAATCTCACCAGCAACAACGGCGATTCGGTTATCGAGTATGCCGATTCCTATTACTGCTGGCACACGGCCGTTTTCCACAACGGCGACTATAAAATATCGGTCAGGGCCTATGACCATGCCGGTAACGAAACCATCGATTCCATGACGGTGACAATCAGCAACTCGTTTATACTTTCGGGGACGGTTACTCTTGAGGGTGATCCCGGCGATTTATCGGGGACGGTTGTCAGGGTCGAACCGAGCGGTGAGGCGGATACGACCGATTATGAGGGAGATTATTATTTCCCGGGTATCGACGGCGGTTCGCAGCGGTTGATTTGTGAGCATACCGGATACAGCGCGGCTGATACGGTATTGATGATGAACCGGGCCTGGCAGATAGATATGGCCCTGGAATATGCTCCGTATATTTGCGGCGATGCGGACGGCAGTGGCGCCATAAACCTTTTGGATATAACCTTTTTGATAACTTATTTATACAAAAGTGGTCCGGCTCCGTCGCCGCCGGAAGCGGGTGATGCCGATAACAGCGGGGCCCTTAACCTTCTGGATGTAACTTATTTGATCAATTATCTTTACAAGGACGGCCCGGAACCATCCTGCTGAATCCATTCAGCCCGAATATTGCGAGAGCGCCCTTAATTTTTTGGCCGAAGATATTGTCTATAAATCACTTATAATCCCCACCCGGGCCCGTAGTTTTATTTTGCCAATATTACAGCTATGTCATATATTGACATTTTCAGCATATTGGGTAAGGGACAATTTTGGAAAAAATCGTAAGTAAAGCTCTGGATGGTGATTCGGACGCCGAAATGGAGTTATTTCAATCGCTTCGCGTAAGATTTATATATCTTGCCAAAAAGAGGTTATTGAAGAGCGAAGATGCCGAGGATATTGCTCAGGAAGCTTGTCTGACGGTATTGGAGAAGTACCGAACGGCTGATTTTCACGGCAATTTCACGCCCTGGGCTTTGAAGATATTGCGGAATAAAATCGGCAACCATCTTCAGAGCAAGAGTGTGCAAGTTGACAGAGAGGCCAACAGGTGGGATAAAAGGCTCTCTTCCGGAAACACAACCCGGCCGGCCGATGTTGACCTTATCCGGGCGGTTGTTGGATGCCTCAGGAAGCTTATTGTTGCCTTTCCTCGCTATGCACGCGCATTGAATCTTGCTCATCAGGGTTACGGGACCGACGAGATTTGTCGTCGCCTGGGCATAAAGTCGAATAACCTGTATGTTATTCTTAACCGAGGTCGTAGTTTTTTGAAGGATTGTTTGGGCAAGGAGACATAAAAATGCCAAAAGGAGTTTGCAATAATCCGGATGTTGGCAAATATCTGCATGCCTATGAGCTGGAAGTACTGGGTGAGGCCGAAACCGAACTGTTCGAAGCTCATTTGCTGGAATGTGATTATTGTTTCTCGGAGACAAGGAAATTTGCCGATGAAGCGGATCTGATCAGGTCCGATGAAACCGTTATCAACGATGTGTCCGAAAAGGTTGGAGATATCGAGACTTCCGGCCAAAATTCGGTGTGGAAAAAAATGCTGCGGCGGTTGTGGCCGGATACACCGTTGGTTTTCAAGCCGGCGGCGGCGCTGTTTCTTATACTGCTTTTAGTCTACCCGGCATACATAGGTATTATTTCCCGGATGGATTCCGATATAAAGCCGGTTTCCTCGATCAGCCTGATGCCCAGCCGTGCGGGAGATGCAGTGGAGTACAGTCTGGCGGGCAGAAACGACATAGTCCTGTGTTTTATCGTTCAGGATATTGTTTCCGGCGGCAGGTATATCTTGGAGCTTACCGGGGAAGACGGGGAGATGATTTTATATGATGATAATTTCGGCGGTGTCGATGTTTACGGGGTCGGTCGGATATTTATACCATCGGGTGGGATAGAGACCGGATCATATTCTCTCAAACTGACCATTGCCGATGAAAAAGCTGCGCAAAATATGGAGATTTATAATTTCAGGTTGATAAAGTAGAGCGGCTTATTTGCAAATAAATTAAATTCTTAATCACGGCCGGAGATGTACAGAAAATCAGTTCTCACCATTTTCTTCTGGGGCGTATTGATAATATTGTCGGCGGGATCGGCGACGGCGTCCGATGACACCGGTGTTCAATTATCCCCGCAATGGCTTCAATTGGCCGACAGCCTCGGTAAAGCCGCTGATTATGATTCTGCACTGGTTATTTTGAACCGGATTCGGGGCAGTTTCGATGAGATTGATACATCGACTGATACATCCGCCGCGGGACTATTCCTAATATTCGGATCCTGTTATTTCGATCTTGGAAAATACAATCGGGCGGAGGGATATTTAGACACGGCGCTTACGATCAGGGAGGCGGTTTTCGGTTGTTCGGCGGGCGAGACGGCCGAAATAATGGTCAAACTCGGTGATATCTATCTTGCACAGGGTCGATATGACAGGAGCGAGGAGATTCTTGTCGAGGCCCGGTACATACTCGAGGACGATTCCTCCGAGCGTCTCATTCTGGCGGAATGTTACCGGGTATCGGTTCCGCTGTACACGTTTAAAAATGATTATATAAAGGCCGACTCACTTGCCGATTCGGCGTTGACGATTTCCCGGCGTGAATCAGAGCCCGATTTGGATATGATCGCCAAAAGTCTGAATGTCAAAGGCAATGTCAGTTACTACACCGGGAATTACGATGAAGCAAAAGCCGCCTATTTAGATGCGCTGGAGACATATCAAGAATTATATGGTGAGAAGCACCCGTCGATCGCTTCATCCATATCCAACCTGGCCAACCTGCATCGCATCAAGGGGGAATATGCAATTGCGGAATCGCTTCTGGTGGCCGCCATAAATATGGACCGGGAGTTTTTTGGCGACGGTCATTCGATACTTTCGGCGCGACTAAATAATCTTTCATCGCTTTACTGGCGTCTCGGCCGTTTTGGCGAGATGGAACCGATACTCGAAGAGGCGGTTAAGATTCTCCGGAATACGGTCGGTGACGATCATCCCGAGATGGCGGCAAGTCTGAACTGTATGGCGGCGCTAAATCTTGCCCTCGGAAAATACAGCCCGGCCGATACGCTTTTCCGGAAGGCGCTGGAGATACTAAAAAAAAGTTATGGCCCGAATCACACCACTGTCGCCACCCTGCTGAATAATCTCGGGAACATCAATTCGGTTCTGGGGAATTATGATATCGCCAAGGGTTATATGCTGGAATCGATGGAAATCAGGAAGAAGCTTCTTGGAGAAAAGCATCCCGATGTTGCCACCAGTCTCGGGGCGATTGCCCGATTGATGATACAGAGACTTGGCGAGTATGACGAAGCGGAAGTTTATTTGAATGAGGCGCTGAGTATTAAAAAGGATCTTCTGGGATCGAATCATCCCGATGTGGCCAGGATATACAAGGACATGGGAGATATTCGCTATCAGCAGGGAAGATTGGACGAGGCGATCGCCGAGTATAAAAAGTCGCTCGGGATCATGGAAATGACCCATGGGTATCTGCATCCCAATGTCTATCAGAATCTCAAATGTCTCGGCCGCGCCTATGCCGCTATGGACAGCGCTGATTCCAGCCTGGTCTATTTGGAGAGATTTATGGATCTGGCGCTGAAGCTTACCGATTACGCCTTTTCATATTCATCGGAGACCCAAAAGTTGAGGTGGATCAATAAATACCCGGTGGTGGACAATTCCATTTTCACACTGGCCGTGCAGTCCCACGACGAGCGAGCGACGGCGCTGGCGGGGGAGACGCTTTTGAAGGGGAAGGCATCGGTAATCGACGCCATAATGATCGAAAGAGAGACCGCCTTTTGTTCCGAGGACCGGCGCGCCCGTGAGTTGCTCGACAGTCGCAATGAAATATGCACCATGATTTCCAACATGGTTTTGAGCAGTGTCAGGAAGGCACCGCAGGAGAACTTTCTAGACAGTGTGCAGATGCTGTATAAGATCAATGATTCGCTCGAAGAGGAGTTGAGCAGGATCTGTTCGACATTCAAAAACGAACTGTTTTCCAGGAGATTCGAACTTGATGATATATACCGGGCAATTCCCGAAGGGGCGGTTCTGCTCGAATATATGAAATATACCCCGAGTGATTTCAACAAGGTGTTCGACGAGGAAGATGATGAAAAAAATGCCAGGTATCTGGCATTCCTGTTTAAGCCCTCCGGTGAACTGCTTTTCCGGAATCTTGGCGCCGCCGCCGAAATCGACAGTCTTGTCGATCTGACCCGCGAAAAGATTTATCAATTCGACGCCAACATATTTACGCCGCTCGGAGCGGCTATCGAGAATGATCTATCGAGAGTGACATCGGTACTCTATGACCGTTTGATTGGCCCCGTGGAAGCGGAGCTGGAGGAGGCGGAGTTTTTATACATATCGCCCGACAGCAAACTTAACCTTCTCTCTTTCGAAATCCTGGTACGGCCCGATACGAGTTATCTGGTCGAAGCGAAGAAAATATGTTATCTCTCGACCGGTCGCGAGCTTCTTGAGCTGAGCGATGTGCCGGGCGTTCCGATCGATGCCATGATTCTGGCTGATCCCGATTTCGATAAAACCGAGGGGATGACCGCCGACGGCGGTGTTGGGCCCGATATGGGGGCGGATTTTACGTCGAACGATCATCAGGCGCGGGGAACAGCCAGCGAATGTCTGGATACGGCCTTCCCGCCGCTTCGCTATGGACATACCGAGATGACTTCGTTAATAGATATTTTTGTGGAACAGGGCGGCCTGAATATAAGAGATTATTACGGCGCCGGGGCGGGTGAAGAGGTATTGAAGTCGATTATTATGCCGCCCGGTATATTACATCTCGTGACCCATGGTTTTTTCTGTGAATTGTCGGATGAAAACAGCCGTAACCCGGCCAATCCGTTGCTGAATTCCGGTCTGGCGCTGGCCGGAGTGAATCGAATGTTCAATGATAGCAATGAAATAAGTGAGGAAGAGGACGGAATTTTGACCGCCTATGAGGTTTCCGGGTTAAATCTGGTCGGAACCGAACTGGCGGCGCTCTCAGCCTGCGAAACCGGTGTCGGACATGCGGTAAGAGGCGAGGGGATATTCGGTTTGCAGAGGGCCTTCCGGCACGCGGGCGCAAGATCGGTTTTGATGAGTCTGTGGAAAATTATGGACAAGGAAACCTCGCTCCTGATGGAATCATTTTACCGCAGATGGCTGGACGGCAACAGCAAAATAGACGCCCTTCGCGACTCGCAACTGGAACAGCTTAACCACGCGCGTCAGACGCTCGGTCATGGACACCCATTGCTATGGGCGGGATTTATTTTGATAGGTGACCCACGATAAACAATACCGAATAAGTCCTGATATGTTGCATACTACATCCATTATTGTTGCATAAAAAAGACCTTTTTTATATTATAATATAGCCTCACAGATATCACCGCCCTGTTTTACTTTCAATGGGTATGGCGATGTTTTGCGGCTGTCTGACATACATTGAATAAACATCAGTCAAAAGTGCTCTACTTTTGGGAGGAGGCAGCTTTGAGACGGTTTAATCTGTTAATGATTTTTCTGCTGTCGTTGGTTTTCATGGTTTTCGCGCAATTGCAGGCGCAATCGCCCCTGATCTTGAGTCATCAACCGGCGCAGAACGAGTTGAATGTGTCGATCGATAATAATATTTCTGTTACATTTGACGGGCCGATGGATGCCGCTACAATATCCGGTGCATCGTTTGTGGTCAACACGCGGACATCCGCTTTGTGTCCCGGAGTAATAACATATACACCCGGATCATACACAGCGACTTTTGACCCTGACAATGATTTTACCGCCGGGGAAGAGGTCTCGGTTGTGCTTACCACCGCCATCGAATCGAATACCGGCGTACCGCTCGACCAGTCGTATTACTGGGCATTCACGGTCGAGGTAAACCCGAATATGGGCGGATATTTCAGGCTGGACAATGACCATTCGGCAGACGCCGGTGCCTGGTCGATGGCCTCGGCCGATCTCGATAATGACGGTGATGTCGATGTGGTTGTCGGCAACAGGGAGGCGCATAATATAAGAATTATGTTAAATGACGGATCCGGGAATTTTGTCGTCGGTCCGGGAATCGCTGTCGGAAATTATCCTCGTGGGGTTACATGTGCCGATTTCAATGCCGATGGTCACCTCGATATTGGTGTTGCCAACGAGGGGTCGGAGTCGGTTAGAATACTTATAAACGACGGCTACGGCGGTTTTTCTTCCGGTACCGACTATCCCGTCGGTAATAATCCCTACACTGTTATAGCCTGTGATTTCGATCGTGACGGTGATCTCGATTTTGCCAACAGCAATTTTCTAAGCAATACGGTAACGGTTTATACGAATAACGGCGACGGCAGTTTTGATCCGGTTTATTCGTCATACGCGGTTGACGGTAACCCGGAATACCTGTGTGCCGCCGATCTGGATAATGACGGCGACCCGGATATTGCCACGGCCAATAAAGGCCCCGATAATATTTCGGTTCTGTATAACCATGGCGACGGGACCTTCGCCGCTCATATCGATTACTGGGCCGGCAGTGACCCCCAATCGATTTGCGCCGCCGATCTGAATGGTGACGGCAATGTGGATCTGGCCGCCTCGAATTATTTGTCGAGTTATGTCTCTGTTTTTATAAACAATGGAACCGGTTTTGAATCGCAGGCAACATATTATATTGGTGATAAGGCTCAATCTATTCATACCGCCGATTTCAATGGCGACAGCAAAATGGATCTGTCCGGCGTGGAGAGGACTTACGGCGGGAGATTGGCAGTGTTGTATAACGACGGGACCGGCACTGTGGGGTGGAGATGGAGTGAGAGGGTTTTCAATTATTTAACGGGTCTGACATATGCCGATTATAATGACGACGGATCTCTTGATCTGGCGGTTTCTTCATACGACGGCAGAGTATTTATTCTTGTAAATGATATCTGTATCGACAGCGACGGCGACGGTTTAGGCGATCCCGGCAATCCTGAAAATGTGTGTCCCGATGACAATTGCCCCTATGTGTATAATCCGGATCAGAGCGATATCGACGGGGACGGAATCGGAAATCTGTGCGATGAATGTACCGATCCCGACAATGACGATTACGGCAGCCCCGGTTATGGCGGCACCTGCCCCGATGATAACTGTCCCTGGCGGTATAATCCCGATCAAAGCGACGGTGACATGGATGGTATCGGGGACAGTTGCGATGTATGTCCGGACGGTTCCAATCCCGGTCAGGAAGATTATGACAATGACGGGATCGGCGATATCTGCGATAACTGCACCGACTTTGACGGCGATGGTTTTGGAGATCCCGGGTTCCCGCTTAATACCTGCCCGCTGGACAACTGTCCCGGCATTTATAATCCGGACCAGACAGACAGCGACGGCGACGGCATCGGCGATGCCTGTGAAATAGGCAGTTGCTGTGAAATGGCCGGTGATGCCACCGGTAATAATGCCGTCGATATACTCGATGTTACCTTTATAATAAGTTATCTTTACAAAGGGGGATCTATTCCGGATTGTCGCGCCCAGGCCGACGCCAGCGGTGATTGCGCCGTTAATATTCTCGATATTACTTATCTTATAAGTTATTTATACAAAGAGGGACCTTTGCCGGTATGCCCGTTGCCGCCGTGCGAATTGTGTTTCCAATGAGCAAATATAAAGTGATTAAAAGAATTTAAAAACACAATAATTAATATCTGGAGGAATCAATGATTAATCGTAAGTGTGTCGTTTCGGTGTTATGCGTTTTGTGCATGGTTTTGCTGAACGCTGCGGTTTTTGCTAAGGCGCCAAGTGTAGTTAATGTCGCCGTTAACAGCGAAATAATGGACCTTGCCGCAAACACCGGTGGAGATGAGGCGTGCTGTGATGTGCCGGGCGATGCGGACAACAGCGGCACCGGCCCCAGTATCCTCGACATTACATATCTGGTCAGCTATTTGTATAAGGGCGGTCCGAGTCCGGTCTGTATGGCTGAAGGCGATCCCAATGGTGACGGCGCCATCAATATTCTGGATATCACTTTTATAGTCGAATATTTATACAAAGACGGCCCGCTTCCGGTTTGCGGCCCCGACCCTTGGCCGGAGGGTTGATGCGTTTCAGTAGAATTTATCTGATAAATGGCGGCTTTGAGCCGCCATTTTTTATTTGTTAAAAATGCCATTGCCAAATGAATTTGGAATTCGTATCAATTGGTTGTGCAACAAAAGGAAGATAAGATATACACGGTAACCGCCATCACGCGGTTGATTAAATACACGCTGGAGGAGTCTTTCCCCGAGGTTTGGGTGGAGGGGGAGATTTCCAATTATATTCATCATTCATCGGGGCACCGCTATCTCAATCTCAAAGACGCCAACGCCACTATCAAGCTGACCATCTGGCGCTCGGTGGGGGGGTATCTCAAATTCGAGCCGGAAAACGGGATGAAGGTGCGCGCTTTCGGAAATATCGGCGTTTATGAAAGAGGCGGCAATTATCAGCTCAATGTGCGGAAGCTGATGCCGGTTGGAGTGGGTGATCTGGAAGTGGCATTCAGGCAGTTGTATGAAAAGCTGTCCAAAGAGGGCTTGTTCGATGACTCGCTGAAGAAGGCCCTTCCTGAATATCCCATGACTGTTGGCGTGGTAACCTCGCCGACCGGTGCGGCCGTTCGCGATATTATCAATATCTCGCGCCGCCGCAACGACTCGGTCAAAATAATTCTGTATCCGGCGCAGGTGCAGGGCGAGGGGGCGGAGCAGACGATTATAGAGGGGATCCGGTATTACAACGGTCGTCCCGATGTCGATGTTATTATCATCGGCCGCGGCGGCGGTTCGCTGGAGGATCTCTGGGCCTTCAATGAAGAGGCGCTGGTGCGGGCGGTGGTGGCTTCGGAGAAACCGATTGTTTCGGGTGTCGGGCATGAAATCGACACCACCCTGTCGGACCTTGCCGCCGACCTTCGCGCCCCGACGCCATCGGCGGCGGCCGAACTGGTTGTCTGGGATAAGAGGGCTTTCAGGCAGGATCTGGCCGATTATATCGGGCAGATGGAATATTCATTGAAGACATTAATGAAGCAACGCCGGACCGACCTTATCCAGTATATGGATCGCCCGGCGTATCAGAGGCCGGAGAGCCTGGTTGCCGAACGGAGCCAGACGCTGGACAATTATATGCGGCATTTCGAAAATGCCGGAAAAAGTATTTTGGAATTGAAAAAAAACGCCTTATCTTTGAATCTGTCCCGTCTGGAATCTCTGTCACCGCTGGCAATACTTAAACGTGGATATGCCGTGTTGAAAAAAATGCCGGGCGGAGAAACGGTAAAATCGATCGGGGCATTGAAGAGCGGTGATGAGGTCGAGACCATCCTGCGGGACGGCTCGGCGACGGCATTGATAAAAGAAATAAAGAAAGCGTAGAATATTATGGCGGCAGAGAAGAAAAAATACAAGGATTTCGAGTCGGCTCTCGAGCGGCTGGATGAAATCACCCGGCAGTTGGAGTCGGGGGAGATCAAGCTGGAGGATTCCATCGCGCTCTATTCGGAGGGCGTCGAAATCGCCGCTTTCTGCAGTCAAAAACTGACCGAGGCGGATAAAAAAATCATGAAACTAAAGGAGCAGAACCGCAAGTTAGTGGAAGTCCCTTTGGATGAGGATGAAGATGACGACTGATATGGTCACCGGCGGAATCGAATACCTGAAAAAAAAGAGGGTCGTGGTCGATGCTCTTCTCGATGAGTATCTGCCGCCCGAGGATGAGTTTCCTCAGCGTCTTCACAAGGCCATGCGTTACTCGGTGCTGGCCGGCGGGAAGCGTATCCGTCCCATCCTCTGTATGACCGCCTATGCCGCCTGTGGCGGAACCGATGACGATATTATTAATCCGGCGGCATGTTCGCTGGAGCTGGTGCATACATATTCGCTGATACACGACGATCTTCCCTGCATGGATGACGATGATCTTCGCCGCGGCATCCCGACACTGCACAAGCAATTCGACGAGGCCACCGCGGTTCTGGCCGGTGATGCCCTGCATGACCTGGCTTTCAAGCTGCTGGCCCGTTCCGGTCTGGCCGAGGTGGTCAGCGAACTGGCTATGGGTATCGGGACCTATGGTATGCTGGGCGGGCAGATGGCCGATATCGAGGCGGAGGGCAAACAGGTTAATCTCGATGATGTCAAATTTATACATATGCTGAAAACGGCGGCGCTGATCCGCTCCTCGGTTCGTATCGGGGCCATGCTTGCCGGAGCCTCCGGCGAGACGCTGGCAAAATTGACCGATTACGGGGAGAAAATAGGTCTCGCTTTCCAGATTGTCGACGATATGCTCGATGTCGAGGGCGATCCGCAGAAACTTGGAAAAATTGTCGGCTCGGATTGTAAAAACATGAAGGCGACCTATCCCGGGACGGTCGGTATGGATAAGGCCAGGGAGGACGCCGGAGTTTTGATAGACAGGGCCATCGAAATTTGTCGCGGTCTTGACATCGATGCCGATTACTTTATTTTTATTGCCCGGTATATCGGTATGAGAGAAAGTTGACGGTATGAGTTTGCTTGATGGAATAAAGAAGTCATCCGATTTAAGGGAACTCGATGAGGAGCAGTTGGCGGAACTGATCGAAGAGATTCGCCAGGATGTAATCTCGGTCGTCTCCCAGAATGGGGGACATCTGGCCTCCAACCTTGGAATTGTCGAACTGACCATGGCTCTGCACATGGTTTTCGATATTCCGACCGATCAGATCGTCTGGGATGTCGGCCACCAGTGTTATGTTCACAAAATACTCTCGGGCCGACGCGATGAACTGCACACCATAAGAAAATACAAGGGCATTTCCGGATTTCCCAGAAGGGGCGAGTCGGAGGCCGACCCGTTCGGCGCCGGTCACGCATCGACATCGATCTCGGCCGCGCTCGGTCTGGCCACGGCGCGTGACCGTAAGGGTCTCGATCACGAAGTTATCGCGGTTATCGGCGACGGCGCTCTTTCGGGCGGGTTGTCATTCGAGGGTTTGAACAATGCCGGTGCATCGAAAAGAAATCTGCTGGTGGTCGTTAACGACAACGAAATGTCGATTTCGAAAAATGTGGGGGCGTTGTCGAAATACCTGACACACATCATGACCGATCGGCGTTTCAACAAACTCCGCGATGAAATCTGGGAACTTACCGGCCGCTTCAAACGGCGGGATAAAATCCGGGCGATGGTGTCGGATATAGAAAAATCGATCAAGGGGCTGTTTGTACCGGGGTATTTTTTCGACAATCTCGGATTCAGGTATTTCGGCCCCATCGACGGGCATGATCTCGGATTGCTGAGAAAAACATTGACGCAGATAAAAAATATTTCCGGGCCGCGGCTGTTGCATATCGTGACGACCAAAGGTAAAGGTTTTGCACCGGCCGAGGCCAACGCCACCAAGTTCCACGGTATCGGTTCATTCGATAAAATCACGGGGGAGACCAGCAGCAAATCCTCGCTGCCCGCCTATACCAATGTGTTCGGGGAGACCATGCTCGAGCTGGCCGAGAAGGATGAGCGTATCGTGGCTATCACCGCCGCCATGTCGGCGGGAACCGGTTTGACGAAATTCTCCGAGAAATATCCCGACCGCTTTTTCGATGTCGGTATTGCCGAGGGGCATGCCACCTGTTTTGCATCGGGCATGGCCGCCGGAGGATTGAGACCGTATGTGGCGATCTATTCGACTTTTCTGCAACGGGCCTACGATCAGATCATTCATGACGCCGCTCTCCAGGACCTGCCGGTCGTTTTCTGTATCGACCGGGCCGGACTTGTCGGCGATGACGGCCCAACCCATCACGGCTGTTTCGACCTGTCGTACCTTTCGGCGGTACCCAATATGACCATTCTGGCGCCGGCTGACGGCGACGAGTTGCGTTCGATGCTGCATGCTGTCGCAAAACGCGAACTTGACGGTCCCTGTGCCGTCCGTTATCCGCGCGGGGCGGTTCCGTATCCGATGACGCATAAGATCGAGGATATTCCATGGGGCAAATGGCGTCAGCTCGAGAAGAACGGCGAGGTGGTCGTGATTGCTTCGGGCACGATGTGTGATGTGGCCCGCAGGGCCTGTGAGAAATTGCGGGATGTAAAAGAAACGGCGCTGATTAACACCCGTTTTATCAAGCCGCTCGATACCGAAATGCTCGATTATTGCATGAAAACATATCGGCATATAATTACTATCGAGGAAAACGCTTTCATCGGTGGGCTGGGGCAGATGGTCGGAAGTTATCTGGCCGGTCATGAATACAAGGGCGGCTATCATTCTTTTGCCATCCCGGATAAATTCATTTCGCAGGGGACGCGAAAAATTCTTCTGGATGAAATCGGTCTCGATGTCGATACACTGGTTGAGTATATTGAGGGACTGAATCATGAACGTAAAACCATCCTTGAAAAACTGCATCTTAAAAAGGGTGTATCGAAAAACGGCGCTATTGCAGTCAACGGCAATTACCGCGGTTCTTCAGATAAATAGCAGGGGGCTGTAGTGCACTTCGGGATTATAGCGAATTTTGGAAGGCCGGATGCTGTCGAGGCAGTCAGCACCATTCTTGAATGGTGCGATAAAAACGGGCATGAGGCTATCGTCTGTGAAAATATGATGTCCGAGTCAAATATGAATGTCAGGACGGTTCCGCGCAGTGAATTGTGCGTGCAATCTGACATTGTAATATCGCTCGGCGGCGACGGTACCATGCTGGCCACGGCGCGGGCGATCGGGGAGAAAGAGATTCCGATACTCGGTATCAATCTCGGATATCTCGGGTTCCTCACCCAGTTGACGCCGGAACAGCTCGAGTGCGCATTGAAACGGGTTGTCGAGGATGATTTTCATATCGAAGAGCGGATGCTTATCAAGACCAAGGTTATCGACGGGCCGCAGCTGGAGTCGCGTTATGCTCTCAACGATGTCGTCATCGACAAGGGAGGCGTCAGCCGCGTCATAAATATCAGTCTCTACGCCAATGACGAATATATCTGTTCGTACACCGCCGACGGTTTGATAATCGCCACCCCGACCGGTTCCACCGCCTATTCGCTGGCGGTTGGCGGGCCGATTCTCAATCCCAATATGACGGCTTTTATCGCCTCGCCGATTTCGCCGTTTTCGCTGACTTCGCGGCCGATGATTTTCCCGTCGGATGTTATGCTCGAGGTGCGAATCCGTTCCGAGCACGGCAATGCCAACTTGACCATCGACGGGCAGGTGGCGACCAATTTTTCGCCGACCGGGATTATCCGTATCACACAGGCGGATCATGTGGTGAAGTTTATCAAGTTCGAGGAAAATTCATTCTATGATATTCTCCGACGGAAACTTCACTGGGGCAGACTTCCAGTGGTCGATTACGAAAAAGCCGATCTTCTGAGAAAAGAACCCCCGAACAATCACGAGTAGTAGATATTTTCTTAGAACGCGCGTCTTAGTAGGTCAAGCTTTAGCCTGTCTTTGTCCGTAATTGATGTTAAGTAGCCTTTTCGGAATCCGCCCCAAACAAGTTTGGGACGGCCACCCTTGTATTGAAATCTCATTTTTAGAATCCGCATTTGGATATATACCGGTATTTCAGCAATGCTCTGTTAAACCAGGAGACTTCATATCGGCAACCCGTTTAAACGTCATTGCGAGGAGCCAAAAGGCCGCCACTGCGGCCGACGTCGCAATCTCGTGTGATTTTTCTGAATCAAATTGCATCATACAAATCCTGCCATCCTATATTAAAACCGTCGATCAATTCGATCTTCTTTCTGCGAAATAAGTTTTTGATTTGCTTTTCCCTCGAAATGGCCGTGATTATACTCTGGCAAACTTCATAATAGACCAGTTTATTAACGAAATACCTCTGAGTGAAACCGCGTGTCAATTTCATTTTGTGCTGATAGACTCTTTTTTTCAAATTGGATGTAACGCCGGTCTATAGCACCCGGCCATTATGATTAGTCATTATGTAAACAAACCCCATTTTTTCCATAATGCGCGGCGAGATTGCGACGCTTCGACCCGACGTCGTCGGGCCATCGCTCGCAATGACGATCCTTGTTTTTTCCAGAATATATATTTAGTCACTGTCAAGCGGCGTCAGTAAAAAATGACAGGAGAATATACTTAAGCTTAATGGGTGGTTAAGAGAGAGTATATAGACGAACGAGAAACCGGATATATTTCCTCCAGCTATTCATAAAAAAGTCATTGTTATCTGCAAGCAGGGCATTATATTATCTAATGGACATTGCATCATAGAGTCGGCAGCTTCATTAATATATTAAGGCGTCTCGAAATAGCGTCTGTATAAATCGGGAAGTCGAAATATTAAATGATGTGTATAACATATAAGAGAGGAGGTGATATTTATTTCAAAGAAAAATCATGATTTATTAATTGTAAAAACAGGAGTTGATTAAATGATTAAAACAAAAATTGCGATCGCCGCCTTATGCTTGCTGGCTTTGCCGGGTGTTACCGTTTTTGCCGGGCAAGGGGGCTTTTTTGAGTTAAATGCCGACTGCAAAATTGAAATTGTCGGCGAGCCGGAAATCGGAAAAGAGTTTGAGATAAAATTTACGTTTACTCCTTTGTCCGAGCTAAGGCATAGCAAAGGAATTCCGGATACTGCGAGATTAGGTTCTAATCATGATCTCACTTTTATTAGGGGCGACAGCGTTTGGACCGGATTTCTGGAAACAGGCGAGACATATACTTTGAGAGCGACCTACCGTGTAGATACGGCCCTAATTTTCCGACCGAATGCCTATGTAATAGCACAGCAGGTTCTTGGTCCTGGGACGCCCTATGGAGATCATGGTGGAGTTAGGGCAACAAGAAGGGATGGGGGACAAGTCATAAATGTCAACTTTGATACTTCGCAAAAGGTAATTTTAAAAGCATATGACATCGATGAAAGAGATTCGTCAATTAGAGTAATTGACGAGGATACTGTTTCACTTGATATTCTCCCTTCCTTTGAAACAAAGCCTATGCCGGACAGTATCGATATTAAGTCTCATAAATCTCTTCCTCAACCAGATAAGAAAGAGTTTATACCAAAAGATAGTGGAAATATAGACTCTAAACAAACCCATTTAATCAATAATGGACATAATGCCATCCCGGCTAGTTCCGGCTATTATTCGATTGAAGGTTATGCCAGCTTCATGGATAATAGTTATAATATTGAAGAATGTCGTGAGGTGTTTGTATTATTGATTACATATGATTTTGATCTGGAAGATTGGATAGTGTCTGATTCATGTTACACAAATGAATACGGCTATTTCTATTTCTATCCCGTCGATAATGCTAATGCAGTAGTTTCTATGTATTCGATTAATCCAGTTACAGCGGTTACATATACTAAACATCATGATTTTTATCCAGGCGACACTTTATTTTTGTATTCTCATTTTTATCAGATTTATAATCCATATTATAGCGATACAATTTTTCCTCTTGAAGCTATGAGTGTTGCTCATCCTGATACGGCGGGCGCCTTTAATGTGCTAAACACTCTACTGAACGGTCGTGAATATCTTAGTGATCAATTGAATTACAGTAATCTGCCTCTTCAAAACTGCACCATCTGGGATGCACTGGATGGTTCAAGAATCACAAGTTCTTTTGGCGGATTTGGTACGGGTGATAATATACCGGGCATATATATTGCCAGCAAAGCGAACGATGATAACAATTGGGATGAATGGGATGAAGGCGTTATATTACATGAGTATGGGCATTACGTGATGTTTAACTATATGGAATCAATTCCAGATGCCGGTGGATTCTGGACATATTTAACTCCGACAATCGGTCTTATTAATCTTAAAACGGCCATGTCGGAAGGCTGGGCCAATTTTTATTCGGCACTGGTCAGGGATGATCCGCTTTTTATTAACACTACCTATTATGACCCACAATGGATAGTCCATGAATACGAGATATCAAAGCCCGATCCCTCATATTATTCAAGCCAACATGACTATCCGGCAAATCACCCGTGGCAGACAACGCCGCAATGGGAAGGCGCATCCGTGCCGGGATCGATCAATGTGTCGCTCTGGGACATATATGATGAATTCGACGACGATAACTATATGGAAGGTTCGTATATTTGGGGCCATAATAACGATCATAATTCATCCTGTTATTGGCGCGGTATAGATGCCATATGGGATGTGTTGACCAATTTTGACCCGCAACCGGATAATCCAGATCATGATTACTGCTGGAATATATACGAATTCATACACGGCTGGCGTACGTTTGGATATCCCGTTGATTCAGTATTTGTCAATATATTCGAAGCCCATGGTGTAGCGGTTTTTATTCCGGGCGATGCCGATAACGACAAATCAGTTAATGTACTAGACGCCACATGTATAATAAACTATTTGTATAAGGGCTTGCCTGCGCCGGAACATTTGTCGGCTGCCGACATTAATGCCGATTGCGGTGTTAATTTATTGGATGTTACCTGTCTTATAAACTATCTTTACAGGGGCGCTCCAGCGCCTTTAGTCGGCTGCTATAATTATTATTCCAGTTAAACTTCTTTATTGAACCCCAGACAAACAACAATTGAAATTTCAACTGCCGATTTCGGCGGGGTTCTCTTTTTTATCTCAAAATATAATCCCCTATCAATGATTATTGATTGTAAAAGCTTTTAACTGTATGCATTCAGCCTTGATCAGCCGTCTATTATATTTATTCCCAAAAATCAGCTTGACCAAATCGGTATCGGTATATATTTTAGCCACGAGCGCGTTATCAAAATGATGAGCCACGTATAACTTTTTGATAATGTATAAGCGGGAGTAACTCAGTTGGTAGAGTCACAGCCTTCCAAGCTGTTGGTCGCGAGTTCGAACCTCGTCTCCCGCTTTTTCTTATGCGCGTGATTTTCCCGGAAATGTAAAAAGAATGTCGGAACCTACCGGATTTCTACTGCCGATGCCGGAATCAGACAGGAATGTCTGATCTACGGTTGGACGGACCAAGAGATTATGCAGGGGACGGTTTGAAACCGTCCCCCGGCGGGTTGCCCTTCATTTTATTCAGGATCTTCGATAAACCCGCCGCTACGAATGCCAGATTCGGCGAAATGTATTTAGTATCTGCATAAATTGTGAAAAAAATGGGAAAAAATAAAAAATGTGATGAAACGTGAAAAAAAGGGGGGATTTTTCGAAAAAATATGCGAAAATATGGAGGTTTTCTCAAGAATTTGCGGAACTTCCCGAATGTTATAAAGTTATATCGGAGAGAGAGTATGGCGAAAAAGGGGGAGTGGAATTTAAAAAAGAACAAAATTTTTTTATTCTTTTTCTTATTTTTTCTTCTTTTTGGCAATTTATTCTTGACATAGGTATTGCGCTGTATATATTTAGGGCTCGCCAAAAAATAGGCGAGGTATATATATTATTGGTGCTGAAAATATGAGGCCCAAGTAGCTCAGTCGGTAGAGCACATCCTTGGTAAGGATGAGGTCACCGGTTCAATCCCGGTCTTGGGCTGTTAAATTTGTTTAATATTTGGGGAGGTGTTTCGACACTATGGCCAAGGAAAAATATGTCAGGACTAAGCCGCATGTCAATGTCGGAACGATCGGACATGTGGATCATGGCAAGACGACATTGACGGCCGCGATGACGATGATATTGTCGCGCAAAGGCGGTTCTCAGATTCGGACATTCGATTCGATCGACAACGCACCTGAGGAACGCGAACGCGGTATTACGATTGCCACGGCTCATGTTGAATATGAGACGGATAAGCGTCATTACGCTCATGTTGACTGTCCGGGTCACGCCGACTATATCAAGAATATGATCACGGGTGCGGCTCAGATGGACGGTGCGATTCTGGTAGTTTCGGCGGCTGACGGTCCGATGCCTCAGACGCGGGAGCACATTCTTCTGGCGCGCCAGGTTGGTGTTCCGTACATTGTCGTTTACATGAATAAGGTTGACATGGTGGACGATCCGGAGTTGCTGGATCTGGTTGAGCTCGAGGTTCGCGATTTGCTGACGCAGTATCAGTTCCCGGGTGACGACATTCCGGTGATTCGCGGTTCGGCTCTCAACGCGATGACGAAAGCCTCCGATCCGAATATCGCCGAGGATGATTCGTTCAAGTCGATCTTTGAGCTTTTGCAGGCCCTGGATGATTACATTCCGGAGCCTCAGCGCGAGACGGACAAGCCGTTTTTGATGCCTGTCGAGGATGTTTTTTCGATCACCGGTCGCGGCACTGTCGGGACGGGTCGTATCGAGCGCGGCATGGTGAAGATGGGTGAAGAGGTCGAGTTGGTCGGTATTCGCGACACGCGCAAGACTGTTTGCACCGGTGTCGAGATGTTCCGCAAGATCCTCGATTCGGGCGAAGCGGGCGACAATGTCGGCTTGCTTCTGCGCGGTGTTGACAAGGACGAGATCGAGCGCGGTATGGTTGTTGCCAAGCCGGGATCGATTAAGCCCCACAAGAAGTTCAAAGCCGAGGTTTATGTTTTGAGCAAGGAAGAGGGTGGTCGTCACACGCCGTTTTTCAACGGATATCGTCCGCAGTTTTATTTCCGGACGACCGACGTGACCGGGACGGTTCAGCTTCCCGAGGGCGTCGAGATGGTAATGCCGGGCGACAATGTATCGATCGAGGGTGAGCTTATCACGCCGATCGCGATGGAGAAAGAGCTTCGCTTTGCGATCCGCGAGGGCGGCCGCACGGTGGGCGCCGGCGTTATCGCCGAGATAATTGAGTAAAAAGATACTTAAATATAAAGTGAAAGATTGCTGAGATGCCGAGAGATAAAGTCATATTGGCCTGCGGCGAATGTAAGCGGCGGAATTACTTTACGACCAAGAACAAGCGCCTGCATCCGGAGCGAGTCGAATTCAGGAAATATTGCCCGTTTTGCAACAAGCATACGAAGCACAAGGAGACGCGTTAGTTCCGAACCAAATAGACAGGCCAGTAGCTCCAATGGTAGAGCGCCGGTCTCCAAAACCGGATGCTGGGGGTTCGAGTCCCTCCTGGCCTGCTTAATTATAAAGGCACATGTATAATGGGAAAGTTTCTAAAGTTCTTAAAGGAAGTTCGGGCTGAACTCAAGAAAGTGACCTGGCCCAGCAAGCGGGAATTGATCGGATCGACTATTGTTACGGTGGTGGTGACGGTTATTATATCCGTTTTTATCGGAATTGTCGACCGTTTGCTGTCATTCGCAACCCGAGTAATATTTGGATGAGGTAGGGGAACCTATGACTTTGCGATGGTATGCAGTTCATACGTATTCGGGTCACGAGCAGAAGGCCAAGAGATATCTCGAGTCGATTGTCGAATCGGCCGGCCTTCAGGAGAAGTTCGGGCAGATATTGATTCCGACCGAACAGGTGACCGAAATGAAACAGGGTCGAAGATCCACCTCGACCAAAAAGTTCCTGCCCAGTTATATACTGGTGGAAATGGAGCTGGATCAGGTGACGCAGAATCTGGTCGTCAATGCGCCCAGTATTACCAATTTTGTCGGTGCCGGAGGCAAGCCTCATCCGCTTAAACCGAAAGAGGTCGATCGGATTATGGGGCAGGTGGACAGTTCTCGGACGGCCGAGGTGACCGATGTTCCTTACCAAGCCGGGGACTCTGTCAAGGTTATTGACGGGCCGTTTGCCGATTTTTCCGGTTTTGTGAGTGAAGTCAATATGGAGCGAAAGAAAATCAAGGTTATGGTTTCGATTTTTGGACGTCCGACTCCCGTCGAACTTGATTTCCTTCAAATTGAACCTGTAAAACAGAAATCCTAACGGAAATAGAATTCAGTTTTTGGAGATAGTAAATTGGCTAAGAAAGTAGAAACGTTGATTAAGTTGCAGATTCCGGCGGGCGGTGCCAATCCGGCGCCTCCGGTTGGACCGGCGCTGGGACAGCACGGTCTCAACATTATGGAATTCTGCAAGGCTTTTAATGCCAAAACCCAGAGCCTCGGCGGAATTATCACACCGGTTGTGATAACGGTATACACCGACAAGTCATTCTCGTTTGTGACGAAGACACCGCCGGCCTCGGTTTTGTTGAAAAAAGCCGCAAGTATCCAGAAGGGCTCCGGAGAACCGAACCGCAACAAGGTCGGTTTTGTGAGCCAGAAACAGCTCCGCGAAATCGCCGAGTTGAAAATGGTCGATCTCAACGCCGCCAATGTCGAAAACGCGATGATGATGGTGGCCGGAACGGCCCGTTCCATGGGGTTGGAGGTCAGGGACTGATAACATTATTCGATTGCACCTGCTGGCCTGATAAGGAGCGGCGGGGAGAATAGGAGATTATGAAACACTCGAAAAGGTACACAGGCTATCGGGAAAATGTCGAGCGCACCAAGGCATATTCTTTACAGGAAGCCATAAGTATTATCAAGGAGCAGAGCCACTGCAAGTTCGATGAGACGGTTGAAGTAGCGGCTCGTCTGGGAGTAAATCCGAAACATGCCGATCAGATGGTTCGTGGCACGGTTGCATTACCGCATGGAACCGGCCGGGTGGTTCGGGTTCTTGTTTTCGCCCAGGGAGAAAAGGAAGAAGAGGCCAAAGCGGCCGGCGCCGATTTTATCGGGGCGCAGGATCTGGTCGAGAAAATTCAGGGTGGATGGCTCGATTTCGATGTCGCCGTGGCCACCCCGGATATGATGAAAGTGGTCGGCCGGCTCGGTAAAATTTTGGGTTCGCGCGGACTTATGCCGAATCCCAAATCGGGGACGGTGACTATGGATGTGGAGCGCACGGTTAAGGAACTCAAGGCCGGGCGCGTGGAATACCGTGTCGATCGCCAGGCCAATATTGCCATACCGATCGGCAAAGTTTCGTTTACGGAAGACTCGCTGGCCGAGAATTTCCGGACATTTGTGGATGCCCTGCTTAAGGCCAAACCGCCGACTGCCAAAGGCACATATATGAAGGGCCTGTCGATTTGCTCGACGATGGGTGTGGGAATTAAACTGGACCATCAAGCGATACTTGCTGATCTGAAGAAATAGAGGTGATCGATATGCCTAAGCCTGAAAAAATAGAAGTTGTTGAAAAAGTAAAAAAGCAGTTGGAAGGGGCCAAGTCCCTCTTTATTACCGATTACACCGGTCTTAATGTGGAAGATATCACTCTGCTTCGCAAGAATCTTCGGGAAAACTCGGTTAAATATTTGATTGCGAAAAACACGTTGGTGAGAATAGCGGCCAAAGAAACCGGTTATGAAAACATAGTCGATTTCCTCACCGGACAGACCGCCATCGCTTTTGGCGTCGATGATCCGGCGGTTCCGGCCAAGATTCTATATGATTCTTTTAAGGATAAGGAAAAACCGGTAATCAAGGCCTTTGTCCTGGACAACGAGCTCTATCAGGGCGCGGATATTGTCCGGCTGGCCGAGTTGCCGTCGAGAGAGGTTCTTCTGGCCCAGTTGATAGGCGCCGTCGAATCGCCCATACAGGCTATTCTCGGTTCTGTTGACGGCCTTATGCAGGAACTGGTCGCCACGGTTGATGCGCTGGCGGCATCGAAAGGTTAAGTTATTTATGGGCTTTTGATCGTTATTCGAGTCATGCTTCTCACCGGGAAACAGCCCGCCCGGTGGATTCGGGGAAACGGTTGAAATAGAAGATTGAATAGACAAAAAAGAAATTGAAAGGATAAAGACAATGGCTGACAATGCTGTAATCGATGAGATCGTTGAGAAAATTGCTTCTCTTTCCGCGATGGACCTGGCCGACCTCTCCAAGGCAATCCAGGATAAATTTGGTGTCACCCCCATGGCGGCCGTGGCTGCGGCTCCCGCTGCCGGTGGTGCAGTTGAAGCTGAAGAACAGACCGAGTTTGACGTCGTCCTCAATGCTGCCGGTGACAAGAAAATTCAGGTCATCAAGGTTGTCCGCGAATTGACCAGTCTGGGACTGAAAGAAGCCAAAGAGTTGGTCGACAGCGCCCCTTCGAAGGTTAAGGAAGGAATTCCGAAAGAAGAGGCCAACGCTGCGATGGAGAAATTGCAGGAAGTCGGCGCTCAGGTTGAAGTTAAGTAATCATTGTTCCCGTCAGGGAACAATTGGGCTCTTGATCTGTTACACCGGATGGTGTTTCGGGGTTTCCCGAAATGTTATTAGTCCGGCGAAGAGGCTGTAAAATAGGCTCTGGAGACAAGCATATATGTTTTTGCTTGTCCGGGCATGAAGTAAGATAAAAAGCAGAATCGCCGATGCGAAGTTTTTGTATTGATTTATTCTCCCATCTTCTCTCTTTTCGCATCTATTCGAATCTGTGGTTGGGGCGTTCTTACAATATTTAAGAGGAGGATATTTTGGCACGCAAAAAACCGGTTGAAAGACTTAGCTATCAGACAATTCCCGAAGCGGCCGAAATGCCGAACCTGTTGGAAGTTCTATTGGAATCTTATAACAGCTTCGTGCAGACATACACTCCGCCTGATGAAAGGCTGAATCAGGGATTACAGCAGATTTTTTCTGAAATATTCCCGATTTCCGACATTAATGATAACTATTCGCTTGAGTTTGTACGTTATGTTCTCGGAACTCCCCGTTATTCGGTCGATGAGTGCCGCGAGAGAAATATGACCTTTGCGGCGCCCCTGAGGGCAACCCTGAGACTGATTTCATATCAGAGCGAGGGGGATCAGAAGGATGCGGCTAAAGAGGTTAAGGATATTATCGAACAGGATGTTTATCTGGGCGAACTTCCTATTATAACTCAGTGGGGCACGTTTATTATCAATGGGGCGGAGCGTGTTATCGTGTCGCAGTTACATCGTTCACCCGGCGTCTTTTTCGATGAGCAGGTTCACCCGAACGGCAAGTTGCTTTATTCGGCGCGCATTATTCCGTACCGCGGCAGCTGGCTCGAATTTATCATCGATGTCAACGATGTCATGCATGTTCATATCGATTCCCGACGCAAACTGCCTGTTACCACGCTGATGAGGGCCATTTCCTATTCGACCGACGAGGAATTGATAAACGCTTATTACAAGGTTACCACGGTCATTCCGTCGACCATCAAAGAAGACGAGATGGATCAGTATGTTCCTGCCGAGCCGGTTGTTGACAAGGAGACCGGTGAGGTCGTTCTCAGTCCCGCCGAGCCCCTTACGGCCAAACTGATTGACGCTCTCACCGAACTCAAGGTTAAGAAGCTCAAGGTCGTCAAGAAGGAAAATCCCCGCGATGCTCTGGTTATTATGAACACGATCCGCAAGGATCCGGCCAAGAGTCGTGATGAGGCCCTGACTAAAATTTATTCATTGTTGCGGCCGGGAGAACCGCCGACAATGGAGATGGCCGAGGCGCTTCTGGAAAAACTGTTTTTCAACACCAAGCGATATGACCTCGGCGAAGTCGGTCGTTATATGATCAATCAGCGGCTCAAACTGGAAATTCCTCTGGATACGACCATTCTCGATCTGGCCGATTTCAACTCGATTATCAATTACCTGATCAGTCTTCGTAACGGAACCGGATATGTCGATGATATCGATCATCTCGGCAACCGCCGGGCCAGAACAGTCGGCGAATTGCTGTCCAACCTGTTCTCGGTCGGTCTCTCGCGTGTGGCCAAGTCGATCCGCGAACGGTTGTCGCTGAAGGACAGCGACTCCATAACGCCGCAGTTGCTGGTCAACGCCCGGACTGTTTCGGCCGTAATCGATACGTTTTTCGGCTCATCGCAGCTTTCGCAGTTTATGGATCAGACCAACCCTCTGGCCGAGCTGACTCACAAGCGCCGGTTGTCGGCGCTGGGGCCGGGCGGTTTGACTCGTGAGCGGGCAGGTTTCGAGGTGCGCGATGTGCACCATACCCATTACGGGCGTATTTGCCCGATCGAAACGCCTGAGGGACCGAATATCGGACTTATTGCCTCGATGGCGACTTTTGCCAGAATCAACAAGTATGGTTTTCTCGAGACACCTTATCGCAAGGTGACCAACGGAAAGGTTATGAGTAATATTTCATATCTCAGTGCCGATGAGGAGGATCGCTATATCATCGCCCAGGCGGATGAGCCGCTGGACAACAACGGGAAATTCGTTCACAAGAAAATCAGGGCCCGCGCCCGGACCGATTATCCGGTGGTGGAACCGGAAAAAGTAGACTATATGGAAGTCTCGCCGCGCCAGCTGGTGTCGGTGGCCGCCGCCATGATTCCGTTTCTTGATCATGATGACGCCAACCGTGCCCTTATGGGCTCCAATATGCAGCGCCAGGCGGTGCCGCTTCTGGTGACACAATCGCCGGTGGTCGGGACCGGTATGGAAGGCAAGGTGGCGATCGACTCCGGGGCGGCTATGACCGCCAGACAGCCGGGGACGGTGGTTTATTCCACGGCGGATAAGATTGTCGTCAAACCGGATTACAAACCGAAAGCGAGCGACCTCGGATATTTCGAAGATGATGAATACAAACTAACCAAATTCCGGCGATCCAATCAGGATACATGCATAAATTATAAGCCGATTGTCGAAATCGGCGATCATGTCGAGGCCGGCCAGGTCATTGCCGACGGTCCGGCTACCGACGCCGGCGAGCTGGCCCTCGGATTTAACGTGCTCGTTGCTTTCATGCCCTGGCGGGGATACAATTACGAGGATGCCATTATTGTCTCCGAGCGGCTGATCGAGGAAGATATTTTCTCTTCGGTGCATATCGAGGAATTTGAGCTGCAGGTTCGCGACACCAAGCGCGGGGCCGAAGAAATCACCCGTGAAATACCCAACGTCTCCGAAGAGGCCCTGCTTAATATGGATGAACGCGGTATTGTCCGGGTCGGGGCCGAGATCGAGGCGGGGGACATTCTTGTCGGTAAGGTGACTCCCAAGGGTGAAACCGAATTGTCGCCCGAAGAAAGACTGTTGCGCGCCATCTTCGGCGAAAAAGCGGGCGATGTCAAAGACGCCTCGCTGAAAGCGCCTCCGGGAATGAAGGGCATTGTTATCGACACCAAGGTGTTCTCCCGCAAGGAGAGAACCGAGGAGGCCAAGAAGGCCGAGAAAAACGAAGTCGCGCAGATCAAGCGCCGCTATGCCAAGATCAAGCAGGGTATCGTAAGTCATCGCAACGAGCGACTGGCCGATATTCTCGGCGGAAAAACAAGTAACACCATCCGCTCCAAGATCGATAATTCGGTTCTGGTGCGGGCCGGTCACAAATTCGACACGGAATTCCTCATGACATTCGATTTCGATTCGGCGTTTGCTCCCGACGGTTACAGCAATGAAGCTTCGGTAAGCAAGAAGGTCGAAAAAATAATCGAGGAAGCGTCGCTGTTGATTGCAGGTAAGGAAGACGAAATGGGCGTCGAAGTCGACAAGGTGGTTCGCGGCGCCGAGCTTCCGCCCGGGGTGCGTCAACTGGTCAAAGTCAAGGTGGCCATCCGGCGCAAGCTGTCGGTCGGCGATAAAATGGCCGGGCGGCATGGTAATAAAGGTGTCGTTTCTAAGATTGTTCCCATCGAGGATATGCCGTATCTCGAGGACGGCACCCATGTCGACATTTTGCTCAATCCTCTCGGTGTGCCTTCTCGTATGAATGTGGGACAGGTTCTTGAAACACATCTGGGATGGGCCGCACAGAAATTGAATACGAAAATCGCCACCCCAGTTTTTGACGGGGCGCATCTTGATCAGATCAAGGAGATGCTCGACAAGGCCGAGTTGCCGGTTTCGGGGAAGGTTGCTTTATACGACGGATATACCGGTAACAAGTTCGACAGCAAGGTGACGGTCGGCATCATATATATGATGAAACTGTCTCATCTTGTTGACGACAAGATTCACGCACGCTCTATCGGCCCATACAGCCTGGTTACACAGCAGCCGCTGGGCGGTAAAGCGCAGTTTGGCGGACAGAGGTTCGGGGAAATGGAAGTCTGGGCCATGGAGGCTTATGGCGCCGCCTATACACTTCAGGAACTCCTGACGGTGAAATCGGATGATGTCACCGGGCGGAGCAAGGTGTACGAGGCGATCGTCAAGGGTGAAAACCCGCCGGAGCCGGGTATTCCCGAATCGTTCAACGTCCTTGTGAAAGAATTGCAGGGACTCGGACTGGACGTTAAACTGATTGAGAAATAATTTTGAATAGATTTTCTATGTTTTTTATGTGCGTAAACAAGTGCCGTCGACCGGCCATGAGATAAAAAGGAGTTAAACAGTGGTTAACCTGCCTTCAAACATCCCAAGAGTGCAGCAGAAAAAACCGTCGGATTTTTCTGCCATTCAGGTTCAACTTGCCTCGCCGGAGACCATTCTTTCATGGTCATTCGGAGAGGTAACCAAGCCTGAGACTATCAATTACCGGTCATTCAAACCGGAGCGCGACGGGCTCTTTTGCGAAAGGATTTTCGGGCCTGTTAAAGACTGGGAATGTAACTGCGGCAAGTACAAAAGGATTCGTTTCCGCGGTATTGTCTGCGATCGTTGCGGTGTGGAAGTAACCCTGTCCAAAGTGCGCCGTGAAAGAATGGGCCATATCGAACTGGCCGTGCCGGTGACACATATCTGGTTTGTCAAGTCATTGCCGTCCCGTATCGGTTATCTGCTGGATCTGTCCGTCCGCGAACTGGAAAAAATTCTCTATTACGAAGCATATATAATGATTGATCCCGGGAACACCTCCTATCAGGAGCGGGACATCATATCCGAAGAAGAATATCTTGATCTTGAAGAAAGCGGCAAGCAATTCGATGCCCGGATGGGCGCCGAGGCTGTTCGCGAACTGCTTTCGCGAATCGATATCGAGCAGGTCGCCATCGACCTGCGGGCGCAGGTGAAAGTGGAAACCTCGGTTCAGCGGCAGAAAGATGCTCTCAAGAGGCTGAAAATTATCGAGGCCTTCCGCCAGTCCACCAATCATCCCGAGTGGATGGTCATGAGCACTGTCCCGGTTATCCCTCCCGATTTGAGGCCGCTGGTACCGCTTGAGGGCGGGCGTTTCGCGACATCGGATCTGAACGATCTTTACCGGCGGGTTATCAACCGCAATAACCGTCTCAAAAAGCTTATTGATATTCAGGCGCCTGATGTCATTCTTCGCAACGAGAAGCGGATGCTTCAGGAAGCGGTTGACGCCCTTTTCGATAACGGCCGCCGGACTCATTCGGTGCGAGGTGATTCGAAGAGGCCGCTTAAGTCGCTGTCCGACCTGCTTAAGGGTAAGCAGGGGCGTTTCCGCCAGAATCTTCTCGGTAAGCGTGTCGACTATTCCGGCCGTTCGGTGATTGTCGTCGGTCCGGAACTTAAAATATATCAGTGCGGTTTGCCCAAAAATATGGCCCTGGAGCTGTTCAAACCCTTTATCATCATGAAATTGGAGGAAAAGGGTTATGTCCAGACGGTCAAGTCGGCCAAAAAGCTGGTCGAGAGAGAGCGGCCCGAGGTTTGGGACATTCTCGAGGAAATTATCGAGGATCATCCCATTCTGCTCAACCGCGCTCCCACGCTTCACCGTCTCGGTATCCAGGCCTTTTATCCGGTTCTTGTCGAGGGCAAGGCTATTCGTCTACACCCGCTTGTCTGCGCCGCTTTTAACGCCGACTTTGACGGTGACCAGATGGCGGTTCATATTCCGCTGTCGTTCGAGGCGCAACTCGAGGCGCGGATGCTTATGCTGGCCTCGAACAACCTTCTCTTGCCTTCCTCAGGACGTCCCGTAGCCGTGCCTTCGCAGGATATGGTTATTGGCTGTTATTATCTGACCAAGACCAAGACGGGTATCCAGGGCGAGGGAATGAGCTTCTACAACAAGGATGAAGTTCTTGCGGCACATGCACATGACCAGATTGATCTGCACGCCAGAGTAAAAGTGAAAATAAAGGGTGAAATGGTCGAAACTTCGGCTGGACGCGTCATTTTCAATCAGATTATGCCTGAAGAAATGCCGTTTTTCAATGAGACCGCTTCCAAGGGTAAAATCGAGCAGTTGATTCTCGATTGTTACCGCAGTGTCGGCAATACTCGCACGGTTCAGTTTCTTGACAGATTGAAGAAAATGGGCTTTGAGTTTGCCACTCTTGCGGGCGTGACCATTTCGATCGACGATATGCTTATACCGGAAGAGAAGGTCGATTTGATCGAGGTCGCCAGAAAACAGGTCGGCAAAATTCAGAAACGGTACGAACGTGGTGTTATCACCAATGGTGAGCGCTATAACCAGGTTATCGACGTCTGGACCAAAACCACCTCCGAGGTGGCGCAGGTTATGTTTGACAACCTGGCGCGCGACCGACAGGGCTTTAACCCGATTTACATGATGGCCGATTCGGGCGCCCGAGGTTCGAAAGAGCAGATCCGTCAGCTGGCCGGTATGCGCGGGCTGATGGCCAAACCGCAGAAGAAAATCACCGGTGGTGTGGGCGAGATTATCGAGTCGCCGATTATTTCCAATTTCCGTGAAGGCCTCTCCGTGATGGAATACTTCATTTCAACTCATGGAGCTCGTAAGGGATTGGCCGACACCGCGTTGAAAACGGCGGACGCCGGTTATTTGACGCGTCGTCTGGTCGATGTGGCGCAGGATGTTATTATCACCGAAGACGATTGCAACACCATTCTGGGTATTAATATTACCGCCCTGAAAGAGGGTGAAGAAGTTATTGAGTCTCTTGCCGATCGTATTCTTGGCCGGGTGGCGCTTGAAGATGTTTTCGATCCCATCACCGACGAGATAATTGTCGAGGCCGGACAGGAGATTCGAGAAGAACATGCCGCCGCGATCGAGGACGCCGGGATCGATTCGCTCCGAATTCGTTCGGTGCTGACCTGTGAGTCCAAGCGCGGTGTTTGCCGCAATTGTTACGGCCGCAACCTGGCCAACATGGATATGGTAGATATAGGTGAAGCGGTTGGAGTTATCGCCGCCCAGTCGATCGGTGAGCCGGGCACGCAGTTGACCCTGCGAACCTTCCATATTGGTGGCACGGCCGCTCGAATCGCCGAGCAGTCGAAGGTCGAGGCCAAATACAACGGTAAGATTGTCTTTGTCAATGTGACCCATATTTCTCGTCCCGACGGGACGCATATCGTCACCGGGCGTGAGGGAGAGGTTCATGTCGTCGATGACAAGAACCGTGTCCGCTCACGTATGAAAGTGCCCTATGGTTCAGTGCTTTCTGTCGATAATGAGGCGCAGGTCGAGAAAGGCGATTCCATTTTCGAGTGGGATCCGTATTCGAATACGATTGTGACGGAATATGGCGGGAAGGTGTTCTTCAAGGACATCATTCCCGATGTTTCCCTGCGAGAGGAGCTTGACGAAACGACCGGTTTGATTCAGCCGATTATTGTCGAGGAGCGTGAAAAGACAATGTTCCCGACCATTATCATTAAGAGCCCCAGGGGCAAGGAGTTGGGAAACTATCGTATTCCCACCGGAGCGCATTTGCTGGTTCAGGAAGGCCAGTCGATTGGCGCCGGAGAGTTCCTTGTCAAAATCCCGAGGCAGATATCGAAAACCCGTGATATTACCGGTGGCTTGCCGCGTGTGGCCGAGCTTTTCGAGGCCCGCAAACCGCATGATCCGGCTGTTATCTCCGAGGTCGACGGTATTGTCGAGTTCGGTAAAATTATAAGGGGTCAGCAGCAGATATTTGTGCAGGGTGACGAGGGCGAAACCGAGGAGTATCTCATTCCTCACGGACGCCATCTCCATGCCCATGAAGGCGATCGGGTGATGGCCGGCGAGAGCCTGTGCGAAGGTTCCATCGATCCTCATGATATTCTCAAGGTGTCGGGTGTCAACCAGGTGCAGGAATATCTGGTGAATGAAATTCAGGAAGTCTATCGCCTGCAGGGTGTTAAGATAAACGACAAACATATCGAGGTGATTGTCCGCCAGATGCTTCAGAAAGTCAGAGTGGAGCATCCCGGCGACACCAATTTCCTCGAGGGTGAACAGGTTGACCGGCAGAAATTCGCCGGCGAAAACGACCGGGTCATCGCCGAGGGCGGCGAACCGGCCACGTTTGAGCCGCTTCTGCTCGGTATAACCAAGGCCTCGCTGTCGACCGAAAGCTTTATTTCTGCGGCCTCTTTCCAGGAAACCACCAAGGTTTTGACGGAGGCGGCCATCAACGGAAAAGTAGACCGGTTAAGGGGTCTTAAGGAAAATGTAATTATTGGTCATCTTATCCCCGCCGGAACCGGCGTGGAGGAATATCACGGTTTCGATTTGATTCCGGATGAAGAGGAGAGTGAAAGCGAAGAGACTGAGGAGTCTATCGCTAATATTTTCCAAGAAAACGCTTGACAATAGGTAGTTTTTTAATAAATTACGAATCTCTTTTTGACTAGGTTTTTGTAATTTGGAGGTGTTGTATTGCCACGGATTAGTCAGTTGATACGAAAAGGCCGTAAGATGGTGAAATCGAAGACGAATACGCCGGCCTTAAAAGGTAGCCCGCAGAAAAGAGGCGTCTGTACGCGAGTGTATACATCAACACCGAAGAAGCCGAACTCGGCGCTTCGGAAGGTGGCTCGTGTGAGATTGACCAACCAGATGGAAGTAACAGCATATATTCCGGGTGAAGGGCATAACCTCCAGGAGCACTCGATCGTTTTGATCCGAGGAGGCCGTGTTAAAGATCTTCCGGGTGTCCGCTATCATGTTATTCGCGGAACCATGGATGCCTCCGGTGTGGCCGATCGGATGCAGGCCCGGTCAAAATATGGCGCAAAGAAGCCAAAAAAGTAATTGGAAAAGGTGAGTAATGCCAAGAAAGAATACGCCGACCAAGAGGGAATTGATACCGGACACTCAGTATGGTGATATGCTGGTGGCTAAATTCCTCGGTTTCCTTATGAATCGCGGAAAAAGATCGATTGCTGAAAAGATTTTTTATTCTGCCATGGATAGTATTGAGAAGAAGACGGGACAGCCCGGAGTCGAGGTTTTCCATAAGGCTCTGAATAATGTTAAGCCGGTGCTGGAAGTTAAATCACGCCGTGTCGGCGGTGCCACCTATCAGGTTCCGGTCGAGGTTCGCTCCGACCGGCGGATCGCCCTGGCGATCAGATGGGTTATTTCTTTCTCCCGTTCCCGTGGCGAACACACTATGGCCGAAAAGCTGGCCGCGGAACTTATTGCTGCAGCTAATAATGAAGGTGCTTCAATAAAGAAGAAAGAGGATACTCATAAGATGGCCGAGGCGAATAAAGCCTTTGCGCATTTTAGATGGTAAGTAGAATAATTGAAAGGTAAGTAGAAAAGGTAAGGATTGTAATTGAAGGCATTTGTTGAGAATCGGTAAGATATCTTAACAGCTTGACCATAGGTCCCTGGTGAATCATACCGGGTATGGCTGAAAGATATCTTGTCAGCCGTGGGTGCCGGAAGATTTATTAGGGTTTTTTTATGTCCGGAAGTAGGGATCTTAAACTCATCAGGAATATCGGTATTATGGCTCACATCGATGCCGGTAAGACTACGACGACCGAGCGTATCCTTTTTTATACCGGGAAAACCCACCGTATTGGTGAGGTTGACGACGGTGCTGCCACCATGGACTGGATGGAGCAGGAAAAGGAGAGGGGGATTACTATAACTTCCGCCGCGACTACTTGCTACTGGAACAAGCACGAAATCAATATTATAGATACACCGGGGCATGTCGATTTCACCATCGAGGTCGAACGCGCCCTGCGAGTTCTCGACGGAGCCGTCGCGCTTTTCTGCGCCGTCGGCGGGGTCGAGCCCCAGTCCGAAACTGTCTGGCTTCAGGCCGACAAGTACCGGGTCCCGCGCATCGCATTTGTCAATAAAATGGATCGTGTCGGGGCCGATTTTTATCGGGCCGTGGATGATATGAATGAGAAGTTTTCCGTCAAGTGTCTGCCGGTGCAGATCCCCGACGGAGCCGAGGGTCGTTTCAACGGCGTCGTTGACCTGATTACCATGACCTATCGCATCTACGATGATAAGTCCATGGGCGCCGAGTACCAAGATAATCCGATTCCGGAAAATTTGATCGAGAAGGCCGAAAAGGCGAGACAGGAATTGCTCGAGGCGATTTCCGATTATAATGATGATCTGCTGGAAAAACTGCTTCATGATCAGACGGCCGAAACCGCCGATATCGTCAAGGCTATTCGCGCCGCCGTTATCGAATGTAAACTGGTTCCGGTGCTGTGCGGTTCCTCGCTGCGTAATCGAGGTGTCCAGCGGCTTCTTGACGCCATCGTCGAGTATCTCCCCGCCCCCACTGATATGCCGGCGGTGAATGGTATATCGCCCGACGGTAAAAAGGAACTGTCGCGCAAGTCCGACCCCGGTGAGCCGGCGGCCGCTCTTGCTTTCAAGATCGTCAGCGATCCGCATGCCGGAAAGCTCTGCTATGTGAGGGTTTATTCGGGCGAAATTAAACCGGCGACATACCTCCTTAACCCCAACTCGGGTATTAAGGAGCGTATCGGGCGGATTCTTCGCATGCATTCCAATAAGCGGGAAGATGTAAAAGTGGCGCGGGCCGGGGATATTGTGGCCATTATCGGTTTCAGGAAAACCACCACCGGAGACACCTTGTGCTCCCCCAAGCATCCCATTCTGCTCGATGTCATGAAGTTCCCGGAACCGGTTATTTTTGTCGCCATCGAACCCAAGTCCAAGGCCGACCAGGAAAAGCTCGATGAGTCGCTGGCGCGGCTGGCCGAGGAAGATCCTACTTTCAAGGTCCGGACCGATGAAGACACCGGCCAGACCATTATATCGGGAATGGGCGAGTTGCATCTTGATATTTTGATTGACCGTATGATTCGGGAGTTTAACGTTCAGGCCAATATCGGCAAGCCTCAGGTGGCCTACAAAGAGACGATTACCGTGGCGGTTGACGCCGAAGGAAAATTCGATCGCCAGACCGGCGGCAAAAGTCAGTTCGGGCATGTCGTTCTGCATGTCGAACCGGCGCAAAATGGAACTCCCTTTGCTTTCGATAATAAAATCGACACTGATATAATCCCCCGGGAATTTATCCCGGCCGTCGAGCGCGGAGTCAAGCAGTCGATGACCAACGGTATCATCGCCGGCTATCCGCTGACCGGAATCAAGATAAGCCTGGTCAACGGCTCGGCCCGCGAGGTCGATTCGACCGAGCTCGGATATGAAGTGGCCGCCACGATGGCCTTTGAGGATGCCGCCAGGCGCGCCAAACCGGTGGTGCTTGAGCCTGTTATGGATGTCGAGGTGGTCTGCCCCGAGGCCTATATGGGTAATGTGGTGGGTGATCTCAATCAGCGTCGCGGAAAAATTCACGGTATGGTGCCGAGAAACAATCTCCAGGTTGTTTCGGCGACCGTCCCGCTTGGTGAGATGTTCGGATACGCCACTGCGCTGAGAAATCTGACGCAGGGGAGAGGCGTTTATACCATGCAGTTTTCGAAGTATGCGCCGCTTCCGAAAGATGTGTCCGATAAAATGTTTTCGAATTTAATGTATACTTAGATAGACGGAGGTAGTTTTTTAAGATGGCCAAGGAAAAATATGTCAGGACAAAGCCGCATGTCAATGTCGGAACGATCGGACATGTGGATCATGGCAAGACGACATTGACGGCCGCGATGACGATGATATTGTCGCGCAAAGGCGGTTCTCAGATTCGGACATTCGATTCGATCGACAACGCACCTGAGGAACGCGAACGCGGTATTACGATTGCCACGGCTCATGTTGAATATGAGACGGATAAGCGTCATTACGCTCATGTTGACTGTCCGGGTCACGCCGACTATATCAAGAATATGATCACGGGTGCGGCTCAGATGGACGGTGCGATTCTGGTAGTTTCGGCGGCTGACGGTCCGATGCCTCAGACGCGGGAGCACATTCTTCTGGCGCGCCAGGTTGGTGTTCCGTACATTGTCGTTTACATGAATAAGGTTGACATGGTGGACGATCCGGAGTTGCTGGATCTGGTTGAGCTCGAGGTTCGCGATTTGCTGACGCAGTATCAGTTCCCGGGTGACGACATTCCGGTGATTCGCGGTTCGGCTCTCAACGCGATGACGAAAGCCTCCGATCCGAATATCGCCGAGGATGATTCGTTCAAGTCGATCTTTGAGCTTTTGCAGGCCCTGGATGATTACATTCCGGAGCCTCAGCGCGAGACGGACAAGCCGTTTTTGATGCCTGTCGAGGATGTTTTTTCGATCACCGGTCGCGGCACTGTCGGGACGGGTCGTATCGAGCGCGGCATGGTGAAGATGGGTGAAGAGGTCGAGTTGGTCGGTATTCGCGACACGCGCAAGACTGTTTGCACCGGTGTCGAGATGTTCCGCAAGATCCTCGATTCGGGCGAAGCGGGCGACAATGTCGGCTTGCTTCTGCGCGGTGTTGACAAGGACGAGATCGAGCGCGGTATGGTTGTTGCCAAGCCGGGATCGATTAAGCCCCACAAGAAGTTCAAAGCCGAGGTTTATGTTTTGAGCAAGGAAGAGGGTGGTCGTCACACGCCGTTTTTCAACGGATATCGTCCGCAGTTTTATTTCCGGACGACCGACGTGACCGGGACGGTTCAGCTTCCCGAGGGCGTCGAGATGGTAATGCCGGGCGACAATGTATCGATCGAGGGTGAGCTTATCACGCCGATCGCGATGGAGAAAGAGCTTCGCTTTGCGATCCGCGAGGGCGGCCGCACGGTGGGCGCCGGCGTTATCGCCGAGATAATTGAATAATTGAATAAAAATACCATTTGAGATAAAGGTTAATAAAAGGTATGAATGGCCAGAAAATAAGAATCAAGCTAAAAGCGTACGATCACTATTCGCTTGACAAGTCAACCAAGGAAATTGCGAGGACTGTGTTGCGTACTGGTGCGCGTATCGCCGGGCCCATTCCTCTTCCGACAAAACGCACCGTATACACGGTGCTGCGTTCGCCTCACGTGGACAAAAAGTCACGAGAGCAATTCGAAACCAGAATTCATAAGCGCCTGATAGATATTTATGAATCGACACCTCAGACTGTTGATGCATTGATGAAGCTTGATTTACCGGCCGGTGTGGATGTAGAGATTAAGACTTGACGGTGGTGTACGGATGAAAGAAATTCTTGGACAAAAGCTCGGAATGACGAGAGTCTTCGGCGATGACGGACAGGCTATCCCGGTTTCCGTGATTGCGGCCGGCCCCTGTGTCGTGCTTGCCAAAAAGAGTGTGGAGAAGGACGGCTATGAGGCGCTGCAGCTCGGTTTCGGTGAAAAACGGAAGAAACTTGTTACCAAACCGGAGATGGGTCATTTCGAGAAGGCCGGAGTTGATCCGGTGCGTTATCTGCGCGAAGTTTCGTACGATAGCGAGTTGAATATCGGCGATACCATAAAGGTCGATATTTTCAAAAAAGGCGAAAGGGTCGATGTCAGCGGTGTTTCCAAAGGGCTCGGTTTTCAGGGCACCATGCGGCGGCACGGTTTTGCCGGGGCGCAGAAAACTCACGGTCAGTCGGACCGCATGAGGGCACCCGGATCGATCGGTCAGTCGTCGTATCCGTCGCGCGTTTTCAAGGGGATGCGCATGGCGGGAAAAACCGGTAAAGACAAGGTCACGGTTTTGAATCTGGAAGTTGTGCAGGTAATTGAAGATCAGAATCTTCTTTTGGTGCGCGGGGCGGTCCCCGGAAAAAAGGGAACGCTTCTTAAGATAAGAAAGTCAAATAGAGCTCGGCAGAATGGCGGGTAGTTATGGAAGTTAAGGTTTACAATAAGGAAGGCGCCGAAACGGGAACGGTCGCATTGAGTGATATGATCTTCGGTCAGGATCCGAATCCGGTGCTGGTACATCAGTACATTGTTAATTACCTGGCCAATCAGCGTCAGGGGACGGCCAGTGCCAAGGGTCGGACCGATGTCGCCGGAGGCGGAGCCAAACCGTGGCGCCAGAAAGGGACCGGTCGGGCCCGGGCGGGGACCAGGAACTCTCCGATCTGGAGGGGCGGCGGAATTATTTTCGGCCCCCAGCCGCGTTCCTACTATAAAAAGTTTCCGAAGAAGATGAAACGCAAGGCTCTCCTGTCGGCATTCTCCGACAAGGCGCGCAGCGAGCAGGTCATGGTTATTGAAGACCTCATGCTCGAGGAAGTCAAGACGAAGACGGTGGCCGGCATCCTGGATAAACTGGGGCTGGACAGCAAGAAATGTCTTATTCTCGACGAGGGTGTCAATTCAAACCTCCATCTTTCGGTGAGAAATATGCAGAAAGTCAACTATTCTCGGGCTCCTCTGGCCAATACTTATGATATCGTCAATGCCGATGTCCTTCTGCTCACCAGGGCAGGCCTGGAAAAGATCGAGGAGGTGTTTGCCTGATGAAGGATCCGAGAGACGTTTTGCAGCTTAATCTTGTTACCGAGAAGTCGCTGGTGCTGAAAGAACAGGATAACGCTTATGTGTTTCGTGTTAATCGCCGGGCCAACAAGCTTCAGATTCGCGAAGCGGTTGAGAAGGCTTTTAACGTCAAAGTAGAAAAGGTTCGAACCATGCTTGTGCCGGGCAAGCCCAAGCGTATGGGCAGGTATGCCGGTCGGACCGGAGCCTGGAAAAAAGCGGTTGTAACGCTTAAAGAAGGTCAGCAAATTGCGGACTTTGAAAATATCTAAGACAGGGAATAGGAACTACCATGGGTGTTAAGAAATTTAAACCGACTACTCCTTCTCAGCGTTTTAGAACAGTTTCGACCTTTGAGGAGATAACTTCCACAGTTCCTGAGAAGGCCTTGCTGAGGCCGCTGAAGAAGTCCGGTGGAAGAAACAACAAGGGACGTGTAACCTCCCGCCACCGCGGCGGCGGACATAAACGTTTCTATCGCATTATAGATTTTAAACGGGACAAGCGCGACATCCCGGCCCGAGTGGCCTCGATCGAATATGATCCCAATCGTTCCGCGTATATCGCCCTGTTGCATTATGTCGACGGCGAGAAGCGATATATTCTGGCTCCCGATCGTCTGAAGGTCGATGATACGATCCTTTCCGGCGAGAAGGCGGAGGTCAGGGACGGCAATGCCATGCCGGTCGGCCTGATGCCGCTTGGCACATTCTTGCATAATGTGGAGATGTTCCCCGGTAAGGGCGGCAAGATTGCGCGAAGCGCTGGCACTTATGTCCAGCTGGTGGCCAAAGAGGGCCTGTTCGCCCATCTCAAGATGCCATCGGGCGAGGTTCGTCTGGTCAAGCAGGCCTGTTACGGGACGGTGGGAACGGTCGGCAATGCCGATCACAAGAACCTGTCGCTGGGTAAAGCCGGCGCCTCCCGCTGGCTCGGCCGTCGGCCGAAAGTCAGGGGCGTTGCCATGAACCCGGTCGATCATCCCATGGGCGGCGGTGAAGGGCGCAGTTCCGGCGGCCGTCATCCCTGCACACCGTGGGGTAAGCCGACCAAGGGCTTGAAGACGCGGAAAAAGAAAAAAGCAAGCAGTAAATATATAGTTGAGCCACGAAGCAAGAAAAAATAGTTCGGAGGAATAAATGCCGAGGTCACTAAAAAAGGGCCCGTTTATCGATGAAAAACTGGCCGCAAAGATCAATGCGTTGAACGATACCGGCGATAAAAAGGTTATCAAGACCTGGGCCCGCCGTTCGACCATCAGCCCGGAGTTCGTCGGACATACGCTGGCGGTGCATAATGGTAATAAGTTTATTCCCATTTATATCACCGAGAATATGGTCGGACATAAACTGGGCGAATTCGCTCCGACAAGAACCTTCCGTGGTCATGGCGGAAAGCTGGTCGAGAGGACCAGTAACGTCAGGTAAAGGGGAGTAGAAGATGCAAGCACGTGCACGAGTCAGATTCCTGAGAATGTCGCCGAAAAAGATGCGCCGGGTGGCACACCTCATTAAGGGAAAGCCGGTTGAGGAAGCTCTTAATATTCTTAACTTCACTCCCAAGATCGCCGCTCATCATCTGGCCAAGACGGTCAAGGCGGCCGCGGCCAATGCTATTTCGAATGTGGGCACGGCCAAGTTGAAAGCCGAGGATCTGTCGATTTCCAAGGTTATTGTGGACGGCGGACCGATTGCTCCCAGAGTCCGGTTCCAGTCGATGGGACGCGCCCATCGCATCCGGAAAAGATTTTGCCATCTTACCGTCGAGGTGGAGGGCGAGCCGGAGCCTGAAGAGGTCAAGGGCGGCCGGAAGAAAAAGGTGAAGGCCGAGAAGCCGGAAGCCAAGGAGAAAAAGACGACGGCGAAGAAGATTAAGAAAGAAACGGCTGATGATAAGGCCAAGGCCGCCGAGAAAACGGCCAAAGTCGAAGAAAAAGCCGCTGATATAGATGATAGTGCTGTTTCAGCCGAGACCGAGGTCGAAGAGAAGCCGGTCGAAGCGGAAGCTGATGATACTGAAAAAAACAAGAAAGACGAATAGAGTGAGGAGATAAACTTGGGACAGAAGACGCACCCAATAGGATTTCGTTTGGGAGTCATAAAATCCTGGAACAGCAAGTGGTTTGCGGGTAATAAATTCGCCAACTTCATTTATGAAGACATGATGGTGAAAAAGTATATCAATGCCCGACTCGAAAACGCCGGACTGGCAAAAGTCGAGATCTTGCGGGCTCCCAAGAAGGTGACCGTGGATATTCATACCTCGCGGCCGGGCATCGTTATCGGCCGTAAGGGTTCCGAAGTCGACAAATTACGTGAGGAGTTGCAGCTTCTTACCAAGAAAGATATCTCTCTCAATATTATAGAGGTTAAGCGGCCTGAATTGAATGCCAGGCTCGTGGCCGACTCCATCGCGCGCCAGCTCGAGGGGCGCGTGTCGTATCGTCGCGCCATGAAAAAATCGATTGCGGCGACTATGAAGATGGGCGCCGATGGTATTAAGGTCGTTTGTGCCGGACGTCTCGGTGGTGCGGAAATAGCCCGCTCGGAAAAATACATGGATGGCCGCGTGCCGTTGCATACGCTCAGGGCCGACATCGATTATGCCATCTCGACCGCCCACACGACTTATGGTTGTATCGGCGTCAAGGTATGGATCTGTCGCGGCATGGTCCACGGTGCTGGTGAACTGGCTGTCAAGGATGAGGCCGAAAAGGGTACCCCTAGACCGGAAATCGATGTGCCGACAAGACGCGACCGTCGTCGCCGGGATGATAAGTCACGCAAGCGCCGTCCGAGGGGACGCGTGCGCAAGGCGGGACGCCGACCGGAAGACGGCGGCGGCAGACCGGATGGCGGCGGCAGACCCGATGGCGGGCGCAGGCCGGACGGCGGACACAGGCCGGACGGCGGTGGACAGCGATCCGGACGGCCGGGCGGAAGACCCGGTGATCGCAAGTCCGGGCCGCCCCGGAAGCCGGGGCCGAGAAGAGATAAGGCGCCGGGAGATGGACCGAAGAATGCGGAAAATAGACCGGCCCCGAAGAAACCTGAAGATACCAAGCCGAAAAAAGACTCCGCTGCTTCGGATGAATCGAAGAGTTGAGGGTGTTGCAAATAGCCTGGAGACAATGTTATGTTAATGCCGAGTAAAGTTAAATATCGGAAACAGCAAAAGGGACGCATGCGGGGCAAGGCCTATCGCGGCAGCACCGTAGCCTTTGGCGAGTACGGTTTGAAGGCGCTGGAACCGGCCTGGATCACCGATCGCCAGATCGAGGCGGCTCGTATCGCTCTCACTCGATATATCAAAAGGGGCGGTAAAGTATGGATCCGGATATTCCCGGACAAGCCGATTACCAAGAAGCCGGCCGAAACCAGAATGGGTAAGGGCAAGGGTGCCCCGGAATACTGGGTTTCGGTGGTTAAATCTGGCCGCATCCTGTTCGAGGTTGAGGGTGTCGCCGAAAGCATGGCTCGCGAGGCGTTCCGTCTGGCAGGAAACAAGCTGCCGATTAAAACCAAGTTCGTGACCCGATCGGAAACGGAAGGGGCCTGATAATGAAAATGGAATCACTCAGAGATATGACGCGCGACGAGCTCCTTCAGAAACAGCATGAGCTCAAAGATGAATTTTTCAATTTGAAAATGCGCAGGTCGCTTAAAGAATTGGATAATCCGCTTAAGCTTCGGACCCTGCGGAGGGATATCGCCAGAATCGAGACTATTCTAACCGAGGACCGACGCAATATAAGAAATATCGTGGATTCGAAGGTTTCTATCCTGGATCGCGATGAAGGCAAGAAGGCCGAATCCAGCGGTGAAGAAGGTTAGTAAGGAATTAGATGACTATGAAGAGAAATATGCGAAAAGTCAGGCAGGGCACGGTCGTTTCGGACAAGATGGATAAGACCATCGTTGTCACCATCAAACGGACCATGAAGCACCCGTTGTACGAGCGCATTGTGCGGACCTCGTCGAAACTGCATGCGCATGACGAGAAGAACGAGGCCAAAGAGGGTGATTTGGTGCGCGTTATGGAAACAAGACCTTTGTCGGCACAGAAACGCTGGCGTCTGTTGGAAATTGTTGAGCGGGCCAAGTAACTGTTACGTCCGTCATGATTCAGGAGTAAGAAGATGATACAGGAAGAAACAGATTTAATAGTCGCCGACAACTCCGGGGCGAGGCGGGTAAGGTGTTTTCGCATCCTTGGCGGGACACGGAAGAAGTACGCCCGTCTTGGTGATATTGTGGTCGTTGCCGTGAAGGATGCCATTCCCGGCGGGACCGTCAAGAAATCGGAGATCTGCAAGGCGGTGGTTGTTCGCACCAAGTCGGAGACGAGACGGCGCGACGGTTCGATAATAAGGTTTTCCGATAACGCCGCCGTTATCATTAACGATCAGAAAGAACCGCGGGGCACGCGTATTTTCGGCCCGGTGGCAAGGGAGCTGAGAGAAAAACAGTTTATGAAAATTATTTCCCTGGCCCCCGAGGTCCTATAGAGGTATGGAAGATGAATATTAGAAAAGGTGATACGGTTGTCATTCGCCGGGGTAAGTACCGCAGCCGCGAGGCGGGTAAGTATAAAACCGCGAAGGTGCTTCATGTGTTTACGGAAAGCAACCGCGTGATTGTCGAGGGAATCAACATGATTTCCCGCCACACGCGCCCCTCGCAGAAAAATCCCAAGGGCGGAATTGTCAAGAAGGAGGCTCCGATCCGGCGGGACAATGTTGCTCTTTATTGCAAAAGCTGCGCCGCCCCGACCAAGATAAGTTTCAAGGTTCTCGAGGAATCCGACGGATCAAAACGGAAAATACGCATCTGCCGCAAATGCGGTGAAGAGATTTCATAGGTGGTTGCATATGGCAAGGTTAAAAGAAAAATATATTGAAAATGTCGTCCCCAAGCTGATGAAGGAAAATAATTACTCCTCTGTCATGGAAGTCCCGAAACTGACCAAGGTGACTGTTAATATCGGCATGGGCGAGGCGGTTGCCAACCCGAAGTCGCTCGATGCGGCCGCCGAGGATATGACCAAGATCGTCGGTCAGAAGCCGCTGTTTACCAAGGCGAGGAAGTCGATCTCGAACTTTAAACTCAGGCAGGGCGCGCGTATCGGTGTCATGGTGACGCTGCGGCGGGAACGCATGTATGAGTTTCTTGACCGCCTGATGAATGTCGCCATCCCGCGTATCAGGGACTTCAGGGGAATCTCCGCCAAGTCTTTCGACGGGCGCGGCAATTTCAATATGGGTATTCGGGAGCAGATTATTTTCCCGGAAATAGATTATGATAAAATCGATAAGATTCGAGGTATGAATATATCGATAACAACTACGGCTAAGACTGACGAGGAATGCCGGCAGCTTCTGACCGAGCTCGGCATGCCGTTTAGAAAATAGGAGAAGTTGTGGCCAAAAAGTGTTTGGTAGAGAAACAGAAACGTCAGCCCAAATTCAAGGCCCGTCGATACAATCGCTGTCGGCGATGCGGCCGGCCGCGGGCGTATATGAGAAGATTCGGTCTGTGCCGAATATGTTTTAGAGAAATGGCGCTGGCCGGGGAAATTCCTGGTGTGGTAAAGGCCAGTTGGTAATGATATTGACAGGAGTGTTGGAATGTCGATGACCGATCCGATTTCTGATATGCTAACCAGAATCAGGAATGCATCCAAGGCCAAGATGAAGGCCGTGAATGTACCCGCCTCGAATATTAAAAAAGAGGTTGCCAGAATTCTTAAGGAAGAAAATTTCATTAAGGATATCATGGAAATTCCTGACAGGCGACAGGGAATTATCAGGCTGTATCTCAAGTACAGCCGTGAAGATGATCCCATTATCAAGGGCCTGAAAAGAATCTCCCGACCGGGGCTGAGAAAGTATTATAACGTGGACGATCTCAGAACCGTCATCAGGTCACAGGTTGGTATTACTATTGTCTCCACCTCGCAGGGTATTATGACAGACAGCGAGGCGGTTAAAAGAAAAGTGGGCGGCGAAGCCCTCTGCACTGTCTGGTAAGCGGAGTTATAGATATGTCGAAGATTGGAAAAATGCCGGTTACTATTCCCAAGGGAGTAACGGTAAATGTTAAGGACGGGGAAATCGAAGTCTCCGGCCCGAATGGTAAGCTGGTGCAGGAACTGCATAGTGATATCAGTGTGAAGGTGGAAAATGACGCTGTTGTCGTTACCCGCGCAACGGACCAGAAATTGCATCGATCCCTTCACGGACTCACCCGCGCCCTTATTCAGAACATGGTTACCGGGGTCTCCGAGGGATTCAAGATGGAACTCGAAATGATCGGTGTCGGTTACCGCGCCGAGATGAAGGGCAAGCTGCTCGAGCTGAGTCTGGGTTTTTCGCACCCGATTCTTGTCAGGGCGCCCGATGAATTGAAATTGGAAGTCCTTCCGAAGGAAAATAAAATTATTGTCTCCGGAGCCGACAAGCAGCTGGTCGGTCAGACAGCCGCGCAGATTCGTTCATTCCGGCCGCCGGAGCCGTATAAAGGCAAAGGTGTCAGGTATGTCGGCGAGTACGTCCGCCGTAAAGCGGGCAAAGCGGCCGGTAAGTAAGGATTATTGGAAATGAGCAGAATAGACAAAAACGCCAGACGGATGAAAAGAAAGGCACGGGTCAGGGGCCGCATATTCGGAACCGCCGAAAGACCCCGCCTGACCGTTACCAAAACACTCAGCAATATATACGCCCAGGTTATCGACGATGAAAAGATGATTACGCTGGCCGCGGCTTCGACTCTCAACAAGGCGATCAAAGAAAAGATTGCCGAAAAGTCGAAAACCGACCGGGCCATCGTGGTCGGCGAGGAAATCGCCCGGCTGGCTCAGGAGAAGGGTGTCAAGGCGGTCGCTTTCGATCGTAACGGCAATGTTTATCACGGCCGCGTCAAGGCGCTGGCCGATGCAGCAAGAAAAGCAGGTTTGGATTTTTAATACAATAGACGAGGTAGACTTTTGGCTAGAACGGAAATGGAAAGCCTCGATTTCGAGGAAAAAGTAATCAACGTCAATCGCGTGGCTAAAGTGGTCAAAGGCGGCCGGCGTTTCAGCTTTACGGCTCTCGTGGCCGTGGGCAAGAAAAACGGCCGGGTCGGTATCGGAACGGGTAAGGCCAAAGAAGTCGCCGACGCCATCCGTAAAGCCACCGACGCCGCTCACAAGGGGATGGTTAAGGTTGCCATTACGACGGAGGGTACAATACCCCATATGGTGCTCGGTAAATTCGGGGCATCGACCGTCGTGTTGAAACCGGCCTCACCGGGAACCGGTGTGATCGCCGGCGGACCGGTCCGTGCGGTAATGGAGTCGGCCGGCATTCAGGATATCCTGACCAAGGCTCTCGGAAGCCGTAACCCGCACAATGTTGTCAGGGCGACGATGAACGGATTGATGAGTCTTCGATCTGAAGAGGAACAGCAAAAATATCGTACCGAAGGCTGAAACTTCGGTTGTTAGAGGTTGAAAATGGCTAAGTTGAAGATTACCCAGGTGCGGAGTGCCATAGATCGCCACTTCAGGCAAAAAAGAACTGTTGAGGCCTTGGGTTTAGGTAAACTGCACAGAACAGTGATTCATAACGACACCCCGCAGATACGGGGTATGATTCAGGCAGTCAGACATCTGGTTGAATATGAAGAGGTGGAAGAGTAATGGCACCGTTAGATCTATCGAATTTGAAGCCGGCGCCGGGCGCGCGTAAAAAGGCCCGCCGTGTCGGCCGCGGACCCGGCAGCGGCCGGGGAAAAACCGCGGGCCGCGGCCATAAGGGTCAGCGATCGCGCTCCGGATCGAGTATCAAGGCCTGGATGGAAGGCGGTCAGATGCCGATCCAGAGAAGAATTCCCAAGCGCGGGTTTACCAACCGGTTCAGGGAAGAATATCAGGAAGTTAATATCTCGGCCCTTGTCAAATGTCAGCCGGGTGAGGTTACTCCTGACACCTTAAAGGAGTTGGGGATTATAAAGTCAACGCGTCTGCCTGTTAAGATTCTTGGCATGGGCAAGCTGGAAGCTGCTCTGCATGTCAAAGCGGCGGCATTTTCGAAGTCAGCCGTCGAAAAAATCAAAGAGGCCGGCGGTAAAACAGAGGTGGTATAGTGTTAGGTACTTTCCAGTCAATATTTAAGATCGAGGAATTAAGGAAACGTATTCTATTCACCCTGGGTATCCTGATTGTCTACAGGATAGGCGGGCATGTACCGACACCCGGTGTCGACGGCTCCATGCTCCAGGATCTGCTCGCGGGCGATACCATCTTCGGTCTGCTTGATCTGTTTGCAGGGGGCGCGTTCCGAAAAGCAACCATTTTCGCTCTGGGTATTATGCCCTATATTTCGGCGTCAATTATGCTGCAGCTGCTCGGCGCCGTTGTTCCATACCTGCAAAGACTGCAAAAAGAGGGTGAAGAAGGACGACGCAAAATTACACAGTACACCAGGTACCTGACGGTTCTCATTGCCGCCCTGCAGGCGTTCGGAACCGCCCAGTTCCTGTATTCGCTGGAAGGTCCGACCGGATCGGTTGTATATATGCCTTATGCGCAGTTCATCGGTATTACCATGCTGACATTCACCTGCGGAACCATCTTTATCATGTGGCTGGGTGAACAGATCACCGAAAAGGGGATAGGCAACGGAATCTCGCTTATCATCTTTATCGGCATTGTGGCCCGGTTCCCCGACGCCGTTATCGAGGAGGTCCAGTACCTTTTCGCCGGAACGAGGTCGATCGTGATCGAAGTGATAATGGTGGCCATGATGTTGCTGGTGATCGCCGCCGTCATTCTGGTGACGAGGGCTCAGCGCAAGGTGCCGGTGCAGTATCCAAAACGAATTATAGGCCGCAAGGTTTACGGCGGGGCGACGACACATCTGCCCCTCTCGGTCAACTCGGCCGGTGTTATCCCGATTATCTTCGCCCAGTCGATTATGTTTCTGCCGGCGACCATTCAGCAGTTGTTCCCCAACGCCGAGTGGATATCGAATATTATCACCGACTGGCTGGCGCCGGGCGACCTTGTTTATTCCCTTGTCTATGGTTTGATAATTGTCTTCTTCGCGTATTTTTACACGGCTATCGTTTTCAATCCAATAGATATTGCGGACAATATGCGTAAGAACGGCGGCTTTGTGCCCGGTATCAGGCCGGGTAAGCGCACCGCCGAGCACATAGAGAGAATTTTGACCCGCATCACGCTTCCGGGCGCCATATTCTTCGCCTGTATAGCCATTCTGCCGTGGGTGCTTATGGCTCAGGTGGATGTCAACTACTTCTTCGGCGGCACCGGGTTGCTGATCGTGGTCGGTGTGGCGCTGGATACTCTCCAGCAGATCGAATCGCATCTGCTCATGCGCCATTATGAAGGGTTTATGAAAAAAGGCAAAATACGAGGGAGATCGTACTGATGAATTTTATCTTCTTGGGTCCGCCAGGGTCCGGTAAAGGTACCCAGGCCAAACGGGTTTGCAGCGAACTCGACATATTGCATCTGTCAACCGGTGATGTGTTGCGCGAAAACGTGAAAAACGGCACGGAACTGGGAATGACGGCGAAAACATATATGGAAGCGGGCGATCTCGTCCCCGATGAAGTAATCGTCGGTATGATAGAAGATAAACTTAAAAACGGCGAACTCGACAACGGCTTTGTCCTCGACGGCTTCCCTCGAACCGTCCCTCAGGCCGAGGCCCTCAAGGAGATGTTCGCCAACAACAACAAGTCGATTGATCGCGCCATCCTGCTTGACGTCTCCGACGAGGAGGTTGTCAAGCGCCTTTCGGGACGGTTTTACTGTCCGACATGCAACGCCGGATACAATTATCCGGCCAAAATGCCGAAAGTGGAAGGCGTCTGCGACAGCGACGGAAGCAAGCTCTTGCGCCGCCCGGATGACGAGGAAGATGTTGTCCGTAACAGGCTCGATGTGTATAAGAAACAGACCGAACCGATTGTCGCTTTTTATCGCAACGAGTCGGTCCTGACCGAAATCAAGGCGGAAGGAAGTATCGACGCGATTTTTGACGAATTGCTGAAGATTACGAAAGAGTTTAAGTAAGAGTGATTTTATTAAAAACAGATGCTCAGATCGAGATAATGCGTAAAGCCGGAAGGATTGTGGCGCAAACACTTAAGATGATAGGCGAAAATATCAAACCGGGGATGACCACGGCAGAGGTTGACAAACTGGCCGAGGATTTCATATTATCCAAAGGGGCCAAACCGGCCTTCAAGGGATACCGGGGTTTTCCGGCCACCGCCTGCGTCTCCGTCAACGAGGAAGTGGTGCACGGGATACCGGGCAACCGCACTCTCGTGGAAGGGCAGATTGTCTCGGTCGATCTGGGTAGTATTGTTGATGGATTTTACGGCGACTCGGCGGCGACTTTTCCGGTTGGTGAAGTATCGGAAGAAAAAAAGAAACTTATGGCCGTGACCAAACGTTCCTTAGAGATCGGTATTGCGCAGGTCAAAAGCGGGCGGAAGCTGGGCCAGGTTTCATCGGCGATACAGAAATGTGTCGAGGCCGAGGGCTTTTCGGTCGTCCGCGACATGGTCGGCCACGGCATCGGAAAGAATCTGCATGAGGATCCGCAGGTGCCGCATTTCGGCCCGGCCGAGGCCGGTCCGGTTTTGAAAAAAGGAATGGTTATCGCCATTGAGCCGATGGTCAATGCCGGCGCTTATCAGGTTTTGCAAAAACCGGACGGCTGGACCATCGTCACCGCGGATGGGAGCGATTCGGCTCATTTTGAGCATACTCTCGCCGTGACCGATGACGGCGCCGACATTTTAACGAAACTATAGGGAGCAAATGCCAAAAGAAGATACCATACAGGTGGAAGGCAAAGTTCTGGAGCCGTTGCCCAATGCGATGTTCAAGGTCGAACTGGACAATGGCCATGTTGTCCTTGCCCATATTTCGGGCAAGATGCGTATGCATTTTATTAAGATTCTGCCGGGCGATCGGGTGACACTCGAATTGTCGCCATACGATCTGAGCCGGGGCAGGATTATTTACAGATATAAATGATATAAGGGTTGGCTGGAAGGTGGTTTATTATGAAGGTCCGCTCATCGATTAAGAAAAGGTGTGAGCACTGCAAGATCATAAAACGCAAGGGCGTGTTGCGGGTTATCTGCAGCAAAAACCCGAGCCATAAACAGAGGCAGGGCTGACAAGCTTAGAAAGGTTAGGAGGTTATTTTGGCGCGTATTGCCGGAGTCGATTTACCCAAGGACAAACGTATTGAAATCGGTTTGACCTATATATTCGGAATTGGCCGGACATCGTCAAAGAAAATTCTGGAGAACACCGGGATTAGTCCGGATACTCGTGTCCGTAAACTATCCGAAGAGGAAGTGGCCAAGCTCCGGAAGGTTATTGAAAATGATTACAAGGTGGAAGGCGCCTTGCGTGGTGAAATAAACATGAACATCAAACGGCTCATTGATATCGGCAGTTATCGCGGTCTGCGACACCGTCGCGGCCTGCCGTTGCGCGGTCAGCGGACCAAGACCAATGCCCGCACGCGCAAGGGTCCCAAGAGAACTGTCGCCGGTAAAAAGAGAGCGCCGTCAGCAAGGTAAGGAATGAGGTAGAACTGTGGCTGATCATAAAAAGAAAAGCAAACCCAAGAAGAAAATCGGCAGGATTGACAGTACCGGAATCGCGCATATTAAAGCAACCTTCAACAATACCGTTGTGACAATTACGGATTCCACCGGACGCACCGTATCATGGGCTTCGGCCGGAACTGTCGGCTTCAAAGGCTCGAAGAAATCGACTCCCTTCGCCGCCCAGCTGGCCGCCAAATCTTCGGCTGTCGAAGCGATGGATGTGGGTATCCGGAAGGTCGAAGTGTGGGTGAAGGGCCCCGGCGCCGGACGTGAAGCGGCAATTCGTTCGCTCTCGGCCGCCGGTCTCGAAATAAGCGCCCTTAAGGATGTTACGCCGATTCCGCATAACGGATGCCGGCCGCCCAAAAGGCGCCGCGTCTGATGCTTTAACATAGAACTGAATGTGAGATTTATATAGGAGAATCATGGCTCGATATCGTGACGCAAATTGCAAGTTGTGCCGCCGTGAAGGCGAAAAGCTTTTCCTGAAGGGACATCGCTGCGTGACGGATAAATGCGCGTTTGAAAAAAGGGCGTACGCGCCGGGACAGCACGGCCAGAGAATGCGCTATAAAGTTTCCGACTACGGAAAACAGCTCCGTGAAAAGCAGAAAGTAAGAAGGATCTACGGAATCCTCGAAAACCAGTTCCGAAACTACTTTGCCAAGGCCGAGAAGAAAAAGGGCGTAACGGGTGAAAACCTGTTGCAGTTGCTCGAATGCCGCCTGGACAATGTCGTCTACAGGTTGGGATTCGCTCCCTCCCGAAAAGCGGCGCGGCAGCTCGTCAGGCATCGGCATTTCTCCGTCAACGGACGGATCGTAGATATCCCTTCGTTTCAGGTTACACCGAATGATGTGATCAAGGTCAGGGATAAATCCAAAAACCTTGATATCATTCACTCTTCGCTGAAAGAATTTGCGCAGACCGATGAAATCGCATGGCTGCGTCTAAACAAGGCGGCGTTGGAAGGGGAACTGCTCGAAGTTCCGTCCCGGGAAAATATCCCGATTTCCGCCAATGAACAGTTAATCGTTGAGCTCTACTCGAAGTAGAAACCGTTCAGCCTAGTCGGGGAGGCTTTATTATATGAAGTGGAAACCACTGCAGATGCCAAAGGAGATCGTTTCAGATCAATCTTCGGCAACCGAAAATTATTCAAGGTTTGTCATTGAACCGCTCGAGAGAGGTTTCGGCAATACTCTGGGCAATTCACTTCGCCGGGTGCTGCTCTCGTCCATTCAGGGCGCGGCCGTGGTGTCGCTAAGGATTGAAGGGGCCCTGCATGAATTCACAACCCTTGAGGATGTGTACGAAGATGTCACGGACATCGTGCTGAATGTCAAAAAAGTCCGTGTCAGAATGCATGCCGATGAGATGAAAACGCTTACCCTGAAAGTGAACAAAAAGGGTAAAATCAACGCCGGTATGTTTAATGTCGATCCGGATGTCGAAATACTCAACCCGGATCAGCATATTGTCGAAGTGGTCGCCGACCGCGAGTTTACCATGGAACTGGATATCGACACCGGTCGGAGCTATGTCGTCGCCGAACACAACAAAAGACCGGATGCGCCGGTCGGAACCATCTTTGTCGATGCTCTCTTCTCACCCGTGGTCAAGGTCAACTACGAGGTCGAAAATACCCGTGTCGGTCAGCGAACAGATTATGACCGCCTTATTCTGGAAATTTCAACCGACAGTTCCATGACACCCGAGGATACACTCTCCTTTGCAGCCAAAATCCTCAAGGATCATCTGCAATTGTTTATCCATATCGACGAGGATATCGAAATCGAGGAAGAGGAAGAGGAAGACGAGGAAACGGTCCGCGTCCGCCAGCTTCTCCAGACTCGTGTCGATGAGTTGGAACTTTCAGTGCGGTCATCCAACTGCCTCCGGGCGGCCAATATTCAGACCCTGGCCGATCTGGTGGGTAAAACCGAATCGGAGATGCTCAAATATCGCAACTTCGGACGCAAATCGCTTAACGAATTGAATGCCATTCTCGATGAACTGGGTCTGTCTTTCGGAATGGATATATCGAAATTTATCGAAAAGAAGGCTTAGAGGAATAAAATGCGACATCAGATCAAGGTAAGAAAACTGAGTCGGCCGAAACCGCATCGCGAGGCGATGCTGGCCAATCTGGCCACCTCGCTTTTCGCCGACAGAACCATACAAACGACTGAAGCTAAGGCAAAAGAAGTCAAGCGAATCGTCGACCGCCTGATAAGTACGGCCAAAAAAGATACCCTGGCCGCGCGCCGGCAGGTGGCCCGGACGATCAGGAATAAAGAAGTATTCAAGAAATTCTTCAACCAAATAGTTCCGCAGTTCAAGGACCGCGAATCCGGCTTTACACGCGTCCTGCGTGTCGGGTATCGCCGCGGCGATGCCGCCATGATGTCGATGGTCGAACTGCTGACCGAAAAACCGAAGGTCGACAAGGAAAAAGAAAAGGCCAAAAAAGAGAAAAAAGAGAAAAAGGCCAAAAGGAAATGATGTCGCTGTAACATTTTCCTTGATGAAAATAGAAAGTCCCCGCTGTTGCGGGGGCTTTTTTTTATGGAAAACCAAATACTGAACCTATATATTAAAAACCGTCCATATATGACTGTAAGTTAATCTATTATATGATTTGCGGGGAACGGTGCGCATCATCGATCCCGGCAGAAAGGAGTCCGGGATGTCGAATCAGAAAGGAGCCATGTCTCGGGGCTGTATGGTGGGGCTTGTTGTCGTCGGGATTATTCTTGTCCTGGTGATTGCCTCGATGGTGGTCTGCTATATTTACAGGGATGAAATCGTCGAACTCGGCCTGACCAAACTTGCCGAAACAGTGACGATGGAGGCCAAGAAGAATTTGCCCGAAGGATTAACAGCCGAAGATCTTGACGATGCCCTCGAAGATTTCAAGCAGGCGTTCAAGGACAAGAAAATCGATACCGAGGATATTCAAAATCTGTCGCTTATGATGCAGGATATTCTGAAGGACAAGGAGGTCAGCCGGGACGAGGCGGAAGAATTCTACGAGGAAATAAAAAAGGTGGTGGAATAATAGTCGCGGCCTTGCTTTTTATCTAAAATAACATTAAGTTGTAGCAAAGTAAGTTATCACATATATCTAAAGTTGTAGTTTATGTATGACGCGCTGGCTGTAATCTGCGGTTATCTTCTCGGCTCGATTCCGTTTGCCCTGATGATAGCCCGCCTGTTCGGAATCAAAGATATCAGATCGGTCGGCTCCGGTAATATCGGGGCCACCAACGCCTGGCGTGCCGCCGGTCCGGCCGCCGGAATACTTGTCTCGGTCGGCGATATCGGCAAGGGTGTGCTGGCGGTGCTGATTGCCTCGCTGATGCCGGACAGCGCCCTCGGTATGGCCAATTTGAAATTGATCGCCGGTATTGCGGCCGTCATCGGCCATGTTTTTCCGATCTTTCTGTTATTCCGCGGCGGCAAAGGGGTCAACACCGCGCTCGGCGTCATGATTACCATACTCCCGATAGAAACACTGATTGCCCTCGCCGGATTTATTCTGGTCGTTGCCGCCAGCCGCTATATCTCGCTCGGTTCGGTTATGGCGGCGATTATATTTTTCGCCGCCGTTCTGGTTTCTTACCTGTTCGAGTTGCACCGGATACCGATTTTTTATCTTCTGATTTCCGGCCTGTTGATGCTTTTGATTTTAATTACGCATCGCTCCAATATCGGGCGGCTTCTGTCGGGTAAGGAAAATAAATTCAGCGCGCACTCGCAAAAAAGCGGGGAGGAGGCAAATCATGCCTGAGAAAATATCCGTGCTTGGGGCCGGAAGCTGGGGGATTGCCATCGCCAATCAACTTCATGCCAACGGCCATAAAATCAATCTATGGGAGTTCAATCGGTCCGATTGTGAATATCTCGCGGCCAACAGGGTGCATGAAAAAAAGCTCCCCGGGATTGTCATCCCCAATGAAATTAATATCACCAACGACCTCGAACAGGCGCTTGGCGACACTGCCTACACGGTGATGGCGGTGCCGGCCCAGAAAGTACGCGCCGTTTGCGCGGAAATCGATATCATTGACAATCACGGCGGGAAATATATAAATCTTGCCAAAGGGGTCGAGATCGGGACGCTTTTGCGCATGTCCGAGGTTATCGATGGGACGATAAAATCTTCCGATATGAGCCGTATCGCCACCCTGACCGGCCCGAGCCATGCCGAGGAGGTCGCGCGCGGTATACCGACGAGCGTCGTCGTCGCCTCGGCCGATTATGATTTCGCGCGCGAAATTCAGGAGTTATTCAACAATATATCATTTCGGGTGTACCGCTCGAACGATCTGGTCGGCGCCGAACTGGGCGGCTCGCTCAAAAATGTCATCGCTATCGCCTCCGGTATCACGCAGGGGCTCGATTACGGCGACAACACCACCGGCGCGCTGCTCACCCGGGGATTGGCGGAGATCACGCGTATGGGCGTCAAGGCGGGCGCCGATCCGCTCACTTTCGCCGGGCTGTCCGGTATCGGCGATCTTATCACCACCTGCGTCTCGCGCCATTCGCGCAACCGCCATGTCGGCGAACGGATCGGAAAAGGGGAGACGCTCAGGGAAATTCTCGACAGCATGGTGATGGTCGCCGAGGGTGTCGATACCTGCCGTTCCGCCTATGCCATGGCCGAAAAATTCGATGTCGATATGCCCATCACGGTCGAGGTGCACAAAGTGCTTTTCGAGGACAAGCCGCCGCGGAAGGCGCTCACCGATCTGATGGGACGTCAGTTGAAGGAAGAAATCTGGAGTTAGATTATAGAGGTCTTTTATGCCGCCACGCAAAAAGAAAACAGAAGAAAAGCTTTATTATTCGATCAGCGAAGTGGCCCGGATGACCCGTCTCGAGGCGTATGTCCTCCGTTTCTGGGAAAAAGAGTTCCCGATGCTCAAACCGCGCAAAAACCGTGGAGGCAACCGCATCTACCAGAAAAGCGATATCGAGATGGTCAACCGGATCAAGCATCTGCTTTATAAGGAAAATTACACCATCGAGGGCGCCCGCAACCGGCTCAGGAAAATCAAGCCGACTCCGGAAAAAAAGGAACTGGCCGCAACCGGTAAAGTCAAGACGCTGATCGGGGAAATTCGCAAGGATATCGAGGATCTATTGAAACTTTTCCCTTGCCTTTTCTGACGGAACGTATAGATTGTGCATGTGATCGGGGCGTAGCGCAGCCTGGTTTAGCGCACTCGCTTGGGGTGCGAGAGGTCGGCAGTTCAAATCTGCTCGCCCCGACCATTTATTTTATCTTCCCCAAAAGAATATTTCTTAATCAGCCTTACTGAAAAATCAACGGGCCGTTCTGTATTTCCTTATAACCAGCACTCCCATCGCCAGTAAAATCAAACAGATAATCCCTATTGTCTCGGCGGATGACATCGGAACACCCTGCGTCTCCCAGGGTTGCCAACCGCAATAATACATGGTGTCGGGATAAAGATGCGGTAAACCTCCGGACATACAAATGGACAGACCCGGAATAAATTCACCAATTATCTGGACAGTATCGCCTTCCCCGAATCCAAAGAGGTCGGTGCCCATGGGGAGTTCGTAAAAGCGACCGTCATGTACTTCCTGAAATGTATAGCAGCCTTCGACGGCCTTATCCAGTACGCCGCATTCATCGACGTGGTATGCAAACGCCGGTGTGGAACCGACTAAAATAATAAAGACTGCCGCGATAATTGCTTTTCTCATAACCTGTTCCCCCGTTGTTAAACAAATTATTGCATAGGATATTTGCCCCCTTTGATATTGCCGTTTCCAACACGGTATGGCTGTATGGCTTCTGAAAGCAATGAATGCGCTCAAGCTGTTTGAGGTGTGGGGATTTTTTTACGCAAAGATATATTAATCAAAGCTGACCGTTGATTAATAGACGAAACAGTACCCTCTGGTATCCATTAAAATATAACCGGAATGCCCGATTCGGTCAATCTTTTTTTATGGGCATTTGACGACGGATTTATGTATAAATAATACATGGACGGCAAAAACAAAAAAATCCTCATCCTCGTTCCGGCCTATAATGCCGGGAAATATCTGGCCGAGCTTACGCGTCGTATCCGCAAAGCCGCCCCGGATTGCGGTTTGCTGATAATCAACGACGGCTCGACCGACAACTCGGCCGAAATTCTGGAGAAGCTCGAGGTCGAATATCTTACCAACGATCCCAATAAGGGGAAAGGCGCCACGCTTCAGCGCGGTTTCGATTATGCCGTCGAAAGGGGATATGATTATGTTCTTACCATCGACGCCGATCTCCAGCATCTTCCCGAGGAGATCCCGCGGTTTCTGAATTACCGGCCCTATGCCGATCTTTATATCGGCACGCGTAATCTTCGTTCGAAAGATATGCCGCCGCATCGCAGACTGAGCAATTATCTCACTTCGCTGATTATTTCCGTTTTCAGCGGCCGCCGTATCCGCGACAGCCAGACCGGTTACCGGATGATTTCGACCGAGGTGATCAGGACGCTGAAACAGACCTATATCGGCTATATGTTCGAGTCGGAGCAGTTGTTCCTGGCCGGGAAAATGAACCTTGATATCGCCGAAATACCGATCTCGACGGTCTATGAAGACTCGCCCTCGTTTATCAATCCGATTATGGACACAGCCCGTTTTATCAAGCTTATCTGGAAGAGAATTATCTCCTGAGAGGGCCGTTTTTAACCGGTAAAACCGCCCTAAATTTTTGATAACGCCTGTTGCTAATCGGCCGCAATTTTATATATTCCCGGTTCAGACCGGCAATTGAATTTGGAGAAAATAAATGCTTGTTTTGCTGACCAATGATGATGGTATCTATGCCGAGGGATTGAATGCTCTCGCCGCCGAAATAAAACGTTTTGCGGAGGTGCTGGTGGTCGCGCCCGACCGCGAGCAGTCGGCCTCATCGCATTCGTTTACGCTAAATCGCCCGTTGCGAATTAACCAGCGCGGCCCAAATCGATATTCCTGTGACGGCACGCCGACCGACTGCGTTATGCTGGCCACCCACGGTATTCTCAAAAATCGCATGCCCGACCTGCTTATCTCGGGTATCAATCACGGCGCCAATATGGGCGAGGATGTGACCTACTCCGGGACCGTGGCGGCGGCGATCGAGGGTTCCATTCTCGGTATAAAGTCGCTGGCGGTCTCCAACACCGATACCGAAAATATCGACTCGTATAAGCCGGCCGCGAAATTTATCGCCAAATTCATCAAGCAGATCGACAAATTCAATTTCCCGACCGATCTTTTTCTGAATATTAATTTCCCCGCGCTTTACGGGACCAAATTTTCGGAATATCGATACACCAAACTGGGAAAGAGGGTGTACAACGACATCGTTATCGAGAAAACCGATCCGCGGGGAAAAAACTACTACTGGATTGCCGGTGAGTCGGTCTGGAAGAACGTCGACGGCTCCGATTATGAAGCTGTTTCGACCGGGGCGGTGTCGATTTCGCCGCTCAAAGTGAACTTCTCGGATGTCGATGCGCTGGACCGGATGAAGCAGATAAAACTGAAATTGTAATTGCTATAATATAATAAAACACTTGACTTTGGATGTCGATTTCATATAATTGCATATCGTTAAATCGGGGCGTAGCGCAGTTTGGTAGCGCACTTGGTTCGGGACTAAGGGGTCGCTGGTTCAAATCCAGTCGCCCCGATTTAATTTGAGAATGCACGAGGAAATCGCGAGCCGCTTGAATGTATCACCTATGAAAAAGAAGACCAAATCCACGAAGAAAGACAGGCCGTATATCGGTGTCATCGGTGCCGGTAAATGCTCCAAAAAGTTATGTGCCGAGGCCGAGGCGGTGGGCCGAGCAATTGCCGAAAACGGCGGCATCCTGGTTTGCGGCGGTTTGGGCGGAGTCATGGAAGCGGCCGCCAGGGGCGCTTTCGAAAACGGCGGAACGACGATCGGTTTGCTCCCCGGCTCGACCCGTAAAGACGCCAATCCGTATATCGAGTATACCGTTCCCACCGGGCTGGGGGAGGGCAGAAATCTCATGGTTATCAGGTGCTCGGATGTCGTTATCGCCATGCCGGGCAAATTCGGGACACTCTCGGAGATGGCTTTCTGTCTCAAACTGGGAAAACCGTTGCTGTCGCTGTCGGCCTGGAATATTTCTGACAAGATCGAAAAATTCGAAAAGCCGGTCGAGGCCGTCGCGAGGGCCTTCGAAATTCTGGAGTTATAAAATGGCTTTTATCGGGGCCAAGGTCCATGTCAGGGGCGTCGTGCAGGGTGTCGGATTCCGCTGGTGGTGCGTGCGCCGCGCCCGTGAATACAGCGTCAACGGATATGTTTGCAATCTGCCCGATGGTTCGGTCGAGATGAAAGCGGAGGGGGACAGGGGAGTGGTCGAGGCATTTTTAAAAGATGTCCGGGTGGGGCCGACCTACTCCGATGTTACCGATGTCAATATAGAATGGTACGAAAAACCGGGGGGCTTCGATGATTTCACTGTCAGACATGGGGAATACTAATGAGTGATCTGGAGAAATCGATCAGGACAATACCTGATTTCCCGAAAAAGGGGATTTTATTTTTTGATATAACAACCCTACTGCTCGATCCCTCGGCATACCGTAAGGCGCTGGATCGCATGGAGAAATTCTGCCGCGAGAAGAAGGCCGACAAAATTATGGGTATTGAAGCGCGCGGCTTTATTTTCGGCGGCGCGCTCGCCGACCGGCTCGGGGTCGGTTTTATCCCGGCCCGTAAACCGGGCAAATTGCCCGCCGATAAGATTCGGTGTGATTATGAGCTGGAATACGGCGCCGATGCCATCGAAATACATGCCGACGCCGTCGCCGACGGCGAAGCGGTGGTTATTATCGATGATCTCGTCGCCACCGGGGGGAGCCTTGATGCCGCCTGTAAATTAACCGAAAAGGCGGGCGGCAAAGTGGCCGGAATCGCCGTGCTGATCGATCTGGCCTTCCTGCCCTGGCGGGAAAAGGTTGACAAATACGAAACATTGAGTTTGATTACATTTGAGTCCGAATAGATAGAAAAAGGCCCCCGTAGCTCAGAGGATAGAGCAGTGGTTTCCTAAACCATTGGTCGCAGGTTCGACTCCTGCCGGGGGTATTTTTTTTTGTGTACGGAGGCCTTGCCGGTTTATTGGAAATATCTTCTGTTTTCCCGTAAATAATGGCGTTAAAATCACTTAAATATGCAAAAAGAATTTGACACGGCCAGCGGCAGTTGTTATATTTTTCACTTTGATATTTGGGAAGTTAATGCGTCTGTATAAAAACGAACAATAATCCTTTGGTGTAGGGAGGATCCTATATTATGAAATTGTCGTTGTTAAAAGTCTCCATAATCTTTGCGTTATTCCTCGCAACGACAGCGTATGGACAGCAACAGGGACTGAGCTTCAATTATTTTGGCGGTGGAGCGCGCTCCGAGGGGATGGGACAGGCTTTTCTGGGTGTTTCCGACGACGGAACGGCGGGGAGCTGGAACCCGGCCGGATTATATACTCATGAGAAAACTATGATGGTTTTCAGTTACGATTTCCTGATGCCGCGCGGCGAATATTCGTATTATGTCAACGATGTCGTCAGCGATTCATACAATCACAGCGGCAATTTGGGGGCTCTTAATTTCTGGAACATTGTCACACCGATTCGTGTCAAAGGTCATCATGTAGTAATGAATATGTCTTATACCAGGAATTTCGAAACTTATTACCAGTTCAGCGAAAATCTTTTCAGCAGCTGGATGGGTAATGAACCGAATGCATTTATTGAAAGACACGGCGGTATTAACAGCATAAACCTCGGTTTCGGAACGAGAATCTATAAAAATATTTCACTCGGAATAACCGGAAATGTTTATACCGGTCGCGTGGTGTCCGAGGAAAGAAGATCTTTTGGCAGGGTAATCCCGACATTCTACGGCGATGCCCTTTATGAAAACGATGTCTATATTATCGATTCGACCGCTTACGGCGGATTCAACACCACTCTCGGATTGATGTACACCGGCGAAAAACTGAAAGTCGGCGCCATCGTCCGGACCCCGTTTGAACTGCGAGGCGAATCCGATTCGACTCATTATATGTGGTCAACCAGGAACGGTGTCGGAGTCGGACAGGATGATTCATACGGTATTTTCCAGACCGATACTGTTTATGTCGATGATATGACTTCCCGCATCGAACAGCCGCTTATGCTTGGGCTCGGCCTGTCATACAAGCTTCAGGAAAACTGGCTTATGGCCGCCGATTTCGAGTACCGTGGTTTTTCCGGCATGAAAATCAAAAATCTCGAATCGCTGACCATTACGTCGGGAGGCGATACCGAAGAGAAATTCACCACCTGGGATCCCAACTGGAGCGATGTGGTACAGTTCCGGGTCGGAACCGAATACAATTTCCAGACCAAAATCGGCGAGATCCCGATTCGCGCCGGATTCCGCAACGAGGCCTTTGCCGAGGGTAATATCAGCGGTTATGAAATCAAGTATGACGGCGCCAAGGGTAGTGCGGTTATTGATTCCACGCGCATATTCTATATCCTCGATTATGACGATGAACAGGTCACCGGTTACAGCTTCTCATTCGGTACCGGTATTCACTGGTCACAGATTTTACTCGATGTCGCTTACACATACACTACTTACGACCAGTCGATATACACCAATGATAATGCTTTGAAGTCCGATAATGACTGGAAGAATCATCACTTGAACTTTACCTTTACCGGGTATTTTTAGCGGTTAACGAGTTTGACGGGGTCAGCCGTCGGCGACCCCGTTTTTTTGTCAGCTATAAGGAAATTGAATCTTTGAGCCGATAGATATCATAGTTATATAAGCCTTAAGAGAGAAGAATATAATGCGGACGAAAGTTAAAATAACCAAGAAGCAGATGAAGCAGGACCAGTTCACCACCTTTATGTTTAAGGCCAAGGACTGGTTATTGGATAACTGGCAGCCGGTTGCCATTGGCGCGGCTGTGATTGTTGTCGCCATCGTCGGTATTGTTTATTTTGCCGATGTTAAGGAGTCCAAGGGACAGGAAGCCGCGGTGCGCCTCTCTCAGGCGATTGGAAACCTTAATCGGGGCAATTACCAGGAGGCTATCCTGGAACTGGACGCCATCTCCGAAGATTACGGTGGACGAACGGGGGGGATGGCCCGGTTTTATCTTGCCAACGGCCACTATGAAAGCCGGAACTACGATCAGGCGATTGAGAACTATCAGAAATTTGTCGACAAATATGATTTTGATCAAATGATGACCGCCTCGGCCGTCGCCGGTATCGCGGCCTGCCTGGAAAACAAACAGGAATTCCTTGCCGCCGGGGATAAATTTATGGAGGCCATCGGCACCTATCCCGATTCACCTCTGGCGCCCGATTATTATCTTGGCGCCGTACGCAATTTCGTGATGGGTGGAGACAAGGCCAAAATGGAACAGGCGCTGGAGGAACTGAAAGAGAAATTCCCCAACACCGAGTATTCCAATACGGCGACAAGACTGGCTATGGGGCTGAAAATCAAATAGCGGCAAAAAAACATTATGTCGGAGAAAAAAAAGCTAAAAATCGCGATTCTCTGGCACATGCACCAGCCTTTCTATCTTGATCCGGAAACAAATACGCTGATGATGCCCTGGGTCCGTCTGCATGGGCTCAAGGATTATCTGGATATGCCGTTGCTGGCCGAGAAATATAATATCCCGGCCACTTTCAACCTCGTCCCGTCATTGCTCGATCAGATTGAAATGTACGGCCGCGGTGTCACCGACCGCCATCTCGAACTCTCCCGTATTTCCGCCCGCGAACTTAACGACAGCGAAAAAAGGGAAATCCTGCAGACTTTCTTTTCCGCCCAGCACACGACCATGCTGGAACCGTATCCCCGCTACCATCAGCTCTACCGCAAAAAAGAAGGATGCGGCAATGATCTGGATCTGGCCTCGGAAATATTCTCGGCCTCGGAATGGCGCGATTTGCAGGTCTGGTCGAATTTGACCTGGATCGACCCCATGTTCCGCGATGAGTACCCGGTCAATAACCTGTTCCGGAAAGGGCGCGACTTTTCCGAAGAGGACAAGCATCGACTCCTCGATTTCGAACTCGACCTGCTCAAACGAATTATACCGACCTATCAAAGACTGTATCGTGAAAAAAAGATAGATGTATCGTTTACGCCCTATTATCATCCCATTCTGCCGCTTTTGATCGACACCGATTCGGCCCGGCGCGCCATCGCCGAAATAGAATTACCGCAAAACCGCTTCAGCCACCCCGAAGACGCCCGGTGGCAGATCGAAAAATCATGCGAAAAATTCAGGGAACTCTTCGGAACCGACATGCAGGGAATGTGGCCGTCGGAGGGATCGGTCTCCGGCGAGGCGCTCGAGTTAATTAATAAAGCCGGCATCAAGTGGGTCGCCACCGACGAGGAAATCCTGCAGCATTCCAAACTGATCCCGGCCTCCCTGAAACCGTCGCCGTACTATGTCCATGAACTGAAAAACACCCCGGGGACCAGGATCCTGTTCCGCGATCACGGACTCTCGGATCGAATCGGGTTCGTTTATGCCGGGTGGGATGCCGAGAGGGCCGTTTCCGATTTTATGCATAATCTGAATGCGCTCCATGATTCCATGCAGAGCAATCTTGACGAGTGCGTTATCCCGATCATCCTGGACGGCGAAAACGCCTGGGAATATTTCCCCGATGACGGTCGGGAATTCTTGTCGAGAATGTATGAAGAACTGTCTCTAAGCGAGGAGATCGAAGTGGTCTCCATGACCGAGGCGGCCGGGAAGCTGCCTCCGCGAAAACTGTCCCAGCTTTTTTCCGGTTCATGGATCAATCATAATTTTCGGATCTGGATCGGGCACAGCGAGGATAACATGGCCTGGGATATGCTGAGCGAAGCGCGCGCGGCCCTAATCAAATTCGAGAAAGATAATCCTGATGCCGATACCGACAGGATCGAGAAGGCATGGCAGCAGATATATATCGCCGAGGGTTCCGACTGGTGCTGGTGGTTTGGCGATGACCATCTCGGGGCGCACAATACGGAGTTCGATATGCTCTTCCGGTCGCATCTGGCCGGGGTCTATAAAGTTCTCGGGCTGGATATACCGGGAACGCTGATGCAGCCGATTCACGGCGGAAAATTGGAATCGTTCGTCAGCCTGCCCGAATCGCTGATCACACCCCAGATCGACGGTTTTCTAACACATTACTATGAATGGAGCGGGGCCGGTAGCTACGATTGTCTTAAGGCCGGCGGAGCCATGCACCGGGTCGATGTCTATATTAAGAGCATTTACTTTGCCTTTGACCATGAAAGCTTTTATATTCGGCTTGACTTTGATGATGATTTTGATTTAGTTGGCGTAAACAATTGCCGAATTATTGTTGATTTTAAGGATATCGGTCCCAGGGAGATAGAACTGAAAAAGGTGCGGGATAAGAAGAACAACGATTTTGCCTTTTCATATAACCGCATTCTCGAGATCAAATTCGACCGAAAAGCCATCACCGGAGGCGGGAGCGGAAAAATAGAATTTTTCGTTCTCTTGTATTCGGGTGGAGAGATGATGGAAAAGTGGCCTTTCGATGAGCCGATCTCAATCGAGCTCCCTGAACGAGATAAAGAAATATTCTGGCAGGTTTAACGTTTGGAGGCAGGTCATTATGGAAGATTCATTTTTCGACAGGGAAGACAAGAAGACCGGCCATACCGAGATTCCCAATCTTGACGGCTCCGCCGGGGAAAATGCCGGGGATTCCAGCTTCGACAAGGATCGGGCCCTGATTGCATCGGTGCTTTCTTATATCCCGTTTTTGTGTCTTATACCTCTGCTGCAAATGAGGGACAATGAGCAGGCACGCTTCCACAGTCGGCAGGGATTAATTCTCTTTCTGATCGAGTTGCTGGCCGTACTGTTTCTCATTCCGGGCTTGTCCGCGATGATCTGGAAAACAGTAATCGTCCTGGCGCTGGGAACATCGGTGGCAGGGATCATATTCGGAATCCAGGGGAAAAAATACAAGTTGCCGATCATCGGTGATATCGCCGACAAGATGAAGCTTTAGGATTTCGAGACGATAATACTCATGCGCCCCGAATAGAAACTGATTATTCGGGGTGAATGGACCGTCTTTTTTACACCGCTCAGCCCAAATCAGTTTATTTTGCCACAAAACATAACACGTTCATATTTTTCAAGTTACCGACTATAATTGTAAATAGTGAATAGATAAATCGACAATGACGCTCTAAGTGTTACTGTCGCTGTAATTTACAATGTCGACAAAAGTGTATTTAGTCTAATATTTTTATTGACAACAGGTTATAAAATAAATTAGTATATAAAAAGGATGGGGGAGACCCCATATTGTATAAAGAAATGTGGTCATGAAACCGACATTATAAGTAAGGATGCGCAAAAACTGAACGCTATATCTAAGCTGTTGTATAAGAATGGGATAAAAAAAAGAAAGGGGGTTTTTCATTGACTGTGTTCAGATCAGGTCGGTTTCTTCGTCCAAAAGCTGGAAACAGATTGCTTGACCCCGATTGAATTGGAGTGGAACGGGGATTGTAGGGGTTTCGTAACTTATTGGATATTATGACATTACAAGAAACTATGAAATTATTGGGGCTTTTTTCGAAAAACAATCCCGATTGCCCAATACAGGCATCGGCATTGCAATTACCACCCCGTAAAGAAACTATTGAATTTAGGGGTGGTATATGTTAAGACAAAGACTATTCAAAATACTGTTGATCTGGGGTTGCCTGCTTCTTGCCACGGCACTGCTGGGCAAAACATGCGTCGCTTCCGACAATGGAATCGCCGCGGCCGATTTCCTTAATGTCGGTGTCGGGGCGCGTGGCGCCGCTCTGGGTGGAGCGTACACCTCGGTGACCGACGATGCGACCGCGACATACTGGAATCCCGCCGGTATGATGCAGTTGAATTCGTCACAGGTCGTCTTCTCTCATTTTGCATGGTACCAGGATATCACGTATGAATATCTGGCCGTCGCCTATCCGTACTCCGAGAAATGGAGCTTCGGTGTTTCTTTATCATATTTGAACTATGGTTCGATTGACGGCTACGATATCAATGACGAACCGACCGGCGATATCTCCTCCACTTATGATCTCGCGACCGGTCTTTCAGCGGCATACCGCGTCAACGAAGAATTCTCCGTCGGGTTGACGGCAAAATATGTTGTCGTCTCGCTGGCCGGGCTGTCCGGCGGCGCTCTGGCCGCCGATATCGGCGCCAGGTATAATATGGATATGTTCTCTTTCGGTCTGGCCGCCGTTAACCTGGGCGGAAAGATGGACTTTGACGGGACCAAAGAAGATCTTCCCGCGGCCGTCAGGGCCGGTTTTTCGGTGAAACCGTTTGGGAATTCGGTGCTCGCCTCGCTCGAACTCGACAACCCGTTCCAGGGCGATCTGGCTATCAGGAATGGCTATGAGTTCAATTATGAGGGACGCTATTTCGTACGTACTGGCTATGCCGTTATCCCGAATCAGGATGGCCGCGAATTCGGACAGTCGCTGTCATTCGGTGTCGGCGCCCTGATGGGGCCGGCTCATTTTGACTATACCTTCTCACCCGATGAGAACGCGACTGCGGAAAGTATTCATCGCATTTCACTTATACTGGACTTCTAACGTCCCGTATGTCTCTAACCAGTTGAAAATAACTAATATGGCCGGATTTTCAAACAATCCGGCCATATTTGCATTTTGCAATACATTTCGCATTGAATGCGCAATATCTTGCAGTTAATATGTCAGGTAATTCAGTGATTTTGTTTTGCAGCCTTTTCCCTGTGCTATCTAATCGATAAATAATAATAGTATTCCATTAGGGTGATTCTCTAATGCAATGCGGGACAATGCAATGGGGATAGCGGATTAAAAACATCCTGTTACGTACTGTTTTTTTTCGTCAAGGCACATTTCGGGCAGTTATTTTGCTGAGCTTATATTATGAAAATTAATTGCATCATATTAGGTTAATTCTAAGGTAAAACGGAATCAGGATGGGCAAAACAGTCATCGAAACAAACTACGAAAGCAAAGTCAGCCACAGCTATGCGATTCCTCAGACAGTGGTTGGTTACGGGAGAGTCATTCCGGTCGAACCGGATGGTGTCCGCGAACCAATCAGAAAGCAGTCTCTCAAAGCGACTCTTCGCTTCTTTTATGGTGAATATATTACCGGAATTTTGTTTATTTCCGCTTTGTTGTTATATACATTGTTGACACCGGCTGGTTTTGTCAGTCCGATAAAATATGTGATAAGTATGATTGATAAGGGATTAAAGAAACTGGTGGATTTTGGAGGCGCGGCCCTGGGGATAATATTGGCTTTGCCAGTATTTATCATAGTACCGTTGCTCATTAAACTTACCAGCCGCGGACCCGTGTTTTATACACAGGAGCGTGTCGGCGTGAATCGCCGCCGCCAGAGCCGAAGAATATACAAAACCGATATTAACGACAGCCGGCGCATTCGTGATCGCCGACGCATGGATAATTTCGGTCGCCCCTTCAAAGTGATAAAATTCCGGACCATGGTGCAGGATGCCGAAAAGAAGAGCGGTCCCGTCTGGGCCACTCAGAACGATGCCCGTGTTACCCCGCTGGGGCGGTTCCTGCGAAAAACCAGGATCGACGAAATTCCGCAGTTGATCAATGTTCTCAAGGGCGATATGTCGCTGGTCGGGCCGCGGCCGGAAAGACCGGTATTTGTCCGGGATCTGGTCGTGAAAGTTCCCAACTACGAAGCCAGGCTGAGGGTCAAACCGGGTGTTACCGGGCTGGCGCAGGTGAGCCAGGGATATGATTCATCGATCGAATCGGTGGTTGATAAGGTCAAGCACGATGTCAAATATATCCGGAACTGGTCGATATGGTCCGACATGAAAATACTGGCCCGGACGGTGATTGTCGTTTTGACCGGCAGAGGGGCCTGCTGACGATTAGAAAATTTTTTAAGCCGCATCGCCGGATGCGGCTTTTTTTATTTGTTGAAATGATTTTTGAATTAAACTATCTTTAATAATTAAGCGATAAACTAAACAAGGAAGAGAGATTTATTATGTTGTCCAAAGGGATTTTGGCCACCTGTATTATACTCCTGATTGCGCCGGTTATTGCCGCCCAGCAGAGCGGCGATGGCCTCTCCGTCGTCTCCAGACCCGACGGGGCCGAGGTTGTCCTGATCGGCGAAAAAACCGTATCCGGCGTCACACCGGTCAATTTCCGTCAGATGCTGGAAGGCAGATACAAAATCGATATCCGCAAAGACGGGTATGAAACATATAAATCATCCTTATTCATGCAGGTGGGTTTGCCCCGCAGCATCAGTGTCGATCTCAAACCGAAGACCCGTTTCAAGGCTTTCGCGCGGTCGCTGTTTATTCCCGGATGGGGGCAGAGATACACCGATCGGAAAACCAAAGGCTCGGTTTTCCTGATGTTGACCATCGGCGCCGTGGCCGCATATTTTATCGCTGATGATAATTATGACGACAAAGCCGGCACCTATGATGACTATCTTGACCGGTATAACGGCATGACATCTTACACGGAAAAAGAGCAGTTTTATCCCGAACTGGCCGAAGCCAGGAATGATGCCTACGACGCCGAAACGGCAAGGCGGGTTACAATCGGCGCGGTTGTCGCTGTATGGAGTCTTAACCTGCTGGATGCCCTGTTTCTTTTTCCCGATTATGGCGGCCCCAACAGCTCCCTGACGGTGGTGCCTGATTTCGAACAGGGCGGCGGAAAAATCATACTGAGTCATCGGTTTTAAGGGGGGATGGAGAAATGAAAAAGATACTATTAACAGCAGTTATAATAATTTTGATGGCGGGCGGATGTGATCGTTATATCGAATCGGAAGATCTCGAATTCGATCTCCCCGAAGCGCCCCCGGTACCGCTGATGGTGCAGGCGGCTCATGTCTCGGAAGATATCAGGGTAAGCTGGGAAGTTGCCGACACGCTGGTCGATATGACCTTCAATGTATATTATACCGATTCTATCGGCAAAACGCCGACTCTCTGGGTGAATACCGCCGAATACACCTCGACCGTCACCGGGCTGGTGTCGGGGCGGACATATTATTTCATGGTTGCAACCGTTCTGGCTGACGGGCTTGAAGGGGGAATGTCAGACCCTGTCTCGACAAGCCCCGGTGTCCTCTCGATGGTTATAAACGACGGCGATGCCTACACCGGTTCGCGGAATGTCCTGATCGATTTTATTGTCCCGGTACCGGCTTTGTTGATGCAGGTCGCCGAGGACCCGCTGTTCACCGATGCCGTCTGGGAGAATTATGCCGCCATAAAAGCTTTCGAGTTATCCGCGGGTGACGGGATCAAGCATCTCTATGCGCGTTTCCGTTTTGGCGACGGTTCCGAGTCGGATCAAAACGGGGCAGTTACGGACAGTATTATTCTTGACACCGAGGCCCTTATCGATTCGGTCTATTTCGTACCTGATGATGTTACTTTCGCCGCCGGAGATGAAATCGATTTTTACCTGCTGACATCCGAGGGCGAAGGAGAGGCGGGAATATCATTTCCCGGGCTGAACAATCTCTCGCTCGAGTACAACGCCGCCATGAGCGATTCCGGCGCGGGTCAGTACCTATATCATCGCAACTATGAAATTCCGGCCGATCTGGAGCTGGTCGATGGCGTCGTCAGCGGCCGTTTCAGCGATGCGGCGGGGAATAATGCCGCAACCGTAAATGCGCCAACCCCGCTCAATATCTCCAATCCGCCCACGCCGGTAACAATGTCGGCGGTGTCGGAGTCTTCGTCGGCCGTCAGGCTCAACTGGTCGCAGGCCATCGATGGAGATTTCGCCGCTTACCAGATTTATCGCGGTTTGGACGTCTCGGTTTCCAACGACGAGGAACCGGTGGCGGTTATCGGCAGCCGCACCACGCGCACCTACAAGGACGAAAATCTCGACGAGAGCACCGAATATTTCTACCGGATATATGTTTATGACAATACCGGGTTGTCGGCCGGTTCGGATGTCGTTTCGGCGGTGACCCTGGTCAACCAGGAACCGTCGCCGGTTACGCTGGCGGCACGGGTCAACGGCGATGTTGTTCTCACCTGGACCGTTAACGATGATGATGATTTCGATTCTTACCGCGTATACCGGGCCGCATCGATTCCACCCTCGATCGACACCGAAGCGCCTCTGGAAATTATCAATGACCGCGATGATACCGAATACACCGACACTCCCGGTCCCGGCACTTTTTACTATGGCGTAGCCGTGTTCGACGATCAGGGAAAATGGGCCGTTTCCAACTGGGTCGAAGCGGTCGTCTTTTAGATCGAGGTGAGGATTGGGTTTTATTTCCGCTGTTAACAGGCTGATATCGATCTATGTCGAGTCACTCAGGGCGGTATTCAGATTCAAAATCTGGCTGCCGTTTTTCCTGCTGGCTGTCATGCAATTTCTTCTTTTGCTTCTCTTCAGGGCCTACGTGCATCCGGTAGTATATCCGATCCTGTCGCCCTTTGTCGATCTGACAGGCGATAACGCCGCCGCCATGTTCGCCCGTTATCCCGGTTTATATATCGCCCTGCCCTATGTTTATCAATGGGGCAAGCTGATTCTGGGCGTACTTTTCGAGGGACTCGCGGTCGGTTTTACCGCCATGCTGTTTCTTCGCCATTTCGGTTCGCGAAAAGGGGAGAGGATCGACACGAGATTTACATTCTCCCGCTGGCCGCAACTGGCGATTGTCTGGACAATAGTAACCGGTCTTATTCTGGCGGTTAATATGTGGCTTCCGGAGCTTTTCAGGGATTTCCTGACCGGGTCGCCGCGTCGCCTTATGGCTTTCGAAATAATCATGAGGTTGATCGCGGTGGCCGTCTATGCCGTTTTTATTTATGCCGTGCCGGCCATAATCGTCTATCGGGACAATCTTCTTACAGCTCTTAAATCATCGTTTACATTATTTTTCAGGTATCCGGTTTTCACCTTTTTCGTTGCTCTTATACCATACCTGTTTACCGTCCCGACCTCATATTTGTCTTCGCAATCAGCCATGATCGCCACGAAATTTACACCTGAACTGGTGTTTTATATTCTCACGGCCGGAATTCTGGTCGATATGCTGGTGAATTTCTTCCTGATCGGCGCCGTCGTCAATTTCATGATTGAAGAAGGCGATTAGTCTTTATTCTCTAATCAATCCTTAAATTGTTGAGATTCTGCAAGGTCTGTGGAGAGTATCCCCGGCCGCATAGTCCCGCCTGGCTGTAAAAGGCTTAAATAAAGCATATTTGAGCCGTGAGAGGCTAAATATATCGGTTCAAAATCCGATACCAAGAAGGAATAACATAATTATTACGAATGTATAATATTTATACAGGATAAACAGACATCTATGAAAAATATACTCATCGTCGATGATGATCGGGAAGTTTCAAAATCGCTGGCCAATCTCTTCGATCCTGATCGTTTCCGTTTCTACTTTCTTGAAGACGGCCAGAGAGTCATTGAATTCATCAAGGAGCATAAAGATATCGATGTTGTCCTGCTTGATGTAAATCTGCCCGGTCTTTCCGGACTCGAGGTCCTGCGGCAGGCCAAACTTCATGATGTCAATATTCCCATCATCATGATATCCGGCTTTATATCCACCGGAAATGCCATGGAGGCGATGCGTGAGGGAGCCTTCGAGTACCTGACCAAACCGTTTGAAATACAAAAATTGATCGATACAGTGAACAAAGCCTGCGGCTTCAAGAGCGCCCGGGTCAGAATACCGGTAAGCACCGCCGAGGCCGACACGCATGAAATAGATGAAATCGTGGGGCAGTCGCCCGAGATCGTCGAAATCGCCAAGATGATCGGCCAGGTGGCCAAAACCGATGCCGCCGTGCTTATCTTCGGTGAGTCGGGCACCGGCAAGGAACTGATTGCCCGCGCCATACACCGTAACTCCCGCCGTCGTAGTAAACCGTTTCTATCGGTCAACTGCGCCGCGCTTGCCGAGACGCTTCTCGAATCCGAGTTGTTCGGCCATGAGAAAGGCGCTTTCACGGGAGCCTATTTCAAGCGCCTGGGCAAATTCGAACAGGCCGACGAGGGAACCATCTTCCTCGATGAAATAGCCGATATGTCGATACTGACCCAGTCAAAGCTGCTCCGAGCCCTGCAGGAAAAACAATTCGAGCGGGTCGGCGGCAATGAGACGATCGAGGTCGATGTCAGGGTTGTCGCGGCCACCAACAAATCGCTCGTCCAGTGCATGAAAGAGGGATCATTCCGAGTCGATCTCTTCTACCGCCTTAAAGTGGTTTCGATATATTTACCGCCGTTGCGTGAACGCAAAGATGATATTCCATTGCTGGCCGATCATTTTGTCAACCATTTCTCCAAAGCGCTGGATAAGGAAATCAAGGGTATTTCGCAGAAAGCCATGGCCATGCTGAGTAAATACACCTGGCCCGGTAATGTCCGTGAGCTGGAAAATAATATTCACACCGCCTGCGTCATGACCAAGTCGAATATCCTGCAGCCGGAAGATTTTCCCGTTTTTTCCGAGGTCGATACCAATATCGAAATTGATCTGGACAATCTCCAGGATGACTATACCGAGATGTTCGGAAAAATAATCGATCCGGTTCTGCCCAGACTGATCAACAACTCGCCCGGGAAAATATATTATTTTCTTGAGTCGGCTCTCGAGAAGGCCCTGATTGCATCATGCCTGAAACATTTCGGTTCCAATCAGGTCAAGACTTCGGAGATACTTGGGATATCGCGAAATACACTGCGCGACCGCATGGCCCGCTACAGTATATTCTAACGCTATTCCAATATTTTATAATCCTGTTGATCTTTATTGTCGTCGCTGTCCGATATTATCCGGCTATAGGTGTACACCAGCGTGAAAATAATCGCACCCCAGGCCAGAATCATGAATATCCATCCGCCGGTCGTCATTTATTTATCATCCTCCGCTTTGATTCCCGCTGCACGTCGTTTCCAGGCCACCCAAACCATGATGGAAAGGAACAGTAATATGCCTACCAGTACCAGCCTGATACCCAGAACATAAGGGACATTTTCGGCCGGAACTCCTTTCATGGTTATTATATCCAGCCAGTCTTCCACAAAAAACCAGGTTAACAGAGCCAGAAGCAATGTCGGTGTGATGTACTTGGTAATAAATTTGAAAATTCTCGGCACTTTCAATTTAGCCCCGAGATGCAGCTCATCCCAGGCTTTGTTAATGCCGAATATCCAGGCCAGCAATATTATCTCAATGGTGGCGCCGACGACAATAACGAAATTGGCGCCCCAGAAATCGAGATCATCGAGCACCCCGCGGTGAAGGAACCAGAGGGCCGGCTGGCAGAGTATAAAGGCGACGATGCCGAATATTGTGACCGCCTTTCGGCGCTTGATCTTGAATTCGTCTTCCATAAAAGCGATCGAGGGCTGGACAATTGATATTGAGGAGGTGATCCCCGCCAGGAAGAGCATGAAAAACCAGACGAAACAGAGCAACGCCCCCAGCGGTATTTTATTGAATATCTGCGGCATCGTTACGAATCCGAGATTGAATGCGCCGGAATTGGCGATTTCGACAATCTCGCCCGGCCCGAAAAATATGAAAGCGGCCGGGACGACTATGGCGCCGGCAACGATTACCTCGGCAAACTCATTGGTCGAGGCCGCCGCCAGCCCGGACTGGGCGATATCGTCCTTTTTCCGCAAATAACTCGAATAGGTCAGTATTACCCCCATACCCACCGACAGCGTGAAAAATATCTGGCCGGTTGCGGCCACCCAGACTTTGGGGGATTTCAGCGCCGAAAGGTCGGCGTTCCAGATAAATCCGAGCCCGTTGATCGAACTCCAGTTGGGATGAAGCGGATCGGGGGCGAAAAGGGTAATCACTCTGATGGCCAGCAATACGCCGAATATCAATAACAGCGGCATGGCAATATTGCATAGTTTTTCTATACCGCCGCGAATGCCGAAATATATCACCGTCATATTCAGGATGAAAGTTATGAGGAAAAAGACAAAGCCGGGAACGGTTCCGCACACGAAACCGGGATCGCCCAATCCCTGGTAATTACTCAGAAAATCGATGAATCCCTGGCTCGAGCTTATACTCGACAGTTGTCCGGTCAGCGAATAGTAGGCATAGGCCAGGCACCACGACTCGATATAGACATAATACATGTATATCAGGAAAGGCCCAAATATCCCGCCTATGCCGAGGTACTTGACAAAGCGGCTTTTTTTCCAGAGAGAATCGTAGATCCCCGGCGCCGTCGAGTGTCCGTGACCGCCGCCGAAACGTCCCGCCGTCCATTCCACCCACATAAGCGGAATTCCGACCAGGAGAAGTGCGATAAGATAGGGGATCATGAAGGCGCCCTCGCCGTATTTGCCGACCTGAACCGGGAAACGAAGAAAATTTCCCAGCCCCACCGCCGAACCGGCCACAGCCAGCACCACACCGATCTTGGTACCCCAGCGTTGCCTGTCATTGCTCATAACTTATATCTCCAGAATTCTCGAATATATTTCTCAGATTGGTAATCATGCATTATCTCGTTAAAACATGATTATAACCACCCGGCGCTTTTTCTGTCAAGATAAAACAGTTTCCTGCAACCGATTCCGGCTTTATGTGTATGATTTTTTGTTGACATAATATTGCGGGAGAAATATCATTAAAAGATTATGGAAATATTTTACTGCATGGAGGAGTACAATGATTAAAAACATAACCGCCGCCGCTTCGCTGTTGATGCTGTTGTTTTGTTTTTCTGCGGTTTCGGCTGAAGATTCGCCCGGACCCGCCTCGGGTTTTTTAAATACGGCCGATGCCGTCGGAGCGGGCGTGGGGCTTATAGGCGGCTCGGTTGGTTTTGGCGATGACGCCGCGGCCGTTTACGGGTCGTTCACCTATGGTATCGCGGACTATACCGATATCCGTTTCAAACTCGGTTTTGCCGATCTTGATGCGCCCGACAGCGATCTTGAACTGCTGCTTGGCTTCGATTTCAAGTATGAACTGCTGGACTATAGCGATACCCTGCAAAATAATCCGTTGGATTTTGCTCTCGGCGCCTTTATCGAGTACGTCGATTACGAAGGTTTCCCGATTCTGGAACTGGGCGGTAATATAATCGGCTCGATTCCATACCAATTCGATAACGGTTACAGGATCGTTCCTTATGCCTGTCTTAATATCAGGATGGAAAGGGTCGACTACGATGCGGCCGATGAATCCGATACCGATATCCAGGGCGGACTCAATCTTGGAACGAAATTCGAGCTCAGCGACGATTTGAATCTCTTCGGGGAATTTCAACTCGACGGTAATACCGGGATTTACCTGGGGCTTGATGTCAGGGTGTTTTAATTTATCAAAATTTTATTTTGGCAGGAAGATTAAAGCTCCGGGTATGACCGGGGCTTTTTATAATGAACTACTGGGATACAATTATTCTTGGTCTCATACAGGGATTGACCGAGTTCCTCCCGATTTCATCGTCGGGACACCTCGTCCTCGGCAAATATCTTCTCGGCGCCGAAATGCCGGGTGTTATGTTTGAACTGGTCGTGCATTTTGGAACCCTGATGTCGGTGTTGGTTTATTTCAGGAAACGAATTTATCGGCTGGTGCAGTCGGTTTATACGCCCGACATGGTGGAAGAAAGAAAAATGATTTTGTACCTGGCGCTGGGTATGGTACCGGCGGTGCTGATAGCCCTGCTTCTCAGTAATCAGATCGAGCGGGCTTTCGCCTCGCCGTTTGCCTCGTCCGCCTTTCTCATTTTCACCGGAATCGTCCTGATATTGACCACATCATTTAATAAAGGCCAAAGGCAGATCGACGCGCCACGTTCGCTGCTGATCGGTTTTGCCCAGGCGCTGGCCATATTCCCAGGCGTGTCGCGCTCCGGGATGACCATTTCGGCTGGATTATTTTCAGGAGTTAAGCCGATGGTTGCCGCCGAATATTCATTTCTTCTTTCGGTCCCGGCTATCGTGGGCGCGATAATTTACAAAGCCAGAGACATTATTGCGATCGATAAGAGCCTCATCGGAAATTACACTGTCGGGGCGGCGGTTGCTTTTATTTCGGGACTCTTAGCAGTTTATCTTCTCCTCGGATTGATAAGGAAGGGCAAATTCAGGTATTTCGGATATTATTGTCTGGCCGTCGGGTTGTTTGGTATATTATATTTTCTGTAATCGTTATGAAACAGATACTTGTTATCAGGCTGGGGGCCATCGGCGATGTCGTTCTTACCTCGCCGACCATTCTCAATTTGAAGCTTTCCTGGCCGCGCGCTAAAATCACCCTCCTGACCCGTTCCCATCTGGCCGGGCTGGCTTCCATGTTTACCGGTGTCGATGAGGTTCTCGAATTTCCGCCGCATGCCTCGTTCAATGATCTCTATCTGATGGGTGAATACCTGGACAAAATGGGCTTCGATCTGGTGGTCGATTTGCACGGCAATTTCCGTTCGTGGTACCTTTCGAAGCATATCGCGGCGGGAGTGAAAGTGAAATATCCGAAACGACGTTTTGAACGATGGGCGGCTGTTAAGTTCAAAAGAATCAACCCGAACCCGCCGCATACCATCGATATGTACAACCAGGCGGTTCTCGATGCGGGCGGGAAGATATATGCCCGAAGACCTGTCATACCGCAGCGTCCCGGCGATCAGATCGATTTCGATTTCGGCGAGGCGCTGCCCACGGTTGCCATCGCACCCGGCGCGTCATACCCGGACAAACAGTGGCCGCCCGAGCGTTTCCGCCAGCTGGCCCTGGAAATAATTGAACAGATACCGGCTAATGTCGTTTTATTATTGGCGGATATCGACGAGCGGATGGAATCGCTGCGTGATGAAATACCGCGGGATAAACTGAGAGTCTTCGTCAATGCCGACCTCGACCGGCTGCCGAAAATTATCGCCGGCGCCGATCTGCTGATTTGCAATGATTCGGCCCTGGCCCATATCGGATCGGCGGTCGGGACTCCGGTTATGGCGCTGTTCGGGCCGACCCACCCGACTTTCGGTTTCGCTCCCCGGGGACTCCGCGATTGCATTATGCAGGTGGATGAACCCTGCCGTCCCTGCTCATTGCACGGACAACGAACCTGCTATCGCGACCAGCAGTACTGCTTCGAAAGAATCGGCGTGAACGATGTGCTGAATAAAGCCGCCGAGAAGATAAAATCGAATGACAAAGGATGCGGGGCAATATTTTTGGACCGTGACGGAACATTGATAAAAGAGAAGGGATATCTCGACGATCCGGCCCAGGTGGAGCCTGAACGTGGGGCGGTCGAGGCGGTCAGGGCGGCCCGCGACGCGGATTATAAAATAATCGTCCTGACAAACCAGTCCGGCGTTGCCCGCGGATACTATGATGAGGATACGGTGAGGCGAGTCAATGAAAAGGTAAGCGATGTTTTCGCCTCGCAAAAGGCGCCTATCGACGATATCCTCTACTGCCCGCATTATATCAAAGGCACCGTCACAGAATACGCCGTCGCCTGCGACTGTCGCAAGCCCGCCCCGGGTATGCTGGAGGAGGCCTGCCTGAGACATAATATAAATCCGGCGCTGTCGGCGATCATCGGCGACAAATTGTCGGATGTCAATCTTGCCTCGGTATCGGGCGGACGGGGAATTCTTGTTCGAACCGGTTTCGGCCGCCAGGAGGAGAAACTTCTTCAAAACAGGTATCTGATTGGCCCCGAAACTGTTGCCGAAAATATACAAGACGCCGTAAAATATTTGTTGGGGGGCGGAGGAAATGGTATAGATGTTGATTGAAGCGGCATATTCGGAGAGACTCGATAATAATAAAGTAAGGTGCCGTCTGTGTCCGGCAGAATGTCTTCTCACCGAGGGCAAAGTAGGAATTTGTGGGTCGCGATTTAACGATCAAGGCAAACTTATGACCGACAATTTCGGCGAACTGGTCAGCGCCTGCTATGATCCGATCGAAAAAAAACCGCTGTATCATTTTCATCCCGGCCGGGCCATTTTTTCCACCGGTCCCAACGGATGCAATCTCAAATGCAGTAATTGCCAGAACTGGGAAATCTCTCAGGGCCGTGTCCCGACCCGTTTCGTCTCGCCGCCTGACATTGTCGAAATAGCCGGGCGGGGCGGTTCGATAGGGATTGCCTACACCTACACCGAACCGCTGACATGGTTTGAGTATATTATGGAAACAGGAAAGCTGATAAAAGAGGCGGGGCTGTGCAATGTCCTTGTCACCAACGGCTACATTAACCGGGAACCTCTCGAGGAGCTTCTGCCGCTGATCGATGCCGCCAATATCGATCTTAAGAGTATGCGGCCCGATTTTTATAAAAAGGTCTGCAAGGGTAAACTGGAACCGGTGCTTGAGAATATCAAACGCTTTGTCGAAGCCGGTGTCAGGGTGGAACTGACCAACCTCGTTATCACCGGCCTCAACGACACCGACCGCGATTTCGAGCAGCTGACTGATTTTGTGGCCGGAATTTCGACCCGGATCCCGGTTCATTTTTCGGCTTACTACCCGACCTACAAAATGAACAACCCGCCGACCCCGGTCGAAAAGCTACTGCGCGCGGGGGAGATTGCCGCCAAAAAACTGGATTTCGTTTATCTGGGTAATATCCGGTTGCCCGACAGATCGGATACTTTTTGCCCCGAATGTAAAAAACGGCTGATAGTCAGAAACGGTTATGATACCGAAGTGTCGGGACTCGAAAACGGTTGTTGTACACATTGTGGACATGATCTGAACATCATCCAGTGATTTGATGGCGGGGGACCCGTCGATTGTTCAGTCGATGTCCGGTGGGGCCGATATAATAAGGATGGGTCTTTGGGGCCGATGTTCGAACATGGAACATAAAAACGCGGATGCTTGTTTTGAAATTAAAATAATATATATGTGATGATTATCATGAGAATGTCCGGAATTAAAAATTTACTGTTTTTGAGCCTTCTGCTTCTTGTCTGGGCGGCGACCGCCGAGGCGCAGTATTATTTCGGCCAGAACAAGGTGCAATACACCAGTTTTGACTGGCAGGTGATGGAAACCGAGCATTTCCGGATATATTTTTATTCCGAAGAAGAAGAGCTGGCCTCGATTGCGGCACGGATTGCCGAGGACGGCTACCGTGACCTGGCTTCGAAATTCAAGCATGAGATATACAAAAAGACGCCGCTTATAATATACAGTTCGCCTAATTACTTCGTGCAGACCAATGTCATCCCCAGCCTCCTGCCGGAATCGGTCGGCGGTTTTACCGAATTTTTGAAGGGGCGCGTGGTGGTTCCTTTCAACGGCTCGTACCACAGTTTCCATCATGTGATCCGCCATGAGCTGGTGCATGTTTTCACCATCTCCAAAATGACCTCGGTCATGTCCCGCCAGCGACTGGTGCGAATGGCCTCCCCGCCGCTGTGGTTTATCGAGGGAATCGCCGAATACTGGTCCACCGAATGGGACACCGAGGCCGATATGATACTCAAGGATATGGTACTGTCGGGCCGGTTGTTTCCCATCTCGAGGCTCTATGAAATCTCCGGGACATATTTCATGTACAAGCTGGGTCAGTCGATCTGCGAATTTATCAATGACGAATACGGTTCCGATAAACTGGTCCTGATTTTCGAGAACTGGTGGAAAGGCGGCCGGTTCGAGGAGGTTGTCGAAATCGTCCTCGGTGACAATATAAACGAAGTCTCCAAAAAATGGGAGTATCATCTCAAAAAGAGATATTTCCCCGAAATCGCCGACGGCGGGCTGACCAAGCGTGAGGCGCGCCAACTTACCAAAGACGGTTATGCGCTGAAAGGCGTCCCGATCGAACTGGCGGACGGCGAAAACTCGGGGGAGTGGATCATTTTCAAGGCCAACAGGCGAGGCTATTCCGGCCTTTATATGATGCCGCCCGCAGGGGAAAAGAAAAAACTGCATACGCTTCTCAAGGGCGGTCGTTCCTCCGATTTTGAATCACTGCATCTGCTTCAAAGTGGTATCGATGCCAACAATGACGGTATGATTCTTTTTTCGTCGAAATCAAAGGAATCGGATGTGCTCTACCTTTATGACCTGAACGAACGGGACGTCAGCCAGCGATATGAATTTGACGATATGGCCACCGTGGTTTCTCCGCGTTTCTCGCCCGATGGAAACCACGCCGTCTTCAGCGGCACCGCAAGTTCCGGGATAAGCGACATTTATGTATTAAATCTCCTGACCGGCGATCTGAAGCAGGTCACCCGCGATTTCTATCAGGATAAGGATCCGGTTTTCACGCGTGACGGCGACTCGGTTATTTTTTCCTCCGATCGCTGCCCCGACGGCGATCGCGGCGCCATGAATCTTTATCTCATATCTATCGACGGCGGCAAACCGACACAGCTGACATCCGGGGTATGGCGGGATATTACGCCCGAAGTCGCGGATGACGGTGTTTATTTTTCCTCGGACCGCGACGGCGCCTTTAATTTGTACCGGCTCAATGATGACCGTTCCATTAATAAAATTACATCGCTTCTGACCGGCGCCTATGATCCGAGAATCACGCCTGACAAGAAATCGGTCCTCTTTTCCGGTTATCAGGATTTCGGTTCGCACATTTACCGTATGAAACTCAACGACACGGTGACTCTTGCCGCCGACCCAACGCCGGCCGGGCAGGTTTTCTGGAAACCGGGTAAACTTACCAGCGAAAAACAGAAATCATCGGTGCGCTACAAGACAGAGTATTCACTGGATATCGCCCAGTCGGCCATTTCGTATGACCCCGTCTATGGCTCCCTGGGCGGGCTCCAGGTGGCTCTCTCCGATATGCTCGGCGATAACGCGATCTATTTCCTTTTGACCAACACCGCCGAGTCGAAAGATGATTTTTTCTCCAGTTTCAATTTCGCCGTGACATATATCAACAAGAAACACCGTCTCAACTGGGGCGGCGGGATTTATCATCTTTATGATGAATATTATAACGACTATGACGGCTATTATTATGAACGACAACTGGGCGGAATGGTCTATTTGAATTACCCGTTGTCGCGTTTCAACCGGCTCGAAACCACCACCTATATCAGATACTCCGACCGCGATAAATGGCTCTTCAGGTTCCGGCGCAAGGGCGCCATGATGACGAATTACATTTCATTTGTTTCCGATAACTCGCTCTGGGATATTTCCGGCCCGATCGAGGGACACCGTTACAATCTTACTTTCGGTCTTACCACCCGCCTCGAAGAGGGGCGGCAGTATAACCGGATCGGCCTGATCGATCTTCGCCACTATCTGAGGCTGGGCAAATACTCCGCGTTCGCCAACCGGACATTTATATACACATCGACCGGTATCGAACCCCAGCGTATATATTTCGGCGGAAGCTGGTCGCTGCGCGGTTATGACCGCCGTGACTTTTATGTCAAAAATATCGCCTTTATGTCCAATGAACTGCGTTTTCCCCTGATCGATAATCTTATGATAGGTTTCCCGATTGGCGGTATCGGCTTCCGCGCCATTCGCGGCGCCATCTTTGTCGATGCCGCATACCTGACCGACCGTGATTTCGAGCTGTTCCAGGAAGAATACACCGATGATGTTTATGGCGCGATCGGAACCGGGTTCCGAGTCGCCCTGGGGAGATTTATCGTCTTCAGGTTCGATTTTTCGCGGCGAACCGATTTTAGCAGCATCAGCAAAAATACTAATTTTGACTTTTTCTTTGGCTGGAACTTCTAATGCGCATAAATATCTACATTTTTATCATATTATCGATAGGAATCGTCCTGTCGGGCTGCACCCGAAAATTCATACTTCCGCGCGCGGATATAAAAAACGAATCTGTCTGGCCGTTTCCCCGTAAAGATATTCAAGCCGTAGCCAATATCGAATCCGATTTTAAGGGTGAATTGAATCTGATCTGGGAGACAAAGAACTCCGAATCACCGCTTGGCCCGCTGACAATAGCGGGCGGTAAACTGGTTTACTGCGGCAGCCGCAACCGGGTTTTTTTCTATGATGTGAAAACAGGCGATTTCCTCGGCGCCTGGAAAGTCAAACGGGGTGTCCAGACCGGGGTGGTCGTGGTCGATTCACTGGCCTATTTCGCCATCGGCCCGACAAAAAATGAGTTTGTCTGCCTTAATCTGATAAACGGAAAAGTCTCCTGGACTTATAATATAAAGGATGTTACCGGAACGCCGATAATAATAGACAACCGCCTTTATGCCGGATCTTCGGCTGGAAAGCTGCTTTGCCTCGATCGCAAGACGGGCGAGAAGATCTGGGATTATCCGGCCACGGGTAGAAACCAGGCCGGGCCAAGCGGTGACGGCGAAATGGTCTTGTTCCCACAGGATAACGGAACCTTAATGGGTTTAAGGGCCGAAACCGGTGACAAAATATTCGAGGTTAATTTGGATCAGCCCCTGGTCAACAAAGCAGTCATTGGTGATAAAACATATATCACCGGATCAGAGGGCGGTATCTTCGCTCTGGATAAGTCATCCGGCAACATTGTGTGGGAAAAGACATTCTCGCATCCGATATGGACCTCGCCGGCTCTGGACGATGGAGTTTTGTATTTCGGCGACAACGGGGGAAAACTCAGGGCTCTGACCGGAAAAGACGGGTCGGTTCTCTGGGAATATCAGACCGACGGTGTGATCGTCTCCTCCCCGATAATCGTTGGCGATTATCTGCTTTTTGGGTCGCTCGACAGGAAACTCTATTGTCTCAATAAAGCCACCGGCGAACTGGTCTCGATGCGGGAATTCAAAAGGGGTATAGATTTCCCCGCCGTTAGTGATGGAAAATATATATGCGTAGCGGCGCATGACGGCACCATACAATGTTTCGGAGACTAACACATGAGAGATACAAGATACACCGAAAGCGACCTCGATATAAATCTCAACGAACTGATTCATGAAACGCTGAGAGAATTTTTCCTGGCCGCCAAAAAGGCATCCATATATTCCAGTAATCACCCGCTGTCGCAAAAGGCTATCGGTCGCGCCTTCATGATGCTGGAAAAAGTATTCAGATACAAAAGATTTCTCAACCTGCACATTTTCGATGGTCATCTCCATGCCCTTAACATCCGCATGCGGCCGTCGATTTTTACCGAAAATCTGCTTAATTTTATGCAGGTGCTCGATCTCAATGATATTCTTCTCGAGGACGGTCTCTCGGCCAACGACCTGTCGATTTTTCTCGACCGCTTCGTCAAAAGAATGCCGTCATCCGATTTTAGCAACCTGATGGCAAATTACCTGACCGATAACAAAGTCGAGACTATCCGCGTCAACTCCGAAATCGGTTATGATATTTTCGAAAATTGTCCCGTCATGCGCGGCGACCTCATCGGCGATTTCTCCTTAAGGGCGGTTCTCGGCCAGTTACTGGGCGACGATTACGGGCGGCTGGCCAATATGCTGTCCGACAAAGAACTGCCTTTTGATGAGTATTTCGCGCGTTACAGGCATGATTACCATCCCGCCCTGGCCGCATATCTGATACCGGAAAAACTCTCCACCATGCCCGCCGAAAACATTAAAAAGCGCCTAATCGAAACGGTTAGCGGTGGAACCGATACTCAAAATAAAGAGTTGAGCGATTCCGGACGTATCCGCCTGAAAGAATTTATTTCCGCACTTAACTATCATCCCGACCGCGAAAAAATTCTCGAGTCGCTCGGAAGCGATCTGGTCGGTAATGGACTCGATAAATCATCCTATGCCAGTGTCCTGCCCGAGGCGAGCGCTATCAAGGTGGAATCTTCCGAACGGATCGATCAGTTTCTTAATACGACTTTCAATAAGGCCCTGCCGGGTTATGACCTGGATGATTTCAGGGATATATTCGGCCGTCTGCTCAGAACCGGGCAGCAGGGTAAGGTAAAGGCTGTTATTAATATCCTTCTCAACTACCTCGCCGGTCCCAATCTCGATTTGCGCCAGAAAGCACTGGTGCTTTTCAAACATGCTCTCGCCGTTTATCCGAAAAGCATGGCCACATACATGATCGAATACATTGTGGAAAAAACAGGCGAGTATATCAAAGCCGGAAAGGAGACTTTCGAATATTCCGATCTCATCTGGGAACTGTCGAAAATCACCCTGGCCGAGAAGAGGTACGACTACCTGTCCCGAATATGCGATATTCTTTCCGAAAAAAGGTCCCGTCAGGCCGGTATATGGAGCTATGAATCGGTCGCGGTGAAGAAAGCGGTCGAGGAATTCAACCGCCGCGAGGTTATCGAACAACTGGTGCATGACCTTGTCCATGGCAAACACACCGAACATGTCTATATCCGGAATATCCTGATCACCATCGGCACCGAAGAAGCCGCGCTCGCCCTGTCGAGTATAATCTCGCATGAGAGCCGGTCGGTCCGCCAGAATGTTCTGAAGATACTATCCGAGATGGGTAAAGCGTCGCTGAAAGTCTTCACCAATATACTCAACGACAGCGCTTATTTCGAGAGAGAAGAATCCAAACGTGAACTGCCGGATGACAAATGGTACGTTGTCCGCAATTCGATTTTCGTTCTCGGGTCGCTCAGGGATCCCGAAGGCTGCCGTGCCCTGCGGGTGCGTATTAACGATCCCGATACGCGCGTCCGTCGCGCAATTGTCCAGTCGCTGGAAAAAATCTCCGGTGACAGTGCCTCCGATTTGCTGCTGGTTCTGGCCGATGACGAGGATCGTGAAATACGCGAATCAGCTATTATCGCCATAGGACTGATCGGAAACTCCGATGTCGCCCCCGAGTTGATCGAACTGGCCAATCAGCGCCGGTCCGATATAATTTGCATTATCAACTCGCTTGGAAGACTGGGCGGAAGCGAAACCAAGCATTTCTTCGGCAAGCTTCTTAACGACCAGCAGATGCAGTCGCAATTCACCTCCGGGCGATCCTCACGCGACGATCTCAAAATGGCCACGATAAGGGCGCTCGGCAGGATTGGCGACAGGGAATCAATGAAAAAAATAAAAGAATTTAATAATTCTTTATCGACCTCACAAAAAATCCTGTTTGGCGCCTCCAAATTGTCCAAAGCGGCTGAGGAAATATTAAGCCGAAATGACAATTAGGCAGTCAATTAATGCCAATATTGCATCCGGTCTGCCATTAAGGCGTTATTGTAATGCCATAATGGCGTAAACTCCCTCATAAAAAAATCGCCATAATTTGCATATCGTTGTTATACAACGTATTATGCTTTTTGGCACGCCTCTTGATTATGTTATAGACCAGAAGATGAAAAAACAAAACATAAAAAGGAGGTTTTAAAATGGCTCTGATTAAATATAACCCCAACAGATGGCTCAACAGGACGACCTGTGACTTCGATGATATCGTTGATTCGTTCTTTAAAGCGCCCGTCTTCAGAAACGGCATCGATCGCGACTTTATGCCGCGTGTGGATATTGTCGAAGACAAGGAGAAACTTAACCTGCTGGTCGAATTGCCCGGCATGGAAAAGGATGAGATTAAGGTTCTGGTCGAGGATGGCATTCTGACCATCAGCGGCGAGCGCAAAATGGAAAACGAAGAGAAAGATAAAAACTATATCCGCACCGAACGTTTCTACGGTTCTTTCTCTCGCTCCTTCACGCTTCCCGACAATCTCGATTCGGAGAAGATCTCGGCCGACTACAAGAACGGTATTCTCAATATTTCTCTGGCCCGTGCGGAGAAAGCCAAACCGAAAGAAATAAAAGTTGACATTAAATAAATAATGTCGGGTCGCACAATTGGTACACTCAAAAAACGGGTGGGCGAGCGGCCCGCCCGTTTATTATGAAAGATAGATGAAAGGTAAAAAAATCATGGGCAAAATAATCGGCATAGATCTCGGCACGACCAACTCGGTTGTCGCCGTTGTGGAAGGTAAGGACCCGGTTGTCATTACCAATTCCGAGGGCACTCGCACCACACCGTCGGTGGTTGCCATCGACAAAAACGGCGAACGACTGACCGGTCAGGTGGCCAAACGACAGGCGGTCACCAACCCGCTTAACACCGTCTTTTCGGTGAAGCGTTTTATGGGCCGCAAATTCGGCGAAGTCGAAGGAGAATCGAAAAATTTCCCGTACAAAGTGGCCTCGGGGAGTAAGGGAGAGGCGGTCATCGAGATGAACGGCAAAAATTATGCCCCGCCCGAAATATCCGCCATGGTCCTGTCGAAGATGAAAAAGACCGCCGAGGATTATCTCGGACAGAAGGTGACCGATGCCGTCATAACCGTCCCGGCCTATTTCAACGACAGCCAGCGGCAGGCCACCAAGGATGCCGGCCGCATCGCCGGACTCAATGTCCAGCGTATTATCAATGAACCGACCGCGGCTGCTCTGGCCTACGGTATGGACAAGAACAAAACCGGCAAGATCGCCGTCTATGATCTCGGCGGCGGAACTTTCGATATTTCCGTCCTGGAACTCTCCGACGGCGTTTTCGAGGTGCTCTCCACCAACGGCGACACCCATCTTGGCGGCGACGATTTCGATAAACGCATTATTGACTGGCTGGTTGATGAATTCGCCAAATCCAACGGTATCGATCTGTCTCATGACTCCATGGCCCTGCAAAGGCTCAAAGAGGCGGCTGAGAAGGCTAAAATCGAGCTTTCGTCGACGATAGAAACGACCATCAACCTGCCCTTCATAACAGCCGACAGCAACGGCCCGAGACATCTCAATCTCAGTCTCAGCCGCGCCAAATACGAACAGCTTGTGGATGACCTGCTGGAACGCACCCTCGAACCCTGCCGTCGCGCCGTCGCCGATGCCAAAATTAATTTCGGCGATATAAACGACGTTATTCTGGTCGGCGGTATGACCCGTATGCCGAAAGTGGCCGAGATGGTAAAAAATCTCTTCGGCCGCGAACCGAATAAGAGCGTCAACCCCGATGAAGTGGTCGCTATCGGCGCCGCCATCCAGGGCGGTGTTCTGACCGGCGACGTCAAGGATATTCTGTTGCTCGATGTTACTCCGCTCTCGCTCGGTATCGAGACGCTCGGCGGTGTCTCGACCAAACTGATCGAGCGCAATACGACCATCCCGACCAAAAAATCGCAAATATTTTCCACGGCCGCGGATAACCAGACGCAGGTCGATGTGCATGTGCTTCAGGGTGAACGCGAGATGGCAATCGACAATAAAACCATCGGACGTTTCGTCCTCGACGGCGTCCCACCGGCGCCGCGCGGCATACCGCAGATCGAGGTTGCTTTCGATATCGACGCCAACGGTATTCTCAATGTGACCGCCAAGGATATGTCGACCGGCAAATCCCAGAATGTCCGTATCGAGGCCTCATCGGGGCTGAGTGACCAGGAGATCGACAAGATGGTCAAAGACGCCGAAGCGAACGAAGCGGCCGACAAGGAAAAACGCCGTGTGATCGATGTTCGTAATACGGCCGATGCGGCCGTGTTCCAGACCGAGAAAAATCTCAAGGATTACGGCGATAAAGTCGATGCTGACAGTCGCGCCAAAATCGAGGCGGCCGTCGAGCGGGTGAAGGAATCGCTCAAAACCGACAATGTCGATGAGATGCAGGCCTCGGTCGATGCCCTCAACCAGATCTGGCAGTCGGCCGCATCGACAATGTATCAGAATGTCGATCCCAATCAGGCCGCACAGGCCGGCCCGCAACATTCGGGAAACGGCGGCGATTATGAAGATAAGAAGGAAAAAAAAGACGATAAGACAGTCGATGCCGATTTCGAGGTGGTTGACGACTAATACAATCGCGGCACAGGGGCCTTTCGGCCCCTGTGCGGATAGACAGAAATGATTTTGACGCATAAACTGGATTTATACGTAAGTATTTTAGAAAGGCAGATAATAAGCGTTAATGTCTAAAGATTATTACAACACTCTTGGCGTCCCCGAGAATGCCAACAAGGACGAAATAAAAAAAGCCTTTCGGTCATTGGCCAAGAAATATCACCCGGATCATCATCATGGAGACAAATCTGCCGAGCAGAAGTTTAAGGAGATTTCGGAGGCGTATGATATACTCGGCGATGATGAAAAACGCCGCCAGTACGACATGATGCGTAAATACGGCGCCTACGGGCCGCATGCCGGGGCGGGAGGAGCCGGTTTTGATCCCTCGCAGTTCGGCGGCGGGTCGTTTCGGTTCGAGGACCTCGGAGGTATGGGCTCTTTTGCCGATATGTTCAGTTCCATTTTCGGCGGTGAGGATTTATTCGGCGGCCGGCGGCGCAAAACCCGGACAGTTCAACCGCGCCGCGGTAACGACCTGTTACTGAGACTGAATATCAACTTCGAGGAGGCCATAGGCGGAACGAGCAAAACAATTCGCATGAATAAACCGGTTACCTGCACCTCCTGCGGCGGAACCGGGGAGAAGGCGGGAACCGAAAGGCAGGTTTGTCCGCAGTGTCAGGGACGCGGGACAGTCAGTTTTTCGCAGGGCGGGTTCGCCATATCGCGACCCTGCCCCAAGTGTTTCGGTAAAGGTTATGCGCCGGGCAAACCGTGTGCGCGATGCGGCGGTTCGGGGAGAATCAAGGAATCGAAAAAATTAAAAATAAAAATCCCCGCCGGGATTGAAGACGGCGGCAAAATTCGTCTTCGCGGGATGGGCAATCCCGGATCAAACGGCGGGCGTGATGGAGATTTAATAATAAAGGTGAGTGTCAACAAACATCAACATTTCGAGCGCAAGGGAAAAGATGTTTACACGATTGTCGAGATATCCTATCCCGAGGCGGTGCTTGGCACCAAAGCGGCGGTCAGGACGCTGGCGCAAAAGGTCAACGTCAATATAAAACCGGGCACGATTCACGGCACAAAACTGCGCCTGAAAGGTCTCGGCCTGTCTGTCGACGGTACCCAGGGCGACCAGTTTGTCGAGGTGCATATAAAGGTCCCGGAAAAAGTAACGCCGCGCCAGAAGGAACTGCTCGAGGAGTACGCGAAAACACTGCAGTCATAATCGCCGGACGGGTACAATTAAATGACCGCGATGATGACTGCCTGATATAGATATGTATATAAATGGAAAACCAAACGGCAGGTGATAAATATGAACATGAACAAACTGACCCAGCGTTCGGCCGATGCGCTCAACTACGCGCAACAACTGGCCATGTCCGAGTCGCATGCACAGGTCGAACCGTTGCATCTGCTGTCCGCTCTTCTTCATCAGGAAGAGGGATTGGTCGGGCAGGTGCTTAAAAAAATAGGCATCGATTTCGAAAAGATCAAACGCGATGTCGATGAGCAGTTGAAAATGCTGCCGCATCAGGAAGGCGGACAAATATATCCTTCGCGGGAAATACCCCCGCTTTTCAACAGGGCCGAGAAAGAGGCCGAACAGCTCAAGGACGAATTTATATCGGTCGAGCATATTCTTCTGGCTATGCTCGAAATTAAATCGCGGGCGCGAGAAATACTTGAAGAAAACGGTGTCAACCGCGAGGTTTTTCTCCAGGCGCTCTCCGGTATTCGCGGCAAAACCCGTGTTACCGACGATCACCCGGAATCGAAATATCAGGTGCTGGAAAAATACTCCCGCGATCTTACCGCCGAGGCCCGCGCCGGTAAACTCGATCCGGTTATCGGTCGCGATGACGAAATAAGGCGCATCATAAAAATTCTGTCGCGCCGGACAAAAAATAACCCGGTGCTGATCGGCGAACCCGGCGTCGGCAAGACCGCCATCGTCGAGGGTCTGGCGCAGAAAATCATCAAGGGTGAGGTCCCCGAAACCATCAAGGACCGTATGGTCGTCTCCCTCGATCTCGGTTCGCTTATTGCCGGATCGAAGTTCCGCGGCGAATTCGAGGAACGTCTGAAAGCGGTTCTCAAAGAGGTCAAGGGCGCCGAGGGGAAAATAATTCTCTTCATCGACGAATTGCACACCATCGTCGGCGCCGGCGCCATACAGGGTGCCATGGATGCCTCAAATATGCTCAAACCCGCGCTGGCCCGGGGGGAACTGCGTTGTGTCGGGGCAACTACGCCCGACGAATACCGCAAAAATATCGAAAAAGATGCCGCTCTGGAACGGCGATTCGCACCCGTCATGGTCGAACCGCCGTCGGTCGAGGATACTATTTCCATCCTGCGCGGTCTCCGCGAACGCTACGAATTGTTCCACCATGTGAAAATCAAAGACGAGGCGCTGGTGGCCGCGTCAAAATTGTCCGATCGCTACATCGCCGATCGATTTTTGCCCGACAAGGCAATCGATTTGATCGATGAGGCCGCGGCCGAACTGCGCATATCCATCGACTCCATGCCCGAGGAACTCGACTCGCTCGAAAAGAGAATACGTCAGCTCGAAATCGAAAAGGAGGGTATCAAGAACGAAAAAGATGCCGCCGCCAGGATCAAACCGATCGAGGAAGAACTCGAGGATCTGTACGTCAGGCGCGATGACCTGAAAACGCAGTGGACCAAAGAAAAAGAGACGGTCGAGGCTATTCACGATATCAAAGCCGAGATCGAGGATCTGAAACAAAAGGCCGCCGAGATGGAACGCCAGGCCAATTACGAGGAAGCGGCCAAAATCAAATATGGAACGCTTGTCGAGGCCAATAAAAAACTGCAGTTTTTGACCCATTCGATTGCCTCGATTCAATCGACACGCAAACTGCTCAAAGAAGAGGTCGAGGAAGAGGACATTGCCGATATCGTCTCGAAATGGACCGGTATTCCGGTCAAGAGGCTGACCGAATCCGAGATGGAACGGTTGTTGCATCTAGAGGATAAACTGCATGAGCGGATCATTGGACAGGACGAAGCGGTGACGGCCGTCTCCAACGCGGTCCGCCAATCCCGCGCGGGGCTGTCCGATCCCAACCGGCCGCTCGGTTCGTTTATATTCCTCGGGCCGACCGGTGTCGGTAAAACCGAACTGGCTAAGGCGCTGGCCGAATTTCTCTACGGGACCGAAGAGGCTATCGTGCGTATCGATATGTCCGAGTACATGGAGAAATTCTCCGTATCGCGGCTTATCGGCGCGCCTCCGGGCTATGTCGGGTATGACGAGGGGGGGCAGTTGACCGAGGCGGTTCGCCGCCGACCTCATGCCATCATCCTGCTCGACGAAATCGAAAAGGCGCATCCTGAAGTGTTCAACCTGCTCCTGCAGATTCTCGAGGACGGGCGGCTCACTGATAACCAGGGGCGCACCGTCAGCTTCAAAAACGCCATATTGATCATGACCTCGAATATCGGCACGCGCGGACTGGGTGAGGGCCGGGCGGTCGGTTTCGATCCGGAAATGCATGATATGTCGTATGACAATATGAAGAAAAAAGTGACCGATGAACTGAAGAAAATTCTCAGCCCGGAACTGCTTAACAGAATCGATGAGTACATCGTCTTCCGCGCGCTGGAACACGACGACATCAAGCAGATCGTCGGCATACAATTCAGACTGCTCCAGAAGCTTCTGGCCGACCGGAGTATCGAGGCGGAATTAACCGAAAGCGCCGCCGAGTATCTGGCCCATATCGGCTATGATCCAACATACGGCGCGCGACCGCTCAAGCGACTGATCAACAAGGAACTGAGCCAGACCATCGCAAGGAAAATTCTCGCCGGAGAAATCCCCGACGAGTGCAATTTGAAAATCGATTATGTCGATGATGAACTGAAAATCAGTCCGGTCAGCGGCGAAGAGGTGAAGGCGAATATATAAAATACATTCTTCATATCCCACTACGGGGCCGCCTCTTTCGGGCGGCCCCGTTTCTTGATACCCGGTAACGCCTTTCGAATGATGACAAAAATAGTCATCATAATCTAATATAACCGGCGGGTACATAAACCGGTCGGTTTTTTTATATGTTATTTTCACGAAATGGCCATAAAGTGATTTTGTTAACTTGACATACATACCTACTATGATTAATATTAATTGATCAAAATCAGCACACTGACGGGAGGTTTATCGCCATGTTAAGGAAAGCCTATTGGACTATCGGGATTGCGGTTTTACTGACCGCTTTGGCCGCCAACGCCATGCCGCCGTCAAATTGCGGCAAGCAAAATTCTGCAGAACAAACAGCGACTATCGACAACACCACCTTTATCGACGCCAACAAAATTCTGATGTTTGTAACTAATCACGGCAATTTCGGCCGTGACCTGAACGATTTCTTCGGCAACGATTTTGGAACGTGGTTTCCATATTCGGGAAGTCTGGATGATATATATCATGGTGGCCTTGGATATAAATCGCCGCTTTATTCTGCCGGGATCTGGTTGGGGGGAAAGGTCAACGGAGAAACTAGGGTGGCTATATCCGAATACACTGACGAGTACGTCCCTGGTCCGATGCAGTCGGGGACCTTTATGCCCGATGATCCGGCTTTTAAGGTCTATAAAATATTTTCGGACAGCATTGGGGGCAATGCCACCGATGATTATCTCAATTGGCCGGTCAGTCAGGGGGCGCCTGCTTATCTCTCTGGATATCCGAGAATTATCGGTGATCAGACTCTCTGGGCGGTTTTTAATGATGCCGATACCGGTAAACACACTAATGATGCTGGAGGCACCCTTCCTCTGGGCATTGAAATACAGCAAATCGCCCGACCGGCCGGAAATCCGGGCTTTGAGGATTTAATAGAAAGACTTGAGCTGGAGGTTAATCGGAATGGGAGTTCGGGAATCATTGTTAAGGCCTATGCCGTTGACTATGACGTGAATATCGGCGACCAATATATGGTGGATATCGGTTATGATGATTCGATTGGACCCGTCTGGTCTTTAAAAAACCTGACGACTGATGAGATGTTGCTCGAAAATCAGACAGATTTCGAGGGAAATCTCAGTGAGGTTGTCGAGGGTTTGCAGGTCAGTGTTGATGGTGTACCCGAAGTAAGAGGAGAATGCGACTACCAAAGCGCAATGCCACATAATTTTAGTCCGATAGCATTGGAAGAAAATCCGTCTTATAATGGCGGTGTTTGGTTCAATGGCGGTAATCATGGGAGTAATATTTGCGGCGGTGGTGTCTTCGTTGAGCCTGATTTCTATGGTGGAACAACCATGACATTCGGTGAGATGAAACCGGTCGAAATCCGCTTTCGTCCAATGGAATCATATACCGATCTGAACAGTGATGGTGAATATACAATTGGCGAACCGTATGTAGTCGATAATCCGGCGTTGACTCAAGGTGCGTTTATGTATGGCATGGTGTTAATGCCGGATAGATATCTCGGATTTTTTGATGTCCCATTTACAGCATGGGATGTGACCGATCCCTTACACCCACGTCAGCTAAATGTCGTTGTTCGCGATAGAGATGAAAACCACCAGTGGGATTTACATTATCTGGCTGATACTCCTGATTATAATTTGCCTAATGATGGAGATATGCGCTTCAATTATGTATGGATACTTAATACGGACTATGATCCGTCCGGAACATATTATGGAGACGGAACCGGGGGATCGCTCGATTTTTGGAACATCGCCGGTGGAGATTCTCTTCTCGATGCCATGTGGACACTCTGGCTTGATGAAGAAACCGGATGTAATATGCTTGCCGAGGAGGGTATTTTGACTCTGACTCCGGCTAATTCGGGTCTGGATCATGTTACGGACACATTGACATTCATTTCGGATAGGCCAAACCCCAATGCTTCGGGCGACGGCGGCCAGGCTGTCTATATCACATATAAATTATACAACAAGGGCGGAAACAATATCGAAGATATGTATATTGCCTTGTGGGCCGATCCGGATTTGGGAGCGGGCGGTGATGATCTGGTTGGGTGTGATACTCTTGATAATATATTTTTCTGCTATAATGACGGCAACCATGATTCCCAATATGGTGACTCTCCGCCGGCCAGCGGTTTTAAGATCGTGTATGGACCGCTCGTGCCGTCACCCGGTGATGTCGGTTATTTTGATGGTAATCCAGTTGCTGATTACAAAAATTTAGATATGACTGCATTTGTGAAAAATATATATGGAACTGATCCCGAAAATCCTGCGCAAATTTATAATTATATGCAAGGCCTAATGGCGGATGGCTTTCCATACGACTGGGGTGGAACGATTACCAAATTTATGCATTCCGGGGATCCGCTTACCATGGCCGGAGATGTCGATTTTGCTTCTGCGGACAGGCGAATGATGGCATCAATGGGCCCGATTAATATGACCCCGGGTGACAGCCAGTATGTTTTGATTAAATTTGGTGTCGGACAGGGAACCAATCAGTTAACATCGATTACGGAACTGAAGGCCATCCTTAACGAGGTTTATGATTACCCCGTCGATGTCGCCGATGAGCAAAACGAAGTGGTCCCGGCCGAATTTATGCTGGGACAAAACTATCCCAATCCGTTCAATAGTTCGACAAGGATTAATTACTCACTGACTCGCAAAAGCATGGTCTCGATTGGCGTATATAATATTCTTGGAAGAAAAGTGACGGAACTTGTCAATGAAACCCAACCCGCCGGTAATCACAGCGTTATCTGGAACGGAAAAGACCATCGGGAGAAAGATGTTTCCTCCGGGATCTACCTGTACCAGATTAAAGCGGGGGAGAGCGTTGAATCAAAGAAGATGCTTTTAATCAAATAATAATATTGCCTGCGCAATTAACCGGCGGGTGCAACAAACCCGCCGGTTTGTTTATATCAATATCTGATATTTTTCGAGATTTTATGTCCCGCTGTGGCGAGATGAGAACAATCTGCCGGTGTGAATCCACCTGACGAATAACAGCATTAAAAAATTAAATGAGACCATTTTGCAGAGGGAAAGGAAAATAATAAATCTATCGGCTGTTTGTATATCGGAACCGCCGCAGCGCCTCGCGGAGTTTCGACTCCGCCTCGGCGAACTGCTCACGATACTCTATGTTCAACTCAAAAATAACAACTTCGCTCTCGGTGTCGATATATGCCACCATCGCCTGATCATATACACCGCCCGGATCGGCCGTCTGGAAAACTATCATCCTGACACCGTCGCTGTTGAATAACGTGTCCGATCCGATAAACTCGAGCTTGTCGATATTGCCGGCATAATATGCCGAGTCGGCCCTGATGAATTCCTCGAACGATATCGAATCGATGGGGTAGACCCAGATAAAAATCGCCATTTGGGCATCGGAGTAAAATGTCCCCGCCGGGCTAATCGCGGCCGTGTATCCATCCTCGTAAGCATTCTCGATATCGACCGCCCAGCCTTCCGGGGCCATGAATTGGTAACTGTGAATCTTCCCCTCATAAAGGGCGCGGCTGCTGTCGGAGACTGTTTGTGCCGTAATCGCCCCGCACAGAGTAAAAAACAAAAGGAAAAGTATTTTTATGGCCGTTTTCATATCTAAATATAAATATTTCAACGGGGAAATCAAAGATTCGTATAACAACGTAGCAAATATTCTGCTGTGGGGTCTTGCGTAACGGCGTTGAAATGAATATATTATAAGTCTTTACGGGATAGCTTATTCGCAATTAGCGGCTACAACTGAATCGATAACATAAATAACGAGGTACTCCTATGGTAGGAATCGTTGGCTATGGTGCGCATATGCCACGGCACCGGATTAAGGTGGAGGAAATCGCCAAGGTCTGGGGAGCCGACGCGCCCAGCTACAAAAAAGGATTAATGCTGAGAGAAAAATCGGTTCCGCCTCCCGATATGGACACCATCACGCTGTCCGTGGAGGCCACCAAAAACGCCCTGAAACGCGCCGGGAACATTGATCCCGCAGATATCGGGGCGGTTTACATTGGGTCGGAATCGCACCCCTATGCGGTCAAACCTTCAGGTACCACTGTTGCCGAAGCCATCGGGGCCACTCCCGACATTCATTGCGCCGACTATGAATTCGCCTGCAAGGCCGGTTCCGAGGCGATGTTTGTCTGTCTCGGACTGGTTAAATCGGGCTATATCAAGTATGGCCTGGCCATCGGTGGCGACACCTCGCAGGGTGCGCCCGGAGACGCTCTCGAATATTCAGCCGCCGCCGGCGCCGCCGCCTTCATCATGGGAAGCGAAAATGTGGTTGCCGAAATTCTGGAAACACATTCATTTATGACCGATACACCCGATTTCTGGCGGCGCGAACATGAGTTCTACCCCCAGCATGCCGGCCGTTTTACCGGCGAACCGGCCTATTTCAGGACCACTATGGGCGCGGCCAACGCCATCCTGAAAAAATCGGGTATGAAACCGGAAGATTTTACCTACGCCGTCTTCCACCAGCCCAACGGGAAATTCCCGATGAGGGTGGGGAAGATGCTTGGTTTCACCAAGGAACAGATTGAACCGGGCTGGCTGTCGCCGACTCTCGGTAACACCTATTCCGGCGCCTCTCCCGTGGGATTGACATCGACTCTCGATATCGCCAAGCCGGGCGACACCATTTTAATGGTCTCCTACGGTTCCGGGGCCGGTTCGGACGCTTTCATCTGGAAAGTAACCGACCGTATCGACGAAGTCCGCGATAAAGCGGTCAGGACGAGAAAACTACTCGATGAAAACCTGACCTATGTTGACTATGGAACCTACGCCAAATTCCGGCACAAAATCCTGAAGAACGATTAGGAGGTGAGACTGATGAGAGATGTTGCAGTAGTTGGCGTGGGCATGACCAAATTCGGAGAAATTTGGGAAAAGTCTCTTCGCGACTTATATGTTGAAGCCGCTCTCGCGGCCATAGATGATGCCGGGGTCGATCACCTCGATTCGATGCAAATCGGCTGTATGACCAGCGGACTTTTTGTCGGACAGGAGCATCTGGGTTCCCTGCTGGCCGATTATCTCGGCCAGAGAAATCTCGCCGCCACCCGTGTCGAGTCAGCCTGTGCCTCCGGCGGTCTGGCCTTTCGCCAGGCCTTTATCGAGGTTGCTTCGGGCATGTCCGATATCGTCATGGCCGGCGGGGTCGAGAAAATGACCGATATCGGCGGCGACGGCGCCACATACGCCCTCGCGGCCGCGGCCGACCAGGAATATGAAGTTTTCCACGGCGCCACGTTCCCGGGGCTGTATGCCCTCATGGCGGTCGCCCACATGGAAAAATACGGAACCACGAGAGGGATGCTCTCGGCAGTGTCGGTTAAAAATCACCACAACGGTTCGATGAACCCGTTCGCGCAGTATCCCTTCAAGGTTACCCCGGAACAGGTCGAATCATCGGTCATGGTGGCCAGCCCGCTTCGTATTCTGGATTGCTCGCCGATCACCGACGGCGGCGCGGCGGTCATTCTGACCACCGTCGATATCGCCAAAAAACTCGGCAAACCGATAATCAAAATCCTCGGTTCCGGTCATGCCACCGATATGATTGCGCTTCATAGCCGCAATGATATCACCACCCTCGAGGCGACTTCCGTGGCCGCCGCGCAGGCTTTCAAGATGGCCGGAAAAACCATCAAGGATATGGATTTCGCCGAGGTGCACGACTGTTTCACCATCGCCGAAATCATCGTCATGGAATCGCTCGGACTCTATGAGCCGGGCAAGGCCGGTGAGGCGGTGCTCAATGGGGAAACCGGACTCGAAGGTTCCTTCCCGATTAACACCTCCGGCGGTTTGAAATCGAAGGGTCACCCGGTCGGCGCGACCGGTGTGGCGCAGATGGTCGAGGTTGTCAAACAGCTTCGCGGTCAGGCCGAAAACGGCCGCCAGCTCAAAAACAATCCGAAAACCGCTTTGACTCAAAACATGGGTGGTTCCGGTGGTTCCACCGTCGTTCATATACTGGAGGTGGCCTGATGTTTCCGTCAAGAATATGGAGAGATTGCAAACACCGTTATCGCCTCGAAGCAGGTAAATGCACCAAGTGTGGTAAGATTGTCTTCCCATACCGTCTGATCTGCCCCGAATGCGGCCACCGTGAATTCGAAAAGGTCATTTTGCCCGATACCGGCAAGCTGTTGACCTATTCCGTGATTCGCGTTGCCCCGTCGCAGTTCACCGATCAGGCTCCCTATGCGATCGGTATCGCTGAACTCGAAAACGGCGTCAAACTGCTGGCGCAGATTACCGACTGCGATGTGGATAAGATCAAAGTCGGGATGGAGATCCGGATCGAATTCCGGCGCATCCAGACCGACAGCCATCAAGGCGTACTCAGTTACGGTTATAAATTCGTACCCAAGTGGTACTAAGTTGATGTATTCGGGGCCGGGCATAATTCCGGCCCCGTTTAATCTGAATCCTGTTAGCACTGGGACAGGGAACAAATGTTTAGAATCGAATCAAAAGTTAGTACCTCATCCGAGGACTTCAAAGAAAATTACCGGCTCAATAAAGAGCAGCATCAATTACTGAAAGAACGGCTCGAAAAAATCAAGGTCGGTGGTCCGGAACGCTCCCGAAAGGTGCATCTCGACCGCGGAAAACTGCCCACCCGCGAGCGGGTCGGCCTTCTCTTTGACAAAAATACGCCGTTCCTGGAACTGTCGTCGCTGGCGTCATACGATATGTACAACAACGACGCCCCGGCATCCGGGCTGATTACGGGGATCGGTATCGTGCACGGCCGCGAGGTGATGGTGATCGCCAACGATGCCACCGTCAAGGGCGGCACCTATTACCCGATAACCATCCTCAAACATGCCCGCGCCCAGCAGATCGCGCAGGACAATAATCTGCCCTGTGTCTACCTGGTTGATTCGGGCGGTATCTTTTTGCCGATGCAGTCGGGTGTCTTCCCCGACAAGGACCATTTCGGGCGCATCTTCTACAACCAGGCGCGTATGTCGGCTATGGGCATACCGCAGATTTCGGTCGTCCTCGGTTCATGCACCGCCGGCGGGGCCTATCTCCCGGCTATGTCCGATGAAACGGTCATCGTCCGCAAGCAGGGAACCATCTTTATCGGCGGCCCGCCGCTCGTCAAGGCGGCCACCGGCGAGGTTGTTACCGCCGAGGAACTGGGCGGGGCCGATGTGCACTGCCGCACCTCGGGCGTCACCGATCATTATGCCCAGAACGACAAACACGCTCTCCAGATGGCGCGCAATATTATTGAAAATCTCAACCGCAAACCGAAATTCGAACTCGAAATGGGAGAACCGGAGGATCCTTACTACGATCCCGAGGAACTATACGGGGTCGTTCCCAATGATCTCCGTAAACCGTACGATGCCCGCGAGGTCATCGCCCGGCTCGTTGACGGTTCGAAGTTCCATGAGTTCAAGGAACTGTACGGCGCGACGCTTGTCTGCGGCTTCGCCAAAATTATGGGTTACCCGGTCGGAATCCTGGCCAACAACGGTATCCTTTTCTCGGAGTCGTCGCTCAAGGGCGCGCATTTCATCGAGCTTTGCACCATACGCAAAATTCCCCTGCTTTTCCTGCAGAATATCACCGGCTTTATCGTCGGGCGGCAGTACGAAGCGGGCGGTATTGCCCGCGACGGCGCCAAACTGGTGCACGCCGTGGCCAATGCGCAGGTGCCGAAATTCACCGTCATAATCGGCGGTTCATACGGCGCCGGCAACTACGCTATGTGCGGACGCGGCTATTTCCCGCGTGTGCTGTGGATGTGGCCGAATTCGAAAATATGCGTCATGGGCGGCGAACAGGCGGCCGATGTCCTCGCATCTGTGAAGGTCCGCCAGCTCGAACGGGAAGGCAAAAAACTGACACCGGAACAGATCGAGGAAATCCGCAAACCGATCCTCGATAAATACGAGGCCGAGGCTTCACCATACTATTCGACGGCGCGTCTCTGGGATGACGGCATCATCGGTATGACCGAAACACGGGAGGCTATTGCGCTCGGTGTTTCGATGTCGCTCAACGCCGATATCCCCGATCAGAAATACGGCGTCTTCAGGATGTAGGGGGGCGGCATGAGCTACAAAACGATAGAGTGCAAAATAGAAGAAGGTGTCGCTTATGTCACTTTCTGCCGTCCCGATGTCCACAACGCTTTCAACGATACGGTCATCTACGAAATGACCGATCTGTTCAATAAGCTGAACGACGAGAAAAAACTGCGGGCGGTCGTCCTCACGGGCGAAGGCAAATCGTTCTGCGCGGGGGCCGATCTCAACTGGATGAAACGGGTCATCACGCAGTCGTTCGAGGAAAACCTCAAGGAATCGAATGCGCTGGCCGATCTTTTCGCCATGATCTACAATTTCCGGTGCCCCGTCATCGGCAAAATCAACGGCGCCGCTATCGGCGGCGGGGTCGGTTTTGTTTCCGTCTGCGATATTGCCATCGCCGCCGAGACAGCCGTCTTCTCCTTCTCGGAGGTCAAGATCGGTCTTGTCCCGGCCTGTATCGGGCCGTATGTCGTCAAGAAAATCGGCGAGGGCAAAGCGCGCGAGTTTTTCATCACCGGCGAACGGATGAAAGCCGGGAAAGCCTTCAAAATCGGCCTCATCAACAATTGTGTCGAAAACGACCGGCTCGATGAGACGGTCGATGAATTGCTCAAGATGATAAAATCATCCGGGCCGGAAGCCGTCGCGGTGGCCAAACAGCTTGTTTCATCCGTGCCGAATATGAGCGAGAGTGAGTACAAACCGTTTACCGCCGAGATGATCGCCAGACTGCGAATCTCCGACGAGGGTCAGGAGGGTATGAACTCCTTCCTTCAAAAGAAAAAACCAAAATGGGTTGAAGAATAAATGGCTGACAGATATTTCAAAAAGGTCCTTGTTGCCAATCGCGGCGAAATCGCCATGCGCGTGATAAACGCCTGCCGTCTGCTCGGCATTCCCACGCTGGCTGTCTATTCGACCGCCGACAAGGGAGCCGTGCATGCCCGGGCCGCCGATGAAGCGGTCGAAATCGGGCCGCCGCCGCCGAATGAATCTTATCTGGCAATCGATAAAATAATCGATGCCGCGAAACAGTTCGGGTGCGATGCCATCCATCCCGGCTATGGCTTCCTGGCGGAAAATCCGCTCCTCCCCGAAGCCTGCGAAAAAAACGGCATTACTTTTATCGGCCCCTCAGCCGATGCCATGCGTCTGCTGGGCAACAAGGTGCAATCACGTATTAAAATGGCCGACGCCGGGGTGCCACTGATTCCGGGAATGAAATCGGCCGGCGCCAGTCTCGAGCAATTCGAAGAAGCCGCCGAAAAAGCCGGCTACCCGGTTCTTATCAAGGCCGCCGCCGGGGGCGGAGGTAAAGGGATGCGGGTCGTTCGCTCCGCCGACATGCTCAAAGAGTCGGTCGAAGCCGCCAAGCGCGAGGCCAAAAACGCATTCGGCGACGATACCGTCTATCTCGAAAAATATATCGACAATCCGCGCCATATCGAGTTCCAGGTGCTGGCCGACAATCACGGCCACACCATTCATCTTTTCGAGCGTGAATGTTCAATACAACGGCGGCACCAGAAAATTATCGAGGAAACACCCTCGACCGCCCTCACGCCCGAAATTCGTGAAAAGATGGGCAAAGCCGCCGTAAAAGTCGCCGAGGCCGCCGGGTACCGCAACGCCGGTACGGTCGAGTTTCTCCTCGACACGCAGGGCGGTTTCTATTTCCTCGAAATGAACACCCGTATACAGGTGGAACACCCGGTCACCGAAATGGTCACCGGGGCCGATCTGGTCGTCGAGCAGATAAAAGTCGCCGCGGGCGAACCTATCTCCGATTATGTCCATAGCGTCGAACAGCGCGGTCATTCCATCGAGTGTCGCATCTATGCCGAGGACGGCGAAGACAATTTCATGCCGTCATCGGGAAAGATTTTATATTACGAGGAACCGGTCGGGCCGGGTATCCGTGTCGATTCGGGCGTCACCGGCGGGAGCGTCATCGGAGTCGAATACGACCCGATTCTGGCCAAACTTATCGTCCATGCGCCCAACCGCGACCTGGCCATAAACAAGATGATCAACGCCCTGAAGGATTACCGCATCCTCGGTATCAAAACATCGCGACGCTTTATGATCGATGTCCTCGAGCATGCGGAGTTCAAAGCCGGGCGGACATATACCAGCTTCATCGAAACGAACATGGCCGACCGCACCGTCGATACCGATAAAATCTCCAACCTCGCCGCGGCCGTGTCATCGGTGGCGATGATGCGCAAAGTACAGATACAGGCGGGAGGAGGCAGAAAAGAGGTCCGGCCATCGCCCTGGCTGACAATCGGTCCATGGGAAATCGGGATGAGGATTGAAAAATGAAAAACGAATTCCTGCTCAATGAAGATATAATCGAAACCGACATGGAAATTGCCTCCAACGGCGTCGATGTCACCGTCGGAGAGGCCGCCTATCACATTATCGAGCTGGCCGAGGGAAAATATCGCGTCGAATCGAAAAACGGCATCAGGACGGTCTGTTGCGTCATCAACGGCAACAAATCATTTCTGGACATCGACGGTCTCCTCGTCGAACTGACCATACCCTCCGAGGACGGCAACGCCGCCGGCGGCGCGGGCGCCCAGGCGGGCGAGAAAGATAAAATCTTCGCGCCCATGCCGGGTAAAATCGTCAAACTGCTGGTTGGCGAAGGGGAGACGGTCAAGGAAAAACAGCCGATGGTGATTGTTGAGGCGATGAAGATGGAACATCAGGTTGTCGCCGCCGCGCCGGGTAGCGTCAGGAAAATAAATTTCGGCGACGGCGATCAGGTCGATACAGAAACCCCGATCATCGAACTGGATCTGGACGAATAAAGGACCTGCGTGATCGATCGAGACGAGCGTGCACCTTAAATACTGTAGCGGCGGGTTTAAAACCCGCCGGGTGTCGGGTGCAGAGACCCGACACCACAAATCTACATTTTATGCGTAATCACCGCATGATACCCCGTTCCCGAATTATGTTTATATCGAATTTTAGAGAATCAATGCCCCGGCAGCGTTCTTTTGGTGAAGCGCAGACCGATTCGAACCGGGATATAACTCATAACGTCATATTCTGTGAAATCCATAGCGTAACGAATATCGATAAAAAAACCATAACCGGGCCGTATCGGATGCTCGATACCGAACCCGATATTGGCGCCCAGACTGCTCGAACTGCCGGTCTTGCTGATTTCATTATAATCCGATCCCCAGAGATCCTTTCCGCTCGAATAACTCAAATACGATAATCCCGTTCCGGCGATAAAATATGCCGACAACCGTTCCACGCCCCGCTCTTGAGTGTATATTTTCAGATCAGCGCCGATTTCGAACGCTTTCAACGATTCATCGTCCTCATGCGGAAATGAACTGAAATATATTCTGGGTTCCAATTCGAGATACTTCGCTACCTCGAATCCCATCCCGAAACCGAGATTGGGACCGATGCCGAAATGCGATGTCATAGTACTCGGGCCGATCGGCGCCGACAAACCGGCCGCAACCGTCACCGCCCCGCTTTTTTTCTCAGCGGAAACATTTGCAGACAGCAACAGGATCATTATGAGAGTGCCGGCAAGATGCTTAGTAAATCGCATACTATTCATAATTAAATAATATAATAAATAGGCGTGGCGGAATAAATACAAAAAAGACCGGGTATCGCTACCCGGTCTTTGTAAGACTTATTCGTGGTGTTGCATAAGTCGAATTAGAATATAAATGCCTGAATACCGCCGCTGAACATTATGTTCATACCGCTGACAGAATCGCCACCATCGGGTTCCCATGAATCGGATAAAACACGAATCCCCGCATCAAGGGCCACCGCATCGGTAAGCATATAATTAATGCCGGCCTTTCCGCCAAAGCTCATTGTCGTTATATCAAAATCGCCCATGCTTAATGACTGATAAATGAAAAATCCCTTAATATAGGGATAAAGGGCACCTTTAATTTCAGTGCTTTCCTTGTTGGTATTGAAGTAATAACCAATCATCGGTCCAATACCGAAAGTGGAATTGTCAATGTAATCACCCTGAGATTCGGAACTGTATAAAAGTTCTCCGCCAACTACCAGACCGGGTGATACAAAATACCCAAATTCCGGCATTACCGAAATAGCGGTATAAGATTCATCATCGACATCATATGCGTCACCACTCAGCATCTGAAAGCCGATGGTCCCGCCGACAATCATGCTTCCCTTGTCGATCGGGCTTTCCTGTGCCACGGCAGTCATGGTAAACAACGCCATCAGCAGGGTAAAGAGCAAAAGCTTCCTCATTATAAGACTCCTTTCATTAGAGGATACTGGTTTTATTAAGTTGTTCTTAGGTGCTTCCTCTTCCAATTTTTGCAATAAGTACTTTTTTATTAGTACTTGTCAAGGATAAACAACTTATTTTTTGTTAGATATATTTTAGGATCACAAAAAAAGGACCGTGCATGCTCGCACAGTCCTTTAAAAAAAATGTCGCCTTATTTAATCAGTAACCAAGAACATTAATGGTTAATCCGAAGGCCATGTTGTCCACATCATACTTGTATTCGTCTGTTTCATCGGACGGTTTGCCCATCAGGAAGCTGGCTTCCACCGTCCAGTTCGGAGAGAATTCATAACCCAGGGCGCCGGTAAAACCGATGCCGGTCCACGGATCGTTACCCTCGAAGGGAAGACTCCATGAAGAGAAACCAACCCCGGCGCTGACATACAGTGATTTTGCTTCGGGCCTGAAGAAATATGTAACGCCGATCCCGCCGACACCACCGAGTGCCATCACGTCCTCGACTTCTTCGTCGACAACGCTCGAATCGACCCCAAACCAGGCCCCCTTGCTCATCCAGTAAACCATCCATTGATTATTCGGCGCATAACCGATTTTGAAATCACTGAAAAAAGATATCTTGCTCTCGTCAAATGATCTCACTTCCGTGCCGGATGAATCCTTAGTCTCTGTGTACGAGGCATAACCGGGTCCCAATCCAAAGCCGAGTATAAATCCCTTTCGCTGTTTGTCAAAAGCGAAACCCGGCGCGGCAAAACAAATAATAAATACCCCAATTAAAGCTGCCAGTACCAGTTTATGGTAGACAGAGTTCCTCACCGTTTCCTCCTTTCAAGGCTATTTTCTATATATCACAATATACGTTTTCTATACCCTTATAACAAGTTGTTGCAAATAAGTTTGCGAAAAAGTCCATGTCAACAAAAATAATCCCCATTTGCCTCTCTAACATTATGTTTCTCTTGATTTAAGGTCGTCAATTTGTTATATATTTTCAATAGCTTTAACCAAAAAATAATAAAGTGTCTGGAGGAGATAGTGGCAGACAGAGAAGCTTATATCGTATCGGCATGCCGTTCAGGTATTGGTACTTTCCTCGGCGGTTTATCCAAATTTACCGCGGTTCAACTGGGGGCGCTCGCGATCAAGGAAGCTGTAAAACGTTCCGGAATCGATCCCGCCACGGCTGACGAAGTTATCATGGGCCAGGTCGTTCAGGCCGGTCTGGGACAGGCCCCGGGCCGACAGGCGGCCGTCCACGGCGGTGTCCCGCCGGAGGTCCCGGCCATGACTATTAATAAAGTATGCGGTTCGGGCCTCAAGGCGGTTATGATTGCGGCCTCGGAAATTAAATCCGATAACGCCGATTGTATCATTGCCGGTGGAATGGAATCCATGTCCGGAACACCTTATGTCCTGCATGGGGCCAAAGGCGGTCTCCGCTTCGGCGACAAAAAACTGCAGGATTCGATGGTCCTCGACGGACTCTGGTGCGCCTTCAAAAACTGGCACATGGGATCCGCCGCCGAATTGACCGGAAGAAAATCCAATATCAGCCGTGAAGAACAGGACGAATTCGCCTATAATTCTCATAAAAAAGCGGTTGCGGCACAGGAACAGGGCAAATTCAAAGACGAAATATTTCCCGTCGAAATTCCCCAAAGAAAAGGCGATCCGATTATTTTCGACAAGGACGAATGCCCCAGGGCCAAAATCTCGATGGAGGGACTCGCAAGACTGAGACCGGCCTTCGAAAAAGACGGAACCGTTACCGCCGGCAATGCGCCGGGTCTGAACGATGGCGCCTCGGCTACCGTCGTCGTTTCCGAAAAATACCTCAAGGAAAACAACCTGAAACCGATGGCGAAAATTATCGCCTATACCGCCGCCGGTGTCGAACCCGAATTGATATTCTACTCGCCGATTTACGCCGTCCGCAAACTGATGGAAAAAATGGGCGTCAGCGATATCAATCACTTCGACCTGATCGAGGCCAACGAGGCTTTCGCGGTTCAGGCTCTCGCCGACGGCAAAGAACTCGGCTGGGATTGGGATCGCGTAAATGTCCACGGCGGCGCCGTCGCTCTCGGACACCCCATCGGGGCCTCGGGCGCGCGTGTTTTGACAACGCTTATTTATGCCCTCAAGGACAGGGGATTGAAAAACGGATTGGCTACACTCTGCCTCGGTGGTGGTAATGCGGTCGCTATGGGAATCGAATTAGTTTAATTCTGGGAGATTATTGAACATGAACGTTGATGATATTAAAACTATCGCCGTCATTGGCGGCGGGACTATGGGTAATGGAATCACTCATGTATGCGCTTTGACCGGGTACAATGTCATTCTGGTTGAAACCAAAGAAGAATTCCTCGAACGCGCCACTAAGACAATAACCAAAAACCTCGATCGTATGGTGAAAAAGGAAAAAATCACCGAGGACGACAAAAATAATACTCTGGCGCGCATCAAAAAAACAACCAATCTGGAGGATGTTAAAGAGGCCCAGATCGTAATCGAAGCGGTCTTTGAAAATCTCGATGTCAAAATGGAGATATTCAAGAAGATCGATGCTATTTGTCCGCAGGGAACCATCCTCACCTCCAACACATCGTCGATATCGATAACAAAACTGGCCGCCGCCACCGGCCGGCCGGCCGATGTCGTCGGTATGCACTTCATGAACCCGGTGCCGATGATGAAACTGGTCGAGATGATTCGCGGTTTTGCGACATCCGATGATATTTTCAACACCGTCATGGAATTGGCCAAAAAACTGGGCAAAATACCGGTGCCGTCCAATGACTATCCCGGGTTTATAGCCAACCGTATCCTCCTGCCGATGATTAACGAGGCGATCTACGCCCTCTTCGAAGGTGTCGGGACGGTCGAGGATATCGACAGTGTCATGAAACTCGGTATGGCACATCCGATGGGCCCGCTAACATTGGCCGATTTCATCGGTCTTGATGTCTGCCTCGCTATTCTCGAAGTGCTGCACGAAGGTCTGGGTGATCCCAAATACCGCCCGTGCCCGCTTCTGAAGAAATATGTCGAGGCCGGATTCCTGGGCCGTAAAAGCGGCAAGGGGTTCTATGACTACTCCCAATAATGGAGAATAAAATGGATTTCAATTTATCTGAAGATCAAATAATGGTCCGTGATCTGGCAAAGGAGTTTGCCGATAAAAGACTGGCCCCGCTTGCCGAAGAAATGGACGAAAAAGGCGAAATGCCCAAGGACCTTCTGGCCGAAGCGGCCGAGATGGGCTTTTTCGGACTTATGGCCCCCGAAGAATTCGGGGGCTCGGGTGTCGATACGCTCAGCTATACGCTGGCTATCGAGGAAATCTCGAAAGCCTGCGCCGCCTTCGCCATCCCGATTTCGGTCCACAATTCGCTCGTATGCAAGGCCATCGAAATGTACGGCACGCAGGAGCAGAAAGATTATTATCTGCCCAAACTGGCCGCCGGTGAGATGATCGGAGCCTATTCGCTTTCCGAACCGAACTCCGGTACCGATGCCGGTTCGTTAACCTGCCAGGCCATCCCCGACGGCGATGATCTCGTCTTCAACGGCACCAAAAGCTGGGTCTCTACGGCTAAGCATGCCGGTGTCTTTATCGTTTTCGCCCTGACCGATCCCGAAGCCGGCTCCAAGGGTATTTCGGCGGTTCTGGTCGAACCGGGTATCGATGGTCTTTCACTTGGTGCCCCGGAGAAAAAAATGGGTATGAAATGCTCCGACACCCGCGAGTTGTCGTTCATGGATGCCCGGGTGCCGCGCAAGAATATCCTCGGCGAGGAAAATCACGGCTTCAAAATCGCCCTGTCGCTTCTCGACAACGGCCGGATCGGTATTGCCGCCCAGTCGCTCGGTATCGCGCAGGCCGCTTTCGAGGAAGCCATGAGCTACGCCAAAGAGCGCAAGCAGTTCGGCAAACCGCTGGCCGCTTTCCAGGCGATCCAGTTCAAACTGGCCGATATGGCCACGCAAATCGATGCCGCAAGGCTCATGGTCTACCGCGCCGCGACACTCAAGGACGCCGAGGGGCGTTTCTCCCGCGAGATTTCCATGGCCAAACTGTTCGCATCCGAGGTGGCCAATGCCGTCGCCAACCAGGCGGTTCAGATTCACGGGGGCTACGGTTATGTAAAAGAATATGCGGTGGAACGATATTTCCGCGATGCCCGCGTCACTGAAATCTATGAGGGTACATCCGAGGCACAGCGGATCGTTATTTCACGCGACCTGCTGAAGGATTAGCCTATGGATTTTGACATTAAGTACAAAGATTTCAGGGCCGGCGTCCGGGCCTTTTGCGATGAAAAAATCGCCCCCCATGCCGACAAAGTCGACCGCGACCAGTTCTATTCGAAAGATGTCCACGAACTGGTCAACAGTCAGGGCTGGTGGGGATGTGTCATCCCCAAAGAATACGGCGGGATGGGGCTTTCGACCGTCGAGTACGCCATTATCGTCGAGGAAATCTCCCGTGTCTGCGGCTCCACCGGGCTGACCCACGCCGCCCACAATTCGCTCGGCACCTGCCCGGTCCTTATGTTCGGGACCGAGGAGCAGAAAAAGAAATACCTGCCCGAGGCGGCCAAAGGTAAACTTATTGCCTTCGGGCTGACCGAGCCCGAAGCCGGTTCCGATGCCGGCGGTACCAAAAGCAAGGCGGAGAAAACCGACGACGGCTATCTGCTCAACGGCACCAAGTGCTGGATCACATCGGCCAACGTCTGCGACTATGCCATCGCCACCGCCCGTACCTCCGACGAGGGCGGCGTGCACGGTATCTCGTCGTTCGTGCTGGAGAAGGGTATGGAGGGTTTCACGGCGGGCAAAAAAGAAAATAAAATGGGTTGCCGCGGTTCCGATACCGCCTATCTCCATTTCGACGATGTCAGGGTGCCGGAATGGCATCTTCTCGGCGAAATAGGCAACGGTTTCAAGGAATTTATGATCACGCTCGACGGCGGCCGCATTTCTATCGGCGCCATGGGCGTCGGAATCGCGCAGGCGGCGCTGGAGATCGCACTCAAGGCGTCGGACAGCCGCATGGAAAACGGCAAGCCGGTTTCGCGCATGCAGTCGATTCAGTTCAAGCTGGCCGATATGGCCACCAAGGCCGAGACGGCTCGTCTGCTTATGTATAAAACGGCGTGGATGAAAGACAACAAGATTCCTTTCACCAAGATTTCGGCGATGTGTAAGCTGTATGCATCCGAGGTTTGCAATTTCAACACCTATCACGCGATCGGTATCTGCGGTATGGAGGGCCTGACCGATAAATATCCGGCCGAGCGCTATTTCCGCGATATGAAACTGACCGAGATAGGGGAGGGCACCTCGGAGATTCAGCGGATAGTTATCGCCCGCGAGGCGCTCAAAGAGATGCAGGCCCAGATGAAATAGGGCGGTTCGTAATTTGTCAAGTATTGTGAGCGGCAGATGTCCACAGGCCTCCTGACGAAGGAAGGATCTGCCCTCGTTATTACTGTCATACAATGTTGTGTCAGGTTTTGATTCCTCGGAAATTATCGGGGGATTGAGACCTGACATTTTTTTATATTTTATCATAATTGTCATATTTTGTCATTCCTTTTTTCGTTGTATTGTTATTGTATTCATTGGTTTACGGCGAAATGGGTTCGTTTTTTTTTTTGAATAAAATACAATGTGATCGGCGGGTCTTCAGACCCGCCGCGGTCGATCTGAGGATTCACCGATCACGAAATAATGTATCCATTGTCATATCCTGTCATACCTTTTTTCGTTGCAATATTATTGTTCTCATGCATTTACGGCGAAATGGGTTCGTTTCGTTTTTTTTTGTTTATAAACATATGGTGTCAGGTCACAATCCGTCGCGGGATGGCGACGAATCAGAACCTGACACAACATAATTGTCATTCCCGCGAAGGCGGGAATCTATCTTCATTTTTCTTTTCTTCATCCCCTCTAGAGAGGGGTGCCCGGAGTCTGCGGAGGGCGGGGTGTGTAATTCGGTTCGTTTATCGCGGCATGTTTTACACACCCCTAAATCCCCTCTCGAGAGGGGACTTATGAAATGATCCGGATCGAAACGGTTATGTCGGCAAAATATTATTCCTTGTATTGTTATTGTGTTCATACGTTTACAGCCAAATGGGTTCGTTTCGTTTTTTTTTGTTTAAAGCATACCTCATGATCGCCGGTCGCAAGAGCGCCCGGCGCGGTGAATCTGAGGATTCACCGATCACGAAAACATGTTCCGCAATATGTTCTTCATCAGCAATAATAAGCATTACCCCCTTCATATATCCCCCCCCGCCCGCATTTACCACAAAATCACTACAATATTGAAAAAACGGTTTTGTTGAACGGCAATGATTTATGGAAAAACAGGCGCAAAAAAAACCGGCGTTTTACCTGCATTTACCACAAAACCACTACAGTTTTGGAAAAAAGAATATAAGACGGTTGCCGTGGCGGGCGAATGGCGTAAGGAATAAACTTATTGTCTTTATGTTGCCAACCCATGCGATGGGTGGGGTACCGATGTTTTTTTTGTAACAAGCATTGAAGAACGGGCAGATCCTTCGTGCCTTCCATCGCTTTGCTCCCTTCGAAGCTCAGGGTCTTCGACAGGATCTCCGACAGGAGGCCTGTGGACATCTGCCGCGCACGGAGCGAGATTGCCACGTCACTCTTACCCGCCTATGGCGGGCACGAGTTCCTCGCAACGATGTGTATTGGACTTCTTTGATTGATTGTAATCATAGTGCCATAACGCGGACAGCGCACTACGCTGTCCCTACAAAAGAAATGTCGAATAGTCAATTGTCTTCCTGGCACATGATCTGAAGATCATCGTTGCTTGAAACAAGGACCTGCCTATTTTCACCCCTCCGCCGGGACCAGCATAAATCCAAGCTGAGTCATAATCTCCAACTGGTCATAATACACCCATTCCTCGACAATCATCCCGTTGACTATGCGGTCGATGGCGACACCGCTGAATTTGAGTGATTTGCCGGTAGGGGGGAGACCGCGAAGAGTGTCTGTATGTGTCCCGCTGAAGGTCCATATCCAGAATATTCTATCGCCGGAAATGTAATGCTCATCCAGCGTCATTTCGAGATCGGGAACACCGACATGCGAACCGTGGTAATACTCTTTGAGCGCCGCCAGACCATCGATTGTCTCCGGCGACGAAGGATCATAAATTTTGGCATCCGGCGCAAAAATATCATCGAGCATATCCAGATTGTAGCTGTTGCGCGCCTCCTGATAAATCTTCTTTATCTCCATAGCCCTGGTATCGCTGATAAGCGGTTCCGGCTCCTGTCCGCAGTTGACGATAAGAGCAGTTGCCGTTACAAACAGCATCAGCGTTACGGTGCGGGTAAAAAACCATCGTGAATACATCGCGACCTCCCATAGATTTAGTTGTTGGTTACCTTATTGAAACAAAAGTGAAATATTTATGTGGTGTCGGGTCATCGTTGAAGATCCTGTCGAAGACCCTGAGCTTCGAAGGGAGCATTGCGAAGGGCACCCAACACTCGGCGATCGCCCGGGCGACAGCCGATAAACAAGCGATTTCCATCGAAAAAACGGCTTTCAATTAATACGGATTATAACCGCCTAATCCTTTGGCCGATTTCCCCCTAAATGGCTTGATATATTTTTCACAATCGTATATATTTCGAGTGTTGAACAGATAACAGAATAAATTCCGGAGGATTTATGCCTTTTAATAAAGTCGATTATATCTGGATGAACGGCAAAATGATCCCGTGGGACGATGCCAAAATTCATGTTCTTTCCCATGTTTGCCACTACGGCTCGGCCGTTTTCGAGGGCCAGCGCTGCTACAATACGCCCAAGGGCCCGGCCGCATTCCGGCACCAGGACCATGTCGATCGCCTCTTCAATTCGGCCAAAATTTACCGCATGGAAATACCTTTCAGCAAACAGGAAATCTACGACGCGTCGCTTAATCTTATCGCCGCCAACGGCCTTGATTCATGCTATATCCGGCCGCTGGTGTATCGCGGTTATGACTCGCTCGGTGTCGATCCCAGCAATTGCCCGGTCGATGTCGCTATCGCGGTCTGGCCGTGGGGGAAATATCTCGGCCCCGAGGCGATGGAAAAAGGCGTCAAGGTTTGTGTTTCGTCATGGCGACGAAACGCCCCCGATACGATGCCGATGATGGCCAAGGCGGGCGCCAATTATATGGGCAGTCAGCTTATCAAGCTCGAGGCTATCTCCCGGGGTTATGTCGAGGGGATCGCGCTCGATGTCTATGGCCATGTTTCCGAGGGTTCCGGCGAGAATATATTCATTGTCCATAAGGGCAGACTGATCACGCCGCCGCTGGGCGCCTCGGCTCTCGAGGGTATCACCCGCGACACGGTTATGACTATCGCCAAAGAAATGGATATCGAAGTGGTCGAGCAGAATATTCCGCGCGAGATGCTTTATATCGCTGATGAAGTTTTCTTCACCGGTTCGGCCGCCGAAGTGTCGCCCATTTCGCATATCGATGATATACAGATCGGCCCCGGACACCGCGGCCCGATCACCGAAAAACTTCAGACGCGTTTGTTCGATATTGTCGAAGGGCGCGCTGATGATGAGCATGGCTGGCTGACATATGTCCCCAAAAAGGAAAATGTCCCGGCCAAATAATTCGAGGCTGATATGAAAATTGCCATTGGTTGCGATCATGCCGGATATGAGCTGAAAGAGAAGGTCAAGGAAATCCTGACGCGGCTCGGGCATGATGTCGTCGATTTCGGTACCGACAGCAAGGAATCGGTCGATTACTCCGACTACGGGCTTCGAGTCGCCCGGGCGGTTGCCGACGGTGAAGTTGACCGGGGAGTCGCTATATGCTGGACCGGCAACGGTATGACCATTGCCGCCAACAAAGTCAGGGGTATCCGCGCCACGCTCTGTCTCAACCGCGATATGGCTTTCTACGCCCGTTCTCATAATGATTCGAATGTCATGACCATGGCGCAGAAATATGTCGACGGCAGATTTGTCGAGGATATTGTGCAAATATGGATCGATACCGATTTCGAGGGCGGACGGCATGAACGGCGGCTGAACAAAATAAAAGAAGCCGAGAATAGATAAGAAGTAATAGGAATAAGATAGAATTGTGTGAAATGAAATAAAGGCGGGCCGCATTTGCGGCCTGCTTTAAAAATGTAATTTTGAGCAGGTATGATACCATGTCATATTTAAAAGAAACCGATCCCGAAATTTATAATGCGATTCTTGACGAGGTTAATCGCGAATCGGATAAGCTGGAACTGATCGCCTCGGAAAATTTCGTCTCCGAGGCTGTCCTCGAAGCCGCCGGCGGGATCATGACCAATAAGTACGCCGAGGGTTACCCCGGTAAAAGATATTACGGCGGCTGCGAATTTGTCGATGTCGCCGAGGATCTGGCGCGTGAACGCGCCAAACAACTGTTCGGATGCGACCATGCCAATGTCCAGCCGCATTCCGGCTCGCAGGCCAATATGGCCGTCTATTTCACCATCCTCGAGCCGGGCGACAGGGTGATGGGTCTCGATCTCTCCCACGGCGGACATCTGACCCACGGCCACCCGATCAATTTTTCGGGCAAGCTGTATGAATTCCACGGCTATCAGGTCGAGAAAGATACCGAAGTCGTCGATATGGACAAGCTGATCGCACTGGTCAAAGAGATCAAACCGAAACTGCTCGTCACCGGCGCCTCGGCTTACCCGCGTATTCTCGATTTCGCCAAATTCCGCGAGGCCGCCGATGCTGTCGGGGCCTATCTGATGGTCGATATCGCGCATATCGCCGGGCTCATCGCGGCCGATTTGCATCCGTCGCCGATACCGTATGCCGATTTCGTCACCACCACCACGCACAAGACGCTTCGCGGCCCGCGAGGCGGGATGGTTATGTGCAAGGAAAAATACGCGGCCGATCTCGACCGGACGGTCATGCCCGGTATTCAGGGCGGCCCGCTGATGCATGTTATCGCGGCCAAAGCGGTCGCGTTTAAAGAAGCGCTGGGCGCCGAATTCAAGGATTACCAGAAAAAGATTCTCGAAAACGCCCGGGCGATGTCGGAGGAACTGAAAGCTAAGGGTTATCATATAGTATCCGGCGGGACCGACACGCATCTTTTCCTGATGTCGTTCCTCGACCGCGAATTCAGCGGCAAAAAGGTCGAAAAGGCGCTGGATAAGGCCGGTATCACGGTCAACAAAAACACGGTGCCGTTCGATACCCGCAAGCCGTTCGTTACCTCCGGTATCCGTATCGGAACACCGGCGCTGACGACGCGGGGGATGGGTGTCGAGGAAATGAAAACAATCGCCGATTTCATCGACCGCGCCATCGAGAACAGGAAAGATGACGAGGCGCTGGATAAAATCCGTCTCGAGGTCAAGGACCTGTGCGATAAGTTTCCGCTATATCCCGAGCGGAAGTAACCGGGATAATCAAAGTATTTCCTTGAGCGACAGGGTCGATCCGGTTTTCGGATCGGCCCTTTTTTTCGTATATCAATTGAAGATGATTCAAGAACATGTTTTTTTATATTTATTTTCAAATATGAAAATTATATAATTTTCACAAGGAGGATAGGTTTATGCTGGTACAATTTTCCATGTTTCCGACCGGGGGCAAAGAATCGGCCTCAGGCGAAGTCTCGAAAATCATCGATTTGATAGATAAATCGGGTCTGCCGTATAAAACCTCGAGCATGTCGACCGTTATCGAGGGCGACTGGGACTCGATTATGAAACTTATTAATAAATGTCGCCTGCGATTGCGCCGAAATAATAATAGAATATACATGGTTCTGACTATGGATGACCGCAAGGGCGCCAAAAAGCGCCTGACCGGCAAAGTCGAATCGCTCGAGAAAAAACTGAAACGAAAAATACAATCATAATATGAGGTTGGCTTATGTCTGCATTTAGAGTCGTCCTGATTACCGTGCCGCCCGATGAGGCCGAATCGCTGGCCCAGCAAATTGTCGAAAATAAACTGGCCGCATGCGTCAATATTGTCGAAAAAACGAAATCGATATACCACTGGAAAGGCGTCCTGAAAAAAGATACCGAAAGCATGCTTTTCGCCAAAACGACCACCAAGAAAGTCGAACGGCTGATAAAGTTCATCCGCGATTTGCATACCTACGAGTTGCCGGAGGTTGTCGCTTTGACCATCGCCGAGGGCAACCCCGATTATCTCGACTGGCTCGACAAGGAGACCAGCCAATGATATTCCGGGCGGTGAAAGACGGTTACCTTGTCCGCCTCGAAAAAGGGGAGAAGGTGCTCGATTCACTGACCGGATTCGTCAAACAGCAAAATATACCGGCCGGATTTATCACCGGGATGGGCGCTTTCGCCGAGGCGACGCTCGGAATATTCGAGCCGGAGAAAAAAGAGTATTTCAAGAAAGAGTTCCGCGGCGATCTCGAGGTCGGCAATCTGACCGGGAACATTTCATGGCTCGAGGACGGCGGCGAGCCGTTCGTTCATGTCCATGTGACTATCGCCGACCACTCGCTCTGCGGCTGTACCGGGCATCTTTTCGAGGCAACGGTATCGGTTACACTTGAAATATATATCAAAGTTTTCAAAGAGAAACTTATTCGTAAAACAGATCCTGAAATGGGGTTCAACTTTTGGCAGTTGTAAACACCGATTGTCCGATTCTCACGCTTACGACCGATTTCGGCCTGATCGATAATTATGCCGGAATCGTCAAGGGGATAATCGTGTATCTCAATCCCTGTGCGCGGGTTATCGATGTCACCAATCAAATACCGCCGTTCAATATCGAGGCGGGGAAATATATGCTCGAGACGACCTATCGCAATTTCCCGCCCGGGACCATCCACCTGGGTATCATCGATCCAGGCGTCGGCACACGGAGAAAATCGCTCATCGTCGAAACCAAGGATCATTTTTTTGTCGGGCCGGATAACGGCCTGTTTTCGTTTCTGACTCAAAGACAGATCAAGCGCGCCGTTTCGATCACTAAGAAGAAATATTTTCTCAAGGATGTATCGCCGACTTTCCACGGCCGCGATATTTTTGCGCCGGTGGCCGCCTATTTATCACGAGGTGTCGAAGCGACCGAATTCGGCCCCGAAATAAAAAAAATCGTCAGGTTGCGTACCCGTAAGCCGAAAACAAGGGCCGGTTACCCGGCCGGGGAGATTATCTATATCGACCATTTCGGCAACATGGTTACCAATATCAAAGCCGGGGATATTCCGTCGGGGAAAACGGCCGTTTTTTTGAATGACACCGCTGTCGGTCCGGTCAAAAAAACCTTCGGGACGGTCAGGACCGGCCGCCCGGTCTGTTATATCAATTCTTTCGGGCGTCTCGAAATAGCCGTCAACAAAGGTTCCGCCGCGGAATACTTCGGTATCGACTATGGCTCCAAAGCCAAGATTTTAATTGCGCCCGCCTGAGTCGCTTATTAGATTGCCCCCATGACTCTAAGAAACAACAACAACAAGCGACCGTCATGGCACGAGTATTTCATGCGTATCGCCATGCTGGCCGCCACCCGCTCCACCTGCCTTCGGCGGCAGGTCGGCGCCGTTATCGTCAAAGATAAAAAGGTTCTGGCCACCGGCTACAACGGTTCACCCTCGGGATTAAGACACTGTCTCGATATCGGCTGTATGCGCGAACAGATGGGTATTCCATCGGGACAGCGCCATGAACTCTGCCGGGCCATTCACGCCGAACAGAACGCCATCATCCAGGCGGCTACCTCAGGCGTCTCGATTCGCGGCGGCACCCTTTATTCGACCACGTTCCCCTGTATTCTTTGCGCCAAGATGCTTATCAATGCGGGTATCAAGGAAATATACATAGGGGAGGGGTACCCCGACGATCTATCCAAAGAGATGCTCGAAGAGGCGGGCGTGGTGATCCATCGGCTGACCGTCGATAACAGCGAACTGAAATTCAAGGATGTGACGAAATGAAATGCCCCTTTTGCGGTCATGAGGAAGATAAGGTCGTCGATTCGCGCTCGGCGCAGGACGGCCGCGCTGTCAGACGGCGGCGCGAGTGTCTCAAATGCAAGGAACGCTTCACCACCTATGAATATATCGAAAATGTCATTCTGACCGTCATGAAATCGGATAACCGCCGCGAGCCGTTCGACCGTAACAAGCTTGTCCACGGTATTAAGCTGGCCTGCAACAAGCGCCCCATTTCGGATAAAAAGGTCGAATCGATGGTTAACGAAATCGAGGCCCGTCTGCAGGAACGCTCCAAAAGCGAGGTGACCAGCAAATATATCGGTGAGTTGGTGATGGAGCAGTTGCGGGAGGTCGATGAGATAGCTTATGTCCGTTTCGCCTCGGTTTATCGCAAATTTCAGGACAAAACCGAGTTTTTCGAGGAATTGAAGAAGCTCCTCGGTTGATATTATCTCCGGCGGCCATTTGCGTAATTCGTACAAAAATCATTTGACTTATAGCGCCCGACAACGCTAATTCTTTTTAATATGACCGACGACGATATAAAAGAAAACGACACCGACACCGAAGACGTCGTGGAAGAACCGAAAGTGAAGGCCGACATGCCTTTTCTCGACCATGTTGAGGAACTCCGCTGGCGAATCATCAAATCGATTCTCGCCGTCGCCTTCATGGGTATCATCGCTTTTGCTTTCGCCGACCATATCTACAAATTCGTGACAATACCGCTCGGCGATGTCAACCTTCATTTTACCGAAATCACCGGTTCATTTTATGCTTACCTTAAAATATCGTTCTACACGGGTATTTTCGGCGCCCTCCCGATCGTTTTCTATCAGCTCTGGAAATTTATCGCCCCCGGTCTCTACAAAGCCGAAAAACATTATATCCTGCCGATGGTGGCCGCTTCGACAATTCTGTTCCTGATCGGCGCCTCGTTCTGTTTTTTCGTCGTCCTGCCGTTCGCGATTAAATTCCTGATAAGTTACGGCGCCGAAGTTATGACGCCGATTATCACCGTCTCCAGCTATGTTTCTTTTGCGGGACTTCTCCTGATCGCTTTTGGCATCGCTTTTCAACTTCCGGTGCTCGGATATTTCCTCGGCAAAATCGGTATCGCCACCCCGAAACGTCTGGGCAAGGGGCGCCCCTATGCCGTCATCGTTTTCCTGATCGGCGCCGCTGTGCTGTCGCCGCCCGATATTTTCACCCAGATTCTTCTGGCCGGGCCGCTCTATCTGCTATATGAAATCACGATTATCATAGTCAAAATGACCGGCAAAAAAAAAGAAGAATAAAAAGCGGTTGATTTTTTAGCCGGTTCCGCCATATATTCAGCTTGATCGAAACGAATATTATCTCAAATTAAGAGGATATTATCAGCATGAATGCCGTTCAGCTATGGATAAAAGCCTCTCGTGCGCCTTTTCTAACCGGCGTTATTGTTCCGGTGTTGTTCGGAGCCGCGCTGGCATATTATGACAAGGGACGATTCGACGGGCTGTTATTCGCGGCGACCATGCTCGGCATGATTTTCGCGCATGCCGCCGCCAATCTGGCCAATGATTATTTCGATCACAAAACCACCGATGACGATATCAATCCGCATTTCACGCCGTTTTCGGGCGGCTCGCGGATGATTCAGGACAATGTTCTTTCGCCCCGCGCCGTCCTTACCGGGGCCATTGTCTGCTGGATTATCGCGCTTGCGGCCGGGATATATCTTGTGCTCAACACGCCCGGCTACTGGGTGCTGCTTCTGGCCGCGCTCGGTTTTATCGGCGGTTTTTTCTACACCGCTTCGCGTTTTGCTTTTTCGTATAACCGTGTCGGCGAGTTGGCGATTCTTATCTGTTTCGGTATTCTGCCCGTTATGGGGACATATTTTGTCCAGACGGGTGAATTTTCGTGGCTGTCGTTCTGGACCTCGTTTCCGATCGGTTTTTTAATTACGGCGATTCTCTATGTCAACCAGTATCCCGATTACGAGGCGGATAAATCGGTGGGGAAGAATCATCTTGTGGTGACTTTCGGGAAAAGCGGCGGCCGCGCCGGGTTTTATTTTCTGATTTTCGGCAACTACGCCGCTGTTATCCTGGCGGTTCTTTTCGCCGGGCTGACACCGTATGCGCTGGCGGCATTACTGACCCTGCCGATCGCATTCAAGACGGTTCGTATTTTCGCCCGGGAGTACGAAAAAATAAAGGAATTTATCCCGGCGCAGGCGGGCACGATACAGGTGCATCTGCTGACCGGATTGCTGATGTCGGCCGGGTGTGTTATCGGGGCAATTGTTTAGGTATCGATAAAGCGCTTGACATGTCAGGCGCTTTGAAATAGATTTATAACGGACAGTTCTTTTAAGCGGGCGTAATTCAGCGGTAGAATGCAAGCTTCCCAAGCTTGACGTCGTGGGTTCGACCCCCATCGCCCGCTTTTTTTATTGGTGAAAATGTCATTGTTGATGTGTCGGTAAATTATTATTTAATGAAATATTCGAGGTTTCGACAATATGAATTAGGGTGCCCCGGCTTTCGAAATTTATTATTATTCGGTGGGTCTGGAAATAGACCCACCGAATTTATTATTGTCATCGATAATATAATTACATCAGTAAACCCACAAAATAAGCTGTGGGGCTTTCGATTCTTATTATCGAGGGCGGTGCAATGTGAGAACCATGGTATCATTCCCGACTGTCTGTGTCAATGTCAGGACAATACCGTTGGTTGACCATTGGCCGTTAAAAACCTGGTGAGGTGTGACCGGACTGCCGTTTTCTGTCGACGCCGTTACTATCAGCCAGCTGTCATCGATATCGAAAGTGCCGGTTTCCAGGTATAGATTTGAATCTGATGCATTGACCTCTTTGGCCTCATACGTGTAATCGTTGTATAAAGCAAGATAGCCTGCGACAGTCTCTTCATCCCATTCCAAAACATCGGCAAGGTCGGCCCCGACGCCATTGATTGTTACTGATTCCTGTACCCAGGTGCCGAATAAATCGTTTACATCCGACACCGTATTGTCGTCATCTCCGTCGCATCCGGCTGTTATCAGCAAAATAGCAGCTAGTAGCAGTAAAAACTGAGGAACCCATTTTGTTTTCATTTCTCTCTCCAAATTTAACATAATGGTTATGGGTTATGGTTTTTGGTTGTGTTATTATTTTCTCAAAGCATTATTGTTTTTCTTAAGCTTGCGGGATTATTTGCGCATCTGCGCGAGGTAGTGTGGCAAATAATACAGGCAGTTTATCATATACAATATTTCGTGTCGTTAACTAAATTAAAACCTTCCAATTGAAAAATAGTGCGGATAAAAAGAGATGGAAATATAAAAAAATATTATTTTGTATGGATTATAATGAGGTAGGTCGAAATTGATCTTGCCCCGTTTTATTGGACAGTTTTATAAGGTTGTTGATTTTGACTTTCGTAGTCAACCGGGCTGAGATAATTCAGCGTGGAATGACGACGAACGCGATTATAAAATA
>Ga0272443_10000132_pt1 | contig 142430 bp, 148 predicted proteins | sample SSMAcet12_FD_193581 | JGI IMG/M metagenome (GOLD analysis project Ga0272443, IMG submission 193581) | Marine sediment archaeal communities from Little Sippewissett salt marsh, Falmouth, MA, United States - SSM-Acet-12 | ecosystem: Environmental > Aquatic > Marine > Wetlands > Sediment ... | reverse complement strand
GAATCATAGATTGTAATATTTCCTGTTTCTACATCTACTGTTTCGTCAAATGTTAAAATAAGTTTAGCTGTTGTAGTTACTCCTGTGGAGTCGTCTGCAGGAAACTTAGAAGAAAGAGTTGGAATAACAGAGTCAACAGTAAAATCACTGGTACTTGAAGCAATATTACCATTTGTATCTTCGCCATACACTGTATAAGTGTGGCTACCATCTGAAAGTGTTAAATTATGACTAATAGACGTAGCATCATACAAGGCTGCAGCTTCGCTTGAAGTCAAAGCACGACTAAAAATCATCACGTCATCTACCAATCCATCAAGACTTCTCATATAACTTGAGGTTGAACCTCTACTTTGAGCACCTATTGTAAAAATTGTACTTGGAGTACCTGGTGTATTATAAAAAGGATCTCCTGCTTGAACACCATTAACATAAAACCTACTAGTTCCTGAATTTCTTGTAACCGTAAGCTGAGTCCATTCAGTTGTCGCTGCAATTCCAGAATCAAATCTTGTAACGAGGCTGTAAAGTACTTTCCAATTACCAGTCTCGACTTCCAAGCAATAACCATTACCGGTTGTAACATCGTCCCAACCATTATCTACAAAAACTTGTTCGTTAATGGTTGAATTAAGTTTGACCCAAGTAGACATCGTAAAATTATCTGTGATTGTTGTCGGTAAACTTGTCGTATAACTTGCAGATGATCCATTATAAGAAAACGACTTTCCGCGGACACCACTTTCTGATTGCGCGGGACTGCCATAATTAGTAAGAATTTTTCCACCGATAATATCAACTAGATTTTCAGAGCCATCTAGATCATCCATTGTCCACCAGCTAATGAGTGAACTATCTAAGTCTGGGATTAAACTATTACTATTAGTTCCAGATACATTAAAATTAACCGAGGATGTAGTAGAAGTACCATCAGCTGGGGAAGTTATCGTCACTGAAGGTGCTACGGCATAAATAAAATTAATAGGAAAAAAAACCAAAGACAATAAAAATGATATTAAAATAAGTATTTTTTTCATTTTATTAATTTTTTATATATGTTTTATTATAACAAAAAATCGCCTTTATCGTCTACTAATTTATAGATATAATAGATTGACATTTCTTAATTTTTATAGTAGATTAAACTGTCTACTAAAAGACAAAAAAACTTAGAGTAACGAACATTGAAACCAAAGGAAAGGGAAAAAATGTATGATGCATATCCACCCGCAAAAAAAATCGCGATAGCTGTCGCGGTTGTCGTTGTCGTGATTGCCATGCACTATGGCTTGCGAAAAACGCCGGAGTCTATGATCAGCTTCAGAAAGGTCCATGTTTGGCCAAGTCAGTATGCCCGGTCTTCTAGCGGCGGTGTAACCGTGCATGGTTATACTAATAACCACTGGACCACTGAACCTAACGGCTGGATCGTTAACAACAACGACTTTCCGGTTAAGGTAAAACGAGTCTGGGTTGCCAGAAGTGAGACGACCCAATGGATAAAAGAATTGGGTCCTGGTGAGAAGATGCATGAACTCATCTATCGCCAACACCGATTCTATATCTATAACACGGAAGGCGGAGAAATTGGTTTTATCTACCCCAGACCAAACGGACTGGATTACGCCGATATTCCCGCCCTCGAAGCGAAGACTCGCGAAGAATTCGCGAATGAGCACAGTCTATAGATGTGCCTCATGCTATTCCCCTCTCGCCGCCAAACCAAAGCAGAATGTAATGGTGAGGCGGTTTTTTTTAGTTAAGAATAAAAAAAGCCCTTCGATAAACTCGTTATCGTCGGGCGGCAAAAGGATTTTTTCCTTTGCAAGGTATGTGACTAGTGGGGCTGGTGATAAAAGTAGATAGCTACTCCGAACAGGAGAATAAAGTAGAAGATAAGAATTGCTACAGCTTCAATGTTGCCAAGCCAATCCCAAATGCTGGCCGGTACCTCTTCTACTTCTTCAATTACATCATCTGGTCGTTCGTCTTGTGGCCAAAACATGGTGCTACTTTCTCCTCTCCTTGGTTAACCCCTTCCATTATTAGCTAACATATTTATATATCATAAAAATTGCTAATTGTCAATAGAAATTTAAAAAAGTTTGATCAAGAAAAACACTCATGATAAAATAAATTATATGAAAAATTTAAAATCTACTTTTTTTATAATCACTTTGGTTACAACTTTTACATTTTCCGTTGTTCCAGTTAATGCTATGCAATACGGAAAAGGAACTTTACTGAAAGGAGAATTTGCTGAAGTATTTTTAGTAAGTGATGATGAAACTTTACGCTGGATACCAGATGAAGCTACTTTTAACGCCTTAGGATACGATTGGGATGATATTATTACCGTAAAAAATGAAATATTATATCAATATAAGTTTGGAAAAGCATTAGATATAGTTGGAGTAGTTGATTTAGAACCAGTTTTTGAAACACCGGCTCAAATAAAAGAAAAAGTGACTGAATATTTTTCTGATATTCCAATTATGATTGATATTGCAGAATGTGAGTCTGGTTTTCGCCAATTCAATGACGATGGTACGATTTTAAAATCTCGCAACGGTCTTTATGTGGGGATTTTTCAAATTGATGAAAATATCCATGCTGACTTTGCAAAAAATCAACTTGGCATGGATATTTATACAGTAGACGGCAGCATGGCTTATGCCAGACATTTATACGAAGAACTTGGAGCTCAGCCATGGCCGGTTTGTTCAAAAAAATCTGCTGAAGCCAACTTTATGGTTGTAAGCAATCTAGAAATTGGTGATAGTAGTCAAGAAGTAAAAATACTTCAACAAATTCTTAATGAAAATGGTTTTATAATTGCTGAGTCAGGCCCTGGTTCACCCGGAAACGAAACAAACTATTTTGGCAGTTTAACCCAGGCAGCAGTTAGAAAATTCCAGTGTGCTAATGATATTGTTTGTTCTGGAAGTGAAGACACAACTGGTTACGGCCAAACTGGGCCAAGCACCAGAGCGGCTTTGAATAGTTTATAAGACTTATTATATAAATAAAATATTGAAAATACCTAAAAAATCGCCTGTTGGGCGATTACTTGTTTTGGTAGCGCCACGGGGAATCGAACCCCGGTTACCAGGATGAGAACCTGGCGTCCTAACCACTAGACGATGGCGCCATATAATAACTATTAACTTTTAACAATTAACCAGTAACAGAAAAAAGTTTAATTTAAAACTTAACTAAAGTCAAACCTACTTCTCCTACCCCATCGACGGCGTGGATAACTGCTACCACTTTTGAAAAATGCTAAGGCTAATATTGGTAAAACCAGCCAAACGAATTTTCCAATATCTGAAACAAAAATTGTTTTAGTATAGTTGGAAAAATGTTCTAGGGCAACTTCTGGTAAAAAACTCATAATAATACTTGCCATTAGGCCTACTTGAAGCAAAGCAAAAACCATTATCTGCCACCAGGTACCAGAAAGATTGGAAAAGCCTTGAATTACTTTTCCCCGGGAAAGCATAAAAAACAATAAGACAAAAACAATTAGAAAAGAAGAAATTTGAAAAGTGAGGCGACCAAAGCTGTTGATCATTTCTGTAAGGTCTTGCATAAAAGGCAGATTAGTAGTTACTGCAAGTGAAATATAAGTGCTAATCATTATTGCCACAATTCTGTCTCGGCCGAGAGTAAAACTATAAATTAAAACGCTTAAAATAAAAAATAAAAGGATCACTAAATCCCAAGTTGGTGTAGACCAGTCGATTCCTAAAAAAGAAAACCACAAATCTTGCCCGCTACTGGCTGCCTTAGCGGTAGCTTCTTGAGCTGGAACTGACATAGCGCCTGCCCAATCCATTAAGGTAGTGGTAGCGCTGGTCGCAAAATTGTTTAACACCTCCATATAATAAATTCAAATAATAAAATTCCAAATAAATGTCAAAATTTGATATTTATTTTTCTAACTCTTCTAAAAGCTTTTTCTGTTTTCTATTTAACCGTATTGGAGTTTTAACAATTACTTCAATAAGTAAATCTCCCCTACTTCTACCATGTAAATGGTTTACCCCTTTGTTACGAATACGAAAAACTTTCCCGCTTTGAGTACCTTCTGGAATTTTTAATTTTACAACTCCATCAATTGTTTCTATATCTACTTTATCACCTAAAGCTGCTTGAGTGAAAGAAATTTCTTTTCTACTTTTTAGATCATAGCCAACTCGTCTAAAACGAATATCTGGCAAAACTTTTATTCTTAAATACAAATCTCCGGCCTGAGTTCCTTTGCCTGAAGCCTGGCCATAACCTGACATACGAATACTTTGGCCGTTATCTATTCCAGCTGGAATTTTTACGTTTATTTTTTGAGTTGTATTAACTGTTCCCTTTCCGTGACACTTAGTGCAGTTTTTATCTGCTTTTTTACCAGCACCCTGACAATCAGGGCAAGTACTTGGAAAACCAATACCAAAACCAATGTTTTGCACTACTTGGCCGGTTCCCTGACAGGTTGAACAAGTACTGGTTTTACTGCCTGGTTCTGCACCGCTGCCTTTGCATTTGTCGCAGGCAACATCTTTTTTCAAAGTTAATTCTTTTTCAGTGCCAAAAACAGCATCGTTAAAATCAATAGTTAATTCAGCTTCTATATCTCTGCCCCGAGCTGATTGCCTACTGCCTCTTCTTGATCCACCACCAAATAAGTCTCCAAATATATCGCCAAGGTCACCCATATCAAAAGAAAAGTTTTGGCTTTGTTGGCCACCACCTTGACCTCGAAAGGCTTGAGCAAAATCAGAAAAATCATTAAAACCGTTAAAACCGCCGAAACCACCCTGGCTTTTAGCCTGTTCAAAAGTTTGGCCGTATTGGTCGTACTGTTTTCTTTTTTCTTGATTACCTAAAACACCATAAGCTTCGTTGACTTCTTTCATCTTTGCTTCATCTCCGCCTTTATTTGGGTGATGCTGATGAGCTAGCTTATAGTAGGCTTTTTTTATTTCATCTTGATTAGCGTTTTTTGTAACACCTAATACTTGATAGTAGTCTTTTGCCATAGATTAATCATTGCTGTCATTCCGAACTTGTTTCGAAATCTCTGAGATCCTGAAACAAGTTCAGGATGACAATATTAACTCTTAACTTATTCTGCTTTGAAACCGATTTCGTCTTTTGGACTCTGGGCTTCTTCCACTTTCCCGAATTGTGATTCGTATTTTTTTAAAGTATCTTCCATTGCCCTAATCATTCTTTTAAAATGTCCGGGGCTGGTCATAATTTTACCAACCACTCGACCGGCTGGAGGAACAATGTTTAAAAAAGTCATCATAAATTCTTCTTTAGTATGGCCAAGTTGAACACCATTTGTATATTCAGCACCAGCAAAATTATCTTTAATTTGAATTTGATTTGATTGTGTCTGTGATTTTTGATTATTCATAATATTTAGTAAATTTTTAATTTCGAATTTTAAATTAATTTCTATCCTCTAATTACCAAGTAAGTTATATAAACAATATACAAGCTGACCATTGTTGTTCCCTGCCAGCGCTGTAAAATATTTTTTTTTCCCACATACATAAAAGCAATTAAAATTAAACTAATTAGCATTAAAATTAAAATATCCATATTTAAACCAATTGAGAAAGAAAGTGGTCTGATGGTTGCACTTAAACCTAAAATCCAAAAAATGTTAAAAATGTTTGAACCAACAATATTACCAATTGCAATATCACTACTGTGCCTATAGGCTGCAACAGCTGAAGTGGCAAGCTCTGGTAAAGAAGTACCAATAGCAATAACAGTTAAACCAATTAAGGCTTCTGAAAGGCCAAAAGTAGTTGCAATATCAACAGCTGCATTAACCGCCAAATTACCACCAACAATTAAACCAACTATTCCGCCAATTACCATGGAAAATGCTGTAAGATGCTTATAAGTCTTAATTTTTTCTTCTCCTTCTGCTTCTGATTTGCGAGAAATGCTTATTGTGTAGTACATGAAAATACTAAAAAAAGCTAGAAGAATTAAACCATCAGCTCGACTTAAAATTGAGCTACTAGCTTTATCAATTATCATGTCGTTTACCAAAATATAAAGAACAGCAACTGCTAATAAGGAAAAAGGAATTTCTTTATTAACTGTTCCCTTTTTAACAGTTAAAGGATAAATACTGGCTGAAATTCCTAAAATCAAAAGGATATTAGAAATGTTACTACCTAAAATATTACCAATTGCAATATCATTACTACCTTGAAAACTAGCAAAAATATTAACTACAAGCTCTGGTAAAGATGTTCCGAAAGAAACAATTGTTAAACCAATAAAAAGGGCGGAAAGCCCAGATTTTTTAGCAATTGAGGAAGCACCACGGACGAGTGAATCAGCACCATAAATTAAAATTCCCAAACCAATTACCAATGATGCTACAGAAATTAGAGTTGAAGTCATATTTTATATTTAAGAGTTATACTCTTAAATTATACCAGATTATTAAATATAGGGCGAAAGAGGCGGGGCAAAAAAGCCCCGCCATAATATGTTATTTCTTTTCTTCTTTAGTTTCTTCTTCAACTTCACCGTCAACTACTTCGCCTTCTTGGCTTTTTTCTTCTTGCGGTTGACCATCTGAGCCTGGTTGAGCACCTTGAGCACTAGGATCCCCTTGAGCACCTGCCTGTTTTTGTCCAGCATCTTGCTGATACATTGCCTGACCAATTTTTTGGGCAGCAGTACTTAGCTCTTGAGTTTTAGATTTAATTGATTCAATATCTTCAGAATCTTTGACTTTCTTTAATTCTTCAATTTTTGCTTCAATATCCTTTTTTTCTTCTTCTTTAATTTTATCGCCAGCATCTTTTAGAGATTTTTCAGCAGTAAAAATTAAAGACTCAGCCATATTTCTAGCTTCAATTAATTCTTTCTTCTTTTTATCTTCATCAGCATGAGCTTCTGCATCTTGTTTCATCTTTTCTACTTCTTCTTTAGAAAGGCCTGAAGAAGCAGTAATTGTAATTTTTTGTTCTTTACCAGTTCCCTTATCTTTTGCACTAACGTTTAAAATACCGTTAGAGTCGATATCAAAAGTAACTTCAATTTGTGGAACTCCGCGAGGAGCTGGAGGAATACCGTCTAAGATAAATCTACCAAGGCTTTTATTATCTGGAGCCATTGGACGTTCACCTTGAAGAACATGAATTTCTACGCTTGGCTGGTTATCAGCTGCAGTAGAAAATACTTGAGATTTAGAAGTTGGAATAGTACTGTTTCGTTCGATTAATGGAGTAGAAACATTACCAAGGGTTTCAATACCCAAGGTTAAAGGAGTGACGTCTAGAAGTAAAACATCTTTAACATCACCTTGCAAAACTCCGGCTTGGACTGCAGCACCTAAAGCAACTACTTCGTCAGGGTTTACTGTAACGTTTGGTTTTTTACCAAAGAATTCCTCAACAGTTTTTTGCACCAAAGGCATTCGAGTCATTCCACCAACCATAATAACTTCTTCGATATCTTTAGCTTCAAACTTAGCATCTTTTAAAGCGGCTTTAACCGGCTCTAAAGTCTTTTTAACCAAGTCGCCTACTAGTTCTTCTAGTTTTGCCCTAGTTAGTTTCATTACTAAATGCTTTGGACCAGAACTATCAGTGGTAATAAATGGCTGATTAAGCTCGGTTTCTTGAGCAGTCGAAAGCTCAATTTTTGCTTTTTCAGCAGCTTCTTTAACGCGTTGTAAGGCTAAAGGATCATTGCCAAGGTCAATTCCGTTTTCTTTTTTAAATTCATTAATAATCCAGTTAATTATAACTTGGTCGAAATCATCACCACCAAGGTGAGTGTCACCATTGGTTGATTTTACTTCAACGGTATTTTCTGAAACCTCTAAAATAGAGATATCAAAAGTACCACCACCAAGGTCGTAGACTGCAATCTGCTGACCCTTTTTCTTTTCAAAGCCATAAGTTAGGGCAGCGGCAGTTGGTTCGTTTATAATTTGTTTAACGTCTAAACCGGCGATTTCACCAGCATCTTTAGTAGCTCGACGTTGAGCATCATTAAAATAAGCTGGAACAGTAATTACTGCTTCAGTAATTTTTTCACCAGTTTTGGCTTCAGCGTCCGCTTTTAGTTTTTGCAAAATCATCGCTGAAACTTCCTGCGGAGTATGTTCTTTGCCATTTAAAACTACTTTAACGCCGTCACCAGCTTGAGTAATTTTATAAGGCATTAATTTAACGTCTTCTTGAACTTCGTCTTCCCCCCAACGTCGTCCAATCAACCGTTTAACCGAAAAGACAGTATTTTCTGGATTTGTTACAGCTTGGCGCTTTGCCAGCTGACCAATCAATCGTTCGCCAGATTTATTAATCGCCACCATTGAAGGGGTGGTTCGATTACCTTCTGCATTTTCGACAATTTTTGGTTCACCACCTTCAACAATTGCCATTGCTGAATTGGTTGTACCTAAATCGATTCCTAAAATTTTTGGCATACTATTTTTTAAGACTTAATTATTAATTATTATTTGACTTAATCTTATATTTAGGTTAATACTTATATAGTTTAACAATGGTCTAACAAATGGAGGAAACATTAATGCCTGAAGTCCAGCCTGCTGATATTTCAGAAAAGATCAAAGAATTCATTGCTGAATGCTTTGAAATTCCTCTTTCAGAGGTGCAAGATAATACCAATCTAATCTACGACCTTGGCGCTGATTCGCTAGATGTGACCGAATTGATCTTAAAGATCGAAGATGAATTTGGCATTGAAATCGACGAAGACAACGACTTTGGCCAATCTACTCAAGAACTAGTAAGCATGCCAGCGCCAGACCTTACTGTTGGACAACTTATCCAGATCATTGAGGCTAAAAAGGCCTAAAACCTGTTCTTTGTTAAAATCACCTAACCTCCAATCCTAGAACCTCTAGGATTTTTTATTTACTTACTTTAATCTTAATTGTCTTTGGTTTACTTTCTGGGGCTTTTGGAATGGTAATTTTTAACATTCCTTCTTTACTTTCAGCCTCTGCCTTGCTTGAAACTACATGAGCAGGTAAAGAAACTGATCTAAAAAAGCTACCTGAACGAATTTCTTTTCTGTAATAATTTTTATCATCAACTTCTGATTCCTTTTTGCTTTCACCTTTAATACTTAAAACATCATTTTCAATTGAAATTTCAACATCTTCAGGTTTAATTCCAGCTAGTGGAGCTTCAACTACAACATCATCCTTTGTTTCATAGACATCAATTGCTGGAGCAAAGCCTTGGTCGCTTCGTTCCTGCATAAATTTTTCCATTTCTTCGAATGGTTCTAAAAATGGGTTCCATTTGATAATTGCCATAATTTTATTCTCCTTTTTTATTAATGTATCGGCCTTCGGCCGAGATCCCGGATCAAATCCGGGATGACATTTAAATTATTTAGCTACTTTTACTTTTGCCGGGTTAATTACTTTTCCATGCAATGTATATCCAGGTTGCAATTCTTCAAAAATAATATCTGTATCAAAATCCTCATTCTCTTCATACTCGACTGCTTCATGAAATTCTGGGTTAAACTTTTGGCCAACAGTTTTAATTTCATCAATACCTAAATTACTTAAAAAATCTTCAAATTGTTTTTTAATATGTAAAAAACCAATCACCCAGTCTTTTTTTGAATCCTCTTTAGGCACGTGCTGACAAGCTAATTTAAAATGGTTAAAAATTGGAATAATTTGAGCAACCAAAGCGGCATTAGCAAATTCAATTACTTCTTGTTGGCGCTTTTCTGAATCTTTTTTAAAATTAGAGTAATCAGCCTTGGCTCTTTTCCAGCCTTCAAGATTTTCTTCAGCTTTTATTTTTAAAGTTTCTATTTCCTTTTTTAATTCTTTTTCACTCATTTTTACTTTAAGTTATTAATTAACTGCTGACTGTATTTAAGCAAACTAACGTTATTTTGATAATCCATTCTAGTTGGTCCAATTATTCCAAGAATTCCCTGATTATCTTTATTGCCGAATTTTGTTACTAAAGAACTGCAATCAGCTGAAAAAGGATTATTAGAACCAATGTAGATTTCAACATCATGATTAATATTGTTAAATATTTTTTTAATTACATTATCTAAATGATCAATAACCCGGCTTAAACTATAGACTAGCTGATGCTGTTCAAATTCTGGCTGGGAAAATAAATTAGAAAGTCCAGTATAATAAAAATCATTATCAGAGAAAGCAACAAATACGGCACCGTTTGTAAACTCACTTACACCTTTGGCGATCTCTTTGCAGGCTTGGGGTTTGAAATCTTTAAAACTTTTTACAGTCTTATCTAAAAAATCTTTTTGTTTTTGGTTTAACTCAATATCAGTAATAAAATTTTCAACAAAATATTCATAACCTTTTTGAGTTGGAATGCGACCAGCTGAAGTATGGGGATGAGAAATTAAACCTTGATTTTCAAGTTCTACCATTTCGTTTCTGATAGTTGCCGGGGAAAGCTTAAATTTTCCCGAACTTGCAATAAATTTAGAACCAACCGGCAAAGCGCTTTTAGTGAATTCAGAAACTATCAATTTGAATAAATTTTGCTGTCGTTCGTTCATAAATAATGATTTATTGTGATTAGCACTCTAGACTTGAGAGTGCTAATTTCATTTTACTCATCCCCTTTCATCTTGTCAAGACCCCTAAATATGCTAGAATACTAGGGTATGGAAGAAGAAAAAAATAAACCAAGCCAAAAATTTAAAGATTTTCTAAAAAACCAAAGAGCTCTAAAGATTATTCTTAATATTTGGACATTAGTAACCATGAGTTTCTTTGCAGTTGATTACTTTTCCGGCAATAAATTTGATACTTCCAGCGCCTCAATTGGAGTAACTTATTTGGCAATTTTAGGCATTTATATCGCCAGCAAGGAATATACCCGCTGGCAAAAAAAGAGATTTATGTCTAGATTTTTAGGTGAAGGTTTTGTTGGATTCTGGACTGCTTTAATGATTATGTTTGTGGTTTTAACCCCATTTTCTGATGGTAAATTTAAGGTTCCCGGCGAATTTACTGTGGTTTATACCAGTGTAATTGCTGCTTTTGCTATAACCCAGCAATCTAAAACTCTTCATGAAAACCAAGAAGAAATAAAACAAAATGATGAACTATTGCCAAAAAATCAATAATATGTTAGGGTATACTGGTATTTAATAAACATTTACTATGAAAAAAGATATTCATCCAAAATATTACACAGACGCTAAGGTAACCTGTGCTTGCGGTAACGAATTTACTGTTGGTTCAACTCAAAGCGAAATTAATGTTGAAATCTGCTCAATGTGCCATCCTTTTTATACTGGAAAGCAAAAATTAGTAGATACTTCACGCCGAGTTGAAAAATTCCAAGAAAAATTAGCCAAAAAAGATAAAGTTGCAGCATCACGTAAAGGTAAAAAGGTAAAACGGCAAGCTAAGGCTAAAAAACAAGCAGCAAAAAATACAGAAAAAGAAAAATAACTGTTTAAAATCAAAGTCCCGTTAACCCGGGATTTTTGTTATACTTAATTTATGGATTTTTCAGAAGTTAAAAATAAATATGAAACTTTAAAAACCGAACTTGGTGATCCGGCTATTATTAGTGATGCTCAAAAGTTAAAAGAGGTTTCACAAGAATTCAATCAACTTGAGCCAATAATTTCAAAAATTAAAGAGCTAGAAAAATGCGAAAAACAGCTAAAGGAGGCAAAAAGTACAATTGCTCAAGAATCGGATACTGATTTAATTACTATTGCCGAAGAAGAACTAGTTAGTTTAGGAGAACTTAAACAAAATTTAGAAAAAGATATAGCCCAAGAACTAAAACCAAAAGATCCACTCGATAAAAAAAATATTATCATGGAAATTAGAGCTGGAACCGGCGGTAATGAAGCTGCACTTTTTGCTGCTAACTTATTTAGAATGTATTCACGTTACGCAGAAAAACAAAACTGGAAAACTAAAATTTTAAGTTCTAGCCGAACTGAAATTGGCGGATTTAAAGAAATTATTCTTGAAATAACTGGGACTAAAGTATATTCAAATTTAAAATATGAAAGTGGGGGTCATCGTGTACAGCGAGTGCCAGACACAGAAAAAAGCGGTAGGGTTCACACTTCTGCGGCAACTGTTGCTGTTTTACCAGAAGCTGAAGATATTGATATTGAAATAAAAGCAGAAGATTTAAGAATTGATGTTTTTAGGTCCGGAGGCCACGGCGGCCAAAGCGTAAACACAACAGACTCGGCTGTTAGAATTACTCACCTACCAACAAATACTGTTGTAACCTGCCAAGATGAAAAAAGCCAGCAACAAAACAAAGCTAAAGCAATGCAAATTCTTAGATCTAGAATCTTAGCTGCGGAGCAAGAACGTCTAGATAAAGAACGTGGAGAAATTAGAAAAAACCAAGTAGGTTCCGGCGATAGGAGCCAAAAGGTAAGAACTTACAACTTTCCACAAGATCGCGTGACCGATCATCGAATTAAAAAAAATTTCAACCAAATTGAAAAAATAATGGATGGAGACATTCAACCAATTATTGATAGCCTTAAAGAAGCTGAATAATGACAATCGACCAGGCTCTAATCTGGGCTAATAAAAAATTAAAAAGTAAAAGTAAAACTTCCTGTTTAGATGCGGAAGTTTTATTGTCTTTTGTTTTAAAAAAACAAAAAGAATATATTTATACTTATCCTGAAAAAAAATTAACTAAACTACAGGAAAATAAGTTCAAAAATTTAATTAATAGTAGAATTAAAGGAAAACCAGTTGCTTATTTGACTAAAAATAAAGAATTCTATGGTTTTAATTTTTATATTGATAATCGAGTCTTGGTCCCCCGCCCTGAGACCGAAATTTTAGTTGATGAAATAATTAGTATAGCAAAACCAAAAATGACAATAGCTGACATTGGCACTGGATCGGGATGTATTGCTATTGCTCTAGCTAAACATTTGCCAAAAAATAAAATTACAGCAACTGACATATCAAAAAATGCTTTAAAAATAGCTAAAAAAAATGCTAACAGAAATTCAGTTAAAATAGATTTTTTTGCTGGTGATTTATTATCGCCTATAAAAAATAAAAAGATAGACATTATAGCGGCAAATTTACCTTATGGAAGTAAAAAAATATGGAAAGGCCGTGAAAGTATAAAATTTGAACCAGCTATTGCTCTTTATGCTAAAAATTACGGAATAGAAATATATGAAAATTTTTTCCACCAACTCACAAAATTGAAATATAAACCAAAATATATTGTGATTGAAATTGACTCAAGCCAACCAGCCAAACTTAAAAAAATTATAACTAAAATTTTTCCGAAGGCAAAAATAATTATAAAAAAAGACTTAGCTGGGCTAAATCGGATTTTAATTATAAAATTTTAACTACGGTTTGAATTTTTAATTACGTTTTCAACAGCTGCCCAATTACTGGCTCCATCTCTTGGAACTAAAATAACAACCTCGTCGCCAGACATGCCGTGGAAATAAGTAACGGAAGCAGTTAAAAGCTTCCATTTTTTATTATCTAAAACGGCATAAAACTCACCATCTTTTTCATTACTGGCCAATGTTGCAACAAGTTGCTTTCGTTCAACTGGACCAATTTGCTTATAAATAAAAGAACCATCACCCGAGATGGTTAATTTTAGAATATCTCCTTCAACTAATTTTGATTTAGAAGCGTAATTTGCAGGAATATTATATTCAACCCCATCACCACCAACCATTTTTTCTCCATTAAAAACACCTTCTATAATACGCTCTTTACCATTTTGAATATTAGTAAAACCCTGGCTAGCCTCTTTAGTGTCTTCCAGGGTGCTAATTAATTTTTCAGCATCAACGTCTTTATCATTTAAAAGCTTTAAGGCTTTTTTAATGTTATTTTGAGTATTTTCTAAAACATCTTTAAGCAAATCTAAATGACGTTGAGTGTCCTCCTCATTTATGTTTTCTTGTTCTAAATCTAATTCGTCTGTCTTTTTTTTCTTTTTACCAAGCATTTTTGTTTATTTTTGTTTATTTTTAGCGATAAATATAAATCGCTGCTGATTTTTTATTTGGTTTGTCTATTTTTTCTGGCTGCCAACCCGGGATGCTAAAAGCATAAGAAACAATGCGGCAGCTGGGTTTTTTTTCGGTTTTTAGCTTTGTTTTTAGTTTTTCCATGGCTCCGGGGGTTAAAAATATGCATATAACATCGGCTTTACTGAAATCTTGCTTAAAAAAATCAGCATATTTTAGCCAAGCCTTACCGCGAAGACCTAATATTACTATTTTAATATAACCTAATAAATATGGCAAGATTGCAAACTCAAATCCTATAGCCTTAGCCTGATAGTCTTTGGCGGCCATAATAATAATTCTACCGTCTCCAGCACCTAAATCATAGACTGTTTCGCCAGGTTTTAAGCCGGCTAGATCAAGCATTCGCTTAACATCTTTTTTCCAAAGCGGAACCCAGGGGGCAGCTATTAATCCGGCCCAGGCAAATGTAATTAAAATTAAAAAAATAAAAATAATTACAACAAACCAAAAAATAAAAATGATATCTGACATTATTATAAAGACTTTTCTATCGGCGGATTAATATCGCCAGTTTTATTTAGACCTAACTTGCTTCGCTTTAAAATATCGGCTTCGACTTTATTTTTATCAGCACCGTACTTCCAGCGGGAAAATTCTTTAATTTCTTCAACAATACTTTGACTGCCACTGATTGGCGGAAAGGTATGAATATTAAAAGCTTTCTGTGGCTGATTATCGACTAATAGCCTAACATAGGCATTAAAACGTTCAATATTCATTAAATCGTATTCGTCGATGACTGGAGCCATTTGTTTAGCTAAAACTTCTGAATCTTCAACCCCGATTCTAAAAGAGACTAAAGTACCGACGTTTCCAAAAACAGCGTCTTTAATTTTATTGCCATAACCTTTACCTTCTGGTCCAGAAGATTCTGATAACTGGCCAATATATTGATGAGCTAAAATTAAATTTAGTTTATATTTCCTGGCTTCAGCTAAAATTGTTGCAATACTATCGGTAATAAAATTTTGGAATTCATCTATATAAAGATAAAAATCTTTTCTTTGATCTTCTGGAATATCAGTTCTTGAAAGAGCGGCCATTTGAAGCTTGGCAGCAATAATCAAACCAATTAAATTACTATTTACTTCACCAGTTGTTCCTTTAGCTAAGTTAACAAGTAATATTTTTTCTTGATCCATTACTTCACGAAAGTTAAAACCGGATTTAGGCTGGCCAATAATATTTCGCATCATGGCATTTTCAATAAAACGCCCAACCTTGGAAATTAAATAACCAAGCATTTCTGATTTATGAAAATCTGAGGTCTTTGCCATTTCCTGTTCCCAAAATGACCTGACCATTGGATCGGTTACTTTGCCTACTTTATATTTTTGAAAAGCTTTATCAGTAAAAATTCTTGGAATTTCTGCAATCGTGCCTGGATTCTCCTTATCAGCCATTAAGGTTAACATTGCATTTCGCATATTATGTTCAAACATCGGTCCAACCATAGAAGGATCAGATACTAATTTGTAAAAAATTGAAATCATTTCCTGGACAGCAAAATCTTCTTGTTCAGCACTGTTAGCTTCGAGCATATTTAGCCCAATTGGACGCTGGGTATCTGAAGGATTAAAATAAATTACATCTTCAAGTCTTTCTTTTGGAATATTTGGCAAAATACTTTCAACTAAACTGCCATGAGGATCAATAACACAGACTCCTTTTCCATCTTTAATATCCTGAATTGCTAAATTTCCCATTAAAACAGATTTACCAGTACCAGTCATACCAATTATATACATATGGCGCCGGCGATCCTCTTCTTTAAGAAAAATATTAGTTTGAACCCCTCGATAAATATTTTCACCAAGCAATAATCCAGATTGCGACATATTTGGCGGTGGTGGAGATTTTTTAGCTAAAAGCCAATTTATGTTTGGTGTATCAAGATAAGGGGTTGGAAAATGATAAATACTTGCCAATTCTTCAGTATTTAAAATAAACTTTTGATTTTCTTTAAAATTACGATAAATGAAATCATTAACTAACCTCTTGGGTGATTCTTTTATTAGTTTAAAACTGTTGCCATACTGATAAAAATTAAATTGAGAAAAAGAATCAACAACATTGTTTAAATAAGTTTGAGCCCGATTACGATTAGCGCCAGAAACAATAATTCTAATATTACAATCAAGTCCGGCTCGAGAAGTCTTTTCTTCTAAGCCTTTAATAAGCTCTTGTTCCATTGGTGAAAGTGATTTAGATTCAGGGCCTTCCATTTGTTGTTCCTTGGTTTTCTTGTTAGTACCTAAAATATTTTGAATTTTTACTAAATTTAAACCGCCACTTGCTTCAGAAACTGCTTCGTTTAAAGTTTTGCCTTTTTGCATAGCTGAGGCTACTTTAGTGCCTTTTTTATGCCATTTTTTATTGGCAGATCTGGCGACAATCTGAATTGCTACTCCGTCGTTTTTATCAACCTTACTTAAAGAGTTGGCTAAAGAGTTTAAAGGATCTGATTTTAATGCCTGATAAGTTTTAATTGGAAATATATCGTCCCGAGTTAATTTTAAATAACCAGATAAAGTAATGCCGGAAGGTGAAAAAATATTATAATCTTGGGCCGGATTAATATTTGCTTCTGGATATTGGGCTAAAATTTGTTGTTCCATATAATCCTGCATATATTTAGGAACACTGACATAAAAAGAGATTAACCCTTGATCGGCAACAATTTCAAAAGAAAAATGATCACTGCGCCCAATAAGCCAAGCCTTAAAACCACGTTGAGCCTTAAGACCGCCAAGAGTGGCAAATAAACTTTCAGCAACTGAGATTTGATTTTTTATTTGATCAATATTTTCTTCTTGTTCAGCAGCGTCAGAAGACTCTTTTGGCACCTGGACTAATAAAACTACTTTTTGTAAAGCAGTTGGCAAAAAACTTCTTGAACGCAAAAGTGCTCTAATTAAAAAAGCCAAGACTAATAAAAGAATTAGCAAGGCTAAGATATCAATAGCAATTATAAAATATGATTGGTTGATTGTAATTTCTGGGCTGAAAGTAGAATAAGGGTTTTGAGTAGTAACCCCAAGTTGAGTTGCAAAAAAACTCATGATTTTAATTTTAGTATTTTATCTGTTTTTATTTTAGTTTCCTGCTTAATAAAGAACTTGCTTACTTTAGGGACCATCTTAAGCCACTCAAAAATTAATTTAAAAATCTTTTTAGTATTAATTTTAGTCTTACTTAAAATTTCTTCAATTTTAACAGCTGTTTGTTCACCTTTTGTTTTAAAATCCTCTCTTAAGTTTTCATCCATTTGAAAATAAACATCTTCTAAATCTTCTTCTAAAATATTTTCTATTTCCAATAAAACTTGGTTTTTTGCCTGCGTAGCGCCAATTGATTTTTTATCTGCAGGAGAAAAACTTGGCTTGGCTTTTTTTTCTAGAGCCTGAAAATTCTCTTCAGTCTCTTTAACTGAAATTTCTGTTTCTTTGTTAGGTAAATTTTCTTTCACTTCAGGCTTACTTGGTTTTTCTATCTCCGGTAAAGATAAATCAGGTTCTAATTCAACTGGTTGTTTAGTAAAATTTTTAGGACTCATATGTATTAATTATAATATAAATTGGCTAAAACTAAAAGCTTTAGTTTAAGATTCAATTATGTTATAATTTAATTAATTATTATTTAGAAATATAAATATGTCTAACAGACAAAAAGTTGATTTTGCTAATTTTTCCTGGATTAATATTGAAAATCCAGAAGAAAAAGAAATAAATGAACTTGCTAATAAATACAAATTTCATCCTTTAGACATCCAAGATTGCTTAACCCCAAGCCACAGAAGTAAAGTTGATGTTTATCCAGGATACACTTTCATGACTTCGCTTTTTCCAACTTATAACCAAAAAACTAGAGAAATTAAGTCAGCAGAAATTAATTTTTTCATAAGTAAAGATTATATTATTACCGTTCATCGAGGTGAACTTCAGATTTTTAAAGATTTTTTTCATATTTTTCAAGTTAGTTCTGATATGCGCCAGAAATACCAAGATAAATCACCAGAAAAGCTACTTTATGAAATGTTAAATAGATTATTTTTATATTGCTTTCCAATGATTGATCATTTAAGTGAAGATTGTGATAATATTGAAAAAGCAATTTTTGCTGGGAAAGAAAAAAGAATGGTTTCAGAAATTCTAATTATCAGGCGAAATATTACTGACTATAGAAAAATTATGCAGGTTCATAAAAATGTCCTTAAAAAATTAGTTTTAAACTTAAAAAATAGCAGCTTGTTTGTAATGAAAAAAACTGATGTTTACTTTGAAAGTCTAGTTGATAATAGTAAAGAAATTTGGGACACTCTGGACAATCTTAAAGAAAGAATTGAAGCCCTGCAGGAAACAAATGAATCACAAATTTCTTTTAGGTTAAATGACATTATGAGAATTCTAACTGTTATTTCAGTAATTACTTTTCCAATAACGCTTCTGGCAACAATTTTTGGAATGAATACAGTTCACTCAATGCCTTTTGTAAATAACCCATTTGGGTTTTGGTATTTAATATTTATTATGGTAATAGTTGCTGTTGGAATGTTAATATTTTTCAAAAATAAAAAGTGGTTATAGATATAATTTAGCTAAAATAAGCAAAAATCCCTTAAATAAAGGGATTTTTATATTGACAAAATTACTAATTTATGGTAATATACAGTAATCAGTTCTTTGACTAAATATAGCCATCCGGATTATACCGGGTAACAATCAGAAAGGAGGATGGCTTATGGACGTTCAGTGTTGTGTGTGCAAAAAAATCCGTCAAGCTGACGGAAAATGGAAAGCAGGAGAAACTGAAGGACTTGTATCCCATGGGTACTGCCCTAAATGTGCAGCAATTGAATTTGAAAAAATCAAGGAGAACAAGAGACGACAACGAGTCGTCAGAAAGGAAACGTGACATGGCCGGAATGCCTGGTGAAACCACCTATCTTCCTGATGGAGGAGGAGATCGCGACGATCAACCTGAAAGCGTACCGACGTTTTCGGCAATCATCGAAGGGCACAAGATGCCGGTAATGCCAGTTGGCACATTCACGCCCGGCAATCCGGTGAAGGTCCGCCTCGCTGACGGCGAAGAAGTGACCGTACCATGGAAGAACTTTGCCCGCGACTAGTTGCCCTTGCCTGCCCACCCCACCACACGAGCCCCTTAGTAGAAATATTTTCGAACCGGGGCTCAATTTTTTATTTAATTTGAGATAAAATATTTTTTAACTCTTTGATATTTTCCACCCGAACAAGTTTGCTTCGTATTTCTGCGGCTCCAGAAAAACCTTTGGAATAATAAACTAAATGTTTTCTGGTTTCAACTATCCCCCACTTGCCTTTCATCTTCTCTGCTAGTTTAGCGTGTTTAAGCGCTACTTTTTTTATACCTTTTAAATCTAAATCTTTATACTTTTCTTTTTTTAAATAATCTTTAACTTGTTTAAAAAGCCAAGGCTTACCATAAAGGCCGCGGGCTAAGCCTACTCCATCTACACCGGTTTTTTCTATCATTTCTTTTGCTAGTTCTGGGGTGTTTATTCCCCCATTCCCTATTACTATTCCGTTAAAGTTTTGTTTTACTTTTTTAATCATTTCATAATCAATAGGTGAAGAAAAAGGATTTTTAAAATACCGACCGTGAATCATTAAAGCTGAAACTGGTAAATCTTTAATTTTTTCTACAAAGTCAATTGCAGTAACTTTATCTATCCCTGCTCTTATTTTTACAGATACTGGTATTTTTGAATTTTCACAAACTGTTTTTACTATTTCATAACATTTATCTAAATCACGCATTAAAGTAACTCCTCCACCATGAGCAACAACCTTTTTTGCCGGACAGCCAAAGTTTAAATCAATTCCGGCAAATCCTGCTTTTTGAACTATATCTACTGCTTTAGGAAACATTTCTACCCGCTTGCCGAAAAGCTGAATTACAACTGGCTGTTCGGATTTTGAAAATTTAAGCATTTCCAAAGTTTTTTTGGAATTATGATAAAGGGCGTCAGCACTAACCATTTCTGTATAAACAACATCGGCGCCAAAACTTTTACAAAGCTGACGAAAGGCTGAATCTGAAACACCCGCCATGGGAGCGAGTGATAAAATTGGCTTATTTAATTTAGTCCAAAAATTATTTTTCATCTTAAATTTATTGACATTTACGATATTTTATGATAGTTTTTATTGATGTTCTGGTAAAAATTGAATAAGGAGGAACTTACTAGTGAAAAAGAAATCAGCAGTAGCAGGTAGAAAACCCAATTGGGTTAATCCTGAAGACTGGCCCAGTTTAACTAAGGCGCGTTTCATGGCGCTGCCTAAAAGTGTCATGTGGCAAGTTCTTGCCCAAGCTCAGCACGATTTTCATACTCTGGCAAACGGCAATGGTTGCAATTACCAACCAATCGAAGGAGGAGAAGTATGAGAAAGAAAAATGTCTTCACGCTAATTAAATGGATACTTGTAGTAACAATTTTTGCGCTTGTTGCGGTAATGTTCATCACCGATATCACTATTGCGTTAATCAAGGGCAAGATGAATATCGGCACAGAAGTCACTAAGGACGACATTGATTATCTAGAAATAGTGAGCCAGGGTCACTGGGTCAAAATCCTATCGGGTGACAATCAGGTCTCTTCGATCCTTAACCCTGAGCAAATACCGGAGAAAAACATCAAGATGACAGTCTACTCTCTTGACAAAGAGAAGCTAGAGATTGTCAAATGGATATTCTATTTCAAGGATGAATCTGGCTGGGAAATCAGCAAGGATGACGCCGGACCAACGCTTCAGATCATCCGGGGCTGGGTGCAATCAGGCGTTTTAATTGAAAACGCCAAACCGATTCACTACAACTACCTGGTCGTCGAGAAACCGCCAAAGGCTTCTTCCTAATCCATACGTTCTTTAATGCGAAAACCAAACAAACCTCCCCATCAAAAATGATGTCGTGGGGGTTTTATTTTATCTTACTCATTATAAAATCTGCCAAATCAGTGGCAGAATTCGGTTTACCAATAGTTTTTGCAACTTCTTTCATTTTAAAAACTTTGTCGGGATCATTAACTAAACTATTAATTGCTTTTGCAACTTCGCTAAAATTATTTACTCTAACAGCTGCACCTTTAGAATTTAAATAATTAACATTGTCTTCTTCCTGACCTGGAATAACTTTATTAATAATCATTGGTAAACCCTTTGCCATACATTCTGAAACCGTTAAACCACCAGCTTTGGAAAATATTACGTCAGAAACAGTCATTAATTCTTCCATATTATCAACAAAACCAAAAACTTTGGTATGTGATTGTTTTTCTAAATCTGAGCTTTCAATAGCATTTTTTAGTTCCTTGTCGCGTCCAGCGACAACTAAATACTGAACCTTTCCAGAATTTTCTTTTTCAATATTTTTAATTACTTTTTGCAATGCAGAAAAAGTAAACTGACCACCAACAACTAAAAGAGTAAATAAATTAGGATCTAATCCTAATTTTTTCTGCAAAGCAGTTTTATCTAATTTTTTTGAAAATTTAAGTTGAATTGGAATGCCTGTTGCAATCATTTTTTCTGCTTTAGCACCGTAATTTTGTAAACACTTACCAACATCTTCTGTGGCATTAAAATAATAATTTACTTGCGGATCCACCCAAAAACTATGGCATCCAAAATCAGTTACTACCATGGAAGAATAAATATCAATTACTTCCTTTCTTTTTGAAGCAGAAACAAGCATCATTGGTAAAGGATGGGTAGAAACAATAAAATCAGGATTAAATTCTTTTACAAAAGGAATAAAATTACCTTCGATTGCTAGTTTTGATAAAGCAGTTGGAAGCTTTTGGCTTGATTTTTTATTAAAAGTTTTATAAAGCCAACCCCAAAGTTCTGGAGTTTTAGCACTAACATAATTATAACCATCTACAAAAACTTTTTTATAAAGTTTCATAGCATAATCAATAACATCAACATTTTTTACTTCTACTTCTGGATATTTTTCCTTAAAGGCTTGTTCTACTGCTTTAGCTGCAGTAACATGGCCCATTCCCCCAGTAGCATAAACAATTAAAACTTTTTTACTCATAATTATTTTTCAAATTTATTTTTATTATTTTCGTCTGGTGTATAATTTACAGAGTCAAAACCTTTAACAATTGATTTTTCTATATTACCAATAAAATCGTTTAAATTTGACTTATTTTGTAAATTAATTCCTTTATTTTTTGCCTGTTGGCTAATTTTTTTGATTCTGAAAAATAGGATAAAAAAAGCAATAAAAGAAACAATAAGCGGGAGACCTTCATCTAGAAAAGAAACTAAAGACGGTCGACCAGGAATAAATAGAAAAATAATAAATATCGTTCCTACAATAAAAATTAAGTTTCTAACCCAATTTTCCATTATTTTTTTTCTTTAATTATAAAATTTTCTTTAGCGTCTTCAACTATATAACCTGCTTTTTCAATTTTTTCACGAAGTTCATCGGCTTTTGCCCAGTCTTTTTCGATTCGGGCTTGTTGACGATCCTCAGCAAGCTTTGTAACCTCTTTAGGAATTTCTTTTAAATTACCTAAACCAAGACCTAATACTTTATCAAATTTTAAAATAGTTGCTTTTTTATCACCATCTGATTCTTTACTTTTTAAAACTTCCTGCAAAACTGCTAAAGCTTTTGGCATGTTTAAGTCATCATTTATAGCTTGGTTAAACTTTTCAAGATATTCTTTAATAATTTCTCCTTTATCTTTAAGCTTTCGAACCTTATTTTGTAATTCAATTAAGCCATTTTGGGCGGACTGCAAAGCTTCCCAGGAAAAAGTTAATTTTTGACGATAGTGAGTTTGCAAATTTAGATAACGATAAGCAAGAGGATCAAAATCTTTATCAATTATTGTTTGCAAGGTTATAAAATTACCTTCACTTTTTCCCATGCGTCCAGAATCAAGGACTAAAAATTCACCATGACACCAAAAATTAACTGACTTTTTACCGGTTGCCCCTTCGTTTTGGGCAATCTCGTTTGGATGATGGACTGTAATGTGATCAATTCCCCCACAGTGAATATCAAAATGCTCACCTAAATATTTCATAGACATAGCAGAACACTCTAGATGCCAACCAGGAAAACCTTTACCCCAAGGTGAAGACCAAACCATAATATGATTTTTGTTTTCCCCTACTGCCTTAATCCAAAGAGCAAAATCAGTTGGATTTTTTTTACTGCCCATATCTACTCTGGCACCAGCTTTCAATTCGACATCTTTTAGACCTGCAAGCTGGCCGTAGTTTTCAAACTTTGAAGTATCAAAATAAAGACCATCATCGGTCTCATAAGTGTAACCATTTTTTTCAAGGCGTTTATTTAATTTAATCATATCTTTAACATGATCAGTTGCCTTGGTCCACTTACTTGGTTCTGAGATATTTAAAAGTTTTATATCGCGTTTAAAAGCATCGGTATATTTTTCTGCTAATTTTAATAAACTCTTAGCAGAAGGTTCTAGGCCTTCACGTTTCAAGGCTTTCATCATCTTATCTTCGCCCTCGTCGGCGTCTGAAACTAAATGTCCAACATCTGTAATATTTTCAATATGGTTTACTTTATAGCCATTATAAATTAAAACTCTTTTTAAAATATCTTCAAAAATATAAGTGCGAAGATTACCAATATGAGCATAATCATAAACAGTCGGTCCGCAGGTATATAGACCGACTTTTTTACCAGAAATTGGCTTAAAAACTTCTTTTTTTCGAGTTAGAGTATTAAACAAATTTAATTTTTCCATAGATAAATTTTAACTGATTTTAAGGTTTAAAGCAAATAAAAAACATTGATTTAACAATGCTTTGATGTAAAAATTTTTTATTTCCAGCTTTTATCCTGACGCACCAAAAGATCCTTTGCTTTTTGCGGTTCAGCCATAACTTCTTTAACTACACGTTCCATTCTGGTTCCTTGTGAACCTTTAACTAAAACTAAATCCCCTTCTGAAATTTTATCTTGTAAGAATCTTCCAGCTTCAATACTGTTTTTAAAATTAAAACATTTATCTTTATTCATTCCTCTTTTAACTGCAGCCCTAACCATATCACGAGACATTTCACCAACTGTAATTAAATAGTCAGCTTTGTAGTCAACAACTGCTTGACCAATTTCTTCATGAGCCTGTTGAGTAATATTTCCAAGTTCAAGCATATCACCCAAGACTGCAAATTTTTTATGATGATTATTTAAATTTATCTGACTTAACAAATGAAGAGCTTTTTTTACCGCTAAAGGCGAAGAATTATATGTATCGTCTATTATTAAAGTGTTTTTAATGCCCTTAATAATATTCATCCGGCCGCGAGGTGGTTCAAATTTCTTTAAAGACTCAATAATTTCATGAAAATTAAGATCATATATAATACCAACACTAATAGCAGCCAAAGCTGTATAAACTAAATGTTCACCTAAAACTTTCGGCAAAAGAATTGGAAGAGTTTTACCATCATAATGTAATTTAAAACTAACACCCTGAATTGTTGAAACATCTTTATAACTGATATTGTGACTAATTGAAATTTCTTTAGCCAACACATCTGAATGGGGTGTAAAACCAAAAGTTAAAACTTTACCAGCTGATTTTTCTTTCATTTTATAAACTAATCTATTATCTGCATTAAGTAAAACGTAACCATTTTTAGAAACCGCTTTAACTAAATTATTTTTTTCTTTAGCAATCTTTTCTACTGTTTCAAAAAATTCTAAATGAACCGGGGCAACAGAAGTTATCACTGCAACCTTAATTGGCACGAAACTGGTTAAATATTTTATATCACCGGGGTGGTCAGCACCCATTTCTAAAATTAAAATGTTGGGATATTTTTTATCTTTAAAAATTAAAATTTTAATAGCTTTTAAAAATACAATTAACCATTTAAAAAAATTTTTACCTCCTGCCTTAGCGTTAATTATGGTTAAGGGAATACCAATTTCGTTATTATAATTTTTAATATTTTGCCGACAATTATAAGTTGAGGAAAGTACACTATAAATTGCTTCCTTGGTTGAGGTTTTACCAACACTTCCAGTAATTGCAATAACTTCTGGGTTATACTTATCCAAAATTGCCTTAGAGAAAAGTCTAAGAATATTTTCTAATTGCTTTTTTAAAAATTTTTTCATACTAATAATCTGGTGGTATTTGATAATAGTTTAGCAAAAATTCTGATAATTGCCCAAAAAGTGGAGTAACACTATCAGAAGCAAATTTAACCCCTTTAGGATTATCAAGTTTAACCAACATAACAAATTTTGGATTGGAAACAGGGCCAAAACCAACAAAACTATGAATTGTCTTGGTACCATAGCCTCCAACTGCAGCCACCTGAGCAGTTCCAGTTTTACCACCTAAATAATAACCATCAACCTTGGCTTTTCCGCCATAGCCGTTTTCTACAACAGAAACAAGCATACCACTTAACAATGAGGCTGATTTTGGTTGAATTACCTGTCTGACATTTTCGGCTTTTATTTCCTGAATAGTACCATCTGGGCTAATAGTTTCAGAAACAATATAAGGTTTAGGAAGTTTTCCTTGATTAACAATAGTGGCAAATGAAGTTACCATCTGTAAAGGAGTAACAGTAATACCCTGGCCATACGAAGCAGTAATTCCATAAATATCTCCTCTTTTATCTAACTGACTTAAGTCGCCCGCCATTTCAGTATCAAGAGTAATTTCAGTAGGTTCACCAAAACCAAAAGATTCTACATATCGCTTAAAAACATTCTTGCCGACTTCTTGTTCAACATAAAGAGCCCCAGTATTTAAAGATTTTTCAAGCACCTCAGTCATAGTCTGCTTTCCATGAGCTTTAAAATCTGAATTTTTTATAGTATAAGGACCAACCTTTACCTCTCCTTCATCAATATAAGTAGTATCTGGTTCTACTTTTCCAGTATCAAGACCAATGGCCATAGTGATGGCTTTAAAAATTGAACCAGGTTCGTAGGGGTAAAAAATGGCTGGATTGTTTAAATAATTAATATCTTCAATTTCATTATACTTTTCTGGATCAAAATCTGGAAAACTACACATAGCTAAAATTGCTCCTGTTGGTTCCATAATTATCACTGTTGCGCTATCAGCATCAAACCATTCATAAAACTCCTTTAACTTTTGACAGGCAGTAAATTGAACGTGCCTATCAATTGTTAAAACTAGATCAACACCATCTTGAGCTTTATCTATTGATCGCGGACCAATTGTAACTAATGAGCCTAAAGCATCTTTAATGGACTTGATTAAACCAGACTTACCAGATAATTCTTTATTAAAATATCCTTCGAGTCCGTACTGGCCAATTTTTTTGTCATCTTGAGTGCTAACAAAACCAAATATGTGGCCACCGATCCCAACTTCTGGGTAGTATCGATAAATCTCCGGTAAAAAATTAATGCCTTTCAGGTTTAAATCTTGAATTTTTTCCATCTGACTTTTAGTAATTTTATGTTTAATTGGTTCATAAGGATCTGTTTTATCTGCTAATCTTCCTAAAAGTGATTTCCACTCCTCTTCTTCTAGGCCTAAAATTGAAGTTATTGAATCAACTATTTTTTTAGGGCTTTCTATCTTTCTAGGATCAGCATAGATTAAATAATAATTTCTATTTGTTACCAAGGGATAAAGTTCATCATTTTCTCTGGTATATATAGAACCACGTTCAGGAAAAATATTTTTATAGACTTCATGTTTTTCAGAAGACATTAAAGAATAAAAATTGTGTTGGCTAATTTGTAAAATAAAAAGCCGAGTAATAATTACTACGCCTAAAATAAAAATAAAAAGTAGCAGCAATAAAAGCCGCCTGGTAAAAATATTGTCATTATCGACTGAATCTGTTTGTGGCTGTATATTCATTAATTAAGATTATTAAACCCCGTTATTTAACGGGGCTTTAAAGAAAAATATTAATAGAAATTACTATCTAGCAACTGCAACTGGTGTTGGTGTTAAATATTGCACATCATTTATTGCTACAAGACCTAAGCCGTCAACTTTTTCTTTTACTGTCCCCATTGATTGCAAATTTAAAGAAATCAACTCTAAATCCTTTTTTTCTTGTTCTAACTGTTCAACCTTGTCTTCTAATTCTGTAATTTGATAACCTTTGGTTGCTAAACTGTTAATCTGAACAAAATAGCTAACTGCTACCACCACTACCAACACTGCTAAAATAGTATTAATAATTTTTAAATTTGCCCTCATGGCTGGAATAATTTTTTTACACTTAGTTTTACTTCCTCTTTTTTTTCTGGAGAGACAAAAAAACTTAGACATATTTTTTATTTTTATTTTTTTATATTTGTTTTAAATTTTTTGAGCAACTCTTAGCTTGGCACTACGTGATCTAGGATTTTCAACAATTTCAGCATCTGAAGGCACGACAGGTTTTTTAGTAATAATTTTCAAACTTTTTTTATGATTACATTGACAAACTGGGGTCTTTGGTGGGCAAATACAATCTTTACTTTGTTCTTTAAAAAATTCTTTGACTATTTTATCTTCCAAAGAATGATAACTAATAACTGCAATATGACCACCTAGGGTTAATAGATCAACTGCTGCGGGTAAAGCCTGCTTAAGGTTTTCTAATTCTTGATTTACAACAATTCGTAAGGCCTGAAAAACTTTTGTGGCAGGGTTTACTTTTGATTTACCCTTATACTTTCTTTTATAAATTTCTGTAATAACTTCGACTAACTGATTAGGTGAAGTAATTGGTGACTGCTTTCGAATCTCGATAATTTTCTTGGAGATTAAAGAAGCTAGTTTTTCTTCACCATAAGTTTTAAAAATATTTGATAATTCTTTTTGACTATAATTATTTAAAATCTGTTCTGCTGTTAAATCTGTCTGAGCGCCAAAGCGCATGTCTAATGAGCCATCTGCCAAAAAACTAAAGCCCCGGCTTTGATCTTGGAGCTGGCCGCTAGATAAACCCAGGTCGAATAATATACCGTTAACTTTATCAAATTGGTGTACATCTGCTATTTTTTTTAAATTCTTAAAATTATCTTTAGCAATTACTAATCTGCTGGAATTTTTAGTTTCCTGCCGAGCTGCTTTTATTGCTAAAGGATCAAGATCAATTCCTAAGACCTTACCTTGGGGTAAAACCCGTTTTAAAAATTCCTTAGAATGACCGCCCCCGCCCAGAGTACAATCAATTATTAAATCACCTAACTGAGGATTAAGATAATGAATTATTTCTTCGGTCATTACTGGCTGGTGGGAGTAAGCCATAAATCTATAAAATTAAACTCCTAAATCTCCCAAACTTTCAGCAATATCGCCTCCCTTGCTTTCTTTTTCTTTTTGATATTTATCCCATTTGGCCTGATCCCAAATTTCCAATCTATTATACAAGCCAATAATTACTACTTTTTTGTTTATACCGGCAGATTTTCTTAAATATTCTGGAATAAGCATTCTGCCCTGCTTGTCAATTTCTAAATCCATAGCACTACCAAGTTTAAAACGAGCAAATGCCCTAGCATTAGCTTTAGAAGTTGGTAAAGTGGCAATTTTATCAGCATACTTCTTCCATTCATCTTTTGGATACAAAGAAAGACAGTTGTCTATTTCTTTAGTTACAACTGCCCCTTTATTCAAAGCCATGCGCAACTTAGCAGGTACTGCTAATCTGCCCTTTTGATCAATATTGTGTTGGTATTCACCGATAAACATGACTTGCTAGATTATACTTTTTTTTTCTTAATATAATTATTATCCACCGTGGTGATTACTTATCCCCACTTTTATCCACTTTTCACCACTCTGTTATTATTTTACCCCACAAAAATACCACTGTCAACTACTTTTCAAATAAATAAAAAAATGGCATATTAAGCCATTTTTTAAACAAAATTTGGTGTTTTTGTCAAGATTTAATTATACTCTGTGGATAAAAAAATAATTTGAATATTAAATTATAAATATTTTAGTCTATATTACTTTAACTTCTCTCTAATTTTTTTTACAACGTCACTAAGGTCAGTTTTTGCTTTAACTAAATATTCATAGTTGCCAATTGCTTCAGCTTGCTCAAAAGAACCTTGATCAGCTAAGTTGCTCAAAATAATCACTGGCAAATTTTTAGTTTCTTGCTTGCTAGCAATTTCGTTTAACACTGTTAAACCATCAATATCTGGTAATAAAATATCTAATAATACTAAATCTGGCTTACTCTGAGATAAAGCATCTAAAGCTTCCTGACCGGTTTCAACTGCCTGAACATCAAAACCCTCGTCTGTTAACTTTTTATTCATAAGCAATAGCAAGTCGCTATCATCTTCTACTAATAAAATTTTATGGCTCATATGTCTTCGTGTTTTAATATTTTATTATTTTTATCAAAGAAAAATCTTTTTTTAACAACTTTTCCGGCCAAAGCATCTGGATACCAGTATTTATCGTCATCCCACATATCATTGTAAGGAATATCTTTTATCTTAAACCACTGAGGGCGACATTCTTCTGATTCAGTTGGCTGCCCATTAAATTCTTTTGTTAAATAAATATAACAGCGATTATTATTTTCTGGTTTATAAGGCCAAATAAATTCAATAAAGCCTAACTCTGTTGGATTAACAACTTCAACTCCAATTTCCTCCTTTACTTCACGAATAACAGAATCTAATGGGCTCTCCCCTTTTTTAACCTTTCCTCCTGGACCATTCCACTTACCCTGGCCAAAACCCCGCTTTTTCATAATTAACAAAACTTGATCATTATTTACTAAATAGCAAAGGTTCATTAAAGTTTTAATTTCGTAATCCATTACTTCTTAGCTTTAGTAATATTTGGTTCTTTGCCATATTGAGGTTTTACTATTTTTCCTACTTTTTTATTTTTATTCTTTATTATTTTAGCTAAATTATCGACATTGTCAAAATCTGAAGATTTAAGTTCAATGACTGGAATTTTTAAAGCAAATCCTAAAGTATTTGCCGTTGCAATACCAATACGTAAGGCAGTAAAGGGACCAGGGCCGCTAACTACTCCGACAGCTTTTAAATCTTTCAATTTTAAACTCTTAACTTTTAATAATTCATCTATTTTGACTAATAATTTTTCAGCCTGCTGATATTTGGCTTTGAATTTTTTAAAAATAATTATCTCGTTTTTATCTACTAAACCAATAAAAACTTGTTCTTTATCTGCTGTGTTAATAATCAAAATCATAAATATTTTTTAAACCAGTTAACTACTATTGGATTAATCTTTTTTTGAAATTTATTTCCCGGATCATCATTGCCACGCCAAGTATGAGGAGCACCTTTTATTTCAATTAATTTTTTGGGTTGCTTAAGTAGTTTATAAATAGTTTTAGAAGAAGAAATATGAACTGAAGAATCTTTAAGGCCGTGAAGCAACATTGTTGGTACTTTAATCTTTTTAGCCTGGCTTGGAGTATCGTGCTTAATTAGATCAATATAAAAATCAATTTTTATTTTATAACGTTTTTTAGTTCGGCCGCTATAAATATAAAAATAACCTGTTTCTTTTGCAACTTTCCTTTGTTCTAAGGCTTTTTTTTCTAAACTAGTCTTTCCTTTACCACGAATATAAGACCCAGCTAAGCCAACTATAGCTTTTATTCTTTTATCTGTTGGGGCGTAATGAATAACCAGTTGCCCACCTAAACTATGGCCAACTAAGCCAATTTTTTTAGGATCAACATTTTTTTGTTTAGATATATAATCAACTGCCGATTTTAAATCTGCCAAATGATCGCTAAATTTAATATTTTCTAATTTACCAAAACTTTCCCCTACTTCATTGGTAAAATCAAAACGCAAGGCTACAAAGCCCGCATGTTCTAAGGCGCTAGATAAACTTTTCAGGTGGGCCTGCTCTTTATAACCTTTAAATCCATGACAAATAACGACCCCATGACCGCAGGGCTTTTTATTTGGCTTATGTAAAATGCCTACGATCTTTTGACCTTTATTATTTTTAAAACTAATCTTTTTTTGCATTATGCTTCGTTGATTTTATCAACAATAATAATTTTCTTACCTTCTAAGATATCATACAAAAATCGATCTGTAATATCATAACGATATTTGTACTCCTGCTGAGTCATAACAGTATAGTTTATATCATGACCAAGTTCTTTTTCAAAATTTTTGATAATTTTTGTCAGATCTTTTTTATTAACAGTACCAACTAATAAAATATCTGTTGACGTACCCTCAACACCTACAAAAGCACCTGTTAAAACAAACAATTTTAACCTGGGCATTTTTTCAATTCTGGAAACAAAATTTCTTTCCAACAAAAGCTGGGCTTTTAAAAGCAAGGCTTTTAACTCAGGATATAAAATAAAAGTGGTATCAGCTACTAAATATTTTTTACTACCTCTCTTTTTTGGCTTTTTCTTCTTAGTTTTTGATTTTTTTTCTGTAAGCTTAAGTTCTTCCTCGTTAATCTCTATTGTTTTGATAATCCCAAGTTTGACTAAATTGTCAACTTCCCGCCTGACTGAGTTAAGTTGACTTTTAAGCTGTCTTGCAAGCTCACGTAAATAGTAAGGTTGGTCTGGATTATTCAAAAAAAGACGTAAAAGATTAACCCTAGTTTTTGAACCAAATAGTTGTTCAAGCATATATTTAATAATATTGATTTAAGTGGTCTATTTATAGTATAATATATACACTAATTAGTTACAATAATAGATAATGGAATACCTTGAGGCTAATGTCAGTCAAGCTGTTTTAGAAAATACCGAAATAAAACCCAGACAAAAAACTTTTGTCCGGTCTTTTTCTACTAAACCAAAAGGATCAGCAATAAGATCAGGAAAAATTTTTGGTATAATTGAGATAAAATCAAACCATCAGCAAGTACCTGAATTAATTGATTTAATAATTAATGAAATAAAAAATAATTATTACTTTGAACCGGGCCAGACTGGTGAAGAAAATTTAAGTGATCATTTTGAAACAGCCCTAAAAAAGACAAATCTAGCAATCGCTTCTTTTATTGAAGGCGAACACATTAATCTAGATTTAAATAAAATAAATATTATTATGGCTTTAAGCCATAATCAAGAACTCCATTTTACGGTTGTCGGATCAACTACGGCAATCCTTTTTTATAATACCAGTAGAACTAATTATAGAATAATTAATATTTTAGATACGACTAAAACAGCTGATTTACCTCCTGATCCATTGAAACTTTTTTCCCAGATAATAAGTGGTAGAATCAGGCCTCGTGATATTTTATTTTTAGGCACGGCAAATATTTTAGATTATTTTTCTTTAGAAAAGATAAAAAATGTCATTACTGAAACAATACCCGATGAAGGTATAAAAAATTTAAAACAACTACTAGAAAATTCAGGATCAAAAGAAAATTTTGCTCTTATAGCTTTAGAAATTATGAAAGCACCTGAAAGCTCTGAAAAAACAATCAGTATTGAAGAATTTAACTACGTAAAAGCGGCTTCAAAAGATTCAATACAAGAACTTGTTAAAACAGAAAGAGAAACAGAAAAACTCTTAACCCCCTCACTTTTACCAGAGATTAAGAAATATGCCTCTTCGTTTGGCGCTGCTTTTCAAAATTATTTAATAAAAATAAAGGGTTCAACCTCAAATATTAAAAAAGTTAATATCCCTAAACCAAATATTAACTTAAAAAATAATATTAAAATAAGAAAGCCAAATATCCCAAAAATAAAAATTGGTTCAACTATTAAAAATACGAAGAAGTTAACTAAAAACTCAGCAAATAAATTAAAACCAGCGTTTAATAATTTAAAAAAAATATCTAATAAACTTACAAAAAATAAATTTTGGAGTAATTTTTGGAAGGGTCTAGGGCTAATTTTTGGAAACTTTATAACTAAATTTAAACGTTTACCTAAAACAAGCAGGATATTTTTAGTTGTTATAATTATTTTGGCAGTTTTATTCTTGCAAAATGTAGTTTGGCTTGGTTTTAAAAATAAAAAACAAGAAAAAATTGAAGCTGTTGAGTCAGTTATTACAGAAATTACAACTAAAAAAAATGAGGCTGAAGCAAGTTTAATATATCGAGATGAAAGCCAGGCTAGATTACTTTTGATGGAAGCTAGAGATTTATTATTAGATTTAGAAACTGTCACTGAACCTCAGCAAGATCAAGTTAATATATTAGTTGAAGAAATTGAAACAAAATTAAATGATTTAAGACATTCAATTAAAATTGCCGAACCAACTCAGATTGTTAATTTTCAAAATCTCGATGGGCAGGCAGAAATTGCCAAAATAGCTTTACTAAGCAAAAACACTATTTATACACAAAATTTAAGAAACCAGTCGCTTTATAAAGCAAATCTAGATACAAGAGTATTAGCCTCTATATTTTCACCAGAGGCTAATACTGGTTCATTAACTATGGGTACTAATATTAATGAAACGGAATTAATATTTTTTAATGAGTCTAACTCAACATTTCTTTTAAATGCTAATAATGACACTGTAAGAAGCTTGGCTATTAATATTACTGACAGCGCAAATATTGTTGATGTTACTTCATATAACAACCGAATTTATTTACTTGACTCTGCAAACAATCAAATTTATCGCTATTCAAGAAATGGAAACAGTTTTGGATCAGTTATAAATTGGATTGACGAAGAATTAAATTTAGATAATGCAGTTTCTTTAACTATTGACGGCAGTGTTTATATTCTTAGAAATAATGGCGAAGTTACAAAATTAGAAAATGGAAATGAAGTTGATTTTGAAGTTAAAGTAATTGACCCACCATTTAAATCTCCGACTAAAATAAAAACAACTGACAGTTCTAACTACCTTTATATTTTAGATCCAGGGGAAAAAAGACTAGTAGTGCTTAATAAAGATGGTAATTTAATTTCCCAATATACTTCACCGGATTTTAATAACTTAAAAGATTTCTTTGTTGACGAGGCAAATAAAAAAATTTATTTATTAGAGAGCAGTAAAATTTTTGGAATTCCTGCAGAACATCTCTAATTTGAAATATTAAAAAACAATCAATTTAAAATCCAGCCCCTTGCTAGGGGCTGGATTTTTTAATTCTGAAACAAGTTCAGAACGACAGAGTAAAAAAATTTATTTCAAAGTAACTTGAGCGCCTGCTTCTTCTAAAGCTTTTTTCATTTCTTCAGCATCTTCTTTCTTAACACCTTCTTTAACTACTTTAGGAGCACCGTCAACTAATTCTTTAGCTTCTTTTAAGCCAAGTTCAGTAGCAGCTCTAACTGCTTTAATAACACCAATCTTATTGTCTCCAGTGGCAGTTAACTCTACGTCGAATTCAGACTTTTCTTCAGCAGCAGCATCGCCTGCACCAGGGGCAGCAGCGATAGCAGCAACTGGAGCAGCGGCTGAAACGCCAAATTTGTCTTCAAGGATTTCGACTAATTCAGCCAAATCCATTACAGACATTTTTTCAATTTCTTCAACTAAAGATTTGAATTTATCAGGAACAGTAATTTCCTTTTTTTCTTCTTTAGTTTCTTCTTGTTTTACTTCTTCAGACATAATTTTATAGTTTTAATTATTTATATATTAATTTTTAGAATCTTTAATTGCGTTCAAAACGTAAACAAGATTTCTTAGATTACCTGAAAGTACATTAACAAATCCAGAAACAGGAGCTTTAATTGAACCAACAACCTTAGCAAGCAACTCTTCTTTAGATGGTAGATTTGCCAAAGCCATAACTTTTTCTTGCCCGACAAACTCACCTTCTAAAACTCCTCCAAAAGCCTGAAGCGCTTCATGATCTTTGGAAAAATCTTTAAGAATTCTAGCTGGAGCTACTTCATCTTCTCGACCGAAAGCAACTGCAACTTCTTTATCAAAGACGGAGTTATCAATTTCAATTCCATTTTCTTTAAAAGCCTTTTTCATTAAAGTTTTTTTAGCAACTAAATAATCTACATTTTCAGCTCTGCAATTTTTTCTTAATTCTTCAACTTCTTTAACTTTAAGGCCATCAAAATTAGCAAAAATTAAAGATTTAGAATCCTTAATTTTTTCATTTAAATCTTTAACTAATTCTTCTTTCTTTTTTCTTGTTTTAGCCATATTTTTTATAATTTAGAGTAAAAAAATAACTGTGGTAAACCACAGATCAATAAAAAAGCTTAGCATTTTACCTGCGTAGGGCTAGCTTTTGGCTAATTTGAGCGATATTTGCCCCCACGGTCTGTGGTTAATAATTTGTACTTAACTAGTATAACAAATTTTTAATTTTTGTCAATATTACGATAAATAAAAGGAGAGAACTTAATCTCTCCTGGGGTGTGAGTTGTGACTATTGAGCCATCATGCATTGATCGGCGCTGAAATTGAAAAATCGGTCATCAAACTTCCCTGGGAAATCTTGGTCAAGAATCTGACCTCGATATTTACCTTGTCGATCTGTCTTGGGGCCACCAAGAACCTTCACCCGATGTCTCACCCCGCCAAATTCAACGATAACAACCTGATTCTTTTCCAATAGTCCTCTCTCCTCTGTTGTTGTTCCGGCCATTTCTTAGTCTCCTTACTTGGTCTTGCTTTGCAGTTAAAAAAAGAACGATAAATAACAATTTATCATATCTTTTTTAAAAAGTCAAGTTTAGCCTATAATAGTTCCCCTAAAATTTTGATGGGAGAAAAACTTTTTTAGATTATTTAAGTCGCTGCCTTTCATTACAACTAATTCAAGCTTCCATTGTTGAGCTAATTTAGAAGCTACTGGATCAAACGGAACATGAGCACCTGGTACCCATTTATTACCAACTATTTTTCTAAAGTCATGCCAGTTCATTTCTTTTTTTGGCTTTGCGTCTTTAAATTTCTTTGGATCTTTATCATAAACGTATGTGATATTTGAAAGGTTGATAACGGTTTTAGCGTTAAAAGCTTTAGCTGCTAAAACAGCATCTTTATCTGAAGAAGAACCAGGCTTAAAGCCAGCACCAACAATAATTTTTTTGTTTGTTTTAACTTTTTTTCCTGGATCATCTATTATACTTTCAAAAGCCTTATCGCCAAAAATCCCACTAACTAATTCTGCGTTTAGTTTAGTAGTAGCAATGCCAATCCAATCTAAATCGCGGTCTTTTACTTGAGGGTTAATTTTTTTGGCGGCTTTTTGGTAGTCACGGCAAGTGTTTCCCCCACCGCAAATTAAAACTACTTTATTTCCTTTTTTAGTATAATCTAAAATTAATTTTCTAAATTTTTTTAAAAAGTTAATGTCGATTTTATCTGGAGCAATCAAGCTACCACCTAAAGACATTACTAGAGTTTTTGGCATAAATTTTTAGATTTTAGCTGTTAGCTTATAACTTACAGATTCTACCTGAAAACTACAAGCTACAAGCTAAAGACTTTAATAGTATTTAGCTTTATCGGTTATATGGCCGTCGTGAGTAATATTGTAAATTACTTCTCCATTTGGAGTTGTTAAAAAATACAAAAAATCATTTTCGGTTGGATAAACTGCTGCCTGAATTGCTGAAATGCTTGGATTACAAATAGGTCCTGGAGGAAGGCCACGATATTTATATGTATTATATGGGCTATCGACTGTTAAATCGTCTGACGAGGCACGAGAAACGCTTTTTCCTGTAGCATAATTAACCGTTGAATCAGCCTGTAAAGCCATATTAATAGCTAATCGATTATAAAAAAGACCAGCAACTATTTTTCTATCCTCATCACTTGAAACTTCTTTTTCTAAAATAGAAGCAAGGGTTAAAATTTCATGAATTGTTTTGCCTTGTTTTTTTATTTCAGATTTAAGCTCATCAGTAAATTTTTGGTCTAAAGTAGCAACCATTTTTTTAACAATATCTGAAATTGTAGCATCGCGAAATACTCGATAAGTGTCTGGGAATAAATAACCTTCTAAATCTAGACTTCTAGGACGAGAGGCTAAAACATCATATTGGTCCCACCAATCTGATTTTTTTTGAACAACTTCAAAAAAATCTTTTTGATCAGCTATGCCTTTATTTTCTAAATATTCAGCAATTTCTTTATTGCTCCAGCCTTCAATGAAAGTAAGGCTTATCTCTTTTGTTACACCAGCTCCTCGGCTTAAAATTTGAGCAATTTCTTTTAGGCTTTGATTTTTGCTTAATAAATATTCTCCATCTAAAAGTCGGCTGTCAATTCCTTTTTTCCAAACGTAAAGCTGAAAAACATAGGCATTACGAATTAAACCTTGATCTTTTAATTCATGACTAATTCTAGTACTTCCCCAGCCTGATTCGACTATAAAGGTTTGAACTTGGTTTTCAGATGAAATAGGAGTATTTAACGAATAAGAATAATAAAACCAACCTAAAAGAATTATTACCAATAAAACTAAGATTAACTTTGTAATTTTTTTCTTTTTTGGTCTGGGTTTAAACATATTTATTCACGACCTAAAATCTTATTAATATTAGAGCTGGAATTTGGTTTATCGTTTCCACCAACGCCAAAAATCATTTCAATATTATTAGCCTTGCAAATTTCTGTTTCAGGAATTGCCTTTTCGCTGTCTCTATCGCCACCATTTGCAAAAATTAATTTGTCGCCTGGAAATTTTTTGGCTAACATTTCAAGAGTTTTACACTGGCTACCATCTTGATCAATTGAAAAAATTACTTCATCGGTAAAACGAATAGCTTTAACAATTTCTATTCGTTCGTTTTCATCCATAATAATTTTTCCTTTTTTTAACATTTGCTGCTTGTCGTTATTAACAATAACAACCAAATAATCACCGAGTTTTTTAGCAGCTTTTAGCATTTGAATATGGCCAATATGAACAGGATTAAAATATCCACTGGTAATAACAATTTTTTTCATAAATTAACTAAAAAATAAAATACTTAAAATTATTAAACCTATAACAACTCGATAATAAACAAAAATATTTAAAGAATGACTTTGCAAAAATTTTAAAAAATATTTAATGCAAAAATAACCAGTAATCGCAGACGATAGAAATCCAACAAACATTAATAAATAGTCTGAGGTCATTATATCTTTGCTGGAAAATAAATCTAATATTTTTTTAGCTCCAGCACCAAAGACAATTGGCACAGAAAGTAAAAAAGAAAATCTAGCTGCCTGTTCACGTTTTAATTTTTGGCTTAAACCTGCTATAATAGTAATACCAGAACGAGAAACCCCAGGAATTAAAGCAATAGCCTGAAAAACTCCAATAAGTAGTGAACTTTTTAAACTTAATTCTGAGATGGTCCTTTCTTTTTTAAAATAATGATCTGCAAAATAAATAATAATTCCAAAAATTATTAGCATTATAGAAACAAGAAAAGGTGTTCTGAAAATTAAATTAATTTGATCCTCTAAAAAATATCCAACAATTGCCGCTGGCAATGTGGCTAAAAATAAATACCAGGCTAGGCGTTGATTTTCATTTTGTCTTAAATCCCAGTTGGTAAAACTTTTCAGCCAAGCAAAAAGATATTTTACTAAATCCGAGAAGAAAAATAAAATTAGGGCTAGCAGTGTCCCTAAATGAAGTACTACATCAAAAGCTAAATTATCAGGAAGATTAAAATTTAATAAATCATGAAATAAAACCAAGTGCCCAGAACTGGAAACTGGTAAAAATTCTGTTAAACCCTGTATAATACCGGCTAAAATCGCGAAAAAATAATTCACAAATATTTAAATTAAAAGTTAATTGTTAATTTATGGATCTGTCTTATATTATTATACCAATTATTGTTTTATTTTCCAGTCAAGTGCTAAAACTGCTGACTGACGGAATAAAGGGAAATTTTGATATTCATAATCTTTTTTCAAGCTACGGTGGAATGCCCTCTTCTCATACTGCCTTTGCCATTTCAATAACCACACTGGTTGGTTTAAGAATAGGATTTGATTCGGCGATATTTGCAGTAGCTTTAATTTTTACTTTATTAATAATGCGAGACGCTGTTGCCTTTCGCGGACTGCTAGGAAAACAAGCAGAAGTGTTTAATCACTTTATCAAAAAATCAGCTAAAAAGGAAGATATTCCACTTTTTAGGGAAAGAATGGGACATAGTGTTATTGAAGTAAGTGCTGGATTTGTCTGGGGAGTGGTTTTAACTTATTTTTTAAACTTACTATAAAGCATTAGATAAAAATAAAATCCCTCCTGGTTGATGGGTAAGGCCACTCTCCCCTTGCCTTCTTTTTTTACTTCTGACACTTAGGGCAAAAATGAGTACCTCGGCCGTTTTGCTTTATCTTTTTAATTTTAGCCTTACACTTTTTACAAGACATTCCTTGACGGCCGTAAACTTTCAAATAAGGCTGCATACCACCTTTACTGCCGTCAAGAGTAATATAAGTATTAGCTGAAGTTCCTTTTTTAGAAACTGCTAGTTTTAAAATTTTAATAATGCAGTTATATAATTTTTTAGCCTCATTAGGCTTTATTTTTTCTACTATTCTGGATGGTAGAACTCCTGCGCAAAAACAGCTTTCATCAGCATAAATATTTCCAATACCAGCGATTAAACTTTGATCCATTAAAACTTGTTTTATTTTTCGGTTTGGATAACGGTTTAGGGCTTGAGTAAACTTAAAAAAACTAAAACTTTTTTCTAAAGGCTCTGGACCAAATTCTTCTGATAATTTTTCTAGGCCTGATTTGTCTACTAGCCTCATCCAGCCAAATTTTCTCATGTCATTAAAATAAAGTTTGGTGTTATCTTTAAAACTAAAAATAATATGAGTAAATTTATTTGGCAGATTATCCAGACCACCTGGTTGAGGGTGACCACCGGCAACTACCCTACCTAATTTACCTTTAAAAATTAATTGGCCAGACATTTTAAGATGAATTATTAAAAAAAGATCGCCTGATAACTTTATAACTAAAAGTTTTGCCCGGCGATTAATTTCGAGAATTTTTTTATTTTTGATTTTATTTTGAAACTTTACAGGAGTTAAAGGCTTAACTAACTTTGAAACCTTAACTTGAGCTGACTTGATAACTTTACCTTTTACTATCTTAAGTTCTCTTCGCAAAGTTTCAACCTCTGGAAGTTCCGGCATATATAATTTGACAATAGATTATTAAATTTTTAGTGGAACAATTTATCTTTATCTTTTTCAATTAGCTCTAAGAAATCACCAAAATATTTCTTAACGACATCTGAAATTTCTACCTTTTTTTCTTTCTCATTTTTAATCATCTCAATATTAATCCCTAGTTCTTTCCAGGTACGGCCATCGTCTAAATATATAACAAGTGCCGGCTCTAATTTATCTAAAGCATAAACAAATTTACTTTCTGGATCTTCTTTTTTTTCATATTTTTCTATTAACTCATGAAGGTTACCAAATTCAGGAAATTCTTTACTTATTTTTTTTGCTGCCTCTGCTTCCCTTTCTTCTTTATTATTTTTATATTCCTTATCTTTTGTGTAAATTGGCGTATCACCAGCATAAACCTCGACTAGGTCATGAACAAGACAATACTTCAATACTAATTCTAAATTTAACTTTAAATTAGAATTATTAATTATGTACCAAGAAAGCATTGCTAAATTGTAGCTGTGTTCTACATCATTTTCATACCTATCTGAACCTTTAACATATATGACTCGCTTAACATCCCTAAATTTATTAAGAAGTTTTAAAAAATTTATAATTTTCAATAAGTCATCCATAATAAAAACTTACTATTAATAATAATTAGATTTTACCGCCATGATAATTTAACTTATAAACTTTATTGTTGTTGAAATATATTTCTTCGAAACCTAAGAAATCATCTACTGAACCTTCTGACTTACAAATATATTCAAAATTACCTTCTTGAAAAATATCTGGACCTCTAAATGGTTTATCTTGACTAACTTTAAGCATTGCTTTTTTTAAAAAAGTATAAATTTCTTTTGCTGTAATATCATCAGAAAAGGTATTTCCATAATAATCCATCATCCAAACTAATTTACCATTTTTAAAAACTACTTCTTGACCGGCAAATGGATCAAAACCAAAATATTTATCTTTATATTTCCAAATACCTTCTTTATAATTTAATTCCTTACTGCCATCTGATAATTTATTTGCTACTCCATCACCAGCATAAGTATTTATTTTCGCCTTTACTAAAAAATCTTTAAGACTAATATTATTTTCCATGACAATGTTTGAATTTTTTTCCACTACCACAAGGACAAGGATCGTTTCGACCGACTTTTTGGCCTTGAAAATGAGTTTGATCGTCTTGAACTGGTTGCTGGTTGGAACGATTTTCAACTTCACGCTGTTGAGGGGTTTTATTAGAAGCACTACCAGCTGCTTGAATTGCTGAATGAGAACCTTCACCGGTTTTAGTTGGCGAGGTAAAGCTTAAGTTACCTGATTGCTGCATCTCAGAAGGAGCAATTTTAGAAGCAATACCAACTTTATAAATACTATAAGTAATTTGCTTTCGAATCATTGCAAGTAATTCTTGAAATAAATTGAAAGCTTCTTTTTTATATTCAATCAACGGATCACGCTGACCATAGCCACGAAGACCAATGCCAGTCCGTAGATGATTAAGCGCTTCAAGATGTTCAATCCATAAAGTATCAATTGAACGAAGCATCATTCCTTTTTCTACTTTTCTCATTGAATCGTTTTGGCCTAAAGCTGTGCCAATTTGTAGTTCTATATTATTGTAAGAATTAACTGCAAGTTTATATAAATAGCCAATTAAACGGCCACGGGCTGATTTATCCTGAATATCGCTTCCAGCTTCTTTTTTAATTTCTTCAAGTTTAATCCGCAAATCTTGGGAAACAGGAAATATAGTATTAGTAACTTCGTAAATTTCCTGGAGATTCCAAGTATTTTCATCATCACTTGCTGTGTGGTGTTTAACCACATCAATAATTTCTTCTCTAACCATATCTAAAACCTGATCTTTTAAATTATCACCTTTTAGAATTTCACGACGTTTACGATAAATTGTTTCACGATGCTTATTTAAAACATCATCATATTCAACAAGGTGTTTTCTAGTATCAAAATGAAAACCTTCAACCTTCTTTTGAGCAGATTCAAGAGATTTTGAAATAACTTTATTTTCAATAGGCATATCTTCTGGTACTTTCAAAGCTTCCATAATACCTTTAACTCTATCTGAACCAAAAATGCGCATTAGGTCATCATCCATACAAACAAAAAACTGACTTTCACCGGGATCTCCCTGACGACCACCGCGACCACGTAGCTGATTATCAATCCTTCGAGATTCATGACGCTCTGTACCTAGAATAAATAAACCACCAAGTTCTTTGACTCTTTTTTCTTCTTCAGAATCAAATGGATCACCACCAAGCTTAATATCAACCCCTCGGCCGGCCATATTGGTAGCAACAGTAACAGCACCAACCTTGCCTGCCTGAGAAATTATTTGAGCTTCTTTTTCATGCTGTTTAGCATTAAGAATTTGAACATCAACACCTTCACGTCTAAGCATTTCGCCTAAAAGCTCATTTTTTTCAATAGAAATAGTACCAATTAAAACAGGTTGACCTTTTTGATTTCTTTGCTTTACTTCTTTAACAATTGCTTTAAATTTACCTTCTTCGTTTTTGTAAATCCTGTCTGATAAATCTTTTCTAGCTAAAGGTTTATTGGTTGGAATAATAGTTACTTCAAGGTCATAAATTTTTCCAAATTCTTCTGCTTCGGTTGCGGCAGTACCTGTCATACCGGATAGTTTGTTAAATAGCCTGAAATAATTTTGAAAAGTAATAGTAGCTAAAGTTTTACTTTCGCGCTGAACTTCTACTCCTTCTTTTGCCTCAATTGCCTGATGAAGACCTTCGCTATAACGACGGCCAAACATCATACGACCGGTAAATTCATCTACAATAACTACTTCGCCATCTTTGACAACATAATCACGGTCGCGTTTAAAAAGGGCGTGGGCTCTAAGAGCTTGCTCAATATGATGAACTTCTGAAACACCACGATCAGTATAAATATTTTCAACACCAAGCATTTTCTCCATACGGGAAATTCCAGCCTCACTTAAAGTGGCTGCTTTCATTTTTTCATCTATATTGTAATCTTCATTTTCTTTTAGTTGGGTAACTAGTTTTGAAAATTGGTAATATTTATTTGTTGATTCTGTATCTGGTGCAGAAATAATTAAAGGGGTTCTTGCTTCGTCGATTAAGATACTGTCAACTTCGTCAACGATTGCATAGTTTAAATCACGCTGAACCATTTGCGAAAATTCTTGAACCATATTATCGCGCAAATAATCAAAACCAAATTCGTTGTTTGTACCATAAGTAATATCCGCATCATAGGCCTCTTTTCTAGTAACTGGCTTTAGCTGAGCAAGGCGTTCATCTGTGTGGTTTTCATCTAAATATTCTGGATCGTACACAAAAGCAGCATCATGAACAATTACACCAACCTTTAGCCCAAGCGCATTATAAACTGGTCCCATCCAACCACAGTCACGACTGGATAAATAATCATTAACCGTAACCAAGTGGCAACCCTTACCCTCTAAAGCATTCAAATAAAGTGGCAAAGTTGCAGCTAAAGTTTTTCCTTCACCAGTTTTTTGTTCGGCAATTTGACCTTGATGTAAAACAATTCCAGCTAAAAGCTGAACGTCATAGTGACGCATCTTCAAGGTTCGCTTTGAAGCTTCCCGAACACAGGCAAAAGCCTCTGGTAATATATCATTTAAAGTTTTATCTTTTTTAAGCTGCTCTTTAAACTTGGCAGTTTGTTTTTTTAAATCTTCATCAGAAAAAGCCTCGAATTTCTTTTCGAGGTCGTTTATTTGATCAACAACAGGCTTTAGTTTAGCTAAAAACTTCTCGTTTGGATCACCAAAAATTTTATTTAAAAAAGACATATTAAATGCGTTGGTATTATACTAGAAATTATTATAATTGACAAGGGGCTGATTTTATTATAGATTTAGATATCACTTTAGCGGAAAAACAAACAAAGGAGGAACGCTTATGTGTCCACTAGTTTATGTACTGATGGTTGTAATGGGAATAATAGTCCTAGTTATACTAGGATTTGGGATCTCGTGTGTCTGGATTGCAATTCGACACAAACTGATGAAGGCATCGATTGTTATTTCCCTTTTGGGAGTCATTGACGCCTTGTACCTTAGCATTGCTGACATCACCGGCTCCTGGATTATCCCAAGATTTATTCGTGAGTATTACGAACAACTGCATCAAATTCAGTGGTCCCACGTTTTTGGAATTCCAATTTCCTTTTTTGGACTAGGTTTCTACATTGGGCTTTTGGCGCTAGGGCTTATTGCTGTTATAAAACCAAAATACCAACCAACCGTAAATATGGTTGGATTCGGCCTAACGGCGTTTGGCGTTTTGTTTTCAATCTACTTAGCCTATGTTTCGATTTTTCTGGCCGGGGTACTCTGCGCTTTTTGCGTAATGAGTTGGATTCTAACCGCTACACTATTTGTGTTCTTTTCAGTCCAAGCCAAAAGGACAGCAGACATTTTTTGGCTTAAAATCTAAAAAACAAAAAAGGGCTTTTGCCCTTTTTCTTTTTCATAAAATAAAAATTAAAATCCAAGATACTGAACTTCTTCAATCAACTGAATGCCAAGTTGGTTTCTGGCTCGCATTTTTATATCTGAAATTAGCATCATAATATGCTGAGTCTTACAATTGCCAATGTTTATAAAAAAAGCTGCATGTTTTTCTGAGACTTGGCAGCCACCAATAGTTTTACCTTTCAAATTAAGCTTGTCCATAATATAACTTGTTGGCAACTTACCATGTTTGGTTGCCTGTTGCCATTCTTCTTTACTAACGTCGAGTTCTTTAATAACTTTTTCTTCATCAATTTTAATATCAGCTAAATCAATATTTTTAAAAATACAGCCAGCACTAGGTTTAAAGGGTAGCTTAGTATTTCGATGTTTTATATTTTTTACAACTTCTGATTGAATTTCTTTTTGATTGCTTTTCTTAAGTTTAAGTTTAATTGAAAGAATAACACCTTCTTTGTGTTTTAATATACTATCACGATAGCCATATTGCATATCAGATTGGCTTATTTTTTTTACCTGACCATCCTGATAAATTTCTAACTCAGTTATAAGGTCGCCAAAACCTTTACCATATGCTCCGGCATTTCCTCTAGCAGCACCGCCAACTGTACCAGGAATTCCAGAAGCAAACTCAAGACCAGATAAAGAATTTTGAGTAACAATGCCAACTAAACGGCTTAAATTAAAACCAGCTTCTACAAAAACCTCTTCTCTATTTACTTTGCATATATTACTTATCGTTTTAATTACTAAACCATCAAAGCCGTCATCTGAAACAATTAAATTACTCCCCCAACCTAAAATAAAATATTTTATACCTAACTCTTCTGATATTTTTATTGCCTTAACTAAATCTTTACTATTTTGGGCTAAATAAAAATATTTAGCTGGGCCACCAACTTTAAAAGTTGTGTGACTACTTAAAGGCTCATTATTTTTTACTTCACCAAGTTTTTCTTTTAATTTATCAATCATAATTTAATTTAAAAATTTATCTCTTATTCGGTAGACATCACCTGCTCCCATGGTAACTAGAACCATACCAGGTTTTAACTTATCTTTTAAATAATCAAGAGTTTCATTTAAATCACCAACATATACTACATCTTGATGATGTTTTTTTGTAGCTTGAGCTAAATCTTTAGAAGTAATGTCATTTGAAAGCTCTCTAGCAGAAGCAAAAATATCAGCAAAAATTACAGTGTCAACATCTTTAAAACTTTGGGCAAAATCTCCTAATAAAGCTTTGGTTCTTGAAACCATGTGTGGCTGAAAAACACACCAAATAATTTTATCTGGAAAACGATGACGAACTGCTTTTAAAGTAGTTTTAATTTCGGTTGGATGATGGGCATAGTCGTCAATAAAAGTAATGTTATTCCTAGTTGAAACATCAAACCGTCTCTCAGTACCTTTAAAATCAGCTAGGATTGATTTTATTTGTTCAAGTCTCAAGCCTTCTGCTAGGCCAACAATAATTGTAGCTAAAGCGTTTAAAACGTTATGTTCGCCTGCAACACTAATAATAAATTCACCAAGATCTTTTCCCTGTTTTTTTACTTTAAATAAGGTTTTGTCTAATTCATTTTTAATATCATAAGCCTGCCAGTCATTATTTTTTTCCAACCCATAGGTTACTACCTTTTTCTCGTAAGTTTTAATTATTTTTCTAACACTTGGCCAATCACCACAAGCAATAACAAGTTTTTTAGTTTTTTTAATTAATTTTGAAAAAACTTCTTCAATTGATTTTAAATCAGGATAAATATCAACGTGCTCCCATTCAACACTAGTAATAATAGAAATTAATGGATCTAAATCTAAAAATTTTGGGGTTTGATCATCTTTACTTCTAATATATTCATCACCTTCGACTATAAAATGATTCCCATTACTCCAATAAGCATTACCTTTTAAGTCTGGAACTTTACCAGTTCCAATTAAATAACTTGGGTTAAGCCCACTTTTAGAAAATAAAAAAGAGATCATAGCAGTGGTTGTGGTTTTTCCATGAACACCAGTAACAGCAATAGTTTTTTTACTCTGGCTTAAAAAACCACGAAGAGCAGAGTCTGAAATATTTAGTAATTTTTTCTTTGAAACTTCTAAAACTTCGACATTATCCTTCCCCCAAGAAGTACCAATAACAACTAGATCTGGATTACAATTTAGATTTTGTGCAGAAAAATTTTCAAAAACTTTTATATTATTATCAAGTAAAATTTTATCAGTTATAAACTTTTCAGAAAGATCACTACCCAAAACTTCCATGCCCATATTTTTACAAATTACGGCTAAGCCAGACATGGCAACACCTTTAATTCCAATAAAATAAACTTTTTTTATTTTTTCTAAATCAATACTCATAAACCTAAGTCGCGTTTAATTTGAGGAATTATTTTCTGGGCTGCTTTTCTGCCTTCTTCAATACAGAATGCAGCTGAATTAACCTGATAACGCTTAATATGTTCAATTTCGGGTCTAATTAGAATGTCGTAAGGATAAGAATGGTGGTAAAAATTATAAATTTGATTTACCGAGAGACTAATAGCCCTAAAAATTAACCGAAATATATGAAAATTTTTCTCTTCACAATTATTTTTTGGACAAATTATTTTTTCACGTTTACGTAGTTTCTTTAAATTAGCCAAAGTTCTAGTAATAATATTAGGACGACGGGAAGCCCAGGCTGCAATAACATAATCAGCCCCTTGGTCGTAAAGCGGTTTTGATGGAATCATATTAAAGTTGCCACCATCAATTAAGATCTTGCCGTCTTTTTTAACTGGTACAAAAATACCTGGTACAGCAGTAGTTGAAATTATTGCTTCGCTAACTTTTCCTTCAGTAATAAAAACTTCTTCCATCTTCATTATGTCAGTAGCAGCAATAATTAATTTTTTGTCCATTTCAACAAAATTTTTATCATCTACAAATTCTTCAAAAAATTTCTGATTACGCTTGCCCTTTAAAAAACCTTCCTTAGGAAAAGTTGGTTCAAAAATGACTTTCCAATAATCTTTACGACTGCCTTCAATTAAACGTTTTTTTAATTCTGGCAAAGTTCCAGCAGCATAGGCTGCAGCAACAGCAGCACCAGAGCTACATCCAGAAATAATATCAATTGGAATATTATTTTCTTCTAAAACTTCAATGATTCCGATGCTAGCACTCGAACGAATAAAGCCACCACTTAAAGCTAAGCCTACTTTTTTTCTTGTTTCTTGTTTAAAATTCATAAAATCATTTCAATAATTTTTTCAACTGCATTATTAGGCATGACTTTTTTTATATTTCTGCTTAAATTTTCCAATTCAACTTTGTCAGATAAAACTTCTTTAATTGCCTGAGGAAAATTATCAGGATTTAAATTTTTTTCTTTAAGTAAAGCAATAGCTTGATTTTTAAAAAATTCAATTACATTTTCTTCTTGGTGGCTGTTGGGGATTGGAATAATTATAGAAGGCTTTCCTAATGCAGCTAATTCTGTTAAAGAAGAAAGTCCAGCCCTAGAGACCACTAAATCAGCTGCAGCGTAAGCATGTTTAAGTTTATCAGTTAAAAATTCAAAACTATGATAGCGTGAATGTTTAGCTTCTGTTTTACCACGACCACCAGTTATATGAATAACCTGACAAAAACTGACTAAGCCTTGAAGGCTATTAATTACCAGATTGTTTAAATTTAAAGCTCCAGTACCACCACCAATAACCAAAACTGTTGGCAAATTTTGATCAAGATTAAAAATTTTAGTTGCTTCTTGTCTACTTCCGTTTAAAATATCTTTCCTTACTGGATTACCAACTAATTTTGTTTTCTTAGGATTAAAATCTTTTAAAGACTTTTCAAAAGTAACAGTAATAATACTAGCAAAATTAGCCATTAATTTATTAGCCAAGCCTGGGCGAATATCCTGCTGATGAATTAAACATGGACGACGTAAAAACCAACCGGCCCAGACTACTGGCACTGCCACAAAACCACCAGCTGAAAGAATTACTTGGGGTTTAAATTTTTTGATAATAAAAAAAGACTGAATAAAGCCAAGAAAAATCCTAAATGGATCAATAAAATTCTGAAAACTAAAATAGCGGCGGAGTTTCCCAGAATAAATTTCCTTGATTGGAATATTGTAACTTTTAATTAATTCTATTTCCGGACCATTTTTTGTAGCCAACCATAAAAATTCAGCATCTGGCTTGATGCGTTTAATTTCTTCAAAAATAGCAATAAGAGGGCTAACTGATCCAATAGTTCCGCCCCCTGAAATAATTATCTTCATTTAAAATAGTATACTAAAAACACGTCTAAAAATCAATCTAATATTTAGCTTGCCTTGAAATATTTAATAAAATTCCCGCCCCAGCTAAAGATATTGCCAAAGCTGTTCCACCATAACTAACAAACGGCAATGGTATTCCGGTTAAAGGCATTAAACCAACCATTGCAGCAATGTTAAAAAATGCCTGAAAAGTAAACCAAGCAATAATTCCAACAACAACTAGCCTGGCATAATCATCTTCTACTGCTTTGGCCAATTTAAGTCCACGCCAAGCCAAAAGAATAAATAAAACAACTAAGCCGGCGGCAAAAATAAAACCAAGCTCTTCAGCAATAATTGCAAAAATTGAATCACCCATTACTTCTGGCAAATAGGCAAATTTTTGCCGGCTTTGTCCAAAACCTAAGCCAAGCCAGCCACCAGAACCGATTGCTAAAAATGCTTGGTTAATATGATAACCAGCTCCTTGTGGATCAATTTCTGGATGTAAAAAAGTCATCAAACGAGCAGCTCGATATGGAGCCTGGGCAATTAAAATACCAAAGGCGCCCAAACCTGCAGCAAACAACCCTAAAATATGAGAAAGCCTAGCGCCAGCCATAAAATAAATATTAAAAGAGATGATAACAACAACGGCTAAAGTTCCAAGGTCGGGTTGTAAAATAATCGGCAAAGAAATTAATCCAAGACAAATTGCAAAAGGAAACAAACCATTCCAAAAATCCTGATTTTTTTCACGTCCACGATAAGCAAACCAACCAGCCAAGGATAAAATTAAACCCAACTTTACTATTTCAGAAGGTTGAAAAGAAATACCACCAATATTAAGCCAGCTTTGTGCACTACCATATTTAACGCCAAGACCTGGGATAAAAACAGCTATTAATAAAATAATAGAACCGATAAAAAACAAAATGGTAAGTTTTTCTAAACGACGATAGTCAAAATTTAAAAAGAATACAAAAAATACTAAACCGGGCACTAAACCCATGATAATTTGATGCCAGAAAAAATAATAAGCTGAGTCATATTCACGAAAAGCCTTAACACTTGAAGCTGATGAAAGCATAATCAAACCAAAAACTACAACAATAGCAAAGATTGCCAGCAAAAAATAATCGGGTTTACCAAGACCACGATCAAAATTAAAAATTCTACTAATTCTTTTTTTACTCTTTTTTTTATTAATTAAAAATCTTTTCATAGCTGAATAACTATTTGATTAAACTGATCACCTCGATCGTATTCATGAATAAAAATACCAAATGAAGCACAGGCTGGAGAAAGTAATACAGTATCGCCTTTTTTAGCAAAACTTAAGGCAACAGTTACAGCCTGAAACATTGAATTAACATTAAAAACAAGTGGCTTAAAATTATCTTTCTTTAACGGTTTAATAATTTGATCACTACCAGAACCGGAAAATAAAACAACTGCCTTACATTTAATCTTTATAATTTTAGCCAATTCTTGATATTTTTTCTCAGGTAAATTCTTAGACGCTCCACCAGCAATCAAGATAACATTTTTTTTACTAGCAAGATTTAAAGCAGCTATGGCAGCGTCTGGAGTAGTAGCTGTTGTGTCGTTAATAAACTTAATGCCTAATTTAGTTTTAACTAACTCTAAACGGCCAGATAAACCTTTAAATTTACTTAAAACAGATTTAACCTGAGATTGAGTTAGCTTAAACTGCAAAGCTATAGCTAAAGCAGCTAAAACATTTTCTAAATTATGCTGACCAAACAACTTTATATCTCTTAAACTAGCTATTTTTTTAACATTCCCATTATATCTAAAATAGATGAAACTGTTTTTAACGTAAACGCCGTTTTCTTCTTTAAAATATTTTTTAGAAAACCAAAATCTTTTTGCTAAAACATTTTTTCCCATTTTAAAAGTATCTGTATTGTCTCTATTTAAAACAGCAGATGCTTGACTAGTTTGCCATAAAAAAATATTTTCTTTGGCCTTGATATAATCTTTAGCTGAAGAATAACGATTCATGTGGTCAGGATAAATATTAGTAATCACAGAAAGATCAGGACTTAATTTATTTTGACCTAAAATTTCAAGCTGCCACGAAGAAAGCTCTAAAACAACTAGATCATTTTCTTTTATTTTTTCTAAATTTTCTAAAATTGGCTTTTGAGGAAGACCGGCTAACCAAACTTTTCTATTCCCAACTTTTAAAAATTCATAAATTAAGGCAGAAGTGGTTGACTTGCCACGTGTTCCAGTAACACCAATTATTACTGCCGGACAAAATTTAAAAAATAGGCTGGCATTATTTTCTATAGGCACTCCGTATTTTTTAGCAATCTTTAAAAATTTTGATTCGCGAGGAACACCGGGATTTTGGATTATTAAATCAGTATTTTTAAAATCAGATTCGCGGTGGCGCCCTAAAACAAAATTAATCTTATATTTTTTAAGTTGGTTGACTGAATTTTCCAATTGTTTTTTTGTTTTTAAATCTGTAACAGTAACCTTAGCGCCTTGTTTTACAAGCCATAAGACAGAAGCGAGGCCACCACCGTGTAGCCCCAAGCCCATTACTGTTACTTTTTTTCCTTTAAAAGGCTGGATCATTTTTAAGTTTTATCAATTAAAAATAAAATTAAACCAATAACTGCAGCAACACCTCCTAAAAGCCAAAAGCGCATGACAATTTTTGGCTCAGGCCAGCCAATAGCTTCTAAGTGATGATGAAGCGGAGAAGAGATAAAAAATTTCTTTTTAAAAATCTTTTTAGAAGATATTTGAATTAAAACAGAAATAGTTTCAATAACAAAAATAAAACCAATAATTGGCAATAAAAGAGCGCAATTAGTAAGCATGGCAATAATACCAAGAGTTACCCCCAAAGACATCGATCCAGTATCACCCATAAAAAAACGAGCTGGATTTATATTAAACCACAAAAAAGCTACTAAAGCACCAATAATTACACCACAAAAAGTTGCTAGGTCATATCTGCCTTGAGCAAATGAAATTGCTCCATAAGCAGCAAAAGAAATTAACAAAGTACCACCAGCTAAGCCATCTAGGCCATCTGTAAGATTAACTGAATGAGCGGTGCCAATAATAATAAAAATAAAAAATGGTATATACCACCAGCCAATATCTAAATACCCAATAAAAGGAACATGAAGAGTGGTCCAATCTAATCTGGCGTAAAACCACCAAGCACCGACAATTGCAATAATGCCGTAAATTATAAAACGATGACGCATTCTTAATCCTCCACCACCTTTGCCAATCCGCCAAACATCAAATAAATCATCAACCATACCAACAACAGCAGAAACAATTAGGGCACCTAAAGGCAAAAGGGTTTCTTTCCGAGATAAAAAATTTAATTGATCAAAAATTCCATTAAAAAACTTAGAACCAACTGAAAAAAATAAAATTAGAAATAAAGTTGTCCCCCATATTAAAATGCCCCCCATGGTTGGGGTGCCAGCTTTTTTCTGGTGCATTGAGGCAAAAACTGGGGCTTGTTCGGCGTCTCTAATCCCCTTACCTAGACGATACTTGTATAAAAAATGAGTTAATAATGGAGTCCAAATCAAAGTCAATAAAAAAGAAATTGTTGTTAGAAAAAATATTTTAATTATGAAAAAATTAATCACAATTTTATTTATTAATTAAAATTATAAAAATTGAAGCTAAAAAAATGATAACTTGAATAAAACTTGAAGTACCGGCTAAAAATTTACTTAATATTTTTTCTTTTTGATAAATTATTGAACCAAGAAAAAAATTTAGCAAAATAACTAAAATACCAAAAAAAGGCATTAAAAAAACCTGATACCAATAGCCAAGCAAATCAATACCAAAATAGATATTGTAATGAAGTGGTATTAATTCGGGCAAAGCGCGAATTTGAAGACTAAGCCAAAGCCAGATTAAAATATTGATAACCAAGCTAAAAAACAGGTTTATTCTAATAAATTTATCGCGATTATAAGAACTAAAAAAATTTTGATTATATAAATTACTAATCATAAAAAATCTTTTAAATCTAATTTAATAATAATGATTATTTACGATTTTGTCCACTTTAATTTATTTATGGTTTTAAACTTTTCGCAAAATAAATTTTATGGTATAATATGATAGTAACTAAACCTAAAATTAAAAATAAAAAATCAAATTTTTTCCAAATATGTTTGAAGATAAAAAACTTAAGAAAATATTAATTGAAACTAAAATTTTCGGCAAGAAGGAAATAGATTTATACCTTAATGAAGCAAAGAAAAGAAATCAAAAACTCGAAGAATATTTACTAAGTCAAAAAGTACTAAGTGAAGAACAACTTTATAAAAATATAGGTCAACATTTCGGTCTGCCTTTTGTTAACCTTAAAGACCAGACTATCCGTAAGGATATTCTTTTTTTAATTCCAGAACCAATCGCGGCAAACCATAAAGTTGTTGCTTTTGATAAAAATGATTCTGAATTAAAAGTTGCAACAATTAACCCTGATGATTTACAAATTTTTGAATTTTTAGGCAAAAAAACAGGAGTTGATGTTAATATTCATATTACAACACCTGAAAGTATTAATGAGGTTTTAAAAAATTATCACAAAGGCCTAAAGGCAGAATTTAAAGAATTAACTGAAGATAAAGAAAAACCTAAAGAAGGCGGAACAAAATTAAAAGAACTGGCTCATGATTTACCAGTTATAAGAATTGTTGACACCCTACTTGAATATGCAATTTTTGAAAATGCTTCTGATATCCATATTGAACCAACCGAAAAAGAAGTAATTGTCCGCTATAGAATTGACGGCATTTTAAAAAGTGTAATGACCTTACCTAAATCGGTTCATGCTGGAATTGTCGCTAGAATTAAAATTCTTTCAAATTTAAAATTGGATGAACACAGACTTCCACAAGACGGTCGATTTAAAATTGTTACTAATGAATATAAAGTTTCTTTTCGAGTTTCAATTATACCAACTTATGACGGTGAAAAAATTGTTTTAAGAACTTTAAATGAACAAACCGGTGTAATTACCCTAGAACAGTTAGGCTTCCAAAAAGAGCCGCTTGAAGTAGTAAAAAGAAATATTGAAAAACCTCACGGTATGATCTTAGTTACCGGACCAACTGGCTCTGGTAAAACTACCACCCTTTATTCAGTGATTAATATTTTAAATCAACCGGAAGTAAATATTACAACTATTGAAGATCCAATTGAATATCGAATGCCAGGAGTAAATCAAAGCCAAGTAGCGCCAAAAATTGGCTTTACTTTCGCTTCTGGACTTCGAGCATTTTTAAGGCAGGATCCCGACATTATTATGGTTGGTGAAATCAGAGACCAAGAAACTGCAGAAATTGCAGTTCATGCTGCCTTAACAGGACATCTAGTACTTTCAACTCTTCATACAAATGATGCTCCAACTACCCTACCTCGTTTATCTGAAATGGGAATTCCGGCATTTTTAGTTTCTTCAACATGTAATGTTATAGTCGCCCAGCGTTTAGTTAGAAAAATATGCCAAGACTGTATTGAAAGTTATACCTTATCAAAAGATGAAATGAAAAAACTTGAAAAACAAGTTAATTTAGAATCAGTACTTAATACTCTAGATAAAAAAGGAATTGCCAGCAGGAAGCAAAACAAAGAGTCTCTTTTATTTTACAGAGGAAAAGGCTGTAAAAAATGCGAAAAAACTGGATATAAAGGCAGAATAGGACTTTACGAAGTACTAGAAGTAACACCAGAAATTTCTGAATTAATTTTAAAATCAGCACCAGCCCATGAAATTCAAGAAGCAGCAAAAAATCAAGGAATGATGACAATTCTAGAAGACGGATTTATGAAAGCCAAAACGGGTATTACAACAATTGAAGAGGTTTTACGCGTTACCAAGGATTAAAAAAATAAAATAAAAAATAAAAATGGCAAACGAGACAATTCAGAAAATAATTAAATGGGCTAATAAACCTAGAAAAATTCCCCTTTCCCAAAAAATATTTTTAGTTCAGCAGCTTGGAGTAATGATTAAATCGGGAATTTCTCTTTCTGTTGCCTTAAAAACTCTATCCAATCAAACAACCTCTAAAAGTTTTAAGATGATTCTTGACGACCTTCAAAGGCTAGTTGAAAAAGGCAACTTGCTTTCAAAGGGACTAGAAAATTATCAAAAAATATTTGGAGGTCTTTTTATTAACATGATTAAAGCTGGTGAGGCCTCAGGTAAGATGGAAGATGTTTTAAGACAATTGTTTGTTCAGATGAAAAAAGATCATGATATTATCGCTAAAGTTAAAGGAGCAATGATTTATCCATTAATTGTTGTTGCAATGATGCTTATTATTGGTGTTTTAGTGTTAGTTTATGTTATTCCAACTATGTCTGGAATATTTACAGAAATGGATATTGAATTACCGTTACCAACAAGAGTCCTAATCGCCAGTAGTGGATTTGCTGTTAGCTATGGAATATATATTATAGTTGTCTTAGCGACTGTTGTCGGTATTTCAATGAAAGTAATTGCTACTCCAAAAGGAAAAATGAAATTCCACCAAATTTTATTAAAAACTCCAATTGCTGGAAAAATTATTAAAAAAATTAATATTGCCCGATTTTGCAGATCAATGAGTTCACTTTTAAAAACTGATATTCCAGTTGTAAAGTCTTTTGAAATAACTTCAAGAATTTTAGGAAATGTTGTTTATCGACAAGCCTTAAATGAAGCTAAAGAAAAAATTAAAAAAGGTGTTGGAATTCAAGAATCATTAAGCCCGCATTCTAAATTATTTCCTCCAGTTGTATTGCAAATGATTTCCGTTGGTGAGGAAACAGGCTCATTAGATGAAATATTAGAAGAATCAGCTACTTTTTACGAAGAAGATGTTTCACAGACAATGAGTGAATTGCCTACAATTTTGGAACCGGTTTTAATGGTTATTTTAGGTGTAGCCGTTGGTGGTATGGCAGTTGCTGTTATTATGCCAATGTACTCTTTGAGCCAATCTATCTAATAATGAAAAGAAGAAATCAAAAAGGATTTTCTTTAATTGAATTAATGGTGGCAGTCGTTATATTGGTGATTGCTTCTTTAAGTGTGGTGGCAATGTTTGAATTTAGCTTAAAGGTAATCTACGAAACAAAGGCCAGAGTTGGTGCAGTATCAATTGCTAATGAAATTGCTGAAATGACGAGAAACCTACCATACAATGATATTGGTACTGAAGGTGGCTTAGTATCTGGGGTTATCCCCCAGACAGATATTGTAACCTTAAATGGTATTGATTACGAGGTAAATGTTAGCGTGGACTACTACGACGATTCTTTTGATGGAACAGTTGCTTTAGGTACAGATGAATTAGGTAATGATTATAAAATTGTTAAGGTTTCTATTGTCTGGGAAGGCCACTACACTCAACAAGAAGTGGCTATGGTTTCAACTATTGCTCCAAAAGGTATTGAAACTGATGAAGGCCAAGGAATTTTATGGATTAACGTTATTGATGCTAACGGAGAAGCAGTATCTGAAGCTAATATTCATATTATTAACGAAGATACTATTCCACAAATAAACGACTCTTCTCACCAAACAAATGAAGACGGTTATTATTACTCAAGTGTTCCAGCGGCTAATGATTCATACAATATCACGGTTAGTAAAAGCGGTTATAGCAGTGACTACACTTGCGCTATTGAACCTGGAGGCACAACTTGCAGTAGTAGTGAAGGCAACCCTGATCCAACTAATCTAAATAAAAGTGTTATTGAAGGCTATTTGACTGAGACTACATTCAGAATAGATTTATTGGCTACTCTTAATATTAATACAGTTTCACAAACCGTTCCGACTGAATGGCAAGTTAATACCGATAGTAATAACTTAGACCAATATTCCCCTGCCGTAAACGTGGGTTATGATGGAAATTACTATTTTACTTGGCAAGATTTTCAAGATTTCGCACCAAGAGTATATGCTCAAAAATACAATGAACAAACAGTTCAATGGACTCCTGATAAAGCAATAACTTCAGCTAATAACCAAGGCAGTCCAGACTTGGCAGTTGATAGCAGTAATGATATCTATTTTACATGGCATGATGATATAAACGGCAATCAAGATATTTATTTAAATAAATTTACATCTACAGGAAATCAAAGCTGGGGTTCGGCAATTAAAGTTAATACTGACAGTTCCTCGGCTAATCAAATTTATCCTAGGGTAGTTTTTAATGCTTCAACTACTAATCCGGCAGTTTATGTTGCCTGGAAAGATGAAAGAGTTGGAGGAGGTAATTCTGATATTTACCTACAAAAATTTGATTCTAATGGTAACAACATTTGGTCAAGTGAATTAAAAGTAAATTTAAATTCATCATCAATGTATACAGCTAGCGATTCCAGCAGCTGGGTTTTTGATAATCAATTAAATTACGTTTGTGATAGTGGTAATTGCGACGGTTCAACAGATATTGAAATAACAGGAGATGTAGCTCAATTGATTCCAATAAAAACTTGCAATGAAACACCTGATGACTGCGACACCTTTTCAACAGAACTTACCTGCACTAATCAAAGTGGCTGCAGTTGGGACGAAGAAGGTCCATGTGAAGGACCCGACTGTGATTGCACTTTGATTGATGAAGAAAATAACTGCAATGATACTACAACCTGCAATTGGACACCTGGAGATGAGGGCTGCAGTGGCAATTGTTCCTGTTCATCTATTGGTGACAGAAATAGATGCTTGTCGGTTTCTGGTTGTAGCTGGTTTTGGTTTTTTTGCTATTCTGATCCTGGTTGTAGCTGCGACAATATTAATATTGAATATACTTGCGAAGACGCAACTTGTGATTGGGGGGCAAGCCAGGGTACTTGTGATGGCAGTTGCAGTTGTAATAATTTAACAGCTGAACCGTTATGTACAGAGACAAGTTGTAGTTGGGATTTAGGCGGTCCTTGCGGCGGTAACCCAGAAGTGTGCAGTAATTTTCTAGATGAATCTAGCTGTATTTCTCAATCGGGATGTGATTGGTCGGAATCTGGTTCTGGTTATCCAATAGATAACCCAGAACTTTATCCAATTGAATCATTAGTAGTTGAAAATTTATCTTCTTGGGATTCATTTACTGAAACAGCTACAAAAAATGGAGGCGAAATATACTATCAGCTTTCAGACGACGACGGATCTAATTGGAAATACTGGAACGGTTCAAACTGGGCACTGGCCTCGGCAACTGATTATAATACTGCTTTAACTATTAATTCTAATATTTCTAACTTCCCTATTGTAAAAGGAAAGATAATGTTTAAGGCTTTTTTCTCAAGCAATGGTAGCCAACAAATTCAGCTAGATCAAATTGATATCGGTTATTCTTATAGCAGTGACGGTGGCGGCTATTCACAATCAGTTGACTTAGCAGTTTACCAGGATGTAGACGAAGAAAATATTTATGTGGTTTGGGAAGATTATCAAATTGATAATTATGATACATTTATTCAAAAAGTTGACGCATATGGTAATGTAGAATGGGCTAATGATGTACGAGTAAACACCTCTGGAACCGGCAATCAAAATAATCCTACAATTAGCACTGACAACAGTAATAATGTATATATATTTTGGCAAGATGATCGTAACGGCGACACTGATATCTATGGACAAAAATATGATTCATCTGGTAACAATTTATGGGGCAATGGAGATGTTGCTGTGAGTATTTCAACGGGAGATATTCAAGTTAATCCAAAAACAGTAACAGACGGTTCAAACGACTCATTCATTGCTTGGCAAGATGGCCGCAATGGAAGTAATGACATATACTGCCAAAAAATAAATTCAAATGGGATAATTCAATGGACTGAAGATATAAGAATTAATTCTAATTCCAGCGGAGACCAAAAAAATCCTGATGTAGCTTTAAACTCATCAGAAAATTTGGTAGTCACCTGGCAGGATAATTCAGGTGGTAATTATAATATTATTGCTGCTGAATATACTGCCGACCCAAATGCTTATTCTAACACTCCAAATGTACCCCTAGTAATTACAGGGGAAAAACAAATAGGAAACAACCCAGTTATATATAAGTATAGCCAAGACCATACCAGTGATGCTAGTGGAAATTTAAATCTAACAAGCCTGGAATGGGATACTTACAATATTGAACTCCAGGGTGGTTCTGATTTTACAATAGTTAGCTGCGAACCGCCGCTGCCAATTTCTTTAAACCCCGGCGAAACAATAGATATAACTTTAAATTTAGATTAAATGAAAAATAACTTTATAAAACAATCCGGCTATAGTCTATTAGAAATATTAATCACCATGGGAATATTTTTAATTGTGATTGTTTTTGTAACTGCCTTTGTTAGCCAAAGTTTTAAGGTTAACCAGTTTACTATGGAGCAAAGCGAGGCCATAAATCATGCCAGGAAGGGTATTGATTTAATGGTTAAAGAAATTCGTGAATCTTCCCCCGCTGAAAACGGTAGCTACCCGATAGAAAACGCAGACAGCCAGACTATTACTTTTTATAGTGACATTGACGCTGATGAATTAGTAGAAAAAATTAGATATTTCCTAGACGGCACTGATTTAAAAAAAGGAACCACAGAACCATCAGGGTTTCCACCAGTTTATACTGGTGAAGAAACTATTATAACGGTGTCCAAAAATGTTCGAAACAATGAAAGCCCAGTCTTTTATTATTACAACAGCGATTACCCAACTGATACTGTAAATAATCCACTAACTGTACCAGCTGGGGTAAATGAAATTAGGTTAATTAGGGTAATTTTAACAGTTAATGTAGATCCAAATAAAGCACCGGAAAATTTTGTTTTAATTTCTAATGCCCAAATTAGAAATCTAAAAGATAATTTATAAATGAAAGAAAAAAAACGCATAAAAATTTTGGTTAGCAACCAAAAAGGTGGTATACTAATAACAACCTTGGTCTTTTTAACAGTATTTTTAATTGTCTCTGGCGGATTACTTGGATTGGTTAACCAACAAAGGAAACTTGGATCACAAAGAGTCTCAATTGGACAAGCAATTCAGATTGCAGAAGCCGGAGTAAATTATTATCGTTGGCATTTGGCCCATTCAGTTGAAGATTACGCCGACGGAACTGGAGAGACTGGATGCAATCCTTGTGGGCCATATGTTCATCCTTATTATAATCCAGGTGGCGGATTGATGGGATATTTCAGTTTAACAATAACACCCCCTGATCCAACTTACCCAGGTTCTACAATTGTTAAGATTAAATCCACAGGCTGGACTGTTAACCACCCAAACACTAAAAGAAATGTTGTAGTTTTAGTAGGATTACCTTCATTGGCCAGATTCACAACTGTTGTTCATAATAATCTTAGCTATGGTAGTAATGCTGAAACTTTTGGTCCAGTTCATTCCAATGGTGGCGTTAAATTTGACGGGATAGCACACAACTTAGTTACTAGCGCTTTAGAAGAATACTGGTATGATGGCGCTTGGCGAGACGGGGTTTGGACCCAACAATCAAATGAAGAAAATGTTTTTTTGGCCGGCAAAGAATTTCCAGTTCCAACTATTGACTTTGCTGGTTTTACTCAAGACCTTAACACTATGGAAACTTATGCTACTTCAGAGGGAGTCTTAATCGGCTCTTCTGGATACCAAGGCTACCACATACAATTTCTAGGTGATGGAACATTCCAATATCGAATAGTTGAAAGCAAAACCGGAACCTGCAACGGAGAAGACACTGGCGGAATATCAAGCTACTACGGAAACTGGCAGACAGTTGATATTCCAGATAACGGTTTAATCTTTATCAAAGATAACATTTGGATAGATGGCACTGTAAACGGAAGCCGAGTTACTGTTGTCGCAGCTGAAGAACCACTTGATACTGGAAATGCTGACATTTTTCTACAAAATGATTTGTTATATACTAACAAAGATGGAACTGATGTCATCGGCTTAGTTGCCCAAAGAAACGTAGTAATTGGCCTTTATTGTGAAGATGATTTAGAAATTGATGCAATTTTAATTGCTAAAAATGGAAGGCGTTACAGACCAAACTATGGCAGTACCTGGGAATGTGGTTCAACTTCCCTACGAGAACAATTTACTTTGTATGGAACAACAATTAGCTATTCAACCCCTTACATGAATAGTGGCAACAGCGGATTTGAAAATCGTTATTACATTTACGATCCTAATACTCTTTACGCTCCACCGCCGTTTTTCCCAACAACTGGAGAATATGATTTTATATCATGGGAAGAAGTATTAGAAGATGAAACTTATTAATCATTATGTCATTTAATTTATCAAAAAATATATTTGGACTTGATATTAGCGAACAAAAGCTAAGACTGATTCAAATTAAAAAAAGAGGAGGAAATTTAGATATATCCTCATTTAATGAAATTCTTTTAGAAAAAGACATTATTGCTAATGGTGAAATAAAAAATCAAAAAAAAATGATTGCAGCTTTGCAAAAGTTAATAAAGACGGTAAAAGGAACAAAAATTAACAGTAAAAACATAGTGGCAGTTTTACCAGAACAAAAAACTTTTGTTAAAGTTATTGAGGTAAATTTTAAAAAAGATGATTTAGAAAACCAAATTAAAAAAGAAATTCAAAATCATATCCCTTTGGAATTAGATGAACTCTACTTAGACTGGAAAATTTTGTCTCAGACAGATACTGAGGCACAGGTTTTAGTAGGGGCAATTCAAAAAAATATTTCCGATTCTTATTTTTCTGTTATTAAAAAGGCAGGGCTAACTCCCCTGGTTTTGGAAATTGAAGCAATAGCAATAACTAGAGCAATTATAGATAAAAAAAAGTCAGAAAAAGATAAAAAAGCAAAAATTATTATTGATTTTGGTGCTGCTAGAACTGGATTAATAGCTTACAAGCAAGGAGCAGTTCAATTTACATCCAGCTTGCCAATTGCCGGGGCTAATATTACTGAAACAATCTCTAAAACTTTAAAGATAGACCTAAAAAAAGCAGAAAAGGCAAAAATTATTTGTGGCTTAGATCAAAAAAAATGCGAGGGTGCTTTGTTGAAGATTTTAAATTCAGCAGTCAATAATCTAGCTTTACATATTAAAAAAGCAACAACATTTTACAAAAGTAATTTCCCTGGAAATAATGAAATATCAGAAATTATTATTTGCGGTGGCGGTGCGAATCTAAATCAAATCGACAAAATTCTTTCAGAAAAAATAGGTATTCCAGTTACAATTGGAGATCCATTGGTAAATTTTAAAAAAGCTAAAAATATTAAAGTACCTCAAGACAAACTTTTATCGTACACTACAGCAATTGGATTAGCTTTAAGGGTTTGGCAAAAAGGTAAACTTATATGACAAATTTGAACTTGATTTCACCAACACAGAAAAAAGAGCTTCAACTCCTTCAATTTTATATTGCAATAAAAAACTTAACAATAGTTTTATTGCTTTTTACTATTATTGTTGCTGTAATATTGTTGTTTTCTAAAATGATTATTCAAAGAAGTTTTGAAAAAACCGTAGCTGATACTACATTAACAACCAAGTATGGCAGAATTTTTAATAAAGAAATCGAAATATTTAATCGGCAATTAAACGAAGTTATAAACATTCAAAACGAATATATTACCTGGACAAAGTTTATTAAAAAACTTAATGCTCTAATACCCGATGGAGTTAGCTTAAATACTTTGGAATTGTCAAAAGAGACAGAAACAATTTATATCAGCGGATTTGCAAATACCAGAGATAACTTTTTAATCCTAAAAGAAAATTTAGAAAATTTTGATATAATTAAAAAAGTAGAAATACCGTTAGAAAGTTTGTTTAATAAAGAAAACATTGAATTTGATATTGAAACTGAGCTTGATATTGAAAAAATAAAAAAATTATGAGTTTTAAGTTAAAAATAGCTGTATATACAACTTTGGTGATAATCGTCATAAGTGTTATCATAGCTTTAATTATATTACCGACTGTTCAAGAAATACGGCAGATTAGTGTTTCTATTTATAATGAAAGAATTGATTTAGAAAAAAAATATCTCAAAGGACAACTTTTAAAAAAAACTATTGCCGACTTTGAAGAAATCGAACCTCAAAAAGAAAAATTAGAATCAATTTTTATTATTGAATCGGAAGAATTGGAATTTATATCGACTCTGGAAAATGTTTCAAGCATCAGCGGGGTTAAGCAAGTAATTGAATTAAAAACAAAAGACATCCAAGAAAAAAATAATATAAAAACCTATCCATTAAAAATTACAGCTTCAGGCGACTTCAACCAAATAATGAAATACATAACTAGTTTAGAAGGTCTGGATTATTACTTAAATATTGATTATTTAAAAATTGTTAGTGATCAAAACTCGTTAATGGCCACTTTAACAGGAAACGCATTTGCCAAAGTAAAAACAGAATAAACTATATGAATCTTAAGTTAAAACTACCAAAACTAAATATTATAAGTATATTTTTATCTTATAAATCAATGATGGCGTTAATTCTAATTATTATATTTATAGTAATGGGTTTTTTAATTTGGTTTTTGTATAGTAATATTTATCAAACAATTACCCATTCAAAAAAAATTGTAATATTGAAAGCTGAAATTTCACCTTATTCAGTAAACGTAGATAATTTCAACCAGGTGTTAGAAAAAATTGAAAATAAAAAATCTCAAACAATAAATGAATGGTCTAGTGAAGAAAATCCCTTTGGCTTTGTTTCAACTAATCGACCAACTATTGTAGAAATTGATTAAATAAAAAAACTTATTTCCAAGTTGTCATCCTGAATTTGTTTCAGGATCTCGGAAATAAGTTTTTTTATTTGATTGGCGACATTTTCCGTAACTTTTCAACAATTGGCGGTAGGGTTTTTATTAAATAATCAATATCTTCTTGAGTGTTATATTTTCCTAAAGTTATGCGCAGGCTACCATGAGCTAAAAGCACATCAATTCCTAAACTCATTAAAACATGAGAGGGCTCAAGTGAACCAGAAGAACAAGCTGAACCAGTTGAAGCAGCGATCCCTTCCTGGTCTAATAGTAATAACAAACTTTCACCTTCAACACCATAAAAACTAAAATGAGCGTTTGCAGGCACTCTTTTTTCTAGATCACCATTAACTTGGCTTTTAGGAATTGCTTTTAAAATACCGTCAATTAAATTATCGCGCAATTCTTTTATTCTTTTATTTTCTTTCTTGTTTTCACTAATTAACTCAATTGCCTTACCTACACCAACAATGCCAGGGGTGTTTAAAGTTCCTGGACGAACTCCTTTTTCCTGATGGCCACCAAAAGCAATTGGCTTAACTGGTGTACCAGTTTTTTTGTAAAGCACTCCAATCCCCTTTGGTCCATAAATTTTATGACCTGAAAGAGAAACTAAATCAACGCCAAGATTTTCTACATCCATTTCGCAATAATTAGCAGCTTGAACAGCATCAGTGTGAAAATAAATTTTGTTTTTACGATCTTTATTTAAGTCTTTTATTAATTTACCAATCTCGGCGATTGGCTGAATAGTTCCAATTTCGTTATTCACATACATTATAGAAATAAGTCTAGTATTTTCTTTGATTGATTTTTTTATATCCTCAACAGATACCAAACCTTTAGAGTTAACATCAATATAAGTTACTTCAACGCCATTTTTTTCTAATTTTTTAGCTGGTTCTAATATAGCTGGATGTTCAATTTTTGAAGTAATAATGTGATCTCCCGATTTTGCCAAACCAAATATAATAATATTATCACTTTCAGTAGCACCAGATGTAAAAAAAACTTCAGAAGTTTTACAATTTAAAAAATCAGCAATTTTTTCTCGTGCATTATCGACTGCAAACATGGCTTTTTGGCCATAAAAATGAATAGATGAAGCATTGCCAAATTCATCTGAAAAATAAGGTAACATTTCCTCAAGAACTTCTGGATCAACTGGGGTAGTTGCTGAATAGTCAAAATATGATTTAGACATAAAATTAAACAGATTCAATATCTGTAAAACCTTTAACTTTATTTTTTAAAACTCTGCCAATTCCTTCTTTAAGAGTAAGCTGAGACATAGGACAGCCAGCACAAGCGCCTTGAAGTTTTACTTTTACTACGCCAGTCTTTTCGTCGACGTCTACTAATTCAACATCGCCGCCATCAGCCTGAAGACTTGGTCTAACTTCGTCTAAAACTTTTTTTACTTCTTCTTTCATAATTTTAAGTATTATTAATGATTATTTTTTATAAACAAATTTTTTAATTTCTGGATAATTTTCCAAAACATTATTTTTTTTAAGATAATCTTGAATTGCTACCTTAAGGCCATCTGAAGCTAATACTGAACAGTGAATTTTAACTGGGGGTAAATCACCAAGACCTTTAACAATATCAGGTTTTTTAATATCAAAAGCTTCTTTTAAATTTTTACCTTTTGCCATGTCGGTTAAGATTGAAGAACAAGCAATAGCAGCAGCACAGCCAAGAGTTTCAAATTTAATATCAACTATTTTATCATCAAGACGATTAGACGAATCTGATTTTTTAATTTTTAAATAAATTTTCATTATATCGCCGCACAAAGGATTACCAACCTCACCAACAGTATCAGCATCAGCAATACTACCTTGATTATGAGGATCTTTAAAATGTTTCATTACAATTTCAGTATATGACATGGCTATTTTATTAAATCATTAAGAGTCATTGATTTTAAACTTTTATTAATTGCTTTTTGAACCTTTTGATAAACCTTAGCTGAAGGACAAGATTTTAGGCTACAAACAACTTTACCCGAATTATTAAGACAACGAAACACCGAGATATTTCCTTCAAGAGCCCCTAAAACGTCTAAAACTGCGATTTGAGAAGGCTTTTGGGCCAATTGATATCCACCAGCCATACCTTTTGAACTAACTACTAAATTAGCCTTTTTAAGCTGGGCAAAAAGACGCTCCAAATAAGCTAAAGAAATTTTTTCTGCCTTGGCAATTTTAGCTAGAGAGTATGGCTTTTTGCCATAATTTGTCACTAAATGGGTAATTGCTCTAAGGCCGTATGATGATTTAGTTGAAAACTTCATAATTAAATAAATACCAACTACTTTTGTTGGTATTTACATACTAGATAAATTTTAAATTTTTGTCAATAAAAAAATATAATACTAATTGACAATGAGCATTAGATATGATAAATTAACTGATCATTTACGAAGGAAATTAGAATATAATAAAATAAATTGTATTTTAGTTTCCTTCGTGAGTGGCGAAGGATTACTGTCTTTTGACGGTAAAAGTTTTCCACCGCACGGCTTGCAAAAGCAAGCAAAGCAAAGGAGAAAAGAGATGGGAATACCAAGAATCGACCCGCGACAAGAAGGATTACTTGAGGGTCTGGAAAAAATGGGCTTTCGAATGAGGGAAGTGTTGCAAACTGAGTCACTTATGACAAGGTTTGGAATGCAAGACTCAGACGTCAAACGGGAAATCCCAGAAGATTTCCAAAAAACGGTGATCTTTTCTGAAGGCCAGCTCGTCAAACTAGTATTTAATTCTAAGGGCATAAATTTTAATACATGCCCAAACGTTTTAACTCAAGGATCGCCTAAGAACAAAGGCGATGCTCACCTGACCGTCAACGCTTTAATGGCCCAGGTCAAAAAATGTGATAAATTGATAGTTATCCCTTGGAATATAGTCACGCCTTATAGCAGCAAATCCATCCGCGATCATCTGATCAAGGATCACACAATGGTCGACTTTGAGAATTGGCTGGAGGCCATCTTTGTTCGACGAATCGAAGTGGAATTCCGAGAAGGAAGAGAACATTCTCGCATCGACGAATTGGTAGTACATGACTGCCGCAAAGACGGGTACGACTGGACACTTTTGCGTCGACGAATTGAGGAAGGCCTGAGAAAAACGGCCAGCCACCAAGATATGATCGCCATGGCTGCAATGCTTGGCATCAAATTCTAAGCGGCTTACCCTCTCGCAAAAACAAACCCGCATGTACAAACATACATGCGGGATTATTTTTTAAAATTTTTATATCATTGTTATCCCGAAACCTGCACTAAATTTAATTCAGTATTGATTTGAGGTCTATAAAAGATTCTGAAATAAATTCAGAATGACATGAAAAAATTATTGCCAAACTGAAATTATTACTTTTCCACCCTGTTCTATTTCTTCGTCAGTCATACCGTCTTTTGCTAACTCATGATTCCAGTCATGAATAGCATCTAATAATTTTTTATATTTATAGCGAAAGGCTTCACCTCGTTTGGTACCAATGTCATTTGTAATAAACTCACCAGCTGAATCGTCATAGCCTCGAATTACTAACATATGATAAATTGGCCCAGGTGTTTGAAAATAAGGATTCCCAAGTTGGCGGCCGGCAGCTGGAACAATTATTAAGCTACCACTTTGTAATTCTTGTTTTATAGTTTCAACTGTTACTTCAGAAATCAGTTCAGCACTTAGATTAAAATAATCTTTGATAATATCAACTGCCTCTTTGGCGGTTAAATCAATTTCATAACCATTTTCTTCTTCCCATTTAGCTAAGCTAATTATTCCCTGCTCCATTGTATGAGCAGTAAGATTTTCGTTTTTAAAATACTTAACTACCATAATAATAGCTGCTTCTTCACAGGCTTCTTCGTGAAGTTCATCCCAAACTGCATAGGGTGCCTGAGGAACGAAAGAAACTGGATAATCTAACTTTACTGGAGATTCTAACTCTACTGGTTGTTCTGTTTCTACACCTAAAACTTCCCCAAATTGTTCTTCTTGAATTTCAGCAGTAGTTGTAACCTCGGGCTGGATTTCTTCTTTAATTTCTGTCTGTTTAGCTGATAAAGTATTAAAATCATCACTAACTGACTTAGTTTGGCAGCCAACAGTAAAAATTGCCGTTAAAATTATTAAAATTAATATTTTATTTGTCATATCAATAACAAATCATAGCATAACTTGACATTTTTGTAAATCTTAGATATTATTAAAACTGCATTTATTTAAAGAATTAATCCGTAATTAAAAGTTATGGCACACAAGAAAGCGGGCGGCTCCACAAGTCTGGGACGAGATTCACAGTCCAAACGCCTAGGAACTAAATTATACGAAGGTCAGTTTGCAAAAGCTGGCAGTATTTTGGTTCGACAACGTGGTTCAAAAATTCGACCTGGAAAAAATGTCAAACAAGGCGAAGACGATACTTTATATGCCGCTGTTTCAGGAATAGTTAAATTCAGCCAAAAAAAGATTAAGAAGTTTACCGGAACTTTTAAATTGGCTAAATTTGTAAACATTGTTCCAAAAAAATCAGAGAAATAATTTTTCTTACATAAAAAAATCAGTCCTGCAGATGCGGGACTGATTTTTTATTTTATAATTATTTTTTTCTTTTAGAAGATGTTTTTTTAACAGTCTTCTTTTTAGTAGTTTTATTTTTAGCTGGAACTTTTTTACCTAAGGCCTTTTCTTTTTCTTTGGCTTTTCTAATTTTAACCGCTGCTTCAATTAGACCTCTAAACAATGGGTGTGGATTCAATGGACGAGATTTTAGCTCTGGATGAAACTGAGTAGCAATAAAGAAAGGATGATTTTCTACCTCGATTATCTCAACTAAATTTTTATCCGGCGAAAGGCCGGCTAGTAGTAACCCTTTTTTCTCTAAACGTTTTCGATAATCATTATTGAATTCATATCTATGGCGGTGTCGTTCACTGATTCGGCGTTTACCATAAAGTTCAATACTTTTTGAATCTTTATTAAGTACTGCCGGATAAGCGCCAAGTCTCATAGTATTACCATATTGTTTTTTAGCAAGTTTAGCTTCTTGGTCAGGCATAATGTGAATAACTGGATGTTTAGTATTTGGCTTAAATTCAGTGCTGGCAGCGTCTTTAAGTCTGGCAACATTTCTAGAAAATTCTATAGTTGCAAGTTGCATACCATAACAAAGGCCTAAAAATGGAATATTATTTTCTCGAGCGTATTTAATAGCTAAAATTTTTCCTTCAATACCACGAGAACCAAAACCACCTGGTACAATAATGCCATCATAATCTTTTAACTCTTTTACTAGACTAGGATTTTTTTCATAAGCGTCTGAATTAATCCAATGAATTTCTGGTTTTACATTATTTACCCATGAACCGTGTTTAATTGCTTCAATTACTGAAATATAAGCGTCTGGTAAAATAAAATCTCCTGTAGCAAAATATTTTCCAACTATCCCAATTTTTACAACCTTACTATTTCTTTTAATTTTTCTAACCATTTTCTGCCATTCCTGCATGTTCTTTTTCTTTGGTTTTAAATCAAACTTCTTTAGAATTTTTTCGCTCATTCTTTCTTTTTCTAAAACTAAAGGAATTTCATAAATTGAATCGGCATCTGGATTAGAAATTACATCATTCTTACTTACATTACAAAAAGTTGAAATCTTTTTCCTACGTGGTTCATCAACTGACTGTTCACTTCTGGCAATTATGAAATCTGGCTGAATACCATAAGAATTTAACTGTTGAGTAGCATGCTGAGTTGGTTTAGTTTTCATTTCACCTAAAGTACCTGGAATTGGCAAATAGCTAACTAAGATAAATAAAACATCATCTGGGTTATCATAATGCATCATTCTTCCCGCTTCTAAATACATAATATTTTGATATTCACCAACTGTTCCACCAATTTCAATAATTGCAACGTCAGCCTTAGCTTTAGAAGCAGCTTTTTTAATGCGCTTAATCACCTCTTGAGGAATATGAGGAACTGCTTCAACGCATTTACCACCATATTCTAAATTACGTTCACGCTCAATTACTGAACTGTAAACTCTGCCAGTAGTCATATAATTTATCCGATAAATATCAGTATCTAAAAATCGTTCATAGTTACCAATGTCTTGGTCTGTTTCATCACCATCTTCAGTAACAAAAACTTCGCCATGCTCGGTTGGATTCATGGTTCCTGCATCAACATTAATATAAGGATCGATTTTTAAAGCAGTAACTTTCAAGCCACGGGCTTGTAAAATTTTACCTACTGAGGCAGAAGTAACACCTTTACCCACTCCTGACATTACTCCACCAACAACAAAAATGAATTTAGCCATATTGTTATATTATAAATAATTATTAAGTATTAAAAGCCAGCTCAGCATCACTAGTAAAATTTATTTTTAGCTTAATTAAAGCTGATTCATTTACTCTATCAGGTAAATGAGTTAAATGCATTTCGCAACCTTTAATTTTTTCTAGCATATTCAAAGCTTTCTCTGCCAAGGGGTCAGCTGCTGCACAAATCGATAAAGCAATTAAAGTTTCATCTAAATTTAAAGCTCCACTTTTGCTATCTAGAAATTCTTTTTTAAAAGAAATAATTTTTTTTACGATTTTTTTACTCAATAAATCAATTTCTTCTGATATGTCAGCTAAAATTTTAATTGCATTTAAAACCACTGCTGACTCTGCATGAAGTAAATTAGAATTTTTACCAGTAACAATTCTGCCATCTAAAAGTTCAATTGCGCAGGCACAACAAACTCCTTTATAACCCTTGCCCTGTTTTAATCCTTGTTCTTTAGTGTTTCTAGCTGGATTAACAACTGATCTATCAGTTACTTTAACCTTAACGTTATCCATAATTTTTTTCATCCAATCAACTGTTTCTTGAGTTTCATCTCCTTCAATTCTTTCACGATAATAACGTAAATACCGCCTGACTATTTCTTGTCTAGCAGCCTGAGTTACCACTTCGTCATCAACAATACCGTCTTTTGCTGTATTAACCCCCATATCTGTTGGGGATTTATATTGAAATGAATAATTATCATTTCCGACAATTTTCAAAATTAATTCTTTTAAAATACTAAAATTTTCAATGTCTCGATTATAATTAACAGCTGTAACTTTATATGCTTTTTTATGGAAAGGATCAATCATATTAACATCTTGCAAATCAGCTGTTGCAGCCTCATAGGCAGTATTAACTAAATGTTTTAAAGGTAAATTCCAAATTGGAAAAGTTTCAAATTTAGCAAAACCAGATTTAATATTTTTTTGTCGATCATGATACATTTGAGATAAACAAAAAGACATTTTACCAGAACCACCACCAGCACCAGTAACAATAACAATTGACTTTGTTGTTTTAACATAGGGTTGAGAACCATAACCACTTTTACTAACAACTTTTTCAATGTTATTAGGATAACCTTTAATTTCCGTTTGTAAATAAGTATCAATGCCTCTTGCTTTTAATTTTTGCTTTAACCTTTTAGCTAAACTTTCTCCTTCAAAACGCGTAATTACTACTGCTCGAACTTTTAAACCCAATAAACTAAGATCATTAATATCTTTCAAAGTTTGATTATCATAAGTCAGCCCAAAATCCCTTCTAACTCGGCCTTTTTGAATATCCTTAGCACCAACACAATAAATTATTTCTATATCCTTTAGCCTTTTTAAAAGCTGGACTTTTGCAGTTGGTTCGTATCCAGGAAGAACACGAGCAGCATGAAGATCATAACCAAGCTTACCACCAAATTCTAAATAAAGTTTACCATTAAATTTTTCCACTCTTTCTTTAATTGCTTTTGTTTGAGCCTCTAAATACTTAGCCGTGTCAAATCCTTTTCTTTTATATACTGGGATCATAGATATAAAATTATTAAAATAAAAGGCAACAAGCCCACCTACTGGTGGACTTGTCGTTTATGTAAAAAATATTTTTCAAATGCAATATAAGTCACTTCTTTATTCTGAATTAATAATTAAAGTAATTCTAGCTTCCAGACCATGATCTAGATTAATTAAAATTTCATGATCGCCAATCTCTTTAATATGCCCGGCATTAATCTGATCTTTTCTTACTTCAAATCCCTTTTCTTTAAGGGCAGAAACAATCTTGGAATTTGAAATTGCTCCATAAAGGGTACCTTCTTCAGAAGCCTTGGCTTGAATTTCAATTGTTTGACCTTCAAGACCAGCTGCTAAACTTTCTGCTTTTGCTAAATCTTCCTCTGCTATCTTTGCCTCTTTACCTTTTTGGGCCTGGACTGCAGCAATAGCCGAATCAGTTGCTTCTTCAGCAAGACCTTGAGGAATTAAATAATTTCTGGCATAACCTAAAGCTACCTCTTTGATATCCCCCCGCTTGCCTAATTCAGGCACATCTTGTAACAGAATAACTTTCATGCGTTTTATTATATTTAATTAACCCTAAGATTTTATCATAAAATCAGAAAATTCGCCAGTCGCTTTTGACCAGCTTTCTTCAATCTGATGAACCTGTGCAGGTCCAACTCCATTATAGCACCATCTGATAAATTCCTTCAAGTTTTTTTCATCACCTTCAACAACTATTTCTACTGTTCCATCATCCAAATTAACAACATAGCCTGTCAAACCCCGTTTTTTAGCTTCATTTTGACTACTATAACGATAGCCCACACCCTGAACTAAACCTATTATTTTTAATATTACTTGTTTATTCATAATTTTTTAATTATCCCATTATTAGCATCAACTTCGATTTCATTACCGTCTTTTAGGATGGTGGTAGCCATTTTTACCCCAACAACACAAGGAGTTTTTAATTCACGAGCAACAATTGCTGCATGGCAGGTTAAACCGCCGTCGTCGGTTACAATTGCAGAAGCTTTTTTCATCGCAGGAACTAAGGCAGGAAAAGTAGTATGAGAAACCATTATGTCATTTTTATTCATTTTAGACATTTCTTCTGGAATATTTATTATTTTAACTTTCCCTTTTACTTTTCCAGGGCAAGCCGGAGTGCCGGATAATTCATTTACATCTTTTATTGTAACTTTTTCAAAATTTTGTTTAGCCAAAAAATTTTTTGCTTTTTTACCGGTTAAGATTTTATTTTTACCTTTGTTTAAATAAAAAACAAAAAATTTCATTCTTTGATTTATTTCATCAAGATCAATTTTATCTTTTAATAAAAGATCCTCAATTTCGTAATCGGTTAAATATCTAGCTTGAGTAAAAGAAATATTGCCTCGCCTTGATATTTCTTTATTAATCATATCAACAATAAAATGAGCAAAAAACATAACGTCTTTTCTAAATGCCTTAAGCCAGACTATTTCTTTAGCAACTTCAAAAATCTTTTTGTGCTGATTATCTATTTTTAATTTTTTAATTATTTTTTCTTGAGTAGTTTTATTTTTTTGATGAATGTCTTTTAGTTTCTTAAGCTCTGCATTGATGTTTATTTTTTGCCTTAGTAAGCTAGACCAAATTTCTAAATAATAATTTAAATTATAAGCCGGACCGATATAAGTATAAGGAGTCCAACACCAATCATAGTGATGTTTTATAATTTTTCTTTTCAATTTTGGATTTAATTTATCTAAATTATTTTCAATAACATTAATGTTTTTTGATAAAAATATTTTTTTAGCATTTTTATTTAATTTGATTAGCTTTAAAATGTTTAAAGACTTTTCTGATTCTATTTGAGCCATAGATTTTTCTGTTGGCGTGGTTAAAATGCTAAAAGCTTGGGCAAAATTAATTTTAATTTCATTTTTATCAATTTGATTCTTTAAATAATTTAATAAATAATTAGTTAAATCTTCACCGTCTGAATCTATAAACCAAGTAGAACAAATACTGGTACCGTGAGTTATCCTTATATCTTTAAGGATTTTCTTATATAGTCTAATTAATTGATTATCTGATAATTTTTTAAAATTATATTTTCTAACCTTTTTTAAAAAATTAAAAAAGTCTTGATTATATTTTATAGTTTTTTGATGTATCTCGCTGGCTAATTCTGGCTTATTAATAATTGTTTCTAAAGTCTTTTCAATGTTTTCTCTTAGTTGATCTTTTAAAAAATAAGTTCCTTTACCATCAACTCCTTCGTTTATCCAGATAACCTGATCAATTGCCATTTTACCAACAAACTTTTTTTGAAATTTATAAAAAACATCTAAAGCCTCATAAGGCAGGAAAAAACTTACTTTTTTAATTTCAAAATTTTTACGCCAAATTTTTTTTGCCATAATTATAAAGTAGTTATTGGCCTACTTTGAGTAATATAAAACTTACCAGACTTATAGGCCCATTCAATGTCTTGAGGTTTTTTATAATGCTTTTCTATCTGAACACAGATTTTACTCAGTTCAATAATCTGCTTACCAGTTAAAACTTGGGATTCTTGTTTGCTTTTAGCTACGGATTTCCAAACGTTGCCCCCAGCTGCGCCTTTTCTTACCAACATCTTTTTTTGTTCTGCTATATTAATATCTTCGATTGTCAAATCATTTTTATCTACAATATAACTATCTGGAGTAATTTGCCCGGAAACAATTGCTTCACCAATCCCAAAACCAGCTTCAATTATCATTTGGTTTTTGTCTTTGGTAACTGGATGGACTGTAAAAGCAATTCCAGAAATTTCTGATTCAATCATTTCTTGAACTACAACAGCAACAGAAACTTTTTGATCGATTAATTTTTTTTCATAACGATAAAAAATCGCTCTTGGAGTAAAAAGCGATGACCAACATTGTTTTACATTATCCAACAAAGTTTTTTGAGTTGTGTTTAAATAACTTTCAAGTTCACCAGCCCAAGAAGCAATAGATGAATCTTCAGCAGTGGCAGAAGAACGAACTGCAACATACTTTGATTTTAACTTTTTAAATTCTTTTTTAATGTCAGTTGATAGTTCTTTTGGCATTTCAGTATCCTGCATAATATCTCTAATAACATTTGATGCCTGATCAATAGAGTTTGTATCATCAAAATTAACTTTGGATAGTTGAGCGGCAATATCAAGCTCGGTATCTATAGCAATTGACTTTGGAGTATTGTCCATAAAATAATCAAAAGCATCTGCTAAAATAATAAATCCTGGTGGCACTGGAATACCTGCTTTTGTCATTTCTCCAAGTGAAGCGCCTTTACCTCCAGCAAGGTCAACATCTTTTTTAGAAATCTGAGAAAAGGTTTTAATAAATTTAGACATACACTCCTTTACAATGTCACCCTAAACTTATTTCAGGGTCTCATTAAACAAGATTCCGAAACAAGTTCGGAATGACAAGTTATTACCTATTTATTGTACCAGTTTTTAATTTTTTATACAATTATTTTATCTAAATTAAGCTAAAATTACCTTATTATTATTGACAAAATATATAATTTATGTTATTATTATATATTGTTCTATAAAATAACATCTAATTGATTCATATCAGCGGTACATTACCGCGTGTGATTTATCGCTGACATGAGTCAATTAGACGAAAAGTGAAAAAACCAACAAGGAGAAGCACAATGGCTATGAAGGTTGCGGAAATGATTGAGAAAGTGAAGAATCTCATTGGTGGGCTGAAGCGCGATCAGCGGATCGTTGTCCTGGTACGCCACGGCGACAAGGACGAGGGTGAACCCAAGGATACGATCAATGCGACTGCCAAGAAGGCGGCGCGTCTGCTTGGCGCTCGTCTGCGCAAGGCCGGGTTGATCATCATGAAGGTAATCTCTTCGCCGCGTGGCCGAGCTGCCTACACAGCCCTGGAAGTTGCCACTGGCAACACCAACGCCGACGAAGCGGTTATGCCGCTCACCACCGATCAGCAGATCACGGATGTGTCCTCGGAACGGCCGGACCTCGTGCCGATCCTCAAGGAGTTTATGGCAGGCTCCAACGTCAAGACCGTCGAAGAGGCCCTATTGGTCTGCCCGGATTCGACCGTTCAGGAATACTCCTGGCAGAAGGCCAACGCCTACAAGCGGGCAATCGTCACGCGCTGCCGAATGAAGAACGGAGAGCACGGACCGATCATGTTTGTGGTCCACGGCGGACCGCTGGATATCGCCATCGCGTTGATGAAGCAACCGCTGGCAACCTGCCTCACGGACCTGCGTCGTCCCGAGAAATGGATACCCAAGGGCGGATGCACCATTCTCGTCATCGACGAGAACACCGGTGCAGTAGTGAACGAGAAACGCCTCTTCTAGGCGACCTCATTCCACACCAACGAAAGGGACTAAAGCACAAGCTTTAGTCCCTTTTCCTTTTATTTAATTTTTTTAACTATACCTTTTGTAGCATCTACTTCAACTGTATCACCATCTTTTAAAAACTTAGTTGCAATCTTTGTACCAATAATACACGGGATACCTAATTCTCTAGAAACTATAGCTGCATGACAAGTAATACCACCCATATCTGTAACAATAGCTGAGGCCTTTTTCATAGAAGTAACAATTTCTGGAATTGTCATTTCAGAAACTAAAATATTTCCCGCCTTCATTTTTTCTTGTTCTTTTGGAGAATTAATTATCACTACTTCTCCCCTAGCCTGTCCAGGAACTGCTGTCTGGCCTTTCAATTCTGTTGTATCTTCATCTATTTGAAAATCTTCACTAATAATATTCATTTTATTTTTGATATCCCTGGCATCTTTTTTTGTTAAAAAATATGAACCAGAAGCGTCGATATAAATTAAACTATATTTATAGCGCTCATTTAATTCATTAGGATCAAACTCTTTTCCCTGAATAGCTTCTGGAACTTCAGCAGGCAAAAAATAACGAACTTGTTTTAAGGTGATATAGTTTCTTTTAGCTACTTCTTTTAATAATACTGAAAGACTATACCAAACTAAATATTGATGCTCTTTACTAAAACCCTTTTGGAAAACAATATCTTTAGCGACTTGAATTAAGTGCTGATGTTTTTTATCTAAAGGAATTTCTTTAATCCATTGCTTCTGCTTTTCTTTAATTTTATCAAATTGTTTTTCATGATGATTAATTAATTTATCAATATTTTGATTTTCATTTAAAATACCCTGAATATGATTGATTATATCTTGATCACTCCAAAGCGGCCCCTCGCAGCCATAAGGTAAAAAATTATACTTTTTAGTGTGCTCTTTAATTTCTTTATTCTCAGTCGACAGTTCAATCTTTTTTTCTTTAACCTTTTTGGCCAGTTTTAATAAGTCTAAATGCTCTTGATTTACTAAAGTTGACTCAGTTGGCGTAACTAAATCAGAAAAAATTAAGACTGGGTCAGTATCAATTTTATTTTCTTTAACTATGTTTGCTAAATAGTTAACTAAATATTTACTAAAAACTTCTCCACCTGTTTCCATCTGCCAAGCAATAACCCTTAATGTATGAAGTTCTTTTTCTAAAGACAAAGCCCTTTCATAAAGTTTAGTTAAATCTTTACTGCTTTTTTTAGATAAATCCACATCAATTATTTCTTTAGATAGATCTACTATTAGCTCACAAACCTTATCTGATCTTTTATGAGCTTTATCCATAATACTCGGATTTTCAACAATTGCCTGCAGGTTATTTTCTGCTGCATCTTGCCATTCATGTTTTAAATAATACATATTAACATTGCCATTGGTATATTCCATTATGGAATGAGGTACATTTGTTAATCCCCAATCACTTAAGTCGGTAGTCATTGCTAAAACAGGCGGTTCTAGACAAATCGGTGGATACTGATGAAGTTTTTCTAAAAGAAACCACTCTCGTTTTAATATGTCTTCTTTAATTTTTATCATAAAAATAATTATTGAAATTTAATATAGCCATGACGCGGACAAACAACCACATTATCACCATCTTTAAAAATTTTAGTGGCATACTTTGTGCCAATCAGGCAAGGAATATTTAATTCCCGGGAAACAATAGCCGCATGACAAGTTATACCACCATGGTCTGTTACAATTGCTGAAGCTTTTTTCATTGCCGGCAAAAGTTCCGGGGTAGTACCAACTGAAATCAAAATATCTCCTTGATTCATTTTTTCTAAATCACTTGGTCGATTGATAATTTTTACTTCACCATTAACCCAATCACCGGTTTCACCTAAACAAGCTGTGGAACCATCTAAAAAATTAACCCCTTGATTAACTTCATCATTTCTTTGTACATTATTATCAATAAATTTATCTGCTTCTTCGTCAAACAAAATTTTATTTTCATTGGCAATATAAACAGAATTTCTTTCTCTCTTCACTAATTCTTGCTTAGTAATTTCTAGATTGCCCTGAATTAACTTAATAGCCTCAGCAATCGTTAAATAAAACAGATTTTCCTGTTTTATACTTTTGTTGAAGTTATTGATAATTTTATAAGTTAGGTAAACAATTAGAAATAAACAATCTTTACGATAAACTTTAAGAAAAGACAATAAACTTAGAGCTTTTATAAAATTTTGGTGTTTAAGATCTATCTTTAAAGAATTAAATAATTTTTGCTTTTCTTTTTTGATTTTTTGTTCATAACTTAACAAATCATTTAACTCTTTTTTTAGTTCACCAGATTTTTTATCCGTAAGTTCACTATATAGTTGTTTAAAATAAGAAAGACTTAAAGCTGGACCACGATAGCCGTAATTTAACCATTCCCAATTTTTATGGATGGTTTTTAATTCTTTTTCACCATTATTTTTAAGAACGAGTTTTAGTAGTTCAATTCGCAATAATTGGGTTTGACTTAAATTAACAGGCGTAAGTAATTTTTCCATTACAATATTTGTCTGCAGTTTGGAACCTTTTGTCTTTTTATCTAAATATTTTTTCAAATAATTAGAATAGGTATGATTTTCCAAATCTAAAACGGCAATATAATTCATACCAACCTGAATATCTACAATGCTAATAAATTCTTTAATTAAAGAAACGGCCTGTTGCTTAGTGGTTTTAAATTTTTTATTTTTTAGTTCTTTAAAAATTTTAAAAAGTTTTTGGCCTTGGTTAATTGTATTTTTATATATAACATCATCAATAAAAGAAGTATCACTTAAAAGTTTTTCTAAAGACTCAGCAGCAGATTTATTAATTTTTTCTTTTTCAAAATAAAACCAGCCATAATTATCTTTATGTTGGGCAACTACTGAAGATGACTGATTTAATATTTTATACTTTACGGCAGTGTCGTTTGAAAAAGCCTTATAGAGATAATCTAAAGAAAGTAAAGCAACAGAGCTTTCTTCATTGAGTAGAAAATATTTTTTAGATTTATCTTGATTATTAATAAATAAACCCTTTAGGGAATCATAATAGTCAAAACTCTTATTAATCGAGTAGAAATTCTGGTTATTAACTTTTGATTTTTTAACTATCTGCCAATTATTTAATTTATTAAGTTCACGTAAAACATTGGCTTGATTTTTTTTAGTCAACTTAATTATCTGAGAAGTTGATAAAGTCTTATCTTCATTTTTAAATAAAACAGTTAAAATTTGAAATAAAACTTTTGAAGAGAATAAATTTTCTATCATATGTTAAAATTATTTATTATGCTAGTTTAGCATTATTTATATGTTAAATTAGCATAATATAATATAATTGTCAATATAAAAAACAAGTATACTAATTAGTATACTTGTTTGACTTATACCTATAAATTTTATTATTGCATACCATGCAACACCTCTAAAGCCTTATCAAGCTGTGGATCTAAGTCGTTATCATAGTCCTCATGAGTTAGTTCTACCTCAATATCTGGAGTAATCCCCTGTTCGTTAATGCTTCGGCCTAAAGGAGTAAGCCATTCAGCAATTGTTAATTTAACTGACGAACCATCTTTAAAACGACGTAAGTCTTGAACTGAACCTTTACCAAAAGTAGTTTCCCCAACTATTGTTGCCATATCGTAGTCTTGAAGAGCACCGGCAACAATTTCAGAACCTGAAGCACTTCCTTTATTAACTAAAACAACTGTTGGAATATCAGCAAGCCTTGCAACTCGATTAGCTTTGTGGCCAATTTTTACTCCACTTCTTAATTTTTCTAAAACTACTGTATCACCATTAACCCAATCGCCGGCAATTTCAATAGCAGTAGATAAAAAACCACCAGGATTATTTCGCAAATCAAGAATAATTCCTTTAGGATTTGCTTCTAGGACATCTTGAATGGTTTTATTCCAGTCAGCTAAAGTATTTTCGTTAAAATACATTAATTCTACATAAGCAATATCTCCTTCTTTAAGATCAAAATTTTTGTCATCATCTGGACTACCGGCTGAACTGCTACTTTTTCTGGAATATTGGACACTATCAATTTCAATCTTGTCTCTAATTATTGAAACTTCTTTAGTTTCTTGATCACCATTACTTAAAACTGTTAGAACTACCTCTGTTCCCTTTTCTCCGCGAATAATACTAACGGCATAATCAAGGGCAATATTAGTAGTATCATAACCGTCGATAGCTAATACTTTGTCACCAGCCTTAAGTCCGGCTTTGTCAGCAGGTGTCCCTGGTAAAGGTGCAATAATAGTTAGACGATCTTGCTTTATTCCAATTTCAGCACCAATTCCTTCAAAGCTTCCCGAAAGCTCTTCATCAAACTTCTCTGAAAAATCTGGATTTAAAAATACTGAATATGGATCTTTAAGTGAACCTACAACACCAGCTAAGGCTCCATAAAAAAGTTGGGTATCAGGTACATCATCCTTAACATAATTATCACGGACATATTCCCAAATTTGCCAAAATTGATGAAAATCAACATCTTCAGATAAAAATTCCGGCATCTCCTCAGTATTGTTTATTTCACCGCTTTCAAAAGGTTTAACCTCTTTAAGTAAATAATTAGCACCGAGAGTAAAACCAAGTGCAAAAACTAAAACAAAAACAACTAAAATTGAATAAGTAGTTAAAAATCTATTGGCAAATTTACTTTTTATTGGTTTTGATTCGTCTTTTGTTTCCAACATTTATTTTATTTATAATTATTAATCAATTTTTTTAATTTGAGCACCAACTTTACTTAGTCGAGTGCATAAATCTTCATAACCACGTTCAATGGAATAAACATTACGTAAAATAGACTTTCCAGACGCTGCCAGCATACCGACTAAAATAATTGTTGATGGCCGAAGTGCTGGTGGACAAACAATCTCGTTTGCCTTAAGTTTTTTAGGCCCATTAATGTAGGCCCGATGAGCATCAACTAATTCGACATCAGCTCCGAGTTTATTTAATTCTGTATAATATATTGCACGATTTTCATATACCCAATCAAAAATTAAAGTACGACCGGATGCTTGAGTGGCAATTGGTATAAAAAAAGGAAGATTGTCTATATTTAAACCAGGAAAGGGTCTAGCGTAAATTTTTTCTTCTAAAGCTTTTAACTTACTTGAAAAAGTTTTTAAATCAACTAATCTAGTTTTGCCGTTTTTAGCTTTATATTTTTTAATAATTTTATAATTAAACCCCATCTTTTCGAGTTTAAGCAGCTCAAGTTCTAAAAAATCTATTGGACAACGTTTAATAGTAAGGCTGGAATTAGTAGTTGCAGCAATTGAAATAAAAAGCATTGATTCAATTGGGTCCTCGCTAATTGCATAGTTGATGTTTTTCTTAATTTTTTTAACACCTTCGACTTCTAAAGTTGTAGTTCCAATACCTTTTATTTTTACACCAAGTTTTTGTAAAAAGAAACATAAATCCTGGACTTGATAATTAGCAGAGGCAAATTTAATAACTGTTTTGCCTGGAATTAAAACAGCGGCCATTAAAGCATTTTCAGTAACAGTATCTCCTGATTCATAAAGGATAATTTCTCCACCAGGTGATAACTTCTTATTTTTTACTTCGTAATAACAGCGAGAAGTTTTAATATCAACCCCAAAATTTTCTAAAACATATAAATGAGGCTTTACAGTTCGCTTACCTAAACGACAACCACCCGGCTGAGGCAGCTTAAAAAATTTATGAGTATGGATTAAAATACTAAGTAAAAACAAAATACTTCTGGTTTTTACTGCAGACTCATAATTTATTTTATTAATATTGATTTTTGCCGGAGGTTGAATAACTACATTACCATTACCAGACCACTTGACACTAACCCCAATACTCTGTAATACTTCTAAGATCCTTTTTACTTCTTCAATTTTTGGAACATTAACTAAGGTGGTTTTTCCCTTATTTAAAAGCGCCGCATTAAGTAAAACAACGGCGGCATTTTTTGAGGTATTGGTAGTTAAAACTCCCTTTAATTTTCGACCTCCCGTGATCGCGTAATTAGACATAAGAAGGTATTTTCTGCTAAAATTTTTATAATAGACTAATTAATTTTACTATTTTTATAATCTTTTCGCAAGTGTAATGAAACTCTTATATCGACGAATATTATATCTAAGTTTTATTGGATTTTTTTTAATTATAACTCCTATTGTAATAATGTATGCAACTGGCTATCGCTACAACTTTACAAAAGGGCAAATCCAAAAAATTGGAATTTTGTACATAGACTCTCAGCCTAAAAAAGCTGATATTTTTATTAATGATAAATATAAGGCTAAAACTCCAAAAAGGTTTGGGGCGCTGTTGCCAGATATTTATAAAGTTAAAGTTCAAAAAGAAGGATATTACACCTGGGAAAAAGAATTAGAAGTAATAAGTTATCTAACCACCTTTGCTAAGGATATCGTATTGTTTAAAAAATCATTGCCAATAAATATCATTGAGGGTGAAATTAATATATTTGCTTCATCGTTTGATCAAGAAAAAATTATTTATTCAATTGTAAAAGAAAATAGCGAGGAGTTAAGATTGCTTAACTTAAACAACAACGATGACTTTTTAATTAAACAATTTAATAAAAAAACATACAATCAGCTTAAATTAGTTTCTTGGTCACCTAATAATAAAAAAGCTTTATTAACAGAAGTAATTGGTGATTTTAATAAATACTTAATTTTAGATATTGAAACTTTAAAAGTAAAAGAGCTTTTTGATATTACCCGTCTTAATTTCAGCCAGGTTGAATGGGATAATTTTAGCGATAACTATCTTTACGGTCTGCGAAAGGCGGTATTACATAAAATTGATTTAGTAAATAATACTACCAGGTCAATCCTTTCAGATAATATAAAAGATTTTGAAGTTAAAGGAGGTGATATATATTACATAAGCAAAATTGGAATTGAATCTTTTTTAAACTTAAGCATTATTGAGAATGACAAAGTGTCTGAGTCTAAAAAAATCAAACTTCCCTCACCTTCACAATACACTTTATCCCCTTCAACTAGAGATTATTTAGTTTTACTAGATCGAATGAATAATGATTTATTTATTATTAATTCACAGGCATTTACCGATCAAGATACAAGCGACAACATAATTTTACAAGATAATGCTAAAAAAGTTATTTGGTCTGAAAATGAAAAAATTATCCTTTGTTACAATGATTTTGAAATTTGGACCTTCAACTTTGAAACAAAACGTAAAAATCTTATTACCCGCTATGGTTCAATAATAAACCAAGTTAAGTGGTATCCAGGAAATAAATATATAATTTATCAAGCCAATAATGAAATTAGAGTAATAGAAGGTATTGAATCAGAAATTAAAGAGGATTTACAGTTAGTTGAATTTTTTGATATTAATAACTTTAATATTGACGATAAAGGAGAAAATCTTTATTTTAAAGCTACAGTTGGAAACCAACAAGGAATTTACAAATTAGAAATACAATAAAAAAACTTATTTCCAAGTTGTCATTCCCGCGAAAGCGGGAATCTAGATCCCGGATCAAATCCGGGATGACAATAAGAAATAAGTTTTTTTATTATCTTATTTTTTATTTGCAACTAAATTTGCAGCTTCTAATAGGCTGTCAAAACTTTCACCGCCATCACCCCACCAACCAGTAAGCTTTTCAAAAGTCATTTCACCTTTACCAACATAATAATTATTAACATCAGTAATTTCTAATTCACCGCGTCCAGAAGGCTTTAATTCTTTAATAATATTCCAAACTTGAGCATCATACATATAGACTCCAATTACAGCTAAATTACTTTTTGGATTTTCTGGTTTTTCTTCAATACCTTTTATTATATCACCATCAATTTCGGCGATACCAAAACTTTTTGGATTATCAACTTCTTTTAGAAATATTTTTGAGCCTTTCTCTTGGGCTTCAAAATCTTTGACTGCGTTTGCAATATCATCTTCTAATATATTGTCGCCAAGCATAACAACAATTTTTTCATTATCGGCAAAATCCTGACAAAGCCCCAGGGCTTGAGCAATACCACCTGCCTCTTCCTGCACAGCATAAGAAAAGTTGGCATTAAATCCTTTTCCAGACTGAAGTAACTCTAAAAACTGACCAGCATGGCCTTTTCCTGAGACAATCATAATATCTTTAATACCAGCTTTGGTTAAAGTCTCAATTGGATAATAAATCATTGGTTTGTCGTAAACTGGCAAAAGATGTTTATTTGTTACATTTGTAAGTGGAGCCAGGCGTGAACCCGTGCCTCCTGCTAATATTATTCCTTTCATACGCTTAAAGTATATTAAATCAAGGCAAAAAAAGCAAATAGAATAGGAGCTTTTCTCGAAAGAAAAGCTCCCTTGGATGCAATGTGCTGTTGGAGTTAGGCGGCCCGCTGGAAATGGGCCTGTTCATGGTTGAGTTCGATAACGACGGCCCATTCTTCCTCTTCAATAATTTGGCCATGAAAGTAGACCAACCCGATGAAGTCGCCGCTCTCCTCGACCATGAGTCCCTTGATATTGCTACCAGCTTCGTAAGTCCGAGTAACTGTCCAAGGCCGACCATGCATGTCGATCAATGCGTCACCGGGCTGCGCGGAATCAAATTCTTTCTTGCTGATCATCTTGCGTTTCTCCATTGTTTTGGCTTGATTTGCCCCAAAAACCTAACAAAAAATGTGCCATACTGTATAAAATATATTATAGCACATTTATATTATTTTGTCAATATTATTAACCTTTTAAGTAATCCTTTAGAGCTTCCTGCCAGTTGCGAAGTGGCTCAAGCTTGGTATTAATTAATATTCCATATTTTGGCCGCAAGGCCTTTACTCTACCCTTTATTGGGCAAGTATTTGAATCAACAGCTGTTAATTTAATATTAATATTTTTTAGTTTAAAAATTTCTTTGGCAAAATCATACCAACTACATACACTGTAGTTTGTTACATGATAAGTTCCACAGGGCTTTTGATCTTCAATAATTTTTTTAATCCCCAAAGCTAAATCTCTAGTATAGGTAGGTTTGCCAAACTGATCGTTAACCACTTTTATCTCATCTTTTTCTCCTGCAAGTTTTAACATGGTCTCGACAAAATTTAAACCGCGAGGCTTGCCAATTTGAGGCGCTTTACCATAAAGCCAACAAGTTCTAATTAAATAATACATCTCGCAATTTTCTTTTAGAAGTTCTTCTCCTTTGGCTTTTGACTGCCCATAGACGTTCAAAGGATTCGTTTTGCTATCTTCTGTATAACCATCTTGGTTTTGGCCGTCAAAAACATATTCAGTACTTATCTGGACTAAAATAGCGCCAAGGTTTTGGCAAGCAGAAGCGATATAGCCAACGGCATCGGCATTAACCTTAAAAGCGGTTTCTTTATCTTCTTCTGCTCCGTCTACATTAGTATAAGCGGCTGCATTAATTACTACTGTTGGCTTAAGGTCGTTTAATTTTTTTTCAACTGCCTTTTGGTTTGTAATATCTAAATCTTCCTGATCCCAAAGAATCGGCTTATAACTAGAAAAAACTTCAGCCAAGTCATGGCCAAGCATTCCGTTAGCACCTAAAATTAAAATTTTTTGTTTCATATTTTTATCTTGTCATTCCGCACAAGTCCCGACTTGTCGGGACGCGATGAGGAATCTAGGGTCATACAAACTAACCCTAGATCCCGGATCTCGCTTCGCTCGTCCGGGATGACAATTATTTATTCCATGATTTAACTAATAACTTCGCTAATTTCTTTTTGAAAATTAATTGCTGCTTGATTGAATTTCCTAATTCTAAATTAATATAGGGTGAAAAAAAATGTTTAGGAATATTTTTAACATATTCTAGTTCGGAAAAATTTTTTACTTTGTGATGGCTAAGGCCATTTGGCAAAACAGCACTTAGGTGATTGCAACCGACTTTGTAAGTTGAGGCGGCTTTAACTGCTGTTTCATATTTTTTCTTGTGCTGATAAATATGGCGTCTATGATGTTCAAGGTGAGAAAGGTCAATACATACTCCCCCAACCTGCTTTAAAACTGAAAGATTTTTAATATCTGCTCCATAGCCATTATTTTCAATAAAAAATTTATCTTGATGCTTAAAGCCTTTAAGATATTTTAAATAATATTGATAATGCACGGTAAAGGCCTTAGTATTATAAGTCTTTACTAAATAATCAAATTCATCTTGAGTCATGTCGTGTCTGGCATGGATGTGAGGAATTTTTTTTACTTTGGTTTTTTTAAGGGCTTTATAAATTTCCTGACGCTCAGTTTTATTTGCACAGGTTAAAAACAAAGAAATTTCTGTTAGCTTTAAATCAGAAACTTCTTTTAGCATTTTTCTCCAGTCACCGCCAAAAGTAACTATTGAAGGATAAATTCTTTTTAAAATCTGAGCTTCTGTCATTAACTAGCTGCTCCTCCGTATTGTTTTTGATAATATTCCTGATAATCACCAGATTTAACATTTTTCCACCACTGCTGATTTTTTTGATACCATTCAACAGTTTGCTCTAAATAAGCATCAAAATCGTTTTCTGGTTTATAACCAAGCTCTTTATTGGCTTTTGACCAATCAACTGCATAACGCCTATCATGGCCTGGGCGGTCTTTTACAAATTCAATCATGTCTTCTCCTTTGTCTAAAATCTTTAAAACTTTTTTGATAATTTCTAAATTATTAACATCTTTAGTCATTCCACCAATACAATAAGTTTGCCCAATTTTTCCTTTTTCTAAAATTAAATCAATTGCTCGACAATGATCGTCAACATAAAGCCAATCGCGAACATAAAGGCCATCGCCGTAAACCGGCACTTTTTTATCTTCAATTAAATTTGTAATAACAACTGGCAAGAGCTTTTCTGGAAACTGATAAGGGCCAAAATTATTTGAACAGTTGCTAATGGTAATTGGCAGGCCGTGAGTATGATGATAAGCCCTGACTAAATGATCCGAAGCAGCCTTGGAAGCTGAATAAGGGCTCTTAGGATCATAAGGAGTGTTTTCATTGAATTTGTCTCCCCCTTCCAGAGTTAAGGAGCCAAAAACTTCATCAGTTGAAACATGATGAATACGCTTGTCATGGTCTTTAGCAGCCTGAAGCAGAATCTGAGTACCAACAACATTAGTACGGACAAACTCACCAGCGTCCATAATTGAACGGTCAACATGGCTTTCTGCAGCAAAGTGAATAATTATATCACAATCTTTAACAAGCTGATTTACAATATCAACATTAGTAATATCGCCCAAGACAAATTTATAATTAGGATTTTTTTCAATGTCTTTTAAATTTTCTAGATTACCAGCATAAGTTAATTTATCTAAATTAACAATTTCATCCTCAGGATGATTTTTTAGCCAGTAATGGATAAAATTGGAACCTATAAATCCGGCTCCACCGGTTACAAGTAATTTCATATTAAATAGATTTTTTAATTTTATCAGCAACCTCCTGAGCTTGACCTTCTTCGTATTTCTTTTGTGGCCAAAGCTTTAAGCCGTCATTTTCTTGACGCGGCACAACATGAAAATGAATATGAGGAATAATTTGCCCTGCTACTGGATCGTTGTTTTCTTGAACATTATAACCCTTAACTCCCAAACCGTCTTTCAAGGCTTTACCAATTTTTTTAACTGCTTTAATAAGTTCAACTAATTCAGCTTCGGGGACTTCTTCTAAATTAGCATAGTGCTTTTTAGTAATTACTAAACTGTGTCCAGGGTTTACTGGAGCAATATCTAAAAAGGCTAAAATGTTGTCGTCTTCATAAACTTTAGTACAAGGAATTTCACCTGCGACAATTTTGCAAAAAATACAATCATCCATAAATTTTTAATTAGTTTTATTTAGAAAATACTTTTTCTTAAAACTTCCACGTTTTTTGTTTTTATCTAATCTAATTTTTTCTACCTCTGACAATCTAATTTTAAAAACTTTAGCAATATTTATTAAAACTTCATAAACGTCGGCCATTTCTTCTTTCAACTCACTTTTAGGGGCTTTGGCTAGTTCTTTTGACTCTTCAATTAACTTTTTCTTTAGTTCTTCTTTAAAACGAGTCTGATTTAAAACTGAATAAGTTGGAACATCACCATTTTTTTTAATAATTTCAGGAATTTTATCTCGAACTAGTTTATTGTGAACCTTTTTCATATTCTATTCAGCTTTAAATGGTGAATCTTTCATTGCTTCCCAACGAATTTCATCAACTTCCTTTTTTTTGCCTTTGCCTTTATAGAGTTTATTTGGAAGATTTAAAACTAATCCCGGTTCTTTTGAAATGCATTTATAGCCATGGACTACTCCTGGAGGAATAATCACACTAACCGGATTAATTTCTCCAACTTCAACTGTTTCAAGTTTGCGATAATTTTCACTGCCTTTTCTATTATCCCAAAGATAAAGTCTAAAATTACCAAAAAGGAAAATAAAATTATCAGACTGTTTTTCGTGTTCATGAGGTCCACGCATTTGGCCAGGCAAAGTTTCTGAAATATAAGCCATAACAGGCCGAAACTTAGTATCGTCTTTACGATAAGCCTCAATTAACCAGCCTCTTTGGTCAGAAAATCGCTCTAATTTCTTTATTTTTACATCTTTAATCATAGTTCTTAGTAACCAATATTATAACGCTAATTAAACTAATAATCAAGAACCAAATTGGATTAAACCAGTTGGTTGCAAAGCCAGGATATAAATATTCAACAATAAAAATAATTAAAAATAAAATAAAACTAACCCGAAAAACCACCTTGCTTAAACCTTGCCAAAAATTAACTTTCTTTTTGAAAAAATTAAAGCTCATCTATTTAAAATTATCTTTAAAGTTTGAATTTTTAAACCCCCCTTTTCTTCAAGCTGTTTGGTTGAAATTAAAAACCTTCTAACGTTTCGCTGGTGATAAAAATTATTTAAATCAAAAATGAAAACGGCCTTTTTAAATCCATCACTGCTTTCAGTTACTACAACTGGTTTTTGTAGATAATAATGCCAGCCTGGTTCTGGTGCAGTTTGTATAGCAATACCTTCAAGTTCCTGGCCTAATTCTTTATAGATTAAATAAATATAGGCTTGATCAAACCAAGGTAGTGAGCGTAAATCAAAATAAACTGGGCTTTCTAGGATTTCCAGAAGTCCCTCTTGAACTCTAGTTCTGACTTCAGGGCCTAAGCGCGAAAGCATTGGCTGGTCTTTTTCAAAATTAAGCAATATTACTTGACTGCCATAAGCTGGAATATTTTTGTTTATCAACCAAAGACCCAAGCCAACTGCTGACAGGATTAAAGTTAGGCTGATTAATTTTAATAAAAAATTTTTCATTTAACTTGATATAAAATTTCCTGATCAAATTTTTCAATTTCAATAAGCTCTAGGCCGTTTTCAAACTCAAGTGTTGGCTCTGGGCCAAGGGCATAATAATAAACTGGGACAATTGGGGTTAAGTCAAGCAAAATATCAATAATTTCCTGATTTAGGCTTAAGGCCTCAAAAGTATGAATTACTTTTCGATCTGGAAAAAATAATTTGTCTTTTCTGACAGTAACAATAACTGAATCTTCTTCAGTGATTTCGTTTACCTGATAAGCAATTTCCCGATAATTTTTAATTCTGTTTCTAACCGGCAAAACACTGTCTGGCTTTGCCTGTAAAACTAAATTAGCACTAGGATAAATTAAACAAAATAACAAAACTATAATAATAATATTTTGAACCCGACGCTTAAACATACTGCTTAACCATAAAAGACCAATTGACATAAATGGTAAAGAAAGTAAATAAAGAACTAACCAATAACGGATATATGAAAGCCCTAAGGTATTTAAGTGAACAGTCAACAAATCATCAAATTGCCAGGAACCATAATAAGTCCCAAGCCAAGCAAATATAAAAAAGGAAACAATTATATAACCAAATACTTCAACTCGAGGCTTTGAACGCTGAGTAAAAAATGCAACCACTCCTAAAACAGCTAAAAGTGAAAGCCACCAAAGCCGACTTAAAAAATGAGTCCAAAAATTAGTTACCACTAAACGTGGATGAAAACCAAATGGTAGAAGTAAAGATTTAGCAATATTACAAAACTGACAAGTGGAAGTTGTGTCTTGGTAAAGCTGATCATAGCCAGAACTTAAAAAGCTACCATAAAGAATCTGCTGCCAAAATATTGTCGGGTAAACTACAATAGAAACTAAGGCAAAAAATATTATCAAACGGTTTAATTTTATTTTGTGTTTCACATAGATAAAAACTGCTAAATATAAAAATAAAAGCCAGACAATCTCTGAAGGCCTAATTGAAAGAGCTAAACCAGCCAGTACACTAGAAGTCAAAAAATGGACAAAACGATATTTTTTATCTTTGACTAAAAAATAAATACTTAAAATAATTAAAGAAACAAAAACTACATTTGGCAACATTGAAGTTGTTGAATAATACCACCAGGCTGGATGAACAAGCATTAAAGCTGCAGAAATTAAAGCAATTTTTTCACTAAAGATTCTTTTAATTATTCCGTAAAAACCTAAAACAGCTAAAATACTAAAAAATGGAGTAATATATAATAAAGACTTAGTAGTAAAAATCTTAGCTAAACTGCCAAAAAATAAAATCAAACCTAAAAAGCTGCCCGGTACAATTGTTCCGTCTGGCCGGACATTAAAACTCCGAGGATGGATTTGATTTTTAGCAATTAAATTTAAAGGCTCAACTAAAAATAAACTACCTGTTTTAGAATATTGATTTGACCAAAAATAATTAGCTGTTTCGTCTGGCCAATCAAAACGGTTGCCTATATCAAAATCGGTTTTTACCGGAGTTGCCAAAAAACTATAAATCGCTAAAAAAATTAAACAAACTAAAACTAGAACAAAAGTTGACTTTTTCATCATGTTTTAATTATAGCAAAAATTAGTAATTTTGTGTTAAAATACATCTATGGAGGAAAAAATCAGTAAAGCTAAATATCTATCAGCTACAGCAATTATTTGTTTGGTTTTAGCCTTTAATTTATTACATTGGCACAATCAGACAATTGGCATAAGCTTTGGTTTAATATATCTATTTTTTTATAGTTTTATTTTTGGTTCGATTTTTGTAAAAAAACGAGGCTGGCAAATTGTGCTGGGCTTGATTTTTTTATTGGCAATTTTATCTATAATTACTGCCGGATTTATTTATTTTTATAAATTCAATGATTATTTATTTATTTTACTATTACTTTTAATACCAGCTTTATTAATTACTCCTTATTATCGCTTAGATGTAGAAGAAAAATTTTCTCTAAAAAGAAAAATAAAATACTACTTAGATAAATTTGACAACAGACGTGAACCGAAAATTAACGGAGTTTTAGTTCTTTGTTATTTAATTTTAGCATCAGGCTGTTTTGTTTTGTTGTTTTTAGGACAAACTAGCCAATCGATTCAATCGCCTTGGGAAGTAGTTTCAACTAGATTCTTTTTGGGCTACTTTTTAGCAACTGCACTACTTCTAACTTATTTATTTAATTCATACCGAACTAAATTACCTTTAATACTTTTAATAATTCATGCATTTTTAAGTAGTTCTGTTGCTTTGATTGTCTACAAGCTTGGCTACGGATTTGATCCATTTATACATCAGGCAACAGAAAAAATAATTTTAGAGACTGGGACTATAATGCCTAAACCTTTATATTACCTAGGTCAATATGGTTTAATAATTTTTTTACAGAAATTAACAACACTAAATGTTTCAATTATTGACCGACTACTAGTGCCAGTGATGTTTGCAATCACAATTCCTACTGCAGTATTTTATACCTTTAGTTTCTGGCTTAGAAAAAATTATGCCTTAGTTTTAGCCTTGCTTATTTTGGTAATACCCTACTCTGGTTTTATAATGACTGCACCGCAAAACTTGGCTAACTTATTTTTTATTTTGACAATTCTGCTTTCACTTCCTTATTTTAGAAATGAAATAAGAGTTGAATCGCTTTACTTGTTGGCAATTGCTGGCTTGGCAATCCATCCTTTAGCTGGAATTCCACTAATAACTACCGTAGCGCTCTTTCAACTTTTTAAGATAATGTTTCATAAAAGCTACATACATTCAATTAGTCTTTATTTCTGGACAGCCTTGATATTTATCCCTTTTTTACCACTAGCTTTTATTATCAACGGTGCAGGAATCAATTTTAATCCTGATTTAAAAAGGGCGGACTTAGCAATTATTTCTTGGGTAAACCATTTTGATTTGCCACTTGATTTAGCTTATTTAATAAACCTTAATAAAATTGCTTTGGCTAGCCTGGTTATTATTGTTGGTTTGATCTACATTACAAAAAACAAATTACTTAAAAATAACTTTGCCTATCTTATATCTTTTTTAGTAATTTTTGCTGATTTTTTGATTGTTAAATATTTAATAAGCTTTGACACTTTGAGAAGTTACGACCAAGTTTCCTTTGTTGGAAGGTTACTACTTTTAAGTTTTTATATAATGCTTCCTTTCTTTTTCCTTGGCGCTTATATAATGATAAAAAAAACATGGGAAAAAGATTTATTTACAAAACTTTTTGCTATTTTTATTTTATCTGGTTTGATCACTACTTCACTTTATTTGAGCTATCCAAGGCTTAATAAATATGAACCAGCTAAATTCTTCAGCTTATCAGAATCTGATATTAGGGCAGTAACTCATATCGAAGAAACAGCAGAAAATGACCATGTAGTTTTAGCCAATCAAATGGTCTCAGTAGCAGCAATTAAGGAATTTGGATTTAAAAAATATTATAACAATCAATTTTATTATTCCATGCCAATGGGAGAAGTAAGAACTTTTTATGACTACTACCTAGAAATGATTTATGAAGGAGCAAAAAAAGAAACAATGATAAAAGCAATGGACGAAGCTAAAGTTGATGAAGCATATTTTGTTTTAAACAGATACTGGCGCAACGCCGAAAAAGTAGCAGCAAAGGCAATAAAAGAGGCAGATGGACTTTATCATGTTGATACAGATAAAATATATATATTTAAATATACGCGTTAAATTGACAAAACCAAAAATTTATTATAAATTAAACAGCTGATCTTTAGATAAAAAAGAAGTACCACGCTTCTTACAAACAGAAAAGGAGGAGCTGATGAACTTCGAGGAACTCTCAGCTGGCAACGAAGATCTTAAACAGCTTTTAAGGGATGTTTTAGACGGCCTGGGTCTAAACGAAGAAGCTGACCTTTGTTTGGCAATCTCAAAACGTTGGGGTGATAATTGCACCGGTGAGGTGTTGATGGCCAAGTTAATAGAAATTGCTCCTTGTGGAGAAGACGAAGTCAACTTTCTTGAACTTATCAACAACTTCAACAACTGGCTTAGTCAAGCCGGAAATCGAAAAAGGCCTACCTGGGCCTAAATAAGTTGAACACAAATCCTAGACCGTATTTATACGGTCTTTATTTTTATATATTTTTTATAAGCTGTTTAATATAAGAAGAAACTGAATAATTTCTAACTGAGATAAAACAATTTTTTCTAAGTTCCTCAATTTTTTGAGGATGAGCTAAAAAGTATTCTAAAACCTCAATTAGATTTTCTTGATTACCAGGTGCAAAAGTAAAGCCATTGTAATCATCTTTTACAATCTCACTAACTCCACCAATATCAGCTGCAATAACTGGAACATTAGCGACTAAACTTTCGTCAATTACCTTAGGAGAATTTTCATAGCAAAAAGAAGGAACAATCGTTAAATCTGCCTGACGATAATATTCAGAAAGTTTATGAGGCTCAACCCGGCCAATAAAATTGAAACGCTGATCCCCTTTTATTTTTTCTCTTATCTCGTCTTCAATACCGCCACCACCAACAATAGTTAAATACCAATTGTTAGGTTTAACTTTTTTTAAAGCATCAATTAAAAATAGAATTCCTTTAAAACGTTCGAGTTGGCCGACAAAAATTAAGTCCACTTTTCTTTTGGTAATGTCATCATCTTCGCGTTTTTCAACTTTTTTAAAAATAACTGGATTAGGCATTATTAATTTTTTACTTTCATAAAAAAATCCTCGGGCTTGATAATAACCCATCAACCAACGGGAGGGTGAAATAACGATATCTGGATTACCAAATAAACGTTTTACGGTTTTTTCATATATCTTGTCAAAAATCAAAAATGGCTTTTCTTGTCCATAAATAATCAGCCCAGAAGGACGCGAAAGCTGAACGTCATGGACAGTGTGAAAATGCCTAATCTTAGCATGTTTAATTGCCAAAGGAGTTAAATAACCAATACCTTTAAGATTATGAGTCATGGCAACGTCTGGCTTTTCCTTTTTTAAAATCTTTTTAATTGCAAAATAGCTACTTAAATTAAAAACATCCAATGGATGCCAAAAAATTCTTAACCAAATTGGACGCTTATTAATATCTAAAAAAGAAAAGACATTAATCGGGTCGATTCGATAAATAGTAAGCTTACCTTCTTTTTGAACAGCATTTTTTCGTCCAAGAGTAATTACAATAACTTCGTAATCTAATTTTAAAAATTCACGAACAATAATATCAAAAACAACCTCAGCACCACCACGCTTATATGGACGAAATAAACTATGGATTAAACAAACTTTCATAAAAATTAATTTTTTATTTTCTCAATAAAGTTTAAAATTATATTTTGAATATCATTAATATCAGAATAAACCTTATATTCAAATAAATTGCTAATAAACTCAGAATTTTCTTTACCTCTTACGTAGGCAGAAACCTCATCCCCTAAGCCTTCTTTTGCTAAACACAACACTGGTTTACCTAATTTAATTATATCAGAAATTTCACCACCAACACCAAGACTAGGATTGCTAATCTCAAATATCCCTAAGTCAGCTTCTTTTAACCATTTAAAATCTCTATCATGAATCTGATTAGGTTTTAAATTAGCCTCATCTTTATAAACATTAGCGTCTATTTGATGTTTTGTCACTAATATAAGCCCCATTTTTTCAACCAAATTAAATAATTTAACTAATTCATCTTTAGAAACAAAATCATAACCTCCTCGCATTGAACATCCTAAAAATACTTTAAATGCCATACTTTATTTATTTTTAAATTTTAAAAAACCAAAAAACAAAATTCCCAAAGTATCAACTGCAACATCGACCATACTTCCTACCCTACCGGCGACATTAGTCTGGTGCCATTCATCAAATCCAGCATAAGCGAAAGAAAAAACTAAAGCAAACAATAACGACTTTCCTTTGTTTACCCCAAGTGATCGATAAGCTTGAAAAAATAAATAAGCTAAAATAAAAAATTCAGCCATGTGGGCAATTTTTCTAAAAATCAAATCCCATAGAGGCTGAAGCTCACTTTTTAAATTAGGTTGGGCAGAAAAATAATAAATCACTCCCATCCAAAGAAAGACTGAAAACCACCAAAAAAATATTTTATTTATTTTTTTCATTTAAATTCCTATAAAGTTCGTCTAATTTTTGGCCAATAATTGACCAATCATATTTTAATTTAGCTTTTCTTAGGCCAGCTTTACCAAAATTAAAAGCTTCTGAAGGATTACTTAAAAAATAATTTAATTTAGAAGCTAGGTCATTAGGATTTTTTGGTTCAACTAAAAGTCCATCCATTTTTTCAGTGACTACACTTCTAACTCCAGGCAAGTTGGTGGCTATAACAGGCTTGGCACAGCTCATGCCTTCTATTAAAGTCATACCAAATGCTTCTGATTTATCAACTGAAGGCAAAACTACAACATCCGCTAAATTATAGTATTTTGGTAAATCTTCATTTGGCACATAACCACCAAAGGAAACGTTAAAACTAAGGCGAAGTTGAGAAGCTAAACTTTCGTACTCTTTTTGCAGTTCACCCTTACCAACAACTATTAGTTTAGTTTTATATTCCTTTTGACGTAACTGACTAACAGCCTGAATTAAATATTCAACACCCTTAAAGTAATGCGCCTTATCAAGTCCACCAACAAAAACAATCACTCTATCCTCTGGGCTAATATCATATTTTTTTAATAATTCAGAATCTTTTGATTCAGGAGTAAAATTTTTAGTATCAACCCCATTTGGCACTTCAATAAATTTTTGAGAATATTTTTCAAGCCAGGCTGAAATGTCAGAATTTTTTCCATAATCCATGGAAGTAAAAATTATCTTATCTGACATTTTAACAATTTTTGGTAGGCAAAATATTTTATGAATTTTAAAAATAGTTTTAAAAATACCTTCACCAACAACATCCATATGATAATGCAATACTATTTTTGCTCCTAATTTTTTTAACTTCCTCTTATGTAACCAAACTATTTCTGCACCGCCAAAAAAAGGATAATGAAGATGAATAATATCATAACCTCTTAATAATTTTCCTAAAGCTGGTACGAAAGCAGCATTACCGTATTTAAAAAGTGGCTTGATACGCTTAATTTCAAGGTCTTTAATCTCTTCTGTTGTTTGTTTATACATTGGGGTAAAAACAGTAACCTGATGGCCCAATTTTACTAATTCACGCGCATTAAATAAAGCGACATTACCAATGCCGCCAGCATAAGGAGGGAAAGTAGGTGTTACAATTGCTATTTTCATAAAACATAGTTATTTTAGCTTATTTTGAGTTATTTTTCAACATTTTAGTCTTTGTTTGAATAAATTTATTATGCTATAATAACAGCGCTAATTTAATTAAAAAATGATGTAAAAAATATGAAAAAAACAATCGAAAATTTAACTAAAGCCTTTATTGGCGAAAGTCAAGCCAGAAATCGTTATGCTTTTTATTCAAAAGTAGCTAAAAAAGAAGGCTTTGAAAAAATTGCAGAGATTTTTACTATAACAGCAGATCAAGAAAAAGAGCATGCCAAAAGATTATTTGAACATATTCAGGAATTAAAAGAAAAACTTGGTGATGATAAAAATGAAATTATTGTCGAAGCTGCTTCACCAAATGCTTATGGAACTACTGCAGAAAATCTAAAAGCCGCAGCTGAAGGTGAAAATTATGAATACACTGAAATGTATCCAGAATTTGCCAAAGTAGCAGATGATGAAGGTTTGCCTGAAATTGCTAAAAGATTACGAGCAATTGCTTTAGCAGAAAAACACCACGAAGAAAGATATAAAAAACTTCTAGCACATATTGAAGCTGGTTCAATGTTCAAAAGAGAAGAAAAAGTCTGGTGGGTGTGTAAAGAATGCGGCTATGTACACTTTGGAAATGAAGCTCCAGAAAAATGTCCATCTTGCGACCATGAACAAAGTTATTACGAATTTAAATGTGAAGAATATTAATTGATAATAAAAAAAGAAAAAATATAAAAAGAGTTATCTTAAATATTATAAATAAACATTATGAATAAAAAATTCTGGCGTTGTAACGTCTGTAATGATATTCATTATGGCGCAGCTGGCCCTGAAACTTGCCCGACCTGCCAACAGAAAAATGTTTATGTTGAAATTGAAGAAAATGAAGCCAAAAAAGCTATGAATCTAGAATAATATGGATGAAAAAAAATTAATCAAAATTTGGGAAAAGTTCAGCGCTAAAAATGATTTCAAACTTAACCCAGATAAAAAACATGTTGAAAAAATAGCTAATGGGGTTTTAGAAAATGAAAAAAATTATGGCATGAAATTATGCCCTTGTCGGCTTCGAGACGGTTCTAGAGAAAAAGATTTAGAATTACTTTGTCCTTGTAATTTTAAAATTCAGGAAACCTGGAAAAATAAAAACCGCTGTTGGTGCGGGTTATTTGTAAAAAAATAAAAAATGGATTCAATTTTATTTATTCTTTTTATTTCTGTTATTGGTCCGATTATCGGATCACTAATTGGTGTTTTTAAAAAACCAAGTGACAGTTTCACTTACAACATGCTGGCTTTTGCTGCTGGTGTAATGATTAGTGTATCGTTTTTAGAATTAATTCCTGAGAGCATTGAATATTCTTCGGTTACATACGCTGGAATTGGTATCTTATTGGGTTCAATTACAATGTTTTTAATAGATAAAATGATACCTCATTTACACCCTGAACTCTGTAATAAAAAAAATTGCTCACCTTTAAAAAAAACTTCCATATACTTAATATTAGGAATATTTATTCATAATTTTCCAGAAGGATTAGCTATTGCTATCGGGGTAAGTTCTGGCACTAAACTTGGTTTAGTTGTAGCTTTAGCAATAGCTGTTCAAAATATCCCAGAAGGAATTTGCACTTCTTATCCATATTATTATTGCACCAAAAAAAGACTTAAATCTTTTTTAGTCTCTGCTTCAACAATAATTCCAATAATTATCGGTTTTTTTATAGGCTATATGCTTTATCAAAGTATTCCATTAAATTTAATTGGAATTCTAACAGCAGCGACTGCTGGGGTAATGATATACATTTCAACTGACGAACTAATACCCTGTTCTTGTTTTAAAATGACTGATCATAGTACTATTTTTTCTTTCATTATTGGAGTGGTATTAGTAATATTTTTAGGTTTAATTTAATAATAAATAATTATAAAAAAATATGACCAAACTAAATCAAGTCTATAAATGTGAAGTCTGTGGTAATATTGTTCAAGTTTTACATACCGGCGTAGGTGAACTTGTTTGTTGCAACCAACCAATGAAGTTACAAACTGAAAATACAGTTGATGCTGCTAATGAAAAACACGTACCAATAATTGAAAAAACAGACAAAGGTTTTAAAATAAAAGTTGGCGAAGTGCCACACCCTATGGAAGAAAAACACTATATTGAATGGATTGAAATAATCGCAGAAGGTAAAATTTACCGTAAACATCTAAAACCTGGGGACGCGCCAGAAGCAGAGTTCTGTATTGAAGCTGAAAACGTTACAGCCAGAGAATACTGCAATCTTCATGGTTTCTGGAAATCTTAATTAAATAAAAATATGGAACAAAATATTGGTTTAGTAAGCGCAGTTTTAACAGTAATTCTTGTAATTGTATTAGTTTTACTTTTTATTAAAAGTAAAATAAAATAAAAAATTCCTCTTTATCGTCTCCGTAAAAAAATAAAATCCAGATTAAACTGATTAATATTAGGAATTTTTTATTACCAAAAAATAATTTTTCTTACCAACTGCCAATATAAATTAAATATAGGATTGGCAATATATTTTAAAAGTGGATTTTGTACATCTTGAAATTCAATTTTTCCAACTAGCTTTCTAGTAAAAAATTTATCACTTACTTTTCTTGAAGACTGAATTTTTTTTCTAGCCTTTTTTATTTTACTCCAAGTGGAGGGTTTTAAAAAATAAAAATAAACTCGTAAATTTTCTTTATACCAACCAGCGATGAATGAATAAAAAAACATAGCTAGACTCATTGATATGCAAGCTGGACTAATTAATAAAATAGTTGCTAATTTATAATTTTGAAGAATTATTAAATAACGATTGCGCTCCATATAGTAGAATTTTTTAATGCTGCGGGAGAATTCATACTTATGATAAACAACTGAATTAGGTGCCAACATTAATTTATAACCTGCAAGCCAAATGCGCCAACTTAAATCTGTATCTTCATGATAAGCAAAAAATTCTTCTTGAAATAAACCAACTTCTTTTAAAACTTTAGTTTTCAATAAGAAACAAGCACCTGATGAATAAGTAATTTCTTTTGAATTAATTTCGTAGTCAGACATTTGATAACCACCAGCAAAACCAAAACCTAAAAAATGAAGTTCGTTTCCAATACTATTAATCTTTGATTTAGCTTTAAACAAAAGCAATTTCGATTGAACTGCACCTATTTTTTCATTATATTCCCCCACTTCAATTGCTTTTTGTAAAAAATCAGGCTCAACTGCAGTGTCCTGATTTAATAAATAAATATAATCAAAATTGTTATCAATACCATATTGCATACCAATATTATTTCCAGCAGCAAAACCAATATTTTTTTGATTCTTAATAATTTTAATTTCTGGCCAGTTATTTTTTATTAATTCAATTGAATTATCTGTTGAATTATTATCAACTACTAAAATTTGATAGTTTTCCCTCGGATATTTAATATCTTCAAGACTAGAAAAACAATCGCGGACATAATCCGCGCCATTGTAGTTTAAAATTAAAATTAAAACTTTTTTATTCATCTTGGTCATTTTTTCTTAAAGCGGTATTTCGAACAATTTGAGTAATATCTTTATCTATTTTTTCAAGCTTTACAATAATTTTAAAAACAATAAAAAATAAAACAATTATTGAAATATAAACCAGCAAATCAACCCCGCGTTCCACCCCAAGCCACTGAGCAATTATATCAGTTTTTTTTGGCGCTAAAGCAGCTACACCGACTAGAAGCCAAAAAATTGCCCAGATAATAAATTCTCTAAAAGTTATATCCTGTTTACGAAAACGCAAAAGAGTGCGCCAAAGCACAAACAGAATAAATAAAATTATTAAAAATTGAATAATCATCTACTAATTCGACCAATAATTAAATCCCAGATTATCCTAAAAGAATTAGTTAATTTTTGACCTTTCTTTAAAGAATAATCAGTGTAACGAATAGTTACTGGAACCTCTTTAAATTTTAACTTATGTTTTTTAATTTGTTCAATAATTTCAGAAGCATGAGCCATTCCATCTTGTTTTATTTTTATTAAATTTGCAGCCTGACGCGAAAATGCACGAAAACCATTATGGGCATCAGTTACTTTCAATCCTGTATAAATCCTAGTAAATATAGTTGCTAATTTTAAAATCTTTTTACGCAACCAGGGAATTTTATTTTTAGAACCTAAAAATCTGGATCCTAAAACTACATCAACTCCGCCCAAAAACAAAGGCTTTGTAATATATTCTATTTCTGAAGCTAAATGTTGTCCGTCGGCATCAAAAGTAACAATAATATCAGCGCCAATATTTAAGGCAAAATTAATACCAGTTTGCAAAGCAGCTCCCTGGCCTCGATTAATAAAATGATTTAAAACAATTGCACCCGAACTAGAGGCAATCTCCTTAGTTTGATCAGACGAACCGTCGTTTACAACTACTATATCTAAACTAAGATTCTTTAGTTCACTTATTACTTTACCTATGCTTTGCCCCTCATTATAAGCCGGAATAACAACAACTGTTTTCATAATCTAACTTACTTTTCAAATTTAAAATCATAACCCTTGGCACTGGGTCCAATACTTGACTTATGAGCTCTAAAATAATCAATTGCACCCTTAATTCCTTCTTCAAGCAAAACAACAGGAAACCAACCAATTTTTTCTTTAATCAAGCTGATATCTGGTAAACCAAGCGGAGACATAAAAAGTAATGGTTTTTTAAAAATAATTTTTGATTCAGAATCAGTTAGTTTAATTACTTTTTTGGCAATATCAACTAGTTTGTATTCTAAGTCACTACCTAAATTAAAAGGACCTGACTCACCACTCTTCATTACTTTTATCATACCTTGAATAGTATCCGAAACATGACAAACAGAAGTAGAAAAACTTTCATCACCATAAATAACTAAGTCCTTATTTTCTAAAGCGTTAAAAACAAAATCAGGAAGCATTCTTCCAGTTTTTAATTTCATTCTAGGACCATATGTTCTAAAAATCCTTACAATTTTAGTTTCAATGTTGTGAACTTGCGCATAGGTACTAGTTAAAGTCTCGGCAAATCTTTTACCTTCATCATAACAAGCACGTGGTCCTAATTGGTCAATTACACCTTTATGACTTTCTTTAAAGTATGGATTTTGAGAATCACGTGGACCATAAACTACAGAGGAACTAGCCAACATAAATTTAGATTTATATTTGACAGCTAAGTCTAAAATATTTTTAGTACCAATAGAATTTGTTAATACAGTATCTATCCTGGTTTTTTCAAAATCTTTAGGAGAAGTAGGGCAAGCTAAATGATAAATCTCTTGGACTCCTTGAAATTTAACTTGAAATTTTTCAAGTTCCGGAAGTTCTTCAAGTTTTATTGGCTTATTAATATCATGCTTAATAAATTGAAAATCTGGATTTTGAAGTAAATGATCGATATTTGCTTCATCACCAGAAATAAAATTATCAATACATATTACCTTGCTTTTTTTAACTAACTCATCACAAAGATGAGAACCGATAAAACCAGCACCACCAGTAATAATAACGTTTTTCTTTTCAAAAATGGCTTTTGTTGGCATATAAAATTGCTTTTAGCTGTTAACTTTTAGCTTTCAGTAATATTTCTGCAAGCTAAAAATTATAAGCTAATATCTAATTTAATTATAACTCAGAACTAACTTCATCGGCAACCTCAACTTTTTTTACTCGAAAAGTCCATAAACGATTAAAACCATAATTCCAAAATATAACTAGGCCAGTTGCACAAACCCAAGATATCCGATAATCCAATTTGCCAAATTCAGTTAAGATATAAATAATAGAAGTATTTATAGTAAGGCCAGCTGAAATTACAATTGAGAATTTTGCAACCTGTTTTAAAATTTCTCTACCACTTTCCTTATTTCTAAAAGTCCAAATTTTATTGGCAATAAAATTAAATACTGCTGAAAGCAGATAAGCAATAACTGCCGAATAAACATACCAAAATTTTAAATACTCGGTACAAACATAATATATGACAAAATTAATCACAGCAGCAGTACCACCTACAATGCAAAATTTAAAAAATTGACGAAAGTTATGATTATTTAACAATTTTAAAATCATAAATTAATATTCTATAACACCAGGGCGGACTCCCCCTTTATAACTCTGAGTGTGGCTCATTAATTCTTGCTTTAAATTACCATTAAGATCAAAAATCCTTATTTTAGAAGATCCACCAAGAGCAGGTCCAGTTAATATTTCTGAAATACCATTGCCGTCTAAATCTCCTGTAGCTACATTAACACCATTATAAAAATTTGGTTCATAAGCAAAAAAGTTAGTCATTAATCTACCATAACCGCTAAAAACCCTAACAGTCGGCGTAGCATCCTTTTCAATACTAGCAATAACCTCAGCCTTACCATCACCATGCAAATCACCACAAGCAATATTAACCCCACCTCTAAAATTTTTATTATAAGCAAAAAATTGAGAAATTAATAAACCATCCGATCGAAAAACACGAACATGAGGTCCGCCACCGGCTCCAGCACCAACAACAATATCGTCATTGCCATCACCATCAATATCACCAGAGGCTACTTTAACGCCTCCGTAGAAATCTTTTTTATAGGCTAAAAATTTAGTGATTAAATCTCCAGTATAGCTAAAAACTTTAACTTCCGGTTCTTGACCAGCCCCAGCGCCAACAATAATTTCATCTTTACCGTCGCCGTCAATATCACCAACTGCAGCATTCACCCCATTTCTTAAACTTTTATCAAAAGCAAAAAATTGAGAAATTAATTGACCCTCAATATTAAAAATTCTAATATGAGGTCCTCCACCAGCTCCGGCACTAGCAATAACTTCAGATTTACCATCCCCATTTACATCACCAACTGAGACACTAATTGCTCCTGAAAAATAAGGATCATAAGCATAAAAAGCCTTAAAAATTTCACCATCTGATTTTAAAATTTTAATTTGTGGAAAAGATCCATAACCTAGACCGGCAACTAAATAATTGCCCTGGCTAACTTCTTTTTTAATTGATACTTTTTGACCTAAAGCTGCATCTAAAGCTTTAGCAGAGTCTAGGAGTCCAGAACCGATTTGACCGAAAAATTCTCCATTATAGTTTGAAATATCTTTTGTATTTTCTAAAATAAAATTTTTAATTTCTTCGGCACTAAAATTAGGCTTTAAAGCCTTAATTAGAGCTAAAGTACCGCTAACCAAAGGAGTTGACAGAGATGTGCCGGACCAATAACCATCGTAATAATTTTGAAATCCACTAACCCTGTTGTCATATAACTGGGCAGCATAAAAACCTTCGCCAGGAGCAGACAGATCAACACAACCACCATAATTAGAAAAATTTGATTTAACTAGATTACGTCCAACAGAAGCAACACCTATTACCATATTTTCACCATTTTTACCGTCGTAACACACGGGATATGCCGGTTCATTATCTAAATTAACACCATTTACATCTGGATTAGTATTGCCAGCAGCAGCTACCACAATCACTCCGGCGCTATAAGCTCTAGAAATAGCATTAAAAAGACTTTGACTAAAACCGCTACCAACAAAACTCATATTAATAATATCTGCTCCGTTATTAACTGCATAATCAATAGCTTGAACTACTGAATAAACATCACCAGAACCATTACTATCTAAAACTCGAAGTGGCATAATATTACTAAACCAACTTATGCCAGAAATTCCTTGATTATTATGAGTACTAGCGGCAGCAATAGAAGAAACAATGGTACCGTGTTTAGCTGCATCAATATTATACTTTCCACTTATGCTTGGATTAGGATTATTATCATTTTCAACAAAATCCCAGCCATTAACATCATCAACATAACCATTTCTATCACTGTCTTGATTATTATAATTCTCATCACTATTAATCCATATTTTATCTTTTAAATCTGGATGATCTAGATCAACTCCAGTATCTAAGACGGCAATAATAGGCTGATAAGTAATGTTTTGTTGCTCGCGAACTAATAATTCTTCAGACCAGGCATCTTTGGCGTTAATCGCCGGCAGATACCATTGTAAAGTATAGTCCGGATCGTTTGGGAATGCTGTTGCTTGGAGTTGATAATTAGGTTCGATATATTCAATTTTTTTATCATTTAAATAACTACTAATATTATTTAACGAATTTAAACCTAAGGAAAAATCAATTTTATATATTTTATCCTGACCAAAAAATTTAATAATAAACTCTCTTGGCTTATTAATTAAATTTTCCTGAGCCTTAATTTCTTTTGGATAATAAAAAAATATACCACCGGCTAATAAATTAACTAGTAATACTAAAGAAATTATACGATTTAGATAGCGGCTCATTTATTTATTCCGATAACTTTCCTTGATTTAACAAATCTATAAATAATTCTGCTTCTTGCTTAAATTCAGGATTCAATTCAACTGCTTTTTGAGTAACCTCAACTGCTTTTTGATTTTCACCTATTTTGGCATAAAGTGCAGCCAGCTGAGGATAATGTTCATAATTATTTGGATCGAGTTTTATAATTTTTTCTTTATACTTGATTGCATCTTCAAAATTTTCAACCCGAACATATAAATTAACAATTTTTTGGTAATCATTAGGAGTTGCAAGCCAATTTAAATCTTCTTCCATGATTCTCAACTCTTCTTTAGCTAAATCGTTTTGGCCTGAAACAATATAAATTCCAGCTACATTCCAATGATCACTAACAACCCAAGGAGCTAAAGCTAATCCCCTCTTAAAGTATTCACCAGCCTTATCAAAATCTCCTAAAAAAGTATAAGCTTGTGCAATTTCATAATAAATATGAGGTCTGGTTGGACTTAATTCAATTGCATTGTCAAGTAAATTAATTACCTTTTGAGGATAACTAGAATTAAATTTAGTTGCTGAATTATAAAAAGTAGAAAGATAAAGATAATGCCTAATATTTTTTGGTTCTTCTTCTACATTATTTCTTAATTCCAAAACAGCCAAGTTTATTAAATCTTTAGCCCAATTCTTATCGATATCAGAAATAGGTTGATTGATATAACCATTAATATACTGAGCTAGCTGCTGTCTAGCTTCATATTTTCCAACATTTGCAATATTAATTGAATCTTTAAATTTTTCAATTGCTTCTTTGTTATAAACTTTATAAACCTCTTTAGATATTAATCCTTGGTATAAATAACTGTTAGCCTTAATAGTCTTAACATTAAATCCAAAAATTAAAATAAGTAGTACAACCACTACCCCACCAACATAAAGAATATTAGGCTCTTTAAATTCTATATAATCTTTGTTGGTTTCCTCTTCTTCTTTTTTAGAGTTAGTAAAAATAATAAAACTTATAAAAGCCAGCAGTAGAAAGAAAGGAATTTCAGTATTAATAGTATCAAACACAAAAATATTCTGGATAAAATAAGCAACTAATAGGGCAATTAATAAAAAACTAGAACTAAAAGCTTTATCTTTTTTGTAATTTTCAAATAAACGCCATGAAGCTAAAATAAAAATAGCTAAATAAATTAAAAGCCCAATCATACCAGTAGTAACACTTACATCAAAAATAATATTATGAGCTCTATCAAACCAAACACGTGATCCTTGATCTTTGTAAATTTGAGCTGGGAAATATTTATTAAAGACATAATAATAATTCTCTGGGCCATAACCAATTAAAAATGTTTTGGGATTTTGGGTTAAGCCTTTCCAGCTTGCTTCCCAGGTTAAAAATCTAGATTCTGTTGTTATATCTGTTAAGGAAATTTCGGAAAGTCTCTTTAGGGTTGGAACATTTTTAATAAAACTAGATTCTTTAAAACCTACTAAAACAAAAGGTGAACTAACAACTAATACAATGAATACTAAACCAGATATTTTAATTCTTTTATCAATTTTCAAAAATAAACTCACTAAAGCTAAAAAGAAAATACTAACGAAGAAGCCAATCACAGCACCACGAGTTTGAGTGTTAAAAAATATAAAAAATTCTAGAAGAAATAATATCGAAAGCAAGACTCGGATAGCGTATTTTTTTTCTCGAAAATACCAAGTAACAAAAATAATAATTTGTAATAATAAAAATGGCAATAATAGCTTAGGATAATTAAATGATTCAGACAATATAGGAACTCGTAAAAACTCAAATAAACCCCAATCACCTTGACTGGATATTTTGAATAATATTGAAGTTAAAACTATATAAGAATCAAAGATTAAAAAACTAAGAGAAAATAATTTTATATTGAACCTTTTTTCCCTGGCCCAAAAATACAAAATAAAAAAAAGATTAAATATTAGATAGGCGGCGAAAAAAGTAGCGTTGCCAACTGTACCAGAAAGTCTAGACCCTCCAGAAGATTTAAGTAAAAAAGGAATCTGCATCCATTGAGCAAAGCCAAGTAAAGTCATTAAAGTTCCAGAAAAAATAGAAAAGCTTAAAAATGAATGCCAATCTTTTTTGTTCTTGAAAACATTAATTAAAACAAAAAAATAAGCTAATAAATGATAAAAATGAAAAAGCCCACTCATTCTTTCGTAATTACTCCAAAAACTGCGATACCAACCAATTCCAAATATACCTGCAATAGTTGAAACACCAAAAAAACTAATTACTAACCAAGTTAATTTGTTGAATTTTGGTTTAAATTCAGGACGAAGATGTATTAAAATTAAATAAGCAGCAAATATCAACTCAACTGCTATTCTAAATAAAACATTCTTTGGAACAATAAAAGGGAAAAATGCCCGATGGTACATTATCAAAGGAATAAATAAAATAAAAAATACCCCGGATTTAATAAATTTAATTAAAATATTTGAGATATTATTTTTAGATACCGAGATGTTTAACATAATAATTTTTAATACTAAAAGTGTTTTAATTTTACCAGAAAATACAAGTTTTATCAAACCTATACAAGAGTTGACTAAAATGACAAAATATCCTACAATTTAGCTATAATAAAAGGAATTTAGAAGAAATGAATCAAGGAAAAAAATATTTATTAATGTTAGTGGATGTAGTAATCCTCTATTTTTCGCTTTGGTTAACATTACTTTTAAGATACCAAACAGATTTCAACACCTTATTGCTAGTACGCCATATTTGGCCATTCACTGTCGTATTTCTAGGCTGGCTAATAATTTTTTATATTGATGATATCTACGAAATAACTTATAGCCAAGGTAATGCGACGTTTTTAGTTAAGCTACTTCGAAACTTTTTAATTGGAGGCTTATTTGCTGTAGTATTCTTTTATTTAGGTCAAGACAGATTGTTTACTATAAAACCACAGACTGTTCTTTTAATTAATTCTGTCATTGCAGCAGTTTTGATTTATGGTTGGCACTTGCTTTTCTTTTCTCTTACAAAATCGCCAAAGATGGCTAATGGTTTATTAATAATCGGTTTTAACCATTTGGCTTTAGAAATTATTAATTACATAAAAAACAATCCGCAGCTTGGATATCAAATTAAGGCAATAATGGCAGACGGTGATAAAGTTTCAGAAGACATGAAAGAATTTATAACTAATAATGATTTTTCACAGCTTAAAGAAACTTGTATTCAAAAAGGAATAAATACAATTATTTCGACAATCCACCCAAGGGAAAATTCTACATTGTCTGATAATTTATTCAAATGTTTGTCTTTAAAAATAAATTTCTTTGATATTTCAAATTTTTATGAAAAAATTACGGGTAAAATTCCCGTAAATACGATTGAACAAATTTGGTTTTTAGAAAATTTAAGTGAAAGCGCTAAAAAATTATATGAAAAGGCTAAAAGACTTTTCGATATCACTTTTGCTTTAACTTTATTAATTATTACTCTACCCTTTTTTCCAATAATTGCTTTAATTACTAAATTAGGCAGCAAAGGTCCAATATTTTTTACTCAAATTAGAACCGGAAAAGATGGTAAAGATTTCAAAGCTATTAAGTTTAGAACTATGATTCAGGATGCTGAAACTAATGGACCACAGTGGGCAGCAAAGAATGATTCACGAGTAACTAAAACAGGAAAAATATTTAGAAAAACTAGGATTGACGAACTACCTCAATTATTTAATATCTTACGAGGAGATATGAGTTTAATTGGACCAAGGCCAGAGAGACCAGAATTTGTTAAACAACTACAGAATGAAATACCGTTTTACAACGAAAGGCTTCTAATCAAGCCGGGGTTAACCGGTTGGGCTCAAGTGGTTGGTCCAGCCTATGGTGGAAGTAAGGAAGAAAGCCTACAAAAACTGCAATATGACCTATATTATATTAAAAATAGGTCTATAGCTTTGGATCTAAGTATTTTATTAAAAACAATCAAAACTGTATTGACTGTTCGAGGACAATAATTATTTATACTGTTTGAAAAACTCAGTAAAAACCTCTTTTACATAATCAACCATTTCATCAGTCATTCCATGATGAGCGCCGATAACAAAGGAGTCATCCATAATTTTATCGGCGTTTTTTAGTTGACCAACAACTCTATGAGTTACATCCCGATAGCCAGGATGCTTTAAAATGTTACCGGCAAACAATAGACGAGTTTGGATATTATGATCCTCTAAAAATTTGATTATATCAAAGCGCTTGAATGGTGCGCCGTCACGAATAGTAATTGGGAAAGCAAGCCAGCTTGATTCTGCCTTTGGATGTTCTTCGGGTAAAATTAAATACTCTTCATATTGCTTAAGAAAATCTTTAAATGATTCAAAATATTTTTTCCTAAGTTCAATAATTTCTGGCAGTTTCTTTAACTGAACTAAACCAAAGGCAAACATTGCTTCAACAGCTTTTAGGTTAAAGCCAAAATGAGTATAAGTGAACTTTCGATCGTAATGGACGCCGGTTAGTTCATTAGTAAATCTATTTTCAATATCTTCATTGTCATCCATTGCTGCTCTACCCCACTCCCTATATGCATATGCTTCTTTTCTTAATTTAGGATCAGACATACAAAGCATTCCACCGCCGCCGGCTGCAGTAATATGATGTGAAGCATAAAAACTGGAAGTAGTAACATCACCAAAAGCACCAGCTGGTTTATCGGCAAATTTTCCACCAATTGTATCACAACTATCTTCAACTAAATACAAATTATGCTCTTTGCAAAACTTTGATAAATATTCCATGTCGTTTAAGTTACCCATAGTGTGAGGAACTAAAACAGCTTTAGTCTTTGGTGAAATCATTTCTTCAAGCTTAGTTAAATCGATATTATAATTTCCCAGCAAAGAATCACAAACAACGGGAACCAAATTATTCAAAACAATGGCACTAAAAGTAGTAGAAAAAGTACAAGCCGGAGTAATTACTTCACTGCCCTCTGGCAAGTTGGCAATTTTCATTGCTAAAAGCGTAGCTGAAGATCCAGAGTTTACTGCTAGGCCATATTCCTTACCTACTATACTGGCAACTTTTTTTTCAAACTCGTCAGTAATTGCACCCATTCCAAGCCAACCTTTTTTTAGACAGTCAACAACTGCATCAATTTCTTCATCGCTATAAACAGCCTGGGCATAGTAAACTTTGTCTTTGCCTGGGGTAAATTTTCCTGATTTATTGTGAACTCCGTAGTATTCTTTTTCTTTTTCCATAGTTTTATTTCGTATGATAATTATTATTTATAATAGGTATTATTTCACACTAAAGTTAATTTTACAAGGATGAATAAAAATCGATTATATTTTTTAAACCTTGCTTATAATCGACTTTTGCCTTCCAGCCTAAGTCGTTTATCTTCTTAGTATTGGCTACAAAATTCTTTAAACCCACAGCCTGATGAAATGGTGGCGGATCCATCTTGCCTATTTTACTTTTGCTTTTAGTAGTATCTAGGATATAATCAACCAAGTCTTTAAACTTAACCGGGATTCCATAACCAACTAAAAAAGTATCATTTATATTTTTATTTTCAATAAACATTAAAGCGTCTACTACATCATCAACATATATATAATCGCGCAAAAAATTTCCACCATTGTAAATGTTAGCTGGTTCTCCTTTAATAGCGGCCATAATGAAAAAATTTAACCAGGCTTTTTTGGGGTCGTTAAAATTTTCACCCGGACCATAGACATTAGTTAAACGACAAATAGAATAAGGAATCTGATAAAGCCTGGAATAAAGCTTAATAGCTTGCTCGGCACAAAGCTTGGTTGCTGGATACAAGCCCAAGGGGTCGGTTTTACTATTTTCATCTATTGGTTTTTTAGTCTCATCATAGACATTACCATAAACAAAAAATGTTGAAGGAAAAATTAATTGAGGTTTTTTAGACAAGTCTTTAATTAACTCGAGTAAATGAATAGTTCCCTTAATATTGGTTTCAGTATCAATATACGGATCTGACAAAACATGATAATTATGAACCGTACTGGCGCAATGATAGATACAATCAATGTTTTCTAAATCTTTTTTTGTTAGTTTATTCAAGTCTTTAACAATAAATTTGACATCATCTCTATTTAAACGATCTTTACCTTCGGCACTGCGAGTTAATATTTTAATATTACCTTCAAGTTTGTTAGCTAAAGTTGAGCCGATAAAACCAAGACCACCGGTAATTAAGTAGTTTTTATTCTTCACCCCGTTAGAGTTTTTTATTTTATTATTTTTTATATTAGGCATAATATTTTTTTAACCATTCATTAGTGCTCGCATAGAACTCTAACGGGGTTCATGATTTTTTAAAAATAAATTTAGGAATAAACAACATTATAATAAAACGAATATTATAAGGATAACAACTGTAATATCTTTTAATAGCATCAATAATATATTTAGTAACGTTTTGCCCGGTTTTTTTACCTTCACGGATTATCCCAAGGGTATGAGAAGCTAAAATAGTCTGATAAGCTTTATGTTCACTTGGCATGTATTCTTTTATTAGTCTGACAATTTCACTGCCATCATATAGACTTACGGTAAATTTTCCTTCAATATTTTTTGACCAATGAGTTTCATTTTTACGATGCAAAACACAACGCTTGGAAATCATTTTAATTCTCCCCTGTTTTGCCATACCAACAATCAACGGAGCTTGAAATAAATAAACACTTTCAAAACGAACATATTTTTTTGCTTTTTGCAAATTCGAAAGAAATAAATCTTTTTTAAATGCAGCAGCACTGATTAAGTTGGTTAAATAAAGCCAATTTTTTATATATGAAAGCTTTTTTTCATTCCCCTTAAAAGACTCAACAAATAAATCTTCCTTTATTGAGAGCCTATCATCTCCCCAGGTTTCATATTTCAAATTACTATCATCTAAAGAAGTTATGTTAATAGTATTAAAGATGATGATATTTGGATTGTCTTCTTTTATACTTTCTAAGGCTCTTTTAACTGATAAAGGAGTAATTAAATCATCTTCACCAAAAAGCCAGATAAAATCGCCTTGGGCAGTTTCTACCAGCTTAACAACATTTCCAGAAAGACCGAGATTTTTTTCATTAGTAAAAGTTTTTATAAACGGATAAGAGACTTCTAATTTTTTTAAATATTCATTAGTTTTTTCATCAAAAGCTGCATCATTACCAATTACAATTTCAACTTCTTCCTGAAAATTACCTTCAGTAATTTGAGAAATAAAACCATTAACCGTGGTTTCTAAAAATTTAACTCGGTTATAAGTTGGGATAATAACACTAAGGATTGGCTTACTATTCATATTGATTATCTATCTTGAAAATATTTATAAATGTAAAGATTATTAAACTGTTTTACAAATTCTATATTATCTAGCTGACTTTGAATGTCTTGCGATAAAGGACCGTTTGACATAATAAAATCTAAACGATATTTATCAAGCTCTGATTTTAAATCATTATTTAAAAATTCACGATAATCATTTGGAACTTGTTTGATTCTTTCAGCTAATATAGGGTCAGTAAAATCTGGGAACCTAGTTTCATCATAAAGACCTGCCCAATTGCTAAATAAATAAATCTGAGTTGATGAAGCAGGATCATTTACTGCCTGATCAATTTCGTCTGATGAAATTCCTAAAAAGCGCAGGTTAACTAAATAATTATGATAAATCCTGTCTTGAGGCATTATTGAATAAACCCAGGTATTCATATATACATTACAATGAGTGTATGAAAGAATCATGCCACTGATTTCAATAAATTTATATTTTTCTGCACTGACTAATACGACACAGTCTTTTTCCTGGCTATTAAAAAATTCAGAAATGTCAGCATATAACTGATCTGAGCGACTGCGTTCTAAATTAAATATATAATTTTTATATTGAGTATATATACCAATCCATACAGAGCTTACAAGAGTAACAATGATTAATAATATAAAAAATTTTTTAAAATGTTTATAAATAACATTATACAAAAATATCATTAAAACAATAATTGAAAGCGGTATAGTATATTGAACAAAATGAAATGGCCAAACAGTTATACCCGTTATTACCTGTTGATTATAAGCCCATAGGCCACCAAGCAGAAATGCCCAGATAAATAAATCTGAATTTTTTAATTTAATCTTTTTGTAAAATTTAAAAATTAAGATTGGAATATATACTATAATAACTGCTAAAAGTAGCTTGTTAAAAAGCGGATAGTGGGTATAAAACATGCCGCTTCGAAGTAAAGATTCTTCGTAATAAATACTTTTTTTAGCCTGCCAAGATAAATACCAATAAGGAAAAGAAAATAAAATTCCCAACACAACAATATAAATAAAATATTTTACAGCTTTAAAATCTTTTTTCAAAAGATAAAATAAACCCAAAAAGGCAATAATTGAAATGGCTAAACCCCAACTGAAAAAATAACTGGTAAACATTAGGGCGAGGAAAAAACTAGCCCCAACAATTGCCGATTTAAGATATTTAGTTTTTTGAACAATAGTCCAAATAATAAGCAAAAAAGAAAACAAATATATTGCTCCCATTCCTGGATTCATTGGCCGACTCCATAAAAGACAAGTTGTTGGCTCAAGTTTTCCTAAAATAAAATCTATGGTTGTCCTATAATCAACTAAATCATAACCCAAGGTAATAAAAACTGCTCCAGCAATAGCAGTAATTTTTTTAGGCCAAGAATTATCCTTGCCAAGCAAATTATAAATTAACGTATAAACTAATAAGAAAAGCAAAAATGGCAAAATAAATTTACTAGCCATAAGTGTTACGGCAACTGGAATATTAAGAAGCAAAGTTGGCAAAGCAAATAAAAGTTCACTTGAAGGCGGTTGGGTTGGAACTTGATCTTTATATTCAAAAAAAGCCGGGGAACCAACTAATAAATGGCCATCAATAATTTCTTGAATTCTGGCAATATAAAAATCCTGATTGGAATTTTCCATCAGGGGTATTCCTTGATAAATATCGTAATTAGTAGCAATAAAATAAAGCTGCGGACCAACATATACTAAAGCAACAAAAAACGCTAGCATCCAGGCTAACCAATGTTTTTTAAAATATTTTTTTATATTATCAAACATTAATAAAATTCTTTAATTAATTTACAAATATGTTTAACTTCTGATTCTTTTAGGCTTGGATAAAGCGGCAAAGACAAAATATGTTTAACTGCAATGTTAGCCACTTTTGTTTTAGACTTAGAAAAACTTTTAAAAACTTTTTGATTAGTTAAGCTTTGAGGGTAGTGAATCGCTGTGCCAATCCCCTTTTTAGCTAAATATTTCTGAAGCTGATCGCGATTTTTAGCTTCGATAACATACAAGTGCCAAATATGAGCAGAAGGGTTTATTGCTTTAGGAATTTTTATTGGAAGGTCAGAAAGATTTTTTGAATAAATATTAGCCAGTTTTCTTCGCTTAATATTATTCCTATTTAAATCAGATAGCTTAACTTTTAGGATAGCAGCCTGAATCTCGTCTAAACGGCTGTTTAAACCCTGTTTAACGTGATTATAGCGCCCTTGTTGCCCATAATCGCGCAAACTTAAGGCTTCCTGATAAAACTTCTTATTATTAGTAACAACTGCTCCGGCATCACCCAAAGCACCAAGATTTTTTGAAGGATAAAAGCTAAAAGCAGCAATATCACTAAAACTTCCAGCCTTTTTATTTTTTAATTTTGCTCCTACAGCCTGGGCACAATCTTCTATAACAATTAGCTTATATTTTTTAGCAATTTTATTAATAGTAAACATATCAGCAAGCTGGCCGTATAAATGAACTGGCAATATAGCTTTAGTTTTTTTGGTAATTAATTTTTCTATTTTTTCAGAATCAATGTTGTAGGTTTCAGGATCAATATCTGCAAAAACCGGTTTAGCACCAACATTCATAATAGCCAAGCTGGTTGCAGCTGCTGAAAGTGAAGTAGTAATAACTTCATCGCCTGGCTTAATGCCACAAGCTAATAAAGAAATTTGTAAAGCTTCTAGGCCATTTGCAACGCCGATAATATAACGGACACCACAAAACTTAGCAAACTTAGTTTCAAAATCTTTAACTTCTTTTCCTAAAATATACCAACCAGAGTCAATTACTCGATTAGTAGCTGATTTTATTTTTTTTGAAATTGATTTATGATCTTTTTTAAGATCACCAAAAGGAATTTTCATATTTAATAAATAATATATTTATCAAGATTTTCTTTATAGAAATCTATAGTCTTTTTAAGACCTTCATCGAGACTGGTTTTAGGTTCCCAGCCAACATCATTTTTAATTTTTGAAAAATCACCATAATAGTCACCAATATCAATATTTTTCTTTTCAGTAGGCCATGGCTCAAGTGCATAGTTGCCACGATCAGCAATACTAATTATCTTTTCGGTTAAATCTTTTAGGCTAATTATCTCTTTACTGCCTAGATTATAAATCTGGCCATTGCTTTTATCAGAAGCACCAACTAATAGCAAAGCATCGCAAACGTCATCAACATAATTTAAATCGCGCTTTTGACTGCCATCGCCATAAATTTTAACGGTTTTTCCTTCAACGGCTAATCTAATAAACCAACCGATGAATCCTTGGCGGTTATGCTTTATTAGCTGGCGTGGACCATAAACATTTGTCATTCTAAGCGAAGTGGCTTTTATGTCATAGACATTATTATACAAAATATGATACCACTCACCGGCGTTGATGTTTATACCATTTACGTCAGTTGGATGGATTGGATGTTTTTCATCAGCTGGCAAATATTCTGGCTTACCATAAATCTGACGTGATGAAGAAAATATAATTTTTATATCAGGATTATACTGCCGGCAAGCTTCAAGAATAGAAACCTGACTGGTGACGTTAATTTCTAAGTCAGTAAAAGGATCTTTCATACTGTCTAAATGAGAAACCTGACCGGCTAGATTAAATAGATAGTCCTGATTAACAATCGTATGATTAATACTATAACGGTCTCGGATATCAGCAATATTTACTTTTACCTTATCTTTAATATCAGCAATATTAAATTCATTCCCGCCATATTCACGGACTATAGTATCAATGTTAGTAACATTAGCACCAAGCTCAACTAGCCGATGAGCAAGATTTGACCCAATAAAACCAAGCCCTCCTGTAATAAGGACATTTTTACCTTTGTATTTTTGAAATAATTCAGTTTGCATTTGGTTGGTTTAATAAAAAAGTAGTATAAAAACAAATACCATTTTTAAAACTAAAACTATTTTCAACACTAAATTCATTACTAAATAATTTATGCCAATCCTCCTTATTTCTGATATATTCACCTTGATCTAAACGATGCATTAAAGTAGTAATAGGGTTTTTAGTTTTTGTATCTTCCATTACTAAAAATTTTCCGTCTGGCTTTAATACTCGCTTAATTTCATTTATTACTTCTTTGCTATCAGTGTCAGACAAGTGATGAAAGACTCCGACAACTAAAATTTTAGAAAAAGAATTATCAGGAAAAGGTAAATCTTTTCCATCGGCAACTAAAAATTTTCCTTTATAATGAGAAGTTGCATACTTAATATTTTTAGGATCAATATCAATACCGGTATAGTTTTGGGCTGGAAAAAAAACTGACAACTCCCCTGTTCCACAACCAAGGTCAAGAATTTTATCGGACTCAGTAACTGAAAAATATTTTTTAATAACTTGTTTTTGTTTTCTAAAATTGAGCTCAACAATTTTTCTTAAAATTATTGAAATACTTGGATTAGATAAAAATTTAATTAGTAACTTTTTCATTTTTTTTATTTTGTTTAAAGATAATTAGTTCAAACCATAATGTAATTAATTTAGCTAGAGTTTTAAAAACCCTTTTAAAATTAAAAAATTGTGACTTACCATAAACTCGAAAATAATGAGATACTCCAACTTCTGCGAATTTAAATCCTGCCTGCTGAGCTTTTTTAACCAATTCAATACAAATTGTTCCGGTATTACTTTTTAGATTAATTTTTTCAAAAATTTTTCGACGCATCAAGCGAAAATCACAATCCGGATCCTTAATTGGCAAATGAAAAGCAAGGCGCATTATCTCTTGATAGATATAACCAATAATTACCCGATGAAGCGGATCATGACGCTTTATTTTATAACCATTAACAATATCAACATCGTCAGTCATTTTTTCAAGTAGCTTAGGAATTTCTTTAACGTCGTATTGACCATCGCCATCAGTATAAAAAACTAATTCCTTAGTAGCTGCTTTAAAACCGCTTTTTAAAGCTCCACCATAACCTTTATTCTTATCATGCATAACTAATCTTAACTGATGAACATCGTGCTGAAGTTTTAAAAGTAAATCACGAGAACCATCAGTTGAGCCATCGTCAATAACAATTATTTCGAAATCATTGGTTAATTTTTCTAAAACTGATTGAGCTTCCAATACTAAAGTGGCAATAGTTCCTTTGTCGTTATAACAAGGGAAAAATACTGATATTGAATATTTACTGTTTTTTTGCATATTTTTATTAAATTTATAATAGCAAATCAATAATTAAAATCAAATCTATTAACTATAATAATCCTTAATTATATTAATAATCTCTACTTCTGTCCTAACACTTGAATTTCCATCTGGCTTATAAATATATTTACTTAAAAATCTATTTCTAACCTCTTGGTTGCGGTTGCTTTTTTGCCAATTTAAAATATGATTTTCTAAATCGATTTTTGTTTTGACGTAATTAACTAACTCGCTGTCTTCTTTAAAATAATCAAATGAACTGTCTGGAATTAAATCACTAAAATCAAAACTAATAATCATCTTGTCAGCAGCCAAGGCTTCAATTAAAGTAGTTGAGCCAAAGCCAATTACTACTTGGGAATCATTAATTAAATCAACTGGATTTATTCGGTTGGTAATAGTTAAGTTATTAATCTTTTCTTTAAAGTTGTCTTCGTAAATATTAATAACATACTTTAAAAATTTATCATAAACCTTGGTCTTAATAATCACTTTTATTTCTGGATGATTTTTGGCAAAACCCATAACCATTTTATGAAAATTATCAAACCGGTCAGTTATTTTTTTAAATTCTTTTTTGTCTTTAACTAAAAAAGAAAGTTTGTCATAAAAATATGCTGAAAATAAAACTATTTGTTTTACTTTTTCAGACTTATCTTGATGTTTAAAATAATGATCCATTCTTGGAATACCAACAGCTGTCGACTTTTCTTTAGATACACCGGGAATCTCAGCTTCTAATAAAGAATTTAATATTTCTTCACTGTAAGTTAATAATTTAGTTTGGGTAAATTTGAAACCTTCGTGTGCTTTTTTTGCCCAGGTTTTATGTGAACCTGGCGCTACCATGCCTTCTTTAAATAAAACAATAATTGGAATTTTTAATTCTTTGCAGGCGCGCGATATCCCTTGGCCTTCGATGTAGCAAAAATTAGAATAAAGCAAGGCGTCAAAACCGATAAGCTTTTTTAATATTGGAAACATTTTTTTAACGTACTGATAATATTTTTCCTTGCCGTCATTACCTATATCTGAAGTGTGATAATTATACTGGGTAACCTTTTTACTATTTTCCTTCCCCAAAAAATGGAATAAAATTAATTTAAAATCTTCACGTCCTACCACAACATAATGAAGTTTCCCACTAAATTGTGCCATAGCTCTAACATCATCCATAAAAATACTACGACGCAAACATAAAACTTTATACTCACCTTTTTCATTAACCTTAGCTAAACTTAAATAAAGAATAAAAGCAGTTAATTGCGGGAAGTTTAACATTAAACTTAGTTTAATAAAAAACTTAACTAAAATTGTTTTAGATTTTATTTTTAATTTTCTAAAAAATGAATTCATTTAGTTAGTGCCGTTATAAACCCCACCCTTAATTATAATGTCAACTAATTTATTGCTATCGTCCACAACTGGAACAATGCTCACTTTAGGATGATCTTTAAAAATATCGTAAACATCCTCCAGTTTATTCTTGCCAGACTCGGTAAGCACTACAAAATTAGTATTAATAATTTTTTCTATTGGGGTAATCTGAGTAGCCCCACTAACCATGGCGCGCCTAATGTCGCCATCACTAATTACCCCAAGTACTCCCCAGTCACGATTAACAACTACGACACAGCCTCGGTGGTTATAAGTAATAGACTCCATGGCTTCCTGAATTGACTGATCATTAAAGATAATATAATTTGAATTTTTTATTTCTTCGTTTGTCATATTTTTAATAAGTTATTTGCTTAATTATTAATTTATCGTCAATTGGTGTTTTTTCTAAAATATCAACTACCCGAATTGCTGATTTACCGTCTCCATAAGGATTAACACAATCTTTCATTTTTTCTTTGAATTCTGGACTTAAAGCTTGTTTGATTCCAGAAACAATTTCTTCTTTATCATAACCGACATTGATGACATTGTCGCCCTGAAGACGGCCTTTTTGGCGGTTGCCAATATTAACAGCTGGTAATTTAAAGCTTGGAGCCTCTAAAAGACCACTTGAAGAATTACCAACAATTACTCCGGATATATTCATCAATCCGGCATAATCCTGGCGCATCATATTTGGTACTACCTGCATAAACGGTTTTTTATATTCCATAATTACCCGACGCATTTCCTTACTGCCGGCATCTGAATTATTTAAAACTACAATTGTTTGATAGCCAAATTCTGAAACAGCATCCATAGCAGCTTTCATTTGCTTACCAGCTTGAGTAAACTCTTCTGTAACAGAATGCTGAACTAGCATAATAACTGGCTCGTCTTTTTTAAGGTTGAACTTTTTATAAATTTCGTCTTCTGGAGTAATGTAGCCACCAACTAATTCATCAAGCATTGGAGCGCCAACATTAAAAATTCTATGCTTTTCTTCGCCCATTTTTAAAACTCGATCAGCTGCATCTTGATTGGCACAAAAACGGATATGGGCAAACTTAGTAATAGCGTGACGCGTCATACCGTCGATATTGCCAGAAACTTCACCAGCCTGAATGTGGGCTACTGGGATATACATATGAGCGCCAGCCATTGCGCCGGCTAATTGTTCTCCTCTATCACCGGCAATTAAAATAATATCTGCCTTTATTTGAGCAATTACTTCAGGAAGTTGCGTCATAAAAATACCAACTGATTTAGCCATAGTAATATGATTATAACCATCAAGGGTATTATAAATAGTAGAATGAATTTTAAAATTATCTTTTTCAATTTCTTTAATACTAGACCCAAAAGAATCTAGAACGTGCATATTAGAAACAACCAAACCATAGTCAAGACCTGGCCGTTTTTCAATTTCTTTAATAATTGGACGATAATAACCATACTCACCGCGCGAACCGGCAATAATTGCGATCTTTCTGACTTTATTTTCTTCTGACATATTATTAAAAAATTATTAATTAATATCTTCCCATTTTAATATTGTGTTTTCTGGTAAATCCCTGTTAGCAGTTTTTCCTAAGAGTTTTTGAAAATAATTTGGATCTAAATATTTAGCCTCGATTCCTGAACCTGGGCGTTTTACTGTTAAATTTTCTAAAGTTAAAACTTCATCCTTTTTAATATCTTTAGAAGCTACCACGCTGTGAAAAGCCCAATCACGAACAACTTGCTCTTCTTTTGAGACCTTTTTATCATCTCCTAGACCAACTTCAATTTTTCTAATACCCTGCACTAAATCCTGTAGCATTTCTGGTTCTAAAGAAATAGCATGATCAGGGCCAATTTGTTCGCGTGATAAAGTAAAATGCTTTTCAATTACTTTTGCACCTAGAGCTACGGCAGCATAGGCAGTATAATTATCCATAGTATGATCAGACTGACCAACTAGTACTTTAAATTCTTTTATCATTTTAGGAATTAAACCTAAATTAGCATGAGAATAATCATTGGGTGGATATTCAGAAGTACAGTTTGTTAAAACTAAATTTTCTTTAGCATTTTCCTGTTCATAAACTTTTACAGTTTCAATAATTTCTTCCCAAGTACTCATTCCAGTTGAAACAATTACGGGTTTGCCTGTTTGGACTGAAATTTTTGCCAGCTTTCTTTGCATTACTAAATTAGTAAGTTCTCCGGATCCGGTTTTGAAAGCCTTAACTCCTAAATCGTTTAAAACATCAACTGCTGCTGGACAAAATGGAGTACATAAATATTCAATGCCAATTTTTTCACAATAATCCATTACTTCTTTGTGCATTTCTGGAGTAAAAAGATTTTTTTTCAAAATATCATAAAGCGGGCCGTCCCACATATCAATAGAATTTGGAACCATTTCAACGTCTGGTAAATGAAGCTGAAATTTAGCAACATCAGCTCCAGATTTTTTTGCTGCATCAATTAATTTTTTAGCAGTTTCAATACTGCCGTTATGACTATCGGCAATTTCGGCAATTATAATAACTTTTTCACCGCCAATTTTTAATTTTCCAAATTCTAATTCTTTCATTATTTTTTCTTATTTAGACAATAAATTATTTCGTCTTTATACATCCGCCACATGTCTTCAATTTTGTCAGTAGTCTTACCCCACCAAATTCCTACATAATCGGCATCAGAACCTGTGTCATATGCAGCTGCGACGAAATCTAATAATTTTTTATCATATTCTGAAGTATTAAAATCTGTTTTTAAGGCCTTCTTAATAGTAGAATCGATAGTTGTTAAATCACTATGAATAAAAATATTAGGAAGGACTTTGGTTACTCCTAGCTCACCAAGTTGGATGGCCGGTTTTTTCAAAAAGGCAGCTTCAGCCAAACTAGTGCCACTAATATTTATAATTAGATCAGCATTTCTAATAATTTGCTCTGAAGGAATACGATAATCAATAAGTTTAACGTTTGGAGTGCGAGCAACTTTCTCAAGATAAGACCTGCCCTGCTTACCAAGCATAGCTGGATGATCCTTAACCACGACTGTGTAATCACCAGGGGCAGACATAGCAATCTGCCTAATTGTTTCAATTTGATTATTATATCTAGCACCGGAAACATCAACTGTTTCTTCAGGGTTAAATTGCAAAGGAATATAAATATATTTTTTCACTTTTTTAAAATCATAATAAGGGAAATGATTAGAATGCCAAGTGTTTATTTTATCAACGTAATGATCTCGTAAAAGATAATATGGAGAAAGATAATCAACCATTACTTTAAAACGCTTGAGTTGATTTATATTTTTTCCTGTTAAATATCTAATACTTTTACGGTACGGGGCGAGTTCTTCCCTAATTCTTTTTATTAAACTTTTTTTGGCAAAAATATTTCTACCGTGATCTGAATAAATTGGCACCTGAAGCTTGGCTCTAGTTTTTTCAATATAATCTTTTGCCTTTTTGAAATTATTACTCTCTGCACCTTGATCTAATTCTTTGATTCGATCAAAAAATCTTCCCTCTTGAGCCCGATAGCCTTCAACTAAAATTCCCACTCCCCTTACCCGAGAATCAATAATCCTGATTGTCTTAACACCTGACTTTCTTCCATATAAATCTAAAAAGATATGAAAAATTGTAGTAAAATTCGGCAAAAGAATAACATCTGGCTTAAAATCTTCAAAGATATATTTCACTGCCTTGTAGCATGCCTTTACATGAGTAATAATATCTTCGTCTGAAATTTCCTGGCGGTAGCTATAATAATATTTTTCCCGATAAGAACGAGCATAAAGACGAAGCGATTGGACTAAGGTCCATACGGAATCAATATCTAAATCGTCGCAAATCTGTTCTAAAGAATAATCATCTCCGGCTAAAAATTTTTCTGGCTCATCTATAATGTCATCATAATGAAAAACAATTTTATAATCGATTTCTTTTTGTTTTTTAACAAAATTATAAACACTGCGCTTGGTTGTTAAAGCACCTAAAATACAACCTTCATCTTTTAGCTTCTTTGCCAAAAAATGACCAATACGCATTCCCCAACCGCGCTGCTGGAATATTAGTACTCTTTTATTTTTCAATTCTAGATCTTGAGACATTAAATTATTTTTTTAATCTTTTCTAAGTCAATAGCTTCCTGTGAAGAAATATTTTTATAATCTTTAACAAGCTTAAAACCAGGATAATTAGGACTTTGATCAGGGACTTCATATAAATTATTCAATCTATTTTTAGCAACAGAAATAAACATTTCTTCATCAGCATATATATCTCTAGCTGCATCAGCCTGATCAAACATTTCTTCATGCATTTTTTCTCCTTGACGTTTACCAACAATTTCAACTTTTATATCCTGGGAAGAAAAATACTTTTCTAAAAATATTTTTGCCAAATCAACCAATGAAACAGAGGCCATTTTAAGAGTAAAGATTTCACCACCCTCGCTAAGTTTTGCTGCACGTAAAACTAAATTAATAGCTTGCTTCCTTGAAATAAAAAATCTAGTCATTTCCTGGTCTGTGACTTTAATTACCTTTTCCTTTTTGACATGCTCTTTCCATGAAGGTAAAACAGAACCTCGAGACCATATAATATTTCCAAAACGAACACAGGCAAATTTAGTATCCTGAGTTTTAATGTAATTATTAGCGTTAATGAATAGTTTTTCCATCATTAATTTTGAAGTACCTAAAACACCAGTTGGGTTAACTGCTTTATCGGTTGAAATACCAATTACTTTTTTAACCTTCTGTTGAACGGCAGCATCAATTACATTTTGTGAACCAACAATATTTGTTTTAATTGCTTCAAAAGGATTATACTCGCAAATTGAAACATGCTTCATAGCAGCAGCATGAAATACAATATCAACTCCGCGCAAAGCAAAATTTAATCTTTCTTTGTCACGAATATCACCAATTAAAATATTTAAATTTTTAGGATAGCCTAAGCTTTCCATTAATTCATACTGTTTGGTTTCATCCCGAGAAAAAACTCTTACTCTGGCAGGCTCATATTGCAAAACTTGCCTTACTAGTTCTGAACCAATAGAGCCGGTTCCACCAGTTATTAAAACAGTTTTCCCTTTAAATTCTTTTTCTAAATCTTTTTCCATATTATTTTAATTTAATTATTCTTTTGCCCAAGGAAAGTTAAATTTTCCCCAAGTTTATGTTTATTTATTAATGCTTTATACTGACTGTCTACTGACTGAATAAAACTATTTAAATCATCTTTTACTTTTTTATCAACATCATCTGATTTTACTAGGACTGGTGGTAAATTACCTTGAGAAAATTCTCCCTGGGGCTTACCGGTAAAAATCCAGTTTAAATGATTCAAAAAATTATAGCGCTGGACACTTCCAATTTCACCTTTAAAGCCTGTTTCATCTAAAAGTTTTTTAAAAGATTGTTCGTTAAAATAAGATAAATGTGGTTCACGATAATAAAAATCTTCAAAACCTTTAATTTTATAAATGCTTAATAAAATGTCATTTAAATTTGGCACTTCTAAATATAAATACCCGCCTGGTTTTAAATTCTTGTCTATTGCCTGTAAAAATTCTAAAGGATTTTCTATGTGTTCTAAAACTTGAAAACTAGTAATAACATCAAAAGGACCTTCGGCAATTTCTACGTCCTGAATAGGCTGGTCGTAAACTTTGAAATCAAGATTTTTATTAATAAATTCTACAGCTGACTTATCAAGCTCTAAGCCTACTCTAATTTTGACTTTGTCTTTCAAAGCAGCTAAAAAGTGGCCAGTTGAACAACCGACATCTAAAATTTTAGTATTGGGTTTTAATATAAACTCAACTTCCTGGATCATTTGATATTGAAACGGAAAATAAGTATCAAAAATTTCTTTTGAATTACTAACCTTATTTAAATTAGGTCCGTAATTTTTACGATATTGCTCACTTTGATAATATTCTTTTTCATTTGCTTTACCTAAAAATACAAATCCACAATTATGGCATTTTAAAACATCGCGCTTAACACCATAGCGAAGGGTGTCGCGAATAACTTCATTATTTTCTGACTGGCAAATTTTGCATTTCATTATATTTATTCCTTTGTTAAATAATTATTATAAGTTCTCTTCAAACCATCGACTAAATTATATTCAAATTTATAATTTGATTCGTTAATAATTTTTTTATTTTCACCAAAGACATTTATTTTTTCTTGTATTGAATTTCCATATCTTTTATTAATTTTTTTACCAACAACTTTTTCAGTAATATTTATGACATCGTTAATAGTATGATTTTGACCAGTACAAATATTATAAATTTCAAGATTTGATTCTTGGTTATTAAAAATTAAAAATTCTAACAAATTGGCAATATCCTGAACAAAAACGTAATCACGGCGATGATTACCATCACCATTTACTGTAAAAGTTTCGTTATTTTTTAAAGCTAACATTATATAATTAACTAAACCATGATTTTTAATATCTCCGTAAACATTTCCTAGCCGAGCAATACAAACTTTAGTATCAGAATTTTTAGAAAAAATAGTTAATATTTTTTCTTCTTCTACTTTATTTTTTTCGTATTCAGTCTCTGGATTAACTGGATCAACTTCACTATGATTAAAATCTGAATCAGGATAAACAAGCATAGTTGAAGTATAAACTATTTTCTTAGGACCAGATGAACTAATACTTAAAGTTAAACGCTTTATAAAATTAGGTATCGGAGTAGCTAGAGAAACAATACAATCACTTTCGTTAATAAGCTTAATCGTATTTTCACTAAAATCATTTAAAAGATCAACATTATAATAATTGATATTAGAAATTTTTTCCTCCTTTAAATCGCCGTTGTAAATTAAACTAAGCTCTAAATCTGAACGCTGAATGAGATTTCTAACTAAATATTCACCAATAAAACCGGTACCACCAATTACTAATATTTTTTTAAAATCTGACATATTAATAAGTAATCACCTTTTGAATTTCCGGCAACTTAACATCTTCTAATATTTTAACAATCTTTTTTGCAGTATTACCGTTGTCGTAAGGATTTTTTCCAATTTTGACCTTGGCAATAAAACGCTTATCAAATAATGATTTTTCAATTGCTTTAAAAATTTCTTGATTTTTATTTTTTACATCAATAACATTTACTCCCCGTTCCCTAAACTGTTGACGAGTTCCAATATTTACCGTTGGCAGGCCAAATGAAGGTGCTTCATGAATGCCAGCGCTAGAATTGCCAACCATAACGTCGGCTACTTTCATAAGACGCAAAAAATCTTCGTAAACAATATGAGGAACTACAGTGATTCCTGATTTATTTATCTGATCTACAATGCGTTTTCCGCCGGCGTCGTTGTTGGAATAAATTGCCAAGGCCTGAATATCATAATCATTAATGGCTTTTTTGATTGCCTTGATACTTTCTTTAATCTGGCTTTCAACTTCATTTACTTCTGAAGTAACTGGATGCTGTAAAAAGATTAATAATTTCTTTTTAGGGTCTAGACTGTACTTTTCAGTAATTTTTTGCTTAGAATAATATTTTATATTTTTTATTGTATCCAGACTTGGACTACCGACATTAAAAACATATTTTGGATTTTCACCAAGCTTAATTATCCGCTTAACACTTTGATCAGTAGCAGCAAAATGAATATGGGCAAATTTTGTACAGGCATGACGCAATACTTCATCGATAGTACCGCTGACTTCCCCGCCCTGAATATGGGCGACATGAATATTCATATGCATCCCGGTAATTGCTGCCGCAAGATTAGCCCCAAGATCAAACCCGGAAAAAATAATATCTGGCTTTAATCTAGAAAAAGCATCAGGTAAGCTTCCAAGAACTTTGGCCATGGCTTTTACCATTGAAGCGCCGTCGTCTTTATCGCTTTTACTAAACATTGGAATATAAGCATCAACCTTAAAGCCGTCTTTTTCTATAACTTTTTTAGTTTCACCAAAGCCTTTTAAAAGATGGGCGCCGGTAACTATTAGTTGCATTTCAAGCTTGTTGCTTTTTTTAACGGCATTCATAATAGGCTTTAAGCGACTATAATCAGCCCGACGTTCAGAAATAAAACAAATTTTTCTTTTAGTTTTTGCCATAAAAATTATAATTTAACATCTTTACGAGTTAGTTGGGTGTCTTTTGAAATATTGCGACGAGCAACTTTACCTAAAACATTCTTAAATTTATCAGCTTTAATTTCACCGGTTCCAGGACGCTTTACCCAAATATTACCTTTAGTAAACTTTTCACCCTTCTTAATATCTTTAATTGAAACTACACAAGCGTAAGCAAAATCAATAATACCTTTTTCTTCTGATAAAATATCTTTTGTACCGCCAAGAGCTTGAAAAACTGCATTAGTGCCAATTACTAATTCTTTAAGTTCTGCCGGATTAATAGACAAGGCAATGTCTGGACCAGGCCAGCTTCGAGTAGAAGTAAAATGTTTTTCAATAATTGATGCGCCTAAAGAAATGGCAGCATAACTGGTATAATTTCCAAGTGAATGATCACTTAAACCAACTACAGCATTAGGAAAGGTTTTTTGTAGCTGAGTAATTGCTCCAAGCCTGACTTTATTGTAAGGAGTTGGATACATTGAAGTGCAATGCAATAAAGCATAAGGAGTCTTATGTCTTTTTAAAATTTGAACTGCTTTTTTTACCGAAGCAATATTGTTCATGCCTGTACTTAAAATAACCGGCTTACTAAAACTTGCGATGTGCTCTATTAAAGGATAATTATTACATTCACCAGAACCAATTTTATAAGCTTTGACGTTCATTTTTTTAAGCCGATTAGCGCCAGCCCGAGAAAAAGGAGTTGAAAGATAAATCATACCAAGTTTTTCAGTATATTTCTTTAGCTCACGGTCTTGTTTTTCTGAAAAAGCAGCACGTTTCATAATATCCCAAATTGATTCTTTAGCATGACCGGGAATTATTTTTTTAGCAACTGGAACCATTTCATCTTCAACAACATGTGCCTGAAATTTAACGCACTCAGCACCAGCCTTAGAAGCATCTTTTATCATTTGCTTTGCTTTGCTCATGCTGCCATTATGGTTTATGCCAATCTCAGCAATTACAAAAGGTTTATAGTCAGAGCCAATCCTGCGTTTGCCAATTTGAATATAATTTTTTTTCATATTTTTATTTTATAGATATTTTTTTACCAGTTTTACTACTTTCCTCAACGGCATATAAAGTATTCAAAAGTTGTTCATTTTTTTTAAAAGTGTGAGGATATTTGCTTTTGCCCTCTATAGCATCTAGAAAAGCTTTGATTTCTGCAACATATGGTTCTTCAGTATTAACATAGTCTGGCTCGGCATGTCCTTTGTCTAGATTAATATTTTCAGTTTGATTTGTTTCTATATCATAAACTTTTAAAACCGAATCGTATCTACTCCACTCTAAACTACCTTTACTAGCAATGATGTGTAAAATAAAAATTGGCTTTCTTGATAGAGTTTCAATAATTACATTACCCTGAATGTTATTTTCATATTTTAAAGTAGCTAAGAGTAAGTCATCTGCATCCATATCTAGATCAGAAACTTTGTCAATTGATCCGCAAGCTTCTACTACTTTTGAACCCAATAAATGATTAATACCAATTAAATCAAACGGCAACATTTCTCTACAAGCACTAGTTTCCTTTTTAGAAAAATAAACATCTCTATAATCTTCCCACGGATGCCAGTCTGGCAAATACTGGCCCATGTGATGATAAAAAGCTAAAACTTTTCCAATCCTGCCAGAGTCAATAATTTCTTTTGCTTTTTTAATTGCTGGTTGAAAAAGATGAGTGCAAGAAGGAGCTTTAATAGTATCATCTTTATTTTCAAAAATATCCTGATAGCCATCAGTAGTTATTGGATGCTCAACAAAAAAATGCAATTTATTTTCTAAAGCAAAACGAATATAGTCACCATGCGACTCTGGAGAAACTGAAATTATTAAAGCATCAAAATCTTTAGGGTTAATATCGGCAAACTTTTCCACCACTTTAATTCCATAAGCTTTTTTTACCTCATTAATTCTATCTTGGCGAATATCAAAACCAACAATATCTTTTTGACCATTGGCAAAAAGATTTCTAATTCGCCTTTTACCCATCGAGCCTAAGCCGATGACTAAAAATTTAAAATTCTTTAAGTCTTTCATAAATAAAGTCTTTATTTTTATACAAAACTTCTGCCATAACCCATTCTTCTGGGGTATCAACATCGACGGAACGCCACTTGGGTGAAATAACTGCACGAGTTTTTTTGGTGATTACCTTTTTTTCTTCAAACAAGGCTTTCATTTCAGTCAAGAAAACAATACAACCGTTTAATAAATAACCCTTAGGCCAAGTTTGAGTATTATTTGGCGCATCCTCTGAGCCATTAACTAGAACTGTATAATTATTTTCATCTAAATGATAAAACTTTGGATGGGTTGGTGAGACAGTTAAAACTGTAGTGGCACCACCTTCTTTCATTAAATTTACACAGTCAATAATATCTTGCTGTTCACGAAGCGGAGAAGTACTTTGTAAAATCATTAAATAATCAGCCTCATAACCTTCATCTTCTTTAAGCTTATTAATGGTATACATTAAAGAGTCAATAACTAAAGAATTATCTTGAGCTAATTCTTTTGGACGTAAAAAAGGAACTTCAGCGCCATATTTTTTAGCAATCTCGGCAATTTCAGGTGAATCTGTGTCAACAACTACTCGATCAATTAAATCAGAGGCTAAGGCCTGCTCAATTGTATAGGCAATTAAAGGCTTACCTAAAAAATCCTTAATATTTTTATTAGGCACTCTTTTAGAGCCTGAACGGGCCGGAATAATAGCTAAAATTTTCTCTTTCATATTATTTAATCTCTAATATTATAGGCTTTGAAAAAATAAGAATCTTTATTTTTTAATAATTCATCTGGACTTCCCTGCTCGACAATTTTTCCATCCTGCAAAACAATTAATTTATCAGAATCTTTAACAGTTGAAAGACGATGAGCAATAGCTAAAACGGTAATTTTACCTTTCAAATTATCAACTACTTTTTGAATCTGTGATTCTGATTCATTGTCCAAAGCGCTGGTTGCCTCGTCAAGAATTAATATTTTTGGCTGACGGGCTAAGATTCTTGCAATAACAATTCGTTGTCGCTGACCAGCTGAAATCATTATGCCACGCTCACCAATTATTGTTTCAAATTTTTCTGGAAGGGTTTGAATAAAATCATAAATGTTTGCCATTTTGGCAAATTTTTCTAAATCCTGTTTAGACAATGATTGATTATAAAATCTTATATTGTTAGCAATAGTATCATTAATAAGAAAAATGTCCTGAGAAACATAACCGATATTTTTACGCCAGCTTTCAATGTCAATTTCATTTATATTTTTACCATCAAGTAAAATTTCTCCTTTAATCGGATTAAATAATCTTAAAATTAAATCAACTAAAGTTGTCTTACCAGAACCAGAAGGACCAATTAGGCCAACTAACTCACCTTTAGCAATTGAAAAATTGATACCTGAAAGAACTTCTACTCTCTTGTCTGAATAATTAAAACTTAAGCCTTTAAATTCTAACTTATCGCTAAAATCAAATTTAGTTTTTCCAGGATTAGATTCAACATTTTGCACAGCTTCTTTTTCATAAGACAATATCTTTTCCAGGTGAGGAAAAATATTATTAAATTTGTGCCAGATTCTTTGCAGCTGCTGGATATAAACAAAAATTCTATGAATTAAATACATGATTGCTGCTAAGACTCCAATATTAAAATCAGGAGACTGATAAGTAAAAGCAAAAATAGCACTAATAAAAATTAAACTAAGCGGTTCAACAAAAGAAGTTGAAATATTTTCAAGCATTGATGACTTAATCCATAACTTTCTTAAGTTTTCAAAAAGATTGTCTGCTTTTTTAATAACTAAATTATCAACCATCATTGCTTTGACGGTTTTGACTCCTAGAATATTTTCATTTACATAATGAGCCGACTCTTTCATGGTTGCAACTCTTCTTTGAGATACTAATTTTGTTCTATAAACTAAAGGCTTAATTATTAAAAAGAAAATTAATCCTAAGATTAAAGTTATTAAAGTAATAATTGAAGAAATATTAAAAGCTATTACTAGATAAACCAATAAACCAGTGACAATGGTGATTGCCAAACTAATTTGAGTTAGTAAATTAGCACTGGCAGTTATATCTATCATGATTACTGTTTCTAGATAACCTAACTTTTGTTTTATAAGATGCGGCCAAGTTGAACGTAAAACCTTACTTAACAATCTTGAACGAGTTGATTTTTCATAATCAGCGGCAATTTTTATTTTAATATAGGCTATTACTATAGTAGCAATGGCTTTTAAAATAAACATGAAAATAATAAAGCCAAGCAACAAGCCGACATTTAAGTTAATATTGAATGATTTAAAGATATTGGTAATAAATTTTGAAATTGCATCCGTCCCGGCAACAGTTTCACCACTTACAAAAGAAAAAAGCGGGATCAAGGCATTAATACCAATACCTTCAATGACTCCACTGAAAAAACCAAGAATGGTTAAAGTTATAATTTCTCGCTTATACCGGCCAAAAGCATGATTGGTTAAGCGAATAATTTTAGTAAAACGATTGTCTTTTATATTCATATTTACAATTACCAAGGATTGATTTTATCAACAACTTTCTTTTTAACTTTTAAATAAGACTTAATTGCTTTTTTCTCAAGATCTGGAGAAACCAAACGAAGAATTTCTTTTCCTAAAATTCTATATTGACCACCAACTTTATTGGCCCTAATAAGACCTTTTTTAAGCATACGCTTAATAGTACTATTGCTTATTTTAAGCAATTTTTGAGTTTCCTCAGTAGTATATACAGCGTTTGGTTTAATTTCTTCACTCATAATTTATTAAATAAATAACACAATTATTATACTAAAAGTGTCAATAGGTGTCAATAAGTATCAAAGTGTATAAAAAAATGTCTAAATTTAGCCATTTTTAATAAAAAAAGTAAAGACAAAAACTTTTACTCTTTTTGGGCAATAATCACTAAGCCAACTGAAAATTTAGTGGTAAATTTATTTACAAAACTATAAATAATATTTAAAAACTTCTTTTTAAGACTTTGTTTATATTTAGATCCTAAAGAATAAAGCCAGCAAACCTCTTTGGTTTGCCAATTATTTTTAGATAGTAAAACACTAAGGGTTTTTTGGTTGAAATAGCAGGTATGATCTTTATTAACTGTTGGTTCACTCTTACTTATTTTTTCAGTTAAATTAAAAAAGCCAAAACAATTAGGAGTAGTAATAATTAACCTGCCGTCTGGTTTTAAATTTCGAGCGCAAGAGTCTAAAAATAATCCTGGGTTTGATAAATGTTCAATTATATCACCGGCAAAAATTACATCAAATTTATTTTCAAAATCAAAATCTTCAGCGCTGGCTAATTTGTAATTTTCTTTATTATCTAAGCGTTCTAAATCAAAATATAAATCTAGGCCATAAACAACCTTAGCTTTATTTTTAAGTAGTTTATGTACCCAGTTATTGTCATCAACACTAATCCCCTGCCCCCAAAAGCCAACATCTAAAACAATTTGATCTTCTTTTATTAAATCATTAATTAATTCTTTTTTATTTTTATAAAGCTTAGACATAATCTTTTTTTAAAATTTCTAGCCCTTCAATATAAAGTAACGGCCTACGCGGACTGGTGTAGTGACGCATAATTACATTGTCATTAACTTTACCTTTTGCAATATACTTACTCTGAGACAAAGGTTTTATATTATTTAAAGAGTATGCATAACCAGCTTGTTCAATAAAGTGACTGTTTTCTTTATTACTAATATCTAAAAAATTTAAATAACTAGAAAATTTTTCAAGTCTGAAATTATCTTTTTTATATAGAACAATTCCAGAATTAAGCTTAGCTAAATTTTCATCTAGTCTACCCTCTTTAAAATAAACGGGACAAGCAACATCGGTTGACATCATTAAAGAATTATTACAGCCATCTGAAATTTCTGATTCCACTTCGCCTGGATTCTTAAACCATAATAAATCTGAGTCAATAATTAAAAGATTAGATTTATTTGAAACAAAGTAAGGATCAATTATTTTTTTTAATAAAACGTACTGAGGGTAATCTTTTCTAAATTTTTTAATAATTGGAAATTCATCAAGCTTAGTTGAAAAATCTTTTACAAAATTTGAACTGTCGATAATTTTCGCACTTGGAAAAAATTTATTGATTATTGATTTATCTTTTTGAGTTAAACTGCCATCATCGTGGATAAATAGCTGACCGACAATTTTTGAAACTTTATAAAAACTAGCTAAAGACCAAATCAGCATCACTAAATCCTTATGACAAGTTAAAAGATGAATAGATAAATCTGGATGGTTTACTGGTTTCTCTAAAACTTTGTTTAACTTTAATATCTTTGAAGCAAGGAAATACTTGTTTTTAATATACAAAAGAGTTTTATTAAATTTATATATTAAAAAAACTTTTCGTAAGTAAAATATTTCAAGCTTAAGCTTTTTAATCATTTTTTTCTTTAAGATTGATGTTTAAACCCATAAAATCAGCATTGCCCAGGGAACAATTTTTACATAAACTAAGCTGCTTTCTGAATCCGAGTTTTCTTTTAGTTAATACTTCATCTGATAAAAAAGTTTTTATAAAACCTTTTTCTTTAATATTTGGCAGTTTAATAACATTATCAAAATCAACACAGCATAAGCCTAAATCTCCATTCCAGTAGACTAAAGCTTGATGAATAGGTACGGTACAAATAGTCTTATTTATATTTGAAGACTTTCTTAGATACTCTTCTTTGGTCGGTAAAAGATAACTATATTTTTGCTTTATTTCATCTGTAGTATATGAACCCATGCTTAAAGATTTGAAGTTAACATTATCAGCACCAATTTTTCTTGCCCAGTCAATCATTTTATCGACTTCGTTTTCGGAAAAAGAAGTTAGAAGAACTTGAATAGAAACAAATGGATTAGTCTTACTAAGTTCGCGCCGAGCTTCTAGAAAATCCTCAATATTTTTTTTAACAATATCAAAATCTGAACCTACCCTATAAGCTTCGTGAGATTCTTTAGTAATGCCATCCATAGCTAAATGAATTGAATCAAGCCCGGCATTAACTAACCTTTTTGATAAATCTTTATTCAATACAGTAGCATTAGTACTAATAAAAGTTTTATGGCCATTGCTATGGGCATAATCCACTAGCTTATCAATTTCTTTATGAAGTAGTGGCTCACCAGAAAAATTCATTGAAATCTGCGGCTTATCTGCAATATTTTTAAATTCATCAATTATTGATTTAAATAATTCTAAATCAATGAAGCCTCGTTGGCGCTTCATGGCAAAGTGGGTTGGACAAACTGGACACCTTAAATTACAAGCATTAGTTGGTTCGATAATTATTTCTTTGGGTAACCTTTTAAAATTACTTTTAGGATAAAAAACTGAGAACAAAGATAATGTGTTCCAAAACCATTGAAATTTTTTTAATTTTTTCATCATATTTTTAGTTAATAAAATTTAAAATATTTTCTGCCCGTTTTTTCCAAGTATAATTTCTAACTTGATCAAATGATTTAGTAGAAATTGAATTACTAAAAACCTCATCACTTAAAATCTTACTTAAGCCTTGAGCTAAACTTTCTGGACTATCTGGTGAAACTAATACTGAATTACTATCATTTAAAATTTCTTTAATTGATGGAAGACTAGAGGCAACAATAGGACGTTTAGAAGCCATGTATTCAAAAAGTTTAATTGGCGAAGTATAAAGACTGGAAATTTCTTTTTTAGCAGAGTTTGGTAAAACTAAAACGTCTGAAGCTTTTAAAAAAAGCGGAATTTGACCGTGATCTTTTCGGCCTAAAATACTGACATTCTTTAAATCTTTATTTTTTTCTTTGAAATTTTTAATGTCTTGGCTTGTTCCACCAATAAAAATTATTAGACTATTGTTATTTAAAAATTTTGAGGCGTCTGCTAAAACTTGAGTTCCCTTCCAGTCATAAAGGTGACCGGTATAAATAATAATTTTTTTATCTACTGGTAAATTTAATTTCTTTCTGGCTTCAACTTTGTCGTCATTAATATCAAACTTTTCTAATTTAACGCCGTCAGGAGCATTATAAATTTTATCTTTATCTACTCCTAGTTCAATTAATTTATTTTTAAGGCCTTGGCTAATGGTAATTATTTTTTGGCAGTTCTTCCAATACTTTAAATAAAAGCTGGCCTTGCTTGGAATATCATGGATTTCTAAAACCACATTTTTACTGAAAAACTGCAGTAAAGGCAAAAGATAACTTTCTCTAGTGTATAAAGTATAGCCGTCAATTTTATTGAACAATAAATAAAAAAATAAACTAATGGCAAAAAAGAAAGATTGAATTTTTATATAGACTCCCCCTTTAGTAATTTTTAATACAAATGTTGGGTCAATTGATTTTAATTTTAAAATTTCAAAATTATTTTTGACTGAATAAAAATCAAAAGGGTTTGAATCTTTATAATTTTTATTTATTCTGGTAGGTAAAATTAGTTTAACTTGAACACCTGAGTTAGCAAAAGATTCGCACATGTTTATAATTTGAAGGCCATGAGCTTTCTCAGTTGGAATCCTAGCGTTTGCAATGTATAAAATATTTCTCATTTTTATTTAAATTGTTCAACAATTTTTTTAACTAAATTATCTAAATTATGATTCTTAACTATTTCCTGTCTTAGATTTTCTTTTAGCTTTGAAATCTCTTCTTCGGGTAAATTTTTTAGCCATTTAATTTTTTCAGCTAGCATTTTAGGATCGTCTTTTTTTACAATTAGCTCAGGAGGTAGAATTTCTTTAAAAGCTTCATTACAAGTAAAAGGCACACAGCCACAAGACATAGCTTCTAAAATCGCCTTGTCTAGGCTACCAGTAGCGCTAAAATTTAAAAATATGTCTGATTGCTTTAGGTATTTTGGAATTTCAATATTTGGAATTGCGCCCAGAAAAGAGACTTTATCTTGAAGATTCATTTTTTCAACCATCTCTTTTAGATTTTCAAAATAATTTGCCTGAGACCCCAAACCAGCCTCGCCAATAATTTTTAACTTTAAATTAGTTAAGCCGTTGTCGACCAAAACATCAACTGCTTTAATCATTGATTCATAATCTTTGGTTGGTGAAATACGACCAACAGTAATTAGTTGCAGCTCATCTGATTTATTTTGATCGGGGTCTGGGGCAAAACTTTGTATATCAATCCCCTGTCCAGTGATAACTAATTTTTTAGAATCAAGGCGAAACCCTTTTTTGGAAGAACTAACAATGGTGTTGGCAATTTTTTCAACTAGTTTAAGTTTAAAAGTAACTGAACCATGAGCATACCAGGTGACAACTTTTTTTCTTAAAATTTTAGCCATTGGCCCGGCGACTAAAGTGTATTCAGGCATTTGGTGGCAAAACAAACCATCAACTTGTTTTAAATTTTTCCAGACAGCTTTTTTAAAATTAATTAACTTAACTAATTTATTCTGATTAGTCTTAAGGTGAGTAACTTTAATATTTTCAGGCAAACCAGAGCTGTCGCCTTGCTGCCAGGAAATTACTCTAAGTTCATCAATTTGTTGTCCAATTTTTTTTACCCAGTTATAGATAAACCCGGCCAAGTGGTCTGATTTATCAACTTTTCTGGTAATCATTAAAAGTTTCATCCCGTTAGAAATTAATAAGTTAAATAATTTTCATGCCCCGTAATTTCTAACGGGATTCATGAGATTAGCTCCTTCCAAAGGTTAATAATTTTTTGAGTGTTATCACCATACTTCTCTTGGACTAACTTGCGGCCATTTTCCCCCATTTCTCTTGCCTTGTCTGGATTATTTAATAATTCAATAATTTTATCTGCCAAAGCTTTAGCGTCGCCAATTGGTACCAAATAACCATTATAACCATCTTTAATAATTTCTTTGGCACCAGTAGTAGCAGTTGAAACAACCGGCTTACCACAGGCATTAGCTTCGACTAAAACTTTTCCAAAACTTTCAGAGGTGGATGACAAAACAACAATATCTGAATTATGATATACATCAATTAGATCTTTAGCATCCAAATTTCCTTTAAGCTCAACTTCAAGATGGCCTATTACATTTTTAATAATTTTATCTGCACCAACCTGAATAAATTTTACTTCAGGAAAATTTTCTTTAACTTTTTCAAAAGCAGTAATTAAAGTTTGATAATCTTTAACAACATCATCACGGCCTACATGCAAAACTGCCTTTTGATTACTTTTTTGAAAATTATCTTTTCTATATTTCTCAATATCAACCGGGGTTGAAATAATTTTGATTAATTTTTCAGAAATTCCGGCTTTTAATAATTTTTCTTTTTGACCTTGACTCATTACTCGAACGGCATCGGCCTTTGGTACTGTATATTTAGAAATTAATAAAAAAATCCTATTTATAAATTGCTCTTTAAGCCAGGAAGGGTTATTCCAAAAATCACCATGGAAATTTATCTGAAGTTTGGTTTTATATTTCTTTTTTAAACAAACTCCAACCAAACCAAAAATGAAAGGATCCTGACAGACAACAATATCAATTTTATGGTCTTTATTAATTTTTCTAAAAATCTTTTTAGTGTCTTTAATAAAACAAAGTTTTGACTTTGAATTTGTTGGGTAACCGATTACCTCGTCTGAAATCTCAAATTTTTTAAGGCCTTCTTTTTTATTGGTGTAGACAATAATGTCTAAATGATCAACAAACTCACCATAACGACGATGGCGCTCTATTGCGTCACCGAGTTTTTTTCCGCCGACTAAAGTTTTGTCGCTACCAATGTTTAAAATATTCATATTAAAAAAGTTTTTTAAATAATTCCTGATGCTCTTGGGTAACTTCCTGCCAACCTCGATTAAAGCTGGCTGATTTTATTTTATCTAAATAAGATTGATAATTTTCTTTTTTAAGTAAAGATTCGATTTTGTCTTTGATATCATCTTGAGATAATGGATCAATTAATTCAAAGATTTCTTTTACCTCTGGGCGAAAACCAACCTCCTTGGTTAATAAAATTGGTTTTTTTAAAGCCAGACATTCATAAGCAAGATTTGGACTAAGTTCAGACAACGAAGGTAAAACTACCATATAACAGTTGCTAATTTTTTCATGAAGTTCTTTTTGATTTAACTTTCCTAAAAATTTTATTTTTTCATTATCATCTGCGAGTTTTTCCAATTCTTTTTTTTGAGGGCCATCACCTATAATAAACAAATCTTTTGTAGTTTTTATTTTTTTGAAAACATTAATAAGTTTATCAATATTTTTCAAAGGAATAAGCCTGCCAGCATAGATTATATCACCTTCTAGATTTTCAGACTGATTTGTATTTAAAGAAATATCAATTGGATTTTCAATAACTGCAGTTTTTTTAAGATCTAATTTAAAAACTTTTGAATAAAGTTGACGCTGCCAATCGGTATTAAAAATTATTAAATCACAATTTGATAAAACAAATTTATAAATTAAAAGATAAAATTTTTCAAACAGACTTTTTGGCTTATCATAATAACTACTTAAAGGTACTTTACATTTGCCAAGGTTGACCATTTTCTCCCATAAAAAATCTCCGCCAATCCTAACAGCTATTTTTTTTGATTTTATTTTACTAACTAAAACAGAAGGTAAACCAGAACTAAAAAGGTCATGAGCATAGATTAAATCAACTTGTTTAGATAATCTTGAAAGATTTTTAAAATAGTTAAAAAATCTTAATTTATCTCGAGCGACAAAAGTAACAGAGCCCTCAACTTTATTTTGACCACCATAAGAAATTACTTTTGTCTCAGAATTAAGACGTTTAATTAAATTTGAAACGTACCAGGCCTGACCTGAAACTTCAGGAGGAAATGTACCACTGGCAATTAATATCTTCATAAATTATTTCTTTTCTTTTTTTATTTCATGATAATCATCATCAGTATTGATTGAAAAAATATCATGAGATTCGCCTAAAATATTTCTAGCAGCATAAAGACCAGTTAAAACTGAGTGATCCATATTGTTATAACGAAATATACCGTTTCTACCAACAAGCTGCAAATTAGAAAAATTCTTTAGATAGTTTAAAATTTTATTTAAATAATTTTTATATTCTAAATCATAAACCGGATAAACATATTTCATTTTATAACTAAAGCTCTCAGTTATTTTTTCTTTCTTTGCTAAATTCATTTTTTCTAATTCTTCTTTGGCAAAATTAACTATGGCTTCTTGGTCCATTTTCCAAACTTCATCAGATTCAAAACAAAAATATTCCATTGCTAAAGTAGTTTTTAATTGATTAGAAATCATGTCTTTACTCCAATTCTTAAAATTAGTAATACGTCCAACTTTAACTTCCGGTGAATGTATATAAATCCAGTTATCTGGAAAAATATCTTCTTTATCTATTGTTAAATAAACAATAACCATTGTTCTAAAGCGAAGACTGTCTGCAGCTTCTATAATTTCTTGAGGTGCTTTAGGTGATAGTGATTTAACAAAATTAGTCAAAGGCATGCTGGAAATAAGATTATCAGCTTTATAGACGATTCCATCATTTGATTTTACCGACTTAATAATAGAATCTTCGTGAATAATCTCAGTTATTTTAGAATTTAATTTTAACTCTCCACCTCTAGCCTGATAATTCTCAGCAATTTTTTCATACATCATCCCAGCACCAAGCCTAGGATAATTAAATTCATCAATTAAAGTAGTTAATTTTTGTTTTGGTGTAAAAATAGCATCTTTAACTGCTTTAAATAGAGAAAGGCCTTTTATCCTCTGAGCAGCCCAATCGGCACCGATTTTACTAGTAGAAATACCCCAAACCTTTTCAGTATAAGTTTTGAAAAAAATATTAAAAAGTTTTTTACCAAATCTTTGACTTACCCATTCTTCAAAATTTTTAACTTCTTTTTTAGGATTAAGATAATATTTTAAGCGAGCTACTAGATAACTTAAAAAAATTGATATTGAACTAATTACTCCCAAACCAAAAAATGCATTTAAGGCTTTTAAAGGATAATAAAAAAATTTGTTATTAAAATAAATTCTTGTTAAACGGGGGCACTTTAAAAAATCGCTACCTAAAGTATCGTGCCATAAATCTTTTACAACTGTTTCTTTAGTAAAAAATCGATGTGGTCCGAAATCATAAAAATTATCATTATGTTTGATGGTTCTTGAAATTCCACCGACCTGAGCTTGAGACTCAATGATAATTGAAGGATGATTATTTTTTGATAGTTCGAGGCCAGCAACTAATCCAGCCGGCCCAGCACCAATTATTAAAGTTTTACCTACTCCTGATTCTGACATAGTTGAGAAAAAATCTTATCCATGGAACTGGAAATTTGAGCCCAGTCGTAGTTTTGATTAACTAATTGCTTAGCGTTATTAATTATCTTTTGTCTTAAATTATTATCTTCAAGTAACATTTTAATTTTGGTTGCTAGGTCACTTGGATTATCAACTTCACAAAAAAGTCCATTTTCTTGATGACATAAAAAATCAGGAATGCCACCAACTTCAGTACCAATAACCGGTAAATTAGCAGCCATGGCTTCTAAAAATGCGGAACCTAAACCTTCTGAACGAGAAGTTCGAACAAAAATATCAGAAATTCTTAAATACTTAGGTAAATCTTTCTGACTAATATGGCCTAAAAACAAAACCCTGTCTTTGACTCCAAGCTCTTGAGCTAAAGCCTTAAGTTTTGTTTCTAAATTTCCTTGGCCTAAAATTAAAACTTTAATCTGAAGGTTTTTGATTGCTTTTATTAAAGTGTCAACACCATTTTTAAAAACCAGCCTCGAAGCAGTCACTAAAACTTTATCTGTTGGATTTAAGCCAAGTTCCTTTCGTAAATTAAATAATTCTTCTTGATTAAAATCTTTTTTAAATTTTTCCAAATCAACACCATTAGGAATAATTTTAACTTCACCTTGATAGCCATACTTTTTAGCACGCTTTGCTAAATAACTACTGATTGCCTGGATACTGTCGGCTTTAGTATAAATTTCTTTATAAGTTTTTCGCATAAACCAGGTTCGGCTCCAAATTCTTTTTAAGGAATCTCCTTCTTGAAGTGTTAACAAATATTTTACTCTAGGAAATTTCTTTTTAAACATTAAAGCAGCTATCCCTGCCTGATTTGCCATAATTGACCAAACGGCGTCGTATTTCTTTTGAGGATAAAGTTCTTTTGCTTTTTTGAATGCAAGCCAAGGAAAAAAATACTTACTTAGTTTTCCTTTGCCTAATCGATAAACTTGAATATTTCCGACTTTTTCAGAAACTGGCTGTTTACCATCAAGATTCGCAGTAACCATTTCAAACTCAATATCAGTAAGGCGATCAGTAATTTCTTTAACAGCTAACTCAGCTCCGCCAATAAAAGGAGGATATGCAAGAGAAAAAATTAAAATTTTCATCCAATTACAAGGTTAGATAATTAAATCCGTTTTCAACGGCTTCTTTTTTACTATAAAAACCCTTAATATCAAAAAGGGTTGGATTATCATTACAAATATTTTTAAGATTTTTTAGACTATATTCTTCTTGTCTAAACTCATCATGAGGGCTAAACAAAACAATTGCATCAAACCTTACATTTTCAATTCCGTTTAACTGATTTATCAATACCACTTTTTTATTTTCTATATACTCAGCTGATATACCAAAATTACTTAAACTATAAGGTTCTAACATGGGATCAAGACCATAAACAACACTACCATCCTCGACGAGTTTAAGTATTAAATTTTTAGCTTTGCTATTCCTGATGTCAGGAACGTTTTCTTTAAAAGTAAGACCAAGAACTAAAACTTTTTTCTTGCCTTCGAGCTTAGAAGCAACAAAAGAAGCCATGCTTTCATTTATCGCACGACCGGCTAGAATTACTTTTGGATCATAGCCAACTTCCTTGGCTTTATAGGTTAAGTAATAAGGGTCAACACCAATGCAATGTCCGCCGACTAAGCCAGGCAAATATTTATGAAAATTCCATTTAGTACCGGCTGCCTGAATTACTTCTTTGGTGTCAATTCCTAAACGATCAAAAATTAACGCAAGCTCGTTCATTAAAGCAATATTTAAATCTCGCTGAATATTTTCTATAACCTTGGCGGCTTCGGCCACTTTAATGCTTGAGGCTTTATGAACTTTGGTAATTGATCCGTAAACTTTAGCAATAGTATCCAAAGCTTCTTGGTCGCTTCCAGAAACCACTTTGAAAACTTTATCAATGGTATGCTCTTTGTCGCCTGGATTAACACGCTCTGGCGAATAACCAATTTTAAAATCCGATCCTAATTTTAGACCGGACTCTTGTTCTAGTATAGGCAAACAAATTTCTTGAGTAGCACCAGGGTAAACTGTACTTTCATAAACTACAATTGATCCTTTG
>Ga0272443_10000131_pt1 | contig 142492 bp, 110 predicted proteins | sample SSMAcet12_FD_193581 | JGI IMG/M metagenome (GOLD analysis project Ga0272443, IMG submission 193581) | Marine sediment archaeal communities from Little Sippewissett salt marsh, Falmouth, MA, United States - SSM-Acet-12 | ecosystem: Environmental > Aquatic > Marine > Wetlands > Sediment ... | reverse complement strand
TGATTGAATGGATTATTACATTTACGGTGTTGATTTTAGCTGGCGGATTAGTATTATATTATGTAATAAGGCAGGCAAAATCACAAGAATGCGAAAATTGCCCTTTCGCAGATAGCTGCCCCAAATACCATGGAATGATTAAATACGAGTCAAAAACAAGTTTTCATGAGGAGAAAAAACAATAACTAACTGCATCCGTTTAGGTTAAAAAGATAACTCCAATTTGAAAAAGGAATTAATTATGTTATCTCTACGGATCATATTTCTCACTTTAATTTGTATTGCAGCCTTTGCTGTTGTCCCAATTGATGACAATTATCTGGAGATTCTACCGCCAACTTTTGATGGACATCCTCCAGTTAATCCCAGTTATCTGAATAATCCCACACAAATCGATTATCTATCTGAGTTTGGTAATTGGATTGGACTGCCCAATAAGTATACCGGCAAAGCGTATAAGAGCTGGGGCCCTGGAATTGCTATCCCGGGATGGAGTGAAGATATAGATATAGCAATGAATTCACTTCTTGATTTTATCGATAAGAATCAAAATGTATTCTGGGTCAATATCGAAAATCTCCGGACAATTCGTTTCGAAAAACATCTCGATGTCTGGTTCGCAATATTCGATCAGGTAATCGAAGGGCATAGGATCCACGGTTCGAGATTGGATTTAAGAGTTTCCCCGGACGGCAAACTTTTCCTTATCGGAGATCAAACTCTTCCTTCAAAAAGATTATCATGGCCAAAGGATTGCCTGCCGATCGAAAATCTCATCACACTAGCTGCCGGAGATTTGAATCGCGATTACAGCGAATATCGAATTGGTGAAGAACATTGGTTACCGATCGAAAATGAAATTGGCGAATTGATTCTTCGACCCGTTGTTCAAATATATCTAAAGGTTAAATATACACCCGCAGAATGGCTGAACTATGTCGATGTAGTTACCGGGGAAACTCTCATGCGAGTCAATCAATACTATTACCTCTCCGGAAACGTCCAGGCTTATGTAGAAGTAGCCCCTGTTTCCCCATGGAATGCCGTTTTAACTAGAGATGTTCGCTGGGGAACGGTTAATTTCGGTTCTTATTCTGGCAACACTAATACGGATGGTTATTATAGCTTCTCCGCTTCGGGCACGAACACATTGACCCACGCGCTGGTGGGTCCTTATTTCAATGTTAATGATGAAACCGGCGGAGAGCCACTTTACAGTGTTACTGTTTCTGGTTCTTCAACTCATAATATTCTTATGGATGATTCCAATTCCGAACCTCAGGAACGCGATGTCTATGTTTGGGCTGCTCGAACACTATATCTTACTAAACTCCTCGATCCATCTTTCACCGGTATGGATTGGCAGGTCGATTGTAACACAGATATTAATAGCACTTGTAACGCTTATTGGGATGGCTCTTCAATCAATTTCTATCAGGCCGGCGATGGCTGCGAAAACACCGCTAGACTCAAAGATGTTATTATGCACGAATATACTCATGGAGTAACTTCTGCAATTTTCGATGGTTCCAGTTATATGCCCCTTCTGGCGGTCAACGAATGTTGGAGCGATTTCCTGCCTTGTACTGATTCCGGCGATCCGGAATTAGGCAGAGGATTTTTCGGGGCAAGTTCTCACCTGAGAAACCTCGATAATACTCTGGCTTATCCCGACGACTGGGAGGGCGAAGGCCATCATGACGGTCAGATACTTGGAGGTGCTCTTTGGGATATGAGAGAAAACCTTGGCCCCGGCCACGGATATACTGATACTCTTTTCCAATATGCACGCTACGGATTGCCCTATAACTTTTTCGATTATTATTACGATATTCTGGCTGTGGATGATGACGACGCTGATCTTTCTAATGGTACTCCGAATTTCTGTCATATCGCGGATGCTTTCGGTAGACATGGAATTGGAAGTGGCCCACAACCGACTCTAACTCATACTCCTTATAATGATACTTACGAAACTGCAACATCATACACTTTAACAGCTCAGCTTCTCCAATGTGCCGATTACTCGTGGGCAGCGGATAGTGTATTAATTAGATGGTCAATCGACGGCATTAACTGGAATAACTCGATAATGACTTCTACCGATGGCTATAACTGGACTGGCAACATTCCAGCTCAACCGGGCGGAAGAGTTGTAAGGTATGGAATCATTGTTAAAGACAATATCGGCAATTCCATTATTCATCCATCGACATGGCCAATGCACAAACACATTTTCGCGGTCGGAATTCAAGTAGATATTTTTGACGATAATTTCGAAAGTGATCTTGGCTGGACAAGCGGAGTGCCCGATGACGACGCATCCACCGGAGCATGGGTCAGAGAAGATCCATATGAAACATATAATTCATCTTCTGGATTGATATACCAATCTGGCGACGATGTTACCGATTCACCTGGGGTCAAATGTTGGGTAACGGGCAATGCAAGTATGTCTTATGGGGCTGGCCACGCCGATGTTGATGGTGGTAAAGTTACACTACTTTCCCCCATTTTCGATCTTGCCAGCTATCGAGATCCAGTTTTAACCTATTATAGATGGGTAACAAACGAAACCAGCCTCGATGATAGTTTCTGGGTTTGGGCTTCTGGAGATGCTGGTGCAACCTGGCAACTTGTGGAATATGTACCTTCAACGGAGAACACCTGGAAAGAATTAAGATTTCCCATCAAGGACCTTACTTCGCTAACTTCTACTGTCAGATTCAAGTTCGTTGCTACAGATTATCGCGATGGCAGCCTTACCGAGGGTATGGTAGATGAGTTTTCTATTGTCGCATTCACCGAGATGGGCTTAATTGACGAAGAAGTTACTAAAACTCCAGATAAACTGGAGATAGATATTAGTCCAAATCCTTTTAATGCAAGCGTTAGAATCGAATTAAACCAAAAGGTGGACGAAATCGAGATTTTGGATATCCTGGGGAAGAAATTGTTCTCGAAGAATAACACCAATTCCCTCATCTGGCAAGGAAGAGCTTCTAATGGTGACGATTGTCCTTCTGGAATTTATTTCGTTAGAATAAAATTCGAAAACAAGATTAAAACTAACCGTCTGATTATGATAAAATAGATTTTCATTGACAGGAAAAATTCAGATTGTATATTGCCTTGAAAAATTGAATTGAAATGGAGCTGAGTTAAATTGGATACAATCTTAATTGCATTTATTGTTTTTATTGTTGTTGCAGTAATTGTGGCTTATCTTTATCAGAAGAAAATCAACCGCAAAACTAAAAATGGCATCAAATTGATGCTTACCTGGTACGATTATATTATCGCCCATCCCGATAATTTCGATATTGTAAAAATCAGGGAAATCGGCGATAAAGTTGACAATTATATAAAGGAAACCGATATCGGGAAAAAAGTTATATATATTACTCCAAAACTGCGGGAATATGTCGTTTCCAGATTTGAGAAAAAGGAAACTGAATCCATAGATGATGCCTTTGAAAGACTCACTGATTGGGGCGGAGATACAATCAGGTTAGAAGTTTTCTGGACAATGTTGAGGGGAAGTTTCGCTGAGTATTCTTCCCAAAAAGATGCCGGAGAAAACCCCGATTTTAGTATGATCTCCGCACCTATAGCCATGATTAGAAGGTACTTTAGATTATAGGAGTAGAATGTTCAAATTTGCGGTTTTTTCTTTCTGTGTTATATTCTTGATTTCAGGATGTGCTTCGCGTGAAGCATCACCTCAAATACAATCACCTCAGATTATAAATAAAGATATTGGCCCAGGTTTTTATCGCCTTTCCCAAAATACTTCAGCATACGAGAATCCCGATTTAGGTTCTCGGCGCGTGGAGCATTTCGATGCGGGATCTATTTTAGAGGTGATCGACATCAAAGGAGCTTTCGCACAGATCAAGTATTCAGAAAATGCTGGATGGATAAAAAGCACCGAAGCGGAACATACTCATTATTCCGATATTCTCAGAGTTGTTGGAAAAGTAGCGGTTAAAGAGAGTCCAAGCCTTAAATCGAACACTATCTTCCTTCTGGAATCCGGCTCTTTAGTTACTTTAAAAAAAGAAAGCTCCGGTTGGCTTTATATAAAAGTTTCCGATAATCGTGCCTGGGTTCTATCCGGATTACTCGAACCTTTAGGTACAACTAATAATCTTGCCAGTCCTCAGAAAACAACATATTGGGAGATATACAAGAAATCCAACCTAAGAAGCTCTCCAAGTTTAATCGCCGAGATATTAAGAATTATGCCTGCGGGAGCATCGGTCAAATACCTCGGACGAGAGGGCGAATGGGTTCATATCGAATACGATGGAACCGTTGGCTATGTCCACTCTGATCTGGTCGGCCCAAATATCTAATCCCTATAAGTCTTGCTCCCAACTGCCTGTTACACCACCACCAACGGACCAGGATCCGGAATCATTCATATTTGCCAGGTCTTCGATTCGATATTTAACATCGAACTCGAAACCAAATTGATTTGAAGGTTTATAAGAAACGCCACCCAGAAATTCGGTGCCAACATTTAATTCTGTTTCATCATCTGTTGGAGGAGAATAATCGTATTGCCTGTAATTAAAGGACAATCCAACTCCAACATAGGGATCGAAAGTGCCTTTTCCCAGCGGATGAAGCTCGCCATCGACTGCTACTGGAACAAACATAACTTCGGCATCATTCAAATCATATTTTGTCCAGGAACCACTACCCACAATCGACAAATAAGCATTGAGCCTATAACGTCCTTCCAAGGTGAACATGGGTGCCAGGTCTGTATCCCCCGGGGGATCATAAATACTGGCTTTTGCTGTAAAAGAAATGTGACCCTTGTCTTTTCCAGACAGTGGAGCGACAATCAATATTAATACGAACAACAATAACAGCGATTTCTTCATTTTTTTCTCCTTTTTTTTCCTTATATAGAAAATTGCTTTTATTTTATCAAATGTCAATAGAAATAATCGTTTCCATTTTTTATGGATTCCTTGATTTGGCACGATATTTGATTACTTTTACAGATAATATGATTTTAAATATGAAAGATAGTATGAAAATTAAGTCGCTCGTAATACTTCTCGTTTTTATTTGTGTAACCAGTTTTTCACAAACAATATATGGCGATATGTCTTTACCTCCGGGGGCTTTTTTGTGGTTACCAGCTGATGCTTCAAGCGAAGCTCTCGCTGGAAGTGGAACTGCGGGACATATAGAAACATCCACAGGATGGGCAAATCCTGCGACAATCGGCGATGTGGAAAACCTAATCGCAGGAGCAACATATAGTTACATGCGCTATAAAACCAATCACTCCAGTTTATTCTCTAATTATCATTATCAAAAATGGTCCGGAGCTGTTAAACTGTTCCTGATTAACTCCACAGATATCGAGGCACGTTCCGGCCCAACCGAGGATCCTCAATATACTTTCGCCAGCCATCAATTATATTCACAATTTACGGTTGCAAGAGAAATCTACGATTTCATGAAACTCGGAGTTTCCGCAAAATGGATTCACGAAAGAATCGATCAGGACGATCGCTCAGGATGGATTTTCGATGCTGGAGTTACCGGAAATTATAAATTCATCGATTTGGGGTTTTCTGTACAGAATTATGGCAAGGAAGTCGTTTTTCGAATGTATCGTGAACGCTACCCTCTTACCTATCGCGCGGGAATATCCTCGCAAATACTAGATTACGGTCGATTATGGGTCGATTATATCAAACCAGACCGTCTTGATGGTTGGTATGCTATTGGGGCCGAGGGAAAAATCTCGCATAATTTCAACCTGAGACTGGGATACACTCTCAATCATGACACCAGAAACATCTCTATGGGAATCGGCGCTAAATTCAATGATTTCCAGCTCGATTATGCAATGGCTAATTATTCTGAAGGACTCGGATTAAGCCATCAGGTGACATTATCATATAACAGATGATTTAATGAGTAATAAATCAATCCTAATACTATTTCTTTTTCCTTTAACTCTCTCTATAACATATAGTCAGCCAATATGGCCGCTGAATTGTGAACCCCAACTTACAAGCACTTTCGCGGAATTTAGAGTAGGACATTTCCACGCTGGAATCGATCTTCGCACTCCCGATGGCGAAGGAATGCCCATTATCGCTCCCGGTGATGGTTCTATAATTCGCGTGCGCGAAACTCCCTGGGGATATGGACGTGTTGTTTACTATCAATTGCAAAACGAAAAAATTTATGTTTTCGCTCATCTCTCACGTTTCAACGATTCACTCCATCAAATTGTGCTCGATGAAAAACTCAAGAATCAATCCAACACCGTGGAGATGTGGTTCAAGGAAAAAGAGTTAACCTATTCTGCTGGAGATACATTGGCTTTCTCGGGAAGTAGCGGTGCGGGTAGTCCTCATTTACATTTCGAAACGCGTAAATCTATGAATAAATCGTATAATCCTTTTTTCGATGGTTATATCACTCAAGACACCATCGCCCCTATTCCTCTGGCTGTTTGGTTTATCCCGGAAGGATTCACTTCAAGAGTAAAGGGATCGAACTCACCTCTTAGAATGGAATTGTATCCGGGTGAAAACTCGTATTCGGTTACAGGTGGAAAAATTTCAGTTTTTGGTAGAATTCAAACTTGTATCGAGTTCTACGATAAGGAATCTGACAAGAACGGAAATCGTTTCGGTGTATATTCGTTGAAGATGATAGTCGATAATGACACACTCTACAATTTCACCGCAGATAGCTTTTCCTATTCTCGCACCCGTCAAATAGGTTTGCTTTATGATCTGGGAATCGAAGAGGAATTTGAACTAAAAAGACCGCCTTTCAGGGTTTACAATCCCATTGGCGCTGACCTTGTGCTTCTCAAAAACAGCCGTGAAGGTTCAGGCATTCTGGATATTCAGGATACCACACATGTACATATAGAGTTATCAGATTATCAAGGACAGACCGCTAAAATCGAATATAGCCTTATTCCCAAAATCTCTAATAGAATCCCTGAATTCACTATTGAAGAGGATTCCACTCTAATGACAATTATCATGGATAGCACAGAGATCGATATTTCGCGATATTCGTTCCTGCAAATCCACGGTGAAGATACCACGATGTTAAATCTAAACGATTTTCTTTCACCGTGTACCCTAAAAATGTCAAAGAGTAGATTGGTGTTATATGATACTATCGATAATTGTGTGGATTGGTTTTATAAAACGGAGCTTCCTAAGAACGAATTATCCATCGATTACAATCTGTTAGGTGAAAACCTTGTTATCAATACAATTTTTCATAGCGAATTTCCGGAAATTCCGCGAATTCGAATGGATTCTGTTAATCTATATCCAGATCAAATCGACGATAGCAGCTTTACATTCCGAATAAATCCCCATGAAATCTATGATAGTCTTAATCTAATTTCGGGCAATTATTCTCAAGTTCTCAATCCACAGATTCAATTATGCGAAGCGAATAACAGATACGATCTTTGTGATGATAGAATCTCAATTATCACATCCGAAAATGGGGTTTTCTATCCATTTTACATAAGAGATATAATTATTGAGAGCGATTCTCTAACACCGATTTTTAGAATCGAACCAGCTGGGATGGTCTTCAACCGCCAATTCGCTATTTATGCTGATCCCGGAACCCTCTTTGTTGATAATCAGGATAAAACTTGTCTGGTTAGAATATGGAATGGAAACAATTATTTCTTGAGTTCTCAGATGAAAGAAGGTAGTATTTTTGGCGAAATAAATTCGTTTGGGACATTCAGCTTTGCCCTGGATACTCTTCCACCTGAATTGGAGATAACATCCGGCCCTATTGTAAATTATAATCTAACAGCAAATATCACCGATGATCTCTCGGGTTTTTCTAATAATATTTTACCACAGAGCTATATCGATTCAAACTGGATACCAACCGACTATGACCCGGAGAAAAATACGATAAGCGTTGACATATCAACTCTGGGCAAGGGCGACCATCTTTGGAAAATAATTGCCACAGATAATTGCGGAAACACGGTTACAGATAGCGTCAAATTTAATAAAAGCAGGGGGTAAATTATGCGCATTAAAGTACTAATTGCATTGTTCTTGGTGTTTATCGTTATTGGATGCGATAAAAGGGCATCTCAAGATCCGATTCAGGTAGTGCAAACCAGTTATGAAGCATGGGAAAACGAAGACATTGAAGCTTACCTGTCAACGGTTAGCGGCGCACGTGCCGATGTTGCGGGAACTCTTTTGGTGAAGTTTTTCGAAAGCTACGATATCACCTATACTATCGACTCTATAGAATTGGTCAGTCAGTTAAATGATCAAGCTGTAGTATATACAGTAGTAACCGCACGCGATAAGGGAACTGCTTCAAAATTCACAGATAATATAACAAGAAGTTACCACAAGCTGAAGAAAGAAAACGGCATATGGACGATCTATTTTTCCGAGACAAAAAAACCGGAGATTATTGAAAAGCCTACATCGCCAGAAAATGTTGCAGATACCATTCGATGATTTGATTTCCGAAGTAATAGCTAATTAGAGATCCGGCCACTAAAAATGGGCCGAATGGAATAACTCTATTTTTTCGCAACTTTTTATTAAATATCATTAGAAGTGAACAGATAACCGTTCCGAGCAAAGATCCGGTTAAAGTAGTAAGGAGAACTCCCTTCCATCCAACGAATGCACCAACCATTGCCATTAATTTGACATCACCAAACCCCATAGCTTCTTTCTTAAGAATTAATCTTCCCAGGATTCTGATTATTAGAAAGAGAATTCCTCCTACCAGGATACCTATAGCTGCATTTCCTAAACCAGCCCATGAATGAGTTCTCAATGGAGTCAGGATTAATCCTAATAATAACGCACTCATACTCAGTTCATCGGGGATAATTCTGTACTCGATATCTATAACCGTAATGGAGATCCCAAAACCAGTGAGGATAATTGCACCGAACAATTCCCAGCTAATTGCTGACCCTGTTAATGGCCAGGCAATCGCAAATAGAATTGCAGTAATGAATTCGATAATTGGATATCTTATAGAAATGGAACTGCCGCAGTTTCTACACTTACCACCGAGAATTAAATAGCTTAAGATTGGTATATTATCCCATGGCTTAATTTTGGTGTTACAAGTCGGACAATGTGATGGGGGAAAAGCAATATTTTCGTTACGTGGCACACGCCAGATCACAACATTCAGAAAGCTACCGATTGGTAATCCAAATATAAACAGTATTAATATTGGGAACCACTCTAAAATCATTCTCTCTGCTCCGGTGGAGGTAAAACTCCGGGGGCATCTTCTTCGCCGACAGTTTCCCCAAATTTTATTCCGGGTAAACTCAGATATCTATGCCAGAATTCTCTCGCTTTAGGATTATTTCCCAGAGTTTCGTATGTTTCGGATATTTTGATGCACAATTTTGGGTCATCGGGCCTTAAACGATATGCTTCCAATAAGAATTCTAATGCACGGGGATAATTATTGACTTCCATCTCCAGATAACCCATGTTCATTAAAGCTCGAACAAATTGCGGTTTCAACTGAAGAGATTTTAAATAGTATTCTCTAGCGACCTCATAGTTCCCCTTATAAAACTCCAATACTCCCATATCATTATAAACATGCCAATCGGTTGGAGATAAGCTTTTTGCTTTTGTCAATACTCGTTCTGCAGATTCATAATTCCCCTGCTTACGGTGAATATTGGCGATTATTAACCATCCGGGAACCATCCACTCCTGATTTGCAACCGCAGCTCGCGCATGAACCATAGCAGAATCATATTCACCCAGATCTTTATAAACAGATGCAAGACAAATATGGCCAATCGCATTTCGTGGGTTTTTCTCCAGCATGGCATTGTAAGCCATCAATTCATTACGCCAATCGAAATTCCTGATATATGTGGCACCTGAATAGAGAAGCACAATAATAAGTGCAATTAAACTTCCCGGTTTTACTCGCGAAGATATCTTTGAAAATTTTTCATTGAGTTTCTGAATACCGAGGGCAAGTATATAGCAAAATCCAAGGCTTGGTAAATACAAAAATCTCTCAGCCAATGAAGCGCCCTGAATGGGAATGATATTTAAAACCAAAGATAATCCGATTGAAATAAATAACCACCAGAAAGCGGCTTTCCACTTCTTTTTTAGAAGTAAAGCTATCAATAATCCCATATAGCCTATGACAATAATTGTGGTTAGAATCTCTCTTATCCCAAAATGAATACTTGTAAATCTAACTAACCTGAATGAATTAAAAGTGAATGGATAAGCCAACATTACCAGATATTTCGCCAGAAAATAGGGTGCATAGAATATTCTTACCAATAATGTGCTATTCTCCATTGTAGTTATTAAACTTATATCTGAAGTTCCCAGAAGTGATATCCTCAATGGTACATATAAAACAGCCGCGATAAAAAAGGGTAAAACTCGCATCCCAATTTCATATAAAGAGTCTCTTTTATCACTAAAAATCTCGTAAAATATCAGGACAACCGGCAAGACTATTACCAGCTCTTTACATAGTATTCCTATTATAAACGCTACAACAGACAGACAAATGGGTAAAATGCGCTTTTTGTCTCTGGACATTATATATAAAATAAACGCGCTGAGAAAAAATATCGAAGCCATCACATCGGTTCTACCGCTAATAAAAGTCACCGACTCCGTATGATATGGATGTGTTGCGAAAAACAAACATGCCAGAACTACAAGATTTATATTCTTCGAATGGAAATATTTTTTCAGTAATACATAGAAAAGGATAATCACCAAAATATGAAACATCAGGTTATTTAAATGATACATAAACGGATTCAAGCCAAAAAACCTATATTCGAGCCAATAGGAAAGAGCTACTATAGGTCGAAAATAACCGGGAGGATTCCAGCTTGTTTCTGGAAAGAATTGTCCGGTAAATAGGATTAGTGGATCATCAACTCTGATTATCGGGTTATCTTCGATGAGAATCTTATCATCCCATACAAAATCTCCCTTGAAAGAATTAGAATAGATTACAACAGTAAGCAATACTATTCCAAGCAAAAATAAAATAGTTTTTAAACCTTGTTTTTTCATAATATCCCAAAATGGCTAAAAATCTGAAAAAAGCAATACAAAAAAAGGGCGACCTAAAGGTCGCCCAATTTTATCAGCTCATAGCTTTACTTAGAATGTACCGCCGCTGACATCACCTTCGACATCTATCTCTACATTGCTAACATCGCCGAGAGAAGCATCGACACCGGTGTTTGCAACACCACGAACGTGGTAGCCAGCTCCTACGGTTGTGCTGAAATCAGCAATGTCGTAGGTGAAACGTGGCTCGCCACTGGGTACGTCAACAACTAAACCAGTCGGTATTGAACCTGAACCAAAGATGTCGGTTTCTCCTTCGGTATAGGATCCGTTTTCCTCATAGTAAACATTCTCAGCTTCCCAAATCTGCTTTACGACCATTTTTGCCTCAGAGATTTTGCTCTTCTTAGAAGCAGCCATGAAACGAGGGATTGCGAGCGCAGCCAAAATACCAATGATAACGACTACGATCATGAGCTCGATCAGGGTAAAACCTTTGTTCCTTTTCATTTCTTTCCTCCTTATGGTTGTGTATTAACTTTCGAGGTGGTTAAGTGCATCCACTATGCCAAAAAAATTAAACTCGCTTAAGCTGTTGTATTACAAGAAGATATACTGTTTTTCCGAATTTTATAATCTGTTTAATCATTGAGAATATTAATGGCGATTTGCAAAATGCAAAGTTATTTCTTTCTGTACATACCCAAAAGGTAATCTGTTTTCGGGTGGAAAAGAGACCTAAACAGATTTGCCTTTAATCCCGGATTCTCTCTTTCCAACTGATTTATCAATTTCTTTATATACTCACGCTTCGTTGCTCCCGCAACAGGACAATTCTGAGTAATTTCCGGATAGTTTAACTCAATACTTAAAGAGCGTATTTGAGATTCTCGCAATAAATACATCGGTCTTATTAGATGATACTTCCCACCGAATAATTCCTGGTTGGGTTTCATAGCAGCTATCTCACGGCCAAAAAATATGTTGATGAGAAATGTTTCCAGCACATCTTCACGGTGATGTCCCAAGGCTATCTTATTGGCCCCTATTTTTTCCACAGTTTCTAAAAGAGCTTTACGCCTCATCCTGCTGCAGATGAAACAAGGGTTTTGCTTGGTATTATCTCCAAAAGCAATTTCGCTAATTTCCGGTCTTTTTACTATATTAATATCGAAGCCACGTTGTTTGGAGAATTCTAATATTCTCTCGATTCGCTCATCTTCGCCGGGAAATCCTAACGCTACATGTGCTGCATCCAGTTTTATATGAGGAACCCACCATGGAGAATTATCGGCCAGCATTTCCAGCATTACCAGCGAATCTTTACCGCCACTAATCGCCAGGAGAATATGATCTCCCTTTTCGATAAGGTCGAACATATGAACCGCTTTTTTAATCCCTCTAAGAAGCACGGTTTTTCTTTTATTTACCGATAATCGATTGAATTGAGAATTCATAGCGATAAAACGCCATCCTTGAAAAATGGGACCACCGAATGTGAATCCAGATTCGTGCAAAATGCAACATCTTCGGTGTAGTTAAGTTCCATTGATAAATAGACCGGATGTTCCGATAATTCCAACGCATCCCTCGGGTCACTTAAGTACCTCTCAAATAACCAATTTGCCGCTGTTGCTGAGTCGGAATCCATTACCGGCTTGGCCTCTTTATTAATTAGCGTTTGGATAATCATGCCTGCACAGAAAACATCTTCGTTGCAATATCTACCGAGTTTACCGGAGCAAATAATATCAACCCTATCGTACTTAATGATCCTCTCAACCAATGCACTTAGATTAACAAATCCTCCCAATAAAACATTTGAAGATTTTTTTGCAGCTGCCAGAAGAGTCTGACTTCCATTAGATGAACAAAAGATTAAGGGCCTTCCCCCAACTCTTTGTCTGGTATATTCAAGAGGAGAATTACCCATATCGAAACCATCGATAATCAATCCCTCTCGTTCTCCACAAAGAAGAACTGCATCTCCAAGTTTCTCTTTCAACTTAAAAGCCTCCATGGGAGTCGAAATGATATAGATCGGTCTGGCTCCCACGGAAAGGGCTTGGATAAGAGTACTCGATGCTCTTAAAACATCTATGACTATTATTGGATAGTCTAATCCGTCGCGATTTGCTCGAGTAAACTCGTGACGGGTAAAGAAAACATCGACATGCATTTTTTATTTATGGCTTCCCTCTTTGTATAGAGGAGGTTTCTCGATCATGGCCGGTGTTGGATGATTGCGAATCATTATATCGATCTTATTCCCGGATTTATGCTCTCCGGATTTAACATAACCCAGACCAATACCTATATCCATCGACGGAGAGAAAGTGCCACTGGTAACAACACCGATTTCCTCCCCGTTTTTTAATATTGGATATCCTTTTCTGGGAAATCCTCTTTCCAATAATCTGAAACAAACCAATCGTCTATCAATTCCTTTAGTTTTAAGATCGATTAATTTCTCTCTGGCGATGAAATCCTGTTTCTCCAGTTTAACTACCCACCCCAATCTTGCTTCCCATGGATTTGTTGTTTCATCTATATCGTTTCCATACAGTGCAAATTTCATCTCCATGCGAAGGGTATCTCTAGCACCTAATCCGATAGGTTCTATTCCAAATTCCTCGCCAGCTCTCATGACCTTATCCCAAATATCGGGACATTTCTCCGGTGCGATATACATCTCGAATCCATCCTCGCCTGTATATCCAGTGCGTGAAAGAATCATTTCTACTCCTGCAACTGTTGTCCTTGCGTTCCAGTAATAACTGAACGAATCCAGGTTTATATCTGTGAGTTTCTCCATAACTTTCTGTGCTTTTGGCCCTTGAACAGCAATAAGACCAAAATCATCGGATCTGTTTTCCATAACAAAATCCATCTCAGAGTCACGGTGTTTTTCTATCCATTCCCAGTCTTTATCGATATTAGAAGCATTAACCACGAGCATCCACTCGTCATCATCGAGTTTATAAACCAATAGGTCATCGACAATTCCCCCATCATCATAGCACATACAACTATACTGGCATTGTCCTTCTTTAAGTTTTGAAATATCATTGGTGATTATCTTGTTGATAAAATCTCCAGCTTCAGCCCCCTTGAGATAAAACTCCCCCATATGGGAAAGGTCGAAAACTCCCACGCTTTCTCTAACCTTTTTATGTTCGGGGACAATTCCCTTGTAGAACATGGGCATTTTATATCCGGCAAAGTCAACGATTTTGGCGTCAGCTTCGATATGCTGTTCTATTAGTGGTGTGTTCTTAGACATATTTACTCCAAATCTTAACGTTATTATTAAATGAGATTACTAATTTTTAGAAGATAAATGATAAAGGCAATTTGTGCAAGATAATTTCTCTATTATTCGAATGTATTAAGAAATCTAATGATTATTCGGGCAGAACAAGATGGTCACGTTCACCGAAAAACAGTTTTCTCACCAGTAGAGTTGAAAGCAAAGCGGAAAGGGCATTGGTTACTAAAAGTATATAGAGAATTATCAGTTGATATCTCACTGCCTGCCCCGGGGAAACACCTCCCACAATTTGTCCAGTCATCATTCCAGGCAGATGTACTATTCCCACAACCATCATTGTGCTTATCATGGGTAGCATCCCCGCTTTAAGCGCTGATCGGGTAGCTTCGATAGAAGCCTTATGTGGCGGCGCTCCTAGAGAAAGAGCCGATTCGATAACATCGGATTTCCCCTTGAACTCAGAATATAGCCTTTCTGTAGCCAGAGCACCTGAACTCATGGCATTGCCGATAATCATTCCACCTATAGGAATAAGGTACTGGGGATCCCATAATGGGCTTGGATTTATTATCAAACCTACTCCAAAAAATATGGAGATAAAACTTGCAGTTCCAATGGAGATAAAAAAACGTGGAGTTAATCCTCTGTATTTTTTCGTCTGTCGGCGCATTGCATTGAAAGCTGCTGCACCCAGCATCATAAAAAGAATTGCTGCAACAAGATACCATCGATTTAAATTGAAAATCCAATCCAGAATATATCCTACAAGAATCAATTGGACAAAAGAACGAACCATCCCAATCCACATATCTTTTTCAATTTTCAATTTAAGAATCAAACTGATTATAGTAGCCAGAATAACAAATAATATCACACCAAGAAGCTGAAGAAAATCTATCTGGATTATATCTTCCATATTAATCTTCCTTTTTACCCTTTTCGGACCATATATTCGACTTAATCTCATTATGCCTTCTAAAAAATTCCTCGGTGGTGTCAATATCAGCAATTTTGCCATTTTCAAGAAGGGCTACTCTGTCGGAAGATTCTCTAGCAAGAGACATATCATGTAAAACAATAACTATGGTTATAGATAAATCCTCCGATAAACGCCTTATCAAATTGGAAATTTTGCGAGTTGAAGAAGGATCCAAGGCGGAAGTCGGCTCATCCATAACTAGCATGACCGGTTTAGCCGAAAGTGCCCTTGCGATACTCACTCGTTGCGCCTGGCCCATGGAAAGGGTATTTATTCCAGCTTCGGCAATTTGGGAATGTAATCCCACGGACTCCAGCAATCTATCGATCTCTTTTGGGGACATTTCTCGGCCATCTAAGTTTGATGAATACCGCAAATTGTATTCTACGGTTCCTTCAAAAAGAGTGGGTTTTTGGTGAACAAAGCCGATCTTTTTTCGATATTCGACCGGAGAATATTCTTGAATCGGCTTACCCTTGAATAGGATTTCCCCCTCATCGAAACTTTCAAGATCAGCCATGATTCTCAATAATGTAGTTTTTCCCGAACCCGATATTCCAATTAATCCCAACCGTTCTCCTTCGAGAATGTCAAGATCGAGATCTTTCAGAATCCACACCCAATTATGATCACGGGATAGTCTCTTTTTACGACCCAGATTTTTGATTTGTAGAATTCTCTTATCTGGCATCGATTGATTTTTTTAGAAAAGAAAAGTGAAAAATCTCGAAAAGCGGATATCCCCGGGCCTAAAGAAACTCTTGAAAATCACCAGAATGTTATCCAATATTGTGGGAGTTCCTTTTGGAGGTTCCACTGGAACACTATAATATAGTAATACGGGTCTTCCTTTTACATTATCCAGTGGTACAGGCCCCCAAAATCTCGAATCATGGCTTTCATCACGATTATCACCCATACAAAAGATATTCCCCTCAGGCACAACCACTTCCTCGAAATTATCTCTTATATATTTATAAGACCGCGCACGCCATGTGCTCTCCGATTTGAGGAAAATATTAATAACTCTGTTTATCATCGAACCAGGAATACTATCTGGCTTGGACAGTGAGAAAGCTTGCTGATAGGCATCGGATAACGCATTCATATATTTGGAGTAATCCCTGTCGACCATGAGATAATCCATAGCACCGTGCGCTCCATCAGAAAGATAATCGGAGAAGATTTCTTCATCCACAGAAATCCCTTGAGCGCGAAGATACTGAATGGATTCCAGGACAAGCATTCGAGCAAACACCAGATTATATAATTGTCTATTTTCCCAGTTGTATTGCCATTTCTCTTTGGAGATATTGAGATCATAATCTACTATATCGCTATTATCCACATATTGAGCTTGCTTGAAATCTAATTCGCTGTCGTTAACCAGTAATTTTTTGGAATTAATTTTAACGTGCTGGCCTTCGGTAGCGATACAACGTTTTACATAATCCACCGGCGGTTCTCCTGGATACTTGAATACCACGATATCGCCGGGAACTGGATCGCCGAATCTGTATGATATCTTTTCCGCCAAGAGAAACTCTCCGGGAAGAATAGTGGATTTCATACTCCCAGTGGGTACTGCATGAGCTTCTACAACAAACGCTCTCAGCAGAAGCACGATAACAATACTCTCAACTATAGTCCTAACACTGCTAAGAACTTTTCTTTTTCCCGCGGAAGACTTAGGCTTACTTTTTTTCTTAATAATTTCCATAATGGTTCAATATACCTATTTTTCTCTTCAAAAGAAACAGTTTTCTTGCCAATTTTTTCCTATACTTTTTTCTTATCACATCCATGCCTTTAAGGACAATTAACTTGCTCATCAATATAAGTATAGTTATAGTATAAAATTAATCTTATAATAGATAAAATGTAAATCTCAATCGGAGAATTTGATGGACAGCAAAGATATCAGACAGAAATTTCTAGACTTTTTTGGCAAAAACGACCATACAATAGCACCTTCAAGCCCACTTGTACCTATTGGTGATCCAACTCTGTTATTCACCAATGCGGGGATGAACCAATTCAAGGATTATTTTCTCGGTAAAACCGATCCACCGTATAATCGTGCTACATCGGCACAGAAATGCATGCGGGTGTCAGGTAAACACAATGACCTGGAGGATGTTGGCCGCGATGGTACACATCACACTTTTTTTGAGATGATGGGAAACTGGTCGTTTGGAGACTACTTTAAAAATGAAGCTATCGAAATGGCCTGGGAACTTATTACTAAAGGGTTTGGTCTAGATCAAGATAGGCTTTGGGCCACAGTTTATAAGGATGACGACGAAGCCGAGAGAATCTGGCGGAGAATACTGCCACGCGATAGAATTCTTCGCTGTGGTGATAAGGAAAATTTCTGGGAGATGGCTGAAGTCGGCCCGTGTGGTCCATGTAGCGAAATCCACTACGATCTGGGAATCGGTGAAGGGAAAAAGCCTAACGATCCCGGAGGAAGATTTGTAGAGATATGGAATCTAGTATTTATGCAATATTTCCGCGATCAAAATCGAAATCTCTCCAACCTGCCCCAACAACACGTTGACACAGGCCTTGGACTCGAACGTCTGGTGGCTATATTGCAGGGTGCAGATGAAAACTACGAAACCGATCTTTTTCTTCCAATAATCGGTAGAATTGAAGAACTTACCGGTGCAGATTTCGAGAATCCCGAGCATAGAATCGCTTTGAGAGTTATGGCCGATCATATCAGAGCACTGGCGTTCGCTATCGCTGACGGCGCACTTCCGGGAAACGAAGGCCGCGGTTATGTGTTACGTAGAATTCTACGCAGAGCATCCAGATATTCCAGAAAACTCGGCTATCCCAGAACGATTTTGCATCGGCTGGTAGCTCCGCTGACGGATACCATGGGCGACACATACCCGGAATTACTCCAACGTAACAAGCACGTGGTTAGAGTAATTAGAGCTGAAGAGGAAAGGTTCGCTCAGACATTGGATATCGGAATCGAAATATTTGAAGATCTAGCTCAAAAAGCTATCGATGATGGTAGCAGAACTATATGGGGTAAGGACGCTTTTAAATTATATGATACTTATGGATTTCCGTTAGACCTTACCGAGCTTATGGCCTCGGATGCCGGTCTGGTGGTCGATCATATGGGTTTCGACAAGGAGATGGAAAAACAGCGTGAACGAGCCAGAGCCGCCGGTTCCTTTAATATCGAACACGAACTGGGGAAAGAAGAATGGATAGAGCGCAGCTCCGGTCCGGATTCGATCTTTCTTGGTTATCACAAATTCAAAAGCAACGCTAAAATAAGGAAATACCAATTTCTAACCGACGGAAGAATTCGCATCATTTTGGATCAAACTACGTTTTATGCCGAATCGGGCGGCCAGGTTGGTGACACGGGCAAGATCGTCGGCGAAGGTTGGGAAATCGAAGTCGAGGATACGATAAAGGAATTTGAAAGTATTATTCACATTGGCAAATTGGAAGGCGATATCGGTGAGAATTTAAATTGCGAAACTCAAATTGATGTTCAGCGACGTAAAGCGATAATGAGAAATCACACTGCAACTCATCTGCTTCATTTCGCCTTGAGAAAAGTAATCGGAGAACATGTTCACCAGGGCGGTTCTATGGTTGCACCGGACAGGATGCGTTTCGATTATACCCATTTCGAAGCTTTATCTAAAAAGCAGCTTAAAAAGGTCGAACGTATAGTCAACGAAGTAATTTTATCCAATCTCCCGGTCTGCGCAGCGGAGAAAGAGTATCGTCAGGCTCTTGAAGAAGGCGCTATGGCTCTATTCGGCGAGAAATATGGCGACGAAGTTCGAATGATAAGCATTGAACCGGTTTCTCGAGAACTGTGTGGAGGTACGCATATCGATAACACTGGAGAAATTGGGCTTTTCCTAATTAAATCAGAAAGTTCAGTCGGTTCGGGCTTACGTAGAATCGAGGCTATCACCGGAATGAAAGCATGGGAATGGGTAAATTATCAAAAAGAGATTCTCGACGAAATGAGTGAAATAACCAAAGGTCAAATGGATGAGATTGTGGAAAAAACGCGCGGTTTGATAAGCGAACAAAAAGAACTTCGCACTGAACTGGATTCAGTAAAACGTGAACTCACAGGTGACAGTGCTGAATCGATAATGGATAAAGCGATACAGAAATCGGTTGGGAAATATATTGTGGAAAAAGTAATAGCAGACGATATTGGCACACTTCGCCAGTTAAACGACGCACTTAAATCCAGTATTGGTAGCGGGGTGATTTTACTTATCAGTCAGATTGGCGATAAAATCCACGTGGTGGGAAGTGTTACTAACGATTTAGTGGAACAAGGATTATCTGCGGGTGAACTGGTAAAAAGCGCTGCGGGAATAATGGGAGGAAGTGGTGGTGGACGTCCCGATTTTGCTCAGGGAGGCGGTAAAGATCCAACCCTTATCGATGAAGCCCTTGATTGGTTAAGAAAGACTATCGAGAAGAAACTTGAGAATTTATGAAAAGTACTCCTATAATGAAAGCCCGTTTTCTGGCCATCGACTTGGAGATGACTGGAGTGAATCCGTCGGTAGATGAGATTATCGAGATAGCAGCAATTCCTATCTCTGCAATCGAAATCGGTACCGAAGAGGCTTTTTATTCCGAAGTTGCACCGGAACGAAATATTCCAGCCGATTCTAAAGCAATACATGGAATTCACGGAAAAGAATTGGCAATCGCACCACCATTATATGAGGTGATGCCACAAGTTACTTCTATGTTAAAGGGTAGAATAATCGTAGGTCATGGAGTTAGAGAAGACCTACTATTTCTCAGAGCTAAAGCAAAAACTGCAGGAGTTATTCCACCAACCAGACCGGCTGTGGATACCATGGAAATCGCCCGCTATTTGGAACCTGCGAATAAAAAAGGGATGAGCCTGGACGAACTTCTTGAATACTGCGCAATGAAGCCAAGAGACACGGTTCATAATGCTTTGACCGATGCAATTCTTGCATCCAGAGTATTTATTAGGCTTTTAGCTGAATTAAAAAAACAAAACGTAGTTAGAGATGTAAAGGATTTACTCTCCATTGGAGGAGTCGAATGGTGAAATCTAATTTCGATATTGAAAAGTGGTTTGAGGAAAAGAAATCGAGTGGGCAATGTGGCCTTCTTATGCTAATCGATCCTGACAGGGAAACTCCCGAAACTCTCGCAAAAAGAGCTTTACAGGGTCAAAATGCAGGTGTCGACGCAATTCTGGTAGGAAGCAGTATCCTGATCGGCTCCGGATTTTGCCAAACGGTTATTTCAATAAAAGAAAAAGTGGATATTCCTGTGTTTATCTTCCCGGGAAAAAGCGATCAACTGACTTCCGATGCCGATGGTGTTTTCTTCCTGTCGCTTATATCCGGTAGAAATCCTCGTTGGCTTATCGAAGAGCAAGTTTGCGCCGCACCACAAATAAAGCGAATGGGGCTTTCCACCCTTTCTGTAGCCTATATGTTGATCGAATCCGGTCAGACTACCGCGGTAGAATTTATGAGTAACACTCGACCTATCCCGGCTAACAAGCCGGATATTGTTATCGCGCATGTGCTTGCAGCAGAGATGATGGGTTTCAAGTGTGTTTTTCTCGAAGCTGGAAGTGGCGCTGAAAACCCGGTATCCGGCGATCTGATAAGGAAAATAAAATCCGTAAGCGACATCAATCTTATCGTTGGCGGTGGTATAAGAACTCTGAAATCAGCAAAAGATTTATCTTCGAATGGGGCAAATTTCGTGGTTATGGGAAATGTGTTCGAAAACAACTCCGATCAGGATTTTCTAAAAAAGATTGTCGATACTATCAAGTCGTAAAGTTGCAAATCTCAAACTCTTGACTATAATAGATTGAACTATAATTTACTTGCCCGGAGGTCAAAATGCGCAATTTATTCGTATTATTTATAATGTTATCTATAGTTTTCGTTTGCATGGCTGAGACCATGGCAATTCCTATTGCTTATTCTGTCGATCAATTCAAGATAAAAGGGAAACAATCTGAGAAGATTTATATCGATCGGGGAACTATAGGTGGAACCCCTGGAAACCCACAGATAACCCAGATTACCGAGCATGTCTTATTACCTCCTTATGTAAAAATTGAATCTGTAAAACTAGATAATTTAATCTGGGATGACTTTTTCACAGGTGATATTTATCCTGCACAAACACCATCGATTTTTTCGATACAGAATCCGGGCACTACAGAACCGAACATGGATAGCTATTCCCAGAATAGATGGTTTCCTGAAAAACCGATTTTATCTTATAATCAGGGAAATCTGTCCGGCTTCAACCTGCTGGGATTGAATCTCTCCCCTATTCGCTATAACCCCACGACAAAACTCTGCCAGAGATTGGCTAGCGCTGATTTAAAAATCGAGTACAGCACCAAATTTACCGAGAAAATTGCTCCTTCTAAACGTACTGAAAACGGAGCTTTGTTATGGAGTTCTATTATCGACGATTTAGTTTTAAATCCACAGGCTAAATCATATTATTCAGTGGATATCGACCCGGAAGCCTACGATTGGGTAGTGTTTTTGCCGTCGTCCTATACAACCTGGTTCTCCGGTCTGGTTGACTTAAGGCGAAGTTGGGGCCTTCGTGATACGATTATCACCCTGGAAACGGTTTACGCGTCTTACAGCGGAATTGATGATGCGGAACGCTTACGAAATGCTATCAGTGATTTGTTTACTGAAAAAGGTATAAGCTACGTTCTTCTAATTGGCGACGAAGGTGTTGCTCCTTCAAAAATCACTTTTGCCATGGAATCCGATGCCAGATTTTATGAGGATGAGGATAGGATCAGAGCAGATCTTTATTTTTCCGATCTTGACGGGAATTGGAATTTCGACGAAGATACTACCTGGGGCGAAATTGAGGATTCTGTAGATATGTATCCCGAAGTTATGATTGGTCGTCTTCCCGTAAACTACGCTTCGGGATTGATCGGAGTTATCGATAAGATATCCAATTATGAGAATCTTCCCGGCGGCGATTTTCCTTACAGCGGATTGATGATAGGTCAGGAACTCTGGCTCGATCCCTATACGGATGGAGGCCTTTTCAAAGATGAACTTGCCGAGGAGGTTTTCCCGGATGGAATTACTTTCAAGCGAGTTTATGGTCGCGACGGAGGAACTGCCAATGATGCTCTTGATAGCCTCGATTTCGGCCCTAATGTGATCAATCATGCAGGACACGCTGGAAGTAGCGTAATATGCGTGGATCACGGAAGTTGTATCTGGTTAACCGATATGGATTTACTTACTAACGCCAATCGTCCTTCTATAATGTTCTCAATTGGTTGCTGGCCTGCAGCTTTCGATAAAAACTGTATCGCTGAACATTATATCAACAACGGAAGTGGTGGTGGTGCAGCTTTTGTGGGAAATAGCCGCTACGGTTGGGGCTCTCCGGGAAATTCCGGATGGGGATATTCTGAAGTCCTGGACAGGGCATTTTGGCAGGAAATCTACAATGGGAATATATTTCTGGGTCAAGCTTTGAATCTTTCAAAGATTCGATATATTCCGTTGGCTCAGTGGGAGAATGTCTGGCGTTGGGTTGTATATCAAGTAAACATTCTGGGAGATCCTGCAACGGCGGTGATTACAGGTGCTGAAGATATATCGATGGAATACGAAATCGAAGGAAGCAATGTTTCCGTTAGAGTTACCTTAAGCGATGGTGTTCCTGCAAGCGATTGTCAAATATCGGTTTATGACGATAGCGGTCTTATCGATGCAGGAAAAACCGATGTTTCGGGGCATGAGGTTTTATCTATATCCGATGCGGTTTTACCGACATATATAACGGCACGATATGGAAGCGAAGCTTTCGTGGCAGAAACTCTCGCCACATTGGCTGGCGACGGTTTCTTCCGTTTTGAAATCGATAATTCGCTTGGTTTTGCCGATGGTCAGACAAATCCAGGTGACACAATAATGATCGATTTTACAATCGGCGGTTTTTCTTCGGATATCACTGGCCTAAGCTGGTCACCGTCTTCGATATATGGCTCACCCATCGATGTCGTCGACCCTCCGTGTACACTTTCTTCAGCTGATAGCGCTTCTTTTTCGGCCACTTATGTACTGCCGGCTTCGTTCTCTATGGATACAACTCTGGTAATGGATCCAAACATATCCTATTCCGATGGAATTATTGGCTTCCCGATCTCGATCAATCTCAATTTGGCTAATATCGTTATTGATGGTGCAATTCTTCAAAATTCCGATGCAAATTTCGATCCGGGTGAAACTGCTCATCTAATGGTCAGAGTTATCAATCGGGGTGACGGTTTTTCAGGGAATAATGCTGTATATCTTACATGTCCCGGTGGAGAAATCGATATTGTTAGTTCACTTGTGAATCTACCCACAATAGACCCTCAGGATACTGCCAATATAGGGCCTTTCGAGATTTCCTGGGCAAGTGGAGCAGAGATAAAACCGGTGGTAAAGCTAAATATTGAGATTGAATCCATGCTTGAAGATACTATCTATCTGGCAACACAAAAATTGGGTTTTAAGCACGACGCTGAAACCTCCGACGATCCTTTCACAAAAGGCGACCCCTCTCATATGTGGCATCGTGACAATCGTAGAGCAAACAGCGGTTCTTATTCATGGTGTTGCGGAGATTATATGACCGCAAGTTATTGGCCTGATATGAACGATTGGATTGTGTCCGATCCCATGGTTATTGGTGAGAATAGCGAACTCAGTTTTTGGGCATTTCTCTCTTTCCCAAATTACGGCTCTGATGGCTTGTATGTCGAGGTCATGAATAGTTCGGAAACAGTTACTCTGGACTATCTTGGGAGTGGTGGAGCATTGTTATCGTTTATCGTTGGGTGGTCGGAGTATAGATATTCGCTCGAATCCACCCCATTTGAACCGGGAGACACCATTCAAGTGAAATTCCGTTTCAAAAGCGATTCCGACGATCAGGCTGAAGGTGTTTTTATCGATGATATCGAGTTGAAATCTGGCCAATCAATTTTCGTAACAACTGTTACAGAAGACAATTTTAAGCCGGAGAATATCCATATCGGACTGAGTCCCAATCCTTTCAATTCAGCTCTGAAAATATCTTTCCGGGGTAATGTCGATGCTAATTCCAGGCTAGCTATCTTCGATATCTCAGGTAGATTGGTGAAAGAATTTTCTCATAGCGATTTCTCGAATGAATCCAATCAGCTAATCTGGAATGGCACTGATAAAACCGGCAATAATTGCGCCTCGGGAGTTTATTTTATCAGGTTGATTCAGCCAAATCGAGTTATCACTTCTCGAGCCGTTTTGCTTAAATAGCAGTTGGTCAATTATAGAAATGTAATTCCGTTGGTAAATTCCCAACCATTGATTATATTACTATCTGTTTATAATCGATTGAGAGGAAAATATGAGAATTACAGCGTTAATATTGTTTTTAGGCCTGGCCAGTTTGTGCATGGGTCAAACTCTGGCCGAAGATTACGACAGCACTCGGGCATATGAAGCTTCTTTGATTGCCCCGGACTCGTTACAGGAAGAACTTTTTAAAACCTACGCTGACGCAGTGGGCAACTGGAGTGAGCTTGCCGATTTCGTAGAATCGTATGAAGGTGATAGGCTTTTAGATGCAATCTGGTTGGTAAACCATATGCCTCATCTGGATAGGCTTCTTGCCACAACCGGAATTCTTAAAGAACATATCGATTACTCATATAAAGTACGAGAAAATGCGCCGTGGCAAATTCCTGATAGCATGTTTCTCCCCTATCTGGTTTCTTATAGAATTAGCTACGAACCGGTTACTTTCTGGCGAAAAATGTTCTATGAAGAGTTTTTCCAGATTTGTTCAGTGAAAGGATCGGCCAGTGAAGCTTCCAGATATATCAATAGCTGGATTAACGATAATATCGATACTACGAAAAGGGAGTTTTTCGGCGGAATGCAATCTCCCGATTTGACCTTTATTCGCAAAAAGGGCAATCAGAGTGAAATCTCCGCATTGACCACAGCAATTTTAATGGCAGTAGGAATCCCAAGCCGTAACGCCATGATTAGAGTTAACCGCAATTACACCGATAATATGAGTTGGGTAGAGATTTTCGATTCCAAAACTGAAAAGTGGTTACCGCTTTATCCCGATAATCCCGATGAATTCGGCAATTTCGATTATCCTGAAGAACTCTATCCCGGCGGAGTTACTACGGTTCTTGTTAGCGGCGGATTCGACATGAATCTGGTTACCGAAAATTATTCTAAAACCGGATTTGCAAGGCTTTCCTTTTTTAGAGGTGGCAAACCAGCTTCTGATTGGAAACACTTTTCAATCAACGCCCGTAGTGGAGGAGCTTATTGGCCACTCGATGAAATCGGTGCTCAAGCAGATTCAAATGGCATTTTTGAAATCGAACTTGGTATAGGTGAATATCTGGTCGAGTGCGGCTATCGAGAGAACACCGGAAGCGTATGGTTTCAGAGCTTTCCTCTTATAATTAGCGAAAACGAAACCACATCGCTATCAATAAATATCGACGCACCACAGTATATCGACAATTCAAACCTGGAATCTGGCAGTTTCCCAGTCTTTTCTATATCCGATTTATCTGGAAATATATTTAGTTCTAATCAAATCGAAAACAAGAAACCTCTGATTCTCTTTTTCTTCGACCAGATGGAACCTTCGGTGAGGTCTATAGATAAACTAAAAAGCGTTTTTCAGGAGTATTCAGATTCCATTAGATTCAAAGCGATATGGGTTGACAAAGAAGATAAAAATCTCCAATTAGAGGATTTTGGGGTGAAAATCTATGTTGATAATCAGGGGAAATTGTTTTCATCAATAATTGAAAATGATGATAAACTCGAAGAAGAATTACCTCTATTCCTTTTCAATTCTGGCGAGAATCTTGTTTATGAAAAGGTATCTCAGGGATACGATCTGAATATCGAAAATATAATTAAAACGAAAATTGAAAATTGCGGCAAATAATTCTCATACTCACAATCTGTTTTCTTCCAATACTGGCTTCAGCTGGCATTCTGGGAGATAATCCTCCCAATGACAAAATCCTGGAAATCATGGGTATGCGTTTCGATCATCGCTATAAACAAGCCCGAGAAGAGCTTATCGAGCTTGAAAAAGAACATCCTAACGATCCGGGAATTGTATTCATGAGGGCATCTAACCTTTTTGAGGAGATGCAGCATCGCGAGGATTTCCGACGGGCCACCGAACTCGAATCCCTTCTCGAAAAGGCAACAAATCTTGCAAATTTTGACTCAAACAACCCCTGGAATATCTGGATAATCGGCAATTGCCATATCTACCGAGCTTTGCTACAAATCCAACAAGGTAAATATTTTACCGCTTGGAAATCCTCCTCCAGAGGTATGGACTATCTGAAAAAAGCACTAAAGAATCCAATCACCAGCCACGATGCCGCTTTGAGTGTCGGCGGCTATTATTACTGGAAGAGTTCTCAGCTCGGTTTTCTAACCGATATCCCTTTTGTAGCAGACAATAGCCATGGGGGAATTAGACTTCTCTATCGCGCAATGCAAAATTCATATTATTGCCGGGAAGCTGCTGTTCATTCGCTGGTTTATGTTTATTGCGATCTTGAGAATCTCGATAGCGCAAAAGTGCTTAGAGATTCGCTTCATACGATTTATCCAAATAGTATTCTCCCTCTGTGGTACGATCTGGCTATTGGGGAAGCCTCCGGAGATAAAGACCTATTTTATCTATCGGCCGATACACTGGCCAGAGTTCTGGATACTCTAGGAAAAGAGCAATCGGTTAACAAGATTCTGGTTCATCTGGCTGCGGCTCAGATTGCATCGGAGGTGGAGAAATGGGAAGCAGTTAGTTTTCATGTGAATAGCGTTTTTTCTCAAGATATCCCGGATTGGGTTAAAAAGGAGAAATCCAACGAGATAAACGAGCTGGAAGAACTCGCCCGGGAAGCTGAAAAGAGAGGTGAAGAATGCATGAGATTTCCCCAACCGTAATTGGAGCGGGCGCATGGGGCACAGCTTTCGCAAACTATCTGGCTGGATTGGGCTATTCTGTCAAAATATGGGCAAGAGAACCGGAAGTTGTCCGGCAAATCGAAACTGGTGAGAATGAAACCTTTCTCCCGGGAATTAACCTGCGGAAAAATATTTTTCCAGCAAACGATTTTAAAAAAGCCCTGAAAGACTCTAATCAATTATATTTCGCCGTTCCCGTTCAATATATTCGTGAAACAATTAAGAAAATTCCAATACCTCTTTTTCCTGAAGAGTATTGTGCAATTAACTTATCCAAAGGTATCGAAATATCTACACGAAAGCTACCCCATCAAATCTTGTATGAATGTCTTCCCAATAATCCAGATATTTTCAGCCTTTCCGGACCATCGTTTGCCCACGAAGTTGCTTCGAGAAAACCTGTTTTATTGGTAATTGGAGGTGATCTACAAAAGAGTAAAGTTATTCAGGAAAAACTATCCTCGGAGAGCTTGCGGATATATCAAAGCAAAGATATCATCGGAGTCGAGCTTTCTGCGGCTCTAAAGAATGTCTTTGCAATTGCTGCCGGAATTCTGGATGGCCTTAACACAGGACAAAACGGCAGGGCCGCTCTTATCGTGCGAGGACTAGCCGAGCTAAGAAGATTTATCATTGCTATGGGTGGAGATTCAACTACCGTATTCGGTATAGCTGGATTGGGTGATCTGGTCTTAACCTGCACCGGTAGCAACTCCAGAAATCATCGTCTGGGAACTATGATAGCTCAGGGTAAATCGGCTGAAGAGATTTTAAGTTCGGTTAAATGGGTCGCAGAAGGATATTTTACAGCTCCTGCAGCATTAGTAATGGCAAATAAAATGGGCGTTTCTCTTCCCATTACCGAACAGGTCGTTCAAGCTATTAACAACGAGATTAGACCTCAAGAGGCTATTAACCTTTTGATGACTCGCCCATTAAAAAAGGAATTCCCAATATAAAAAAAAGGGGCTTTCGCCCCTCTGAATGCAGAATTCTTCTTTAGAGCTATTTGAGAAGAACTAATCTGTTGATTGCTCCCGATTTTCTAAGTTTTGCGAAATAGATTCCAGCGGGGAGTTCTCTGTTATTCTCATCTTTGGCATTCCACAAAACGGAATTGAACCCCGATTTAATGTCAATGGTCGCCAGACATCTACCGCGTATTGTATAAATATTAAGGATATCCTCTGTGGTACTTCTTACTTCGAGGCTTACCGTTGAATTAAATGGATTTGGCGAAGCAATAATGTTATTCTCTTCTGGTAAATCGACTTCATCGTCGATTCCTTCTGGATCATAGATAGTAAACTGTAGGGAAGTATCCGCAACAGCATTATAAACCGAATCGTAGGCTGTAACTCTAATAAAACATGTATCGCCCTCGGTAGTTGGAACCGTGAATTCATAGCTTGTCGAATCTTCCGGATAAGCGATGCTATCCATTATTATCCATGTCGATCCTGCATCGTGCGAATATTCAATCTCCGCTACAGTTACACATCGATTATCATAAACCTGATATTCGATAGAGTGAAGATCTCCAGGAATTAATGTGTCTGAATCGTAAGTTGTAAGAATCTCCGGGATAGGCATAACACAGAAATCGAGAATTCTGGCGAGAAGCTGTTCTCTTGTATTGGCTCCACCTCTGGGGATATTCCCAAATTGGAAAGGTAACAGCACAACCGAACCGGGAGAATAGCTTCTTCTCTGCATACCACGGGCAGGACATTTTCTGGATGCATTAAAAAGATAATGTGCATGAGAAACATAAGGACCATCAGGATTAATAATTATATCATCCATACTGGTGGTCGGACCTGTCGATAGTGCATAATTGAAAGCCATACCTTCTGCCAAAGAACCATTTTCACCACTGAGAACCCCAGGAGGACCTTCATCGTTATCTAAAAGCAACGCTCCCACATAATCCGAAAATGGATCTCGATAGGTGTAATGCCCACTGGAAGTATCCGCGTAAAGGAACGCAAAATCATTGCCTTCAATAATCAGAGCTGTTTGTGAACCAGGAGTTCTTCCAGTCCTATCCAAATGATCCATCAACCGTGAAAGTGTGTCCGGTCTGAGGATTGGCGCGCCTGTTCCCTGCCATCCGGTGCACATTATTATCAAATGATATGGGTTCAAATCGAGCGGAAAATCGGTTCCCCAAACCCATTCGATATCATCATCAATGGCATATAGACTGCCTGCATCAGCAATTATCGAATCCAGGGCTCTTCCCCAGGCTTCATGTGGCCTGATAGTATCGGTTGGAGAATCCGGATCCGGAAAACGAGCCCCCGATCCGGCGACATCCCAAATATAGATACTTCTGGTTACGGAATACAGTGAAACCGCCAGAAATAAAACCATAACTATTGTTACTAAAAATCTATTACTTTTTCTTATCATAATCTCACCTATATATATTTTAACGATTGATATAAACTTAGTCAAGTTATTCTTTATCAAGAAGATATAAGAATTTTCCTTAATAAATACAATCATCAAATGGGACTATAAGAAAATATGTAATTATTTATAATGTAAATAAGTGTTTGACAATATGCAAAAAACCCATAACATTGGTTTTTCAATAAACTCTTTGATACTATCGTTTAAGTAGGAGTATAATGCTTAGAACTCATAATTGTGGAGAACTAACTAAGAATTACGCCGGCGAAAAAGTGACTCTGGCTGGATGGGTACATCACACGAGACACCACGGTGGAGTCTTCTTTCTGGATCTTCGAGATTTATACGGCCGTACCCAAATCACTTTTATGCCCGAGAATAAAGAGCTGTTCATTCGTGGCGAGAAATTGAACCATGAAGATGTAATCCTAATCGACGGGATAGTTACGGTTCGTCCACCAGAGGCAGTAAATACGGAACTTTCCACCGGCCATATCGAAGTGGTTGCGGAGACTTTAACAGTATTATCAAAAGCTCAAACTCCACCTTTCGTTATCGAAGACGACGTAAATGCTAACGAAGAAACTCGATTGAAATATCGATACCTCGATCTCAGACGTCCCGAAATGCGCGAAACAATGCTTCTGAGAAGCAAAGCAAATCAGATTGTAAGAGAATTTTTTAATAAGCGACAATTTAACGAAATCGAAACCGCGACTCTGGTGCGTTCGACTCCCGAAGGAGCTAGAGATTATGTGGTTCCCAGCAGGAAACACCACGGCAAATTCTACGCACTACCTCAATCGCCACAGATTTATAAGCAGCTTCTTATGATCGCTGGTTTCGATAGATATTTCCAATTTGCGCGCTGCTATCGCGATGAAGATCTGCGTGCCGACCGTCAACCTGAGTTCACTCAGATCGATGTGGAAATGAGTTTTGTTGACGAAGAAGATGTTTTAGCGATGTCAGAGAATCTTCTTGCAACACTGCTTCAGAAAATACAGGGTCACAAACTGGAACTCCCTTTGAAAAGACTGGATTTCGAAGAAGCTATGCTGAAATACGGTTCTGATAAACCAGATCTTCGTTTTGGACTGGAAATCGAGGATCTAACTCATATAGCCGAGAACAGTGACTTCAAGGTTTTCTCATCGACTGCCAGAAGCGGAAAAGCGGTTCGTGCAATCTGTGTTCCGGGCGGAAATGCCTTTTCCAGGAAGATTATCGACGAATTGACAAAAATGGCACAGGACCTTGGAGCAAAGGGGCTTGCATATGCAAAATATGAAGCTGGAGGATTTACCAGCGGTATCTCCAAATTCCTGAACGATGATGAAAAATCGAAGTATGTCGAGATTTTCAAGCCAAAAGGAGACTCGATTTTCTTCTTCGTAGCCGATACTCAGGAAATCTGCGCAAGGGTTCTTGGATTTATTCGCAAAGATGTAGCTAGGCGACTGGATTTAATTGAAAAAGATAAATGGGAAGCTCATTTCGTGGTTAATTTCCCCATGTTCGAGGTCGAAGAGGAAACCGGTAGATTGGTTGCAAGACATCATCCCTTTACTCAACCAAAAGTTGAAGATTTACCGCTTCTCGAATCTGAACCACTTCGAGTAAAAGCTCGCGCTTACGATCTGGTTCTCAACGGCCAGGAAATTGCGGGCGGAAGTATCAGAACACATGATAATGAAATTCTAAAAAAGGTATTATCTTCTATTAAGATCTCACCCGAAGAAGCCGAGAATAAATTTGGTTTTCTTATTAAAGCTATGCAATATGGGGTTCCTCCTCATGGTGGAATCGCTTTCGGTTACGACAGGATGATCATGCTTCTTGCTCAAAGAGAGTCTATAAGGGACGTAATCGCTTTCCCAAAGACTACCGCAGCACAATCACTCCTCGACGGCGCTCCGGGAGAGATAGATTCCAAACAGCTGGAAGAGCTTGCTTTAAAGATAATCGAAAAAGAGAAATTTTCACAAAACTGAGGTAAACTTGTCCAAGAACAATCATAAAGTATCCGCAACCGGTGAACCTATCAAACTAAATCTTAGTGGTATTGACCAGAGGCAACTTTTTGGCCCCGGAGGGATTTATGTCAAAGAACTCGAGTTGAAATTCCCGGTTAAACTGGTGGCGCGTGGCGATGAATTGAAGATATATGGCGATAAAGAGGTTTCACTCGAGGTTAAAGATATAATTTCTCAAATGATAGATCATATCAAAGGTGGTGGTATCCTCTCCGAACAGGCGATAGAATATGCCATTCAGCTTGCAACCGATCAGGACAAAGTACTCGACATGGAAAATGACGACAGGATTATTCTAACCAATCGTCACGAAGTAATTAGACCGAGAAGTGATGGCCAACGCAAATATCTCGACTCGATTGTTTTCAATGATCTTGTTTTTGCTATCGGACCTGCTGGCACAGGGAAAACCTATCTGGCGGTCGCATGCGGAGTTAGAGCTCTTAAAGAGCGAAAAGTAGATCGTATTATATTGGTTCGCCCTGCAGTGGAAGCCGACGAATCTCTGGGTTTTCTTCCCGGTGACATGAAAGAGAAAGTAGATCCATATCTGCGACCACTTTACGATGCCCTTTACGAGATGCTTCCTCAGAACCGTATAGAGCGCTTACTCGCTGCTGGAACTATAGAAGTCGCTCCTTTAGCTTATATGAGGGGACGTACTCTTAATAAGAGTTTTGTAATTCTGGATGAGGCACAAAACACCACGGCCAGACAAATGAAGATGTTTCTCACTCGACTGGGAATACGCTCCAAAGCGATAGTTACCGGAGACATTACTCAGATTGATCTTCCTCACCACAAAACCAGCGGTCTGGTTCATGTACAGGGAATATTAAGAGATATCGACGGTATTGGATTCTGCTATCTCAACGAAACCGATGTTGTACGACACAAGTTGGTACAGGATATCATAGTTGCTTATGATGAAGCCGAAAAAAACTCAGCAGAATCGGATGAAAAGTAGATAGTTTTATCCACGCAACTCAATGTAAATCGGCAAGTTGCGCCCTCTTTTTTCATTTAATACTTGACATACTAGAATTATTCACTAATATTTATTTAGAATTATGCTCGGAAACGTGTCGAAAGGGGAAATCATGCGCGTTACCGTCGTTACGTTGTGTCTATTGATTATAACAGCTATTACATTGATTGGGGCTCCCGAAGATCCCGGGTTTGGTTTTTACATCGCTCCGATGATAACCTCCGGACATTTTGGGGTAACTGCAAATCATGTCCCAATGGAAATCTCTGAAACTCCAAGTGGAACATCAATTTCTCTTTCTCCTTACTCTCAAGAGATGATTCGCAGGCCTTCTTTTGGTGGAAAACTTGGCATTTTCCATCGCCCAGACATCTATGATAGAAGGCACAGAATCGATTTCGAATTACAAGCTGATTATTTTAAGGGCGTTTTCCCATTTAATCGAAAAACCACTGATGCTTTCGGGGTAACAACCAATACAATTGATCAATGGGATTTAACCGGAACCGGTTTGGTAGGTAGAATTCGCTGGTCGGTTGAACTCGAAGATAGATGGCAACCCTATATCCATGTTGGATATGGAGTGAATTTCATAAATCTTGAGGAACAACCCGCTATCGGTTTTGGCCCCAATCTGGGCGCTGGCATGAGAATCAGATTGTGCTCAAAATTTGCGTTCTATTTCGAATATGAAACTTCACCCATGAACAACGTGAGTTTCGATGACATTGCTGAAGTATATCCCGAATTACAAGGACTTATCAATTCAGGAGTTAGTGTAGAAAGCGGTTATAGTCAAGTTTCCGTAGCTTTTGAATTTCCTATCGTATTTTGCATATCATGCCAGGATAACGGGTACAGACGATAAAACAAATTACCATGATTCAAAGGTGTAAATATCTTTTAGTTTGCATTTTAGGGATATTATTAGTAGTTTCTGCCTTTTCCAGAGAATATATTATTTCGGAAGGTTGTCCTACCTGTCGCGGCGCAAGCATTAAAACCATTATAGAGAAAAACTATTCCTATGGTATAGTTGCCAGTCCTATTATTGGCGGCGGACCTTTTGCTTATAATATCACCGGCACACAGATGGAAAACTACAGCTTCAATTCATGGAACAATCTCAACTATCGAGAAGAATTTGGTTTTGTTTTTGGAGGTGAATTGGGGATTTTCATGAAATTCCCCGGGGATGAGAGAATTGAATTACTGCTATCATATTCTCAAAATGATTACGCCCTTGTTTCTAATTATTCTACAACATCGAATTCATATTATACGATACGTCAAGACAGCTTATTCATCGAGATTCAGAGGATTACTCCGAGATTGAAATTCTCAGCTTCACTACCGAAAGGATTAGAACCCTATTTGTTCGCGGGAGCTTGTTTCAATACGAATAAAATCCAGGAATTATACACTGTAGATGGTGTTTTCACAGATTCTGCAGGCGGAGATTTTTTTGTGGAGTATCCTTTCGATTCTAAGATCGAACTTACCGGTTTCGATGTAGGTTTAGGATTAAGAGTAAGATTCAACGACTATATTTCTTTTCATCTGGAAGCGGAAGGTATTTTCCAGCGAAATGAAGATTTCATTCTGGATTCAATAGAACACACAGTCGAAATAATCGACGACTATGGCAATCCACGGGCACCTGTAGAGATAAATCCCTTTCCCACATCTCATAGACTAAGGCTCATACACGTAAATGCTATCTTTGGTGCCGAATTTAGTCTTCCCTTAATAAAATAAATGGGATATTTGCAATCGAGCAAATACCCCTTAATTAAAGTTCGTTTGGAGATTATTCTACTGGTCTTCCTGTCCCTGTTGCATTAGCTGCTGAAGATTTGGAATTTCTATTCGCTCCGTTTTTCCCTGAATCTCACTTTTTGCACCTTTGTCTCCATAGTTTATGAGTTCGACATATCCTTCTTCACCTCTTTCAGCGCGAACCATTCCAAACATAGGAACTTCTTCAGAAATCCAGATATCGCTTGTTCCTTTTTCCTCTTTCATAACGATATGAGTCGTATTAAAAGTTCCCGCTTTGACTTTTATCTCGACATTTTCCTCTGTCGTATAGTCAAGTTCAACTTCTTCATCCTCTTCAATCTCTTCTTCAGCTTCCTGTTGCAAAGTGGGCATATTTCTGGGAAGCATAAAATCCAGTTGTTGTGGTTTCTCACCTTTTTTCTGGACTATCATGGAATACAAAGATTCTTTTTCTCTGGGATCTGCACCTTTAAGTTTAAGAATCTGCCATTCTCCGTCTGCTTCAGTTACTTTAAACTCGAACCAGAAACAATCTCCATCTTCGCACTCCTCTTTTGATAACACAGAAAATTTCATCTGGCTTGTTTCTTCCTTTTCACTATCAAAGACTTCATATTCTACCCATGCTCCGGGTTGAAATGAAGGTTCGAAATCATCAATTTCAGGGATACTGCTCAGTCTTTCAAGCTGCGCAAATGACACAGATACAAGAAGAAGTGCAATAAACAATGGAACGATTCTTTTCATGCTAATCTTTACCTCCGTGGGTTTCGTTATTTAGGTATATTTCTTAATTCAATTTTATCCTGATTATAAATAGTTGTGATAAGCCAATCGGCAAAGAAATTGTATCCGATTATACCATCTATTTTTATCGGTAAGCCCTGTGAGTTGATATGTGAAAGATCACTAATAACTATCTTGTAATCGTCCCTTTCAACTCCCTGGATTTCAAGTTTATTTGGTATAATAGATTCGACCACCGTTTTCTCTTTATCGGCACCCACCAGTGTGTCTTGATCGCTTATCTCATAAGATTTAGAATCGAGTTTTTCGTAAAACTCAGGAGTTATTACCCCTCCCCCCGCACCACAATCCAAAACCACATTAGCGCTAATATCTTTGCCAAATAGGGCCTTAACGACCAACAAATGAAGAGTTCTCTCGAATTCGATAGTATAAACCGGTTTGGAATCCATAAAAGAATCCTCTGCTAGAACATTGCCATCTTTATTAAGCCTTATCAAGATTAATCTGGATGAAGAATAATCAATTGTCCAGGCGAATTTACCCAGAAAATCGGTTCCCAGAAGACCGATAATTTCCAGATCAAGGGCATCTGATAGATGAGAGATATCCATGGTTAAGGCAGTGAGATTTTTTATTTCCAACTCACCGACTTTTAGATTGCCTATTCTTACCGCTCCGGTTTGGTCGATCTCTCCACTTACACCCATAGCCTGTGCACCAGCTACCTCGCCAACTTTGTCAAAAACCTCGGATTTTGCCTGATCAATAATTGTTATCGGACTTCCATTATCGATAATAATATTAACCTTTTGAGAATCGTCAATCAACGCTTCAATAATTATATGATCATAATCGGGATTGAAATCTATATAGGTTTTGGGTGGACCTTTAAGCTCAAATTCTGCATCTTGGGTGGGATCCTCAATTACCATAGCCTGAAGAGCTCCTTTACCCAAACATGCGATCTTCCACACACCATCTTCTTGAACTGCATCAAACGATTCAGATGCATCGGAAGTTACTCCGCCGGCAATTATCTCTCCAGTAATGATTACTCTGGCTGTATCCCCATCATAAGCAACTTCGATATTCTCAATTTCACCAATTTTCATTGCACCTGTTCTAACAATTTGCTCTAAAACCACCCCGGATAACTCTGGACCTGCCCCGGCAAAATCAAAACCTTTTGCAAGAAGTCCATCGAGATGAGAGATTTCTCTTTCACTCAAGGCCAATTTATATGCATCAACCAGATTAATAATACCTTTTGGTGGTTGCTCTGCAATCAGACTTATAATGAATATCAATATTGCCCAAATTATGCAGTTTCGTTTCATTTGAATCAACTTTCCTGTTTTTCTTTTCCTTCAATCGGAGCATAGCTGGCTCCAAAGCGACCTTCCCTTATTTCCATTCTTTGCCATTTACTACCAACCATTTCAATATATACACCGTTAATAACTCCGTTTATCCAATTCTCTTCTCTCTTGACACTGGTGATAGTAATAACCATATAGCAAGTTTCATCATTATATGTTGCGATATATTCATCAGCTGATGGAATGCTATCGTAGGCTTCGATCTCGGGATCCACTTTCATGGTAAATGCGGGGAAATTTCTTCCAGCAATCTCCTCGACAGAATCCGCTTCACAAATCCAGGTCATGGAAAAATCTGGTTCCTGTTCTTTACCTGCAATAAGTGAAAACAGAAGGTGAGTAAATTCTTCTCCCTCATTTTCGATAAACTCATACCCAATACTACCGTCCGACCGCTGAAATAAAACTACTTCTTCTACATAGATTCTCGCTTTAGGAAACTCGATTCTCTCTCCATTGAGATTAAAACCTATTTCGTATCCTCCTACAGGACCTCCAGTACAGGATATTAAAAAAAGTAATCCTGTTATCGAGTATAACAATATTGTCAGTTTACGAAAAGACACTAAAGTTTATTTATCCTTTCGACATTCTCAGATGCCCCTAATATGACCATTTTATCTTTATCTCTGATTATCTCTCCCGCACCGGGTACAACAATTACAGGAGGATCTGCCTGGGGATTGCCTCTTTTAATTACTAAAACCTCTACGCCATATTCTCTCCGCAGATTCAATTCTAACAAAGTCTTATTTATAAACGACTGTGGGGCTATCAGTTCGACTATACTGTAACCTTCAGCCAATGGAATATGATCGATAATATTGGGTGCTGAAAGCGAAGAGGCAACGCGTTCTGCCATTTCGTTTTCCGGATATACAACTTCACTGGCACCCACAAGAGTCAGGATTTCGCCATGCTCCTTGGAAATTCCTTTGACGATTATCTTATCTATTTCTATTTCATGCAAATAAAGAGTAACCAGAACACTAGCTTCGATATCGTCACCCAGAGCAACTAATACTACATCCACTTCCGAGATTCCAACACCCCCCAGAAAGATTGGATCCGATGCATCACCAACAACCGCTTGAGTAACCAAATCACGAATACTTTCAACTCTTTCAGGATTTCTATCAATAGCAATTACCGGTAATCCTTTTTCAGATAGTGTTCTTGCAACCGTAGAACCGAAATTACCCAGGCCTATAACAGCAAATTGACGCATCAAAAATCCTCTTTATTTTTAATAAGATACTTATAACGATTATAATATATAATTCCAGAAAGCAGGGTCAATAGCGATGATACACTTATCAAAATCCATTTGGCAATTTCTACTTCAGCGATAGCTGCAAAGAAAGTAGCTGCCCAACTTAAAGGTACCAATCTTGCCACAAATACTGGTGTAACCAATGTGTTTGCTTCAAGAAGAGCTCTCAGGCCAAAGATGAGAATAGCCAGATCGCGAAGTATAATTATTACAATCGACCATAGAGGAAGCCACCCAAAGAAAACCAGGGTAATAGCAAGAGAATCTATAACCAGCTTATCGATGACCGGATCCATTATCGCCCCGATTTTGGTTATCTGATTGAAATATCGGGCGATAGTGCCATCCAGAATATCACTCACCAACATAAAACCGCCCAAAATACATGCAGGTGCTGGACCGAACTCATTAAAGTCCTTGAGAAACCAGATTAAAAAGGGTAATCCTATTAATCTCAAAACACTTAGTACATTGGGTATAGTAATTAATTTGTCATCGTACTCATTAAAATTCCCCATATAATGGAATTTTCTATCGAAGTAGCTTTTCATATCACATCCTGCTTATCAATTTAACATCACCGCCATGCATTCTTTCTAATTCTTCGATTATCTCTTCATCGGTAATATTTCTAACCAAAACTTCAGTTCTATTATCAATTTTCTTTTTCTTAATCACATAATGATAATCAGCTCTTCTGGCAATCTGGGGTAGATGAGTTACCACAATTATTTGCTGCTTCTCAGACAACTCCTTTAAAACAGATGCTACAGCTTTTCCTGTATCCCCACCAATTCCACTATCTACTTCGTCAAAAACCAATGTACTCGTGGGGTTTTTCTCGATAGATATTTTCTTAAGAACTAACATGATCCGCGATAACTCTCCACCACTTACTATAGACACTAAAGGCTTTAGTCCCTCGCCGGGATTCGGAGAGATATAGAATTCGGCCGTTTCTGCTCCAGTGGGCAGCAATGCATATTTATTACCATCCATCTCAAGAGGGCCGTTTTCATCCAATTTTGATTGGAATTTAACTTCGAATTCTACTTTCTCCATCCCCAAAGGTTGAAGTTCTCGAGCAATTTCTTTCTGCATTTCAATTGCACCGACAGATCTCCTCTCAGATAAAACATTAGCGAGATCGACTAATTCTTTCATCAATTGGTTATTATCTTTAAGTAATGCCTGCTTTTGCAATTTCAAATTTTCCAGATTGGATTGGTCGTTCTCCAATTCCTGAAGATAATCTAGAAGATCTGGAAGGGATCGATTGTATTTTCTGGTTAATCGTACTATTTGCATCTGCCGAACTCTAAGTTGCTCGGCATATTCGGGATCGACATCGATCGACTCAGCAATATCTTCGGCTAAACGAGCCGCTTCGTTGATATTGACTTGTGCGGTCTCGAGAAACTCGATAATCTGAGTACATTCTTCCACGATATCACTTATTTCACGCGCTGATTTCTCTGCCATAGCAAGTACAGACAAAATGCTGTTTTCATCTTCATCAATAAGATTTTGAATAAAACTGGTATTTTCCAGGATTTTCTCGGAAGATTCTATTCGTTTTAGTACATCCCTATTTTCCTCAAATTCTTCGATATCCAGATTCGCTTTGCCTAGCTCCTCGATTTCGAATTCACGGAGATTTGCTAACTCACGTTCTCGGGCAATCTCATTATCTAGCTTTTTTAATCTGGTAAGATTGCTTTCAAATTCCGAATATTTCGTCTTATATATTTCAATTTCTTTTTTTAAACCGCAATAATTATCCAGTAAATTAATATGAGATGTTGAATCGAGTAGTACTTGATGTTCATGCTGGCCGAGTAAATCGGCAAATCCAGTGGTTTTATCAGCAAGTTCTGTCATACTGATTCTGGAATCATCGAACCATGCATAACTTCGACCCGAGCTAGTTATCTTCCTTCGGACCATATGAAGTTTAGCTTTAAACTGGAATACTCCTTCAACCAAAGCGCTTTTCTCACCTGTCCTAATTTGATTGGTATCCGCACGTCCCCCTAAAAGAAGTTCTATTGCTCCAATGATTAGAGTTTTTCCGGCACCAGTTTCACCGGTTAAAACGCAATAACCGTTATTGAAGTCGATTTCAGTTTCTTTGATTACCGCAAGATTTTTTATTGTAAGCTTCTTAATCATATTATTCGTGTAAATACTATCTTTATTAGAATCGATATATTCACTAATTCATTTTTCTATTCGATAGTTGGATTATCACTCCAGAAATATAATATATCGTCGCCGATTTTTCTATAGGAATCGTAACCCTTAAAAAACGGGAACCTTTTGGAAAACTGCAGAATGAATATCCCATTCTCTTCGAGTTTCTCTATTATTCTCTCTTTCAGATTATTTATCTTGTTGACATATGCCTCCAGATAAGGTGGATCAGCAAAAATAACATTAAATTTTTTTTCATCGTTAATCCAATTTTCCGCCGAAGCGGCAACTATGGAATAGGATTCCTCCAAAACATCCAGTTCGGTCAGATTGCCTTTAAGCTGTCTGACTGCGCGTTTATTAGGTTCGACAAATTCCACAAAATCTGAACCACGGCTTTTAGCTTCGATACCTACCGCCCCGGAACCTGCGTATAAATCGCAAAAGGAAAGACCATGAAGAGGCCCTAGTATATCGAAAAGCGATTTTCGCAAACGCGCGGATGACGGTCTTGTTTTACCAAGATTGAAATTAATGTTCCTGCCTTTTAAGTCTCCACCAATTATTCTAATTGCCATTTTTATCTCACTAATAACAAAGATCCTTTACAGATCAGTTCTCCATTTCGAGTAATAATATATATATAGGTTCCTGGAATTGCCTTTTTCGAATCGTGACGAATTCCATTCCAGAAAGCATCGCTCTCCGGAGATGTAACCGGAAAATTAGTTTCATAAATTTTTCTTCCTTCCAGATCAAATATCTGAAGATCTGCCCCGTTCAACTCCATATCGGGATATTCGAACCAAACCACATCGTTCGCGCCATCGGAATTTGGAGTGAAAGGTATCGGCCATACATCACATCTGGTTTCTTTAATCATTTTATAAGTAACGCAAATCGTATCCGAAGTATTATTTCCGCAATTTAGTGCTAAATCCGCTGCTTTAATGCACACAGTTATCGGATAATTCAATCCGAATTCATATCCCGCTTCCAGAGCGTTGAAATGCAATTGTGGAGGTATATAATCGACTCCTGATCCATTTACATCTAAAGTGTCTTCGCGAACAAAAAGTAAAATCGAATCGCGATTAACTCCGCTCCCCCAATCTTCGATTTCCCAGATAACCGTTGGATCCACTCCCAATGGAATAGACTCCTCGTATTGAATCAGGTTTATTGAAGGAGGAGTGATATCAATTCGATAACTCCAGCTATAGATTGAATCCAGACTGAATCCCAATATATCTTCGGCCCTTAAAAGATTGATTAATACTTCGTAACCATCGGGTAAAGCTGATTGGGGTTGCCAAATCAGGGAATCATTTCGATAAATAAGGTTAGTTCCCACATTCAAAGTGTCTCCGGCAATTTGCAATTCAATTGTGGACACATCCACTCCTTGAATATCTGAAAGCCCAATTATCACTTCGCCTTCATTACACGAGCTAAAGCTACCGTTATCCGGATAAAGTAATTCCGCGATAGGACCTTCGGAAATCATCAAGTCGAGCCAAATTGTATCGCATATTGTTTTGCTTCGGTCTCCGTTTTCGAGGAAATCGAAATCGTTGTCATAAGCTACTACGACAAAAACAGGATTATCTCCCACATCGAATGGACCAATCTCGGTTTCACTCACAAAGCTATCAGGTGAAATTTCATCCATATGAAAAATGGATTCGCCTCCGTCACCGAGAGAGCTATCTGTGTCCCAGATTAAATAGACGCTATCCTCAAAAATGCCCGAAGTATCGCTCAAGATAGCCGAAATATAGATACTCCTACCAACCCATGCACTATCAGGATAGCTAGCAATACATGTCGGACCGAGAGTGTCATCATCCAAAATGGTAAACTGCCAACTAAAGGTTGTATCATTAGGACCACAACAACATGCATTATCTTTCGCTTCGATCTCTATAGTGATTATTTCTCGCTCATGCCAATAGATTAGAGAATCATCCATAGCAGGAGACCAAATTTCTCCGCCGTTGTAAGCCGGAACATCCAATAGAAGAGTAGTATCATTCCATGAAACTCCCAGAGATCCCGGAGTAAAACTTTTTGTCCAGCGTGGAGTGGTAATAATCATATTTATTGAGCTATCTATTATACCCGCGATACTATCAACCAGAGATATTTCAATAGAGTTTTGCCAATCGTATATTTTTGATAGATCGACAGGGATTTCATTGTAAGGCAAGGGTGCACGCAAATCGACTATAAATGTAGATGTGTCATATTCCATCATCTCTGAACCGTAAATATCTGCAGCGATAGGCCAGAAAGAGGCTGTATCTCCGTGATTAAACGACTCATCAGAATGAAAAAATAGAAGGCTATCAGAAACGAATAATCCGATTCCATAATAGGCGATTTCGTCAACTACTATACCGCACGATTCATAATCCAACCCATCGGAATCTGTTATCATAATTGCGATATTACCGGAGTCGCACGATGTTATTGCACCATCTGGAGGGGATATCAAACGTGATTCAGGAGGAGTTGCTCCAACATTGAACCACCATTCGATAGTTGTAGTGTTTTCTCCGCAATTCTGTGCGCTATCGGCCAAAGTGATTCTCAGAACTACAGAATCACCTTCAATAAAAAGTGTATCGGAAGAATATGCAGATGAGGGCAATTTAAGAGTGTCGTCTTCCCAAAAAGTCCCCGATCCGATAGAATATGAATATCCACCAATCTCAATTTGTCCAATAGAGTGGTCTATTCCCGCCGGGAAATCCTCAACAAAAAATTGCATATCCGGCACACCGGGAACTATACTTCCCCCATAAGCTGGATAGCCGCTGAGAATCTGCGGGGGCAGAGTATCCACTACAAACCAATAATCGAGGGGTGCTGATAATGGTGTGCCCCATACATCCTGGGCCTCGGTTATCGAAATGAATACTGTATCTCCATGTTCGAAAGGCAAATGATTCACTGTCAAAGTTGAATCGGATGGATCGTAAATTAGCCGGGGATATCCATATATAGTATCGCCATTGAGTATACCTCTAATTGTAAACGGTCTTACAGGGTCTCCGTCCATATCGGAAAGATGAATTAGAATTGCGCTATCAGTACAACTGGTAACCGTGTATGCTTCCGGGGTAATCGGTTCTGCAAACGGTCCGTTTGCAGTCATGATATAATTCCAACAAATACTCATATTGTTGGGACCACACAGCTCAGTCAAGTCGAATCCCCTAACACATATTTCAATAGTATCACCGGGAAACAAAGTGTCATCAGTTACGGAGCCATCGTAAATCAGAGAATCGTCAATCCATGAAACACCCGGATCGCCAATATTATGCCAGACCCCCCCCACGTTAATTCCAAGGCTTGTATCGTCGATTCCCGCACCGCGATCTGTTAATCCAACCGAGATAAAAGCTAATCCGGGATGGATAGCTACTCCTAATATTGGATGTACGAAGGTGGTCTCTGGTCCGGAAAGGTCGACTCTGAAGAAATAACTCAAAGGCGAAGCGAGAGCGTGACCTGCGGAGTCGTCAACCGCAACCATGGAAACCGGAATCGAGTCGCCATCTTCCCAGGGATCTGTGGGAATGTAAGTCAGGATATCGGTTGCTGGATTGTAGCTTAATCCGGATGAATCGGTGCTATAGGGAATTCCGTCCACAGCAAGCCTGATAGTTGATTCGTTAATCCCTTCAGCATCTTCGACAAGCAATGTAATGTATTGCTCCCCGGAAGGGCAAGCGATCCATTGCCCGGGAAGAGGTTCTATAGGCTCGACCATAGGTCCGGCTGCGTTGATTGTAAACCACCAGCAAGTAGATCCTTCAATAGAATTTGGAGTACAATATTCTGCGGCATCGGCAACTCCTAGAATACAAACTTCCACTGTATCGCTGTCAGAGAATGTCATCCCAAATTCACCAGGCTCGAAACGAAGTGTATCATTATAATAATAGACTCCCGAAGAATCGATAGTCAGCAATGTATCTTCGACTGTAAATCGGATTGTACTTGGATTAACACCACATCCAGAATCTGCAATAATGCAGCTTATGGTCTGATGAGGATCGGTAACCACACTGGTTGGAATTGGATAAAGTCCACCAATTACCGGGCTCCCCAGATCGATATATACCGCAAATTCTAATAAATCTTCGCCTGTATTTCCAACATCGTCGGAGACATAGAATGAATCAACATACATAATATCGCCATCTTCCCATGGCTCCGAAGGAACGAAATCGAGATATCCGGTTAAAGGATAATAAAACACGTTCATGGAATCTACAGTATATGGAATTCCATTTACCCTGAATATTATCGATTCTTCATCGATACCAGAAACATCAGAAAGCTGAACAGTAAAACCGCCGGTAGTACACGCCGAACATGCATTGCTATCTGGAGTGATCAGGATTAATAGCGGGCCGGAATCGTCAAGAGAGAAACCGTAGCAATGTTCAAATCGATTTGGATCACACACATCGATTCTATCCTGTCCGTTAACGCAAATATCAACAGAAGAACCACCCGAAAAGCTTATCCCCGCTATAGAAGGATCGAAAACCAGCTGAGAATCTGTAGTAATCCAACTCAAAGCCGGACTAACTCCTATAGCGTAATTGGTTCCGTCAATGTCTATTGACAAACTGGATGTATCGATTCCCGATCCTGGATCACTTAGTTTAGCAGAAATAATAGGTTCCGTATCGGAGACGAGCGCTCCTGCAGCGGGATCCGTCTCAAGAACCTGTGGTGGTGCGAGATCTATATAAAAACTATAACTTAGCGGTGTTAAAGGATTACCAAGACTATCCGGAGCTTCGAGAAGAACCACGTCAATTGTGTCGTTGTCTTCCCAATAAGTTGGCGGATAGAAAGTTAAAACTGAATCTTCATATTCGAACGTGCCCGAAGAATAATCGTAAGCAACTCCATCGACTCTAATCGAGATAGAATCTGTGATAATTCCATTTGAATCGAATAGATAGATAATCAATTTCTGGTCGGTTGAATCGCAAGAAACCCATTGTTCGGACATTGGGCTGATCGGCCTTGCTTCGGGATTATTGGAATCTATAATCAATGTCCAACAAAAAGCCGAATCCATGAGATTGGCCGCACAGTAATCTGGTGAATCCTGTGCTTCCACACAAACGGAAGTCGTTCCCGAGGGCAAAACAGTAAGGCTTTCAGGTAAAAGAGAAGCAACACTTCCTGTCCATATAAGACCAGATCCAATTGAATAATCGATAGCATCCACGTTTAAAATAATACTGGATATATCGACTCCGGATTCGTTGTCAATTAAGGGAATTGAAATCTCTTCCATCGTCGAAATAACAGTGCTGTCTTCCGGGGAAGGCGCGCCCACAATCGGAGCTTCTCTATCTATAAAGAAGCGCCATGAAACTGGGCTGGCAAGAGCATTTCCCAGCGAATCCGTAACACCGGTTAAACCGACTTCGATAGTATCACTATGTCCCCAGGGAATAGATGGAACATAGATTAAAACCGTATCCGAGAAATCTAACTCAGTATCTGAAATTCGATAGATAGTACCATCAACTGATAGGCGTATGGAGCTTTCGATAATACCTTCTATATCGTAAACGAACATCTTGATGAATTGTTCGGGATGCTCGCATGCTACCCATTTATTGGGTTTAGGACTGTCTATCCTGGCTATAGGTGCACCTAGATTGATTGAAAATTCCCAACAGAATGGTGACTCCAGATAATTTGGTTCGCAGGTATCAGGTTCATCCCTTAGTTGGTCGATACAAACTTCGATAGTGTCGCCATCTGTAAATAGAACTCCGCCAACCAGAGGATCGAAATGCAGATCTCCACTATCCCAATAAAGACCGGGGTCGCCGTGAGAGAAAACCGTTCCATTGATGGAGATTTCGACATACGACGTATCCACTCCCGCGGGATAATCTCCCACGCTAACCCATATAGGCTGAACTTCGTCTGCAACCACGCTGCCATCTAAGGGGAACTCATCACTTAAGCTGGGTGGTTCTAAATCAACGAGATAATAAGTACCCGCAGTATCTGTTTCACTAAGTGAATTGCCTATCGAATCGCGACAGTCAAACACCGAGATTCTCACCGTATCGCCATGACCTGCGTCAGTTGATGGTATATAATCCAAATATGGCGAACTCCAAGTAATTTCATCATGTGTGATATCGTAAACAACGTCATCGATTCGCACTCTAATCGAGCTATCCTGTATTCCCGAAGCATCGATTATCTGGAATCTTGTCCCCATATCTGCACAAGATGTAATAGTACCCGGCGAAGGTCGAATCAGTTCGACTTTCGGGCCTCCCGCATCGATATAAAAACTCCAGCATTCGTCTTCCAAAACATTGGGATCACACACATCGGGCATATCTTCGGCTGAAACGCATATCCCCGCGCTATCGCCGTCATCGAATGATATTCCCGCAAGAGATGGATCGAAAAGCAGCATCGTATCGGAGTAATTCAAGGCCGGATCGCTAACAATATAAGTTCCTATTCCAGCGAGAGTTAACTCAATGCTTGCTTCATTCACTCCAGAACCGTAATCTCGTAAAACCAGCGAGATTGAATCTCCCGAGCTGGCTTCTCCAATTCCGGGATAGAATCTGTCCGCAAGAGGAGAAGAGAGATCCATAGTAAATCCCCAAACTGGGCCTGCTCCCGAAGAATGCCCTGTGCTATCCGCAATATTAAGAACCTGAATAATAACCATAGAACCATCCGCAAAGGGACTATCAGGAACGAATCTGATTGTGTTATCATCAATAACATTGATCTCAGGATCTGAAATCGAATAAACGACTCCAGCCACCGACAATGAAAGAGAATCGAATTCAATTCCAGCTGGGTCGTTAAAAAAGATAATTAATGACTCACGGGGACAACTCACATAGCTATCTTCAGGAGGCCATATTAACTCTGCAACCGGAGGTCCGTCATCAACGGAAAATTCCCAGCAATACATTGGAAGTAGATTTGGGCCACATAATATGGCTCTATCGTAAGCCGAATCCACACAAACTTCGATTATATCGCCATCCTCGAAAGTAATCCCGGCCGCTATAATATCCATGGACAGATTGGATCCATCCCAACTAACTGCGGGATGGCTTATATAATAGCGCATTCCATCGACAATAAGAGACATATCATGTGGATATATTCCGGCTGAGATATCCTCGATTTCAGAATTGATAGAAGGATAATCGGGGCCTACGACTTCTCCGTCGGCTGGATCCACGGAGATAACCTCAGGAGGTAGAGTATCCAGACCGAAAGTCAATTCCAATGGGGCGTCTTCCAGACCGTTGCCCAGAATATCGTTGGCCGCATCCAGGGTAACTGTAATCAAACGGCCTTCCTCCCACGGCACATCCGGAGTAAATGTCAAATCGGGATAAATATAATCCAGATGGGGGTCCGGCCAGGCGTAAACCGTACCATCGATAGTTAACTGTATTGAAGATGTATCCAATCCGGAGGGATCGGCCAGATAAATCTCAATCGGTTGATAATCGCAGCTGTTCCACATCGAATCGGGTGGATTTAAAAACGAAGCTAAAGGACCTCTGAAATCGAAGAAGTAAGTTGCGCAAACCGGATCTTCCAGAATGTTTGGTGGACATAAGCCAACCATATCTGCGAGAAGTTCCACACAAACCGATAAACTCTCACCATCCATAGGATAATAATCCATATCGGAGAAATGAAAGCTCAATGTATCACCGACCCATGACAAACCCGTATGAGGCCACGAATAATACACACCACCAATTCTCAGAGAAAGAGAACTTCGATTAATACCAGCGGGCGCATCGGTCAGAATAATCTCTACAAGAGTATCGTCTTCGAAAAAACCTGTTCCAGTGGGTGGTTGAATATCCTCGACTACGGGCGGTTGCAGATCGACGAGGAAATTCCAGGAAAGTGGAGCTTCCAGGGTGCTGCCGTAGATATCTTCCGCTGCAGTTAATGAGATCGAAATCGTCTCACCATGAACCCATAACCTGGAGGCATTGAATATCAACAAGCTATCGCCATCGTATGATAACTCAGGATCTGCGGTAGTATATTCGATTCCATTTACCAGAAGGTGAATCGATGAACCTACCACGCCGTTACCATCGCGAACCCACAGCTTTATCTGTTGATCATCACACGATGAAACCACGAGATCCAAAGGCTCGATTATACCAGCGATCGGACCCATTTCATTTATCCTGAACCACCAACATTCATCGTCGATACAATTTGGTCCGCAAGAATCAGGATTATCACAGGCGGAAACGCAGCAAATAACGGAATCTCCATCGTGCAATTCAAGCCCAAAAGCACCTGCATCTACCGAGAAATTAGCCCCATCCCAGGAAACACCGGTATCAGTTGTGTGAATCACCTCACCCATTACTTCAAGAACTACACTGCTTTCTAGTAATCCGGCCGGGCTATCCGTAAGATTGAAACCGATTGTAGGTGAAACAGCCGAAACCACAGAACCGAGCGATGGTGTCTGTCCGGTTAGAACAGGTGGAGAGATATCCAGAGTGAAAGAATAACTCAACGGACCGCCAGATAATGAATTCCCGGAGATATCCTGCGCATTTAAAACAATATCGATTACACCTTCGGAATAGGGAACCGAGGGAGTAAATATCAAAAGCGAATCGGAGACATAACTGAGTTCTGGGTCCGAGATAATATATTCAACGCCATCGACTTCGAGACGAATCGAATCGATTTCGACTCCAATATTATCGGTAAGACGAATCACGATATTCACCATAGAACAAGCGGTAATCTCGCCATCTTCGGGGTTGACCGGAACAGCTAACGGGCCGTTTCTATCGAAATAGTACTCATAACAACTATCGGCCATTACGTTGGGGCCACACCACAGCGGCGAAACAATATCTGAAGCGTTGATGCACATTATCACAGTATCGCCAGAGAAAGATACACCCGCAGCATCGGCATCGATTTCTATCTCCTGCTCAGCTGAGTTCCAGTTTACTCCGGGATTGGCAATAGTATAGATCGTCCCATCAATATCGAGATCGATATTAGTTGAATCGATTCCAGCCAGATCATCGAACAGTTCAAAGATGAAGATCAAAGAGCTATCTGGAAGGATTGACTCCGGTGATGGTGAGATAGATAAAAGTTCCGGAGCGCGGCTATCGACTATAAAGAACCAATCATATGAAGTCGCCAGCGCGTTACCGGCATAATCCACAGCTCTGCTAAGTCTAAACTCGATAGTATCGCCATGTGGCCATGCAGTCGGATGTTGATATACAAGCGTGTCGTTAGAATAAGTCAGTCTGGGACTGCTAATGAAATAAGTACTGCCATTCAACCAGAATTTAATCGAATCCGGATTTACACCCCCTGGATCGCTAAGCCATATCTTGATACTGGAATCGACACACGCGGTAATTACTCCGCTATCGGGAAATACTAACTCGGCCTGCGGATTAGAATTATCGATATAATATTCCCAACAGGAATCGATAACTCCTATATTGGGTCCACAATAATTCTCGCTTACCAGGTCGGCTATCGAATCCACGCAAATATGGGCTGTATCACCTTCAACCCATGAATATCCACCCATTCCGGTTTCCACATGGAACGGGCCTCCAGCCCACCAAATCCAGGGTAGCATTCCCACGTATTCGTCGCCATCGACCCTAATAGCAAAAGAAGTCGGATTAATTCCACTAATCGAATCTTCCATTAAAATCTGAATAGTGGGCGAAGCATCGGAAACATAAGTTCCCGGCGCGGGGTCGATATCCGCAACCACCGGAGGAGATAGATCTATAATGAATTGCCAGGTAAAAACTCCAGAAAGAGCATTGCCAAGAGAATCATAGGCCTCTAAAACCGAGAGATCTATAGTATCACCGTCGGCAAAAGGCGCAGTCGGAGTGAAGATCAAAGAATCGCCCGACCAGCTCATTCGATCCGGCCAATCGTAGATTATTCCATCGATCTCCACACTGATAGATTCTGGGATTACTCCTTGATCGTCGCTGATTACGAAGATAATATCCTGGTATTCGCACGCGGAGAAAGCCATATCAAGCGGGTGAATCAAATCGGCTACCGGACCTGAGAGATCGATTGTAAAACTCCAGCACGAATCGATATTACCTGAATTGGGGCCGCATAAATCTGTTGGTACTAAATCGCCAGCTACATTGATACACATCTCGACCGTATCACCATCGGAGAAAGTAATTCCCGCCAATTCGCTTTCGATAGATAAATAAGTTCCATCCCAGGAAAGCGCTGGACTTGGCCAGCTTACTCCAACACCTTGAATTTCTATCTCGAACAATGCAGGATCTACTCCCGCCGGGGAATCTTCCAACTGAACTCTGATTCTCGGTCCGGGATCACTGACGATATCCCACCATCCGGGGGTAAAATCTACTAAATTTGGCGATTGGATATCCACGATAAACACCCATTCCAGGGGAGCCAATTCCAATGGGTTTCCAAGCGAATCATCCAGATCGAGTAACTCGACAATCACTGTATCGTTATGAGAAAACGCGCTAGATGGAGTAAAGATTATTGTATCGCCATCCAGAGATATTTCGGGATCCCCCCAAAAATAATCGCTACCGTCAATTCGCAGATGAGTTGTAGAATAATCGATACCTGTTTCATCGAAAGTGAAAACTCTTATATGACTATCCGCACATGCAGTAATAGAGGAATCCCACGGGAAAACCATTAACGCAGTTGGCCCTGTCTGGTCGAAAACTATACTCCAGCAGCTATCCTGAACATTTGGGCCACAATGATCGGAATCCACCAGATCGGGAATCTCCAGGCAGAGAAGAACGCTATCGCCATCTGAGAAAACTTCGCCTGTAGCTCCCAGATTGAAATCGAGATTCAGGCCATCCCATGAAAAATAGGTGGGCCAGCTATAGGGATTGCCCCTAACACTCAATATTGCACCGGTTTCGTCGATTCCACTTCCAAAATCCATTAATTGAACACTAATTATTGATGCAGAACCTATAGTAGATCCGGGAATTGGATCGATTCCCATAATCTGCGGTGAAATCATATCCATGTAAAACTCCGAGACGATCGGTGCTGCCAGATCATTTCCCAAATTATCTAAAGCGTGGACCAGATTAACATCCACAGTATCGCTGTCAACAAATGGTATTGTCGGCGTATAAACAAGGGTATCGTCCTCATAAATCATATGATCCAGGCCATAGAAAGTAAATCCGTTAATCTCCAGTTCAATCGTAGATGTATCGATATCGCTGTAATCGAAAAGCCATATCTTTACAGGCTGGTATTGGCAAGCGCTCCACCATGAATCGGGAGGATCGATAACTTCCGCTTGCGGACCACCTCTATCAACCATAAACGACCAGCAAAAAGGCGGATTCATTCGATTGGGGCCGCATCGATCTGGTCGAACTCTATCGATTGCAGTAACGCAAACCTCCACCGTGTCGGCATCGCCCCAGGAAAGCCCCGCACTGCCAGTATTAAAAGTCGCGGTTAAACCATCCCAACTCATTCCAGGCGTTGAACCGAGATAATAATTCACCCCATCGATATTGAAAATAGTACTATCCCCCAAAACACCGGCTATTGAATCGATCAAATCTATCGATATAATCGGAGATGCGCTTAAGGCTACCGAATCATCCGCAGGAATTGGATTACTCGCTTCTGGAGGTGATTTATCGACAGTGAAATTCCAATCGGGAAAATCTCCGCCAGCATGAATACTTCGATTTCCAACATCGTCGTAAATGCTATTCACATAAACGGTTACTAATCCTTCGTCGTAATATTCAGCGGTTCCTGTCCCTGTGTAATAAACCGTATCACCAATAGCATTTATATATGGACTTCCGCCTTCCGAGGCAAGGTTGCCATCCAGATAAAAACGAGCTGTATTGATGCGTATGTCAGAAAAATCTACAAAATAGACTACCAATGTATCACAGGCGATTGTATCTCCATTATCGGGATAGATTAATCCAACTCTGGGGCCCAATCTATCCACCAAAAAATCCCAACATAAATCGCTATCCGTTGTATCGATCCAATTTGGCCCGCATAACGCTGTCGATTGGGGCACGTTGTCCACCGCTTTACGTAAACAAACCGTAACCGAATCTTCCTGATAAAAAACTATTCCCAAACCGAGGCAATCGAGGCTAAAAGTAGAATCGATATAAGTTATATGGGGACTGGTTTCCCAGCAATAACCACTGTTTCTATCGTCAGGGCAAAAATATCCAAAAGACTCAATACATACACATAATCCAGATAATGGAAACCCGCTTGTTGAATCCCTAACCATAATGCTTATCTCGGGATAAAGATCTGTTATAGTTGTATCAGGCCTGGGAAATCTGCTATCAGGATAAAAGTAAGGATCATCAAGATCCGTATTAAAACTCCAGCTAATCGGTCCGGTGATCGAAGTCCCACCGTTATCTTCGCAAGTTAAAAGCGTTACATCAACAGTATAATTCCCCGGGTAAGAAGTGCCTGGTGTAAATAGTAATATGGAATCGCCGTCCCAGCTAAGATGAGTCGGATCGGGATATGAATAGACAGTCCCATCGACTTCAAGACTAATTGTGTTTTCATTAATACCCTCTATATCTTGAATGACGATTCTCGTTGTTTGAAAATCACATGCAGCCCATCCGCTTGGCACTGGAACTCTCATTACCGCCGAAGGAGGAGGATCTGCAGAGAATAATGCGGTGCAGATAAAGGAAAGAATTAGAATTGGACTTATATATTTAGATAAAGACATATGGAAATTACCGTTTTAATCCTGTTTCAGAGCATATACTAATATAATTATTATATGTAATATGGCTATTAGAATTCTTGGATTATGCTTATTTGTACGAAAAAGTCAAGAATATACTCATCTTGAGATTATTTCAAGAAAGGACTTGACAAATTGGTATTTTTGTATTTATTTACTTTAATTGACAATCGTTTATTTCAGAGGTTAAGAAATGGGAAATATTATAAGAATATCCGAAGCAGCATCGCTGGCATTCCATTCAATGCTATATCTGGCTGAAACACCCGAAACCTATTCTTCGACAAAAGAGATAGCCAATGCAATTCACGGATCAGAGCATCATCTGGCAAAAGTTGTTCAATTACTTGTTCGCGAAGGGTTAATCAGTACTCAGCGAGGCCCCAAGGGTGGTCTTAAAATTGCGAAATCACCGGAAAATATCAGTTTAATGGACATCTATTATGCAATCGACGGAGAAATGAAAGCCGATGAGTGTATGATGGGAAATGAAAAATGTCGCTTTAGAAGATGTATTTTTTCAGAGATACAGGAAACCGCTCTAAAGGAGATAATTGAGTATTTTAATAATACTTATCTGAGTGATTATCTGGAGGAATAGTGGCAATCGACAATATTATTTCTAAAAGACGAGCTTTTCGCTCACTCGAGAAAACTGAGATTTCTGAAGAAACAGTTAAGAAACTCGCTACCAGCGCTCAACTGGCACCTTCATGTTTCAATAACCAACCCTGGAATTTTATTTTTATAAGAGATAGGAAGGTTCTGAAAAACTTGTCTAAAGTTCTCTCCCGGGGAAATGAGTGGGCCTATGATGCATCGATGATAATTGCAGTTTTCTCCAGGCCTGATATGGATTGTCAGATTAAAGAGCGAGAATACTTTCTCTTCGATACGGGTATGGCTACCGCTTTTTTGATTCTGAAAGCTACTGATTTAGGTCTTGTGGCTCACCCGATTGCTGGATATAGCCCCAAAAAAGCCTCGGAAATTCTCAATATTCCTGAAGATATGACCTTAATTACTTTAGTAATCGTTGGCAAACATAGTTTTAAGATAAATGAGAATCTCTCTGATAAACAAAAACGTGACGAAACGGAGCGTCCGAAACGAAAAGGTTTCGAAGAATATATCTATTGGGATAGATATCAACCAAAAACAAAGGAGTGAACGATGGCAAAAGAAATTAAAACTGGCGATACAGCACCTGATTTTTGTCTTCCCGATAAGGATAAAAATAAAATATGTATAAAAGACTATCACGGCAAATGGCTTGTGTTGTATTTTTATCCTAAAGATAACACCCCGGGATGCACTCTGGAAGCCAAAGGCTTTACCGACGCTCTGGATGATTTTCATAAAATGAATGCGGAAGTACTGGCAGTTAGCCCCGACGACTCTGACAGCCATTGCAAGTTTTATGACAAACATAATCTAAGCCTTACCTTACTTAGCGATACCTCACATGATATTCTGGAGAAGTACGGTGTTTGGAAAAAGAAAAAGATGTTCGGCAAAGAATTCTTTGGTGTAGTTAGAAGCACGTTTATAATCGACCCCAATGGAAAAATCGCTCATTCATGGCGCAAAGTGAAAGTCCCAGGGCATGTGCAAGCTGTCAAAGATAAATTGATGGTACTGCAAGGATAATAAATGGCAACTTATAAATTGGATGTTCAGGGCGAAACCTGCCCTGTACCATTGGTCGAATTTCGAAAACTCGTAAAACGAGCCGAATCAGGAGATATCATCGAAATTGTTGGAACACACGAAGCTTCGAAAAAAGAGATTCCCATGGCAATCGAAGCGTTGAGTCTCGAACTTCTAGAGTTAAAAGAAGAGAATGGGATATGGAAAATCAAAGTAAAGATATAAACAATAAACTTACTATTGTCCTACATAGCGGCGATTACGATAAAATTTACAGTGCACTCATTATCGGTAATGGAGCTCTATCCATGGGAATGGAAGCGTCGATCTATTTTACATTTTGGGGATTGAATCGTCTGATCAAAGGCAAGCTTGAAAAAGGTCCGCTTTCAAAGATGAACTTCTTGGGTTTAGGAAGGATAATGATTAAGCGAAGAATGAAAAAGGCCAATGTAGCCTCACTGGAAACCCTTATCTCTGATTTCAAAGAACTGGGAGGGAAAATTCTCGCATGCGATATGACCATCGAGATCATGGGAATTGAAAAAGAATCCCTTCGCGAAGACCTAATCGATGAATACTGCGCGGTTGGAGCATTTATCAGGGAATCGCGCGAATCGAGATCAACTTTATTTATTTAGGAGAAGTGGGTTTATGGACGATCGCAAAATAGTATATCTGGATAACAGCGCAAGTACTCGTCTGGATGAAAGGGTTCTCCAAGTAATGAGAGAATTCTATCTGGAGAAATACGCGGTAGCAACTTCCGAATTCGGCTATTCCATGGGAGTCGAAACGCGGGAGGCTTTGGATAAAGCCCGAAAGACGATAGCTAAAGAATTATCGGTCGATAAACATGAAATCGTTTTCACTTCGGGAAGCTCGGAATCTTCGAATATGGCAATTAAAGGAGTTGCTCGAAAGCTTTCTAATAAAGAAGGGAACCATATAATTATCTCAAAAATCGAGGATTTTCCTGTTCTGAATAGCGCTAAATCACTTCAAAAAGAAGGATTTGAAGTCACTTTTCTCGATGTCGATGAATATGGCATGGTAAATCTCGATAAACTGAACGATTCTATCCGCGATGACACCATTCTGGTTTCAATTCAACATGCAAACCAGGAAATAGGCACACTTCAGGATATTGAAACTATTGCGGATATCTGTAAAAAGAAAGATGCTCTATTTCATACCGATGCCACTCATACTTTCTGCAGAACTCCATTGAATCTGAAAGCTGTTAAGGCAGACCTTGTAACCATATCCGCTCATACTATCCATGGTCCGCGTGGAGTTGGAGCGCTGTTTATCCGTGAAGGTACTCCTATTTTAAAATATTTGGATGGTGGTTATCAAGAATTCAATTTGCGCGGTGAAATCGAGAATGTTCCGGGAATAATGGGATTTGCAAAAGCTGTCGAGCTTATCGATGGATCTGAAAACGAGAAAATCGCCCAAATGCGCGATACACTAATGAAAAAATTAACTGATATAATAGATGACACCACTATCAACGGCCATCCAAAAAAAAGAATTCCTCAGAACGCCAATATTACTTTCCATTTTGTAGAAGGCGAATCTATAACTTTGCATCTCGATATGCGTGGAATCGCAGTCAGCACCGGATCGGCGTGTTTCAGCAAATCACTTAGCGCAAGCCATGTAATTCTTGGAATCGGCGGAGATCACGAAAGGGCGCATGGTTCGGTAAGATTTACATTTGGCAGATTTAATTCTATTGATGAAATCGATTACGTGACCGAACATCTTAATAAGATAATCACTCAATTGCGGAGTTTTAGCCCTCTGGCAAAGAAAAAAGGAGAATAATGAAATTTCCATACTCTGACAAAGTACTCGAGCATTTTAAGAATCCACGTAATGTGGGCGAACTGGAAGACCCCGACGGCAAAGGCACTGAAGGAAGTCCCGCTTGTGGAGATATGGTCTCTGTGACTATCACTGTCGATGAAAAGAGTAGTATTATTACCGATATTAAATTTCAGTCGTACGGATGCGCTTCCAATATTGCCACCGGTTCGATTATCACTGAATTGGCTAAAGGCAAAACACTCGATGAAGCGAAGAAAATCACCTGGAAAGAAGCGGCCGATGCTCTGGGAGGATTACCTCCAATCAAGGCACACTGCTCCGTACTGGCAGTCGAGGGTTTACGTGCGGCAATTACCGATTATGAAGAACGTCATGGCTTGATTAAAGAAAAAAAGCCCACCGATATCGACGAAATAAAGAGAAGACTCAGGCATGTCATGAATCCAATCACAGGGTTGGATATCGTGCGAACGCAGCTTCTCAAGGATGCTCAACTCGATGATGGATCGGTAACTATCGAAATCGATTTGGCAGCTGATCATCAATTTGCTAAAAATATCAAAGAGGAAATCAGAGAGAAAATCGAACCTTTGTGGGATATCGATGAAGTTAATATTAAATTTACAGAATAGGATGAAATTATGCAAATAAACCAGGTCGAAGGACGCGATTGCGGGAAAATAATGCTCTATGCTCTCAGTACATGCGGATGGTGTAGAAGGACTAAAAAACTGTTAAATGAACTCGGAGTTGAATATTCTTTTATCGATGTGGATTTATTGACCGGAGATGACAAAAAGATGGTCGTGGCTGAGATTAAAAAACACAATCCACGGATCTCTTTTCCCACCGTTGTTTTTAGGGATGAAAAAGCGGTTATCGGGTTTGACGAAGATGCAATTAAAGAGGAGGTAAAAAATGGATGAGTTAAAAATAAACCAGCAGGAAATCGACGATAGATTTAGAAAACTCGATCGCGAAGCTAAAGAAGGCGGTTATAATCTCAACCCGGATATTGAGTTTACCAAGGAACTGATCGAGGGTATTCTTATTAACGAAAAGCGCTACGGCTATGGCGCATGCCCGTGTAGACTGGCTTCGGGAGAAAAAGATGAAGATCTGGATATAATCTGCCCATGCGATTACCGTGACCCGGACCTGAACGATTACGGAACTTGCTATTGCGGTTTATATGTCTCGGATGAAATAGTCTCCGGCGAGAAAGAGTTGAAGAAGATACCGGAAAGACGTCCATCCGAAGAGGATAGACAACACAAGAAACCCGCTCATAAAGCGAGGAAAGAGATACAACTTCCTTTTCAGGTCTGGCGTTGCAATGTTTGCGGTTATCTTTGCGCCAGAGATAATCCCCCTCAAACCTGTCCTGTTTGCAAAGCTACCAAAGACAGGTTTCAGGTTTTCATGAAATAATGAGGATTTAGATTTGGGATTTTTTGCCTGTTCGCTTCATAATCCCCTAAATTATTAGCTTGAGAAAGCCGAGATTTATTCTATCTTGAGTATTAACATTTTAACTCTAAATGAAGGTACTCACGATGAGATTTTATTTTACAATTCTGTTAGTATTCGCCTTATGCTCCGCTTGCTTAGCCGTTGTCAGTGAAGAGGATTCTTTCCCTCCTGCGCTGGATTCTGTAGCTTTATCTAAAATCGATACTGCCATGGATTATTCTGGCACAACCAGATTCGATACTGAATTTGAGAAAAAATGGGCCGGAGACAGCCTTTTTCAACTGGAAGTAGTCGAGAGAATTCTCGACCATCCACTGGAACTTCCCGATAGCATCGACAGTTGGACTACTTTTGTTCTGGATAATAAACTGAATTTCGACGAGATCTTACGCTGGGAGTTTAAGAGAATCGATGAGGGATATTCCAGTTCTAAGGCCAGAAAAATGGCCGATAAAATCGAGAAAATTGCGAAGAAAGATACTTCTGCATCGCAAATACCGGAACCTTACGGAACAGCTACCCGATATATACTGGCCTCCATGGATATTGCCGAAGGCTATCGTGAGAAGATGCTTGAAGATATCTCCTCAGAATCGCTGGATTCTCTATTATACCTGATTCCGGGATTCTGGACCGATTCTGAAGACACTCTTTTCGATTCGCTTGAATGCTATTTCCACAATCTTCTCGGGCACGAATGCGATACTTCGCTGGAAATCCATCTGGATTCGCTTTATATCACCATGCATAATTTCCATATCGAACAACTCGGATTGGCCGCACATGCAATAATCACAGGCCTTGAAATGGCCAGAGAAGTAATTGAACGCGACAGCATGGCTTTCCTTGAGATTAGCAAAACATTTCAAACTCGCCATGGCAAAGTGATTATCGGGTCATCTCACGATGATCTTTTCAACAGTGCAGATATAATTATCGATGCCGGCGGAAATGACTTATATCGCGGAAGATATGCTTCGGGAGTTATCGGACACAATCATTTTGGGGTTGTTCTCGATATTGAGGGCGATGATATTTACGATTCGAAGGGCGAAATTTTTACTCAGGCTTCGGGAATTTTCGGAGTGGGAATGCTTATGGACCTTGAAGGCGACGATTATTACGCAGCAACTCATTATGGACAGGGTGCAGGGCTTTTCGGAGTAGGGATGTTATTCGATCTCTCTGGAGACGATCTTTACGCAGGCGGTGTTTATGTGCAGGGATGCGGGAATTTTGGGGTTGGAGGATTGATCGACATGCAGGGCGAAGATGGATATCGCGCCTACGCTTACGCACAGGCATTTTCCGGTCCAAAAGGATTCGGCTTTCTCGGTGATTATGAAGGATCCGATCAGTATTTCTGCGGGGGAAAGTATTCTCATGCGCCGCTTGCCCCATTCGATTATCATTCATTTGCGCAGGGTTTCTCGATAGGGTGGCGCCCGGATGTATCCGGTGGGATTGGATTTCTTTTCGATAAAAATGGCAATGACACATATTCCGCAGGAGTTTATAGCCAGGGTGTTAGCTATTGGTATTCTCTCGCTTTGCTGGTGGACAACTACGGCAACGACGTCTATACTTCGGTTTGGTACCCTCAGGGCTCAGGAATTCATCTGTCCATCGGTTCCCTGGTGGACCGTTCCGGAAACGATATATATGTTTCACCACAGGGCCCTGGGCAGGGATCCGCACACGATTATTCAGTGGGCTTTTTCTCCGAATATCGCGGTAATGATATCTATGTTATCGACGGTGGTAATGGGACTTCGCTAACTAACTCTTTCGCGCTTTTTGTGGATAGAAACGGCGACGATATGTATGCCAAACGTAAGATAGGCTCAGGGAATTGGGCTCTGGCGAGAGGTGCGCGAGGTACTGGAAGTATGGGAATATTTATTGATATTCAGGGAGAAGACCATTATTCCGATCCGGCAATTGCCGGGAATAATTCTTACTGGTTCCAGAGAGATATCGGCTTTGGTATGGATATAGATGGCGAGGCTTTCCCAGACCCCGTGAAAGAGCTTTCCGAGGAGATAGCTGAAGAGGAGGAAGAGGATTCAATCCGGACTATCGAAGATATTTTCAACGATGCATCTGTGTGGGGAGTTGGATCAGCAATAGATAAGGCCGATAATGCTTTTCAGGAACTTCTCGACTCTGCGGAAACCGCAGCCGAATATATCTGCGAGAAACAACTCGACACAAAATCCAGCCTTAAAACAAGAACTATCAAGCGTTTCTGTGAAAAGAAGCCGGATCTAATGAGAGATTGCCTATTCGATGCACTTCAGGACGAAAACCGCCGTCGCAAAGGTAAGGCTATATATCTTCTGGGCGAGATGAAAGACACTCTGGCTGTGGACAAGCTAATTCCTTTACTCAAAGAGAAAAGGAGCAGAATCTCGGTTATCTCTGCGTTGGGCAAAATCGAGGATACTCGAGCCGTTCCCCATATCCTAAAATGGACCGATGAAAAACGTCAGGCCGCCAGATATACTGTTGCTAAAGCGTTATCCGATATCGCTGATCCGCAAGCTATCGATGCTTTAATCGAATTCCTAAAAGACGATTATATTACAGTAAGAGTAGCCGCACAAAACGGTCTGGTGAAGATGAAATACGACTCAATCGACCATATGCCTTCGGCTATTTTGGACTCGAAACCACCACAGATTTATCATCTATTAAGAGCGATATCGCTGGTTTGCAGAAAAATCGAATCCGATGAGGATATAGACGATTCAGAGAAAGAATATTATCTGGCAAAATCAAGAGAGAAGATAATTCCACTTCTGCAATCATCGAATTCAATCGTACGCGGACACTCGGCTAGAGCTATCTCAATTATAGGCGGAGAAAAAACGATAGATAAGATAAAAACGCTTTACGAAACAGAAACTGATCCTTTCACTCGAGACATGTATTTAAAGGCTATAGAGAGTAATCCAGCTGAATAATATTTATAGATATAAGTTGTAATTAAGAGCGGGTTTCCCTAAAATATATCCATTCTAATGATGAAAGGATAAATTAGAGTGGATCTGGATAAAACTAGGGACCTGACAAACGGGAGTATTACCCGAAATCTCTTCAGATTATCGCTTCCGATAATGCTGTCGAATTTTATCCAGACCTTTTATAATCTCACCGATACTTTCTGGCTGGGCAAACTTGGCGAAAATGCCAAAGCCGCTGTCTCTGCTGCTGGCATCAGTTTTCCAATAGTCTTTTTTCTCTCTTCTTTCGGATTCGGTTTTGCCGTTGCGGGTACGGCTATGGTGGCGCGTTTCAAGGGCGCAAAAAATATGGAAATGGTCCGTAAAAGTGTAGGCCAGTATATCATAATACTGGTCATTTTTTCAGCGCTATTTCTCACGGTGAGTATGGTTTTTATCGACGATATTTTGCAATTGCTCCAAGTTCCCGAACACATATTCGATATTGTCACTAACTATCTGCGAATCATTTTAATTGGCATGGTTTTTATGTTCGTGTTTATTTTCTATCAGAGCATATCGCACGGACTGGGAGATACTTACAGCCCCATGAAAATCCAGCTAATATCGGTCTCGATAAATGTTGTTCTGGATCCACTCTTTATCTTTGGAATCGGCTTTCTACCACGCATGGAAGCTGTGGGCGCAGCCATTGCAACACTTATCGCTAGAATTATTGCAGCATTGCTGGCTATCTACTTCATTCGAAAAGGCGACCACAGGATAATTCCACATACAAGCGATATTAAACCAAATTGGGGACTTATCAAACGAATTTTGAAACTGAGTATTCCAGCCTCGCTTGGGCAATCTATGACCAGCTTCGGATTTGTATTTCTTATGAGTTTCGTAAATCAATTTGGAACCGTGGTAATAAGCGCGTTCTCGATTGGAAATAGAATGACCAGTCTGTTTATGATGCCAGCTATGGGCATAAGCAACGCATTATCCGCAGTTGTAGGCCAGAATCTGGGCGCAAAGAAAATAGAGAGAGCCGAAAAGAGTTTTCATAAAGCATTTATAATGATTATTCTCATTATGTTCGTGGGTTGTTCTGTCGTATTTTTGTTTGGCGGCGAACTCACCAAGTTCTTTATCGATGATCCAGCGGTTATCGAAGTCGGCAAGCGGATGTTTGAGATAAGTGCTATGGCCGCGTTTATCTTCGGTTCACTCTTTGTTTTTATGGGTGTGTTTAATGGGGCCGGTCAGACCAATATATCCATGATTTTAAATATCGGCAGGCTGTGGCTCCTGAGAATTCCTCTCGTTTATATTCTCTCCGGGAAACTGCTCGATTACTCCCTTTTCGCGGATAGTTTTCTAAAGCCTTTTTTGGTTCAAATTGCAAAACCACTGGCAGTTTATCCTTATGATGCTCTGTGGTGGAGTATGCTTATAAGTAACACAATTAGCAGCCTGGCAGCCTATATGTTCTATAACACCGGCAGATGGAAACACAAAGAGATTTAGCCTAAAACTATTTCAGGTAGTTTAATTTTCGATAGATATCTTTACCCTGAATACTCGCTTTTAATAGATAAATTCCCGAACAGATTCGATCATCCGGTTGCCATGACCACGAGTAATTACTCGATAAGTTTTTGTGTATAGTGTCTTCGAAAATGCGCTGACCATAGATATTGTAAACTTCTACATCGATATCGTTCCCATTAACATTCTCGAACTGAATTCTAACAGCGCCATTGAACGGATTGGGATAAATACTCAAAGTGGCATCCACGGGTTTTTGAATCGAAGTTATCGAACTGCTCCCTCTAATTGTGAAAGGCGAATCAGATATATCAAGGACATTGCCGTTTTCAGAATCCAGGATTCGAAGATAAGAATCATCATAAACCGAATCCATATCTGGAACATTCCAAACATAAAAACCACTACTGGGAATAGAATCGGCAATCACAACCCATGGACCATCGATACCGTGAAGAGAATACTCGAAATCCAATCTCGGAATTGCCGGACTTCCCCCACGAATCCATTGGATAAACGCAGAAGTTCCCGCATCGATAACTTCTCCACCGTTTGGGGTTTCTATTATGATGTACGGTCCTTCCGTGCGAAAATATCTAAGTCCAAACAGTCCAAACATATCAGGTTCAATACTGTAAATCTTCAAATAGTATTCTCCCGACGAATCAGGATGAAACATCAATTTGAAATTGGAACCATCATACGTGTCATCGTCGGATAAAAGCAACTCTCCACCGCAGCATTCATAAACTTCGCCGTAAGTGTCCAACATACCGGTTGTATAAAAAACATAGGTGCTTTCCTCGCTGGCATAGAAACAAAACCAATCTACGTCCCCTACGGGAATTATAGCATCGTTAAGGATTTTCTCTGTGTCATCCGAAGTAATCATGGCTGCATCCCCACACAAATCTGCTCCGTCTTCTCTATCTGGAGGCGCAATATCTATAATCGCCCAGCGGACTATGTCGAAAGGATCGGGAATGCCCTCTGGAAGAAAATACCAACCGTCGGTATATCCGCCCCATCCATAATTGAGATGGTATTCTCCACTGTCCATCAGACCATCACAGACGATCGCATGGCCGCTGGTATCCGGTGGATCGAACCAGAATATTCCAAGTTGCGCCGGTTGCGCGGACATGATATTGGCATCGAGCCTATCGTAGAAGTCGGTCATATCAGGCGGATCTACTTTCTCCGCACTAACATAACCCCATATATCGGTAAAGGCTGAATCATGGAACCAGGCAATTGTGCCTTCCGAGCCATAGATTGCATACATAGATACTCCGCAAGCCCACGATATAGCCGCTTTATTGGCTGCATCGGGATGTACCCCCGATCCATTATAACAAATAGATTCAGCGGTCGCGGTTGTGGCATCAATCCAGATAGGAGGAGTAGTGCTATCCGACCAATAACTATGAGTCGAATCGAAATATACGCTGTTTGGATATTCCCAATAGTTGATTATTTGAGCCATGGAAGTCGCGGTACATCCTACCACAGATCTATCTCCCGTCTCCGGATCGATTGGACAGAGATTGTTAAACGGTGCTCCCTGATTCCATCGAGTATCCAGAAATGGCCCATAAGCGATGGTTATCGAGAAACTTCTATCTCCGTTTAAATATCTATCCCAGAGACGATTATTTCGCTCCAAAATATATTGCGATATATACGGTATCGCTTCCGTACGCATCACTATATCCGCAAGAATCATGGACAGAGGTAAATTATCGGACGTGAGTTCGAAAACAAATTCACTATCAAAAGAATATGCTAACACCGGTCGAATATTTCGATTGGTGGTAATTACCACATAACCGCAAGGGTCAAGTTCTGCGATATAGCAAAGAATGGACTCATCGTGGTTATCACAAAATGGGACTATTCTGGTGATAGTATAATCGCCGTAAAGAGAGTATTGTTCGTTTTGCCGATGAACAAATCGAACATTTTGTTTCTCCGTGATAAAACTCTCCGCCACGATTCGAGCTTGATTTAAATCTATCTGGGCAAAAAGGGGACACATCAAAGCAATTATTAAAAGGCAGATTATTCTATTTCTCATTTTTGCTCCGGCATATTTGAATTGTAAATGATGATATTTAAATAAAAATACTCATTACGCCCTCGTAATCAAGGACGTAATGAGCTATAAATAATCTCTTAAAGCAAGATTCTATTAGACCTGTTTCAGAGCGTGTTTTAAATCACCCAAGATATCATCCACATTCTCGATTCCCACAGAAACGCGCACCAGGCCATCGGTGATTCCACCAGCCAAACGGTCTTCGCGAGTCATCCCAGCGTGAGTCATAGAAGCCGGATGTTGAATCAACGATTCAACACCACCCAGACTTACCGCAAGCTGACACAGATGGACATTGTTCATCATTCTCTTTCCAGCTTCAAGTCCGCCTTCCAGGCCGAAAGAAATCATCGAGCCGGGGGCTTTTTGCTGTTTCATAGCGATATCATGCTGCGGATGGCTTTTCAAACCGGGATATTTAATCCAGCTAATCTGTGGTTGTTTTTCCAACCATGCGGCAATTTTTTCGGCCGATTTTGACTGATGCCAAACTCTTAGATAGAGAGTTTTGATTCCTCGATGTACCAGAAAAGCGTTGAATGGATCGATAACTCCCCCCGTAAGATTGAGAGTCTTCCTAAACTTAGGATACAAATCGTCGTTGACTATAACAATTCCCGCCACTACATCAGCGTGGCCATTGAGATATTTGGTCATGCTGTGTAAAACTATATTTGCACCGAGTTCAAGCGGTTTCTGCAGAATAGGACTCATGAAAGTATTATCCACACATAAAAGAGCATTGTTCTCTTTGGCTATTTTGGCGATAGCTTCGATATCTGAAACCACCAGTGTTGGATTTCCCGGTGATTCGACATAAATGAGTGTAGTATTAGGTTTAATCGCTTTCTTAACATGCTCCAGATTTGATGTATCCACAAAAGTGCTTTCAATACCGAATTTGGTCATCAAAGTCCTGAGGATTATATTCGTCGGCCCATATACCGCCTCGGAGCATACTACGTGATCGCCAGTCTTTAAGACCGAAGCCAAAACAGTGTGAACTGCAGCCATGCCGCTGGAGCAGGCCAGAGCTTTATCGCCATTTTCCAGTATAGCTACCGAGTTTTCCAGCGCTTCAATAGTAGGATTTCCCATCCGAGTATAAATATATCCCTTTTCCTCGCTTTTAAACAAGCGGGCCCCATGATCCACATCTTCGAATTTAAACGTGGATACTTGATAAATTGGTGGCACAACCGGTCCATATTCATATTCACCAATTCCACCGTGTATTACTTTTGTGTCGTCGCTGGCTTTTCTGATATTTTCCATATTTCCTCCATAATAGTATTGATTTTTCAGTATTTCGGAAGAATACTCATAAGCTCGAAGAGTTCAATAAGAAAAGTTAATTACGGTTATTATTCTACGATTTCGTTTGACTTAATTGGAAAATAGAACTAATTTAAAGGGAAATTAGATTGGAAAATTATGGCGAATCCGGAAGATTATAAAGGAATAGTAAAAAGATATCTTATTTTCATTGAGAAGTTCGCAAGATTCCTGGGCAAATTGGGAGTTACTCCTCAGAGTTTGACCCTCGCAGGTTTATTTTTGGCTTTAGTTGCAGGAGTTTTTTTCTGGACAGGACATCTGGTAATCGGTGGAATATTTCTGTTCATTAGCGGAATAAGCGATTCTTTGGACGGTGCATTGGCTCGCACCTATAATAAGGAAACAAAATTCGGTGCCGTGCTGGATTCTACTCTGGATAGATACGCCGAATTTGCTATCTACCTTGGCTTTTACGGCTATCTGGGGCATTCGTTCTCGAACTTTGTTACCCTTTTTCAGGTTGTGGCTATTTTTGCCCTGGTCGGCTCGGTGATGGTGAGTTATATTCGTGCTCGCAGCGAGGGAATTGGAATCCCCTGCAGCGTAGGATTCTGGCAAAGACCCGAGCGTATTGTAGCCCTCGGAGTAGGAGCACTTCTAACCGGTGCTATTAATCCACTACTAGATAAAATATCTTACAATTATCTGCATGACTTTTTTATCAGAATAATTCTGGTAGTTCTCGCGGTAGGAACAAATCTAACCGCATTGAAAAGATTATTCTTTGTGAAAAAATCTCTGCGTATTAGAGGAATGAAATAAATATCAATAATTTTAAATAATTAAAGGAGAAGAAGATGTCAAACAAAGTTAGAGTGGCAATAATTGGTGTTGGCAACTGTGCCAGCTCTCTTATTCAAGGAGTTCATTATTATAGAGATGTTAAAGATGGTACTTTTATCCCGGGACTCATGCACGCCAATCTCGGCGGAATCAAGATTTCCGATATAGAGTTTTCCGCAGCATTCGATATTGATAAAAACAAGGTGGGCAAAGATCTCTCGGAAGCTATGTTCACTTATCCCAATTGCACAACCAGATTCTTTCCCGATGTTCCCAAAATGGATGTCAAGGTTCATCGTGGAATGACTCACGATGGCCTGGGTGAATATCTTAGCAAGATAATCACTAAAGCTCCCGGGCCCACCGACGATATCACCGGAATCCTCAAAGAAACCAAAACCGATGTGGTCGTTAATTATCTTCCAGTAGGCTCAGAAGAAGCCACCAAGTGGTATGTTGAACAAATTCTCGATGCCGGATGTGCTTTGGTTAATTGCATTCCCGTTTTTATAGCAAGGGAAAAATATTGGCAAAAACGGTTCAAAGAAAGAAAACTTCCCATAATCGGCGATGATATAAAATCGCAAGTAGGTGCCACTATCCTACATCGGGTACTCACCAATCTTTTTCTGGATCGCGGAATGATTATCGATAGGACTTACCAGCTTAACACTGGCGGCAACACCGATTTCCTCAATATGCTCGAACGCAAAAGACTTTCCAGCAAAAAGGAATCGAAAACCAACGCTGTTAGATCGCAGATTGAACGCAGAAAGCTTAAGATTGATGAAGATAATATTCATGTTGGACCATCCGATTATGTAGCGTGGCAAAAGGATAATAAAGTTTGCTATTTACGTGTCGAAGGCAAACATTTTGGTGATGTTCCAATGAACCTCGAATGCAGGTTATCGGTGGAAGATTCCCCGAACAGTGCAGGCGTGGTTATCGATGCTATTCGAATTGCAAAACTTGCTTTGAAGGCAGGTCTATCCGGGACTATCGAAAGCGCTTCCAGCTATTTCATGAAATCTCCACCAATTCAATACGATGATTCTGAAGCTAAAAAACGTACTGAAGATTTTATTAAAAAGTACGGTTTCAAAAGTAAAAAATAATTGGGTTTATTCATTGCCATTCAAAGATTTCGCTAATTGAATGAACCAAGATTCTAAAAACAAATATGTGAATAGACCTGCATGTGAAGTGTAATTAAAAATAAAAAGGTAGTTATTATGAAAAATAATACCGCAATCATTGTTGCTCTTTTTGTTGCAGGTCTATTTGCATTTGCATTCTTGCATCTCAGCGACGATCAAATTCCCGATGAAGATCGTTATGCTAAACTATTTCCAATTTTTATCGGTGCTTTTATTCCAATAATCGCTACTATGATGATAATCCTGAAAAAGAAGAGATACGCTCAAAATTATAATTCTCCAGAAAAAGAAATACACACAGGAGAATCATCGCATCGAAAACAAACAACTCTCGCGTTAATTTTTGCTGTATTGTTGCTATTGGGGCTTGCCGCCTTTTTTATAAACTCCATGGATATAGCACCCGATTCACCTGGTTATTCACACTTGAAATATTCCATTATCGTGCTTGCATTAATATTTTTAATATTTATCGGGTTAGTAGTATACAGAGCATCTCAGCATGGGAAATTCTCATCATTTATTAATAACCAGAATGCTCGCCAGATACTCGACCAACGATATGCACGCGGCGAGATTACCGACTCAGAATACCGCTCCAAACTCGAAGAACTAAACCGCTAATGGATTAAACATGTATCTCACCCACTCGATAATTAAGGTGGGCGATGGTAATAAATTTACACTTTTAGCAAATTTGCTGACAGAGCCGAGGACGCTTGAGAACTCTAAATAATTGGGTTTGACGATTATTCCGAGAAATCTAATTTCCCCTTGACTAATTATTATTGACATACTATATTGAAGTATAATGGATAAAGCCATTACCAATAAAATCCAACTCAAATCCGTAATAAATTGGCGGACAGGCAATATACAATTCAATTATTTCCTAAATAAACCCTCTTTTTCTTTGTTTACCCCAGAAAAAGACGGTTTTTCTCTTCGAATCGAAAAAACCAACCCGATACATAGCGTTACAATATCGTTCCTATGTAGATATTTAAAACAGGGAGAAAAAATGTTCAAACCAAACAATAACTTCTACGTATTATTTATCGCTTTAATAATCCTCACGACTTTCTCTGCCATAGCGGAAATAATTACCTGGACGGGCGCGGCAGATAACGACTGGCATAATGCTGCTAATTGGAGTGGCGGATCAGTTCCCGGTCTCGACGATGATGTCGTTATTCCCGAGGGCACAAGAACATGTAATACTAATACTACTGGAAGTTCCAATGTTGAAATTTTTATTAATAACATTGTAAACAATGGAAAAATATATACTTGTTCAACTAATTTTTGTGCTAAGTCATTTATTAACTGTGGAAAAATAGAAACTGCAGGTGGTTTTTCCGTTATCTACTATGGAGATGACGAATTTACATTTCGAAATGAGGATTCAATTGTAACCGCCCCGGGTGCTGAATCAAATTCGCGTATATCTATTGGAGCGGTAAAAGGTTCATTTACAAATAATGGCGTGATTGAACTCGGGAAAATCACCATTGAAGTGGATTATGTAGATGCAAGTAGCGGCTCATCCAAAATGGTTTCAAGAGAATTTATTACAGCTGCTGATTCAGTAAAATTAGGAAACAATGATACAATAAAAGGCATAGATATCGATAGCATTGGTGTTCCCGGTGGAAAATTGACTATTATTAGTAGATCGATAAGTATCGAGGGAAGTATTCTTGGAGGTGACGGAGGTTTTAATGCTAATGGCGGTGATGTAAACATTTTTGCTAAACGCTTTTTCCCTGAAGGCGTTAATATCAAACTAAATTCAGGGAAGATCTCCGGTGGTCAGGGTGGCGACGGTGGCGGCGACGGCGGAAATGTTAATATCACTTGCGACGGCAATATCACTCTGGAAAACTCTACTATAAGAGGTGGTGGAGGTGGTTCCGGTGACGGCGGCGGAAATGGTGGAAGGGTCGATATCAACTGCAGCGGCATTATATCATTGCTTTTCGGAGGTAAAATATATGCCGGATGGACCGGTGATCCTTTTAGAAGAAGCTACATCGACGAAGACGAAGGTGAAGGTGGCGATATATTTATATTTGCCGATAGTATCTACATGGCACACGATTCAAGCAGAATCGACTCCTACGATACCACCTCGATTAACGCCCGAAAAATGTATTACACCGATTTAGGCGGGCAGAGGATCTGCGGAGATCATCTCGTCGAATTTAACACTCCGGAAGACGGAATAATCGATTTTCTGAATTGCTTCGAATACGCCACGGTTGTTTCTTACGACGAGATACTCTTCACATGCGATTCATTACTCGCACCGCACGACAGCTTCCATATCTTCTATATGTATGCCACGGTGGTTTACGATTCTTCGGACACAAGCATCGTGGGCGCAAGCTTCGGAGGCGATTATTACATTCATTCATTTAACGACGTAACCGATACATTCTCAACCCTGATGCAAAACCAGAGCATGACCACCAAAGTCCTCGATTATTCGATTTCATCATGTCGCGGTTGGGTTTCGCCTTTTTCCGGAAGCTCCGCAAGCCTCGCTCCATTCAAAATGGATTCGTTGGATATCGAATACACGGTTCCAACCGGCCTTATCGAGGAAACCACCGACACGGTTATGATGATTCTTACCATAAGCGGCACAACCTTCGCGGATACAACCTATGCCTATATCACCAGCGATTCGGGAATGGTCATAGTCGATGTCGAAGAGTCAGTTCCCGAAATCCCTCAAAATTTCGCCCTCTCTGCCTATCCCAACCCGTTCAATTCGGCAGTAACAATTGCGATAGACGCGCCCTCCGTAGAGACGCAAAATCTTGCGTCTCTACAAATCGAGATATTCGATGTGAATGGTCGCCGCATAGAAACCCTCCGGCCTTCGGTCACCTCTGGCACCGAACCTTCCGCCCTTGAAAAGGGAGGCATGGAAGTCCCCCTTCTCAAGGGGGATTTAGGGGGTTTCTTCACATGGCAACCCGCCCCCACCCTAGGTTCCGGCGTGTATCTCGTGCGGGTGCGCTTCGACAACCGGTCGCTGAACGGAGCCGAAGCGTCCGACTGTGGAACGATCACCAAGCGAATCGTCTATTTGAAATAGGAGAATTGAAAAAGGGACATATCGTTGGCATAAATGATATCCGCGAACCCTTTATCTATTTGGGTTAGATGATTATTCCGAAATTCATTTTCCCCTTGACATTTTTTGATGGCGAACGATATTGAAATACAATGAAAAATCTCATTGCATATAAAACGAAGAGAAACCCAATCCAAACCGACGCAAAGCGTCAGATAAGGTGAAAAAATGAGAAGAACCTACATTGCTATCCTGCTTCTAATTGCTGTTGCTTGTTTTGCACAAACACAATTCACGCTACTTACCGGAGGTTCCGGAAGAGATGAAGCCTACTCGCTCGACTGTTTTTCCGATGGAAGCTATCTCATGACAGGAAGGACATTCTCATTTGGAGCCGGACATACAGATATAATCGTTACGAAATATTCCCCAATAGGGACTTGTGAATGGGCAAAAGTTATGGGTGGAGAATACGCTGATATCGGATTCTCCGTTGAAGTTACATCGGATGGCGGATTTATTGTTGCCGGAAGAAGTCAGAACTTCGGAATGTCATACATGGGGATATTCATTGCCAAATTCAGTTCCACAGCAACACTGGAATGGGCAAAAGGGGTTCATGCATCATATTACGAATACTGCTATAAGATATCACAAACAAGCGATAACGGCTTTATTATCGTCGGCAATGTAAGAAGCCACGGTGCTGGTGGTGACGAATGCGCTTTGCTGAAATTCTCATCCACAGGAAACCTGGAGTGGGCAAAAGCTATCGGAAGCCCGGGTGACGACCAAAGTTACGATGGCGTCGTAACCTCCGATGGAGGCTATATAATAACAGGCAGTACCGACAACTATGGAGCCGGTGACAACGACATCTTAGTCGTCAAACTGGACAACACTTACGGCATCGAATGGTCGAAAGCTATAGGCGGAACAGGGGATGACTTCGCCGAAGGCATAAAGCAAACCTCGGACAACGGTTTCGTTATTGCAGGATATTCCGATACCTACGGCGCAGGAAGTCTGGATATACTCACACTCAAGTTAAACTCCACCGGCGATCTCCTATGGGCAACATCCACCGGCGGAACTGAGGACGACTTAGCTACATCAATAATCGAGGCTTCCGACGGCAATATCTACACAGCGGGCGGAACAGAAAGCTATGGTGCCGGAGATAGAGATTTGGTTCTGTTGAAACATTCCTCAACAGGTTCGTTTGTATGGGCGAAAACCGTCGGTGGAAGCGGCGATGATGAGGCCGCAGATATAATAGAGACTTCGGATGGAGGTTTCGCGCTAACTGGTGAAAGTCAAATCTCCTCCACTGAAATGCTCCTCGTGAAATTCGATGCTTCCGGAGAAAATTGCATGAGCTTCGATATAACTCCAGCTACGATAACCCTAACGGATAGCCTTACAGTAACTTCTGTGACTCCCGCAATCGAATCATACACACCTACGATTATCGACACATCCGACGCGGAAGTCCCCGCTATTACGTTAATAGATACTATGTTGTGCGACAATTTGGGCATCACCGAAGAAGATTTCTTGCCGACTGATATCTATATCGAAACAAATCCAAATCCCTTCAATTCGTCGGTTTCAATCACCGCACCTGAAAATGCTGGTGTAGAAATATTCGATATCGAGGGACGGAAGATTGGCGAACTCGCCGGCGGCGAACAGGTCTGGCAACCGGACGAAAATCTCGGTTCCGGCGTCTATCTCGTCAGAGCGACGGTCGGGGATGAAACGACATCGAAACGAATCGTGTATTTGAAATAAGGCGGTTAAGCCGGCACAGCGGCCTGGACATTTGAACAACGAAACCAAACCTACGCGGAGCGTTGGACGATAAGTAAAATACTATAACAACAAAGGAAAGACATTATGATTAAACGACTTAGCACTTTTATACCCGCGACAATTGCACTCGTAATATGCTTTTTCGCTATCCAAACTAATGCCGCCACATTCGAGGAAGCCCGTATCTATTTCGAGTATAATTCGACCGATAACGATTTGGGCGTCCACATCTTCCTCGACGGCGAGGACTGGAAATCTTTAGAGATAATCAATCCGGTTGGCAATACGGTTTTTCAGGTCGAGGGCAAAGGGCCATACGCCCAACTCGGCCTGACCGAACTGTTCTTCGAGGGCGCGGAACCGACGCTCGACGAATTCCCCCTTGAAGAACTACTAAAACTGGTCCCCCCAGGAGATTATACACTAATAGGCACTACTACCGACGACGAACCGATTGAAGGGACGGCCCTTCTAACCCACGCGGTTCCTGCCGGCCCGGAAGTATCGGTTGAAACCGGTATCAACGGGGTGACAATTATGTGGGAAGCCGTTTCCGAGATAGCACCCGGTTTCCCCGACGAGCCGATAGCTATAATTGGATATGAAATAATCCTGGTAAAGATCAGACCGAAACCGGGGCTCGTTTTCGACGCGCATCTTCCAGCGACCGCAACTCAGATCACAATCCCGCCGGAATTGATCGAGTCCGGTGGTGAATACAAATTCGAGGTTTTAGTGAAAGAGAAAAGCTCGAATCAGACTATCACTGAAAATGGCTTTAAGGTGGAGAAGTAATATTTTATAGGACGAGGTTTAGTAGCAGGTACTTTCGTTCCACCAAAATGACATTCCCCCCTCGTTCCCACGCTCTGCGTGGGGACGTGTACACCGGCGCACCGGCGTCGTTCGTTCTTTTAAAATAGATTTAATTCACGCGGTTCCGCGATAATCTTTCGTAGGGGTCGTTCGAGAACGACCCGCAGGAAAACGGGCGGTTCGCGAATCGCCCCTACGGATGGAAACGGGAACCGGCCGTAGGGGCGACCCGCATACACCCGCGCACGGATCGACAGCGATGTTCGTTATTCCGAAAAGACGGTTTGACTTTTGGAAATTGGTGTATTAGGTTTCGAGTAAGATACTTTGACAGAATGGTTGTGATGAGGTTAGGATAATATTTTAGGTGTTTTGAGTTAATTTGTTGTTGTTTAATAAGTTATGGTTGCTCGCCGATGGCGAAAATGGGGCTTTTAGCGGTCCGAGATAGAGTTTTTTTGCTCCGGGATGGCAAAACGAAGGTCCGGGACCTTAATACCAAGCTCCGAGGCAGTAATACGAAGGCCCGAGACGCCATTACGAGCGTCCGAGAGGTCAATACGGACGTCCGATAAGCTGAAACGAGTGTCCGAGAAGGTGTAACCGAAGTCCGAGAGGGTAAAACGAGCGTCCGAGAAGCTATTACGAAGCTCCGGAGACCTCGCGCAGAGCAATCAAAAAAAACAATCGACCATAAATCGGTCGAAAAATAGGCCCGTTAGAAAGAGCGACGGGAAAGGAACCTTTTAGGATTTAGGGCCTTAGGATTTGATTAGACATTAAGATTTAGAAATTAGACATTTATTTCGCTACGATGCTCCTGCGTCGTAGCTTATTTATAACGCTTTGCGGTGCCTTTCGGCGCGGATCGTCACGAAGGCGTAACAACGGAGATCGTTGTTTGGAAGGACGGCGCGGCGGGGGCGCTGGCGCGCAATTTGCCGCTGCAAATTTCGTGACAGCGCGGAGGGGAAGGGCGGGCGGTGCGGGGTCTGGCAAATGCAACGAGAAACGTGGATATACGAAGGGCTGGCGCGGGTGTGGATAGGTGCGGGGAAGAGATTTTTGCGGTCGCAATAAAATATTCAAATTCCTCATTCGACCATAGCAAAAATCGTGACAGCCCGAAAAGCTATTCAAAGATTATCCTTAATTGGTCTGATAACTGCATATAACTGGTGTTTGATCTTAAGGATGAACATATAACAAACTAGATTTAAAAAAGAAATTTTCTACTATCATCAGATGGCAATTTCGATATTACATATTGCACCGCAAAATACAGCGGGTCTCCCCTATGAGATAGTAAAACTGGAGCGAAAGTTCGGTTTCGATTCAAAATTGATAACCATGTGGAAACATCCCTATGGTTTTAAGGAAGATGAATGTCTCGAACTCCCAGCTGTTGCGGGTCCGATTATAACTCGCATGCAAAAGTTATTGAGAACAACTCCTCAATCGCCGAATAAGAGACGTACTAATCCTGAGAAAATCCCTCCGGAATGGAACGGCCATAGATTTCCTTCGAGGCAACTTTTTGCTGCAAGAGATTTTATCTGGGAAAAAAAGATGCGTAAATTAGGATTCCCGGAGAGACTTTACGACTACGATATTATTGTCCTCGATAGTGGAATTCCCCTCTTGCGTAGCTGTAAGTGGATTTCCCAATGGACCAATAAGAAATCCAAATTAAGCACTTTTTATTATGGTACTGATCTTCGCTGGCATGGCGTTTTACCCCAAATTGCTAATCTTACTAAAGCGGTTTTCGTTTTTGAATTCGATCATATTGCCCTTTACCCTAAAGCTTCATGGTTACCTTATCCATTCGACACAATAAATTTTCACTCGGCTAAACCAAAGAACAATTCTCCAATCCGTATTGGACACGCCGCTCTCCGACGATCTTCAAAAGGCACGGATATTATAATCGATGTTTTGAAAAAGCTTCAACATACTTACAATATCGAGCCTGTTCTAATTGAAAGAGTCGAACATCAAAAGGCATTGCGTTTGAAGGCATCATGTGATATATTTATCGATCAACTGGGAGAACTTGGCTACGGAATTAGCGGGTTGGAATCTCTGGCTATGGGAATTCCAACCGTGGTAGAATTGTTACAGGATCATGAAAAATTTTTAGGAGATCATCCATTTATAAATGCCAACGCAAATAACCTTGAAGATAAGCTAATATCTTTAATAGAAGATTTTACTTATAGAGACACAATCTCAAGGGCAAGTATTGAATGGGTTAAAAAGTTCCATAACCCGGAAAGAACTATGGATATTATTTTAACTAAATATAAAGAATTAGATTGGATATAACAGGAGTGACCGATGAATAAACAAGTTTTCATTGTCCTTTCAATGGTGTTGATCATTACTGTTATATCTGGAGTAAGTTTTTCTCATGGTGAGTATTTCCCCCCGGAAATAAGGCTTTCAACAGGCATTACAGAAGTTTCCTGCCCCGGATGTAATACAGGCTATCCCGGCGATCCTAATCTTCCCTATAGGATACTCAATTACGCTCTTCCGGAAAACTCCGAGGCTGTTAGTATCGATTTCTCGGTCGAGTGCGAAACTCTTATTACCGATGTCGTTATTCAAAAAATATCTCTGGATGAATATGAAATCCCCTGGGATAGTTATATAAATAGTCAACATTTTATTGATTACAATACTCCAATTGCTGTGCTTATTGGAACTCGATACCTACATAATGTGCCTATAGCGCAAATAAAATTCTATCCGGTGAATTATTATCACAAAAATGGAGCTTTAATATGGAACAAAAAAATTGATTTTAATTTTCTTGTTCAACAATCCGACAGGACAACCCATAATCGTGTTGTAACTCCAATCTCTGCTCAGATTCAGGAAAGCACTTTGGAAAGCGCTGTGGAAAATTTCGATGAAATAGACTTCTCGCCAGACATCATCGATTGCAGCATCATGGAGAGCCACACAAGGAGTTTCCCTCCATCCGCGGGAGATGATCCCTGTGATGGAATTATAATTACCTCACTCGAATACGAACGCTTTTTAACTCCTCTTTTGGATGAGATCGATTTTGGGGTTGTTTTGGAAATAATCCCATTTTCAGAGATCTATTCTCAATATATCTCTGGTGTAGATCGCGCTGAAAGGCTTTCCAGGTTTATCAAAGATGCCTATAACTTCTGGGGAATTAGCGGTGTTTTTCTGGTTGGTAAACTCGATGAAATTCCTATAAGATACAGATATGGCCAGAACGCTGTCAGCAACCATGTTTATGTACCAACCGACCTCTATTATTCCGTCTTTGATAACAACTGGAATTCAGATATGGATTATTATTTTGGCGAGGAACTCGAAGATGATTTCCTCCCGGAGTTGTTTACCGGGAGATTCCAGACCGAAGACACTACCGAGCTTATCGCATATGTCGATAAAATCAAAAGCCATCGATGGGAAACCGCTTCCATGAGGACTTCGAAATGGCTTTTTGCATGTGCAAGCCTTTCTCCACATGATTTCATGGGACAAACAATTTGTGATTCTATTATAGATGATTACAGTGGTGAGGATCGGATCGAACCGATTAAAATGTACACCTACGCCGATAGCACAAGCGGAGACTGGGAATTCAACGAAACTAATTTTAATGCCCAAATAGATACTGGTGTTTATGTTATTTGCCATATAGACCATGGCTATCAATATGTTTTACATACAAGCAAAGAAACAACCGGCGGCTCCGGCCTCGATATCGGTGAATTTATAGCTCTGGATAATTCTCCCAATTATCCTCTTCTTTTTAGTTATTCTTGCGAGGTCAACGCACTCGATTTTAACACCGTAGGCATGGCTTCGGTAAGATCTCCTGAAGGTGGGACAATCGCAACGATCGCCAATTCTCGCTCGGCCTGGACACCCCAAATATACTTCGTTTTCAATTTTTGGGAGAGTTTTCTGGATGCAAAATACTCCATCAAAATCGGGGAGATATTGCAACACACTATTTTATCTTATCCTGATGATGTAATTTCCAGATATTATAAATCTATAATTACGCTATTTGGTTATCCCTTTCTCGATATGATGATTGGCTCTGGAGTCGATGCTACAATGGCTATTTCACCCTCTACTATTACTTCGAGTGATTCTTTATTAGAAATCTCTATAACTGATAGTATATCCGGTGATCCTCTGGATAGCGTTTTGATTGTAGCCAGAACCAACTCGGGCAAATATGCGATGACTCGAACTGATATTGGCGGAACTGCCGATATTTACATACATCCATCAGGCGAGAGTTCAATTATCGTAACTGCTTCCGGTGGAGGAATAATCCCAATCTCGGATACAATATCGATTATTTCAGGAAGCAATCCCGCGCTATCAATTGAAGATTTCAGCTTCTACGAGATATCTGGCGATGCCGACCTTATTCCCGAGCCGGGAGATACATGGAGCTGCAATCTCAAGCTTTATAATTCTGGAGGAAGTACCTCAGGACCGGTCGAGATTATCTCACAGTGTGAATATATTATTGATTCGATATTAACAATAAGCTCTATCGCTCCCGGTGAATCCTTGACAGTCGATACAGCCTTTTCATTCTCGATTTCACCTTCTCTGAGAGGATATGAAAACCTGCGGCCAATAATTAATCTCGGATTTGGGGAATTTATTACTGTCGATACTCTGTCACTTCAGATCATGGGCCCGGAATTGATTCACTACCTGACCGAATACGACGATTCTATCGATGGTGTTCCAGACTCTGGTGAAACCGCCAATCTAAATATACATCTATTTAATCGTGGCTTGGGTGATTTCTATGATTGCGAGTTGGATATCGAGCTATGGGGAGCTACAACCACAACTTCACACCTAACGATTGGCGATATTCTATCCGGAGACACACTGAATGCATCTATTCCTCTGTTCACTACTAATAATGCAATTTCCTCGGAGATTATCTTATCATCATCGAATTCAACATCCGAAACATTGAATATTAAGATCAATTCTCCTGCAAGGCCCGATTCTCTGGAGATGATTCCTGCGTTGCATTCTATTGAGCTTTTCTGGGAATATCCCGAGGACAGCACAATTATCGGATTCAATATCTATCGTGCAGACAGCTTATTGACATATTGGGAATTGATGAACCAATATCCAGTGTCCTCCGCGATATATCTTGACGAAAATCTTCCCGAGTGTTGTAGTTATTATTATCGAGTTACTTCGGTGGATAGATGGTCCAATGAAAGCAATCCCAGCGATTCACTCAAAGCATGGACAACTTTGCCTTTTCATGAACCATGGCCTAAATCAGTCGGTCCTTCTATTAGGCTATACGCTTCCCCTATTCTCTACGATATGGACTTCGACGGAAGCCAGGAAATCTATTTCCCAGGACAAAACTACGGAGCTATTTTCGCTTTCTACGGCGATGGACTTGATCTTAACGACACTACCATGGGAATAGATCCATTCGTAGTTACCGCTTATGAGGGTGGGTTCCCTGTCGAAAATGGGATATGGGGAAGCCCTGCTATGGGCGATCTGGACAACGATGGTGATTTCGAATTGGTGACTAATCATCGTCACAACTCAAAAACTCTACATGCATGGGATATTCGCGACGGCTCAAGCGAACCTGGATGGCCGGTTTCCGTTGGAGTAAGCTCGATGGGTAACGTAATCTTAGCAGACCTAGACAACGACAGCCTTCTGGAGATAATCAATCCAACATTCACCGGGCTTGAATTCTTCGAAGAAGATGGCTCGGTCTATACACCATGTACCAGTATCGTATTTAGTGAACTCGAAGAACACATGACAGGTACGCTATATGGTTCACCGGCAGTGGGAGATATCGATAGCGATGGAAATCTGGACATAATCTATGGTGGCCCTTGGGATTCACTTGGATTTGGTACTATATGGGCATTTGAAAATGACGGGACTATAAAAGATGGTTGGCCACTCCGTCTGCATGGTATGAATGCTCTACCTGCATCTTTCACATTGGCTAATTTCGATAGCGATACTAATACCCTGGAAATCCTGGCGGCAACGCGTGGTACCGGTGCAATTATTCTTAATTATATGGGTGAAATTTTATCCGGTTGGCCTAAACCGGAGTATTTCTTCCCCATGTATTTTTCCCATTGTGCAGCTGTTGATTTTGACGGCGATGGCATATGCGAAGCAGTTATTCCTGGATCATATAAATTAGCAATTATTCGAGCCGACGGCACTCTACTCGATGGATGGCCACAGATAATAGGCAACTCGACCGAGTTTCCTTCAAATCCAACCGTGGGAGATATCGACGGTGATGGCGAATGGGAAATCCTATGCACATGGAAAGATAGAGTTTTTGGATTCGATGTAGATGGTCAACAGCTTCCCGGATATCCCCTGGTTATTGAAGATATCTGTTATAACGAACCTTCTTTAGGGGATATTGACGGTGATGGATTAATCGAGATCGTTATCGGAGCTTTCGATTCCAGAATATACATCTGGGAGACAGTCTCAGCCTTTAACGAAGAGGCTATCGCCTGGCCTACTGATAGGAATAACTATAGACGAACAGGAGTCTATGGTGAACACATGGGAACTTCTATCACTGAAAATAAACTGCCTCGAGAATTAGAAATGAAAATATATCCAAATCCATTTAATAGCTCCTGTAAAATCGAATTCTCTGGCAACCTTGAATTGCAAATATTCGATTTAAATGGACATCTTGTTAGAGATTTCAATAATGAGCAATCTAAAAGATATGTTCTTTGGGACGGTTTGGATAATTCCGGCAGTAAACTTCCCAGCGGTGTATATCTTCTGAGAATAAAAAACTCAATGCAAACTACAAATCAAAAAATCGTGTTAATTAGATAATCATGACTGAATCCACTAAATCTCGAATTAGACAAAAAGCGAATCAACACACAGCAAACATTGTTCAGTTCGATCGAATCAAATCTTTTATTGCCAACAAATGCGAATCCACTATGGGAAAGAATTTGGCATTAGCGTTATCTCCATCTAATGATACAAATTTTATCCGCCATCGATTGAATCTTATCCAGGAAATCGTTAATACACTGAACGACTCCGGACAACCCGATTTAACCGGCCTGTGTGATATTACAGATAAAATAAAACTGGTAAAAAAAGAAGGAATGCTTTCAGCTGAATCTCTGTGGAAAATTAACTGCGATGCGATGATTATGAATAAGTTGGCTCGTCTTGCTCGTAAGGGTCTGCAAGAACGCCCTCTTCTTAAAGAGATAATCTCAAATCTGGAGACTATTCCAGATTTGTCTCAAAAGATAACTGATTACATAATCCATCCCGGGGAAATTAAAGAGAATGCTACTCCCCTGCTCAGCGATTTAAGAAAGAACCAACAAATAATTAATGAAAAGATTCAATCCAAACTGGAAAATTATCTAAATAGTAAAACTTACAGCAAATATCTCCAAGAGCAGTTAATCACTCTTCGCCATGGAAGATTTGTGCTTCCGGTAAAAGTTGATTATAAAAAGGAGATTTCTGGAGTTATCCATGATAGATCTGCCACTGGAGCAACTTTATTTATCGAACCTCTACCTGTAGTCGATTTAAACAATCAACTCCGAGAATTACAACTTTCTGAGAAAGCGGAAAAAGAGCGAATATTAAGACTATTATCCCAGATTGTAAATGTGCATGCCGAGACTTTGCTTCTCAACATAGAAATTCTGGGGGAATTGGATTTCTTAGTTTCTGTAGCGCGAATGGCAACTCATCTTAAATGTAATTTACCTGGATATGCTCAAAGTGAAGATCTGATATTAAAAAACGCAAAGCATCCCCTTCTAATCCTCGAAGAAGCGAAAAAGGACGATTTTAAAGCCATACCTCTTAATTTGGAATTGAAATCAAATAAGAGAGCTTTACTAATTACCGGCCCTAATATGGGTGGGAAAACTATCGCCTTAAAAACATGCGGCCTTTTGATTTATATGGCCAATTGTGGGCTTCCAATTCCTGTCGATAAAGGATCTCATATTCCGCGTGTTGAGGCTATTTTCTCTGATATCGGTGACGAACAATCTATCGATGACTCGCTTTCCACTTTTGCTGCGCATGTAACTCGATGGAAAGAAGCCATCGCTGCAGCAAATAGCACGTCACTGATTCTTCTCGATGAATTGGGTACTGGTACTGATCCGGAGGAAGGAACACCTCTTTCCCGGGCGTTAATCGAGGAATTTGTTTCTCGAAATTCTTATCTAATAGTAACAACTCATCTCGGAGGTTTAAAAGCCTTCGCTTCAGAGTTGGATAATGTCGATAACGGGGCAATGCTTTTCGATGAAAAACACCTCGAACCACTTTATCAACTTCGTATTGGCTTTCCGGGAAGGTCTTGGGCATTTCAGATCTCGCAACGACTTGGATTATCAGAAGATATTCTCAATAATGCCAGAGACTTGAGAGGCGACTCCGAAAGCAGTATAGACAATCTTATTTCAAAACTCGAAAATACTATCGAGGCTAATGAATCTATTCAAAGAGATTTAAATTATCAAAAAAGGAAGCTCGAAGATAAAACAAAGGAAATAGACTCCTTGATTTCATCCAATAAAGGCAAGGAAAGCCATCTGGATGAGCTTATTAGGAGATATGAAAACGATAAGCTGGATATGCTGGAGCGTGAATTGTCCGCGGAGAAGAAAAAAATCGAGAAGCAATTCAAACGCTATAAGAAAAAGGAAAAAGCTCTCAATGCTGCCAGGGAGCATGTTAAAAACCGAATGGATAAAATTAAACAGCAGCAAAAAAAACGCAGAGGTCCTCCCAGGGATTTATCAAAGGGAGACAGGGTTTGGCTATATCGATTGCAAAAACATGGCAAAGTTTTAAGCCCAACTGATAAACGTGGTTATATAGTTGTTCAAGTGGATGGTGTAAAAGTGAAGATTCACAGTTCTGTTGCTATGCCGCCTAAGGACGACGAACAACTGGAAAAACAGAAAACAAAAACTGTCTATACTAAAAAGAAAGTTCCTATCGCTAGAGATCTGCGTGGAATGAATTTCGAACAAGCCTGGGCAATTATTGACAAATGGATTTCCGAAGCCCTGGTCGTAGGTGTCGATCGTTTGAATATTATTCACGGCAAAGGCACAGGCGTATTGAGAAAAAAAATCAGGGAAACTATAGAAAAAGACAAGCGAATTAAAAAATGGGAGTATCCGGAGATATTTGAAGGTGGTGAAGGTGCTACCATTATCTATTTGAAATGATTTTTCAAATAAAACGGTAATTTTTCTCTTGACCTCTGGTTTTTGAATAATTATGTTAATTGGTTAAATACTATTAAACTTAATCAAAAGATTTGAATATTTACATATTTAGGAGGATAACATGAAGAATTGCATAGCCGAAGCATTAAAGGGAGTAGAGGGCTATGTAGAAATAAGAATCCAGAAAAAGGATTCTTCCCAACTATCCTACAGACGCGGTCAATCAGATAAAATCCAGTTATCTTCGGATATCGGTGGATGCGTTCGAGCTCTGGCTAAAAATGGTGGTTGGGGTATTGCTACATTCAATGACTTAAAAGATCTCAATAAACGGGTTAAAGAAGCTTTAGCAAGTAGTAAAGCAATCCAACCAGAAGAACCGATTAAACTGAAAGATGTTGATCCTGTACAAATGGATATAAAAGCTACTATCCACGATGATCCGCGTGAACATCCTTTCGACGAAAAAGCCCAAATGGTAGAAAATTACGACGAAATTCTCCGTAGCAGAGATAAGAGAATAATCGATTCTAATTGCCTTTATGCAGATAGTTTCACAACTGTATGGTTCGGTAACACCGAAGGTACTCTTTTCTCAAGGGAGAGGATGGATGTCATTCTCTTAGCAAGCGCTGTGGGAAAAGAAGGAGATAATGTCCAGATAACTCGTGATGCTTGGTCCAGCCGTAATGACTTTGGTATAGTATTGGGAAAGGACGATTTGATAAAAAAAGTTGGAGATTTAAGCGGCCAACTCCTCGACTCAGATCAAGTAAAAGCTGGAAAATACGATGTAATTCTCGACCCTAATCTGGCGGGAGTATTTATTCATGAAGCTTTTGGCCATTTATCTGAATGTGATCATATAGTAGATAACCCTCAGGCCAGAGAGATGATGAAACTGGGTAGAAAATTTGGTCCAGAAGATTTTACAGTCACTGAAGATGGAACAGTTCAGCCGGATAAGCGAGGAACGATAATTATCGACGATGAAGGCGTTTTGTGTAAAAAGAACTACCTTATTAAAGATGGAGTCCTGGTTGGACGTTTACACAATAGAGAAACAGCTGCAAAAATGGGTGAAGATCTCACAGGTAACGCCCGCGCTCAGGACTACAATCATCGCCCGATTATCAGGATGACAAATACAGCAATCGAGAATGGATCCGTTTCCTTTAACGATATGATTGCCGATATCAAAGAAGGCATTTATTGCATCGATGCTTACGGTGGACAAACAATGATGGAAAATTTTAGTTTTTCATCAGGTTATGCATATATGATACGCAATGGCAAAATCGAAGAGATGGTTCGCGATGCAGTCCTTCAGGGTAATTTATTCAAAACACTCAAGAATATTCAAGCTGTGGGCAACGATTTTACCTGGAATCACGGAGGTGGAACGTGTGGAAAAGGCGGACAAGCCGCTAAAGTATCCATGGGAAGCCCACACATCAGAATCAAAGATGTGATAATCGGTGGGAAGTAAAAAATTAACGGAGGTATAAATGTTATCTAATATAATCAAAAAAGCAAAAAGTCGTGCACAGGCAGCGGATGCATTTTATCTAAAAATGCATAAAACTGATATTGGTTTCGAGGGATGGAAATTGAAAACTTCCTCGGTTCGCCAGAAAGAAGGCTATGGTCTCAGGGTTTTAAAAGACGGCAAAATCGGCTTTGCTGCTTCCACTGATCCTAATGGCCTGGATGATATGATAGATAATGCTATGGAAACCGCTAAATTCGGCGAAGAGGTAGAAATAGCATTACCCGGACCTCATGAAACCGAATCTCCTGATATTTACGATCCGGCAATTATTGATTTATCTATCGAAGATATTATCGGTTTCGGTAAAAAATTTATCGAGCTTTGCTCTTCTTACAGAGATACTTGCGATTTATCTTTCGAAGCTCAGAAAGTTGTATTAACTCAGAGGATTATTAACTCGAGTGGTTTCGATCGTGAATTTAGCAAAACTTATCTGGTTTGGAGTGGGAATTTAAATCGGGTTAAACAGGAAGATGTTTTCATGCTCTACGATGGTTCCGCAAGCACTTATCTTCCCGATATGGATGCAGAGTTAAAGAAAATGGTCGAGCCTTTTGCCGAAAAACTCAGACTTGCAGATAGTATCTATGATATCGATTCAGGCAAAAAACCTATTTTATTTCATCCTAAAGGCACAATGGTAATTATTCTGCCCCTGATGGCCGCAATAAATGGAAGAAGTGTCTATTCCAATACTTCTCCCCTTGTGGGCAAAGAAGAACATAAAATATTTGATGAGAAACTCTCAGTTTGCGATGACGGAACTATTAATCGTATGATAGGAAGCGCTCCATTTGACGACGAGGGCCTACCCAAAGAAAAACTGGATATCGTGCGAGATGGTGTATTCAAGAATTTCTTGTTCGATCTCGTAACGGCTAAAAAGGCCGGCAGAAAATCCAATGGTTGCGCAAATAGAGGTATTTTCTCTTCACCCAACCCCGGAACATCGAACATCATTATCGACAAAGGGGAAGAGTTAGCAGAAGACATGATTTCTTCGATCGATGACGGCTTATTAATCGAAGGTGTGTTAGGAATGGGACAGGGGAATATTATCTCAGGAACTTTTAGCAATCCATTAGCAACTGCATTCAAGATAGAAAATGGCGAGAAAGTTGGAAGAGTCAAGGATGCAACAATTAGTGGGAATATATATCAAGACTTGAAAGAAATTACAGCAATTAGTAATACCCAGGAATTAGTCTGGGGCTCTTACCTATGTCCCTGGATAAGAGTTGATAATTTGAACGTTGCAGGTAAGTAAAATCCTTTAATCTGTTAAGAAGGAGAATCATGAAAAAAGAGCCAAAAACCGGCTTGGGACGTGCGTTGGTAGAAACCTATGAGAAGTATTTTTCTAAAAAGGAAAAATACGAGAAAGAGCTTGAAGAAATTGCCAGCACGGTAAATTTCCTGGTCGATAATATTAAGGCCCATGAGCCTGACGAAGTTATCGATGTGGAAGAATATCGTATTTCTGATGAGAAAGCTTCTGAACCCAAAGAAGATACCTACGAGAAAAAAGAACAACCACAAGCAGAAACAGTAGCTCCTCCTCAAAAAAGAACAAGGAAAGCCACAGCGAGAAGAAAAACCAGAGGTAGCAGAGAGTCGAAGAGACCAAAAACTTTCGCTAACGATGCAAGAGGTCTTTCCCAAAGACAACTTAGATCGAAGAAAAGAAAGATTCTCTCCGAGGTCGAATCGATCTTGTTAGAAGCGGGTTCTTATATCAAGCTGGCTCAACTTTACAATATGGTTGTAAAAACCGTAAAGATTCCGGGCAAGACTCCAAAGAGAACATTGCGTAGATATCTAGGTAAAGACGACAGATTTACGATTACAAATGGGTTCGTAAACCTGGTGAAAAACAAAAAGTAATTTTTTTCTTTTTGTTATAGGGAAATAGAATTATTTAGTTCTATTCTCAACCAGAATTTCTGGGAATAGATATTTATCCGGATTTTCATTGACATATCTATAGCCGGAAATATATTGTACAAAATGTCATCTTCAGGAAACATATCCGATCTCGAGGTAAACTCCGAACCGGGGAAAGATCATGAAGGATCTCTTCCAAGGGTATCGGTAGTTATACCTGTTAGAAATGAGGAAAAATACCTTGGCAGTTGTCTCGAATCGATAGCTGCCCAGGATTATCCTCATGACCTTCTAGAAATCCTTGTCGTGGATGGAAGCCAGAATAATAGAACATCAAATATTGCTCGCCAATATGCGGATAAAAATCATCTTAACCTGAGGATATTGGAGAATCCACATGGTAACACGCCATGCGGTTTAAATATCGGATATAAAAACGCTCGTGGCGATATATTTATTCATTTCATAGGTCATGCAATTATGCCTTCCGACTTCGTGAGTAAAAATATTTCTTATTTACGCGAGAAGAATGCCGATGCTGTAGGTGGTTTAGTGGAAAGCGCTTCAATCGAGGACAAAATTGTTCCAAAAGCTATTGGATATGCTTTAAACAGCTTATTCGGACTCGGTGGAGTCACTGCTCGAACCGGAACCAAGGAAAGATATATTGATAATCCAAGTTTTGGGGCTTATAAAAAAGAACTTTTCCAAAAATATGGATATATCGATGAACGATTGACACGAAATCAAGATTACGAATTCAATCAACGAATAACCTCAGCTGGCGCAAAAATCTACTTCACTCCTGAAATTAGAAGCAAGTATTATAATCGCACAAGTTATGGAAGTTTGTTTAAGGAATATTTCAATGCCGCAAGATGGCGTACATTTATGATCGGAAGGTTTGTCCGCGCAGTTAGACTTAGGCATCTGGCTCCTCCTCTATTCTTCCTGGCTGTAATTCTCAGTATCGGGTTATCCTTTTTCATCAAGCCTTTTACCTGGATTCTCTTGGGCCTTCTTGGAATATATTCTGTAGTAGCTTTGGGGTTTTCAATCGGATTAAGTATAAGAACTAGTCTTAGATTCTTTCCTGCAATATTAATTACTTATCCAGTGATACATATCGGTTATGGCATTGGTTTTATAATCGGTATTTTCGAATTTATCTTATTCGGCAAAGGTAAAAAAGTAATAAAAGCTGACGCTCAATAGTAATTCAAATTAACAATCGCTTTTTTCTATTGCATACTTGATGCAATTGTATTAACTTAATAATACAGAAAACACATAATTTAATGTGATTCTGAATATTGAATTCATTTTCATTTTTAAGGGGAAATGATGAAAAAATATATTGCATCGATTCTAATACTTTTGTCTGCTTCAACTTTCGCCACAATTAGAATCGCCAGTGTAAATTCTTCTACTTCAGACTTAGCAAACTCGATACTCGAAAATATTGACGCTATGTTGTATAGCGACTCAACTATCGATCTTATATTGGGACCATCCGAAGGTATGGGTGGTGATTCCAATAAGGCAAGAGTTATCTTTGCTGATTCAGCTGGTACTATTCAAATATCAGCAGCGGATACTTTCTATCGAAGTAGAGAGATATGTGTTATTATTGAAGGCCTATGCCATCTGGCGGAAATCTACAACACTGTTATACTTCCCGGCACTGTTTGGGAAGTGGACAGCAATTATCGTTGTTTCGAATCCATGCCTATTATAGGTTCGGATGGAAATATCCAGAGAGTTCGACGCAAATCTCATAAACTTAGAACGGATATGCATATCGATTCCCAAATTAGATTGGATACCATTATTACCAGAGATTCATCAGAATATACTTATCTCATAACTATCTCTAATGAAACACGAACTCTGGCACCATTATATGGGACATTGGAGGAAACAGCCGATATTTGGCTTCTTTCTTCCCGTCGTTGGGCAGAAGATTTCGAAATAATTGCAGATCAGGTTCAAACAGAATCACCTCCCAATTGGTTGTATATCAATACTATATTCCCAACCGATTATCTGATTACTCTTTACGACTCTAACTGGATTTCAACTACAACCCCTGTTATAGTGAGCACACCTGGAGAAAACTCTGGTGCTACCTGGACATTGGATATCCTTAGTGATGGAAGTGAACTTTCAGAGTGGTATATTTATCCTGAGTATCAAGAAACTCCCGAGGGTTTCGTGGTCTCCTTCAATCCGGATAGTCTTTCCCATCGCTTTCAAAAAGATTATGTGGTTTATGCGCATGATACATCGGGAATGCCAGTAAATTCTCTTCAGGCATATTATTATTCTTTAAGTATGGATACTCTGGGCAGTCGAATTACTAACGACCTTGGTTATCTAACTATTCCCTTATGCGGCCCGGACAGCTTTATAATAATATTCCGTTTTGGTGATGCCTTAATATCTCCCAAGGATACTACTTTATATATAAGTTCCTTTGAACCTGAAACACTTGACATTGTTGTAACAATAGATACTACCGGGATATCTGATAATCTACCTGAACATATTTCTTTTTCGGCCTACCCAAATCCATTTAACACTCAATGTAAGATCTCAGCTCCGGGAGCTGTTACTATATATGACATTGAAGGAAAATTCATTAGACACTTAGAAAACAGTGGAAAAAATTCTCTAAATACGGTCTGGGATGGACGCAATTCTCTTGGAAAAGAAGTATCATCTGGGATTTATTTTGCCTATTGTAATCGAGCAGATAAGAGATTAATTCGCCTTATCTTATTGAAATAAAAAAAACCGCTCGAAAACTCGAGCGGTTCTCAATGGATCATTAATCGTTTACTTAGGCTTTTTAGTGCCGTATTTAGACCTGCTTCTCTTCCTTCCATCCACACCTGTAGCGTCGAGAGCTCCCCTGATAACGTGATAACGTACACCTGGAAGATCTTTCACTCTACCGCCTCTAATTAGGACTATACTATGCTCTTGCAGTGTATGTCCTTCGCCCGGGATATAAGCGGTAACTTCGATTCCGTTGGTGAGTCTTACCCTGGCAATCTTTCTCAGGGCGGAATTAGGTTTTTTAGGAGTCATGGTATATACTCTTATGCAAACCCCTCTTCTCTGCGGACAGCTTTTAAGAGCAGGAGATTTAGTCTTTTTTACGACCTTTTTTCTGCCTTTTCTTACAAGTTGATTAATTGTAGGCAATTTGTACTCCTTCTTTATTCAATATTCTTATAATCCAAACATTTCATCCTGTTGAGCCTCGATAAAGAGGTTCTTCATGGATTCTTCGTCTAATTCTTCTTGTTCAGTTTTTGGCTGAATTTTATCGTAACTACGATAGCCGGTTCCAGCCGGTATTAATCTACCGATTATAACGTTCTCTTTCAACCCTTTTAAATAATCGAGTTTACCTGAAACACCAGCATCGGTGAGAACTCTGGTAGTTTGCTGGAAACTTGCAGCGCTAATAAAGCTATAAGTCGATAAACTCGCACGAGTTATACCCAATAATAATGGCTCGAAAGTGGCAGGTTGTCCACCTTGAGCTCTTACATTATTGTTCTCTTCCAATAAATCCGAACGGTCGATTTGTTCATTCTCCAGGAACTTCGTGTCGCCGGGGTTATCTACTCTAACCTTTTTAAGCATCTGACGTACTATAACCTCGAAATGCTTATCGTTAACCGTAACGCCCTGCAGTCTATAAACTTCCTGGACCTCGTTAATTAAATAATCCTGAACAGCTCTATCCCCTAAAACCTTTAGAATGTCATGAGGAATGACTGGTCCATCGCAGAGTTTTTGCCCGGCATGAACAATATCATTCTCCTGCACAAGAATATGCCTTCCGCGTGGAATTACATATTCATATACTTCACGTCCAACATGTGGAGCGGTTTCTATTGTTCCTTTACCATCCGAAGTTAAACGAACATATCTGGTATTAGTAACTTCGTAAACAAGGTCACCATTTGGTTCCATCTTCGGATTAATTTTTGTCTTCTTATAATTACTCCGGCTTTTTCTCTGAATCTTGATTTTACCCTTGTTCAAGGTTACTTTAAATCTTCTTCCAATCTTTGCAGGTTCACCCTCTTCGAGTTCATTAATAATTTCGCCACGCAAATCCTCGGGTCTATCAACTCCGATAACTTCTACTTTAGTTCCAACCTTACGGGTTTTACCTTTGGAGAATCTCACTACTCCGTTAATCTCGGAAATAATTGCTGGTTCTTTTGGTTTACGAGCTTCGAAAAGTTCAGCAACTCTTGGCAAACCACCCGTGATATCACGAGTTTTAGAAATCCCTTTGATAAGCTTGGCAACTGGTTGACCAGCTTTAATGTCTTGGCCGTCTTCAACCATAATGTGAGCTTCGTTAGGCATTGAATAAGTGGCGATCGGTTTATCATCTTCGCCCAAAATCTGGATTTTCGGATGATAAGCTCTGTCTCGAACATCCAGAATGACCAACTGTTTGGTCATAGTGGCTTCATCTACCATCTCTTTAGCGGTGCGATCTTCCACAATATCCAGATAACTTACTCTACCCGGTACATCGGATATAATTAGATTGACATATGGTTCCCAATCATAAAGAACGCTACCAGGTTGAATTTTCATTCCGCTTTTTACTTCGAGTTTAGCGCCATAAGGTGCCTTAAATTTGTGTTCAATACCGGATTGATCCTCTACAATTATTTCACCTGTTCTATTAAGTACGATGCCTTCACTTTCGCCTTCGGGATCTTCGATAACACGAATACGACGGAATTTGACCTTACCACCATATTTACTGGTAACTCGAGATTGCTCTGAAACGTGTGCTGCTGTACCACCGATGTGGAAAGTTCTCAATGTAAGCTGAGTTCCCGGTTCTCCAATTGATTCACCAGCTATAATTCCAACGGCTTCACCTACCTGTACTTTCTTATTAAAAGCGAGATCTCTACCGTAGCATTTTGCACAAACACCTTGTTTTGACTCGCAGGTAAGCACTGAACGAATTTTAACTAAATCGATACCCCTATCTTCTATTTCCAGAGCCATTTCATCGCTGATCCCCTCACCTGCAGGTAGAATAACTTCATCCGTAATAGGATCGTAAACATCTTCAGCGGCAACCCTACCAGCAATTCTCTCTCGAAGAGGAATGATAACATTTTCACCCTCTTTTAATGCTGTTCTATCAACACCTCTGATGGTTCCGCAATCATCCTCAGAAATTATCACATCCTGTGCGACATCAACTAATCTACGAGTAAGATATCCGGCATCAGCGGTTTTTAGTGCTGTATCCGCCAAACCTTTACGCTGTCCGTGCGTGGAGATAAAGTACTCCAGCACGCTTAATCCTTCTTTGAAGTTTGATAAAATAGGTGTTTCAATAATAGCTTGACTGGTTAATCTCTTCTGCGGCTTGGACATCAAACCTCTCATACCAGCCAGCTGTCTTACCTGATCCTGACTACCTCTCGCACCAGAATCCACCATCATTGCAAGAGCATTGAAACCATAAGCCTCCTGGCGTAGGGTGCTGAATAAGGCCTCTGTAACTTCTTCCTGCATACGATTCCAGATATCAATAACCTTGTTATATCTTTCGCCTTCGGTGACAATACCCTTTCTTCGGGCTTTTTCTACTTTGTTAACTTCCTTCTGTGCTTTCACAATAAGCTTGGGTTTCTCTTTTGGCACAAGTAAGTCATCCACTCCGATAGAAACCGCGCTTTGAGTTGCAAAATCAAAACCGCACTTCTTCAGTTTATCCAAGAACAAAGCTGTATGTTTCAACCCTTTACGTTTATAGCATTCAGCTACAAGATTGCCAAGAGTTTTCTTCTTCATTACTTCATTATAATAAGGCATGCCAGTAGGGATATTCTCATTAAAGAGAATTCTGCCAGTAGTTGTCCAGATCATAAATCCCGGAACTGTCATCTTTGCCAGCACTTTTTCCTTATTTGATGAGAGGAGTTGTACATGTAAAACACCTTGTTCACGATCATATTCTTCATAATGAACACTACCTGCTCTAGAAGCCACAATCTCTATTGGAGGTTCTTGAGAAAGTTTATCAGGATTGGGAGAAAATCTAGGAATACTTGCAATTATATCTCCGCTCTTAACCGAATCACCTTCTTTAAACTTAAGATGTTTTTCCTGGGGAGGTATTCTAACGGCTATTTGTGCATGAAGACCAACCTTTTTGAAATTGTAAGCTACTACAACTTCGTCCACCGAACCGAATATCATACCATCGCCGGGTTCTCCCGGACGATATTTAGTAAGATAATAGATTCCCAGAACCATATCCTGGGATGGGCTAGCTACTGGCCTGCCGTTTGATGGTAACAAGATATTATTTGGAGCTAACATAAGCTCATGAGCTTCCATTTGAGCCTCAAAAGATAAAGGCACATGTACCGGCATCTGGTCACCATCAAAGTCAGCGTTGAATGCCTGACAAACCATAGGGTGAATCTGAATTGCCTTACCCTCGATTAACTTTGGATAAAAAGCTTGAATTCCCAATCTGTGAAGCGTTGGAGCTCTATTGAGTAATACCGGGTGATCCTTTATAATCTCTTCCAGAATATCCCATATCTCTGGTTTTTCTTTCTCCACAAATTTCTTAGCGCTTTTAACCGTCTGCGTGTAGCCTTTTTCCTCCAATTTTCTTAATATAAATGGTTTAAATAATTCTAAAGCCATAGATTTGGGTAATCCACATTGGTGAAGTTTCAACTCAGGGCCTACTACGATTACACTTCGACCGGAATAATCAACTCTTTTACCCAGAAGATTCTGACGGAACCTTCCCTGTTTACCTTTAAGTAGATCTGCAAGCGACTTCAAAGGTCTGCGTGATCTACCTCTTACTGCAGTGGACATTCTGCTATTATCCATTAAAGCATCCACTGCTTCCTGAAGCATTCTTTTTTCATTACGTAGAATCACATCGGGAGCTTGAATATCCAATAGCTTTTTTAATCTGTTATTTCTATTGATAAGCCTGCGATACAAATCATTCAAATCGCTGGTAGCAAATCTTCCACCTTCCAGAGGAACAAGCGGCCTTAAATCCGGAGGAATAACCGGAATAATACTCATTATCATCCACTCAGTACGATTGGTAGATTGCCTAAAACTTTCCGCAACCTGTAATCTTTTGAGATGGTTCTTTTTACGTTGAACACTGGTCTCGTTTTTAATGTTTACCCTCAAGTCAGCAGCTAATTCATCTATATTCAACTCTTTTAGAAGATGTTCAATAGCTGAAGCGCCCATCTCGGCTTTAAAATCAACACCCTTTTGTTTTAATTCATAATATTCATTCTCAGTGAGAAGCTGATTGTGATGCAAGCCCGTTAAGGATTCATCGCCGGGATCAAGTACTATATAGGATTCATAATAAACAATCTGTTCCAGTTTGGATACAGATAGATCCAACAATCTCCCAATTCTTGAAGGATTAGTCCTAACATACCATATATGGGTGACCGGAACGGCCAAATCGATATGCCCCATTCTCTCTCTTCTAACTCGAGAACGGGTAACCTCAACACCACATCTATCACAAACCACTCCTTTGTATCTGATACCTTTGTATTTACCGCAAGAGCATTCCCAATCTTTAACCGGACCAAATATCTTCTCGCAAAACAATCCGCCTTTTTCGGGCTTGAAGGTTCTATAGTTGATGGTTTCCGGTTTTATAACTTCTCCATAGCTCCAAGACCTTATAACTTCAGGACTTGCAAGCTGAATTTGTAAAGCCTTGAAATCCATATTAGATTTATTGGTATCTTTAGTATTTCCTATCACTTTATCGAACCTCGCTTTTTTAGCGATAAAAACGATGAATATCTATTAATTGTCATCTTTCTCAATCAGACGTAAATCCAATCCCAGACCTCTAACTTCTTTAACCAAAAGATTAAAAGCTTCAGGGATTCCAGCCTCGGGAGCGTTGTCGCCCTTCACAATTGATTCATACACTTTAGCTCTTCCTCGCACATCATCAGATTTGTAAGTTAACATCTCCTGCAATGTATGAGCAGCGCCATATGCTTCCAAAGCCCAAACTTCCATCTCTCCAAATCTCTGTCCTCCAAACTGGGCTTTTCCCCCAAATGGTTGTTGGGTGACCAATGAATAAGGACCAATACTTCTGGCATGTATCTTATCATCAGCAAGATGGACTAGTTTCATCATATAGATTATTCCAACGGTCACTGGATTTTCGAAAGGCTCTCCACTTTTTCCATCGTAAAGAGTGACTTTGCCCGTTTCAGGAATGCCAGCCTTCTTCACCAATTCTTTTATCTCTGTAATCCTTGCCCCATTGAAAACGGGAGTCGCCGCTGGCGGCATTTCAAGCCTATCGATAGCCCAACCCAAGTGTGTCTCGAGAATCTGTCCGATATTCATTCTTGAAGGAACACCAAGTGGATTAAGAATAATATCAACTGGTGTACCATCTTCTAAATAAGGCATATCTTCAGCAGGTACTATATTTGAAATAACACCCTTATTCCCGTGACGGCCGGCCATCTTATCGCCCACAGAGATCTTTCTTTTAACTGCAACATGGACCTTTATCATCTGCAAAACACCTGGGTCGAGTTCATCACCTCGGACAATCTTGTCCTTTTCGGTCTTCATCTCTTCCAGTTTTCTGTCTATCACTCTCTTGGCCTGTTTCAATATCTTCTTAATTGAAGTATTTGTGGCCTTGTCGTCAGTCCAACTTGTTTTAGGCGATGCATCCTCAATATCCAATTTGCTGGCTGCAGATTTGGTAATTTTCCTGCCATTAGGAATTAATTCCTCATCAGTGGTAAGTGAAATTATCTTATCTACTGTTTTTCCAACGATGAGTTCTCTGATTTTTTCGTTACGACGCTTACGGATATCGCTGATTATCTCATCATAATCAGCAACTAACTCATTAATTTTCTCTTTTTCGTGTTTTTTAGCTTTTCGAGAATATTTCTTTCTCTCTAATAATGTAGTATTAATAACTACACCTTTCATTCCCGGAGGTGCTTTCAAAGAAGCATCCTTTACATCTCCGGCCTTATCGCCGAAAATAGCTCTTAGAAGTCTTTCCTCAGGAGTGGCTTCCGTTTCGCCTTTGGGGGTAACTCTCCCCACCAGAATATCTCCACTCTCGACTTCAGCGCCAATTCTGACAATACCACGCTCATCGAGATCTTTAACCGCTTCATCGGAAACATTGGGGAGCTCTCTGGTTAATTCTTCAGGACCAAGTTTGGTCTCTCTAACCTGAACTTCAAATTCCTCAACATGTAGGCTGGTAAAAGTATCCTCGCTAACCATGCGTTCAGAAATAATAATGGCATCCTCGTAATTGTAGCCATGCCAGGGCATGAAAGCGACCATGATATTTTTCCCAAGCGCGAGTTCACCTTGAGCAGTGGAAGGGCCATCGGCAATAACATCGCCTTCTTTGATTTTCTGGCCGATTTCCACTATTGGGCGGAAATTGATACAAGTGTCCTGATTACTTCTTCTAAATTTACGCAATGAATATGTATCTACATCGGTAAGTTCAAGAATGTCATTTTTAGATTTTTTAGGAGTAATCTCTATTCTACTCGCGTCAACAAACCTGACTATTCCAGCTCGTTTGGCTACTAACACTGCACCGGAGTCTCTTGCAGCACGGCCTTCCATACCGGTTCCAACTATCGGAGCCTGTGTAACCATCAATGGCACAGATTGACGTTGCATATTAGAGCCCATCAAAGCTCTGTTTGCATCGTTATGCTCTAAAAATGGAATCAATGAAGCCGCAATACTAACTAACTGAGTAGGTGAAACATCGATGAAATCGATATCTTCAGTCGGAGCCATAAGAATATCCGACCGATAACGAGCCATAACTTGGTCTTCTTTGATTTTACCATTATCGTCCAAAACTGTATTTGCCTGAGCGATAGTGTATTTATCCTCTTCGCTTGCAGATAGATATATAACCTCTTCGGTTACCTTGTTATCAACCACTTTACGATAAGGAGTTTCCAGAAAACCGTAATCGTTAATCCTTGCGAAAGCCGATAAACTGGTTATCAAACCGATATTCTGCCCTTCAGGAGTCTCGATAGGACACATACGACCATAATGTGTATAGTGTACATCTCGAACCTCAAATCCAGCTCTTTCTCTGGACAATCCTCCAGGACCTAAAGCGGAAAGACGTCTTTTATGAGTAAGTTCTGCCAGCGGATTATGTTGATCCATAAACTGGGACAACTGACTGCTGCCAAAGAAACTATTGATAACAGCACTTACCGTACGTGCATTTATAAGATCGCTCGGAGTAAGAGTCTCCGTATCGCGAAGTCTCATTCTCTCTCTCACCGTTCTAGCCATTCTGGCCAAACCAATTCTAATCTGGTTTTCCAGTAATTCGCCAACACTTCTGGCTCTTCTAACACCCAAATGGTCGATATCGTCGAGATTTCCTCGACCATGTCTCAACTCATAGAGATATTTGGTGATAGACATGAAATCTTCGCGAGTCAGAGATTTAGTTTCCATAGGAACATCTAAAGCTAATCGCTGATTCATTTTATAACGACCAACTTCGCCTAGGTCATATCTTTTATCGTTGAGGAGATAATCCTCGAGCATTGTTACAATACCCTCTTCATTGAGTACCTCTCCAGGTCTCAATACATTAAAAACCTCTCTGACAGCTTCTTCAAAACTTGTCGATGTATCGGCTTTAAGGGTTGCTAATATTACCGGAACCTCTTTGGATTCCAGTGTAAAAAAAGCAATTTCGTCTATTCCTGCTTCTACTAAACTATCGTATTTATCCTCAGTGATTTCTTCGCATGCTTCGATATGAACAACACCGGTATCGAATTCTGCGATAGTATCTGCAGCGAAATTCCCCACTATATCGCTTTTATTATGGGGACGGATCTTAAATTCTTTTACTTCGTGAAAAAGCTCAATTATTGATCGATCGGTATCATAACCAAAACAACGCAATAAAGTAGTAATAGGAATTTTCCTCCGCGCATCGAAATATACCCATATAGCTTCCCTAATATCGAATTTTAGCTCAATCCAGCTTCCTCTATAAGGAATAATCCTGGCAGAAAAGAGTCTTTTGCCATTAGGATGAACATTTTCATCGAAAAAGACTCCGGGGCTTCTATGTAGCTGGCTTACCACAACTCTCTCGGCACCATTAATGATAAAAGTACCAAACTCAGTAATCAGAGGAATTTCTCCAAGATAAACTTCACCTTCACGAGCCTCTTTTATTCGTCTCGATTCACCTTCGCCTTCCCATTCCACCAATTTTAGTTTTACTCTGAGGCTACCTGAATAGCTCAGATTTCTGATTCGGCATTCATCCACGCCAAATCGAGGCAATCCAATTTTATAACTAACATAATCTAATGTGTATTTGCCATATAAATCCTCGATAGGAAATACACTTTTAAAAACACCTTCTAAACCTCTTTCGAGCCGCTCTTCGATCGGGACATCAGTTTGCAAGAAGTCTTCGTATGACTTAAACTGAACATTGAGCAAATTGGGGATCTTAGCGACTGATTTGGTTTTAGTAAAATCAGTTCTTTGCGCCACAGTTTTCAACGTTACCTCGCAGTTTGCAGGTTAAAATATGGGCGAACGTATCCGGCGAATTTTAAATCGAATAAACTCGCCGGATTATTTTGAATGACATTCAGGAGAATTATTTTATCTCCACTGTTGCACCAACAGATTCGACTTGCTCTTTGATCTTTTTCGCTTCATCCTCGGGGATGTTTTCTTTGATAGCTGCGGGCAATGAGCCTTCGACGAAGTCTTTAGCTTCCTTGAGGCCCAAATCGGTAACCGCTCTCACCTCTTTGATAACCTTGATCTTCTGAGAGCCGATATCCGTTAGCATAGGTGTGAATTCGGTTTTCTCTTCCTGGGCTTCTGCGGCACCTCCCGCAGGAGCTGCTGCAACAGCAGCCACAGGGGCAGCGGCACTAACATCGAATTTCTCTTCCAATGCTTTTACCAGATCTGCCAATTCCATAACTGTAAGTTTTTCTATCCCATCCATAATGGACTGGGCGTTTTTACTAAGAGTTACTTCTGTTTTTTCTTCGGGAGCGCTCATTCTACTCTCCTATTTTTTTATAGTTTTACTTGTATTTTTTATTCTTTTTGCTCTGATACAGCATTTAAAACATATACCAGAGATTTTATTATACCGGAAAGGCTAAACACAAATCCATTAATAGGTGCAACCATTCCGCCAACCAACTTTGCCCTCAACCCATCAATACCGGGCAGAGATGCAATCTCATCAAATTTTGATAAATCCATAAGAACATCGTTAATGACCAGAGCTTTGACTGTCGGCTTTTCGATATCATCAATATACTTTTTGATAACTTTAGCCGGACTTATCGGATCATCGATCGCCATAATCAAATTTGAAGGGCCATTCAACGATTCTTCGATATCGCATAGACCAGCCTGGTCTCTTGCAATCTTAATCAGACGATTCTTGGCTACCTTCATACTTGCTCCAGTTTCACTTAGCTCTCTTCTAAAATTAGAGACCTCTTCTACTGTAAAACCGCTATGATCGGTAACGATGTGTACGTTATTATTTTCCAATAATTCTTTGAGCTTCTTAACTTCTTCTATTTTATCTTGACTAGGCACTTATTCTCCTTTCAAGAGTTATTCCTTGATAACATCGGACACGTCAAACTTAATACCGGGTCCCATAGTCGATGATATAGTAGCGGAGCGGAAGTATGCACCTTTAACTGCAGGTGGCCTGGCTTTTGCCAATGTCTTAATTAGAATTGAGCAGTTTTCAATCAAAGCATCGATCTCGAAAGAGGATTTCCCAACCAATGCATGCACAACTCCTCCTTTATCCACTCTATACTCAATTTTACCAGCTTTAGCTTCGCTTACAGCTTGCCCAACATTCGGTGTAACTGTACCGGCTTTTGGATTAGGCATCAAACCTTTTGGTCCAAGAACCTTACCCAAACGTCCAACTTTGCTCATCATCTTAGGGTGGGCAATTGCGATATCGAAATCTGTAAATCCTTCCTGGATTTTTTCCACTAAATCATCAGACCCGACAATATCCGCCCCGGCTTCTTTAGCGGCAGATGCGTCATCGCCTTCGGCAAAAACAGCTATCGTAACTTCTTTGCCTGTACCATTAGGCAATATTACCGTACCACGAACCATTTGATCCGCGTGTCTTGGATCCACGCCTAATCTAATTGCCATTTCAATAGATTCATCGAATTTAGCGAATTGGCATTCTTTAACCAGTTTAACTGCATCGCTTAGAGGATAAATATTGTCTCTATCGACCTTTTCTCTGGCTTCTAAATATTTTTTTCCATGTGCTGCCATTTTTTCACCTAACCTTCCACTTCTAAACCCATACTGCGGGCAGTTCCCTGGATAATTTTCATAGCTGCTTCTACATCGTTCGCATTCAAGTCTTCCATTTTCTTTTCAGCAATTTCTTTGACTTTAGCGCGAGATATCTTCCCAACCTTCTCTCTATTCGGTTCTCCCGAACCTTTATCGATTCCAGCAGCCTTTCTCAATAAATCACTTGCGGGAGGGCTTTTAGTGATAAACGTAAACGATTTATTTTTATACACGGTAATAACTACCGGTATAATAGCATCTCCCATCTTGGAAGTCTGTGCATTAAAATTTTTACAGAAATCCATGATATTGATTCCCGCCTGTCCTAAAGCAGGACCCACGGGAGGCGCAGGAGTCGCTTTCCCAGCCGGGATCTGCAACTTAACTGTTCCTACTATTTCTTTTGCCATTTCTTTCCTTTCGTCCTTCCACGGTAGAGGCGATCCGTGGTAATTTCGGACAGTTATACTAATTTACTAATTGTAAATAAGAATCCTCAAAAAAATCCATCATTAATACTATTGCTCGTCTTCTTTAACCTGGAGGAAATCGACTTCAACCGGAGTCAAACGACCGAAGATGCTAACCATGATCTTGATTTTTCCTCTCTCTTCATTAACTTCGGAAACAGTCCCTGAAAAATCTCTAAAAGGCCCATCAATTACTTTTACAGCATCGCCTATATCGAAAGGAATCTCGATTTTATGCTCTGCAGCCGCAATACCTTCGCTTCTGGCGACAATTCTATCCAATTCCTCCTGGCTAATTGGGCAAGGCTCTCCTTTTCCGGAAGTCAGGAAATTCGTAACGCCTGGGGTTCCGTTGACAACAGCTTTTGTCTCCTTGGAAATATCCATATGGATAATCATATAACTGGGGAAAAATTTGCGTTGTATTGTACGCTTTTTCCCTTTTCTCATCTCAGTCACATCTTCGGTTGGAATAAGAATCTCCAAAATTTGATCTTCCAAACCTTTTTCTCGAATAGCAGCTTCGAGATATCTCTTTGCTTTTTGCTCGTGACCTGATAATGTATGTACGACGTACCATTCAGCCATTTATCTCAATACCCACTTTATAGCTTGATAGAATAATTGATCGATACCACCGATAAAAATCAGTAGTAAAATGCTACATATAACGATTGCCACAGTAAGACTTATCAACTCTTCGCGACTAGGCCATCTTACTTTTTTAAATTCCTGATAAGACTCTTTTAAAAAGGTTTTTATCTTTTCGAACATGTTTCCGATCCAGTTTTAATAATGCTTATAAACATAATATTTGAAAAAAGCCGTACGGCGAGGGTCGAATTCGACGACCCTCGCCCAAGTTGTTCAGGCCCGGAGGGAATTGAACCCCCAACCTGCGGTTTTGGAGACCGCCGCTCTGCCAATTGAGCTACAGGCCTATTCAAATAAATAATTCAGTTCAACTTCAATTATTAACGGCTTTCCTTATGCATGGTGTGTTTACCACACTTCGGGCAGAATTTCTTATATTCTACCCTCTCAGGGTGTTTCCGCTTATTCTTTGAATAAGTGTAGTTTTTGGCCTTACAAACGGTACAAGCTAATATGATAACGTTTCTGGGCATTTAGGCTACTCTTTTACCGTATGAACTACGCCGGCTCCGATGGTCTTTCCACCTTCACGAATAGCAAATCTCAGACCTTCTTCCATAGCGATGGGATAGATCAATTCGCAATCCATGGTAACATTATCGCCAGGCATGACCATTTCGACACCTTCGGGTAATCTGATTTCACCAGTAACATCGGTAGTTCTGAAATAGAACTGTGGTCTGTATCCAGTGAAGAACGGATTACTACGTCCACCTTCGTCCTTCTTAAGAACATATACTTCAGCTTTAAATCTAGTATGTGGTGTGATTGTACCCGGTTTGGCCAAAACCATACCTCTCTCGAGTTCGTCTTTCTGGACACCGCGAAGCAATAAACCAACATTATCACCAGCTTCAGCGTAGTCTAGAATCTTGCGGAACATCTCGAGACTAGTAGCAACCGTCTTACGTGTGGGTTTCAAACCTACGAGTTCGACCTCGTCTCCGGGGTTGACTCTACCGCGTTCGACTCTACCGGTTCCTACAGTTCCTCTACCGGTAATCGAGAAAACATCCTCGACCGGCATAAGGAAGGGCTTATCCACATCGCGAGTAGGAGTTGGAATGTAGTTATCAACTGCATCCATAAGTTCCTCAATAGGATCGAATACCGGATCATCGCCATCTTTATCTTCTTCCATTCCAGCGTTCATCATATTGAGAGCGCTTCCCCTGATAACCGGAATATCATCCCCAGGGAATTCGTACTTAGAAAGAAGGTCGCGAATTTCCAACTCTACCAAATCGAGTAGTTCGGGATCATCAACCTGGTCGGTTTTGTTCATGAAAACTACGATAGCAGGCACATTAACCTGACGAGCTAACAACACGTGCTCATTTGTCTGTGGCATAGGACCATCCGCAGCACTAACCACCAAAATCGCGCCGTCCATCTGAGCGGCACCAGTGATCATGTTTTTGATATAGTCAGCGTGACCCGGACAATCGATGTGTGCATAGTGGCGATTTTCAGTTTCGTACTCGACATGCGCGGTATTAATAGTAATTCCGCGAGCTTTCTCTTCGGGAGCGTTGTCGATTTCGTCGAACTTTTCCACATTTGCCCACCCTTTGCGGTTTAACACCATAGTGATAGCCGCTGTAAGCGTTGTTTTACCATGGTCAATATGGCCGATTGTGCCGATATTGACATGAGTTTTACTACGCTCAAACTTTTCTTTAGCCATCTCTTTCCTCCTTATTGGTAATGTTTATTCAATTGAATTCGTACTTTAAAATTAATCCATAAAATCCATGAAAAAATCCGCTAATCTTCCGATAATGGATCTTCCAAAAATACTTTTTTTTCTGTGAGCTTTCAGCGACTCTAATTCATCTTCTGCTTTTTTCTCTTCAAAAAGTTTTCCCAATCCCTTTTGGTTAAATATCTCGAGAGCTTTTTTATCCCAAACTTCATCGAAAGCCTGAACAGCCACTAACTCTTTTGCATCCAGCCAGATTCCACATCCAAGAGAACAGCAATCTATAACAATTCCGGTGTCATAAGCATAGTTCCTACGGATCAAATTTCTACCACAAACGGGACAGACTAAATTGCCCTTCATCTTACGGTTGGGCGCAACCTTTCTTTTCCAATTTCTGGCTTCTTTCAACGCTTCATCAGGTATTTCTATCTTACGCTTTTCGATTATATCCGTAAGAATATCACCTTTAACCCAATAACCGCCGCATTTTGAACATCGATAAATAGGAAAATCCTCATAAACGGTCTCGACCAATTCACCCTGGCACGCTGGACAATCCATTGGAACCTCCTTATAAGCCCACGACCGGATTTGAACCGGTGACCTCATCCTTACCAAGGATGTGCTCTACCTCCTGAGCTACGTGGGCGAAAAAAGCATTCAAAAGCGGGAAACGGGATTCGAACCCGCGACCCTCAGCTTGGAAGGCTGATGCTCTAGCCAACTGAGCTACTCCCGCAAAATATTTTCAAATATCAAAACTTATTTATTGGTGGGGGGAGGATTCGAACCTCCGAAGGCGTTGCCGACAGATTTACAGTCTGTTCCCTTTGACCACTCGGGAACCCCACCAATATATATCTAACTTATAGCCGACGGGGGGAATTGAACCCCCAACCTGCGGTTTACAAGACCGCTGCTCTACCGTTGAGCTACATCGGCATATAGCCGTCTAACGACAGAATTTCTACAAATTAATGAATCTAAAGGCGAAATGTCAAGGCTTTTTTTAATTTATTCCGAAATAATAGGATTTCTAAAGTTTATATCCAATCATTCTCAAGAACTCTTTACGCTTTAATATACTTGCGTCTGCTTCGATTCCTTCAGGAGAATCACCATCGAAAACTCCCAAAATTGCCCCGCGATTTTTTTCTCTGGCAACAACTACTGAAGTTGGATTAGCCGTTGCACAAAAAATCCTGCAAATTTCCGGAACCTGTTTGATTGCACCCAGAACATTTATCGGAAAACAATCCTTCATAATAATAATAAAACAATGGCCTGAGCCAATAGCAAGGATATTTTCCGATGCAATCTCGCGAAGTTCTTTATCGTTACCAGAGTGACGAACCAATTTCTCACCGGAAGCTTCCGAGAAAGCAATTCCAAATTTACTGGATGGAACCGAAGTAACCATAGCTTCGTGAAGATCTTCAACGGTTTTGATAAAATGAGATTGCCCTAAAATAATGTTAGCACCTTCGGGAATCTTTAGATCTATTTTTTCAAACTCCAAAATAAACCTCCACTAAGAATGCAATTTTACGTAGCTTTTCCACAGATTGGACATGCATTCGTTTATTCTGCGTCCCAATTCCTCTCCCCTTTCAGTAGTAACATCGTCTTCGTTATCCAAAACTACATATGGAATACTCAGACCGTTTACTTCAACATATTCCGAATCCCCGGCTGTAAATTCTTCCCAATCGACTTCCTTATAAAGGGCTTCCATTTTACTGTCATCCAACCCGTGTTCAAGAATACTGTCTGGACGATCCGGATTGAATCTTTTTCGATTCTTGCGCAACGATTCACTATAGCTAACATCGATATAAAGAATTGCGGCTCTTTCTAAAATCTCTTTTGAAAGATGTTTATAGGCATAATTGTATCCACCATGCTCGGAACCTCTGGAAAACTCAATTATTGATGTATAGTAATGATGATAATCATCGATATCTCGTACTCTCTTTCGATATTCGAGATTGATTCTTTCAATCAATAAATCCCAAAACCATATCTCTTTGAAAAAACCATCCTTAGTTGTATGCAATCTTGGTTTATCCATTTTGGAAAGAATGTCGTCTTCCTCAAACCAGGTCCACAACATTGGAAAATCGTCGATCTCCTGAAATCGATCTATATGAAAATGTTTAACTCGAGTATCAACCTGTTGCTTCTTTAGAAAGTCGATTACCTCGGATTTTCCCGCAGCAGGACGTCCGTGCAGAAGAAGAATATCAAAAGTATTTTTATTCATCTTATCTCCCTGATTGTCATTTTTCACCGATTAGCTGGTTAAAATACGTTAATGATTAAAATTTGTCAAGATCAACGAGCCTAAAAATATCTATATCTTATTGATTTTTTATTTAATAGGTTAAAATCGGGTATTATTATTGCATCGAATATTCATGATATTTTTCAAAATAGTTCTTGACTTTAGGCATACATGTCCTACTATTAGTAATAGTTATCATTATTGATAAGGCATATAACTACTTGTAGGACAGATAAATGAGATTAACTAAACAAAGAAGAATAATACTAGATATTTTAGAAAAAACAAAAAAGCATCCCACTACCGAACAGATTTACAATGCGGTTAAAAAACGGATGCCACATATTAGTCTGGGAACGGTCTATAGAAACCTGGAGAATCTTTCGGAAAAAGGGGTTATAAGAAGACTTGACCTTGGCGATACACAAAGACATTACGATGCCGACACTTCGGAACACTTTCATCTGAGATGCCTCGATTGCGGGGAAATTATAGATTTAGAGTGCAAAAATTGTTTCGATATTGACGAGATTGAGGAAAAAACCGGTTTTGAAATTACAGATTTACATCTGGAATTTGTAGGCTATTGCCCTAAATGTAAAGAAAACAAACAGAATTAGTAAGAATTTCCATTAAAGAAAACAAACACAAAGGAGAAAACATGTCAGAAGAAATCAAATCTATGCCCCTTTTGGGTGACAAACTGCCCGAATTCACCGTTCAAACCACTCAAGGTAAAATGACATTGCCAGATGCCTTTAAAGGCAAGTGGTTCGTGCTTTTCAGCCATCCGGCTGATTTTACTCCGGTATGTACAACTGAATTCGTCGCTTTCCAGAATAGAATGGAAGAGTTCAAAGAACTCGATTGCGACTTAATTGGCCTGTCAATCGATCAGGTATTTTCACATATCAAATGGATCGAGTGGATCAAAGACAAGTTCGATGTTGATATCGAATTCCCAATTATCGCTGATCATGGCGACGTTGCCAAAAAGCTCGGTCTGGTCCATCCGGGAAAAGGAAGCAGTACAGTTAGAGCGGTATTCGTAATAGACCCGAAAGGCATAATTCGGACTATACTCTATTATCCACAGGAATTGGGTAGAAATATGACTGAAATTATCCGAATTATTAGGGCTTTGAAAATATCCGATAACTCCAAGGTCGCTATGCCTGCAAATTGGCCAAGCAACGAGTTAATTGGGGAAAACGTTATAGTTCCTCCAGCCACTGATGTAGAAACAGCTAAGAAGCGTCTCGAGGATGATAGCATAGAGTGTTTCGACTGGTGGTTATGCCATAAGAGAATATAAGCTAACATCAATGTTGGAAAAAAGGAGATATAAAATATGAAAAGCCTTAAAGGCACCAAAACAGAGAAAAACCTTCTAACAGCTTTTGCTGGCGAATCGCAAGCGAGAAATCGTTATACTTACTTTGCTTCTCAGGCACGCAAAGAGGGATACGTTCAGATTTCCATGGCATTCGAGGAAACAGCAAATCAGGAGAAAGAACATGCCAAACGCTTCTTTAAATTCCTTGAAGGCGGAGAAGTTCAGATTGAAGGCTCATTCCCGGCTGGAGTAATAGGAAACACTCTCGATAATCTCAAAGAAGCCGCCGATGGCGAAGAATACGAATGGGGAACTATGTACCCCGATTTCTCCAAGATTGCCAGAGAAGAAGGTTTCGAAGCGATAGCTATTGTATTCGAGAAGATTTCAGTTGCAGAAAAGCAGCACGAAAAACGTTATCGCGATTTGGCAAACAATATCGAGCAGGGAAAAGTTTTCAAAAGAGATAAAAAAGTAGTTTGGAGATGTTTGAATTGCGGATATATTCACGAAAGTGAAGAAGCTCTCGGGCAATGCCCCGCGTGTGCTCATCCGCAAGCATATTTCGAATTGCTTGGAGAAAATTGGTAATATTAACTTAATATTCAGGGAGGAATAATGGCAGCTAGATACGAAGTTTACAAATGTGAGATCTGCGGGAATATCGTCGAAGTTCTCGAAGGTGGAAAAGGTCAGTTGGTCTGTTGTAATCAACCCATGAAAATGATGGAAGAACAAACAGCCGACATGGCTACAGAAAAGCATGTTCCGATCATCAAAAAGCATGATGATCAGGTGGAAGTTATTGTGGGGAGCACTATTCACCCGATGATCGATAAACATTATATTATGTGGATCGAACTAGTGGACGAAAATTGCGGTAGAATTCACAGAAAATATCTCAAGCCCGGCGACGAGCCAAAAGCTCATTTCCATTTATGTCCGGGTTGCGAAGACCATATTTATGCACGTGAATTTTGCAATATTCACAATCACTGGAAAGGAGAATAATCAATGATCCCAAAAAAGATTGAAAAAGCATTCAACGATCAGATTAAACATGAGCTGGAATCAGCCTATATTTATCTTTCAATGGCTGCATGGCTTAACGACAAAGGCCTTGACGGTATGGCCGAATGGTATAAAATTCAGACTATGGAAGAAATGTCCCATGCAATGAAATTTTTCGATCATATCGCAGAACGTGGCGGTAAAGTTGTGCTTCAGGATCTGAAGCAGTTAAAAACCGAGTGGGAATCTCCGCAGGAAGTCGTAAAAGACGCGTTGGCCCACGAGGAATTTATCAGTGGTAAGATCAATGAATTGATGAAACTTGCCAAAGAAACAGATGATTTCGCTTCGATACCGATGTTAAATTGGTTCGTAGAAGAGCAGGTCGAAGAGGAAGACAACGCCAACAAAAATGTCGACATGTTAAACATGATAGGCGAATCAGGTCACGGTTTACTAATGGTTGATAAAGAACTTGGCGGTAGAACTTTCACTATGCCATCTGATAAGGAGGAATAATAATGGCAATTAAATTTAATGCTGATGAAATCTTCGAGATGGCTATTCAGGCTGAAGGCAATGCATATCGGATGTATAGTGATCTGGCAAAGAAACACAAAGATCCAGAGATTTCTGAAGAGTTGAAGAAAATGGCTCAGATGGAAGCTGATCATAAATCTATATTTAAAGATATGAGAAAAGAACTGCCCGAAGATCAGAGAACAGCTTATCTGGGGCAAGACAGTGATGCTAATCTTTATCTCGATGCTATCGCTAACGCCGATGTTGCCGAGGGCTCACCAGAAATTGCCGAGAATCTCACCGGGGAGGAATCTTTCGAAGAGATATTAAAGCTGGCAATCGAACTGGAGAAACAGGCAATACTGTTCTACCTGGGCATTCGAGATATGGTTCCCGAAAATCTGGGTAAAAACAAGATCGAAGAGATAATCAAAGAAGAGCAAAGCCATGTGGTTATGCTAGCCAGAAGATTGAAATCTCTTAAATAGGTTGTCTTTCCATAAAACAATAAAACGCGGGGATTTTTCCCGCGTTTTTTATTATCTCGTTTGACATTTTTATTAATCTGAGATACCTTTTAATTATGCCTGACCAAAGCAAAATATCTTCTTTTTTTCACTCTAAAGTATTTGTCCTGATACTTTATGGGCTTTTGCTGGTGTTAACTCCGTTTATTATGCTCCAAAACTTCCTGCAGGAATTTATCGGAAGCTTCTCGCGGATTTCTATCGGGTCGATACCTTTGATTGTCGTTTTTTTCGTTGCTGCTATAGGAATCTTCTTTGCTTTTTTTAGAGAAATCACGATTAAATACAAGCTTCTGATGCTCATTACAGGGATAGTCTTGATTCTTCTCTCTCAGCAAATTACTGATTTCTATCTCAACAAGCCATTCTATGATCTCCAACAAAACTGGCATTATCTGGCTTACGCTATTTTTGCCATTCTGATGTGGGATTATCTGCGAGATAAAAGGGACAGTCTTTCAAGCATTATTGTCATTACTTTTATCGTAGCTATGACATTATCAACTTTCGATGAGGGTTTTCAGTTCTTTATTTCATCGAGGGTTTTCGATATCAGCGATATCGCCAAAGACGGTTGGGGAGTGATAATTGGATTTTCAGTTCTTTTGTTTTTCTATAGATTTCACTCTACTCAAAAATTAAAACCGGCTGTTAAAAATCTGGTCTTGGTCGGTATATTCGACTTTCTCCTGCTTGTTTTTTCCTCTCTTCTAAGCGATATTCGCTATTCGTTGCATGTTATCATTTTAACTATAGTGTGTTTCTCGATATTCTTTCTAATAAGGATTTTAGCGCGAAATCGAATCATTAGAATCGGTCTGATAACCATACTCATCTCGGTTATCATGATTGCAATCATCAATGTTTCTATCCATAAAAATGATAATATTAGCTTATGCAGGAAAAACTTGCTGATATACCGGGGAATTCCCCTGGTAGGTTTCGATTATATGATCTTCCCAAACGGTACTTTTCGCCCAGTTGATAAAAAAGAATCTTTTAGCGGCGGAGATCGTCTAAAAATCTATGAATATAAACCGAGAATAGTTATTATTGGAACCGGCAATAAAGGCATCGGTGGCAAAGGTTTTGGAGATGATGAAATCGAGTTCAAATACAATCCATTAGCCATGGAAGGGGTACAAATAATACGTCAGAAAAACCCACAAGCATGCCAGACTTTTAATCGTTTGAAGAAGGAAGGAAAAACGGATGTACTCTTCGTTATCCACAACTCGTGGAGATAGATATTACCGGCTTTTTCGAATTTCTTTTCTGGTAATTCTGGCGATTCTGGTAGTGATTGGATTTCTTTCTATCCTGGATATCTCTCTTTTTAATAAGATTAATAAGAAAGGCAAAGAGAATCAGGCTTATCGCTACAAAGAGTACGGTTACGAAGATTTATCGCAGGGTAAATTCACTCTTGCCGCAGCCAATTTCCAAAAATCGCTGGGAATCGATTCCACTTATGGCGATGCTATGATAGGCCTGGGACAGGCATATTTCGCGATGGGGAATAAATCCAGGGCACACGATATTTTCACGTTAGCGTTAAAACACGATCCGATTATGCCCAATGTAGCATATCGTAATCTCGGCAGAATTTATCAGGAACGTGACGATATTATAGAAGCAAAAAGATCATATAAAAAAGCTATTACCTGTGCCGCAGATCCCGCCAAAGCACTAATTAGTCTTGGATGGCTCTATCTTAAAACTGACAATCCCGACTCGGCTGTGATATATTTCAGCCGGGCCGAAAAATCTTATACCAGCATGGAAACACGATATCGAGCGATGCTCACCAAAGAGCTTGAATTCTATAGAGACAACCGGGAAATATTCATTCATATACAATCCGATATCCAGAGAGAATTTTCTGATTTAGAACTTGATTTATTCGATAATCTATCGTTCAAGCAATCCCTTAAAAATGACAAAACACTCGCATCCATTTATCATCTTCTCGGTGTTTCACAAGCAGAAATTGGTCAACTGGATTCTGGCATAGAGAATATCCGCAAAGCTATATCTATCAACCCCAATAACGACTTATTTAAAAGCGATTTACAGGTTGCCCTGGATAGACTCGACAAGCAAAAGTAAAAAATGTTTGCAAAAGCGGCATTTTAGTTCAAAACTGCGACTTTTTTGCTTGATTCCTGAAATTTACTTTATACCTTTCCTACACTAAAAAGAATTTTTTCACAATTCGAATTTAGGAAAAGAGGTATTACATGGGATTGAGCATAGCCCAAAAGATTATCAAAAAACATATCGTGGAAGGTGTGGAAAAAGCCGGTGAACCGGTCGCAATTAGAATCGACCAGACATTGACTCAGGATGCTACCGGTACAATGGCTTATCTGCAGTTCGAAGCACTCGAAATTCCCCGGGTTAAAACTGAGCTTTCCGTTAGTTATATCGACCATAACACCCTGCAGAACGGTTTTGAAAATGCCGACGATCATCGCTATTTACAATCGGTAGCCGCAAAATATGGGATTCTTCTTTCAAAACCTGGCAACGGAATCTGCCATCAGGTTCATCTGGAGAGATTTGGACTTCCCGGTAAGACACTTCTCGGCTCAGATAGCCATACACCGACCGGCGGAGGTATTGGGATGATGGCTATCGGCGCTGGTGGTTTAGATGTTGCCGCAGCTATGGGCGGAGTTCCATTTTATATTACATACCCAAAAATTATCCATGTTAATCTGCATGGCAAACTCAGGCCCTGGGTAGCTGCCAAGGATATAATTTTAAAGATGCTTGAGATTCTCAGCACCAAGGGCAACGTTGGATGTATTGTCGAGTATGGCGGCGAAGGCCTGGCTAAACTAACTGTCCCAGAGAGAGCTACTATTACCAATATGGGAGCTGAACTGGGTGTTACCACTTCGATTTTCCCTTCCGATAAGGTAACTCATGAATTCCTAAAGGCTCAAGGTCGCGATGAAGGATGGGTTAGCCTTGAGGCCGATGAGGATGCAGAGTATTTCAAGGTAATCGATATCGATTTGGGACAGTTAGAACCTATGGTAGCTCAACCTCATTCTCCTGATAACGTTACCACGGTGACAGAACTAGCTGGCATGAAAGTCGATCAGGTGGCTATTGGGAGTTGCACCAATTCATCATACACAGATTTAATGACCGTAGCCGAGATTCTGGATGGGAAAACAGTCGATCCGGATGTCAGTTTTATCGTTGCACCAGGATCCAAACAGGTACTTCGAATGATCTCCGATAACGGAGCTCTCTCAAAAATCATCTCGGCTGGTGCACGCATTATGGAAACAACATGCGGATTCTGTATCGGATGTGGACAGGCTCCCAAAACGGATGCGGTTAGTGTAAGAACAAACAACCGCAATTTCTTCGGCCGTTCGGGAACCAAATCCGCTGGGATTTACCTGGTAAGCCCGGAAACTGCTGCGGCTTGTGCACTTAAAGGTGTTATGACCGACCCAAGGCAGTTCGGCGATGAGAACTATCCTTATGTTGAAATGCCCGAGCATTTCACAATTGATGATTCGCTGGTTCTAAGTCCATCCAATGAACCGGAGAAAGTGAAGATTTATCGAGGTCCCAATATCGGAGATCCACCTCAAAACGATCCACTTCCAGAACACATCAAAGGCCCGATTGGAATCGTAGTGGGCGATAAAATCACCACTGATCATATAATGCCAGCTGGCTCGAGATTGAAATATCGCTCCAATATAGAGAAATACTCATCTTTTGTGTTCGAACCTGTTGATGAAACTTTCTCTTCCAGAGCTGCAAAAAATAGAGATAACTCACTGCACAATATTATTATTGGAGGTTTATCCTACGGACAGGGATCATCCAGAGAACACGCGGCACTATGCCCGATGTATCTTGGAGTAAAAGCGGTAATAGCTAAATCTTTCGAGAGGATTCACTCAGCAAATCTGGTCAATTTCGGAATCGTTCCACTGACTTTTGCCAACGATGAAGATTATGAAAGTATCACGGTCAACGATGATATCGAGATTCCCGATATACGCGAAAAACTCGCAAAAAATGATCCAATTACAGTTATCAACAAAACAAAAAAATCTAAATTCGAGGTCGAATACCATCTTTCGCAAAGACAGAGAGACATTATTCTGGCCGGTGGAACTTTGAATTATATCAAGCAAAATAAAGCTTAAAATCACAATTCTCAATTAAGGAGGAGAATAATGATTGAGTTTGAAAAACTCAGCTATCCAAAAGAAGGAACGCGAATAGAATTCAAGGGCGATAAAATCCAGGTGCCCGATGATCCAATTATTCCTTTCATCAGAGGTGACGGAATAGGATTGGATATTACTCCGGCTATGAAAACAGTAGTTGATAACGCTGTAAAAAAAGCCTACAACGGTAAAAAGGAAATCAAGTGGTTCGAGGTCCATTGTGGCCTGTCAGCGCTTCAGCTATATGGAAACGATGACATTCTGCCAAAAGATACTATTAAGGCCATCGAGCATTTTTATGTAGCCATTAAAGGCCCTTTGACCACTCCAGTTGGCGGATTCAAGTATGTTTGCCTGGATTGCGCCAAAGAGCAGGACGGTCCCGATGGTAAAAGACCGGAAAAGTGCGAGAAATGCGGCTCTAAGTGGATAACCCCCAGATTCAGATCTCTCAACGTGGGACTTCGCCAGATAATGGACCTCTATGCCTGCGTACGCCCTGTTCGTTGGTTCAAAGGTGTCCCATGCCCGGTGAAACATCCAGAAAAACTCAATGTAATCATTTTCAGAGAAAATACCGAGGATGTCTATGCCGGAATCGAATTCGAAGAAGGAACACCCGAAGTTGCTAAGGTTATAGAATTCCTGAATGAAGATATGGGGAAAAATATCCGCAAAGACAGCGGAGTAGGTATCAAACCGATTAGTATAACTGGAACAAAACGTCTTGTACGTAAGGCTATCCAATATGCTATCGATCACAACCTGCCCTCTGTAACATTCGACCATAAGGGTAATATCCAGAAATTCACTGAAGGCGCTTTCCGTGATTGGGGTTACGAGTTGGCGAAGGATGAATTCCGCGATAAAATAGTCACCGAACAGGAACTCTGGGATGATTACGACGGTAAAATGCCCGAAGGCAAGGTGCTTATTAAAGACCGTATTGCCGACCAGATCTTCCAGCAGGTACTTCTCAGGCCGGATGAATACAGCGTAATAGCTACACCAAATCTTAATGGAGATTATATTTCCGATGCATGCGCGGCTCAAGTTGGAGGACTTGGACTCGCACCGGGAGCGAATATCGGAGATAAAGTAGCTTTATTCGAAGCTACGCATGGAACTGCACCCAAATATACCGGAATGGACAAAGTGAACCCGAGTTCATTGATTCTCTCCGGTGTTATGATGCTCGAGTATCTTGGATGGCAGGAAGCTGCGGACATGATCGTGGACGCAATAGAGAAAACAATCGCCAACAAGACAGTAACTTATGATCTGGAACGCCAAATGGAAGGCGCTACAAAGATTAAGTGCTCAGAATATGCTCAGGCAATTGTAGATAATATGTAATTTCCATAACGAATAGAGCTCTTCTCTCTCGATTGGGGGCTCTTTCGATTGGAGGGGAAAATAAGCCGCCTTTTTTAGGCGGTTTATTTTTTATTCGTCGGCAGTTACATCGCTCATTTCCCAGCTTTGGAAATCATCGACGATTTTTATAAGATCATCTTGGCTTCTGGGAGCTGAATCGAGTTTTCTGGCAACCTGTTCCATCATATCTGCTCGTCTATTCATAGTTCTAGAGACAATCTCACTATCGGAAAATTCGTCACCCAGAAATTTTGCCCTGGAGCGAATATCCATGGCTTGATTTCGTAAACTCTGAGCTTTGATCACGTATTCATATTCGGATATATCATAATCTATCCATGATTCGATCTCCCACACTGTTTCTATCCATTGAGCCTGCTGGTTTTCTAACTCCTCTTGAACCTCTGGATCTTCGTGATTTACACTTATTTCATAAGGATTAAAATATGTGCTTCCAGATTCGGTAACCGCGAGAACCATCGAATCGGTAATAATCTCTTCTTCAACTATATCCAATGTCCCCAATCTAGCCATTATAGCCCTCTCTCTTATTTCTCTAACTTTCGCTGCTTGTTTTTGCGCGATCCATTCCGGAGCGACAGGCATATCCTCAAGCGAATCCGGTGGTTTTCTCTCCAAATTCTCTTTTGGTTTTTCATCAGTTAAAGAGGCTTCCACCTCCCCTAAAATATCGTCTAATTCCGCTTCTTCTTCCTTATCCCGTACTTCTTGGGGTTGAGAAGCAAGATTTTTTAACGCTATAGCCAGCGCAACTATTATGGCAAAGAGGAGTACTAATATCCCAATTATTCGGCTTATTCGCATTTCATTACTGTTTCTATTTTAGCGTCGATCGATTGCCTGATTCAACACAACAACCGAAGAGTACATCTTGGTTCGCCAATAATGGTCCCCTTTATCGGGGTCGATATGCCTTCGGTCCTGAGTAATCGATCGAGCTTCGATTTCCAGATTGATCGTATGAATTAGATCGAGAGAGTCAGTGGGTAATGTTCTGCGATCGGTAGTATCATTTCGAGTTTCGTAGGTTATAGTGATATTTTCCACTCCTTCAACCAGACGATAAACTGTATCTTGATCGTTTATTACCATTCCAAAATAGGGAGTTCCTCCGTCGTTTATCACTTTGAAAGTATAACTGTTGAATATATTTACTCTGGTTCCCGAAGGAAACTTGCGATAAATTGAAGTACTATCCGAAATCTTGAAGCAAACATACTTTTGTCCAAAGAATCCAAAGGTAAACGCAGTATCCACAGGGGTCCAGGTGGTAATAACGGAATCCGTTTTGGGTTTTCTGAGCATCAGGTTAGTTCCGTGATAATAGCGCCAACGGTCGTTAGCTTTGGTATAAATATAATCGTCTCCCGGCCATATACTCCCAACACTTCCTTCCACAAAATTATCGTAATTCGAAAACACTTTTATTGAATCAGGACCGTCTGTTACAGGATAAGGTATAATCGACGGTCTAGATTTTGGGGTCATATAACCTGCCAAACGAATTTTATCCAAAAACTCGCCGTGCACGCGCGAGACTGCTTGCTGAGCTTCAGTTTGTGCATGCTCTGTGTTATAAGTTCTTCGCTGATTAGACATCAGAGTTATTACCGCAATGACGATTATCGATGATAATCCTAATGCGACCAATAGCTCGATTAGCGTAAATCCTTTTTTACCTGTATGGATATGCATTTCTATATATCTTTGTGTCAAATTCAGAAACGTGAGTTCGATCTTTTGAATCTTCCCACGAAATCTTAACTTTTATATCCTTAATTCTAACTTCTCCTGCAACAATCTCAACAGTCCATTCTCTTCTAAATTTACCAACCGTATCGGAACCAGACTGCAATCCAAACCAAGATGTTCTTCTCATATCTTCAATTTTCTGTTCTGCTAAGGTTGCAGCATTGCGCTGATCTCTGCTAATAGCATTTATTCTGGCAGCCCCCACTAACAATGCGGCAATAGCAGTCAGCATGGCTGCACTTATAATAACTGCAACCATCACTTCGAGAAGAGTCATGCCTTCATTAGGAATAATCTTATGTCGAATAAACTGGATCATAAGCGATCAATTCCTTAATGAACTTGGAATCTGTTTTAAAGGCTCCACCCAACCGGTTATAGCGTGAATTTTTACTCCTCTAAATTCATCGGTAACTTCAGATCTGATGGTAAATTCCACATCCCTCTGAGTTTTACCATCGTCGAAAACCAGAAAAATACTCTTATCGGATTTAACTGTAGATCCAACTCTACCCTTATAAAGGTCTATCTTCTCTGGAAATTTCACTTTCTTGATTACCGTTTCAACCGAATCCTGAATATTGTCCTTGTTATCATCGACCCAGGCGATAATAAAATCTTCCTGATAATTAAGCATAATTTTTATAAAACGCTTGCTAACTCTGGCTTCGTCGGTCATATACTTCACGGATGCTACTGCATTATTTGCTTCGCCAACCAGTTTTTGGTGGTTGATCATCCGTCCAAAACCCAAAACAGACAGAGTAGTAATTACACCGATGATAACCACAACTATCATCACTTCCAAAATAGTCAATCCGTCTGTCTTTTTGATATCTTTCATAGCTGTTACAAACTTGACACCTACTATCCCTATACATATAATAATTATGAGATTGATTTATGCCATGTTTTTTTAATTCAACAGGTTATAGTCATAACTTGAAAGGTAATCGAATATAAGAAAATGACTGTCGATTTTAAAAATACAAGAGGTAGCGTAGCCTATATTGTTATAATGGTGCTTATATTGGTATCATTAATTGGACTTACCGCTTTAACTACCAGCTATTATAACAATAAACTCGCTGGCAACGAAATACGAAGGAAAAAGGCTTTATATATCGCCGAATCCGGCGCTATGGAGGCGATCGATTCGTTGAATGCTAATCCAAGTGTTCATGGAGTAATATTCAATAAGCTCGATTACGAAGGCGGAACTTATACCGTCGAAATTCTTGATTCAACCGATTTTCCATATCTTTATTGGCAGGATAGAGTTGTTCGTTCCACAGGGGTTTTTCGCAATGCCGTTCGCCGTCTGGAGTATCGTTTAACTAACGCCGCACTCGGCTTTAACGATATCCCCGGACCATTATATATAGAAGCTCCAACTCCGCATTTTGCCGGTAACTCGTTTACTGTTCAGGGTGGAGATCATCATTTTGGTGATGCTAATTATAACATCCCTACTCCCCCGGGAATTCCTCGCCCCGCCGTTACCACAATTCATGATTCCACAAGTATTATAGACGCCATTGGCAGCCGCGACGATCAGGTCGTCTCCGTGGACGATACGGGCGGTATTATAGAATGTTCGATCAATCCGCTTTACGATACACTCGACCTGGATGCACTCGCCGATGTGTATGCCGGCCCAAACGGAGAGTTAGCAGATACAACGGACTGGGTTATTGGCAAATATCCGGGAGATCCAAAAGTTAGTTATATTAAGGGTGATCATACTATTGCCGGTGGAGGACACTCACCAAGCGGTGGTGGAGCGATAACCTGCAGTAATTGTAACGGTACAGGAGTGGTAACATGTTGGGGTTGTGGGGGCAGCGGTTACGAATGGCGCGCTTCGACATGCCCAAAATGCAACGGGACGGGACGTCTTGGATGCACAACTTGCGATAGCACAGGTTATCTGATTTGTCCAGATTGTGGAGGTACCGGCGGTGAAGCAGTTTATTGCGATAGCTGCGACGGCACCGGGATTTATGGATGTTCATATTGCGGTGGAACTGGTGTTTGCCCCATATGTGGAGGAACAGGTTATTCAAAAATTGCTGGGGGAAACAAGTGGTCATGCTATAGATGCGGCACTGGAGAAAAAAATGATCCGCCAGGCACCGGTGTTTGCCCCGATTGTGGAGGTACTGGTGGCATTGCTTGTCCATTCTGCGGGGGAACCGGTATCGATCCATCCAGTGGATGCCCAACTTGCGGTGGAACCGGTACTATTCCATGCCCAGATTGCGGTGGTACTGGTTATGTGAAATGCGACATGTGTGGCGGCAGTGGAGGATTAGGTGCAGATAGAATTTGCCATGTTTGTGGAGGAAGTGGAGTTCAACCATGCCCGTGGTGTGAGGGATTGGGAACAGTCCCTGAAGAAGGCGGAGGACACGGAAAGAAGGGGACATTAGGCGCAGGTGTTCTGGTTATCGATGGTAATCTACATATCTCCGGTCAATTCGAGTTCACAGGATTGGTTATTGTCCTCGGTGATGTATAAGTAGATATTACCGGTGGTGGTCAGGGAGTTCATATTTGGGGAAGTCTATTATGCCGTTCAGTGGATTTCAAGATTTCGGGTAATGCCGACGTGTGTTGGTGCTCCAAAGCACTACAGGAATTACCTCCACGGTTTGCAGGATACCAAATCGCTTCGGTCGTCGAATATTAATTCATTTCTCAATTCTTTTTTTACTCCCTTGACAAAGTAGGTGCTTTTCTGTACATTTTAGATTGTATAAAGCTATGTAACAAATAGTTAGGGAAATCACTTAAGCTTCTGGTTTAAGAAAATTGATTTCCGGACCGTGTATAATGCAAATAGATGACAAACTCATATTGGCGATTATCGTTTTGATAATCTTATTGGTATTCCAATATTTGGGGCAAACTCCTCCTGCCCAAAAGGGCATGGGTCTAGCCGCTGAGGATGCTACTATTCTCCTTACTCTCTCAGACGCAGAGGAGGTAGTGGAAAATGCTCCCATACCGAAAGTCTATAAACTATCATCTCCAAAACCTCGGCCAATCAGAAGAACTCCTCAGCCTGTCGAAACTCCACAACCTGCACCCAGTGAAGACAGATTGGTTCGTCGCGAAACCAGGATAATAGAACGGCCCCAGGTTGCTATTTCAGGGCAAAGCTATCAAAGGAAAGAAGAAGAGATTCAACAAAAAATCGAAAATGAAAAGGCAAAACGCAGAAACTTTATGGATGAGCTCGCTTCTACAATTTATCCAAATATGACAGCTGAAAAAGCGAGAATCAAGGCTCAAAGGATTATTCAAGAAGCGAACGAAGTTAGCCATAAGGCCAAGAATGAAAACCCGCGTGTGGCCGACGTCATGAAAAAACGGGCCAATACCATGAAATGCTATGCCTTAAAACTCAGTGGAACCCGCAGCAACGCAAATAAACTGAGAATTATCAAATACGACGCTTCAGTGGGCAAAGAATGTTATTATACCAACGGTTCTTAATGGCTAATCTTTGGCCAATATCTTCTTAATCATATCGATTAGACTCGGAGTCAACACATTACATAACATATCAAGATCGGCCACGCCAATAGTATCGATAAAGGCCTTCAAGGGATCATCCGGATCGCGTTCGATGATCTTGTTGGTTATCTGAACTGAAAGACTTTCAAGTTTGCCGGGAAGGGCCATGGAAATCTCCGATTCCAACTCGAAGAACCTTTGCCAATTAAGGCCCTGTAAATATTCCAATCCACAATGAGGACATTGTGAAAGATAGCCAAGTTCTGCGGATGATATATCCTTGCATTCAGGTAGTTTATCTGGAAAGTCTGAGATTTCCTGGACTATTTCTTCCGCAATCGGATCGCCTAATCCCTTGATATTATTCAGATCACTAAGAGTCCTGGCGCGTTTTTTTAGATTTTGATATTTGCGTCCAACTTTTCTTCGCTGTGAATGCCAGGTGTTGTGATAAGAAGTATATTCCAGCCTGAAATCATCGATGAAAGAAGAGCACCGCGAGTCCAGAGTAGCCGGTGAGATCGATGAACCGAGAAGCTTACCCGTACCAAAATACATCAATAAACTTTTTCCGCGAAATGCTAATTCTCCTTCGTCTAACTCGCCCACAGAGAATTCAATCATCTCGTGGAATTTCAGAAGTCTATCCTGTTTGGAGGTTAATTGCCTTGCTTTTTCAATGAAACCGCGGATATTCTGGAGTTCGGAAATACTGTATTCACGGGCTTCTGGATCATCTAACAGGTCTTGCGCTTTCCGAAATATGTTCTGTATATCATCCGGTAAATCTTCTTCTATAGTGTTGCAATATAGGCAAACTTTATTGATGATGCCTTCGAGGTCTACTTCTTTTAAATACTCGACAGTCTTCTTTTTCATAACTACTCCCTATTCAGCTTATCCCTAATAAATTTAGAGATCTTCCAATAACCATCGACTTCTCGCGGTAATATCCCACGGAGAAGGTTTATCGTTCTTTAGACGAAAAGCACCGGCTGAAGCTATCATAAAGCCGTTATCAGTACTCAATCTATTATTCGGAAAAATAACCTGCCATCCACTCGATTGGGCCATCCTTCCTAATTTATCTCTCAATCTTTTATTTGCAGAAACCCCTCCAGCAACAACTATTCTATTCACTCCTGAGGTATTAACAGCTTCGCGAACTTTCCATGTAAGAGTATCGATAATAGCCTCCTGATAACTTGCCGCAAGGTCTTCTATCACATTCTCGAGTTCATGCTCTGAAATCTCTTCCAGAGTGTTTAGAAGCGAGGTTTTAAGTCCACTGAACGATAAATCCAATTCTCCTTTTCTACACATTGCGCGGGGAAATTTAAAAGCTTTTTTATCGCCATTTCGGGCCTTTTTATCTATTTCTGGACCACCCGGGAAACCCAATCCCATAGCCTTTGCTCCTTTATCGAAAGCCTCCCCAGCAGCATCGTCTCTGGTTTTTCCCAACAACCGATATTTGCCCAATTCCTCAATTAAATATATATGCGAATGTCCTCCGCTAACCACCAGAGCTATAAATGGAGTTTCGATCTTGCTATTGTGAAGCCCGCCAAAAATGTGGCCTTCCAGATGATGAACTCCAAAAAAGGGAATTCCTTTAGACCAGGCAATAGATTTCGCTGTGCAAAGACCCACAAGAAGACTTCCTAAAAGCCCCGGTCCTGCGCATGCAGCTATACCATCGATATTATCGAGCTCCAGTTCTGCCTCTTTTAAAGCACATTTAATTGTGGGAATAATAGTAATAATATGATTTCGGCTGGCGAGTTCCGGGATAACTCCTCCCCATTTCGCATGAATTTCCTGTGTATAGATTATATTCGCAAGGCATCTGCCGTCATTCCAAATGCCTACTGAAGTATCATCACACGATGTTTCAACTCCTAATACAATCATTGTTGGATAATCTTAAAATATTCTGGTTCCATAGACACAACTCTAACTTCGGGTGGATGAACCACAATCGGAGTAACCTGAATTTCCTTTCCAGGAACGTTAATGTAATCGACGAACACTTTGATATCTTCTGGATGAAGGGAATCTACATGATTTCTGGTGCCGGCAAAAACCAGGTTAATGGTCTTCGGTTCGAGGTATTGCCTATTTCTTAAGGTTCCACCTTTAATCTGAACAGTAATGTCCTTCATTTCTTTCTGGTAAAGAGGCTCTATATAAATAGTCGCTTTGACCTTTTCCGGTACATAGGCAAGAAGATTACTGGCGGAGTTAATGTCAATTATGACAGTGGTAGTAGTATTAATATTTCTTAGAGTCTCGCAGACCGTATAAACACCTTCCAGAAGTTTTATCTGGCCCTCTGGACCACCGACGATTACTTCCGGGGGATCAAATTCGGTTTTAGCAAGATCTGTGGCGTACCCATCGGCAGGTTCTATAATTAAATCGCTTTTAACGGGTATCGACTTATTTGCATAGCGGTCAATCACCAATCTAAGTGGGTCTTTTCTTTTGTAACCCACAATCGAATAATCGATTTTAGGAAGTCTTAATTCGGCTTGAGTGAGGTCGTAGAATTTTTCTGAATATTTGAATCCGCTGGCATCTATAACCACGGCGCCTTCAGAAAGAGTAAGCTTGATTAGATCCTTGCCTCTTCCCTCTAATACTACACTCACTGAATCTGGTAAAAGGGCTCCCAGTACATATTCATTGGGTAGCCCTTCTACAATTAACGGGTAGGTAAACGTTTGTTCATACCTCTTTTCCGTCGCTACATGCAACCATAAGACGCATGCTACGACAAGAGCAAATAGTTTGGCAGGTATGTTATTCAACAACCGGTTTTTCACTTAACACTTTGGTTTGGGTAACTCGTTTACCCCGGTTTACTTGTTAGAATAACCTATAGACTTACCAATACTTACTTCGCCGTTGTCGATTCTAAGGGAAAATCCGCATTCAGGATTGGAACAAACCCAAGCCTTATAACGAATCGGTGCCCCTTCACGTCCATAGTCAGAAAGTGGCAGAAGTTTACCTGTATTACATTTTAGGCAGTTTGGAAATTCCCATTCCATGGCCCACTCCTCACTTTTTATATATTTTTAATTGAGCCCCTTCACCCAAAGCCATGGATTATATGGACGATAAAATCAATGTCAAGTTAAAAATTCGTTGTAAGAATTTTCTAATAGATTATTCTATTTTTTAGATAAACCTCGCTAACTTTTTACCTCTGCTATACTGATTCCTATATATATATTTCTATTTATAAGATAACTATTTATCGGTTCTTTTTCCACCTTTTTTGATAAATAAGAAGCATGATATAGAAGATTTTCTTCACTATTTGTGAAAAGAAAGCCCATGTGATTAACAATAAGCCAATCTTTGCTTCCCAAAAAGAAGACAATTCCCGATTTCTCGTTTTTCTTCAGGAATTGGGTTAAACGATCAGTTGGAAGATATGGCATAGTTGCCTTTTCTCGATATTTGAGGTCGGTAATGAACTCAATTCCACGCGATTTAAAAAATGAGTGCCTATCAATTACCAGGCTGATCTTTCTAAATTGATTGTCTGAATAAAGCTTTATAATATCTCGATTATTGGGAATCCAATCTAGCGAGACAAAATGACATCGCATAGCATGATCGATGCGACCATCTCGGTATCGAATTTTGATTATATTGGGTTCAACGCTGGAGAACTCTGTGGATAGCCCCAGAGCAAGACATGTCTCCACATAGGTTATACAATCGAAACCGTCGAATCTTATCAGCGGTTTATTTTCACTTTCGCCCAATGGATTTTCAAGATAAGGTTTTCCTAGAAAATATTCTGCCCAAAAATGGATTCTCTCGAGTAAAGATAAATCTGCTATTTGCTCGATTTTCCTCGCGATTGTTTCTTCGATTCTATGCTCCAAATTTTGCCAATCTTCCGCAATTAGCCATAACATACATCATTATTGCTTCAGAAGGGATATGCCCCAGAATACCTTTGGCAGCTTCCTTTTCCGTAACACGCTGGGCATCATCTACAAAGGCGAACTTGCTGGATAAAACCACCGGTACAGGATGCCAGCTATGAGAGCGCATGATACTCGGAGTAGAATGGTCACCCGTAATCACCAGAACTTCAGGCTCTAAATTTAGAATCTCCGGAAGAAAGGCATCAAATTCCTCTATAAGCGAAACTTTCCTATCAAAATTCCCATCTTCACCGGCAGAGTCAGTGTATTTATAGTGAATAAAGTGGAAATGATAATCCCAATAATTGTTTTTAAGGACCTTCATCTCCTCGGGATAAGTTTTCAATCCCTGGGGAGTATCCATTCCAACCAAACGCGAAAGTCCTTTATACATGGGATAGACAGCGATTCCTTCAGCTTTCATTCCATATTTTTCTTCGAAATTTGTGATATCCGGGTAGTTAGCAGCACCTCTTATCAAACATGTGTTTGCAGGATGTTCATCAGCTAGAATTTCGCTAATAGCATCAATAAATTTATTTATTACATCGGCTGTTTTTTGACTTCTTTCATCGCGAGCAACCGCCGGTTTGGGTGCTTTTCCTGTTTTTTGAGGGTCTGCATCAATAACGTTGTCTTTGAGGCTTTGATGGTGGAATACCACAGCAAATCGATAGTCTTTAGCTGCCTTAATATCGAACTTGATACCATCTACATCGGGGAGATTCTTTCTAATTTTTTCTACCAATTCCTCACATTTTTGGGTGGGGATTCTTCCCGCTCTTCTATCCACGATAAACTTTCCCTTTTTTGTGGCAAAATTTCCGCGCACAGCAAGATCTCCTTCACCGACTTCCATTCCACTACCGAGTGCTTCGATAACTCCTCTACCTATCTGATGCTCGATAGTATTATAGCCAAACAACCCAAGATGGCCGGGGCCACTTCCCGGAGTTATACCATAACCCACAGGATAATGTAATCCAAGTGAACTTCTTTTGGCCAAATCATCCAAATATGGAGTATATGCGGTTTCAAGTTCACTTCTTTTATTCAGAGTAGTTCCAGAGAATCCATCGACTACCGCCATAACCACTCTTGTATCATTCTTAACCAAGAGTTGTGGTAAAATTTCTTCGTACATTCAACCCTCTTTTGTTTAATTATCAAGTTCGTAAAATCTCTTTGAGCCAATCATTGTAGTTTTAATTATTTCTTTTTCAAGTAAGTAACCCACAGATTTGATTGTCTGATTCTTGTTAATTCCCAACGTCATCGTAATATTACCTATAGTTTCTGGTCTTCGCTTTATCAAAGATAGGATTTCAGAATTAATATCGTTATAAAACTTCTGATGAGTAGCGCCTTTGAAAGTCTCTATTATTCTGGATTTCTCTCCGATAATTTTCCTTGCCAAATCCAGTTTTTCTTCGGAAACCGGCTTGACATCGCCAGCTCCCGGAGGTCTGGTTATAGTCCCAATCCATATACCGTCAGGGTCGATCTCCTTAGCGATATCAGCGATATTTCTAATATTCTCTTCCGAATCATTTATCCCTCGTACCAGAACTACTTCCAGGAATAAATCGCCCTTGAAAGATTTTGAAAATTCGATGATTCCCTCGACATAGTTTTCGAAATCTATATCTTCATGCGGACGGTTCACTTCCTGAAAAGCTTTCGCTGATCCGGCATCGAGGTTTGGAATTACCAGGTTGGCATTTGATATCTCTTTTCGGACCTGTGGATGGGAGAGCAAAGTCCCATTGGTCAATACACAAATGGGCCCGGCGCGGAGAGATTTCGCAAAATCTATAATTTCTCCTATATCGCTCGAGAGAGTGGGTTCTCCACATCCTGAAAAAGTAATATAATCAATTCTATCTTCCGCTTTTTCGACCGCTTCGCGAATATCGCTTTTTACCGTCTCAGGATCGACAAATCTTTTTCTTACTGGAGGTAGAGGAGCTGACGAACCGAGCTGGCAATATACACAATTTATGGTGCAAGTTTTTCCGTTGAATAAATCAATTCCCAGCGAATATCCCAATCTCCGAGATAACACCGGACCATATACGGTGCTTGCCATCTATTTTCCCCCAGATTTTAGTTCTTTTCTATATTCGTTTAATTTGTTTGCTACATTGATATCGCTTAAGGCTAGGATTCTGGCGGCCATTATTGCGGCGTTTTTCGCTCCAGCCTTGCCCAAAGCCATTGTGGCGACAGGTGTGGAACCGGGCATCTGGACAATAGATAAAAGCGCATCTATTCCGTTTAAAGGTCCTCCAGTGGCTGGTACACCAATAACGGGAAGTAATGTTTGACTTGCGATTACTCCAGGCAGATGAGCAGCCAATCCAGCAACAGCGATGATAACTTTAAATCCCTTATCTTTCGCTGATATGCTAAACTCCGTGCATTTCTCGGGAGTTCTATGAGCCGAGATTATAAAGCTTTCATATCCAATTCCGAATTTTTCTAGTGTCTGCTCTATAACTTCGACCAGTTTATTGTCAGATTTACTTCCTGCGACTACTGCTACTTCTTGCATTTGAAACCTCTTTCAGAAAATTCTCTCCAATATCTTTACGATAAAAACCTTTTTCAAAGCTAATCTTATTTACATTGTTATAAGCTCTATCTCTGGCCTTTTTCAGGCTATTATCCCATGATGCCACTCCCAGGACTCTACCTCCATTAGTTACGATTTTTTCACTCACCGTCGATGTACCAGCGTGAAAAACCGCGCTATTTTTGGTATCGATTTTGTCCAATCCCTCGATGGGGAATCCTTTTTTATATCTTTTCGGATAACCACCACTGGCCATAACCACACACACGGCAGACATATCATCTTGCCACTCGATTTTAGCTTCATCGAGTTTTTCGTGCTGAATATGTAAAATTATTTCCATTAAATCCGATTTTAGAAGCGGCAGAACCACCTGTGTCTCCGGATCTCCAAATCGGCAATTAAACTCGAGAACCTTGAAACTGCCATTTTGAATCATTAACCCCGCATAGAGAATCCCTTTAAACGGATATCCCATATGACGCAAACCTTCCACAGTCGGTTTCAGTACTTCATCGTTTATCTTATCTATCATAACTCGGTCGATATTTGGGTTAGGGGCGATAGTTCCCATGCCACCGGTATTGGGGCCACTACCGCCGTCATAAGCACGTTTATAATCGGTGGATGTAACCATTGGAACCACTTCTCTGCCGTCGGTAAAAGCAAGTAAACTTACTTCGCGGCCCTTGATGAATTCCTCCACAATAATTCTTCTTCCCGCTTCTCCCCATGTTCGTTCGATCATCATTCTTCTGACAGCATCTTTGGCTTCTTCGAGATTTTCCGCAACGATAGAGCCTTTGCCTGCCGCCAATCCATCCGTCTTTATAACTATCGGGAATTCTCTTCTCTCAAGAAAATCTATAGCATCCTGTGCAGTTTCAAAACTAAGAAAACTAGCTGTGGGGATATTATACCGCTTCATAAATTCTTTTGAGAATATCTTACTCGACTCGATCTGTGAAGCTTTTAAAGACGGCCCAAAAATGTTAAGTTTGCGGCTTTGGAAATAGTCCACAATCCCTTCAGAAAGAGGAACTTCCGGACCGACGACTGTCATATCAGCGCCCACTCTTTCGGCGAAAGATGCCAGATTCCTGATGTCATTGTCCTGAATATTAACGCACTCGGCAATCTCGCCTATCCCAGCATTTCCCGGCGCACAATACGTTTTCTCGACAAATTTACTCTGCGAAAGTTTCCAGGCAATTGCGTGTTCTCTTCCACCACCACCGACAAGTAGTACTTTCATTATATCTCCTAATTTTATGCTATTATTTATAAACTAATAATAGCTCTTCGATGTGTCAAGATATACTAGATTAAGGTATGATTTTATCCACTTCATGAAAGATATTTCTTATTGATAATCTTTAAAAATATATTAGTTTGTATGGATAATATACAACCAAATTTACAAGGAAATCAAAAGAATTGTTATGGCTATAACTTTAATTGATCTTATGCGTGAACTGATCGAACGAAAGGGATCGGATTTGCATATCATTGCGGGATTGCGTCCAGCAATCAGAATCGATGGCAAATTAACTCCTCTCGAAAATTACGAGGTTCTCTCAGCAAAACGTTCCAAAGAGTTGATTTTCAGCATCCTTTCCGGTTCCCAGAAAATGCTTTTTGAAAGCGACAAAGACAATAAATACGAACTCGACTTTGGATATGGAATAGAAAACATGGGCCGTTTTCGTTTCAATGTCTATATGCAGAAGGGAACCGTAGCTGCTGCAATTAGAGCACTGGGAGATAAAATACCAAACATCGAAGATCTGGGTTTACCGGAATCCATTAGAGACTTCGCAAAAGAAAAAAGAGGACTGATTCTGGTAACCGGTCCAACCGGAAGCGGTAAATCCACCACTTTGGCTGCTTTGATAGGTTTAATAAATCAAACTCGTATGGATCATATAATTACTATTGAAGACCCGATCGAGTTTATACATAAATCTGATAAATCCTATGTTACCCAACGCGAAGTAGGACTCGATACTCTATCCTATAAGAAAGCGTTGAAATATGCCCTCAGACAGGATCCCGATGTAATTCTAATCGGTGAGATGAGAGATTACGAGACCATAGGAATCGCCCTTACCGCAGCGGAAACCGGCCATTTAGTATTGGGGACATTACACACTTCTGGTGCAACACAGACAATCGGTCGAATTATCGATGTTTTCCCTCCATCGCAACAGGCACAAATTCAAACACAATTGGCTTTAAACCTCGTGGGAATAATCTCACAGATTCTCCTACCAAGAATCGACAGAACCGGACGTTGCATGGCATGTGAAATAGTAAAAGTGAATCCGGCTATCAGAAATAATATTCGCACAAATAAAGCCGAGGCGATCTATCAAACTATTCAAACCTCAAAAGCCGAGGGCATGATAACCATGGACAATGCTCTCATTAATCTCTACAAAGAGGGAATAATCGATTTTGAAACTGCCCAGCCATATATACACAACAAATCAACATACGAAACCATGAAGAGTAACAAAATGATGGGCAATTTCTAAAGGGTAAGGAGATTTCAATGTTAAAGGATTTACTTTTAAAAAACCGAAGCTATCGGAGATTCGATAATAATTATTCAATCGATAGAGATACTCTGGTTGAACTAATAGATATGGCGCGAATAGCTCCTTCTGCAGCAAATCTCCAGCCGTTGAAATATAAACTTATCTGTAACGACGAGGAAAACTCTCTGGTTTTTAGAAATCTGGGGTGGGCCGGGTATCTTAAAGATTGGGATGGTCCTATTGAATCCGAGAGACCTTCGGCATATATTATTGTTTTAGGAGACACTGATATTCGCGAGAGTTTTGGTTGCGACCATGGAATAGCAGCTCAAACAATACTTTTGAGCGCTACAGAAAAAAGCCTGGGTGGATGTATGTTTGACTCTGTAAAAAGAGACCGATTGCGGGCGGACTTGAATCTGGATGATCGTTATAAGATACTTCTGGTAATCGCACTTGGCAAACCAATCGAGAAAATTTGCTTAGAGGAAATAGTGAATAAAGATATCAAATACTGGCGCGATGAGAAACAAATCCATCACGTGCCGAAAAGACGACTCAATGAGATTATTGTTGATTAATTCAGAAATTGTAGATTATAGATAGACTTAAATCTCCTACGTATCCTCCGTATATACCGGGAATATTGACCATTTGATTATCCTCCCAGTTGTCTTCTATTTCCTTATCGGGAAAATACTCGCAGTCAGCAGCTAACTCCAATTCTATATTATCGAATTGTACTCCGATTCCCCCGCTTATTGCTATCATATCATTCATATCGGGGAGTAGCAGATTCTGATATTCCTGTACAGCTGGATGAGGTTCGTAAAAAACTCCAGCTCTAAACGAATAGTTTTTCACTCGATATTCCGCACCGAGAGCTATTCTATAACTGTTTTTCCATTTAAGTACAAGGCGTTCCAAAACTGAATCTGACTCTGTTTGAAGTAGATCAATAGAATCGATAACTGACCAATTTGTATAGGATAAATCGAGCGATAATGTAAGTTGATCAACTGGAAGATAAGAAATCCCCATACCCATTCGAAGCGGTCTGGGTAAACTGGTCGAAGCATCTATATTGTCTCCTTCGGTCAATCCTCCTTGCAAAAAAGAACTAAGATATTCGTTATAGAAACGATAAATATCAGCACTGTATTGTCCTTCGTATTCCAGAGGGCTTTCCCATTTGCCGGTCAGCGCGAATGCTATTTTGGGTATAGGTTTATATATGGCACCTGCATTTACTCCAAAACTATAGCCGTCCATCTCTGCACGTTGGAAAATCAATCCTGTATCGGCTTCCATGCGAACTGAATCCATTGATGGAATAGCAACTTCGAACAATGAATAGGTAATCATAGCTCCTATTCCAACACTGAGTTTATCAGAAAAATCATATTCTATGACCGGATTCGCCGTATATGCACCAATCTCGCCGGTGAAATCTAGTTCGGGAAGAGTCTCAGTTGTAGTAATTTCAAAATCAGAACCGAAGAATCTTAGAGTGGTTACATAATCAAGATCATTGTCTTTCATAACATCCCAGTAACTACCCACACCAAGTTGAGAGTAAATTCCCAATCCCAAATTCAATTTTTTCGATTTTCCTATCGGAGTGGTGTAGAAAAGATGACCGAGATAAAAAGCCTTCTTTTGCATTTCGTTTTCTGTATCACGCATCACGTGAGCAATATCAAGCAAAGTATCGGCTGGTTGAAAAGAAAAATCGTTGTATATTAAATGCCCGCATAGATATAACTGGGACTTGTCAAGCTGTCCAATTCCCGCGGGATTCCAATATAGTGCTGTAGCATCGTCGGCAACCGCCCTGAACGCTCCTCCCATAGCTATCGCTTTAGAGCCTACTCCCGGTAAATGCATACCTGCTGCCATCAAAAATAAGGGGATAATTAATGACATTGTTAGTTTTTTCAATCTGTTCACGTAAAATTCCTAACTTCTATTTGAATTAATATTCGCCTAAAAAAGTTTCTTTCGTATATCCTTAATTCTTATTGACCTATCAAATATTACAAAATATATTTCAATATAGGAATTAAAAGTTAAAATATAGCTTAGGAGGCATTTTGTTAGCATGGGTCTTTGTCCTGATTGCTCTCGCATTGGGAACTATGATTATTCTACCTGAAACTATTAGTGAAACTTATCCCATTCTCATCCTTATTGCTGCTTTGGGTATTTTATACCGAATTCATTCTAAAAAGCAAGAAGGAAAAATGGAAACACTGGAAACCAGGATAAGAAAACTGGAAAAAAAGATCGATATACTCCAGCAGGAAAATTCTAAAGGTACTTTCGAGAAATAATTTGTTAATGGAGTAATTATGGGAACAACTATTTTTTGGGTAAGTATAATTTTGGCTGCATGTATTGTGGCTGTGATATTTTTTATACTGATTCGTCGGGAAGAGAAAGATTTCTCTCTTAGAATGGAAGAGCAGAAACAAAAACTCGAGCAGATGGACACTCTTATCGATAAGATTCGGATTAGTAGAGCAATGAATGAAGGAGAAGAAGATAAAACTTAGAATTCGTTGTTATAGAGAATATTCATGATTCTTTTAGTTAAAGTTGATTTCCATATAGAAAGAATTATTAACCTTCCAATTTATTTTTTAATACGAAAACAATTGACTTTTAGGATTTGATTTGCGAAATTGATAAAAATCCCCTTTTAAAAGATCGGAGATATCATGCGCAAATCATTGTTTTCTTTATTCTTATTAGTCTTCATTCTGATAATTGTTGGTTGCGAACAAGATGCGAGAGAAGTTTCACCTGGAAAAGCTATCCAGGTCAGTGAATTCGAAGCTAAATTAATCAGCCACAAAACCGCCGGAATAATCCCTCCTGATGCCATTATTAAAGTGATTTTTCAGGAGAATATGGTCGAGAAAGAAGCCTTAATCCATACACTGGATAAAGATATATTTCATTTCGATCCGAAAATTAGCGGAAAAGTCGAATGGAAATCCTTAAATACTATTACTTTCAAACCGGATGATGTTCTTCCCGCGAGAATGGCATATGAAGGATATCTTGACCTTTCCAGGTTGTTTCCAGATAAAGGTTTTCCACAGGATAAAATCGAAATCGTGTTTGAAACAGAAGGACTTACCGCACGAGAAATCGATGCCAATTTTGTGTTACTCGATAAAAACGACCCTTCGCTTCTTCAGTTAATAATCTCGGTCGATTTTAATCTCGATGTTGATTTCTCGGATTTAGTTAAATCTTCCGCTTTAGATATGAATAACAGGGAAATCCCTGTGAATTTCGAACAGGATTCAGCCGGGCATTTTATTATAAAAACCGACAAAATAATCCGCAATGATCAGGCTAAAGAATTTCGATTGCTGATCTCCAGGAAGAAGCTGGATTTGGCGTTTGATATAGTGGAAAATTTTCATTTGCCAGCTTTGCGCGATTTCGAAGTCCTGGAGATGGAGAACAAATCATCCGGAGAAAACCTATTTATTCAGGTTAAATTCTCCGATTTACTCGATAAAAAAACCGATTATCGGGGATTCGTGGATATCGAACCGAAAGTAGATTTCAAACTCCAATCCAGAGATAATTTCCTGATTATTCGTGGCGATTTCGAAAGAGATAAGACTTATAAAGTGGTCGTTCATCGGGGAATGACCAGCAACTGGGGGACTTCGATCATTGAAGATCAGGTTTTCGCCATCGATTTTCCCTCATATCTGCCTCAAATCAAATTTACCTCTGGTGGATGTTTTCTGCCATCTTCCAACAACGGGATGGTGAATTTCAATACTGTCAATGTTAAGGAGGTTATCCTACAGGTAAATAGAGTTTATGCCAATAACCTTGGCTTTTTCCTTCAGGAAAATTCGCTAGATGGTGGAACAAAGAGATCTAATGAATTCTGGAATACTTATCGAGTAGGTACAATCGTCGCAATCGAAACCCTTTCCATTGGAGACCAAAAAAACGAATGGCATCAGAACCAGCTCGATTTAAACAAGCTTTTCAAAAAATCGGAAAAAGGCATTTTTCTTATCGGGCTTCGTTTCGATGAAAACAATATTCTCGAGGAGCTTCCCCAGGATTGGGATTACTGGGAAAAACGAAGTTATTTCTGGAATTCCGGACGTATTTACAAGCCAATTATCCTCTCGGACATCGCTTTGATGGCAAAAAGAGACGAAAACGGAACTCATGTATTTGTCAACGATGTAAAAACTACCGAACCCATTCAAAATGCAGAAGTTAAGCTTATATCATATACCAATCAGGTTTTAAGTGAAGGAAAAACGGATATCGAGGGCAAATGTTTACTGGATAGCACTTCGGGGAATTTTATTCAAACTGAATATAAAGGCCAGCGCTCGGTGCTGTTATTCGGTGAAAGCAGAATGGATCTCTCGCTATTCGATATCGGCGGCGCTATGGAGTCGACTTCTGATATTCGTACTTTTGTCTATACCGACCGGGGAGTCTATCGTCCGGGGGACAGCATCTTCATGTCTGTTATAGTGCGAAACAGAGATAACACATTTCCTAATAATCATCCAATAACCATGAAAATTCTGAATCCTAAAAATCGTCTGATTTATGAAGAAACAAATAAGCAAGCGAAAGATGGATTCTATGCTTTCCGCTTTAACACCGAAAACAACGCCTTAACTGGAAACTGGCTGGCTGAGATATATGCTGGCGATAAAGTTTTCAGACATGGCTTGAAAATCGAGACCGTGGTTCCATACAGATTAAAAGTGAATGTGGACAGCGAAATCGACCGGCTTGGAACAAGTGATACAATAGTTCCTGTTGATGTTGAATCAAAGTATCTATTCGGTGCGCCTTCGGGGAATCTTGATTGTGAGTTATCATATACAATCGCTACATTCGAGAAACAATTCAAAGAGTATTCAAACTTCATTTTTACCAACGAAGCCATGGATTTTAAACCGATCGAAAGTAAAAAAATTGTAGAAAAACTCGATCAAAACGGAATCCTTTCCTACAATTTTGATATTCCTTATATTGGAGAAGTCCCCTGCGCGCTAACTTTCAATGTCGATGCCAAAGTGCTTGAAAAAGGAGGACGTCCGGTTCCCAAGGGATTGAAAATTCCTTTCGATCCCTATCCTTATTATGTTGGATTATCTACGCCGGCAAATAGATTCATTCAAACCAATAAAGAGCATCGAGTAAATGCTATTCTGGTAAATAGCGAAGGCAAAACAGTCTCCGGACGGGATCTGACTTATCGAATATATATCAACAAGAATTATTGGTGGTATGATTACGAGAGTATCAAAGATTATCACAAGAGATTTAAAAACGATTTCGCAACCATTTTGTTGGATGAAGGGGTAATTAACACTGGCAGTTCCCCATCCGAAATCAGCTTTACTCCTCGAAATTATGGTACAATTCTGGTCGAAGTTTCCAATGGAAATAGCGGCCATACAGCGGCTTGCTTTTTTAACGCGCATAGCTGGGGAAGCGGCCAATCCGCACGCGATGTCGATCTGTTGAGCCTTAAAATCGATTCGGAAAAATACAATCCAGGGCAGACCGCCAAAGTTATCGCCGAAACTCCAGAATCCGGACGAGCTTTACTTTCTATCGAAAAGGGCAATCAGGTATTATATACTAAATGGATCGAACTGAAATCGCAGGAAACCGTGCTAGATATTCCCATTACCGAAGAAATGATGCCAACATCCTACGCTTTTCTGTCGGTATTCCAGCCGCACTTGATATCGCAGAACGATCGTCCGCTGAGGCTTTATGGAATCGTCCCCATAAATGTCGAAGATAAAAAAACTCATCTGCCGATAGAGGTCGATGTCCCTAAAACGATTAAACCGGGGGAAGAAATCGAGGTAGAAGTTAGTTCTAAAGATAAAAGCCAATTCCAATATACGGTGGCAATTGTGGATGAAGGACTTCTTGCCATAACAGATTTTCAGACTCCCGATGCATGGCAGCACTTTTATCGCAAAATAGCTCTACTGGTCGATAGCTACGATATACTTCCCGATTTCATCGGGATCGCCCCTGACAAGATTTTCAAGAAATTCTCTATCGGAGGTGGACTGTCTGCCTTTAAAAAGCAACTCTCTCCCGTTGAAGCGAAGAGATTCGAACCGGTTGCTCTGTTCTCCGGACCACTTTCGAGTGACTCCAACGGTAAAGGAAAAGTTAAGTTCACTATCCCGGATTATATAGGTTCGGTTAGAGTTATGGTGGTCGGAGCTGATAAAAATCGATACGGTAACTCCGAAAAAGAGGTTCAGGTTAAATCGCCGTTAATGGTTCTTCCCACTTTCCCCAGAGTTCTGGGCCCCGGTGATAAGATCGTCGCACCGATAACTGTGTTCTCCGATGAAAATAATGTCGATGTCGAAGTGGGCATCGATTTGGAAGGTTGCTGCGAGATTTCAGGTCCATCCAGAAAGGAAGTTCGTTTCTCAATCGAAGACGAGAAAGATGTCTCATTCGAATTGAAAGCGAAAAATGAAATCGGTAAATGCAGAATAAAGGTATTTGCCAAATCCGCCGATCATCGCTTTGAGAAGGAAGTCGAAATTGCTGTTCGCCCATACAGTAGCTTGAAATCGAGTTCTCAAACGAAGATGATAAAAGCAGGAGAGTCTTTAAAAATGGAAATCCCCGGGAATGGTATCAAGGGGAGTAATTCGGCAAATCTAACTATTTCCAGATTGGCAAAAATCGACATGGATAGACGTCTGAGTTGGCTTATGGGTTATCCTTATGGATGTATCGAGCAAACTGTTTCTGCGGCTTTCCCTCAACTTTTTCTCAAGGATATTGTGGAGTTGAATGAGGATGCTATAAAGAAAACAGATCATTCTATCAACTCGACAATAGATCGACTCAGTTTATTCCAGTTGCCATCAGGAGGATTCTCTTATTGGCCTAACGGCGAGAGAGTGAATATATGGGGAACGAATTATGCTACTCATTTTCTGATCGAAGCTAAAAAGCTTGGATATTATGTTCCGGAAGATCTTTTACGAAACTGTATAGATTTCCAGAAAACCGAGTGCATCAATTTTCAGCATTATCGCTACAGAGAAAAGGATTCTGAAGCGGAACTTCTCAAAGCTGCCTATAGATTGTATATCGTAGCTCTCGCAGAATCACCTCAAATCGGTTCGATGAATCTGATGAAACAGAATTATCTGGATAAGATGAACAATACCAGCAAATGGTATCTTGCTGCTGCATATAATCTGGCTGGATTCCCAAAAACTTCACGAGAAATAGTAAAAGGAACCAGTCTGGAAATCCGCGATTATGTTGAATTCGCCGGCACATACGGCTCTTCGTTGAGAGATCAGGGCATAATATTGGAGATGATTACCGTGATGAAAGATTATGAAAGCGCTTATACGGTTTTCATGGATATCGCCGACGAGTTATCATCGAAAAGATGGTTTTCAACTCAGACTACCGGCTATTGCCTGCTTTCCGCGGGTAAATTTATCCAGAGTATTAGCTCCGATAAACGAATTGAGGGGGCTATTATTCTCCCCGACAACGAAAAAATTGATTTTTCAACGGACAAAGCGGCCTATTCTCTGGAGCTTGAAGATGGTTTTGGTGATAGTATTACTATAAACATGAAGGACACCGCATTTGTTACTCTGAATTGGGAAGGAATTCCTCTTAAGGATAATTCGAAAACCGAATCCAGCGGATTGGCCTTGAGCGTTAGGTGGCTCGATGAACAAGGCATGGGGATTAATCCAATATCTCTGGAACAGGGAATATCTTTCTGGGGGCATTTTAAAGTTACCAATCCGGGAAATCGACTTATCGAGGAAATTGCTCTGGTGCAAGTTTTACCATCTGGATGGGAAATCGAAAACACAAGGCTAATCGGCGATTTTTATCCAAGTTGGTCATCAAAATATAATCTTGGTAGAGAAGACTATCAAGATATTCGAGACGACCGAATAATTTGGTTCTTCGATTTAAGACACGGAAATAATATAGATTTTCTAGTAAAAATGAACACGGTAACCGCGGGAAAGTTCTATCTTCCGACGACTCAGGTTCAAGCGATGTATAACGATCGATTTATGGCTACTCACAAAGGCTACAGCGTCTGGGTTCGTCCGAGATGAGATTTCTGAAATATTCGGGAGTAATAATGGTGTTGGTTTTCCTCATCGGATGGATAATCACACCTTTACCCAAACCGTTATTCGAAAACGATTATAGCACTATAGTCGTGGACACACACGGTCATTATCTTCGTATATTTCTCAACAACCATGAGCAATGGATTCTTCCCGACTTGGGCGAAGAGATTCCCAACAAGCTTAAGATCTGCGCTCTTCAATATGAAGATCGCAGATTCTACTCTCATCCGGGCATCGATCCGATAGCTATAGCAAGAGCTTTATGGGGAAATCTTACAAAATCAGGTAAAAAAAGTGGGGCCAGCACTATTACCATGCAAGTCGCCAGATTGGCCAAACCCAAAAAGCGCAATATACTCGGTAAAATTATCGAGGCCTATCATTCGTTAAAGCTGGAGTTGAAATATAACAAACGCGATATTCTGAAACTCTATTTTCAACATGCCCCTTACGGCGGAAATATTATCGGCTACCAGACTGCTTCGCTGAAATACTGGGGGAAAATGCCTTTCGAGTTAACCTGGGGCCAGGCAGCGACTATAGCGGTCTTACCGAACAATCCTTCCCTGATAAATCCTCAAAAAAGCAGCGAATTACTGAAATCTAAAAGGGATTGGCTTCTTAAAAAACTTCAGCTCGATGGATTTATCAATGAAGAAACATATGAACTATCTATTGCGGAACCTATTCCCGAAGCGGTTTTACCATTCGAGATGATAGCTCCGCATCTAAGTCGAGAATTAGCCGAATCTTCTTCTGAACATTATATGCGAACAACAATCGATAGAGAGATTCAAATCGCAATCGAGGAATTAATCCTCGAAGAAAACTTTCGCTTAAAAAGGTTCGATATCAACAATATCGCGGTCTTGGTGGCTGAAACTTCCACTGGAAAAGTTCGAGCTTATATCGGTTCGCACGATTTCACCGATAACGAATTCTCCGGGCAAGTCGATGGAGTAAAAGCACCTCGATCGACCGGGTCTATTCTAAAACCATTTCTCTATTCACTTTGTATGGATAATGGGATAATCTTACCGGAAACTAAAATCAAAGATATACCAACCTATTATGGAGCGTTTTCGCCATATAACGCAGATATGGATTTCCGGGGACTGGTCGCTGCTAGAAAAGCCCTGGTTTATTCTTTAAATGTACCCGCGGTTCGATTACTCTATACCTTTGGTATCTACGAATTCTACGAATTCCTCAAACAAGCTGGAATGACCACTCTTTTTCGTTCTGCGGATGAATATGGATTGCCATTGATTCTAGGCGGTGCAGAAGGAACACTGTGGGATATCACTTCCATGTATCGCGGATTGGGATGTTTTGGCAATTTCATGGGACTTAACTTAATTGAAGATCATCCAACTCAGATAGAAAATCGTTTGCTAAGTCCGGGTGCTTCTTACTTGGTACTGGATATTCTTAAAGATCTCAATCGTCCGGGCGCTGATATGTATTGGCAGAAATACGAAACACAATGGCCGGTCGCATGGAAAACAGGCACCAGCTATGGTCATCGAGATGCCTGGGCTGTTGGAGTTTCGCCTCAATGGACAATCGGAGTATGGGCAGGTAATTTTTCTGGGGAAGGAAATCCAAATATTATCGGTGCAAAAACCGCCGGACCGATTCTCTTTTCAATATACAATGCTCTTCCAAAAGATCCCAATACCGGGTGGTTCGAGAAACCTCCATTAGAAACTATTTCGACAAACCTCTGTGCCGAGACCGGGTATCTGGCTGGAGAGTATTGTGCGGATACTCTAACCACAGATAAACCCACTCATGCACCAAATCTACCGTCATGCCCCTACCATCGCAAACTCTATTTAAGTGATAATAAAGAATACCAGGTTTGCTCCCGATGTTGGTCCAGGGCAGGCAAATGCGAAGTAATCCGTTTGGTATATCCTCCCGAAGTTATTCAGTTTATGAGTGAACGCGGACAGAAATACCATGCACTACCCCCTCATTATCCAGAATGCCCCACTCGCGGCGCTGATAATCCTCTAAGTATCATATATCCTGTTCAAGGAGCAAATATTCTGGTAACTCGTGATATTTCAGGTGAGTTTCAGAATGTCGTATTCAAAGCGGCCAGTTCCACTCTGGATGATGAATTATTCTGGTATCTGGATAACTCATTTCTCGGTTCAACTTTAGATAAGCATAGCATTCCAGTTAAGTTGAGTAGTGGTAATCACTCATTGAGGATTATCAATATGCAAGGTTATAGCATAAAAACAAGTTTCCAGGTCACAAAATAGGCTTATAATACTCGTTTCATCAATACTAACTTGAAAAATAGCTAATACATGTATATTTTGGTATTTATATTAATTTTGCAATTCTATCTCCGAAAGGGTAATCCATGCGGAAAAATATTCTTATCCTAACAAGTCTGTTAATTACTGTTACTCTAATATATGGTAATATCAATTTTAAAGACGCACACAAGGCCGCTGAAAATCATATCAAAGCGATGACTTCCTACGATAACGGATTGATCGAAAATGGCTTCTCAAATCTATATGAAATAAAGGATTATCATTCAATATTCGATTATGATCACAGTGTACTCGGTTATATCTTCGATCTTTCTCCGAGTGGTTATATTATTACTTCTAACAACAACGATATTCGGCCGATAATCGCATATTCTTTCGAGAATAATTTTATCTCTGAAGACCATGAATGGAACTATCCTCTAGGTATAATTCGCACAGATTTGCGTACCAGGACACAAGCGCTACAATATATGAAAAACTCGATTATCGAAAGGAATAACCTACAATGGGAAAGCTATATCTCTGGAGATTTACACAGCATTTCCTATCTTTTCGATACCGATACTTATGGTCCATTTATCGATACTAAATGGAATCAGGGCGATCCATATAATATTTTCTGTCCTATTGATCCGGTAACCACAGCGAGATGTCCTATCGGTTGCGTTGTAACTGCCATGGGTCAAATCGTCAATTTCTGGGAATGGCCTCGCAGCATTGCTTTTAACGATTCGGACAGTTATGTTTCCGATGCTACCACTCCCCCAATTGATATCAATGCTCCTCTGGCCAATATGGATACAATCGATTATAATGGCAATCATCTTCACCCGGACGATACAACCATGGCTGCATTACTCTATGCATGCGGGGTGTCAATCCATATGAAATACAGCGATGGTGGTTCTATGGCGAGTTCCGCTAATGTGGTAACCGCACTCAAAGCCGAACTTGCCTATTCCAACGCTGATGGCATCTATCCAACGGTTCTCGATTTTTACACCAATATTGCCAATGATGTCATCAGCTATCGACCATCTTATCTTGCCCTTTATTCTGACAGTGTCGGACATGCTATTATAGTGGATGGTTACCGAGCTAGCGGTGATTATCATGTTAATTATGGATGGGGCGGCAGTGCCGATGGATGGTATTACATACCCGATAGTCTGCCAGCGGGTTTCACTACTGCTTCTCAAGCTATTGTAAATATTATTCCTCCAGTAATTACTCATAAACCGGTTTTGAATTTCTACACTAACTCTGAGTACGATGCTAAAGTAGCTTGCTGGTGGGACGATCCAATAGGAATCACCGAGGATGTTTCACATTTCAATGTTTATCGAAAAGTTAACCCAACCGATGATTTCGAATTTGTTCAATCAACCGGCTATCATGGACTGACCGATTCAACAGCTGATGAGCTAACCGATTATATTTACGCCGTGGGGGCCGTGTATGCATCATCCGGAGAGAGTGCTTTAAGAGAAGCGGAAGTCTATAGCGGAATCTATAATGGCTGGACCCACATGCTGGAAAGAATCGGCAACGAGCAACCTTATGCAATTGCCAATGTAGGCGATGGTGGAGTTATTAGTGCTGGTTATAGCGAGTCTCTGGACGGAATTAACAGCGATATATATATAGCACGAACCGACGATCTGGGAAATATAATATGGACAACTTCCATTGTCAGCGAATCCTATCAAAAGGCCACTGATATAATAAATATAGGAGATAGTCTCTTCATGATCTGCGGCGATTCTCGACTTAACGATACTGACGATGCCGATATCCTTCTGGCCCAAATAGATTCGAATGCCGACACAATCTGGACAAATGAAATCGGTGGCATTGCCGATGAAAGCGCAGTGGCAATCCGTCAAACCGACGACGGAGGATATATAATTGCAGGGAAATATATCGAATCCGATGATAAAGGTATTTACCTGTTGAAAATCTCCAGCGAAGGCGATTCGCTTTGGGCGAATAAATATGGCACAACTCTCGATCCGAGCGATATGATTCTTTCCACAACCGACGATATTCTTATAGCCGGGACTATGGAAGACGGTTCTCTGGGCAACGACGATTTCTTCCTGGCGAAATTCAACTCTCTCGGCGATAGCCTTTGGATAAAGAATTACGGTGGATCTAATATGGATCAAGCCAATTCGCTGTGTGAAACTTCCAGTGGATACCTTCTGGCAGGTGATACTCGTTCATTTGGGATACCTATGTTCACCAGCATTCTTCTGGTAAATCTCGATTTCGATGGCGATACACTTTGGACAACCTATTACGGCGGAATGCAAAATTATACCGTAAATAAGATTTCCCATACTCTGGGAGATGGCTTTATCGCGGTGGGCAGCCAGAAAATTAGCGGTAATACCGGACTTTATCTTCTTTATCTAGATGAAAGTGGCGACACACTGAAAACTCATCAGTATAGCACTACCAGCACGGATATCGGGTATTATGTAACTCAACTTCCAGACTCGGGTATCGCAATTGCCGGTAAAACATTCCTGTATGGCGATAACGATTTATGGCTGATGAAGATCGGTGGATATTACACAACATCTATTCAGGAGAACGACTCAAAACAAGCTTTGCCGAATGAAATGAAAATGATATCCGCGTATCCAAATCCCTTCAACTCTGCTGTTACTATCGAAGTCGATGGTGCGAGTGAAATAGAAATCTATGATATGAATGGAAGAAAAGTGGAGTTGCTTCGTTCACAGAATGGAACTTTTTACTGGATACCTGATGCGAATATCAATACCGGTGTCTATCTGGTGCGTTCAATCGATAATTTATACTCAGGCAAGAAACTGCTTTACTTAAAATAATCCAGGTTGTATTTTAATTTAAGTTGTCTCAAATCAAATGGATTATCTATGAAAACATATTCAATATACTTTTACCTGTTATCGATATTATTATTAGTCGCGCTTTCAGTTTTTTCTCAGGAATCCGTGAATTATAATTCTTCGCTCTATACTGCGGGGCAGTTTTTCGTAAACAATACTCTCGAGTCAGCTTCGTTTGCCCCAGGAGCACCGGGAAGCAGCTCATGGGATTTCACTACTTTCCCTGAAACAAAAATCGATACTTTTTTCAGCGTGGAATATTCATCTACCATTCCGGATATCGGTTCATGTGCGGAAACACCCAATTATATTGTATATTATTTCACGGAAACGGACACCTCCGAAGCCGAAGGTTGGGCTTTTTATGAAGTAGATTCATTATATCTTAAGTCGCTAGGTTTATATGGCGATATGACAGTCTCCGGAAGTTATTATTCTTTGACAGCTTTCAATTCATCCTATACTCCAACCTATAATTTCCCGGTAAACTATCCAGATTCATGGGCCGAGATAAGCCATGGCGAAGGAGAAATCGAAGCTTTCGGATTAACAATCGATTATGAGTATGAAGATACCATCTATCATCGAGTCGATGGCTGGGGTAATATTACTCTACCCTGCGGCACTTTTCCCGCGCTACGAGTTAAAAGGTTTCATTTCCGACATACACATTCATCGCATTTTGCTTTTGGATTTTATAAGACTACACGCCAATATTCCTACACATGGATAACTACCGATTTGGGAATACCCGTTACATTTAGTGGTCCGATAGACTCTACTGGCGGCATTCCCGATTCAAATTTCACAACTGGAAAACTTG